>Ga0160465_100004_pt1 | contig 461375 bp, 401 predicted proteins | sample HID1971K_E11MG_FD_108209 | JGI IMG/M metagenome (GOLD analysis project Ga0160465, IMG submission 108209) | Enriched millipede-associated microbial communities from UW Madison campus, WI, USA - HID1971K_E11 MG | ecosystem: Host-associated > Arthropoda: Insects > Digestive system > Unclassified ...
ATCGCGGTAAATCAGTGCTACCGCCTCTATAATTCCTGGCATATTTATTTGTCCTCCTGTTAGTTCTGCGATCTCCTGATCAAAATTAGCATTTATCTCCTCACTCTTTACAAAGAGTATGTTCTTTAAAAACAGCACAAAATCCTCTATTTGTTTCTTTGTGTACTTGCCGCTAGCGATCAACCTGCGTGCAATAATGGATCGTTCTTCATTTAATTTCTCATCCGGTATCTTCTTTTCCAAATGCGATTTTTTCGCCGCAAGCACTACAAGTGCGAAAGGATTGTCCCAATCCAGCAGCTCCTGGTCACTGTGCTGAAAGATCTGATAAGTATTGTACTTGTAGGTAATTTCTGTGCCCAACACACTGCAGGTATAAGCTGAAGGCTGATGCTGACCTGCAGCACCGGTAAATACAGCAAATGCGACAACTGGCTTATTAAACCGGTCGATAGCCCGGTAATAATACTCAAACATCCGGTAACTGAACCTTTCATTACCCTCTCCCTGAATTTCCAGGTGCAGCAGGATCCATTGCTCCTGTCCATCAACCCGGTAAACCCTGGCCAGCATATCCGTTGTTCTCGTACCACCATGCCGCAACCTGTCGGGTGTAATTTCAAGCAGTTCCTTATCTACAAAATCAACACCCCGGCCCATATCGAATAACTTATCAGCATCTTTAAAGAAAAAACGTAGCAAATGCGCAAAACAATCTTCAAATGCAGCCTTTAATAAGGAGTCGTGCTTTTTACGGGGTATTTCGGTTTCATCTGCTGTAACTTTCCCGCTTATCATCTCTGGTTCTTCTGACATATTCAGCTGTTTAAGTATATAAGCAAACCTAACAAGCTCAAACTTATAAAGCCTTACCTTTCTGAAATTCAGCGGAAACCGCAGAAAAATTAAACATAAACAGTATAAAATAGCGGACGGCACTTAGCAACATAGTGATTTACAGAATAATATTCTGGACAAGCCAAACGCCCAGGCTAACAATCTTCCTTACAAAAGCATCTCCATTATCATTTTAAACTTAAGCTGTGATAATTTAGCTAAAGCGGTATATTTGCTGAACGATACGCATTGCATCGAACAGTTAAAACTACAAATCAGACATAGATGAATATCTTATTATTAGGTTCCGGAGGCAGAGAAAGTGCTTTTGCCTGGAAGATCAGCCAATCTTCGCAATGCTCACAACTGTTTATCGCACCGGGTAATGGTGGTACAAATGCATACGGAAAAAACGTAAACATCAACCCAAATAACTTCGATGCTGTAAAAGCACTGGTCCTTAAAGAAAATATAGAACTGGTGGTTGTTGGCCCAGAGGAACCTCTTGTAAATGGTATTCATGACTTTTTTATTAACGATGAAGAGCTTTCCAAAATCCCAGTAATAGGACCTAAAAAAGAAGGTGCCATCCTAGAAGGGAGTAAGGATTTCTCGAAACAGTTTATGGCACGCCATGGCATTCCCACTCCTGGTTCCGAATCATTCACCAATGAAACTTTACAACAGGGCCTTACCTACCTGGAAAACCATAGCTTACCAATTGTTTTGAAAGCAGATGGCCTGGCGGCAGGGAAAGGTGTGGTCATTTGCCAGACGGTAGCCGAAGCAAAAGAAGAATTGCAATTGATGCTTGGCGGAAAGTTTGGCACTGCCGGATCCCTTGTTGTGATCGAGGAATTCCTGACTGGCATCGAGCTATCCGTATTTGTCCTCACCGATGGTGACAACTACGTCATTTTACCAGAAGCTAAAGATTATAAAAAGATTGGTCAGGCAGACACGGGACTAAACACCGGCGGTATGGGTTCTGTTTCTCCAGTTCCTTTTGCAGATAAAAAGTTCCTTGATACTGTTGAAGAAACTATCATTAAACCAACTATTAATGGTTTAAAAAAGGACAATATCGATTACACTGGATTTATTTTCTTCGGTTTATTTAAGGTTGGCGACAAACCAATGATTATAGAGTACAATTGCCGCATGGGGGATCCGGAAACAGAAAGCGTAATGCTCAGAATAGAAAATGACCTGGTAGAGCTTTTCCTTGCTGCATCAAAGAAAAAACTAAAGGATTACAAAATAAACATCAGCCCTAAAAATGCAGCTACAGTAATGATTGTTGCGGGCGGTTACCCTGGCGACTACGAGAAAGGTAAGGCAATAAGCGGAATCGAAAACGTACGTCAATCTACGGTATTCCACGCAGGAACAACACTTGAAGGCGGTATAATAAAAACCAATGGAGGGCGTGTACTAGCAGTCTCAAGCTTACAAGATAGCCAGTTCGATGCCCTGCAATCTGCAACTGCCGATGCGGCCCGTATTTACTTCGATGGGAAATATTTTAGAGAGGATATCGGGTTCGACCTGGTATAATAACGCTGGAAAACGTATAAACAAAAACAGCTTGATCATAATCGATCAAGCTGTTTTTGTTTGGAACAATACGTGTACGGGCCTGAAAAGGAATTTGCTTCAAAGCTTCTTCCAAATCAGTATAATACTTTCTAAATACTAAGGTTTAGCATCGAGTTTCAATCCAGAAATACCAGTAACCACCTCTTCTTCTTCTTTTCCTTTACCTTTTTTCTTCTTTTTCTTATTACCGCCATTCAGACGATCTTCGAGCACTTTTTCAAACTCGGGCAACTGGTCCCCTTTTAAGATCGTCCTGATGTTATCATTCGTATCATTCTGAAGCTTATAGAACTTCGTTACATCGTCTTCTTTAGAAGTTCCCGCCTGTTGTCTTTTAATCAGGTCAAGTTGCTGCTTAGACATATCGAATACATAATTATAGATCACACTTTTCTGTGTTGGCGTCAGCTTCAATCTTTTTTCCAGTTCATCGACACTCTTAACAGTCATTTCCTGAGCTGTGGGCATCTTTTGTTGTGCTTTTGTAATTGAACCCAAGCCCAATAGTAAAAAAGCAAGTAAAATATATGGCTTCATAACATTATTCTTCTAAGCCTGCAATTTAGAGATTCTACAAACGAATCCCAAACAGATTAAACAAAGCTAATGCAAAAGGGCAAATAAACTGGCTAAACCCCGTCTATTTGCCCTTTAAATTTTACAATCTAATTCTGTAAAGAAATTCTCTTTCTTTATGACCAAGAAAATCACCTTCTCAGAAGCGACCTCAGGCGTTTTTGCCCTTCGCAAAAGATGCCAGTCGCAGAAGAGAATGGTTATTTTCTTTATTTACTTTTACCCAAAGCTTCTTCAAGTTTTTTGTGCAACTCTTCACCTCTAACATTTTTAGCGATGATTTTACCTGAAGGATCGATCAGGAAGTTAGCAGGAATACCACGTACACCATACATTTTTGAAGCTGCATTTTCCCAGCCTTTCAAATCTGACAACTGGGTCCATGCCAAACCATCTTTTTCGATAGCAGCTAACCAGGCATCTTTTTTACCAGGGTTATCCAAAGAAACGCCAAGTACTGTAAAGTTTTTATCTTTGAAAGCATTGAAAGCTTTTACCACGTTAGGGTTTTCAGCACGACATGGACCACACCATGATGCCCAGAAGTCGAGCAATACATACTTTCCACGGAAATCAGATAATTTAACAGGTTTATCATTCACATCATTCTGAGTGAAGTCCATAGCCATTTGACCTATACCTGTTTTTTTTGCTGACTCAATTTCCTGGGCGATGCTTTTACCAAGATCTGTAGCTTTTACCGCTGCAGAGAATTTACCGAATTCAGCTTCAGTACCTTTAAGGTCCTTATCAATATCCATTGTTTCTTTATAGGCAACCAGACCTACATAAGAATTAAGGTTCGCTGCATAAAACTGTTTGTTTAATACATCCAGCTCTTTTCTGATAGCCTCGTCACGGCTGTAAACAGTTTTCATGTAAGCTTCATCCTTGCGTTGCTCAGGTGACTTGCTGTAATACTCATTCATTAACGCCGCGTTTTTATCACTGGCAGATTTAGTTAATGCTTTGTATTTTGCGTTATCGTCATTTATTTTTGAACCTTTTACAGTTGCATATTTTACTGAATCTGTGGCAGATACAACTTGTATTGCTGCAGGCTCAAGATAAAAAACGATAGCATCAGGTGCAACACCACGCTTTACCGGCGCAGCATCGTGCTTAATTCTGATAGAGGCCTGGCTGATTCCGGCCAATTGTCCTGTAAATTCAAATTTACCCCCCACAATATTTACTGAGTCGGTAACTTGTTTAGCCCTTGGGCCATAATACAAATACGCTTTTGCTGGTGAACCCAGGTTGCCAACCTTACCGCTAACGGTAAATTTACTTTGGCCTTGTGCCATAACTGCGGCAGGCAACAAACAAGCAGCGATCAATGCGATCCTTTTCATAATTTTCTTTTTTTGAAATAATAAGTTTGGTTATTCTGATCCAAATGTAAGGAATAGACCAAAAATATAACGCAAGGTTTAATGTAATATTATAGTAGCTTTTGGAAGGTGCGCCACCAAAGATCGGGCATTTCTCCATTCACAGCAGTGGTATAATCATCGTAACGACAAGGTACAAGGTGGTAACGCTCATTTTTAGAAATACCTGTTGGATAAGGAACCTGCATCCACCAGCGATCAGATTTTTTACTTTTCACAAAAAGCATCTCGGAAGAACCGTCATTTAAACTGGCCCTGTAAATTATATATTGTGATTTTGGTGTTAAAGGAAAATCTTTTTTACGGTTATAATAACCATCTACAAAATACCATACCATTTGCGCAAGCAACATCGCCGTTTGTCCGTTCTGATCAAATGCAGGGTTAAACTCATAGAAACCAATAGAAGTAAGTTTATCGCTCATTCCCGCATAACGTGTAATCGCACAAGCATGCTCTCCATAAAAACCGTTAGGGCTTGCGTTCGCATTCGCACCCGCATCAGATGAGCGGATAGCGCCGATATCAAAACTAATCATGCTCGCATTGCGTATGATCGGCTCTGTTAAAGTGATGTCATCAGAAAATTCGCCAAGACGGTGCGCGTCAAAATAAAGTTTGCTCATTACCTTCAAACTATCCTGGTTTACAAAATAGGTTTGGTACCCAACATTACTAAAGTTAAAAAGGTAATTGGGCTGATGTAGTAATATTTTATTAAGATAAGTATCAGATTTTGCCGCTAAGCCTTCCTGATCTTCCTCGTCGAGATCAAACTTACTGTCGACCACCACCAGGTCCACCTTCTGCTCCAGACTTTCATATGCCAGGTATTGTGCATAGGTAAGATCTTGTCCGCCACCAATGATAACCGGTACAATATCCAGTTTAATCAATTCAGAAACCACAGTTTTCAGAGCTACATAGGTATCAGAGATGGATGCCCCCGCTTTAATATTACCAAGGTCGATAATCCTCGTTGCAAAAGCCCCCTCATTTAGGCAGTAAAACTGTGACCTGAAATAATCAGGGGCAAGGGCACAACCTTCATTATTTACGGCTGCACGATCATCCTGAACACCAAAAATGGCAATATCATACTGTTTTTCGTCCAGTTCCGGGAATTTATCCGTGTAAAACCCGGCCTTTAAACCTAGCTGACTGGTATAAAATCCCTGTTTTGGCGTAAATTTATCGGGGTTTACAGGAGAAAAAAAATCTGATAAAGACATATTATAATATAATGTATGGCATCAAATATCTATTTTTGAGCTCATATTTTAATGAACATCCTAAAAAAAATGAAATGATATTGGTTACCGGTGCTACTGGGTTTTTAGGAGCCGAGCTTATCCATCAGTTAACGGGACAGGGCATAAAGCTCCGGGCATTGAAGCGTACGCAGTCAGTTGTTCCCGATTTAATTAAGAACAACGGTCTGATTGAATGGGTAATTGCAGACATCAACGACCTCTCTGATCTTGAAGACGCCTTTGATGGTATTGATCAGGTGTACCACTGCGCCGCTCTTGTTTCTTTCAATCCTAAAGACAAAGCAAAACTTTTAAGGATCAATATTGAAGGCACCAGTAACATCGTAAACTTATGCCATGAACATGGGATCCGTTTATTGCACGTAAGCTCTGTTGCTGCATTAGGCAATGCTAAAAAGGGGGCTTTAATTACCGAAAAAGATTTCTGGGAATATGATGTAAAAGCGCATTCTTACGCCATATCTAAATATGAGGGTGAAATGGAGGTCTGGAGGGGTATAGCCGAAGGACTGGACGCCGTAATTGTAAACCCAAGTGTAATTATTGGCGCAGGAGCAGGGTTTGAAGGTAGTGGTGCTATTTTCAAACTGGTAAAGGATGGCTTGGCTTATTACACAAAAGGGGCGACAGGAATTGTGGATGTAGCGGATGTTGCTAAGTCCATGATTGCACTCATGAACAGCAGTGAAACTGCTGAACGCTTTACCATTTCGTCAGAAAACTACCACTACAAACAATTTTTCGGAGAAATCGCTGCCGGCTATGGCATTAAGGCTCCTGGTAAAGAAGCTAAACCCTGGATGCTCGGCATTGCCTGGAGGGCAGCTAAATTGGCCTCATTATTTACCGGAAAGCCTGCCGCACTAACCAGCGATGCTGCCAGAAGTAGTTTGAATGAAAGTTTATACAGCAACGAAAAAATAAAAAGTACCATAGGAATAACTTTTAAGCCTTTGAAACAAAGTATTGAAGAAATCTGCAAACAGCTGAATTGATTTTCATCTCTATCATATTTCCCTTCAATTGTTATCAAACTATCACGATTTTATTCATTTCTTTTTGGAATTCGCAAAAAACCATAATGGTTTTATATCTTTGAGACAATTATTAACCACCTTACAACCACCTAAATACCATTACTCCTGAAGGATGAAGCAAAAGAATTTTTACATCATTGATTTTGACAGTACCTTTACGCAAGTTGAAGCTTTAGATGAGCTCGCAAGAATCTCTCTAAAAAAGCATCCTGAGAAGGAAGCTATCTTCCAAAAAATTGAAGACTATACCAATCTCGCCATGGAAGGCAAGCTGTCGTTTGGTGAAAGTCTGGCGCAAAGGGTAAAACTACTGGAAGCTACAGAAGACCATTTGAAACAGCTGATCAAAGTATTGAAGAAAAAAGTATCAGCTTCTTTCTCCCGTAATGCGGCATTCTTTAAAAAACATGCAGACGAAGTACTAATCGTTTCAGGTGGTTTTAAAGAGTTTATCACTCCTGTAGTAAGTCAGTATCACATTAAAAAAGAAAATATTTATGCCAATACTTTTGTAACCACAGCAGATGGCAAGATTATAGACTATGACCATTCAAATCCTTTAAGTGAAGAAGGAGGAAAGGTGAAGCTAATGCAACAAATGAACCTTGAAGGTGATCTTTATGGTATTGGTGATGGTTATTCAGATTTTCAGCTTCGTGAGAGTGGTCTGATCAAAAAATTCTACGCTTTCACAGAGAACATCGCAAGAGAGAGCATCGTTAAAAAAGCAGACCATGTTACCCCAAGTTTTGATGAATTCCTGTATGTAAACAACCTGCCAAGGGCAATATCTTATCCAAAAAACAGGATTCTTTGTCTGGTTATTGGCGATGTGGATCCTAAAAGCATAGAAATGCTAAAGAAAGATGGATTCTCAATTCGTCATAAAACGACTTTCGAGGAAAAGTATGTAGCAGATGTACACATGATGCTGCTTGCAGATGGAGAAAAAATAACGGAAGATCAATTGCAAAGGGCCGTTACATTAAAAACCATAGGTTACCTGGGAAGCGCAAAAAACAAGATAGACTTACAGAAATGCACCGAGCAGGGCATTGTTGTTTTTGAGGATACGAAAGCCAACCCCCGCAATAATATCTTCATCCCTAAAAGAATGATCGACTTCCTAAATACGGGGACGACACACCTGAGCACGAACTTCCCTAATCTTCAGCTACCAAGGATAGACAAGTCGCACCGTCTGATCCATATTCATAAAAATGTACCGGGAATTATGGCGAAGATCAATACGGCTTTTGCTTATCATGATATCAATATCGTGGGTCAGTTTCTAATGACCAATTCGAGCATCGGTTATGTAATTACGGATATCAATGCGCAATACGATAAACAATTGTTTAAGTTTTTAAAGAAGATTGAACATACCATAAAATTCAGGGTATTGTATTAACAGTAAGCCTTCCTTTGATTACATTTGTGGGAAACTAACTTATTAAATGGAACTTACACCACAAATTAAAGAGAAGCTGGATAAGCTGCAGGAGAAGTATGCTGCCATGGGGCAGGATATGGCAGCTTACCTGGATGGCTTGTTGTATGCCGATTTCTTAACCTACTGGGATTACATCCACCTGGATACTTTGTTAAGTTTACAAAGTCCGAAAACACCTTTCCCCGATGAGGAAATCTTCATTATGTACCACCAGATTACAGAGCTTTATTTTAAGCTTTCCTTACATGAATGTAAACAGATTTCTGAGCATACTTCCTTAACAGCTGCTTTTTTTACAGAAAGGGTCAGACGGATCAATGCCTATTTCAACGCCTTAACCACTTCTTTTGAAGTCATGGTGAATGGCATGGAAAAAGATCAGTTCCTGAAATTCAGGATGTCGCTGTTACCGGCAAGTGGTTTTCAATCCGGACAATACCGAATGATCGAAATTTCTGCAACTAATTTTACCCAACTTATTGATAAAAGTAAAAGAGAAGAACTGGCAAATGCCCCTCTTGGAGAACAGTTTGAACACATCTACTGGAAGTTTGGGGCTACCGAGCTGGCCAGCGGTAAACAAACCCTTACACTGAAACAGTTTATCAGTAAATATGCGGCCCAGTTCTTACAACTGGTAAAAGACAGACAAGAAACTAATTTTAGTGCTTTATATCATAAACTAGCCAATGAAGGACATGATGTTACCGCACTGGCCGATGAACTTAGAAAGCTGGATTTATATGTAAACGTGGAATGGCCATTATCCCATTACAAGTCAGCTGTGAGGTACCTGGAACGTGATCCGGTAGACATTGCAGCGACAGGCGGTACCAACTGGCAGAAGTACCTGCCCCCACGCTTTCAGAAAAGAATCTTCTACCCATTCTTATGGACGGGAGAACAAATGGAAGAATGGGGAAAAGTCTGGGTGCTTAGTGTATTGAAAACACTTAAAAATGAGGCTTAAAGAATATTTTTCTCAAAAATAAAAACCGCTTAGAAGGCAATTTTTCTTAAATTTCCTCAACGATCTTATTCCTTTTTCAAAGGTCGGGGAGAGATCGTTAAAATTGCTTTTAAAAGCAATTTTGACTAAGTTTGCATTAAGTAATTACTACTACAATGAATGATACACTTGATATAACAATCACTAAAGCTGAAAACAGCAGGCTTACAGTAACTGATTTCTCTCAGTTACCTTTTGGGAAGGTATTTTCTGACCATATGTTTATTGCGGAATATGATAACGGCCAGTGGTCTAACCTACAGGTCCTGCCTTACGGCCCGATTCCAATGAGTCCTGCTATCTCTGCATTACACTATGGACAAGCCATTTTTGAAGGTATGAAAGGCTATCGCCAGGCTAATGGTAAAATCAGTGTGTTCAGACCAGAGAAAAACTTTGAGCGTTTTAACAAGTCAGCAGCACGTATGTCTATGCCAGCTATACCTAAAGAAATTTTTATGCAGGGTATCGCAGCATTGATCGATATTGATGAAAAATGGGTGCCTGCGCAAGAAGATTATTCTCTATACATCCGCCCGGTAATGTTTGCAACAGATCCTTACCTGGGTGTTAGACCATCTGATAAATATATTTTCGCTTTATTAACGACCCCTACCGGCCCTTACTACAGCAAAGCACTAAAGGTTAAAATTGAAACAGAATACACACGTGCTGATGACGGTGGTGTTGGTTATGCCAAAACCGCAGGGAACTATGCACGTTCTTTATATCCATTCGCTGAAGCACAAAAAGAAGGCTTTGATCAATTGATCTGGACTGATGCAGCATCTCATGAGTATATTGAAGAAGCTGGAACAGCGAATTTGATCTTTGTGATCAATGGCAAATTGGTAACTCCTTCCGTAAGAAGCACTGTTTTAGATGGTGTAACCCGTGACACCATTATTCAACTGGCTAAAAAAGCAGGTATTGAGGTTGAAGAAAGACGCATAAGCGTAAAGGAAATCATCGAAGGTATTGAAAACGGCAGTCTTACAGATGCATTTGCTGCCGGCACTGCAGCAACAGTAACGCCAATCGGAGAAATTGGTTACCAGGGTAAAATATATCCTTTAACTGACCCTGCAACACGTACCATTTCCGCAGGCATTGCCAAAACACTAAACGACATACGTTACGGCCTAATTCCTGATGAGTTCGGTTGGAACTGGGTATTGTAACCAATAAATTTATAAAAATAGCATATGGGCGCCCTTAGTAAAGGGCGCCTTTTTATTGCGGAATCACAAAAACTAACTATATTATTCAAATGAAACCGACCGTAATCCTGGGTTTAGCGGGGGCACTATTTCTCAGTATGCCTTCATATGCGCAACTTAAAAAACTTAACCAGCAACAAATATTTAAGGGACAAGCCTCTTTAACAAAACAGCTCAATTTAATGGCTGGCTGGAGTGACGACAGCCATTATATAGAAATGGACAACAACGACCGTAAATTATATACCATTGATATAAAATCAGGATCCAAATCGCCCTTTACGCCTCCTCCGCAAAACGATGTGAATGTCTTTACTGAGCAAAATGATATCTTTATCAGGTACGGGAAAGAAGAAGCCAAACGCTTAACAAACAATAAAGAGGAAGAAAAGAATCCTGTTTTGTCGCCCGATGGCAAATACGTTGCCTTTACACGCAATCGTGACTTATTTGCTGTCAATACGGAAACAGGCAAAGAAATCAGATATACAAACGATGCAACGGATGTCATCTACAATGGTTGGTCATCCTGGGTTTATTACGAAGAAATTTTAGGCAGATCCACTAATTACGGTGCATTCTGGTGGGCACCCGACAGTAAACATATCGCCTTTATGCGCTTTGACGACACAAAGGTTCCGATGTTCCCGATCAACGGTTCGACCGGTCAGCATGGCTACGTGGAAAAAACACGCTACCCAAAAGCTGGTGACCCCAACCCCGAGGTAAAAATAGGCTTTGTAAAAACCATCGGCGGCCCTGTAGTATGGGCTGACTTCAATGAAAAAGATGACCAGTATTTTGGTACACCCTACTGGAGTTATGATGGTAGTAATCTAATGGTACAATGGATGAACCGCGGACAAGACAACCTGAAGTTTTATTCCGTAAGCCCAGCTAATGGTTCAAAAAAAGAAATCTATGATGAAAAACAGCCCTCATGGGTTGATCTTGACTACGATGGCAGAATTGAATACCTGCAGGATAAAAAACACTACATTCTTAAAAGTGACAAAACAGGCTGGGCTCATTTCTATCTATATACCTTAGATGGTAAACTGGTAAACCCAATCACCAATGGCAACTGGCAGGTAACAAGTTTGGTGCATGTAGATGAAAAGAATAAGACCATCTATTTCATGGCGCGTAAGGAAGCATCAACACGCACAGATCTTTATCGTGCGGATTACAGCGGGAAGAATCTAAAACGGCTGACTTTTGGTGATTATACCCATCAGGTACAATTTTCACCCAGCGGAACATATTTCATAACCACTTACTCAAATGTTAGCACTCCGCCAAGAAGAGCCTTGTTAGACCGTACAGGAAAACTGATAAAAGAGCTTGCAGATAGTAAATCAGCAGACTTTGATCAATATGTTTTTGGCAAAACCGAGATGATTACAATCCCCACAGCGGATGGTTATAATCTGCCTGCTGTAATTACCTATCCTACAAACTTTGACCAGGGCAAAAAATATCCGGTTATAATGAGTATCTACGGCGGCCCTAATGCTGGTACTGTAACTGATACCTGGAAAGGTGTAATCAATCAATGGTGGGCTAATGAAGGTATCATTCAGATTGCTGTAGATCACCGTGCCTCAGGGCAATTCGGTAAAGCAGGTGTAGCATTGATGCACCGTAATCTGGGTAAGTGGGAGATGAAAGATTATACAACCGCGGCAAGGTGGCTCAAAGCAAAACCATGGGTCGACAATAAAAAGCTTTTAATAACCGGACATAGCTATGGCGGTTACATGACTTGTATGGCATTAACAATGGGTGCAGACGATTTTGACTTTGGTTATGCAGGTGCCCCGGTAACCAGTTGGGAATTATACGATACCCACTATACAGAAAGATTTATGGATACACCGCAGGAAAACCCTGAAGGTTATAAAAATGGATCAGTCCTTACCTATGTAAACAACTACAAAGGATTGTTGCGGATTATGCACGGCGATATGGACGATAACGTACATATGCAAAATACGATCCAATTGATCGATAAACTTCAGAATGCCAATAAGCATTTTGAACTGATGATCTATCCGGGTGGGCGTCATGGCTGGAGTGGTATAAAAAGCCCTCACGACAAAGCCGAACGTTTCAGATTTTATTATCAGAACCTATTGAATAAGCTCGTACCGGAAGAACTGTTAAAATAAGATGAAAGAACAAAGGGCAAGGATCAAAGACTAAACTCCCAATGAGTTGTGGGTTACGGGTTGTGAGCTAAAAGAGCTGGGTGCACCGGTCCCTATAACTCACAACCCATCCCGATTTAACACCCTGTTAACACTGCATGCTTTATTTTTAAAGCGTGAAAAAGCTAAACCTACAAGGCATTCAAAAAGTTACCATCTTCTGCTTGCTTTATATCTTTATAATCTGTACCCCTGCACCTGCACAGCTTATTGAAAAAAACAATATAGATTCGCTGATAAAAAAGCAGCCCAATGCAGCTTTTATAAAAATTAAAAATGCTTTAAATAAAGCCCTTGCCCAAAACGATTCCATTTCAGCCGCAACCTGTTACCTGTATCTTGCCGAATTATTCTATTACCAGGCGGCCTATCCACAATCGGTAGACTATTATTATAAAGCTGACCGTATTTTTAGAAAAAGCAATGACCTTATTAACCTGGCAAAAACACTAAACAAAACCGGGGAAGCTTATTATTACAGCAAGCAGTATAGCGTTTCATTGCCTAAGTTCCAGGAGGCATTGGCTATCTACAAAAAGCTCAATTACACTAAGGGCATTGCCGAATCTTACGGGCTAATTGGACAGACGTATGAAAAAAGCGGGAAATATGTACAAGCCATGAAATATCAGCAACTGGCGCTTGCTGAATTCCATAAAACCAGGGATAAAACCGGCATTGCCAAGATATACGAAAACCTGGGCAGCATCTACGAAGACGGACCAAAGATGGACTCTGCCTTAAAGTACTACACCCTTGCATTAGCACTAAACAAAGCAAATAATAATGAGCTTGCTCAAATAGAGGTCATTAATAATATTGGAGATGTTTACCGGAAAACCGGGAAACACCAGGAAGCACTTGGTTATACCCGTAAAGCCGCCCAGATGGCCCTTACATTGAATGATCAATACCAGCTAAGCAGTGCCTACCGCGACCTGTCGAAGAACTTTGACCTCATGAAAAGGTACGACAGTGCGTATCACTATAGTGAACTGGGCAGAAACATATTTTTAAGGATCTTTACTGAAGATACCAATAAACAGTTGGCACTGTTACAAACATTATTTGAAATACAACAAAAGGATATAGCAATTACAGGGTTTGAAAAAGAGAGAAAAGCAAACCAGTTCATTATTGTCGCCACTGTCCTTATTGTTATTTTACTGGCCTTACTGGCGGCAAGTATCTTTAGCAGGCAGCGTCTCAAAATTAGAAATGAGCAGCAACTAAATGAACAAAATCACGCGCTCTATCTCGCTCAAAAGAGCGCAATAGAGGCCGAACTTGAACTTAAAGGTAAAGAATTAACCAGCAATACCCTTCATGTGATACAAAGCAATCAATTCTTAGAAGAGTTACGTACCGAACTGGAGGAGATGATAAAAGACGACAAAAGAGATCAGAAAAAAAGATTGCAGCAGATTGTAACCAAGATTAACCAAGGTACCAATCGGGATAAACACTGGAAAGAATTTAGTAACCTATTTGAGCAAATCCATCATACATTTTTTGAAAATCTGAAGAAATATAGTGAGGAATTGACCGCAAGTGACCTGCGTTTGGTAGCCCTTATAAAGATGAACTTAAACTCGAAGGACATGGCTACGCTATTTGGGATTTCCCAGGACAGTTTACGTGTTGCCCGCTATCGTTTAAGAAAGAAACTAGATATCCCGCAAGGAGAAAACCTAAGCACTTTTATACAGACTTTATAAAAAAAACCAGCAACCGACCAGACTTAACAGATTGTTAATATTACGCTAACCTAATGATAATGGCGTTTCTTGTTACAAATAAACCACTAAAAAACAATCATTTAAACAGAAATTGTATACGGTGTATACGTTCTGTATATAGCCTTTGTAACGCTGTATACATTTTGTACACGGGCAAAATTGGCGGGTTTATGCTAAGGTTTACACATTTGCAGCATCGTTTAAAAACACAAACAAAATGATTCGCAACATGAAGTCAACTTTACAAGTTCTCTTATGCTTATTACTGAGTATAGCCACGGCAAAAGCTACAAGCTTAAAGGGCTATGTTTATGACCAGAAAACCGGAGAAGCTATACCAGGTGCCTCTGTATACCTGGAACACACCGACAAAACGGTATTAACCGGACTGGATGGATCTTTTGAGATCAAACATCCACCTGCCGGCACCTATACTTTAAAAGTCACCTGCCTGATGTACAAAGTATTACTCAAACAAATTACTATTCTTAAAGAAGACAACCCTACTTTAAAAATCTACTTATCGGAAAGTAAAGACAAAGATTTAAGTGAAGTTATCATTTCAGGTAAAGGTGACGGCGCTAACGAAAAAACTGCCAGACGCATTGAGCAGAGGTCATTACAGACCGTGAACGTGGTATCCGGCCGCGCCATAGAGGTTTCGCCCGATTTAACTGTAGCAAACGTTATTCAACGTGTATCAGGAATATCTATTGAAAGAAGCAGCAGTGGCGACGGACAATATGCAATTGTAAGGGGCATGGATAAAAGATATAATTATACACTGGTAAATGGTGTCAAAATCCCAAGTCCTGATAACAAGTACCGCTACGTACCATTGGACATCTTCCCTTCTGAACTGTTAGAAAGACTTGAAGTCTACAAAACATTAACTCCAAATATGGAAGGTGATGCGATTGGTGGTGTAGTAAATATGGTGATGAAAGATGCGCCTGAAAAGCTGCAGGTAAATGCAAACCTTGCGGCTGGTTATAGCCAATTGTTTATAGACAGGGACTTTATGAGCTTCGACGCGTCAGGTATCAACCACAAATCGCCTTATGAACTCAATGGCAAGAGCTATAAAGCCAACCCCACAGATTTCCCTAAAGGTATGGTTGATTATTCAACTAAACATCCTGCGCCAAACCTAGTAGGTGGACTTTCTATTGGCAACCGCTATTTCAACGATAAATTAGGAATCCTGATTGCCGGAAGCTACCAGAACAATTATAGAGGAAGTAACAGTACATTCTACAATTCTCAGGTAGTATCAACTGACAAGATCAGCTCCGTTATGAATAAAGATGAGCGGCAGTATTCCGAGCAAGTTAAGCGTTATGGTGCCCATGCAAAATTGGATTATGTATTTAATAAAAACAACAAGCTAAGCTTGTATAATGTATATGTTGATTTAAATAGTCTGCAACTTCGTGATTCAAAATCGGTTGATTTTACAAGTGGCTATGAGCCCGAAAAAGGGAATGCCAAACTTAATTATGCTACCCGTACACGTTTTACAGAACAACAGATCTACAACAGCACATTACAGGGGAACCATCAGTTAATCCCGGAAAAACTAAAGCTTCACTGGTCGGCAGTTTATTCATCTGCTAAAAACGAGGTACCTGACCAGAACAACATTAACATTCTTGGCGTACGGGAGAACTTCACCGACCGCCGTACTTTTGCTCCGGCAATTGGGGATGCTTATACACGTCGCTGGGAACGCAATACGGAGGAAGACAAAGCCGCTTATGCAGACCTAAGCTATAATACAAACATTTCAGGCGCAAAAATTGAATTTAATGCGGGTGGTTTATACCGTGATAAGCAACGCAGTAGCTTTTACAACCAATATGTATTTACTTCTACCAATCCTAATGCTTTATATGGCAGGGAGTTTAACAGCTATACGGAAATCGACTGGACAATAAAAAATCCAACCGGATCAGTTGATAATGCGCTAACCTATGATGCATCGGAAAAAACAACTGCAGGATATGGAATGGTTACTTTAAATACTGAAAACCTGCAGATGGTTGGAGGTCTTCGCGTAGAACATACCAATCAGGGTTACAAAATGCTATTTCCGGCTGCTGAACTACGACCTGTAGGAGCACAGGTTTATACAGACTATCTACCCAGTCTAAATTTGAGGTATAAATTCACAGAGAAACAACAATTTCGTGCTTCTTACTTCCGCTCATTAAACCGCCCAGGTTTTTATGAAATTGTACCCGGAACAGGTTTAATTCAGGATGACTATAAGGAAAAAGGTAACCCTGATTTAAAACGTGTAACAGCCGACAACTTTGACCTTCGCTACGAATTGTTTCCTGACGGAAATGATCAGCTATTGGCAGGGGCTTTTTATAAAAAAATAAAGAATCCGATAGAATACAGCATCCAGGCCGACCCTACCCGTCCACAAGACACCTACTATTTGCCTGGTAACTTTGGAAATGCCCGCAACTACGGACTAGAAGTTGATTACATCAAGTTCATTCATAAGTTCGGGATTAAAGCCAACTACACCTATACACATTCCAGGATTACCACTACAAAAAGCTCGAGGTACAGGGATACCAATGGCGATTTAAAAACCACCTCTGTTGAGCAAAGCAGACCGCTATATGGACAGTCCGAGCATATCGGAAACATCTCCTTACTTTATAAAGAGGGCGGAAAAAACGGATTTGATGTTCAATTGGCCGCAGCGTTCACAGGTCCGCGTATCAACACAGTATCTCAATTTTTAGACAATGATCTATGGCAGCAAGGATTTGTTCAGATGGATTTTTCAGCAGAAAAAAGATTCAAAAATAACCTTAGCATCTTTATAAAAGGAGGAAACCTACTGAATACCCCTTCAAAGCTATTCATCAAAGGCATAAACCCTAATGAAACCAATGCAACAGTATTTGACGGCAAAACACTAATCCGCGCCGACTACTACAAGCAGACTTATTTATTAGGCTTACGTTACAAAATATAAAACCATTTGATCATTCATCATAAAAGACAAAAAATGAAAGCAAAACAAGTGTTTACCTGCCTTGCCCTGTTCATATCCATTCTTAGTGGTTGTGAAAAGGCAAATGTCGATGTCGATCCTGAAACAGGAAACGGCTCTGCTATAGGCGAAGTTTCAGGAATATGGAAAAGAGGGAGTGTACAGCACATTACCGGGGATATCATTATTCCAGAAGGACAATCACTAACCATTGAAGAAGGTGTAACTGTAATTATGGATGCCGTAGCCAAGCCCGAAATTATTGTAAAAGGAAACCTTTACGCAGAAGGCAGCCTTGCCTTTCCTATAAAATTCACTGTAGATGAAGCATTAAGAACAGAAGAAAACAAATTCGGACGTTTATGGGGAGGGATCTTAGCTGCCCCAAGCTGCAGCGAGTTACTGCTCAACTATACCATTATTGAATATGCCGGAGCAACAACTTCCGATGCATCAACATCTGTAAAACAAAAATTATACAAAGGAAAAGCGGGCGAAAACCTACCGGCATTATGGTTTGCAAATGTAAAAGGTAAACTGGTTGTGACCAACAGCATTTTCAGAAACCTGCAGGAAGACTGTACCTATATAGAAGGTGGAAAGATTATATTCTCCAATAACCAGTTTTACACGACGGGTTTAACCGGTGGCGAAGCTATTAATTTTAAATCAGGATGTCTTGCCGATGTAGCCAATAATTTAGTTTACAGCACCAATACCAATGCGCTAAAATTATCTAATAGCGGCGACAGGGATCCGCAAGCCTATATTATAGCTTACAATAACACATTCATCAATACAGGATGGCGTAGACCTACCGCAAAAGGAGGTTCTATATGGGTAGAGGCCACCGTGAGGGTTAGCATATTTAACAACATGTTTGTAAACACACGCTTCGGTATAAAACGCGATACAAAAGCCCCTGAAGATGCCAGGTCTATATTTAGCAACAACTTCTATTACGGGTACGACCAGACAACTGTAGACCAGTTTCAGCCAACTAAGGAAATCATCGCCGGCACGAATGATATCATTGGCAAAACTGCCAGGGATAATGAACCTAAATTCGCAAATTATCCCCTAAACACTGACGTAAATAATGCTACATTTAATTCCACATGGAACTTCTCCCTCCAGGTAGGGTCCCCGGCACTGGGCAAAGGGAAAACGGACATTGTTCGTCACCATGCGCAAGGACTGGTATTGAATGGAACAACTTATAAATCACCCGAACCGGCAAGCTACATTGGGGCCTTCGGACCTGCTAACTAAAATAATTTATCAATAATGCTGTTGCGCCGAACAATCGGGCAACAGCATATAAGCCTATATTTAATGAATAAACCAAATTCAATTCTCTGTCTTGCAACAACATCCCTGTTGTTATTTATCATAGCTTGCAATCAAAAACAACCTGTTAGCGAAAATGCCGTTACCCCCCTTTACGTGTCTGAACCTGTACAATTTGATTCCGATGACCCTGCGATATGGATAAATCCATCAGACAGCTCAAAATCACTAATCATCGGAACGGATAAAGATGAAAATGGGGGACTATATGTTTTTGACCTGAAAGGTAAGATCCTTAAAGAAAAAACAATAAAAGGATTAAAACGACCAAATAACGTTGATGTAGCTTATGGTCTAAAGCTTGGAGGTAAAAAAATAGATATTGCCGTAGCTACCGAAAGAATGACCCATAAGCTAAGGGTATTTTCTTTGCCGGATATGAAGCCTATCGATAATGGTGGTCTTCCTGTTTTTGAAGGAGAAACAGGTGAAATGTTCAGAGATTTAATGGGCGTTGCCATGTATACAGACCCACAGGGGCATATATATGCAATAGTTGGCCGAAAAACCGGACCTAAAGAAGGAAGCTATCTATGGCAATATCTACTGGAAGAAAACAGTCGTGGGCAATTGAAAGCAACTTTAAAAAGGAAATTCGGTAAATATAGTGGCAAAAAAGAAATAGAATCTATAGCTGTAGACAATGAACTGGGGTATATCTATTACTCAGACGAACAGTTTGGGGTTAGAAAATACCACGCAGATCCAACAAAGGGGAACCAGGAGCTGGCGCTATTTGCTACAACAGGTTTCAAAGAAGATAATGAGGGCATCAGTATTTATAAGACTTCCGACAGCACAGGCTACATATTGGTTTCAGATCAGTCAGCAAATCAATTCCAGGTATTTAGCCGTGAAGGAACTAAGCACAACCCGAATCAGCATACATTAGTTACCACTATTCCTGTCTCCACCAATAACAGTGATGGTTCCGATATCTATTCAAAAGCATTGAACAACGATTTCAAGCATGGCCTTTTTGTTGCGATGAGTGATGATAAAACGTTCCAGCTTTATCGCTGGGAGGATCTGGCCGGAAAGAAATTGAAAGTGAGATAAGGGAACGGTTATCAGTTGTGGGTTATGGGTTAAAAAGTAAAGGCTGGAAGGTAAAAAATGTTTTTAATTCCTACTAACAACTTTTCAACTCATACCCCCCTAACTTTCAACCCTTCTTGGCTCCCAAACGTTTCTCTCTCCGTTTAATCCGCTCTTGCCTATCTGCCTTTAATTTTTCAAATTTAGCAATCTGTGCCTTGATTTTCTGTTCTTTCTGGGGGGTAAGGCCAACACTATATTTGACTCCCTGAAACAGTGTTTTCCATATAAAATTAAAGAAAGAGGCGGTTTCTACCCGCTTACGGACTATAGGTGCTTTAACAAAAATCCCATTTGCATTAGGATTATCAGGATTGATAATCAAAGCATTGGCAAGAAAAGATATCAAACCTTGCTTTACCAGGCGATCTTCGCCCTTTACCTTTTTCAACAATGCAACAGAAAGGTTTTTATAAGCGAACCCCACTTCTCCTTTGGCAAGCTGATCATTAGCTTTTATATCAAATGCAAGTTTATCAATATGGCCACTGTTAACTTTTACTAGTCCAAGTGGCTTGGTAATGCGGTTAAGCGCTTTACCTTCCATATTAACAAGGGCTCCCGAATAGGAAAATGCCCCATCCATTGCCGTAAGATCAAACTTAAAATTTACATCCAGTTTCCCGGCCCCCATTACAGAAGAGGTAAGCTCGGCCACCATAAAATGATTTTTAGCCTTAGCTTTCTCCACATTGGTTACATTAGAAATTGTACCCCAGGTATGTTCAAAAGTAATCATCCCCTTGTTTTTCCCTTCCTTATCAAACTCGGCATAGCTGATATCAATATTGTTGAGGTTCAACTTTTCTATGCTCAACTTCCCGCTTGCCTTTTGAAGTTGCTGGTGAGGATATTGTCCTGTTTTATTCTCTATCTTCTTGGGGAGTGTGTTGTTATTTACAACAGCCAAAGAACCATTCGCAATATTCATTTCTTTTGCAAACAATTCCTGCTTCAATATATACAACGGTAAATTGATACCCGTAAGGCCAATATCACTCATTTGTATGCTGTACCTGTCTTTAGCGTAGCCTAGCGTACTCCCGAATAACCGCTCACTGTAACGCGGCTCAACGCTAAAACTTTTAATATTTAACTTCCCTGAGGAAGCCGCAAAATCAAGCTGGTTGAGTTTAATATAATACAAGCTATCCGGGGTCGCATAGTTGTAATCCTTCAGTTCAATAACTACATCTTTCAACAGATAAATCCTGCGCTCATCAGAAGCCGAATGCGGGTCGATGAGCCAATCCTTAAGGGTCACATTTAAATTACTAACCGCATCAACTTTAGGTGCGTCAGTGTTGTTATTGTTGATATACTTAAAACTGGCATTTTTAAACTCTATCGTATGAATGCGTAGTTCTTTAAGATATTTCGAGATGTAATCATAAGGAGATCGTTTAGGCTGGGCCGGTTTTTCTTCATTAAAATCAAACTGCCTGTTCGTCATTTCTATGCAAGGATTATCAAACAAAAGGAGATCTATGTTCAATCGTTTATATCTCCATAACCGCCATGGGTGAAAATTGCGGACTGCCAGCTTTTTTAGTTTAATATGATACAGATTATTGGGTGCATGCTTAGTGGCGACCATCTTGTTGTAAACAACTGTATCAGGAAAAATTTTAACATCATGTAAGGAAGATATTCCGGTAAGGGCATTTACATTAACTGATGAAAATTCTATCTGATATAGGCTATCCGTTGTTTTTAAAACCAGCTCCTTTAGTTCTGAAGTAACAATGGGCTTAAGTTTAGCACTCAGATACCAGGTTACAGCTGTTAGAAATAAAGCTACGAATAGCAATGCAGCTCCAAACCATTTGAGAATCATATATTTCTTTCCAGCTTCCACAATCATAGGCAACAACGTACTTTAGCCTAATATACATATAATGGGCGAAGGAACAAGGAGCAAGGATAGAGCACCTGTAAAAGTGAAGATATTGGATATTTTACTTTTAATCTTTGTTTTTTGCTTTTTCTTCTTTCCGCTTCTTAATCTTTTCCATGGCCTGCTCAGGCGTCTTAACCGGAACAATAGCCAAGCCTACAGCTTCCCGCATGCCTATAAAAATGCTTTTCCACATCAGATTAAAGAAAGATGCGGCCGGCGTTCTCTGAAAAACAACATTCGCAGTTCTTGCAGTCTCTCCCTTAGTTGGGTTTGCATCCTTAATCAGGAGATTATTCGCCAGAAAAGACAACAATCCTTTCTTTTTAGGGGCCATTCCTTCTTCACCCTCCTTCAGCAGCTTTATTTTAAGATCAGTATAATAAAAATGAACAGTTCCTGACGAACCTTTAGCATTGGCCCGTATATTGAAATCGGTTTTCTGCATTTGCCCGCTTTCAATTTCTACCAACCCCATATTTTTTGCCATCGGATTTAAAACCTGTAGGTTCATGGGCGCCACATTCCCATTATAACTGAAAGCGGCGTCCTTGTCCGTAAGATTAAAATCTATTTGTACATTAATGCGGCTGGTTTTCATAACCAGCGCTGTCAGGTTCGCTACAGCATGATTATTCTTGGCAAGTTGTACAGTATCATTGGTCACATTGCGTATGCTCCCGGTTAAATTTTGAAAATAAACAGTTCCTCTTTTCTGGCTAATCGGGTTATACTCCGTATAAGCCACATCTATGTTATTTAATTTCACAGTATCAACAATGGCAGGTATAGACAAACGCTTTAAAGCTACATGCGGAAAATTCCTTACTTTATCAAAATTTGGCGGTGCCGGCAATTCTCTGTTCACAAAGATATTTACCTTCGCCGGCCCAATTTTTAAAGCACTGGCATGAAGCTTTTCTTCCGAATTCAAAAGCCCAAAATCAACACCTTCAAGGCTTATGGCATTAAATTTAAGATCGTAACGGTCTTTTCCATAAGTGTATTTACGGGAAAAAACAAGATCAGGATACATCGGCACCATTTGAAATCCTTTAACATTAATGGATTTACTTCGTGCTGCCCCCTTAATCGTATCCACCTTCATGGTATACATTTTATCCTTGCTTATAAACTTATAGCCAGTTAATTCAAAGCCTATATCCTTGGCGTAATAATATCTTGTGGTATCAAATTGAGAAATGGAGTCCACTAGAAAATCATTTACATTAATACTTAAATGCTTTACAGAATGTATCTTCTTATCATTATCCCCGTTGATGTAGTCAAAATCTGCATCAATGATTTTAATCGCCTTAACATCAATTGCTTTAACCCTGTTAGAAATCAGCTGGTACAAAGTTTTATCTTCTACAATTCCCTCAGGAAGCTTCTTTACCTTATAGTGGAACATATTAATAGAGGGATTATCTAAAATAATGGACTTTATTAATATTTCCCGTTTAAAATAAGCCGTTAACAATGCAACTCTGTTCAGTTCCAGTTTCCGGAGTGTCACCTGGAAGAGATTGGCGGGTGCCACCCTTAACATTTTGAGCTGATTATGAACGCTTGTGTCTGGTATTAATGACACCTCATGCAATGCTATGCTTCCGGTAAGGACGTTAATACTGATATCCTTAAAATCCAGCTTATACAGATGAAAAGACCGGTTATACACACCTTCTTTAAGTTTTTGTGAAAGTATGGGTTTCCATCGCGCCATGAGTACAAAAAAGCATACTATCCCAATAAAAAACAATCCCAAGACAGCTATTACCCATTTTCTCAATCGGTATTTACCTGAATCATTTTTGTAAATAAATATCTGCATACTTATTGCACTAACAATTTCAGCGCCACAATATGTTCTTCATCTATTTACCAGTCTTTTAAATCAACACAAGTTTTACCAGCGAACAGGAAAATGAGTTATAGTCATCAACTGGTTAAGCAAAGGTTGTTGAAAAAAACGTCTGGAATAAAAATGCTTATAAAAGCCTCTCAAAAAGAATACTATAGAACGTCCTATTACTCTTTTTATTAAAAGTCCCTGCTCTGTCCTGGTATAAGGCACAATGTTTTCGTTTAAAGCCTCCACCATTTGCTCCGCTTTTGAAAGCGCATGTACATAAGGTTTATAAATATGGTTTACCTGGTTCGGATTAATGGCGTAAGTCTCGTCAGTTAACTTGAAGCTATCGTTCCAGTCATATGTAAGTCCATGGTAGTGATAAAAAATAACGTCAAACGTCTTGTTACTAAAGAATTCCGTACCATGTACTTTATTTTTAGTTGTCTTAAATGCATACTGTTGCACATTCCACGGAGCTACTCCTCCACCCAGATGTTTAAGCTCATGAACACATGAAAATCTGCGCATCCAATCGTCAAGATATTTCTGATCTCCAAATTTATTGTCTTCAAACCTGCAGAAGCACCATTCAATACAGGCACCGATCCACCAGTTCAGAACTTCCATCCCTGCTTCATCATTTTTGAAAGTCATGTATTGAACACAATATATACCGCTTGTTTCAGACTGATCGAAGCATGGTGTATACCTGTGTTTGGTAATGAGCACTGATTTATCCCCCATTTCCTCGAACAAAGGTTTGGGATTACTAAAAAATAAAAGGTCTGCGTCAATATAAGTGCAATGGTCCAAACTATACGTGTCTATACAATACTTGATCGTAGAAGAAGCACAGGTCCAGCAATACTCTCCTGCTGTTCTCTCGCCTTTTACAGCCAGCAGTTTTTCGTTCTCGAAATCCCCTAATTTAATTATGGTCGCATGGGCGAGATTTAGTTTTGACAAGGCATCAAAACAATGTTCATCAAATGCAATCACATAAAGATGAAATTCATCACAATGTTGCTCCAAAGAGTTATACATCGCCAAACCTCTTGATAAATAAACTGAGTTAAATAATGTGCAGTACTGAAGCATATTAAAATCATTAAATAAGTAAATTCTTTTTGTTAACTACCGAGAGGTGTTTATTATCCGCTTTTGCAAACAAGACAATGGGTTATTCAAAAAGTCCTATAAGGTTTTATAAATTATTTTTTGATCTTAATTTCGTTTTCTGCCAATCTGTCATTTGTAAATTAAATTCTGTATTTTTGGAGCCCATAATAATGTTAACCATTTATGATTGATTTACAGCTGACAGATAAAACACACGATGAAGAGCGCCAGGGAGAGGCTTTGGTTATTGATGCACCTTTAGTGCGTAATGGAAGGAAACTGTATATTGAAAGCTATGGTTGCCAGATGAATTTCGCCGACAGCGAAATCGTTGCTTCTATTCTACTAGATCAGGGATTTGAGACTACAGGTGATTATAAAGAGGCCGACGTAGTGTTTATAAACACCTGTTCTATTCGTGAAAATGCAGAACAACGGGTACGCAACAGGCTATCACAATTCGGTGCAGAAAAACGCAGAAACCCTAAATTAATTGTTGGGGTATTGGGTTGTATGGCCGAACGATTGAAATCAAAGTTCCTTGAAGAAGAGAAACTGGTTGATGTTGTAGTTGGCCCCGATGCATACCGTGAGCTTCCACAATTGTTAAGCGAAGTAGAAAGTGGACATAAAGCAATTAACGTATTGCTTTCCCGCGAAGAAACTTACGCAGACATTAGTCCGGTTCGTTTAAATGGCAACGGCATTACTGCTTTTATCTCTATTATGCGCGGTTGCGATAACATGTGTTCTTTTTGCGTAGTACCTTTTACAAGAGGACGCGAAAGAAGCCGTGACCCTTTTTCTATACTAGCTGAGGCAAAAGACCTGTTCGACAGGGGTTACAAAGAAGTAACTTTGTTGGGTCAAAACGTAGATTCCTACAAATGGAAAGGTACTGATGCAGACGAAAATGCGGAGACTGAAGTAAACTTTGCCCAGTTATTGGAAAAAGTTGCATTGATCAGCCCTGAGCTAAGGATCAGGTTTTCAACCTCTCATCCTAAAGACATTACCGACGAGGTTTTATACGCCATAGCCAAGTACGATAACATTTGTAATTATATCCACTTACCTGTTCAATCTGGCAGTACCCGTATATTGGAATTGATGAACAGGACTTATACACGTGAGTGGTACATCAACAGAATTGATGCCATCCGGAGAATTATCCCTGAATGTGCAATTTCTTCTGATATCATTGCAGGCTTCTGTACAGAAACAGAAGAAGAACACCTGGAAACCCTGAGCATAATGGACTACGTTGGCTATGATTTTGCGTTTACGTTTAGCTATTCGGAAAGGCCGGGCACACTTGCTGCCCGTAAGTTTGCTGACGATATCCCCGAAGAAGTAAAAAAACGCAGACTGGCGGAAATATTATTAAAACAACAACAAACTTCTTTATTCCGCTTACAACAATTTGTCGGAAAAACTGTTAGGATTTTAGTGGAAGGTACTTCTAAAAAATCAGACAAAGATTTTTGCGGCAGAAACGATCAGAATGCAATGGTTGTTTTTCCAGCTACTGAAGGAATAAAAGCCGGACAGTATGTAAATGTGCACATTGACCGATGTACTTCTGCAACATTATTGGGCACAGTTGTTAATTGAGTTTTAAATTATGAGTTGTGGTTTTTGAGTTAAAAGTTGTGAGTTATGGGTTGAAAGTTGAAAGAACTGGGTATCAAACCCCATAACCTGCAGCTCACAACCCGCAACTAATTTTATATAAATGGATATACAAGATATTAAAAACCGCTTTGGAATTATTGGAGGCTCTCCGCTACTAAACCGTGCGATAGATATAGCCAGACAGGTTGCACCAACCGACATGTCTGTATTGATTACGGGCGAAAGTGGTAGTGGTAAAGAGGTTTTCTCACATATTATTCATCAACTGAGTACCCGTAAGCACGGCGCGTTTATCGCAGTAAACTGCGGTGCAATACCTGAAGGCACTATAGATTCAGAATTATTTGGACATGAGAAAGGATCATTTACAGGTGCGCACGAAGCCCGTAAAGGTTATTTCGAGGTGGCAAATGGCGGCACCATATTTTTAGATGAGGTTGCTGAATTACCTTTGGGTACACAAGCCCGCCTATTGAGAATCCTGGAAAGCGGTGAATACCTGCGTGTAGGTTCATCTAAAGTTCAGAAAACCGATGTTCGGATTATCGCGGCAACTAACGTAGATGTATACAACAGGGTAAAATCCGGTAAATTTCGTGAAGATCTTTATTACAGATTAAACACCGTTCCTTTGCGTATCCCCGCACTTCATGAACGTAAAGAAGACATTTACCTTTTATTCAGAAAATTCTCCGCCGACTTTAGCGACAAGTATAGAAGTCCGGGTATACAATTAGAGCCTGATGCGATACAAATGTTGAGCAATTACAGCTGGCCTGGAAATGTTAGGCAGCTAAAAAATATAGCTGAACAGATTTGCGTATTGGAGAAGGAAAGAAATGTAACTGCTGCGGCTTTACTGAATTATATTCCTAACGAGAGCGCCAGCAATTTACCAATGGCCATAAATGGTTCTGGCAAAGAAGATTTTACAGAACGTGATATCCTGTACAAAGTCCTTTTCGATATGAAAAAGGATATGATGGAATTGAAAAAGCTTGTAGCTGAAATTATTCAAAGTGGCGGAAATACTGCACATGTTATGGCAGACAACCCGCACTACATCAACCAGCTTTATCAGGATGTAGATCAGACCATGGGTCATGATGCTACGCTTACGATTAAAAACCCATCTCAAAACTCACCTGTTGACTATAATTATACACAGGATGCGGAAGAAATAGAAGAATCACTTTCGCTGGTGGATAAAGAATCTGACCTAATTAAAAAAGCCTTAAAAAAGCACAAAGGCAAACGTAAATTTGCGGCTCAAGAATTGGGTATTTCCGAAAGAACCCTTTATAGAAAGATTAAGGAACTGAACTTAAATTAAAGATGAAAAAACTATCTATACTATGTGTTTTGTTTTTTGCGCTGAGTGGGTGCAAAATATCACTAGACGGAGCTTCTACTGTTGGGATGAAAACAGTGAACGTACAGGTCTTTGAAAACAATGCGCCGCTGGTAGTACCTTACCTGAGTTCTCAATTTACGGAGGAGTTAAAGACAAGGATCAGAAACCAAACCAGTTTAGCGATTTCACAAAATGATCCTGATGGTGTTTTTACAGGAAACATTACCGGTTATAGCATAACACCTGAGGCCATCGAAGACAATAGAAACCCGATAGCCGGAGCCAACAGGCTTACCATTTCTATCAGTGTAAAATATACGAACAACTTAAATCCTAAGCAGAGTTTTGAGGAGTCGTTTTCACGTTATAAAGTTTTTAAGCTAACGGGAAGTCTGCAAGCGATGGAACAAGGATTAATTAAAGACGTTACTGCACAGCTTACTGAGGATATTTTCAACAGGGCTTTTGCACAATGGTAGGTTAAAGTAAAGATCAATTATTAACTTAGCAACGTGGAGCAGGAATTAGACATACAACAACAACTGGCGGAATGGCTTTCCAAGCCTGAAAGTGTGACCAGGGAAAACGCTCCTGTATTAAAGGATTTGGCTTTACTTTATCCTTATTTTCAGCCATTACACCTTTTAATTGCAAAGGCCACACTACAGTCGCCGGAAAAAAATAACAATTTAGCGACCGCCGCCTTGTACACCAATGGACAGGTGCTTCATCATTTCCTTCATGGTGAAAATGAAGAGGACCAGGTAGACTTTAATATCATACACCTTTCAGTTGCCCACATGGGCACACAGCCTGACCCCATTGAAGCAGCAACTATAGCTGAAGTTCCCTCTGAACCGTCGACCGGAAAATCGGAAAACAGCGATGAACAGGAGGTTTTCGAAGAAATCGGAGAAGTGAACATTCAGGCGTATAAGCCTTCAGAAATGGTTAGTGACCCAGAGGTACTTCATGAAGAAGTGGATGACATGGTCATTGAAAGCATAGTCTCATCAGATTTCTTTGCCTTCCAGGAGAGCTTCATTGCTGAAACAGTAATTCCAGATCAGGAACATCCTGATTTCAAAGCTGCTCTTCCACCGCAACCACCAAAGCAGGAGGAGCCTGTAATCATTAGTAAATACGATGATGATCAGCTACCTTATACATTTTTATGGTGGCTGGCAAAAACCAGAAAAGAGCATCAGCAGATATTCCAACCTTACGCCTCTCCCAAAAAGGAAAAACAAGATGTAGAAAAGCATCCTGCTGGTACGCAAAGGACCAGTGCATTACAACATCAGTATGTTGAGCACATATTTCATCTGCAAAGCCCTTTTAGCACCGATGAGGAAGAAGGATACACTACTGAAAACTTCAGAAGCCCAACCAAGGGGGATGAGATCATCGAGAGCTTCATTAAAAAAGACCCGCAGATCAGTCCACCGAAACCTGAGCAGATAGACAACGAGAATAAAGCCAAAAAAAGTGCGGAAGATCACAACGACCTTGTATCTGAAACCCTCGCTAAAATTTACATCGAGCAAATGCTTTACGACAAGGCAATAGAGACTTATGAAAAATTAAGTTTGAAGTTTCCAGAAAAAAGCCGTTACTTTGCCGATCTTATCCAATCTATAGAAAAGAAAATTTAACAACATAACATACTATGCTTTTTTTAATTATTTTATTGATCATTGTTTGCGTTGCTTTAGGGCTGTTTGTTTTGATACAAAATCCTAAAGGTGGTGGCTTGGCTACCGGTGGTGGTGGCAGCAATATGTTCGGTGTTCAGCGCACAGGCGATGTTCTTGAAAAAGGCACCTGGGTTTTGTTAACACTGGTTGTAGTGCTTACTTTATCCATCACAACGATTGCTAAATCTGGTGGTTCCTCTACCAGCGCTCCTTCAAAAATTCAAGAGCATTTAGACAAAACTGTTGCTCCGTCTCCAATTGGAAGCAGAACAGCTCCGGCTGCTGCACCTACTGCTGCGGACACAACAAAAAAATAAAACTTTCTAAGTTTAAACTTAAAGCCTGGTATAAATCATACCGGGCTTTTTTATGTTCTGCCACTCTGACACAAAAATTCTTCCTGAAAATCACATAGCTGACAAGGCAGTGCAAATTTGTCAATCATATTTGCATTGGCATAAAAACTGTTATACCTTACTTACGTAGTTAATACGATTTTAAAATTTAACTTAAAAAATAAATTAATATCAAGTTATGGCTTTAAACCTTAAACCCATTTCAGGTTCTGCAAACAGAGTAATTGTTGAACCTGCTGCGGCAGAAGAAAAGACGGCATCTGGAATCTACATTCCTGACACTGCAAAAGAAAAACCATCCAAAGGAACTGTTGTATCTGTTTCAGACGAAGATTCAGAAGGTAAAAAACCAACTGTTAAAGTAGGTGATGTTGTTCTTTATGGTAAATATGGTGGCACAGAGCTTCCTATTGATGGTAAAGACTATTTGATCATGCGCGAAAGCGATATCTACGCTGTACTTTCTTAGTACACAGATATTAATGATAGGCATAGCCCGCTCCGGGCTATATAGCTACGAAAAACAAATTAATTAATCAGTAAACAATGTACCGGTAGGTATACCAGGCAGTTCCTGAGACATACCAGCAAGGTACTTACTACTAAAAAACAATGGCAAAACAAGTAAAATATAATGTAGAAGCCCGTGACGCCCTGAAAAGAGGTGTTGATACTTTGGCCAATGCAGTAAAAGTAACTTTAGGTCCAAAAGGACGTAACGTAATTATCGACAAGAAATTTGGTTCACCAGCAATTACTAAAGATGGTGTAACTGTTGCTAAAGAAATTGAGTTGAAAGACCCTATTGAAAATATGGGTGCACAGATGGTTAAAGAAGTAGCTTCTAAAACTGCAGATATCGCAGGTGACGGAACTACAACTGCAACTGTATTGGCCCAGGCAATTGTTACTGCTGGTATTAAAAACGTTGCTGCTGGTGCGAATCCAATGGATTTAAAACGCGGTATCGACAAAGCAGTTACTGCAATCGTTGAAAACTTGAGAGCTCAGTCACAAACTGTAGGTGAAGACAATAACAAAATCAAACAAGTAGCTTCTATTTCAGCTAACAATGATGAGGTTATTGGTGCTTTAATTGCAGAAGCAATGGGTAAAGTTGGTAAAGACGGTGTAATTACTGTTGAAGAAGCAAAAGGTACTGAAACTGAAGTTAAAACAGTTGAAGGTATGCAGTTCGACCGTGGTTACTTATCTCCATATTTTGTAACCAATGCTGATAAAATGGAAGCGGAATTAGAAAACCCTTACATTTTGATCTATGACAAAAAGATCAGCAACATGAAAGAATTGTTACCTGTTTTGGAAAAACAAGTTCAAACTGGTAAACCTTTATTGATCATTGCTGAAGATTTAGACGGTGAGGCATTAGCTACTTTGGTAGTGAACAAAATCCGTGGATCACTGAAAGTTGTTGCTGTTAAAGCTCCAGGTTTCGGCGACCGTCGTAAAGCAATGTTAGAAGACATCGCTATCTTAACTGGTGGTACTGTTATTTCTGAAGAAAGAGGTTATAAATTAGAGAATGCTGACCTTACTTATTTAGGTACTGCTGAGAAAGTTGTTGTTGATAAAGACAACACAACAATCATCAATGGTGCTGGTCAGTCTGAAGATATCAAAGCCCGTGTTAACCAGATCAAAGCTCAAATTGAGACTACTACATCTGATTACGATAAAGAAAAATTACAAGAGCGTTTGGCTAAATTAGCTGGTGGTGTTGCTGTTCTTTATGTTGGTGCTGCTTCTGAAGTAGAGATGAAAGAGAAAAAAGACCGCGTTGATGATGCTTTACATGCAACCCGTGCGGCTGTTGAAGAAGGTATCGTTGCAGGTGGTGGTGTTGCATTCATCCGTGCTATTGAAGCATTAGAAGGTATGAAAGGATCTAACGATGATGAGACTACTGGTATCCAGATCATCCGTCGCGCTATCGAAGAGCCTTTACGTCAAATCTGCCAGAACGCTGGTATCGAAGGATCTATCGTAGTTCAAAAAGTTAAAGAAGGTAAAGCTGACTTTGGCTACAATGCACGTACTGATGTTTATGAGAACTTAATTGCTGCTGGTGTTATCGACCCTACTAAAGTTGGTCGTGTAGCATTGGAGAACGCAGCTTCAATTGCAGCGATGTTGTTAACAACAGAAGTTGTATTGGCTGATGATCCAGAAGAAGCTCCTGCTGGTGGCGGTATGCCTCCAATGGGCGGCGGCGGCATGGGTGGAATGATGTAATTATCAACCATTCATTGAATATAAAGAAAAACCACAGGTAAATTCCTGTGGTTTTTTTTATTTAATTGCATTTCACTCTAATATTCTTAATTGAATCAAAAAAATATATACATTTATATAACAATATGTATATATGGTGAAACGGCTACTCTTTTTAACCATTATTCTGTTTTTGTCCCAAATATCTGGCGCTTTTTCCCAGATAAGTTTGGTTACAGTTGATCCTGGGCCTTATACGCCGGGATCAAGTATTGCAGCGACATTTAATATTGAGAGTACATGTATACGTCCGGGAAATAGATTCAACCTCTATTTAATTCGTCCTGATGGCACTGAAGTAACGACTCCAATTGGATTTTACAACGGATTTTATTCAACGTTTGTTAATGGAGTAATCCCGGCAAATATGCCAATCGGAACAGGATATAAGCTACGAATAAAGTCCACACTTCCTGCAATGACATCAACTGACTCAAATCCATTTGAGATCAAGACAGGTGCGACTGCGGATCCCATTCTAAATTCCCTTAGCAAAATTACTGAAACACCGAGAACATTTGGTATTTGTGAAGCGGATGAGAATACACCAAATGATTTCGAATTCACAAACGAATCAAATGTAGGAAATGTTGTTGCAACAATCACAAATACAAACACACCAACAACAAGTACCACATTAACTTTTACAACCACGGGAGCGGCGAGTTACAAAAATTTCACAGCTGAAAAAACACATTACACTATTCTTGCGAAAGCCACAATGCCAGACGGCTCTATAGGTACTAAAGCTTACTTTCTAATAAACAATCAGGTTATTACTGCCTTTGAAACTGCCGGAGGGATTACAGTTTGTTATCCCACTGGAAAATTTGAATATACCGTTGGCCCAAATATCAAATTAAATTTTCCGGGAAACATTTATAAAATAGATTGGGGAGATGGTAACCAACCTAGTGAATATACCTACTGTGACATCGTCGAGCGCAACTTTTTAGTCAGTCATCTTTTTGAGCGTTCTTCCTGTGGATTGTCTTACATGTCCGGAACCCAAACTTTCTATAATGCTTTTGCTGTCAATGTAAATGTAGTGAGCCCACTTTGTAACGATATTGGCCGCCCCTTGTCAAGCCCAGCAAGAGTTGTTACGAGACCGATAAATTCCTTTGATGGGCCGGAGGTTGCATGCCTTGGGATTGTGACCTTTAATAACACCTCCACAGCTGGTGAAAACCCAAACACAAATTCCCGCGGTTGTACACCGAGTACAATGCGTTACAATTGGTTTGTTAATGGAGTTCCAGCGGGGAATACGCAAAATTTAAGTTATAATTTTACAACAACGGGTGAATATATTGTTAGATTAGTTTCCACAGCGGTCGGAGCTCCCTGCCAGGCAGAGCCAGTAGAAAGGAGGATTTGCATACAAAATCCTCCGCAACCAAATTTTACATTACCCGTCGATAGGATTTGTCTGACACCTGGAACATTAACCCCAACTAATACATCCATTTTAGACAATACATGTTCGCGTGCCAATCCCGTTTATACATGGACGGTGACGGGCCCAGCACCAGTATCCTATTTAAATGGAACTAATGCGGCTAGCCAGACACCTCAATTTAGATTTACACAACCTGGAGTATACAACATCAGCCTGTCTATTCAATCGGGAACATGCTCTGCTACAACAACACAACAAAAAGTAGTTGTTAATACAACAGCAACAGCTACTCTTTCTCCAGATATTACCTTATGTAATATTGGAAATTATACTTTTAATCCATCTGCAACGGACACAAGAACTATACTGGACGGAAGCTATGATCCTGCTGTCGGAACATATAAATGGACAATTACGGGAGGGGCCTATACTTTTTTAGCACCGTCAGATGAGAACACACAATATCCAACCATTAATTTTTCTGAATATAAAGAATATACAATTACGGTAACGCATACAAATAGTTGTAATACAATCTCAGATACACAAAAGATAACTTTTTCCCAGGCACCCGTTGTAGAGATTACTGCCATTGTAAATCCTATTTGTAACAATTCAACGGTAGACCTGGAAGGTAAAATCACAGGTGGACCTGCTACACCGTCAGTTGTATGGCAAAATGCTGCCGGGAGTAGTGCAGGTTTTTCTAATCCGAATGCCTTAATAACGACTTATACCCCTACTGTAGCCGAACGAACAGCCGGAATAGCCACCTTATTTTTAAAACTCAATACTGGTCTCGCAGGTGCTTGTGCGGAAGTATTTGATAAAATTGATATAACTATATTACCTGAGAATACGGTTAACAATCCAAGTAATACAAAAAACATTTGTACAGGTAACCCGGTAAACTTTATTCCAACCTCTGTTTACGCCGATTCATTTTCATGGACCGCAACAAATACTGATGGACGTATAAGTGGTTTGGTTACTACTGGTACCGGCGATATAAACACCGTATTGACAAATATTGATGCTGACAATAGCGCAACTGTAATTTATACAATCATACCTCATAAAGGTGCTTGCGATGGGCCAGCGTTTATATTAACTGTAACAGTTACACCCAAACCTGTATTGACTGCAACGCCCGCTGCCTTAACTATTTGTGGTGGCAGCGCGTCAGCAATTACACTTTCTGTCACCAATACTCCAGCCACAACAAAATATACCTGGACGAGCTCCACTACAAACGGAGTTTCAGGAAATAGTCAAAATCCTGTTACTCCAGCTCCAGCTTCAGCGATAAATGATATATTAACCAATACAGGCACGTTACAAGGGTCCGTTACTTATATCATTACACCATATTCTTCAACAGATTGTCCCGGAGCTCCCGTTACTGTCATTATAAATGTAGATCCTGGAGTTACTCAGTCAACCGCAGGCGCCGATGTAAGCATATGCAATGCAACATCCTATACCTTAAACGGGAATACACCGAAATCAAATGAGACAGGAACCTGGGTACTAACCTCAGGACAAACAGGTGTTACATTTTCAAATACAGACCTTCATTCTCCAAATGCAACGGCTGACGGTCTTGTCGCCGGACAAGCTTATACATTCAGATGGGACATCTCCGCGCCTGGAATATGCAACGCCAGCAGTGCATCAGTCACCATAACAGTTATTCCACCTACTGTAGCCGGAGCAATAGATGGGACAACTACAGTGTGTGCTGTTAATAATAACGGAACTATAAACCTAACCGGGAACGTAGGTAACGTGATCCGTTGGGAACAGTCAATAGACGGAGGAACAACATGGCAACCTATTCCGAATACAACTTCTACGTTAAATTACAATGGACTTACAACCACTACTAGCTACCGTGCTGTTGTACAAAATCCAGGTTGCGCTGCACAAACAACAAATATTACGATCGTCAGGGTAACGCAAGCAGACACACAGGCAAACGCAGGAAGCCCTCAAACCATATGTAATGGAATAACAGCCAGACTAGATGGCAATTCTGCTGATCCGGGTAATCAGGAGACAGGCTTATGGACAGTGGCGCCGGGATTACCACCAGTTCAATTTGTTGATGCCACAGATCCAAAAACTGAAGTGCAAAATTTAGTGGCAGGACAAACGTATAGGTTTACATGGACAATCACTGGCCCTTCAGCATGTGGACCAAGCAGTTCCAACGTTGACATTAAAATACTTCCTTTAATTGATAGAAATACCGTTAGCAGCAGCAATACACTTGTTTGCTCAGGTCAACTAATTCACCTTACAGGAAGTTCGCCAATTGGCGGTGATGGAACTTACCACTATTTATGGGAAATAAGTGTCGATGCGGGTGCTACTTGGAATACTACAGGGGGAGATACACCAGACCTTGATTTCACGATAACAAGCCCAACCGTATTCAGAAGAACAGTGACAAGCGGAGCATGTTCACTCACCAGCCCTGTATTTAACGTTGACGCATTACCACCAATAGGAAATAACATCATATCCGCCAATCAGGATGTATGTACAAATGAGACTCCTGCAGTATTAACAGGAACAGTACCAAATGGCGGTGGCGGTGGTTATAATTATGAGTGGGAGTTTACTATTGATGGCGGTACAACCTGGAACAGCACCAATACATTTCAACCAGATTTACAACTCGCACCATTAACAAGAACAACTCAATATAGGAGAATAATTACTACAGTAACTTGTAATGGAGCTCAAAAACATACAAGTAATGTAATCACCATCACATTAAAACCAGATGCAATAGCGAAATTCACTTTTACCAACGATAAAAGTTGTGCGCCATTCCAGATAACGGCATTAAATGTAATCGCAGAAGATCATCCTGCTGAAAATGCAACCTATACCTGGTATGCAGGGATTAACTCAATTGGAACTGGAATTACCTTCCCAGGTTATACGATGCTAAACAGCAATGAGCAGGTCATTATAAAATTAGTTGTGACCCCTAAAATTGGATGTAACCCTGCAGAATTTTCGTGGACATTCAGTACAAATCAGGCTGTTCCCGCTTCTTTTAATCTTAGTGAAACTACTATATGTGGGCCTAAACAAGTAGCATTTACCAATACATCCTTGCAAGGAGCTGGTGCTACATTTAGATGGAAAGTTGGTAATACCGAAATTTCTACGGATGTGAACCCTCCTCCTTATACCTTCCAACCAGATCCTACAGGAAAAGATACCACCTATACCGTTACCCTTTATTCTAAAACAACCTGTGGTATTGATTCTGCCAAAGCTAACGTTTTAGTAAAAGCAATACCGAGAGCTATATATTCACCACGTACAACTGTAGGTTGCTCACCTTTACCTGTTGTATTCACGAATAATTCTCCAAGTCAATCCGGCGTAGAATATTTTTACGATTATGGTGACGGCAGTAACAGTGGCTGGGTAAACAATAGAAACGACGTTAGTCATACCTATCTTGCTACTACAAAAATAGAAAAATATATAGTTAGAATGACTGCTAGGGGTGAATGCGGAACTGTTCCAGGTAGAACATACGAAATCGTGGTTTCACCCAAAACTGTAAGTGCGGAACTAGTAGTATCTGGAAGTCAAAAAAGAGGTTGCGCACCGTTTAAAGTAGACTTTGATAATAATTCTACTGGTGCTACTGAATATCTTATCGACTTTAAAGATGGCTTTGGTTCCAGACCGCTTGCTGCATCTCCAAGAACGTTTCAATATGAATTTAAGGAAGGTGGCGTTTACGATGTAATGTTAATAGCCAAAAATGATTGTTCCAGCGACACTACATATGAGAAAATCATTGTTGACGCACAACCGAAACCTCTTCTTGAAGCAAATGTGACTTCAGGCTGTCCGAACCTACCTGTAATATTTAAAAATACTACGCAAGACACGAATGTAACCAGCTATGTGTGGGATTTTGGAGATGGCAGCACACCCTTTATTGGATTTGAACCCCCCATACATACTTTCTCCGGCGATAAGGAATACTACACCGTTACACTTACCGCAACAAATGCATTGGGTTGTCCAAATACGACAACAACAACCATCCACATCGTACAACCACCTATTGCCGCCTTTAGGGTAAACCCTTCAACCCTTATCAGCATCCCTGATTATACCTTCAATTTCCAGGATGAAAGTACAAACAATCCTACCATCTGGCAATGGGACTTCGGCGACGGTACAAGCTCCGCATTAAAGAATCCAAGCCATACCTATTTAGATACAGGAACTTATAGAGTGACCCTTAAAACCATTAACCAGCAAGGTTGTTTTACAACTACATTTAAAGATGTAACCATTAAAGGAGTTCCGGGCTATCTGTTTGTACCGAATTCATTTATTCCAGGAAGCACACAACCGGAACTTAGATTGTTCAGGGCAAAAGGATCAGGTATTCAGACCTGGAGATTTAGTATTTTCAACAAATGGGGGCAACTGCTTTGGGAAACCACAAACCTGGAAGAAGGAAGGCCAGCGGACGGATGGGACGGCACATTTAAAGGACAGCAAATGCCACAAGGCGTTTACTACTGGAAAATCGATGTGCAGATGGTCAACGGATCAGAATGGAAGGGAATGACCTACGACAAATCACCAGCTAAACGCACTGGGCCAATACATTTAATCAGATAAAGGATGAGCGGGAGATTAAGATATATAATAATATTAATAATAATTGTGACAAGCACACAAAGCATGGCGCAAGACCATATATATTCCCAGTTTTTTAACTCCCCTATTTACCTTAACCCCTCTTTAACCGGACAGTTTGAAGGTGACATAAGGATGAACCTCATTTACAGGAACCAATGGTCCGGTCTTAGCGGCGACTTATCCTACATCAGCGCCTCTGCGGACCTCAATATTTCTAAATTTGCTGGTGGCGTTGGCCTCATGTTTAACCGCAGCAGTGAAGGAACAGCCTTCCTGGTTAAAAACAATGCTGCGGCAACCTATTCCTACAGTGTAGGTGGAGATGACTTTGTAGCCTCATTTGGTATACAAGCTGGCTTTACCAACAGACAGATCGACTGGAGCAAACTCGTTTTTGGTGATCAGATTGATATGCGTCTGGGCTATATCCCGGGCAGTGTATCTGCCGCACAACCACCCGATGTAGACAGCAAGATCTTTTTCGATGCTGCAGCAGGAACAAACATCGTCTTCAGAAATTTGATGGCCGGGGTAGCTGTACATCACATCAATAAACCAGACGAATCGTTTAGCGGGACGGTAGCCAAATTACCCATGCGCATTACCGCAAATGCAAGTTTCAGAATTCCCCTAAGTTCCGGATACTATTCTAATCAGGACGAAGGGTCTTACCTCATCCCTTCCGTTGTTTATTACAAACAAGCCAGTTCAAACTCTATGAGTGCTGGTGCACAGTTTAAATTCAGGGGATTAAATGCGGGCTTATGGTACCGCAGCGCCGGTCAGGGTGGCCCCGACGCTATCGTGGTTTCATTGATATTTGATTTGTTAAAAGGTGGCAGAAACGGAGAGAAACTAAGGCTTGGCATCAGTCATGACGCGACCACCTCCAAAATTAACTACACCAATACAAGCGGCACAACTGAAGGCAGCATCGGCTACGAAAAATATTTCCCCAACAGCTCAGGGTACAACAAATTTAATGGCCTTAGATGTTACGATTTCTATTAATGGCCAAATAACAATCTGAAGGAAATCTTTGCTATATTAGGTCATTTAAATAGATATGGAAAACATTCTCGACAGCAATCATTTCCTTACGCAAAGCGAAGTAAATAAGTTTTTAATGGCCACTTTACTTTGTGGCCTTATCGGTGCAGAGCGCGAGTTCAGGAGCAAACAGGCCGGATTAAAAACCATGATTATGATCGGCCTCGGCTCTACCCTCTTTACGATTCTTTCCATAAAAATCGGATTGAGCAGTCATGATCGTATCGCCTCCAATATCGTTACCGGAATTGGCTTCCTTGGTGCAGGGGTAATTTTTAAAGAAGACAATCAGGTTAAAGGCCTCACTACAGCATGTGTCATCTGGATTGTAGCAGCCATAGGAATGGCTATCGGATCTGGTTACTTTGAACAGGCAATTGGGGTAACGTTGGTCGTACTCCTGGCACTGCTCATTTTCCCTTTTTTAGAGGAAATGGCCGAGCGCCGCTTTACCAAAAGAATATACCGAATTGTAAAACGCTACGAAGGTGAAAGTCTCGAAAAATATGAGCAAGACATTAAAACTTCCAAATTAAAGCTTTCCAGGGGGAAGCAGGAGCTTGCCAATGGCATAATCAGCGGAACATGGATTGCGATTGGCAGCCCTAAAAACCACAAATCTTTTGTGGACAGGATGCTTCAGGACAAAAACATCATCGCCTTCGATTTTTAAAACTGCGTATCGTATAAAACAGGGATTATCAGTTGATCTTTAAAATCTTAGGATATACGGTTAAGCTTATAAATTCCTATTATTGTATCGGGAATACCTTTCATCCTCCCCGGTTAGATGCAAGAAGTGAATTTAAATCTTATTTCAGATCAGGAATTGCTACTGTTGTTTAAAACAGGAGATAGGAAGGCTTATGAACAAATATATCACCGCTATAAATTTATACTGCATAATCATGCATGGAACAAGACCCGTAACCGGGAAGAAAGCCAGGATATTATTCAGGAGATATTTACTATGCTTTGGGCAAAACGCGAAAGTTTGGATGTAAATACAAACCTTTCAGGATATCTCTATACCAGTTTACGGAACTATATTTTAAACCAGATTGTACACAAAGAAGTTCAGGAAAAATATATTACCTCCATTAAATCGTTTGTAGATCAGGAACCGGTTATTGCAGATCACAGAATAAGGGAGAACCAACTAAAAGCATTGATTGAAAAAGAAATTGATGCGTTACCTCCCCGAATGAAAGAAGTTTTCCTGCTAAGCCGCAAAGAAAACCTGAGCCATAAACAAATTGCCGAACGGCTGGGCACAACAGAACAAACCGTTAAAAAACAGATGACCAATGTTCTGAAGGTATTAAGAGGGAAGCTTGGCTTGTGGATATTCTTTATATATATCTTCAGATTTTGACAAACCGTAATCCATTAGCTAATCTATCGTCAGCAATTAAAAACTTTTTTTAATTATCCAATACCTCCCGCCCGCAATCATCTTGTCTTACTATATATACGCCACTTTATACCATAGTGCTTATGCAGGAAAAAGAAATAAAAGCCATACTGAACAACTATAAGAATGGAATTGCGACTGAAGCAGAAAAAGCATTGCTGGAAAGCTGGTATTTAAACTATCAGGAGCCTGAGGTTAATGAATTTGAATTGGAAGAGCGTGCGAAAGATCTTGATCTGGTCTTAGAGAAACTGAACGATAACCAACCCCAGCGCAGGAGGCTACCTTTGTGGCCGCAAATAGCTGCAGCGATATTATTCATTACACTGTCTGCAGGATTGTTCCTTTACATCAGTAACGATCGCGGTCTGGGTTCAAATAACAAATTAGCAAAACACGATATCCTTCCCGGAGGCAACAAGGCAACCCTAACCCTTGCGAATGGAAAAGTCATTAATTTAAGTGATGCGCAAACAGGGAGTCTTGATAAGCAGTCAGGCGTACAGATTACTAAAACGGCAGATGGTCAACTGATCTATACTGCCCAGGACATTTCAGACAACACGGATGCTAAATCTTCCTACAATACCATTGCAACGCCCAAAGGAGGGCAATATCAGGTTAATTTACCAGATGGTTCAAAAGTCTGGTTAAATGCCGCATCCTCTTTAAAATACCCCGCTAACCTAAGTGCATTTCAGGAACGAAGAGTGGAACTTAGGGGAGAAGCCTATTTTGAAGTAGCCAAAGTTAACCATAAACCCTTCATTGTAGAAACCGACAAGCAGGAAGTTGAAGTTCTGGGCACACATTTTAACGTGAAGAGTTATACTGATGACAACAGTACCAGGACAACTTTACTCGAAGGATCAGTACGTGTTACACCTAAAGCAAACGGCATAGCCGGAACCATACTTAAGCCAGGGTTACAGGCTGAATTAAAAGCCAGCGGCCTAAAAGTGCAGCCAGTGGATGTAGAAGATGAAGTGGATTGGAAAAATGGCGATTTCGTTTTTAAAGAAGAAAGTTTGGAAAGCATCATGCGTAAAATAGCGCGATGGTACGATGTTGAGATCATCTATCAAGATGGCATACCACAAAATGTAGCCTTAGAGGGCTTAGTTTCCCGATCAAAGAGCATTTCGGCAGTTTTATCCCTGATCGAATCCACAGGCAAAGTTCATTTTAAAATCGAAGGAAGAAAAATTATCGTAACCAAATAACAATTAACAAACCAAACCAACAAAGATGGAAAAACACTTACACGATCCAGGTTAACACTGAAAAAATAGGTGGCTTTAAATAAAAAGCCGGAAAGTGTTGGAAGCACAATCCGGCAAAAGTTTGAGGCAACCTTTCTCTTCCCTTTTACAGGTGGAGAAGAATAATTAGTCCAACCATTCAGTATCAACTCAAACCAATCAAAAGTATGAAATCAAATGCTTTTAACCTAGGCGTGCCAATTTTTTGGCTGCCACCAAAATTATTATTGATTATGAAAATGATCATAATTATTATATTAATCTCATTAATACAGGTTAGTGCCGCTACCTACGGTCAGCGTGTAACCCTTTCTGAGAAAAACATTTCGCTTAAAAAGGTCTTCAAACAAATCAGAAACCAGACCGGCTATGATTTTATGTATGATGCAGCGATCATGAAATCAATACATCCGATAGATATAGACCTCCGAAATACAAGTTTAACCAATGCGCTGATTACCTGTCTATCGGGGCATGACCTTACATTTGAAATCAGGGATAAATCGGTCATCATCAAAAGTAAACCTGCTGAAACAATAATATCATTACAACTCGCACTAAGCGGTATTGTACTTGATGAACACAATATACCCATATCCGGTGCTTCAATCAAAATAAAAGGAATTTCAAACAGGGCAACTGTAAGTAACAAAGAAGGAAGGTTTGTAGTTATTCCCGCATCAGAGAACGATGTACTTGTCATTTCTTATATCGGTTATGTTAGTCAGGAAATTAAGGTTAAGGGCGTAAAATCACCATTGACCATTAAATTGAAGATAGAAGAGAACAACATGATGGATGTAGTAATTACCGGTACCGGTATTACACGTAATAAAAACAGCTTTACCGGTGCAACAGCATCCTATACCGGCGAACAATTACGTGCTGTTGGTAATCAGAATATCATTCAGGGCCTGCGTGCACTTGACCCTTCCTTTATTCAGATAGAAAATAACCAGTTCGGTTCAAACCCTAATGTTTTACCCAATATTGAAATCCGTGGAAAAACAAGTATTTCTTCAAGTTTGCAGGACCAGTTTGCTTCCGATCCGAACCAGCCACTTTTTATATTAGATGGATTTGAGACCTCCTTACGTACCATTATTGATTTAAACCAGAACCGCATAGGGTCAGTTACCATCCTTAAAGATGCAGCATCCACGGCCATGTACGGTTCAAAAGCTTCAAATGGTGTTGTTGTCATTGAAACTGTCAAGCCAAGACAAGGACAGATGAACCTGAATTACAGCAGCGATCTAAACCTTGAAATGCCAGATCTGAGTGGATACAATATGATGAATGCGGCAGAAAAGTTAGAGTTTGAGCGTCTTTCCGGAAGGTATACCTATCCGGGGAGCGTAGCTGTGCCAACCTATCAGCGAAATCTGGATTCGCTTTACAATGTACATTTGATGGAAGTAACACGCGGTGTAAATACTTACTGGCTAAATGTTCCCTTACGAACAGGCTTTAGCCAGCGACACTCCATCTATGCAGATGGTGGTGACAATACATTACGCTATGGTGTAGGTGTAACCTATAAAAAAACCGCGGGGGCCATGAAGGGTTCAGGCAGAGAAGATTGGGCAGGAAACGTAGACCTCACTTATCGCAGAGGTAAGTTTAATTTCTCAAATAAGCTATATATCAATGGGTACAAAGCCGATGAGTCTCCATATGGATCTTTCTCCACCTTTGTAAATACCAATCCTTACTTTAGAAAGGACAGCCCCAATAGCCGTTACCTTGAAGAAAGTTTTGACTATAGGATGAGTACCATGCGGGTATCTAACCCACTTTATAATGCTTCATTAAACAGCATTAACAATTCAAAAAATATTGCCATTCAGAATAACCTGCAAATGATCATTGATCTGAGCAATGAGCTGAAGATCCAGGCAGCAATACAAGTACAGAAGGGCACCACTACAGCTTTGGAATTTTTATCGCCACTTAATACAGCTTTTGACGATACGAATATTTTTGAAAAGGGCTCTTATAGAAACAGCAAAACGGATAATTTCAACTACAACGGTTATCTGATGTTAACTTACGGAAAAGTATTTGCAGGTACCCATTCGGTTACAGCCAACATCCGCAGTGAACTGCGCGACAACGACAATGAAAATGTAACTTTTACTGCAGTTGGTTTTCCGGCAAGTAGCAATGGCAATCCCAGCTTCGCATACAGCTATAAACCAAACTCCAGGCCAGCTACAGCTTTAAGCAAAACGCGGACCAATGCTATCCTGGCTTCTGCAAACTATGCTTACATGGGTAAATACCTGGCAGATTTTTCCTTTAGATATGACGGCTCTACGGCATTTGGTTCCAACAAAAAATATTCTCCTTATTTAAGCGGGGGATTGGGTTGGAGTATCCATAACGAAGAATTCATGAAAACAGTAGGCTGGATAAACACACTTAAACTATACGCAAACATGGGCACTACAGGTAACCAGAACTTCGCCAGTGTTTCTTCCATCTCTACCTATGGTTATGATTCCTACATTAACCTATACGGCCAGGGCGTGATGCTGAATAGCCTTGGAAATCCAAACCTAAAGTGGCAAAACTCTGTACAAACCAGTATCGGTACAGACATGGTATTATTTAATAACCGTTTAACGATTAACCTAAATGCATATCAGAAAAAAACTGATCCACTTGTTGTTGCAATCGACCTTCCTTCTTCTACAGGAATTTCTTCCTTTCCGATAAACGTTGGTTTACTGGATACAAAAGGTTTGGAGGCAATGGTAAAATATTCTCCGGTCTACCGGCCTGCAGAACGTGTAGTCTGGACAATTGGTGTAACTGGGACCACCTATACAAGTAAATACGATGGCTTTAGTAATGTACTGGCCTCCTTGAATACAAAATCCCAGACCAATAAGAGTCTGATCAGATATAAAGATGGCTATAGCCCTCAGGATATTTGGGCCGTACCATCTATAGGTATTGATCCTGGTACGGGAATGGAAGTTTTTGAGAAAGTTGATGGACAATACTCTTTTATTTATGATGTAAATGACATTAAAAAAGTAGGAAACTCACAGCCAAAGGTAGAAGGTGTATTTAGCAATACATTCAGCTATAAAGGATTCAGCTTTAACATGAGTCTGAGATATATTCTCGGACGGGATATTTTCAACGAGGCTTTATATAAAAAAGTAGAAAACATCAGCATGGATGCACTTAAAAATAATCAGGACAGACGTGCATTATATGACCGTTGGAAGCAACCGGGAGATATGGCCCGCTTTAAAGGAATTGACCTGCTTGGTACAACACCAATGTCGTCCAGATTTGTACAAACCGAGAATGTGCTAAGTGGTGAATCTGTCAGTTTCGGATATAATTTTCAGACTCAGAAATGGTTAAGTCGCGTTGGCTTGTCTGCCCTGCGCCTAAATGCTTATATGAATGATATATTCCGTGTCTCTACCGTTAGACGTGAGCGTGGTATAGATTATCCTTTCGCCAGATCTGTTTCCTTCAGTTTAAACGCAAGCTTTTAAAACCAATGACTATGAGAGCATTTAAAAATATTTTTACAGTGATGGGCTTATGCCTGTTACTATCCATGATGTCATGCAAAAAATGGCTGGATGTACAACCGGAAGATAAACTCACGGAAAAACAGCTTTATTCGACACCAGATGGAATTGCAGAAGCTTTAAATGGAATTTACCTGGATATGGGAAAAACCAAGCTTTATGGCGCTACATTAACAGCTACTACCCTGGATATTTTTGCACAGTATTACAATGTAAATGCATTGCACAATATGACCCGGTACCAGACCTATACATACAACGATGAAAATTTAATCAAAACTTTCGAGAGCATATGGACCAATTCCTATATTAATGTCGTAAATGTCAACAAGTTTATCAAAAACCTGGATACCTACAGTGGGGTCTTAGATGCGAAAGCAGATGCGTTACTAAGAGGAGAAGCTTATGCCCTGCGCGCGTTCTTACAATTTGATCTACTTAGAATGTATGGTCCCGTATATGCAACTGCAGATTCCCTGAAAACTGCTATTCCCTATTATACAACAGCAGGTACAGACATCAATGATATTTTACCCGCCAATAAGGTGATGCCTTTGATTATCGCCGATCTTAAGAAAGCTGAAGCGCTACTTGCCGAAGATCCTGTACGTACAACTGGGGTGAATACACCTACAGCTACGTCAATAGTGAATTTCTTAACCAGCGGACGAAACTACCGCCTCAACTATTTTGCCGTAAAAGGATTGCAGGCAAGGGTATACCTGTATCGAGGAGATAAAATATCTGCACTGGCCGCAGCCAAAGAGGTAATTGCCAATGCTTCAAAGTTCCCCTGGATAACGCCTGCTAAGATATTAACGGATAAAGCAAATCCGGATAGGGTATTCAGTACCGAGATTTTGTTTGGCCTCCAAAGTTTGGATATGTATACAAACTACAGGGACTATTTTTCGCCTGATTTACAAGACAAGCAGATCCTTGCTCCTTCCGATGCCAGGTTAAAGTCTACTTATGAGAATAATGAGAACGACTATCGTTATAATCCGGAATGGATGCTGACCGGTATTGGGGGCAAATCTTACCGTACTTTTTTTAAGTATGCCGATATTATTGATAAATCCTTTGTCTATCGTTACACTATGCCCTTAATAAGATTGAGTGAAATCTACTACATCGCGGCTGAAAGTGAAGGAAATATCGACTATTTGAACACTGTAAGAAATAAACGCGGCTTATTAAACCTGCAACCCACAGCAGTATTGGCCACAGAACTGCAGAAAGAATATCAAAAAGAGTTTTTTGGGGAGGGCCAGCTTTGGTATTTCTACAAGCGTAAAAATCTCGCGACCATTCCAAATCCACTTTCTACAAGCGGCACCATTGCTATGAATGCAACGAGATATGTATTCCCATTGCCTTTATCTGAAACAACACCAAGATAATTTAACTGAAAGATCATGAATAGAAATATATATACCATAACTATTCTACTGCTGTTTTGCAGCAGTTTTATGGCTTGCCAAAAAGACCTTGAAACTTATAATGGCATAACAGGGATTTACTTTACTCCAGCTATAGACGGGAGAAACTCTATTGGCATAGACAGCACCATAATTTCATTTGCCTATGCCAAGCCGGCAACGAAGGATTCAATCATGAAACTCGTGGTACGGATTTCGGGCGAGCCGACAAATGTAGCCAGAACCTTCAAGCTATCTATTCTCCCAACATCTACCGCTATACCCGGACAGCACTATGAGATGATGAACCCAGAATTTATTATTCCTGCAAATAAAGTGGCAGATACATTAAAAATTAAACTAAAAAGGACTACAGACATGCTGACAGAATCGCTTATCCTTAGGCTTAAACTGGAAGACAACGAAAACTTTAACACGCCCATGCAAGACCGGGTAATTAATACTGCAACAGGAAAGAAGTTGAGCTTCACTACACATGCCATTTGGGTCAATGACCTGATCAAAAAACCGAGGGCCTGGATAGATGGATATTTGGGAAGTTTTAGCCGTAAAAAATTATTTCTTCTTGCCGAAGTTGCAGAAATCAAAAATATCGGGGACCTGGATGATCTCACCCTAACCCCACTTTCAAAGACTGTCTATTACGGCACTTTTATGCAACGCTATTTAAATGAAATGAAGGCGACCGGAAAAACAATTTATGAAGACAACGGCTCTGAGATGATCATGGGGCCCGCAGTGCAATAATCGCTTACTTAAATCTAAAACCATGTTTAATCAATATATAAAACAGCTATTATGCCTTGCAATGGCATTGCTTTGCTTTGCCTGTAAAAAAGATCTGGGCAATTACAATTATACCGAGTTAAATTCCCTGAATTTTGATGGCATCAGTAAAACTTATACCGTTACACTTGGTGATAAACTGAAAATTACACCGGAATTTAAATTCAGCAAGGAAAATGTCAATAATGAAAGCGCCTATAGCTATCAATGGTATGCGTTTAATGTAAAAGCAGCGGATCAATTACCAGCGGAACAACGCAAGGACATTGCGACAACACGTAACCTCGATGCTGCCATACAGGTTCCACCTGGCATTTACCGGTTATATTATTCAGTTACAGATAAAAAAACAGGTATCGCATATACTACTGAAACACAACTGAAAGTCGAAACCAATATTTTTGAAGGCTGGATGGTACTGAACGATGTAAATGGTACTGCCAGACTGGATATGGTATCTAAAGTCAAAGACGTTTATGCACCAATTACAGATGTATTGGCCTTTACCGGATCGGAACTAACCTTAAAAGGAAAACCTTTGAGCGTAATGTGCTACCCTTTTAATTTTACCACCTATGGGATCTCTATCTCTACAGATCAGGGTACCAACCGGATAGAGCCGGAAACTTTTAAATGGAAAAATACTTATAACCTGAGCTACGAGATGGTATCAAATATACCAGCTGGTTTCCATGCCGATTTTTTGGCCCCGGTTAAAGAGATTTTTCCCGGAATGTGCTATATGTATGCAGGAGGTAATGTTTATTACACACATGGAGTGTTTGGGGTGAATTATGGTGTTCCGATTAACCTGGTTAAAGGCGAACCGGTAGGCTTCAGTCCCGCACCTTTTATTGCTGCTGCAATGGATAAAGCAACTGGTTACCCTATGGCCATCTTGTTTGATACGGAGAAAAAACGATTTTTAAGACAGGCAAACAATGAGCCCAGTATGGGGACAATCCCGAAACCACAAACACCACTGTTTGACACCAGCAACATTGGGATGGATATGATTTTCATGGCCTATACTTCATATGCAAACGGCGAAGTATTCGCTATACTGAAAAACCCTGCAGGTAAAATTTACCTTGCCCGGTTCAGTCCGTTTAATGGTACCCAGAATTATTTCTCAGAAATTACTGGCACAGACATCGGGCAGGCTGATAAGTTTGCGTTAAGTCCGGTTTTTGGTTATCTGTTCTACACGGTTGGTGGAAAAGTTTATGAATATGATACCTCTTTAAAAACGGCTAAGTTAATGCTGGACAAAGGAACCGAAAAAATCAGTTTAATGAAATTCCAATATTTTGCACCAACAGGAAACGCTTATTATAATACAAAAGCTAACCAATTAATGGTTTGCAGCTATAACCCGGCAGGAGCTGCAGATAAGAACGGGAAAATGGAGTTTTTTGATGTTCCTACGCTTAATGCCGACCTGGTCCTTACAGAAAGTTATGCCGGATTCGGTAAAGTTGTTAGCGTAAGTTACAGAGAACGCTAGCCTAATTAATTATCCACAAATAAAGCCAAACACATCAAATGAACATTAAACAAATTCTCAGTGTAGCCATGTTGTCCTTGACAACATGTGCTGCATTTGCACAAGAACCAGTAGTAGTAACGGGAGTGCTAAAAAAACAAGCTGCTAAACCAGTAAAAGTATTTAAAGTAGAAGAAGGTAGAGCGCTGGAAATTGCAAGTATCAAAGCAAGCGCAAAAGGTAACTTTGGATTTAAGTTCTACCCGGAATACGAAGGATTTTATGTCATTGGTACCGGTGATCCCGGAAGCCCTAATGAAAACTATAAATTTTATTTTAAAGGAGGAGAGCAACTTTCACTTTCCATTTTAGATTCTACCTACGTATTAAACGGAAAACTGAACTCTAAAGAAAACATGGTACTTACCCAATGGCATGACCTGGTGAAGCCGATTGCATATAAGTCGAACAATTTCTTAAGCACATTTGTCGATTTCTTTCCGCAATTGGAAGAGATTGCAGCAAAAACTAAAGGCTTTTTAACAGGGAAAGCTACCGGAAATCCAAAATTCGATAAAGCAATGAAACAGAACATGGCCTGGGATATGGCTGGTTATGCTACCAATTTTTTATTTACACCCCGTTCGGCACACCCCACAGTTGAAGAGTATACACCTTATTACGCAACATTAAAGGCAACTGATTTCGCGAAAAATACAAGCTCATTATATGCGCAGCCTTGGGGGGCACGTACTTTAAACTCACTAATTCAGACCAATATGCAGCAAGGCGGGGTTAAACGTTCAACAGGAGTGGAAAGCGTAACAAATCGCCTTAATTATATCCCCAATGACACGCTCAAAGGTGATTTTATTTTAAATGTAGCAACAAGCTATAAAACCTTTGCAGAATTTAAAGAGTTAATGGATAAATATGGAAAGTATGTTGTCACGAAAAGCCAGAAAAAGAAAAGCATGGACATTATGGCTCCATTAGCACTCTTAAAGGAAGGAGATGCCGCTTATAATTTCTCTTTCCCTGATAAAAATGGCCAGACTGTAACAATGGCCGGTCTAAAAGGCAAAGTAGTTTTGGTTGACGTATGGGCCACCTGGTGCGGACCATGTAAGGCAGAAATCCCTCACCTTAAAAAACTGGAAGAAGAAATGAAAGGCAGAGATGTATCGGTGGTAAGTATTTCAGTAGATGAAGCACCCGATAAAGATAAATGGTTGAAAATGGTTAATGGCGAAAATCTGGGAGGCTTACAGCTATTTGCCTCAGGTTGGGGCGACCTCGCCCAGTATTATAAAATTAAAGGTATTCCCCGCTTTATGGTGTTCGACAAACAAGGTAAAATAGTAACCGTTGACGCACCTAGACCATCCGATCCGAAACTTAAAACATTACTTGAAAAAACACTTCTGAAAGATTAACACTATGCTCCATGTACATCGTCATTCTGAAATCAATTCAGAATGACGACTGTATTAATGAGACAGCCCATATCTCAACATCTGCAAAGAAAAAGCTTTATGGTGTTAATTCTATAAAAAGAATGATTAATCAAACTTGGCTTATTAACAATCTCATCAAACTATAGTAGCTTTGTATAATTATGCAAAGGGAACAGATCTCGGTATTCGACATTTTTAAAATAGGCATTGGCCCGTCAAGCTCACACACCTTGGGACCATGGAGGGCTGCACAGCAATTTACAGCTTCGCTTAAACAACAAGGTTTGCTTAGTCAGGTAGAACAGGTGAAGGTCTTGCTATATGGCTCTCTGGCCAAAACCGGAGTAGGTCATGGAACTGATGTTGCCATCCTATTAGGCCTTACCGGTGCCGACCCCGTAACATTTGATGTCAATGCAATTGATTCTACTATCGCTACGATTAAACAAGATCAGTTATTGTCGCTTGCGGGCGGGCAACTACTCTCCTTTAACTATAGCGATGATATGGTTTTCCTTTTCTTCGAAAGCCTGCCATTTCACCCTAATGCAGTAACCTTCCAGGCATTCCTAAATACCGGAAAAGCATTTTCCGAGACCTATTACTCCGTAGGTGGTGGCTTTGTGGTAAAAGAAGGAGAAAGCGGAAACGAGAAAGAACAGGTTGACCTGCCTTTTCCGGTTGATAAAGCAAGCGAACTGCTACACTGGTGTTTGTCTACCGGACTCAAAGTCTCTGAAATTGTAATGGAGAACGAGTTGTCCTGGCGCACCGAAGCAGAAACCAGAAAAGGAATCATGCAGCATTTCACGGTCATGAAAGACTGTACCTACAGAGGTTGCCATACCTCCGGATTTTTGCCAGGTGGATTAAATGTAGGCCGCAGGGCCGCAGCCTTAAACAAAAGATTAATTGGCAATAACGTATATACCGATTATGCCAGCTGGATTATGGCCATCAGAAATGGTGGAAATAGCTTTAACTATATATTGGACTGGGTAAGCTGCTTTGCCCTTGCCGTAAATGAAGAAAATGCATCTTTCGGCAGGGTTGTTACCGCTCCAACCAACGGTGCCGCAGGTGTTATACCTGCTGTTTTACAATATTATATTGCTTTTTGCGATGGTTATACAGACGAAAAGATCGCCCAGTTCATCGCCTGCGCCTCAGAAATAGGGAGCATCTTTAAAAAAGGGGCCACCATATCGGCCGCGATGGGCGGATGCCAGGCAGAGATCGGCGTATCCTCAGCCATGGCGGCAGCAGCCTTAACAGAGTGTTTAGGCGGCTCACAGCGACAAGTATTAATGGCAGCAGAGATTGCCATGGAACACCATTTGGGCCTAACCTGCGACCCTATAGGAGGATTAGTCCAAATCCCATGCATTGAAAGGAATACAATGGGTGCAATTAAAGCGATAACAGCCAGTCAGCTTGCCCTGCAAAGTAACCCTGATAAGGCAAAAGTAAGCCTTGATGCGGTAGTAAATACCATGTGGGAAACCGCATTGGACATGAACTCCAAATACAAGGAAACTTCTGATGGTGGTTTGGCAACAAACATCCCTATCAGTTTGCCGGAGTGTTAGATTTTTTGCTGGGCTTTAATCGCCAGATACCTGTTCACTACATTTACCGTTAGTTTGTCAGGCGGGGTAAGTATACTAAGAATACCATGTTTCGCCAGTTCTCTAACCATCAGTTTCTTCTCATAGGCGAATTTAGTTGCAATGGTTTGGATATAGATATCTTCAACATTCCCAACAGGCTTTTCAGTGATCGTCTTAAGTTCCGTATTCTCAAAAAACACCACCAGCAATAAGTGAAATTTGGCTATGCGTTTCAAAAAAGGCAACTGCCTGTTTAACGCCGACATGCTCTCAAAATTGGTAAACAACACGACCAGGCTGCGTTGCCTTAATGTACCACGAACACTAGTATACAGCGCTTCCATATTCAACTCCAGGTAACGTGTTTTTTCTTTATACAACACCTCCATTATCTTGCCGAGCTGCGCCGGACGGCGATCAGCAGGCACAACACTTCCTATCTGTTCCGATATGGTAATCAAACCAGCTTTATCCTGTTTCACCAAAGCTACATTCGACAGTACCAAACTCGCGTTAATTGCATAGTCCAATAAACTTAAACCCTCAAAAGGCATTTTCATTGCCCTGGACTTATCAATGATGCAATACACATGCTGAGACTTTTCGTCAGTAAAGGAGTTTACCATCAACTCCCCTTTCCTTGCCGTGGCCTTCCAGTTTACCGTTCGGTAATCATCTCCCTGCACATAACTTTTAACCTGATCAAACTCCATACTATGCCCCACACGTCTGATCTTTTTAATCCCAAATTCACTCAGCCGGTTCGATATCGCCATCAGCTCATATTTACGCAGCTGCAAAAAAGAAGGGTAGACAGGAACCATAGCCTTTTCACCCAAATTAAACCTCCGGGTAATCAACCGCAATGGCGACTGCACATACAAACGTATCAGGCCAAAAGAGTATTCGCCTCTTTTAGTTGGCCTTAAAGTATAAGTTATCGTTTTCCGTTCGCCCGATTTTAAGCTGCTTTTGAACCAAAGGTCCCTTTTTTGAAACTGAAAAGGGATTTCATCAATAATGCCAACATGAATACCAAAAGAATAAAAGTTCTCTATGTAAATCTGCAGCTCATTGTCATCCCCGTTACTTAGCCGTTCCGGGACATCCCTCCGCAAAAAAACATCCCGTTTTGTACGGTACAACAAAACCCCGTCAATCAATACCAACAAAACGAACACCCAAAAGGCTATATAAGGCAAGTCTCCAAGCCAGGGCAGAAAGAATGAAAAAAGAAATAAACTTACACACAGACCTATCCCGGCAAAAAATCTTTTACCCAGAAAAAGGTCTTTGTAGTATTTTATAAAGAGTTGTTTCAATATTTCTGCTGTTTATCTAGGTACTTCTATTTTCTGAATAATCTGCGCTACAATGTCACTCGTAGTTAAGCCTTCCATTTCCTTATCTGGTGTCAGCATAATTCTGTGCGACAAAACCGGGGGCGCCACCTTTATGATGTCTTCCGGCGTTACAAAATCACGCCCCTGCATAGCAGCAAAAGCTTTTGCCCCATTTATCATCGCCAGTGAGGCACGAGGGGATGCCCCCAGGTAAAGTGACTTATTGTTGCGGGTTTCATGTGTAATCTTCGCCACGTATTCAATCAGCTTCGGCTCCACATATAATGCTTTTATTATACCCCTGCAGGCTTTGATCTGATCAATACTCAACACTGCTTTAACAGCCTTAAGTTCATCTTCCAGTTTACGTTGATGTTGGTTCATCAAAATAGCCGTTTCTTCCTCCAATGTTGGGTATTTAACTTCTATCTTAAACAGAAAACGGTCCAGCTGTGCTTCAGGGAGCCTATAAGTGCCCTCTTGCTCTATCGGGTTCTGGGTAGCCAATACCATAAAAGGTTCATCCATTGGATAAGTATGACCATCCACCGTGATCTGACGCTCCTCCATTACCTCAAACAATGCGGATTGCGTTTTTGCAGGTGCACGGTTAATCTCATCAACCAATACAACATGGCCAAATATAGGGCCTTTACGATATTCAAAAGTGGCCGACCGGGGATCAAAAACAGAAGTACCAATTACATCCGAAGGCATCAGGTCCGGCGTAAACTGGATACGCGAAAAAGAAGCATCAATACTTTTGGCAACAAGCTTAGCGCTTAAGGTTTTCGCTACTCCGGGTACTCCCTCCAAAAGAACATGCCCATCGGCCAGTAGACCGGCAATTAAAAAATCAATGGTATCCTTCTGGCCGACAATAATCTCGCCCAGCGTTTGTCTGATCTGCGTTACCGCAGTATTTAGCTGTGTAAGATCGGTTCTTGGGTTAAACATTTCCGCTTCCATAATTTATTGGGCTTGTCTATAAAATTTCTCTATTAATTTATTCAGCTTAATAAGTGCTTCGTCATTAATCACAACGGCATTATTAAGGTTATTTATCATTTCTATTAATGGTTTTATCGCATCTGCCGTTGCACCGGACTTAACCATAAGATCGGATATAAACCCATCATCCAACTTTGTGGCCTTCAGACGGTAATTAGTCCGCACATGTGCTAAAAAATAATTGATTTTCTTTTGTGCAATGTCCCTGTTATCACGCTGTTGATAATAAACCTTACCAACAACCTTAACAAAATCAACAGAAGTATTTCTTAAAGGTTCAACAATGGGGATAATACGCTGACGGCGTTTCATTTCAAAAAACACAAATATCAATAAGCCTGTTAAAGCCAGATAGTAAGCCCACTTAAGCCGGTCGTTTCTGAACAATACACGTAGGACCGATTCATCATCAACATTTCCTTTAGTATTATTTTCATCCCATATTACCCGTTCCACAGGGGGTAAAAAAGAAAGTACCTTAGCAACATAATTAGCCCCTACAGGGTTTAGCAGGTTGTAATTACCTAGCAGTTGAGGACTCGGCAGTATATACATCGCCCCCTTACCATAAGTGTATTTTACAAAATTAACATCCCCATTAGCGTTTCTTCCCAAGGCAGTTGCCCGCGAAGTGTCTACCCTGCTAAAATACTGATCGCCCAGCCCCTTATTAAAAACATAACCCTTTTTATCCTTTAAAACAGGATCTACAAAATTAATCCGGGTTGCCTTCTTATTCGCATAGTTATATATGGAGTTCATTCTCAAATTCAGTGTATCAGTCAAAAGATCACTCAATTGATAGGTTGCAATGAATACGCTATTCCCCCTTTCCATGTATTTAACCAGCTCCTGGTAATCATACTCGTCCATTCTAACCTCGCCCGCAATAAACAGGTATGCGGTGTGATTAAATTCTTTATCCTTTAAAGTATTGTAAACAGGCAATCTTGAAGGACTAACCACAGATTTAGGAAAGATACTTCCCAGCTCCTGGTACAAGATGTAAGTTCCCAACGGAATTTTATCCTCCTTTAAATAAGTAGCCGTCCAGTCTGTAGGTTTTGGCTTATAATACTGGGCAATTAAATAAACCAGCGTCACAATCGCACTCCCTATCAGATATAATCTCAATCCCTTCATAGCGCCTTCACATTAAACCTATCAAAACTACCTTTAACCCCCTTAAAACCTTCCTTATCAATGGAGAAATCCCCATACCAAATATATTCAAACTGTAAAGTAAGCACCTTAAACTGCTGCTTTCTTTCCAGGTCAATAAGCTCATCTATATAAGTCTGGTTGGTCTTTTCTGGTTGCCACATAATCAGCTCCTGATCGCTCAAAAGCTTCAGCGAACGCAGGTAAAGCAAACGTACCGCAAGTCGGTAATTACCACTCGCAACGGCCTTTTCAATCTCCTCGTTAAAATTGATCTCATGAATATTCTCTAACGACTCATCATAAGGTACCTCAACAGCTTTAGATTTTCCGGCGAAGATCTTCAAATCAAGACCGATCAGCTTAATTACCGCAAAAATTACCAGGGCAGCCACAATTACGATAACCAGGTATTTGACAAAACTACCCGAATATTTGTTTTGCAAAGCTCCGTTAAGTAAGTCCCAGAACCACCTCCAGAACCGGTCCCACCAACTGATATTTGTAGGTGCCTGCTCATCATACTGAAAATCCTTTTGTACACTATAGTCTTTAATTTTCTGCAGGTCGAAATTTCTCGGCACCACCGTTGAACTGTCGTTTTTAAGCGGAGGATCTTTTAAAACCTGGGTACTCATTTGCGAGAACACCGGAAAGCCATAAAAAGAGAGAACAGCAAGAAAAAATACAATGAGCACTCTCTGCATACTAATACTCTTCTAAACTGATGTTGTCGTTCTTATCTTCGCCAAATTGATTAATACGGTCCATCAACCCTGCGCTTTCCTGTACTTCGACCAGGTTAAAGTAACATAGTGTTACACCAATTACAGGAATCATCATAAACACATAACTGAGATGCTGAAGAATGCTACCGAAGACAATCATCACTTTGCTCCATTCTTTAACGCCGGGAAGAAAAGTACCCACCATGGTTAAGATCAAACCGGGCATAGAAGCAAACATCATACAGGAATAAGCAATTACCCAGATCACCAGTATTACGCCTGCAGTTAACCACCATTGGTTTTTTAATAGTCTAAACGACCGGCTAAAAGTATATTGAAACCCGGCATTTTCCAAAATCATAATTGGAAAGAATAATGACATTGCGGGAAATACATAAATCCCGGGAATAAGGCAAAGCATAAAGGTAAAGACCATAAACAAGCCTACACCGATGCTACTGAAAAAAGCCCTGAAAAAATAATATTTAAAGTAAGCCCAAACTTCTTCCGGGCTTGGCGCAACTTTCCCTTTTTGGATATATAAGGCAATAAAACTCAGTGTTGACACCGTAATTGCAGTATAGCTACCCATTGTGATTAAGATCACCAGAAAATAGAACCAGTTAAAAATATCCCCCATATTGGTGACCGCAAATGGATTATTAGGGTTTTTGCTCACTGTTTGCATATTCAACTGCTGCATTACCGAAGCAATAATACCTGCCAGGATAAAGAATCCACACAAATAAATAAATACCTTAATTAAGGGCTTCAGATTCTCCCTTATAAAAAGGAATGTATCATTTATAACCTCACCGAAATCCCTAAGTTTCTTAAATTCAATTTTTCCTGACATACTAATTGCTTTGATTGCGTTTAATTAATTGTGATGGATAAATAATTACGTACCAGATGATAAATAGCAATGACCCGCTTAAAATACTTATGCTTAGCCATAAAGGCATGCTGGTGTAACGGGTAACAAAACCCTCAAAAAATGCGGCCACTACAAGAATAGGTACAATGCCCAGTGCCATCTTCGTACCGTCTTTAGCACTGTTTTTAAAAGCTTGCAAACGGGTATACGTTCTTGGGAAAAGCAGACCATGACCAAGTACTAATCCCGCAGCCCCGGCCATAATTATGCAAGATATTTCTAAAGTTCCATGAATCCAGATCACCAGTACAGATGCCGCACCAAGTCCTTTGCTAAAAAAGTAATATTGAAATGAACCTAACATAATACCATTTCGCAAAAGCATAAAAACTGGACCTATTCCTAAGAATATCCCGCTTACAAACATCAATAAAGAAACATAGATATTGTTAGCGCCGATCCGCAAAAACATTCCAACAGGCCCCGACTGCTTATAAACACCAAAAGGATCACCTTTCGCAATATTTTCGTTGGTCATATTGACATAGCTATCGCCCATAATCAGTCTCACAAAAGCATCGTCATATTTAGCAGACAGCACGCCGACAGCGCAGGAGATAGCAAAAAAGATCAATGAATACAGTAATTGCCGGCGATAGGTATAAAACAAAACCGGCAGCTCGAATTTCCAAAACCGTGTAAAGCGCCCGGCATCTTCTTTCTTGTTCTTATAAATAGATTGGTGCAGTACCGATGCCAGCCCATTTAAATAAGCTGTGGTTTTGGATTTAGGGTAAAACGTTTTGGCATATGCCAGATCATTGGTAATATCTATAAAACGTTCTGCCAGCTCATCAGCATTGCTTGTCTGCAATTGTTCATAGGATTTCCATTTCCCAGAATTCTGTTTCACAAACAATGCTTCTCTCATAAACTTTGATAAGACGATAATTTTCCGTTAAAATAGTGACAAAAAAACATTTTACAACAATTAATTCAACATCAATATTATATTTGAATATCTATGGAAACAATCAAGGTAAATACAAGTCAGCATATAGACATTGACTATCCCGTTGCAGGCTTAGGCGAACGCATTGCGGCACGTCTGATAGATTTAGGTATATTCCTTGGCTTGTATATCATTTTCGTACTATTGGTTGCCGTAACCGGCATTTCAGGCATGATAAAAGGCAATTCTTATTTTATTTACATCGTGATGGGCATTTATGCTGCAAGCTATGTTTTCTATAACCTCATTTGCGAGATTTTTATGAATGGCCAGTGTGTAGGTAAGCGCATCATGAAAATAAAAGTAATTAGCCTTGATGGAGGTCAGCCAACCATCGGTCAATATTTTATCCGCTGGCTATTTCGCCTCGTTGATTTCCCGTTAACAGCACAGGTCGGAGGATTAATCTGCATTGCCGTTTCAGAAAAAAAACAAAGGATCGGCGATATCGTTGCCGGCACTACGGTAGTCAAAACCGTACCCCGGACCGATTTTAGCCACATCGCTTTTCACCCCGTAGAAGAAGAATATATTCCCGTATTTAATAACACCAGCATACTTAACGACAGGGATGTAGAACTGATCCACGAGGTGATCGCTACGTATTACAAAACACACAATACCGATCTGATCTATGTGATGTCGGGAAAGGTTTCCAGCTTACTTTCCATAACTATACCCGCAGGAATGAATGAAATGGAGTTTTTAAAAACAATAATTAAAGACTACAACCACGAAACGGCTATCGCGCAGTAGTTATTTCAACGCCTTAATTACCGCAGGCTTTAAACTTTCCACCCATTCCGCATGCATTTTAGCTGAATAATGTAATCCATCAGTAGCGACAAGAGTTCTATCTGTCGCAGCTCTACGTGATGCAACAGTGATATCTGTATAACTTATACCCACAACCAGTGTTTCTTCTTTATTGATCGCATTAAAAGCGTCAATGTCTTTAGCAACACTTTGCTGATCCCGTCCACTACCCGCGCCAAACGGTGTAACACCCCAGTCGGGAATAGACAACACAAAAACACGGTTTTTATTACCATCTGCAAAATCAAGGGCAGTTTGCAGCAATTCCTTAAATTCCTTCCGGTAAACACTCAAAGACTCGCCTCTATACTGATTATTTACACCGATCAATAAAGTAACCATTTCAAATTTCTGCTTCAATGCAGCCTTTTTTATCGCTGCCTGTAATTCACTGGTTGTCCAACCTGTGGTGGCAATAATCTTAGGTGTACCGACATCCAGTCCATTATCTTTCAACCTGGCAGCCAACTGGTAAGGGAAATTACTTTCCATTGCTACAGATTCACCTATGGTATAAGAATCACCTAAGGCAAGGTAAGCTATTTTATGATCTGAATTAATTACACCGGGCTCCTCAAAGTTGTCCATAACAGTTAGCTTATTTTTTTCGCAGCCCAATATTACAACTATTGATAGAATTATAGCAGAGAATCTCATAAATACACTTACGCAAAAAAAAGACGAAAGGTTTTATAAAAATACACCTGCAAAAAACTTAGCTTTTAATGAAGATGACCATAAGTGAGTTTGTACAGATAGCTCACTAAAATAATGGTTCCAGTAATTACATACATTATTTTTATAAGTAAAGAAAGATCTTTCTTTATAAAATAATTTGCGGGCAATACAATGATAAATGTAAGCAACAAAGGTACTGTGGGGGGGTACAAATGAAAGCTTTCCTGCCAATCACCTTTCAAAAGGGCGACAAAGGAACGTTGAAAGCCGCAGCCAGGGCAATCGAACCCTGTTAAAGCCTTAAATGGGCAGGGCAGAAAAAAATTATCCGCCTGATCTAATAAATAAGACCAGACGGATAATATGAATATATTTAACACCGGTAATTAAGCGTTTGGTGTTTTCGGTGGTTGATTAAACGGATCGTTTGAACCGAACGGATTGTTTGCCCCAAAAGGATTATTTGGGTTGTTAAACCCATTCTGTGCTTCGGCAGCAGATGGGCCTAAATATTTGGCATCACCAAAACCGAGCATCGGAATAAACACAAATGGTAGTATAATCATCCCTACAGTATATCCCTCTGTTTTTCCAAAGCTTTTGCTCAGCAGGTTATAAAGCCATACCGCAAATACAATATTCACACATGGAATGATCAACCAAAGGATCCAAATCATTGGCTTACCAACAATTTCGATCAGAACGATTAAATTATAAATGGGAACTATTGCTGCCCATCCCGGCTTACCTGCCTTTACAAAAATTTTCCATAGTCCGGCATATACCAAGACGACTATTGCGAGCCAAAAAATAACCATTCCAGCGCCAATGCCCGCTCCGGCTGCTGAGTACTCTGAGTTGTAATCCATAGTTGTTTGTTTTTAGTAGTTTATATAAAGATAATACTTGTTCTAAATAATCAAAACTATGTTTATGTTTTTTCGCTATATTAAAATAGCTGCATACCAAACAGCGCAGAAATGTGTAACTTCAGCTTCAGCTTAACCTCTTCCATATTAAGCACATACCCCAACTCACGCCTCATTGATGTTACATCTTTATCATCAATACCACAAGGAACGATGTTTTTAAAATAATCCAGCTCTGTGTTTACATTAAATGCAAAGCCATGCATGGTTACCCACCTGCTGCACCGAACGCCCATCGCACAAATTTTACGCGCTTTTTCATTGTCTGCATCCAACCATACTCCGGTAAACCCTTCATACCTGCCCGCAGTGATCCCGTAATCGGCCAGCGTTAAAATTACCGCTTCCTCCAGTGTTCTTAAATATAAATGTATATCGGTAAAAAAGTTATCGAGATCCAATATCGGGTACCCCACAATTTGTCCGGGGCCATGATAAGTAATATCTCCACCCCTGTTTATTTTATGATAAGTAGCTCCTTTTTCCAGCAATCCCAGCTCATCAAGCAACAAATTCTCCGGCTTACCACTTTTGCCAAGTGTATAAACATGGGGGTGCTCACAAAAAATAAGATAATTTGGTGTTTCCAGCGCTGTACCATTGGTTCGGTTCTGTATTTTTAAAGCAACTGTCCCGTCAAAGATAGCTTCTTGTCTGCTCCAGGCTTCCTGGTAATCAGCAAGTCCCCAATCTATAAATTCAACTTTCTTATTCATGCCGCAAAATTAAGCCACTACATAGCCGAGCATATAGCCGTCCTTAGTTTTAAAATAATGAACGGTAAGTTCAGAGGTGCCGCCAGGCAAATCAACCAATGCATTGAGCTGCCCTTCATTCCTTAATTTAAAAGGTTTAATGTGAATGTCCTGTTTAAATTCCAGTCCTTTCCTACCATTCCACTTATAAATAGCCTCCTTGGCGCACCAGCATACATATAAGCCATCGATATTGTCGCCAATCTGCTTTTGTGCCAGTTCAACATCCGACAAAAACTTATGCTTAATGCTTTTTATCTTATGCTTGATCAACTCAATATCAACGCCTACTTTTTTTGTTTTGCCGATAATAACCGAAGCGTAATCATAAGAATGGCTTAAAGAAATATGATAATCCAAATCTGGAAGATAAGGTTTACCGTGTTCATCCATCCTACAGTCTATATACTCAGAAGTATTCAGCATGGTCCTCAGCAATACACGGGTACTTAACCAGTGTAACAGTCGCTTACCATTGTTCAGGGACGAAATAAAATCAAGTTCGTGTTGTTTCAACTGTAAGCCAGAAAGCAGTTCAGCTTCGGTTTCCTCGATTTTCCATACCGCCAGTATGGTCTCTTCGTCAATATTTTTATTAAAAACTACAGGCATCTCTATTTTAGAAAACAATGCAAAAGTATCTTAAATTAATCATAATTTCGTCCAAATACGATAAACCTGCAAAACTTCCTGTTTTCAAATATTAACAAACAAGTTTTGCAAGCTTCATTGTCTTTAAATAACCATACATATTAGCGAAAAATGATCCTGTCCGACAAACGAATTCTCGAAGAAATAGATAAAGGCACAATAATAATTGAACCTTTTAAAGCCGAAAGCCTTGGAACGAACTCCTATGACGTACACCTGGGGAAATATCTGGCGACCTACAAAGACAGGGTGCTTGACGCAAAAGCACACAATAAAATTGAACACTTCGAAATCCCTAAAGAAGGTTATGTATTACAACCAGGTACCCTTTACCTTGGCGTAACACTTGAATACACAGAAACACATGCACACGTTCCATTTTTAGAAGGAAAATCAAGTACCGGTCGCCTGGGTATTGATATCCATGCCACTGCCGGAAAGGGTGATGTCGGTTTCTGTAACACCTGGACGCTCGAGATTTCCTGTGCCCAACCTGTACGCATTTACGCAGGCATGCCAATAGGACAATTGATTTATTTTGTAGTGGAAGGCAATATCGAAACCATGTACAACACAAAGAGCAATGCCAAGTACAATAACAAAACAACCAAACCGGTTGAAAGTATGATGTGGAAGAATAAGTTCTAAAGTTTTGACCTAAGTTTATAATTAGCCTCAATATTTGTATATTGAGGCTTTGTTATTTATGCTCAAAATATGAAACTTAAAGTCGTTATTCCCGCTTTATTGCTGCTAGGAATCTGTTTTTCATTTGCCAATAAACTTGCAGATGACCCCTTCTCAGACCTAGTTAAGCGATTGCAGGAATACAATAAAAAATATGAACAGGAAAAAGTCCACCTGCATCTTGATAAACCGTATTATGCCATAGGCGATGACATCTGGTTCAAAGCATATGTAGTTAACACGCTCACCAACGAACCTTCAGTGGTCAGCAAAGCCTTATATGTTGAACTCATCAACGAAAAAGACGTTATAAAAAGCCAGATCAAACTACCCATGGAATCAGGCATTACCTGGGGCGATTTTAAACTACCGGATACCTTAAGTGAGGGAAATTATCGCATCAGGGCTTACACCCAATGGATGCGAAATGCAGGTCCTGAGTACTTTTTCGATAAAACAATAAAAATCGGAAACTCCTGGGCCAATAAAGTTTTCACAAAAACCACCTACAATTTCAGTAAAGAGAACAATGCCGAAAAAGTAGACGCGAAGATTAAATTTACCGACAAAAACGAACAGCCATATGCCAGCACTGAAGTGACTTATGACGTACAGATGAACGGCAAAAGTGCGGCCAGGGGCAAAGCGACCACTGATGCAAATGGAGAAGTAAACATCAGTTTTAGCAATAACCAGCCAACTCCGGCTAAATCAGGGAACATCATCGCAACGCTTACCCTTCCTAGTAAAGAAAAAATTATAAAAAATATTCCACTAACGGCCACATCAAACAGCATTGATGTACAGTTTTTCCCCGAAGGTGGTAACTTTATAGAATCCCTGCCAAACAAAGTCGCCATAAAAGCCGTTAACACCAGGGGTTTAGGCGAAGATGTGACTGGTATAATCGTGGATAACGAAGGTACTGAGGTAAATCGCTTCGAAACCAAACATCTGGGCATGGGCAGCTTTGTCGTTAACCCACAGCCTGGCAAAATCTACACTGCGAAAGTTAAATTTAAAGACGGTTCAGAGCAAACCTTCCCCCTACCAAAAGCACAGGCAAGTGGTTATATCCTCTCTGTAAACAACAACAATCCCGAGAAGATTACGATTAAAATAATGCTGAGTACAGACCTTATTGGAGCCTCGGAATTAAAACTAGTAGCTCAAAACAATGGGAATGTTTACTTTGTGACCAGGGCTGCCTCGCAAAAACAAATCATCACAGCGAACATCCCTAAAAAAGAACTTCCTTCAGGGATTGTGCAGTTCACCTTGTTTAATGGTACCAACAACCCAGTTTGCGAACGCCTGGCATTTGTAAACAATGTAGAAGACCGCATCAACACCACAATAGAGAACTTAAAACCAAACTATTCAAAAAGAGGAAAGGTTGACATTAACCTGCTGACCAAATTCGGCGATAAGCCTTTGCGTGGCAGCTTCTCTGTCGCGGTAACCAATACAGCATCAGTAAAGCCAGACCCTGAAAATGAAACCAATATTTTAGCGACAATATTGCTTACATCAGACCTTGCCGGCTATATTGAGGCCCCGAACTATTATTTCCTCAATAATGACGAAAAAACTACTCAGGATCTGGATAACTTAATGCTTACCCAAGGATGGAGAAGAATTTTATGGAAAACCATTATCAACAATACTCAGCCGGTCAACAGCTTTAAACCAGAGAAATCTATCGGGATCAGCGGCACCATTACCAGTTACGGTGGTAAGCCCCTTCCAAATAGCAAGGTTTCGTTGTTTTCTTCTTCAGGAGGTTTCTTTGCCATCGATACTTTAACCGATGCCCAGGGACGTTTTAATTTCGATCATCTGATTTTTACCGACAGCACTAAATTCATAGTACAGGGCAGAAATGCCAAAAACAAAAAGAGTGTTGACATTAAGCTCGATATTGTACCCGGACAAATAGTAACTAAAAACAAAAATACGGGCGATATAGAAGTCAACGTAAACGAAGCATTACAAGGCTACCTGAAAAGTAGCAACAATTATTTCGATGAACTCACTAAACGAGGTCTTTTAGAACGGACATTGACACTCAAGGAAGTAAATATTGTAGAAAAAAGGAACCCTGCGCCAAACTCATCAAACCTTAACGGGTCCGGGCGCGCAGATTATGTGGTGACCGCCGAAATGCTACAAAGTTGCCCTACACTTTCTATGTGTTTACAGGGACGGGTAGCAGGCCTGATCATACAGGGCGGCGTACCTTACCTGATGAGAAATATGTCTTCCGGACAACCCATGCAAATCATTTTAGATGGAATGAATGTAGGATCAGAATTTCTGGATAACATCATGCCTTCAGACGTAGAAAGTATTGAAGTGTTAAAATCCATTGGTAATACAGCTATCTATGGCTCGCAGGGCGGCGGCGGCGTATTGGTCATTACCACTAAAAGAGGCGGTGGGTATACCTCATCAAGCTTCGCCCCGGGCATCATTACCTACGCCCCTAAAGGCTACCATAGCACCAGGGAATTCTATTCCCCGAAATACGAGCCTGGGGTACAGGACAACAGGTCCGACCTCCGCAGTACCGTATATTGGCACCCACACATCGTAACCAATACTGAAGGCAAAGGACAGTTCAGCTTCTTTAATACCGATGAAGCCGGAACATACAGAATTGTAGTGGAGGGAATAGATGCAATGGGTCACCTTGCGAGGGCTGTATACACTTATGACGTAAAATAAACGACTACCATGAATACCATAAAAGTTACGATTAAAGACCACTTAAGCCTGATCACTTTAGACAGGGGCAAATCCAATGCCCTGAACCGGGAGATGATTACCGAGTTGAACGACATATTGACCAATATATCTGGTGACCCGAACATTGCGGGGGTAATCATTGCCGGAAAGGAACCTTTCTTTTCTGCAGGACTTGATCTGATCGAACTCTATAATTACAATGAGGAAGAAGCAGAATCTTTCTGGCACTTATTCCTGAATTTTATCGCTAACATTACCTCCTTTAAAAAACCACTGGTGGCTGCCATAAACGGACATAGCCCTGCTGGCGGTTGTGTAATTGCACTGGCTTGCGATTACAGGGTAATGGCCGAAGGAAAATACATCATTGGCTTAAATGAAGTTCCGGTAGGGATTATCGTACCCAACAGCATTTTTAACCTATATGCTTTTTGGATAGGTACAGCAAATGCATCGCGTAGTTTACTTGAGGGAAAACTGTTTAGTCCGGAAGAAGCCCTGAAAATTGGTCTGGTAGACGAGCTGGTAAACCCTGCCAGTATACTTACCGCTGCCGAGCGCAGGATCAGGAAATATATGGGAATGGAGCGCAACACATGGGAGCAGAGTAAGCTAAGCATCAGAAAAGACCTGATTGCCAGTACCAGCGCCGATCAGGGCGAAGCTTTAGCTGTGATGTTAAAACAATGGTGGGCACCTACAACAAGGAACATTCTAAAGACAATTATTGATAACCTCCAAAGAAAATAAGTCATGTTTAATCAACCTATGTTAAGAGATGATGCTTTAAAAGGCAGAACAATTGTCATTACCGGCGGAGGGACGGGCCTTGGAAAGGCTATGGGCACTTACTTCCTTAAATTAGGTGCAAACTTGGTCATCACCAGCCGTAAGCTTGATGTTTTGCAAAAAACAGCACTGGAAATGGAACAGGAAACCGGAGGGAAAGTACTTGCCCTGGCCTGTGACGTAAGAGAATATGAACAGGTAGAACATGTACTTTCCGAAACTATAAAAACCTTTGGCAAGGTAGACAGCTTACTCAATAATGCCGCAGGAAACTTCATCTCCCCAACCGAACGCTTGTCGGCCAATGCTTTTTCCAGCATCATCGACATTGTATTGAAAGGCTCTGTTAACTGTACGCTTGCATTTGGAAAACACTGGATCAAAGAAAAACAACCCGCAAGCATCTTAAATATTGTAACTACTTATGCTTTTACCGGGTCAGCCTATGTGGTGCCCTCTGCCTGTGCAAAAGGTGGTGTACTGGCCATGACACGCTCTTTGGCTGTTGAATGGGGCAAATACGGCATTCGTACCAATGCTATTGCTCCGGGACCATTCCCGACTAAAGGAGCATGGGAAAGATTATTACCCGGTGATCTTGCCGAGAAATTCGACTTTAAAAACAGGGTGCCTTTAAAACGTGTTGGCGAACACCAGGAACTGGCTAATCTGGCAGCTTTCCTGGTTAGCGATTTTTCAGGGTATATCAATGGCGAAGTAATCACCATCGATGGAGGTGAATGGTTACAAGGTGCAGGTCAATTTAACGGTCTTGAGGCAATACCCAATGAAATGTGGGATGCTTTTGAACAGATGACCCGGTCAGCTAAAGGAAGCTGATCGTTACCACCTGATTAATGCACTGGCCCAAGTAAATCCTGAACCAAAAGCAGCAAGGCACACCAGGTCGCCCTCTTTGATTTTTCCTGTTTCCCAAGCCTCACAAAGCGCTATAGGCACTGAGGCCGCAGTAGTATTCCCATATTTTTGAATGTTGTTAAACACTTTATCATCTGATAGGCCCAGGAGTTGTTGTACATATTGACTGATGCGTAAATTAGCCTGATGCGGCACAAGCAAATCGATATCCGCAGCTGTTAAATCATTGGCCTTTAAAGCCTCATTAATTACTTCTGGAAACTTCACCACCGCTTTTTTAAACACCGCTGGCCCGTCCATATAAGGCAGTGCGGCACCGCTTTCCAATTGTTCGGAAGTCATAAACAAACCACCCAGCTCTTTATCAGGGTATCCCGGCTTGTCCTTCAGCCATTTATTGGCATTAGAGCCCGGATAAAACATGGCTAATAATTCAGCATCTGCACCATCACTGTGCAGGTGCGTGCTTAAGATCCCTTGTCCTTCTTTTTGTGTAGGTTGCAATATAACAGCACCGGCACCGTCTCCAAATATCACCGAAACATTGCGGCTGCGTGTTTCAAAATCCATGGCAAAAGAATGTTTCTCACTACCAACGACCAATATGTTTTTGTACATCCCGGTTTTAATAAACTGATCGGCAACTGATAACGCATAAACAAAACCGGAACATTGGTTACGAATATCCAGTGCCCCTACCTCCTTCATTTTCATTTCCCTCTGGAGCAAAACCCCGCAACCCGGGAAATAATAGTCGGGACTAAGTGTCGCAAAAATTATAAAATCGACATCCTGGGCAGTAATACCCGCCCGTTCAATGGCAACTTTCGCAGCCTCAATCCCCATAGTAGTGGTTGTCTCTTCCAGCCTGTCAGCAAATCTACGTTCTTTAATCCCGGTACGTTCCTGTATCCATTCATCACTGGTTTCCATAAAACGCGACAAATCATTATTGGTATAAACATTTTTGGGAACGTAATAACCTATTCCGGCAATCTTTGAACGCTGCATAATATTTGGCTTTATGAATAATTTTAAGCAAAAATAACTTTAACTACAACATTATTTTGAAATTAGCTTAAATTTGTAAGATGTCAACAGAAACAAAAGAGGAAACATTTACATTAGAAGAAATACTGACTTCATTAAAAACTGTTCATCGTTTAATACTTTGGAATGATGATGTGAATACTTTTGACCATGTAATCCATTGCATGATGAAATACCTTGACTATTCCGAACATCAGGCAGAAAAAATCGCCTGGGAAGTACACAATAAAGGGAAATGCGCCGTTCTGGAAGGCTCTTTTACTGAAATGGAGGTGTACCGCAAAATCTTACAACAAGAAGGACTTACAGTAACCGTAGACTAGTTTACAAAAGGCATGGATTGGACAATCGACAGTCATCGAATTGTACTACCGTTCGATCAAATTACATAGTGACTCCATAGTGAGTCCATGGAAAGTCCATATCAAGTCCATGTATTGTTATAAAAACATGGATTTAATATATAGGTATATAGTATTAGATATGAAGTGATGTACCTCCGTCATCAAACAATAACCGTCTGATATATTCCCTGTAATAAAATAGTTACTCCACCCTTTTTAAACTTCCTTATCGTTTATTTGTCCATCTTAACACAAACACACGAAAAGAACCACCTTAATGACGAACTACGCCTACAAATTTTTGTTTTTAACGCTTGCCATTACCACACTACATCTAAAAATTAATGCTCAAACCCCTGGAAATGGAAAAATGACCGCAAAGGTTGTCGATGCTCAAAGCAATGAAACCATTCCATTCGCCTCCGCCATTATCATTGACAGAAAAACCAAAGCCGTTGTAAAAGGTGTACAAGGTGATGTTAACGGAAATCTACTAATAAGTGGTTTACCTAATGGCGTATTTACTTTTAAAGTTAGCTATGTCGGCTATCAAACTATGGTGAGGGATTCCGTTTCTGTTTCTGATGTACAAAATGTCATCAATCTTGGTACTGTTAAAATGAAAACAGCCAAAGGAACTGCTTTAAAGGAAGTAGCCATTACAGCCCAGAAAAGTACCATGCAGTTAGGTATAGATAAAAAAGTATTCTCGGTAGACCAAAGTTTGGTTTCTGAAGGAGGCTCGGCATCAGATCTTTTACAAAACGTTCCTTCTGTGCAGACAGATGTAGACGGAAATGTAAGTTTAAGAGGATCTACCGGTGTGAAAGTGCTGATAGATGGCAAACCTTCATTAATTGCAGGAGGCGACATTGCACAGATCCTGCAATCCATACCCGCTAGTTCTATTGAAAGTGTGGAAGTGATCACTAACCCTTCCGCAAAGTATGACGCTGAAGGGCAATCGGGGATCATCAATATCGTATTGAAAAGAAACAAGAAGCTGGGCTTAAATGGCAATATAGGCCTAACAGCGGGTAACAGGGATAATTATAATGGAAATACCAGCTTAAGTTTCCAGAATAACAAAATTAATCTTTATGGAAATTATGGCTATCGCTATGGTAACCGTCCCGGGGGTGGATTTAACAACATTACCTATAAAAACCCTGATCCTAAGACGGGTTTGGCTTTCGCCGATCAGACGATGAGTTCTACTGGATTGGATAAAAGTCATAATGCGAAAGCAGGTATAGATTATTACCTGACCGACAAAGACATTTTAAGCCTGTCTGGCGGCTTTAATAGTAGAAGTCAGACCGAAGGTGACCTAACCATGATTTATAAATATGGGGAGCAGAGAAACCCACTCGATTTTAGTACCAGGAACAACAGCAGCACAGGTTCGGGAAATAGCTACGACCTGAACTTCGATTATAGCCACAAGTTTAAAAAACAGGGAGAAGAATTGACCTTCAACTTCGGTTATTCGACCGGAGATAATGACAGATTTCAGGAGTACAATACAGCTGTTTACAGTCGTGCGGGTGTACCGGTTTCTGAACAGGTTGAATTACTGAGAAATATAAATATCGGCGACAATAGCAATTACAATATCCAGGCCGATTATACCCTTCCTATGGGTAAATTAGGTAAAATTGAAACCGGATACCGTAGTCAGATCCGCTACTCGGATAACAATACCCAAGCCACTAAGCTTAACAACAGTACCGGGATGTATGATCAAGATTATCTGCTGTCTAATCTGTTCGATAGTAAAGATCAGGTTCATGCCTTATACTTAAACTATCAGAACCAGTATAAAAATTTCGGTTACCAGATCGGACTGAGGGCTGAGGATGCACTATTGAATACCCGTTCCGGAGCATTTGACAACGCCGGAAACCTCAGCTATATGCCTGGCAAAATTGACTATCAGCGCTTGTACCCGAGTGTTTACCTGACACAAAAGTTTAAAGGTGAACAGCAATTGCAATTAAATTACTCCAGACGGGTGAATAGGCCAAGACCATGGGATACCAACCCGTTTACAGACTATTCCAATCCATTGAACTGGCGCCGTGGTAATCCTAACTTACTTCCTGAAGACGTACATTCATTTGAATTAAGTTACAGCAAATTCTGGCCTAAAGTAACCTTAATTTCATCAGCCTACATGCGCCGTACAAATGACCTGATCCAAAGGGTTAGATCTGCTCCTAATGATGATGGAATTATCATCACTACCCCTTATAATATAACAAAAGATTTATCTAGCGGATTCGAATTTATAAGTAAAGTTGACGTACTGAAAGCATGGAATTTCACTGCCAATGTAAACGTATACCACAGTGATATTGCTGCTGCCCCGGCTTATGACATCAAAGGTAACTCTGGCTTCAGCTGGAATACCAATGTAACAAATAATTTCGTCCTCCCATATAGTATCACCCTACAGGTTAAGGCTGAATACGAATCGGACCAGGTAATGGCACAAGGCAGAAGAAATGCCAACTGGTCAACCGATGCCGGGGCAAAGTATGATTTCCCTGGTAAAAAAGCATCGTTAAGCCTTAATGTAAGGGATATCTTCAACACCCGTCAGTGGAGTATGGAGTTTGAAGACAACAATACCAAAACAGAATTTCAAAGAAGAAGATATGGCCCTGTAGGAAACCTTACCTTTTCGTATCGTTTTGGAAAAACAACCTTCATGAAGAAAAGCAAAAAACCAGAACAGGAAATACGTTCTGATGAAGGCGCATTTTAAATAGATAAATATAGACCACCAGGCATTGAAAACACAGTTAACCCTCATTTTTAGTCTGCTGTTACTGATCTGTTTTACGGATTTACATGCTGCCGCAGAGAAGGGTACCATTACCGGAAAAGTAACTGAAGAAGTTGGTGGCCTTCCGATACCATCAGCGGTAGTGGCTGTTTATGAGACTGATGCAGAACGCCCGTTTCTAACGACCTCAACAGATGAAAACGGGTTCTTTAAATTCAATGCCTTAAAATTCGGAACCTATAAAGTAAAAGTAAGCTATGTAGGTTTTACCAGTTTAACGGTTAATGAGGTAATCATTACCGCGAAAAGTTTTGAACGCAATTTGGGTACACTGAAGCTAAGCAGTGAACAAAACAACCTGAGTGAGGTAACCATAACCGCAGAAAAGCCTGTTATAGAATTTGCCGCCGACATGATTACTTATAATGTAGACAAGTCTATTCTGGCCGAGGGAAGTACTGCTACGGATATCCTCAAAAATGTACCGATGGTACAGGTGGATATCGATGGAAAAGCAACCATTGCCGGGAAGCGTTCAACCCGGATTTTTATCGATGGCAAACCCTCTGATTATATGACTTCCAACATATCTGATCTATTAAACGTATTGCCTTCTGATGCGATTGAAAAGATTGAAGTGATGACCAACCCACCCGCCAGGTATTCCGGCGATGGTGAAGGCATCATCAATATCGTCATGAAAAAAGGTTTTGCCATTGGCTTCAATGGCAATGCTGGTATCACGGCGGGTTTACAGGGTAATACCAATATGAACAGCAATGCTTCTTACCGCAGTAAAAATTATTCACTTACCGGTAGTGCGGCTTACAGGACCAATGTTGGCAGAAGCACCTCCCATTCCTACCGGGAAAATTTCGACCTGATAAAAGACACTACCTTTTACTACGACAATTACGGTAACAATAGAAGTAATAGTGACGGAGGAAACTTCAGGGCCGGGCTGGACTGGGACATTACACCGCAGCAAAACCTCCGGGTAAGCACTAATTTCAACACCAACAGTAGCAACAGCAGGGCGGGTACTGATTTTAATTTTTTAAGTGAAGAACTTGCTTTAAAACGGGTACGTAACCAGATTAGTACGGCAAACGGCGATAGCTATAATATGGTATTTAATGCCGATTACAGCCTAAAAGCAACCGAAAGCGGCGAAAAATTAACAGTAGGCCTCACTTACAACAAAAACGCCAATGACAATTTAAGGGTGTTGGATCAGCACTATACTTTACCTGCCACCCTTAAGCCTTCACTAAGAGAGAATACCGATGAAACAGGCAATAATGGACTTACCATTAACCTGGATTACGACAGGCCCGTTTTTAAGAAGCGGGACCAGTTTGAAGCGGGATTAATGTTTACCCAGCGAAAAAATGATAATGATATGCTGGTAGGGGATTTTAACTTTGCTACAGAAGAATATGTAATTGCGGAGAAGTTGAGCAATCAGTTTCTTTACAACGAACGGATTATTGCGGGGTACAGTTCCTATAATTACAAAGGGAAAAGCATTGGCGTTAAAGCCGGGCTAAGAGCTGAACTGACGGATGTAGATTTCGACCTTTCAACAGGCGCTAATTATAACATTAAACCTTACCTGAGCTTATTCCCCAACATTTCTATCAATCATTTTTTCAAGAAAAGGTACAATATCGGGGCTACTTACAGTGTGCGGGTAAACCGACCTAGAGAAAATGCATTAAATCCTCAAATCAACAATAATGACACGCTGAATGTATCGTTTGGTAATCCCGGACTAGTTCCGTCCTATACCCATCAAATGGACATCAGCTTTGGTGCTTTTGGCGAAACCTGGTCGTTTACACCCAGATTGTCTTACTCGAGCAGCAATGGCGTAATAGAAAGGTACCGCTCGGTAAATGTAGTTAACGGTGTCGCAACTTCAGAAACCACTTATTTTAATGTGGGCTCCAATGATATTTTTGGCTTAATATTGATCGGGAATTACAGGCCAAACAAAAAATTGTCCACTAATGCTAATTTTACACTCACCCAGAGCAAATATAAATCATCCTTAAATTCCGCCTTAAACAGAAATGGATTGAGCATACGCAGCGCCCTGGGGCTGTCTATGCAACTACCGCTTAGAACTGCTTTTGAGGCAAACGTGAATTATGCCAACAATGTAAATGCCCAAGGGCGTACTAAAGGATCAGTAACCAGCAGCATGGCAGCCCGCAAAACATTCCTTAAAAACCGGTTAAGTGCGCGTATAACCGTTTCTGATCCCTTCGGCAGCCGCAACAACACACTGTTTAGTGAAGGCGTAAATTTCAGACTGCAAAGTTATTCAACCAGTAATACCAGCAATGTCACGATGAGCTTAAATTACCGGTTCACAAAAATTAAAAAAGTACCTACTCCTCCCAAAGCTAAATAGCTTCGCTAAAATCAGAAATTCGTATATTGCGGACATGGAACAGCATAATCCCTGGATAACGATTGACAGTCATAAAATTTACGAAAACCAATGGATCGGGTTAACCGAGCACAATGTCATCAACCCTTCGGGGGGCAAAGGTATCTATGGTGAAGTGCATTTTAAAAACTATGCCATTGGGGTTATGGTATTGGATGAAAACCATAACACCTGGCTGGTTGGGCAATACCGTTTCCCTTTAAAAGCATACAGCTGGGAAATTCCGGAAGGTGGCGGGGCACTCGAATCCGACCCCTTGGAAAGTGCACAACGTGAATTGCTGGAAGAAACCGGCCTTACCGCCAACGAGTGGATAGAGATACAGCGCATGCATTTATCAAATTCTGTAAGCAATGAACTAGGCATTATTTATATGGCCAGGGATTTAACTGAGGGCGAATCTTCACCTGAAGAAACAGAGCAGCTAGTGCTGCGTAAACTACCCTTTGATGAAGCTTACCAGATGGTACTGAATGGCGAAATTACCGACAGCATGAGTGTCGCCGCAATTTTAAAAACAAAAATATTGATCCTGGAAGGACACTTATAAAACTATTTGGCAGTATATTATGAACAAGTTTTTTGGCTACATTTTCAGCCCGTTTTTCTATATCTTTTTTGGCCTGTCGCTAGTTGTTTTTCATCCTATCCAATGGGTTTGCTATAATGTTTTTGGTTATAAAGCACACAAAGCTTCTGTTGATGCGCTCAATTTTTTCCTTACTTATTGTGACCTGTTACTAGGCAGCTCTATTACTTTTATAAACCAGCAAAACCTGCCAATGGACAGGCCTATAATATTTGTGGCCAACCACCAGAGCATGTATGATATACCTGGCCTAATCTGGTTTCTGAGAAAATATCATGTCAAATTCATTTCCAAGATTGAACTCACCAAAGGCATTCCTTCTATCTCCTATAACCTAAAATATGGCGGCGGGGCAAACATAAACCGTAAAGACAGCAAGCAAGCCGTTTCGGAACTGATTAAACTGGGACGCCGGATGAAGGACAACAACTGGTCGGCCATGATCTTTGCCGAAGGCACAAGGGCAAAAGACGGACAGATAAAACCTTTCCAGGTTGGCGGCATTGCCACCCTTCTAAAAGTAGTTCCCAATGCGTTGATTGTACCTGTAGCTATTGAAAACTCATGGAAACTGGTTCAGTATGGCGCATACCCTTTAAGTTTCGGCGAGAAGCTAAGGTGGACAGTACTACAGCCACTAAACATTACCGATAAAAATCCAGAACAAATTGTACTGGAGGCGGAAAATGCGATAAGAGTAAAATTAAACCAGTTTAAACCGGTTTAATCAGATATTCTTGTTATCAATATGTCTAAAAAACTCATCCCTGTAGGTATCTCCTATCGGAATGATTTTACTGCAGATTGAGATCCTGCTGCGTTCAATACTTTCTATTTTATCCAATGCGATGATATAGGATTTATGAACCCGGATAAACTGGTCTTTAGGCAAAGTTTCCTCCATCTTTTTCATATTTTGTAGCGTAATCACACGTTCATTTTTTGTAAAAATAGAAATGTAGTCCTTAAGTCCTTCAATATAAAGAATGTCATCAAGCTCAATCTTCTGAATCTTATGCTCTGTTTTTACAAAAATAAAATCCTGAATAGGTGCAGCTACCGGTGTAACAGGTGCGGCAGTAAATAAAGGTTGTATAATTGTATCTGTCGGCGCTTGGTTTTTTAAACGATTGTGTACCTTTTCTACAGCTTTATAAAAACGGTCAAAAGCAATAGGCTTTAACAAATAATCGGAAACATTGAGATCGTAGCTCTCCAGTGCATACTGGGAATAAGCCGTTGTTAAAATATAGTTTGCCTTCCCATTGGCAATTTTTAAAAACTGAATGCCTGTAAGTTCGGGCATCTGGATATCCAGAAATACGAGATCAATCCCTCCTTCCTGTACCAGTTGCAGGGCTTCAATAGCATTCTCTGAGCGCTTAACCAATTCCAAAAAGGGTACCTTCGAAACATAATCTTCAATGATATCCAGTGCCAATGGCTCATCATCAACGGCAATACATTTTAACTTTATCATATGTCAAGCATTAGTTCGGTAGTGTAATGGGTCGCTGAATTTACAATATTTAATTTATATCGATCAGGATAAAGCAACTGTAACCTCCGCTCTACGTTATTTAAACCTACCCCACCCATTACATCCTTATTATATTTATTCTTCTTATTTGTTACACTAAAGTGCAGTATTTTCTGATTGGCGATGATATTGATCCTGATCGGATCTTTAGGATCATTAGCCACACCGTGTTTAAAGGCATTTTCAACAAAAGAGATCAGGATCAAAGGAACCACCTGCTGATCATCTATTTCGCCATTTAAAGTAAACTCTACCGCCGCACCATCTTTAAACCTAAGTTTTTGCAGTTCAATGTAACTCTGCACATAGTCAATCTCTTTACTCAATGATACCCAGCTGTCGTTGCTTTCGTAGATCATATAACGCATAATCTCCGAAAGCTTTAAAATAGCATCGGCAGTTTTGTCCGATTTCTGATAGGCAAGGGAGTATATATTATTTAGGGAATTAAATAAAAAGTGTGGGTTAAGCTGTGATTTTAAGAACTGTAGTTCCATATCCCTCTTTTCACTAACCAGGTCGCGCTGGATCCTTTCACTGCCAAACCAATCTATCGCAAATTTTAACAGCGCACTTACAACGACAAAGAACCCGGATACGAAGATGGCAAAAACCATGTATTTCGTGAGTTCCAGGTACTCAATTTTCCCATTATTCTCGTTCTGATAGGTTAAAAAGAAATCACTGTTTAAACTGGCCACTATAGTTTTTATGATCACCATGATGGCTATCAGCATAAAGATAGCGACCATATAAAGTCCATATTTTTTCTTTTGCTTTACCAGGATTGGAATAAGCAGGGTATAGTTGATATAGAAGATAGAAAGGTTGATAATCGCAAAATAACCAAACCTCATCACTGCCTCATATAGCGTAGGCTGTTCATTGCCCCTAAAAGTATCCCAGACCAATATAGATAGAATGATTATCCAAAATAAGAGATGTGCAGCTAAAGGGCCTTTATTTTTCATTTAAATGGGCTAGTAAATATGATCCGATTCATCAAATTACACAAATCTAATTATTTTAAAATGCTGCCGTTCGACGAACGGGCATTTTTCTTCTACCAACGGGTTAAATTGATACCCTTAGTCAGTAAACCTTATATTTTAACAGTTGATCTAAGATTACCTACACTTGGTCTAAAAGATTTTAGCACCCTATTTTTATTTATTCTATTTGTTTCATCAAACCGAGCATAGCGAGGTATTGAGAACAAAAACACAATAAGTGCCAAAAAAAACAAGATATAAAAACAAAGACCTATGAAAACGTTAGCAAATACATCGCCCTTTCTGTTACTGTTAGTACCTGTCTTTATCATGATATTACTAACCTTTGTGAAAGTTAGTGCTGACAACCAGAACGAAGACATCGCTTCGAAAACACCTGCTGCAAAAGGCGGTTATATAAAAGTAGCAAATCCATTTTCAAGGTAATAAAAAAACCGAAGATAGATTTACGCTAATTTGCCCGGCATGTTATGCCCTTGGCACACATCATATGAAATTTAGTTTAGTTAATAATAAAATCTGGCGGTGGATACCGCCATTTTTTTTGTCTTAATTTCCGAGACGATCTGGTCATCTTAAATTTTATTTCATCAAATATTTTGAAAACTAAAATATTAGTTATAGTTTTATACTAAGGTTTTAGTTATACCGCGAAATACGCGTTAAACGGAATAACAAAACTCCAGCAAACCATTAACAGAATTTAATATGGATATAAAAGATCTAACCAAGGCAGAAGAACAGATTATGCAAATCATCTGGCAAATAGAAAAGGGTTTTGTTAAAGAAGTAATGGATTTTTTACCTGAACCTAAGCCTGCATACAATACCGTATCGACCATCATTCGGATCCTGGAAACTAAAGGATTTGTAGATCACGAGGCTTTCGGGAAATCCCATAAATACTACCCGCTCATCAGCAAAGAAGATTACAAGCGCCATGCCACAGAAAAACTATTAGACGGTTACTTTGAAAACTCTGTTGAAAGCATGTTTTCCTTTTTTGTGAAAGAAGAGAAACTTGATTTGAGCGATGTGGACGAGATACTTAAAATGATCAATAAAATTAAAAACAGACCAAGATGAGCTGGGCACATTATCTCCTACAAGTCAACATTTACCTGGTGGTATTTTATGGCTTTTATAAGTTGCTATTAGACAAAGAAACTTATTTCACCCTCAATAGGATCTATCTGGTTTCGGCAGCCTTATTATCACTAGCTATTCCATACCTGAGATTTGAATGGTTTACCAAGCAGGAGGCCATACAACCGGTCTACATTAGTGTAGGGCAATTAATGGGACAGGTTAGTATAGTTGAAGAAGCACCTAGTGGTTTTAATGCGGGGAACCTGATTGTTTTAGCTTATGTCTTAGGCATCCTATTCTTTAGTGTAAAGCTTGTCCTGCAACTGTTATCTGTGGGCAAAAAGCTGAAACAAAAAGAAACCGGGGCTGCTTATTCTTTCTTCCGAAAAAAGAGGATAGACAGCGGTTTACCTCAACTTAAAACCGTTCATAAACATGAAGATACGCACATCAGTCAATGGCATAGCGCTGATGTACTATTTTTTGAAATACTGAGCGTATTCACCTGGTTTAATCCGATCATCTATTTTTACAAAAATGCGGTCAAAAGCATCCATGAATATCTTGCGGATGAAGAGGCCGCAAAATTTCAAGGGGACAAAGAGCAATACGCATTGCTGCTCCTGAGCAGCGCATTTGGTGTGCCTGTTAATGCCCTAACCAATAGTTTTTTTAATAAATCATTGATAAAAAAGAGAATATTTATGTTACATAAACAAAGGTCACCTAAAATAGCCATCTTAAAATATGGCCTGTTCATTCCCTTATTTGCTACAGCTTTAATCATGTCCTCGGCTACGATCCGGGACAACGAGCAGATCCAGGAGATTGCCGATAACATCCCATTAAATACGCCAATTGAAGTTGTTACCGAAGTTGTAAAAGAGTCGATCAAACCCATAGTGCCACCATCTCTGAAAAGAGTAAAAGTCACGAATGAAGAAACTGGCACAGCCATGGCCGGCTGGGAAGAGTTTTACAAATTCATAAAGAGGAGTCTCAGATACCCTGCAACTGCGCAACAAAACAAAACACAAGGAACTGCCATGATAAAATTCTCCGTTGCGGGAGGGCAGATTGAAGATGTAGGAATTGCTACAAAATTAGCCGATGGCTGCGATGCAGAAGCCATGAGAGCCATTATGGCGTTCCCAGCCTATAAATCTATTAAAGATGGGAAATACACCCTACAAGTAACTTTCAAGCTCAGCGATACCGACACAAACGTACCTTTATTAGATGACAAATCAGCATCGTTAAAAGGGTATATTGCTTTAGATAAAGTCGTAGTCGTAGGCTATGGAGGAGTTCCTAAACCCGGCAATTTGGATATGGTTGTTGTTGGTTACAGAAACAATGACTCCTATAAAGAAAGTGCGATTCATGATTTCGTTTCCGTTGATACGCAACCAAGCTTCCCAGGCGGTATGCAAAAATTTTACGAATACCTGTCTAAAACGATACGATACCCTAAAGAGGCTCAAGAGAAAAATATCCAGGGTAAAGTATTTCTTTCCTTTATTGTAGAAAAAGATGGCGAATTGACAGGCATCAGGGTTGAAAGACGACTGGGTAGTGGTACAGATGAAGAAGCCGTAAGGGTGTTGAGCCAGTCTCCAAAATGGATTCCTGGCAGCAAAGATGGAAAACCAGTGCGCGTAATGTACAACATTCCGTTGGCATTCGCTTTAAGTGAACCTGCAGGAATGCAAGTAAACCCACAAAACAAACAAGGATCAAACCCAACGACCGGAAATAGCCTGGGTATCCGTTTTAGAAGTGATAACGGCGGCGAAATGAAACTGGGAGATAAAGCAGCGAATGAACCCCTTTATATATTGGATGGGAAACCAATTGATGCCGAAGAGATGAAAAGCATTAATCCGAACACCATAGAGTCTATCAACGTACTTAAAGATGCTTCGGCGACTGCGATATATGGATTAAAAGGTGTTAACGGTGTCATTATTATCACCAGCAAGGTTGGCAAAGGTGCCGAAAAAATTAATCCAATCCCCCAAAAGAAAGACAAGTAGTGACAACAGCTATAAAGCAAAGAACCCCGGTCAATGTGGCCGGGGTTCTTTGTGTAATACCTTGTCTCGTTCTATAAAACTATTAAATATCTTCCTCAGATACAAATTTTGCAGAATAAAAATCTCTATTCATGCGTGCAATGTTCTCTAAAGAGATGCCTTTAGGGCATTCTGCCTCACAAGCTCCTGTGTTGGTACAGTTACCAAATCCTTCGGCATCCATCTGTGCAACCATGCTTTGTACCCTGCGGTAGCGTTCTGGTTGGCCTTGTGGCAATTGCGCTAGCTGAGAGATTTTTGCAGATACAAACAACATCGCCGAAGCATTTTTACAGGTAGCTACACAAGCACCACATCCGATACAAGCAGCAGCCTCAAAAGCTGAATCGGCCTGTACTTTAGGGATTGGCAGGTTATTGGCATCCTGTGCATTTCCTGTGTTAACCGAAATAAAGCCCCCTGCTGCAATAACCCTGTCAAACGCAGACCTATCTACAGTTAAGTCTTTGATTACCGGAAAAGCCTTTGCCCGCCATGGTTCAACAACGATGGTATCACCATCTTTAAATGAACGCATGTGTAACTGACAAGTTGTAATTCCTTCTTTTGGTCCGTGGGGCCTGCCATTGATAAACATTGAGCAAGCACCGCAAATCCCCTCTCTACAGTCGTGATCAAACACAACTGGTTCATCGCCCTTAGAAATTAACTCTTCGTTCAATACATCAAACATTTCTAAGAAGGACATATCAGGAGAAATCTCTGATAGTTTATAATCCACCAAACCACCTTTGGCTTTTGTATTTTTTTGACGCCAGATTTTCAGCGTTAAATTCATATTTCCTGTACTCATGATATTGAGATTTTAGTACTTAGCTATTATTTATAACTTCTTTGTGCAACCTTGATGTTTTCAAATTTCAGCTCTTCTTTGTGCAGCTCAAATTTAACACCCTCTTTGTACTCCCATGCAGCTACGTAAGCGTAGTTTTCGTCATCACGCATCGCTTCGCCTTCTTCCGTCTGATACTCTTCTCTGAAGTGTCCACCGCAAGACTCATTTCTGTTTAAGGCATCCATACACATCAGCTCTCCTAACTCAATAAAGTCGGCCACGCGACCTGCTTTCTCCAGTTCTGGGTTAAACTCATTGGCCTCTCCCGGAACGCGAACATCGCTCCAGAAATCTTTACGCAATTGCTGGATTTCTGCGATCGCTTCTGTCAAGCCTTTAGCGTTACGTGCCATTCCGCATTTTTCCCACATGATCTTTCCTAATTTCTTGTGGAAATGATCAACAGATTTAGTTCCTTTAATCGCAAAGAATTTATCGATAATTCCTCTTGCACTAGCCTCAGCTTCTACGAATGCCGGGTGGTCCTGAGGAATTGGCTTTGTTGCCAGTTCTTTAGATAAGTAAGCACCAATAGTATAAGGGATTACAAAGTAACCATCAGCCAATCCTTGCATTAAAGCAGAAGCACCTAAACGGTTAGCACCATGATCAGAGAAGTTTGCTTCACCTAAAGCATACAGGCCTGGTACGGTAGTCATTAAGTTATAATCTACCCATAAACCACCCATAGTATAGTGGACCGCAGGGTAGATACGCATTGGCAACTCATAAGGATCTTCTCCAGTGATCTGCGCATACATATCAAACAGGTTACCATATTTTTCCTTAATCACCTCACGGCCTAAGCGCATGCAGGTTTCTTTATCTGGGTTATGGATGTTTTGTACGTTGGCTTCAATACGGCCATAACGCTCGGTATTGGCCTTAAAATCAAGGTAAACGGCCAGTTTAGAGTTACCTACACCGTAACCTGCGTCACAACGCTCTTTAGCAGCACGAGAAGCCACATCGCGTGGTACAAGGTTACCAAAAGCAGGATATCTGCGCTCTAAATAATAATCTCTTTCATCTTCAGGAATTTCTGAAGCTTTACGGGTATCGTCTTTCTTTTTAGGAACCCAGATTCTACCATCGTTACGTAACGACTCAGACATCAGGGTTAATTTAGATTGGTGATCGCCGGAAACCGGGATACAGGTAGGGTGAATTTGCGTATAGCAAGGGTTACCAAAGAAAGCGCCTTTTTTGTGTGCTTTCCATGCTGCAGTTACATTACTGCCCATTGCATTTGTAGAAAGGTAGAATACATTTCCGTAACCACCACTGCAAAGCAATACCGCATGCCCCGAATGACGTTCCAGTTCGCCTGTTAGCAAATTACGTGCGATAATACCACGTGCTTTACCTTCCACTGTTACAACTTCCAGCATTTCGTGACGGGTAAACATTTCTACTTTACCCATACCTACCTGACGCTCTAAAGCACTATAAGCACCTAAAAGCAATTGCTGACCGGTTTGACCGGCAGCATAAAATGTACGCTGAACCTGTGTACCACCGAATGAACGGTTGTCTAACAAACCTCCGTACTCCCTGGCCAAAGGCACGCCCTGGGCCACACACTGATCTATAATGTTCGCACTTACTTCGGCCAAACGATGTACGTTGGCTTCACGTGCGCGATAATCACCACCTTTTATTGTATCATAAAATAAACGATAAGTACTATCGCCATCATTCTGATAATTCTTTGCCGCGTTGATACCACCCTGAGCCGCGATAGAATGCGCTCTTCTAGGTGAATCCTGGAAGCAAAAACATTTAACCTTATAACCCATTTCAGCAAGGGTAGCCGCTGCCGAAGCACCTGCCAAGCCCGAACCTACTACGATAATTTCTATGCTTCTTTTATTGGCCGGATTAACCAATGGCATAGAAGAACGTAATTTAGTCCATTTCTCTGTTAACTCTCCTTCAGGTATATGAGCATTTAATTCTGCCATGTTGTTTAAACTTTAAGATCAAAAATTATTTAATAAGGCCCAGGTACATTGCGATTGGCATAGAAGCGAACAACAAAGAAATGATAATTGAATACCATACCCCAAGGGATTTAATGATTGGTGTATACTTCTTGTGGTTCCAGCCTAAAGTTTGGAATGCTGAAGAGAAACCATGCAACAAGTGATAAGCCAATGAAACCATCGCCAATACATAAAGTACAACCAGCAATGGGTCTTTAAAAGTCTCAACCATCACCGCGAACAAATCGTGGTTACCATTTGCATCTGTAGTAGGAATACCGGTAAAACGGGACATTACCCAGAACTTGGAGATGTGAACGATTAAGAAGATTAAAAGTAAAGTACCCAGTAAACCCATTGAGCGGGAATACCACTTACTATTTGCAGCACCATTGGTAACTGCATATTTTACCGGACGGGCCGCCTGATTTTGTAATACTAATCTGAAACCCTGAATAATATGCGCCAGTAAACCAGCGAATAGAACTATTTCCATAGCCCTGATTAACCAGTTAGTACCCATAAAATGTGCCCCAATGTTAAAGGTTAACCCGCCGTCATTCACAAATATCAACGCATTGATGAAACAGTGCACTAAAAGAAATGAAATGAGAAACAGGCCCGTAATGCCCATTATTAATTTTTTTCCAATTGATGAGGAAAAAGCCTTTCCGAAACTTGCCATTAGATTGTTTTTTTATTTCTGTTATGTGCAAAAGTATTTAATAAAAGAATTAATCTGTTAATTCAAAGCACAAATCAGCTATTTAGAAACATTCTAACATTACAATTGGATGATAAAAGTCTGAAATGACAATCACATTTCTTCATTATACAAAAAAAGGGCATCCGAACGGTTCGGATGCCCTTTTCATTACAATACTTTAAATCTTAGAACCTATAAGTAAAATGCCCTTGAGCAGTTACACCAGAAACAGTGGTCACACCATTTCTTGATTGCGGTAAAGCTGCTTCAACATCTTTGGCACTGTTTACCGGTTTGCCGTTAACAGCAGTAACCAATAGACCTTTAGGGATTTCCAGGGAATCGAACATTTTACCTTGTTCAACATCTGTAACCACCACACCATTTTTTGCACCATACTTGGCTTTAAGCTGTGTTGGGGCCGGCGCAAATGAGGCACCAAGCTTATCAATACTCAATCCACTTTCGGCTTTAGCGATGGCATTTGGATTTACACCAGTACCTTCACCTTTCAGGGTTACTTTTGTATCTTTCAGTTGTCCGTTTCTTGAATAAGTAAGCTCTACTTTATCACCAGGACTTAAACGGCCTATTTTTTCCTGTAAATCAGGAGAATCATAAATGATCGCTCCGTCCACTTTTTTAATGATATCACCTTTCTGGATACCTGCTCCTGCTGCGCCACTACCTGGCAGCACTTCATTTACATATAAACCTGAATTATCTTTTACACCTAATTTCTCTGCTGCTTCAGCATCCAAAGTAGAGAAGGTCACACCAATAAACCCACGTTTAACAGAACCATATTTTCTAAAATCATCAAGGATTTTTTTAGCCAGGTTTACCGGGATCGCGAATCCATAACCTACATTTGTACCGGTCTGAGAAGCAATAGCTGCGTTAATACCGATCAACTCTCCATTTGCATTAACCAATGCGCCGCCACTGTTTCCAGGGTTAATAGCCGCATCTGTCTGTATATAAGACTCAATACTGGTATTTGCAGTTCTAGCAGGCATCTTTCCAGTTCTTTGATATTCTTCAAACTCCTCTTGTGTAGGTTGTTGCTGGTCTTTAGCCAAAATACCGATACTACGTGCTTTAGCACTTACAATACCTGCAGTAACTGTAGTTTGCAGATCCAACGGGAAGCCAACAGCCAATACCCACTCACCAATCTGAACGTTATCAGAGTTACCCATTTTTACAACAGGAAGATCAGTTGCATCAACTTTAATCAACGCTAAATCTGTGTTTGGATCTTTACCAATCACTTTTGCACTTACTTTACGCCTGTCAGATAAGATCACTTCTATTTTATCCGCGTTATCTACCACGTGATTATTGGTTACAATATAACCATCAGGTGTTAAAATTACTCCTGAACCAGAAGCTGCCCTTGGTGCGCGTTGCATCCTACGACCGCCCCCACCAAAAAAGTCTTCAAACATATCCATTGGAGATGATGAGCGGCCCTGACTTGCGCTACTACCTCCATACGAAGTTTTAATATGAACAACCGCTGGCGAAACTGCCGCTGCTGCCTCCACAAAATCTACAGCTCCCGCTGAAGATATCTTCGGGTTATTTGCAAACAATACTTTTTGCTGATCGGCAAATGACAGTAATCCGTCATTTTTTGGCTCTAACAACTTATAGCCACCAATTGCAGCTGCACCACCTATAAATGCAGCCAACGCTATTAATCCTATCCTTTTCATTTATATATTAGTTTATATTTAACTTATTAAGAAACTTACTTTTATTTTCTTTTCATTGATCTATTCAAATTTAGTACCATATCACCGATATTTGCATCTGTAAACGGTCACGAATACTGTTAAAAAATGTTAAAAGGGCATTAAATACTAAAGATGGACATTCATTTCTATAAATACCAGGGTGCAGGAAACGATTTTATACTTATTGATCACAGGATGAGTCCATTACAGGACATCAGCTATGACCGTGTAAAACAACTGTGTGACAGGCGTTTTGGCATTGGTGCAGACGGGTTAATGTTTTTAACCGCTCACAAGGACTATGATTTTGAGATGCATTATTTTAATGCCGACGGCAGACCCGGCAGTATGTGCGGCAATGGCGGCAGATGCATTGTGGCATTCGCCAGGCACCTGGGAGTTATTGACCTGGAAACTAACTTTTTGGCAGTAGACGGCCCGCATTATGCCAAAATTTCAGCCGAAGGCAATTGGGTTGACCTTCAGATGATTGACATTGACACGATTAATAAAGATGGGAGTGCCTACGTATTAAACACCGGTTCTCCACATTACGTGGCCCAAATGAACAACCTCTCAGCATATGATGTTTTTCATAATGGCAAAGCCATTCGCAATAACGACACCTATAAAAAAGAAGGCATCAATGTCAATTATGTAGAAGATAAAGGTGACTATTTATTTGTACGCACTTTTGAACGTGGTGTAGAAGACGAAACATTCGCCTGTGGAACTGGAGTTACAGCTGTAGCCTTGTCCATGGCGCAGCACAAAGGTCAGAGTGGGCACATTAAAACCCCCGTTAAAGTATTGGGTGGTGATTTGCGCATAGAATTTGATTATGATGGCAAACAGTTTACCCATGTATTTTTATGCGGTCCTGCTGAAAAAGTTTTTGAGGGAGATGTTACTTTTTAAACATCTCCTTACATACCATTTCCAATATGTGTTAATCTCTTTCCGCCAGATGTGCGGCAACACCAATTTTTATCTCGCCAAAAGAATAGTCCCTGCCCAAACGCTCCCTGATCGGGTTCATCTGCAAAGTCTTTAATTCCTTTATAGCATCGAGGATCTTATCTAGTTTTTTGGTGCCTATAATATCTTTCGCGGAGATTTCCTGCAGCGCTACATAATGCGCCAGATGCCCTTCTATCGTACCCGCTACCATTTTACGTTCTTCAGCAATCTCCGCTATTGTCTTTCCTTCTTTAAGAAGAATTAACGATAGCTCTTTAGTATCGGCCTTAGGTTCTTTTTCGACTTTAATGGCTTTTGATTTCCCTGCACCAGCTTTAGTAGTACGCCCTTTTTTCTCCGTAAAATCAAGTTTACCAGGCATAGCAAATACTTTTTCCATCTGTGCGGCCCTTTCAGCCTGGCTAAGTAACGCACTTACATCCTGTTTGGTAAACTCTTTACCGTTAATTGTAGCCTGCAACAAAGCGGTAGCTTTACGGATCTTTTTTACCTGTTCATAAAACAAAGCTTCCATTTCCAGCAATTCAGTTAAAAAGGCTACAACCTGTTTATCCTGTTTCACCAGCTCCATGCGTTCAAAAATCTTTTTAGAGAAAGCAGACAACAGTGGATTGAAATAATTCTCCGCAGCATTAGTCCTGTCGAGCAAGGTTTGCAGGCCTGCCTCAGATTTATCCTCGTACAACCTCCTAATCTGCGCTAAAAACTTATTGGCATGGGCTTTTAACTCACTCAGCTCCTTTAACAATTGCGCTGCCCATTTTACATGTTTTTGCTTAGCCGATTTATTAATGTCTTTGGTATAGGAATGCACATGTTCATAAACATAATTATCCAGAGGGGTCAAATCAAAACATTGCAACAAGTACGACCTTAAGAAGTTTTCACTTTCTTCCTGGATTCTACTTTCCAATATTGCGGCCTCCTGTTTATTTTTAGAAAATCCGGTTACATTCTGATCCTGCCTGATACCTGAACCAGAAATAAGTGAGGTTAAAACAAGGCCATCGAGGGATCTTAACCTGGATAACGCAACATAAATCTGCCCCGGGGCAAAAGCATTGCCAATATCAATAATCGCTTTATCAAAAGTCAAACCCTGACTTTTATGTACAGTAATTGCCCAGGCCAATTTTAGCGGGTATTGGGTAAACGTACCGATCAGCTCTTCTTTTATTTCCCCGCTCACTTTATCCGTAGTATACCTGATGTTCTCCCATTTGTATTTTTCCAATACAATCTTCTCATTGTTGCCTTCTGTCTGCACTTCTATCCTATCAGGCTGAAGGGCTATAACCGTTGCAATCTTTCCATTAAAGAAGCGCTGCTCACCGGTAGGGTCATTTTTAATAAACATAACCTGGGCGCCGATTTTCAGTTCAAGGATATGTTCTGCCGGGTAAGAATATTCACTAAATTCATTCTCAACCTTTGCCAGATATAGGTAAGAAGGGTCTTTTAACTCTTCCAGTCTTTGTTTGTTTAAAGTATCGGCCTTATTGTTATGGGTAGTCAGCGTGATGTATTTTTCGTTTAAGGACGGCTTAAAATCAGCCTGGTAATACTTTTCCAGGAGGGCTACATCCTGCGCAGTGACCTCATTGTTCCTTAAATTATTCAATAGGCTGATAAACACATTATCGGCCTGTCTGTATATTTTCTCCAGCTCAATATAAACCGGGGGCTCGTTATACAGGGCATGTGCATCAAAAAAATAAGCACTCTTGTAGAATTGCCCGAGCATGGTCCATTCATTAGATTTCACCACCGGCGGCAACTGGTGCAGATCGCCGATAAACAAAACCTGTACACCACCAAAGCTAGCTGTATTGTTACGCCTGATGTAGCGCAACACCATATCTATGGCGTCCAACAGATCGGCACGAAGCATACTCACTTCATCAATGATCAGCAGCTCCATATCTACCAATACTTTACGCTTGGCGGCCGTCATATTCAGATGGCGGACAATAGATTTAGGTGTATTGTATTGCTGATTGTAATGATCCCCGTCCGCAGCAGGCTGCTTAGGTAGATATGCCCCAAATGGAAGCTGAAACAGGGAATGTATGGTTACCCCATTGGCATTAATAGCTGCGATACCCGTTGGCGCTGCAATGACAGCCTTTTTATGGGTTAAATCTATCAAACGTCTAAGAAAAGTAGTCTTACCTGTCCCAGCCTTCCCAGTAAGAAAGATGTGTTTAGAAGTATAGTTTACAAATCTGGCCGCAAGATCAGCAGGATTAACAGTTTCTGAATTCAGCATACTGCAAATTTAGCAAGAAGTTACTACTTTATCCTCACTAACAGGTAACCATTATAACTTAACCATCTATTTAGCTCTTCCTCATCGTCAATATTGATGGTGGTATTGAGTGTGGTAATGACCAGTTTTATTTCCATGTTATTCACCTGATGCGTTAAAGTAAGTGCTTCCAACGGCAAATAAGATAAGCCGCCATCATTCGAATCAGCTTTTAGCTTACCCGTTTTAAATTGTGCAATCGCTTCCTTGGCCATTTTCCGCAAATTAAATTCAACAGTCTTATTCCCTATTGTTAATTTCAGGTTGCCATACTGCCTTACCTTTTCAACGACGACCGAAACATTATTTATTTTCAGGGTATTCTTATCGGTATAAGCCTCAATAGGAATTACATAATCATATCCTTTCACCTCTACTACAGTACCCATTTCAGATTCAAAACGCTTGTTATCCATATAGCTGCTATGGCTGTCAGTACGTTTTATCTTAAGCAACGCATATGCCGTATCTGTTTTATTGCTTTTAATGGCATAGATGGATTGTGTGGTATCCTTTAGTTCGATTCTATGCTCTAACTCATTCAGATTTACCTTTGTGAAAGGTTGCAATGCAGTTAGCCCGTGCCTGTCTACAAGATACTCAATCACCTCCCCCTGCTGCTTAACATCTTTTTTATCGGTAGAAGCCATTAACCTTTTTAATCTCGATACCTGAGAAAATTTAGATACTGAAAAGGCACTTTGCGGTCCATACGTAGCCAGCAATGCCAAAATACATAGGCTAACCGGAATTACTTTGATACTTTGCCTTTTACTAAAAAGGAAGTAAATGGTAATTAACGACAACCAAGCTGCCAGTATAACAAGAATGTACCTGGACTCAGTGATTCCATAATTACCCACCCTTTTCCAAACCGCCAGCAGCAATAAAACCACCAGGGGAATCATCATGATATAGAAGAACCTCGAGAAAAGCTTTATCCAGCCATTACCTTCCTTTTCTTTGATGGGATGTATGAGCAGCAAAGAAAGAATACCAAAAACAGCATAGCCTAATATCAGTGTGGAGACCAGTCCTTTGGGCAATTCCCAATTGATGATGATCTTAGCCTCATATACCAATAAAATAAGCAGATATATGGTCATCAGCGGGATCAGTACGTATTGAGTGAAAATTTTAAGCCCTTTCGGATAACTTTCTTCTTTATCCAGTTCTTCAAAATTGGTCGGTATTCCCGCAAGAAAGAAAATGGTTGTAAATCCGGCGGTAACCACCGCAAATAAACGCATATAAGTCTGCCAGCCTATTTTTACACTGAATAAGCCATCAATAGCAACCAGGGCGATTGCCAAGCCGGCAAAAAGTACGGCCGCATACAAAGCAGAGGTAAGAAACCTTAAGAACAGCGATTTATTGTATTGCCAAAAACCATTTACGGTTCCTTTATTTATGAAAGGTGCGAAAGCAACCAATAAATGAAAGGCCAAAGCCAGCATCCCTATACGGTAAATATCAGCCTTATAAAGTGAAGGTTTTAAAACAAAATATAAAGCGGCACAGATTAGCACTGCCGCAAACCTAAGTCCCCATTGTTTGACCAGACTAAGTCGATTTGCCTCGGCATACAAATCTGTAGCCAGCAATAAAGTCAATGCCAGGTTACAAGTACACATAAATACAACCAGCTGATCCTCTACCCGGGTGCTGGCATCAACCATCATACACCAGGCTATCGTGGCCGCAATAGCCACCAAAACCTGTAATGGAAATCTGTGAACTACTTTAAGAAAGCTTAGCCATAAAGTATGTATAGAAGGTAATTTGAGTTTCATAGAGATGATTTAATGCGTATGAATTTGCACGAATAAAAGTAAACATATTTAAGTTAAACTTTTTCTCCTTATATCTTTAACAAACTTTAACATTATACGTCTTACCTACATAAGATTTTAAGTTATAGCTTTAATCCCGCCAAAACACAATAATGAAACTGACTTATTTAATGCTTTTAATGGTGCTTAACACAGCGCTTTTGTTTGCACAGCGCCCTTACGCTATCAAAGGATCGGTAACCGATACGATGGCTACCTACAAGCTTGTTAATACCACAATTACTTTACTGAACCAAAAAGACTCTACACTGGTAAAATACGCAAGGACTGATGCAGAAGGTACTTTTACGGTAAACAACCTACATTCGGGAAAATTCATTTTATTAATTACTTATCCTGGATATGCTGATTACGTTGAAAATTTCGCGCTGGATACGATTAACTCCGTTAAAGACTTCGGCAGTGTTAATCTTATTTTGAAAACAAATCTTTTGGAGGGGGTAATCATTAAAGGAAAAGCAGCAGCCATTACCATAAAAGGCGACACGACAGAATTTAATGCGGCAAGTTATAACATCCAACCCAACTCAAAGGTAGAAGACTTGTTAAAACAGTTACCAGGCATACAGATCGACAAGAACGGAAAAATAACCGCACAGGGACAAAAGGTAAATAAGGTTCTGGTGGACGGGGAAGAGTTTTTTGGCGATGACCCAACATTGGTTACTAAAAACCTGCGTGGGGATATGATTGATAAAGTGCAGCTTTACGACAAGAAAAGTGATCAGGCAACTTTTACAGGAATAGATGACGGCGAAAAATCAAAGACCATCAACCTTAAATTAAGGGAAGATAAAAAGAACGGTTACTTTGGAAAACTGAATGCCGGACTTGGCACCAAGGGTTTTTATCAGAACCAGGCAACGGTCAATGTTTTTAAAGGGAAACAGAAATACTCCGCTTATGGATCAATAGGGAATACCAATGAGTCTTTCGGCAGCAATATGTCTTTTAGTAGTATCGACTTTTCAGACGATGGAGGAGGGATGATGATCTCTATGGAAGGAGGGGACGATTTTACAGGTGGCGGCGGTGTAGGCGGAATCTCTATAAATAGAAATGGAGGGCTGCACTACGAGAATAAATGGAAGGATAAGTATGGTATCAATACCAATTACAAATTGGGATCGGTTAGTACGGAAGGGGAAAGCAACACCCTCAGCATAGAGACATTACCAGATAGAAAGAATACAACTACATCTGACCAGAAATCCAATAGTTTTTCTTTCAATCAGAAATTAGACGGGACACTAAACATGGAGCTTGACTCCAGTTCAACGCTTAAAGTTACCGTAAGCGGATCGCTGAAAAACAATGACGCAAAAGACGATTTCACATCCTCAATCCAAAGAAAAGACGATAGCTTTTTAAACAAAAGCAAGAGAACAATCAGCAATGAAGGAGATGACAAGGGCTTTAGTGCCACAGCATTTTGGGCAAAAAAATTAAAGAAAAAAGGAAGAACGGTATCTGTAAATTTTAAGCAGTCTTTTAACCAGATCAGCAGTTCCGGTTACCTGAACTCTACAAACCAGTTTTTTGATGAACAAAACGAACTCGACAGCATTTCCAGCGTAGATCAGCTAAAAACGAATAAAACATTCAAATCTGCCCTTAGCACAAATGCCACCTATACAGAACCACTCTCAAAAACTTTATCACTTGTTCTTAATTACGGTTTAAGCTTGAACAACAACAATTCAGACAGGAAATCTTTTAATAAAAATGCGCAGGGGGAATACCAGGATCTTGACCTTAAATTCAGCAATAACTTCAAGTTGGATCAGCTGATCAATAATGGAGGGCTGAGTTTTAATTACAGAAAGGGAAAATCTATCATAAATTTTGGTACCAGGCTTACGTCAACAAACTTTAAACAGTATGACGTCTATGCAGATAGTACTTTAAAAAGGAGCTTTATAAACTGGAGCCCCCAGATAAATTACAACTATAGCTTTTCAAGAAGTTCTTTCCTTCGGGTTAACTACAACGGCAATACCACACAACCCGGGATGGAACAGATCCAACCATATAAGGCCAATACCAACCCTTTGTATATTGTTTCAGGCAACCCTAACTTAAAACCTTCATTTAATAACAATATAGGTCTCTCCTACAATTCATTTAAAATACTCAGCGAGCAGGTACTGATGGTGAACGGCAATTTTGGGTTCACATCAAATGCGATTACCAACAGTACATTTACTGACGATGCAGGCAAGACAACCAGCCAGGCAGTAAACCTCAACAATAAAACACCTATAAATTTCCAGCTAAATGTCACCACAGGCAGAAAAGTCAAGGAAATAAGTTTCAACATCAATGCCAATATGGGCGGCAACTATAATTACAGCATATCCAACAATAAGCTAAATACTTCCAAATCGTTCAACTACTCGATTGGCCCCAGTATAAGTAAATACAACGACCGTTTTAGTGCGAGTTTATCTTTCAACCCAAGCTATAACACCTCCAGTACTTCATTAACTGGTGCTCAGACCAACAACGATAGTTATGGTGCCAACGGGAATTTTGATTTTATGATGCGTTTACCCGGAAAAATAGAAATTCGCACAAATGGCAACTATGAATACACAGGTAAAAGTCAGTCTTTCGATCAGTCGATAAACAGGTTAATCTGGGATGCCTCTATCAATAAAAAATTCCTGAAAACAGAAAGTCTGAACCTTTCGTTAACAGGAAGGGATTTGCTCAATCAAAACTCCGGTTTCAGCAGGTCAGTTTACAACAATACCATCAATCAAAGCAATAACACTACTATTCGACGGTATTTCATGTTATCTTTAGCATGGGATTTCAATAAAATGGGTGGAATATAAGAAAGCAATATGAAAATCCAGTTCATCTTATTCGCAGGTTTAATTTTCAGCATCAATACGTTGTTTGCCCAAAATGTAAGATTTATCCACAGTGGTGTGATAGAGTTCGAAAAAAGTATCAATCAGCATGCCGTCATCAAAAAATCTATGGCCCGTGCCGGCGCCATGTTTGATGGCGTATTTGACGAGTATAAAAAAAAAATACCCCAGTTTAAGATCCTCAAAAGTACACTTACATTTTCGGGCAACAAGACTTTCTTTACGCCCATTATTGATGCGGAAAACAACAGCGATATGTTTGGCGGCGCTCCGGAATCAGATCAACCCAACATTACTTATACAGATCTGTCTACAAATACCTTTATTACAGAAAAAAAGTTTTTCGAAGAAATCTTCCTTGTAAAAGACAGCACCCGAAAAATCACCTGGAAGCTGACCAGCGAAATGCGTAATATCGCAGGTTATGAATGCCGCAGGGCAAATGCCATTGTCATGGACTCGGTTTACGTGGTTGCATTTTATACCGATAAGATCCCCGTTTCGGGAGGACCCGAATCATTTACAGGATTACCGGGGATGATCCTCGGTATAGCCCTGCCACATGATAACATCACCTGGTTTGCTAAAACGGTAACAGACAAATCCGTTCCACCTACAGAAATAAAGCCTCCCGCAAAAGGGAAGCCTATAGACAAAAAAGGATTAGTGGAGACTATTAACAAAGTAATCAGCAGATGGGGAGCGAGTGCAAGCGGGGTAATTAAAATGTGGTTGCTTTAATTTACCAGCAGCTTATATCCTTTACCATGTACATTCAGGATCTCAACCTTGGGGTCTTCCCTTAGATATTTTCTCAGCTTACTCAAAAAGACATCCATACTGCGGCCATTGAAATAATTATCATCATGCCAGATGCTTAATAAAGCTTCTTCCCTGGTCAATACAGCATTCTTTTTCAAACACAATAAACGTAACAATTCGGCTTCTTTGGTCGACAGCTTTTGCTGTAACCCATTATAATGGATCAGCTGCGTCGTATAATCGAAAGTATAATCCCCTATTTGAAACTGCGTCTGGGCAGGCCCCTGATCAACCTGTTCCTTTACTGCAACACGTTTTAGCAAGGCATTTATACGCAATAACAATTCTTCGATCCTGAAAGGCTTGGTAATGTAGTCATCGCCCCCAAGATCATAGGCCGAGGCTTTATCTTCCATCATCGCTTTTGCGGTAGCGAAAATAATTGGAACCTCCTGATTGATCTTTCTGATCTCCTTACCCAAGGTAAAACCATCCTTTTTTGGCATCATCACATCCAGGATACAAAGATCAAAATCCTGCTTACTGAATGCCCTTAAGCCCTCTTCTCCATCGGTGCATAGCACTACATCAAATTTACCCTTTAATTGAAGGTAGTCCTGCAAAAGCAAGCCCAGGTTGGGATCGTCTTCGACCAATAGAATTCTTTTCATTAGTTATGGTTTAGTGGTAAACTTATTTCAAATGTAGTCCCTTTATCTTTCTCACTATGCACTTTTATGGTTCCGTTCATTTGCTCAACAATATCCTGCACATAATTTAAGCCCAGGCCAAAGCCTTTTACATCATGCAGGTTTCCAGTAGGCACGCGGTAAAACTGGTCGAAGATACGTTTTGAATGCTCTTTAGTCATTCCAATCCCCTTATCGGCAATCTCTATGATCAGTGCTTTGTCTGTACTCCTGGTTTCAATAGTAATATCAGGATCATCGGCACTGTATTTATTGGCATTATCAATCAGGTTATAAAACACATTGGAAAGATGTAACTCATCACCATGAACAATGGGGTTTATCGCATTTAAGTTCATACTGATCTTCGCATTTTTCTTTTGCAGCTGTAAACTCATACTGTCCACTACCGCAGCAATTAGATCATGCGTATTTACTGCTGCATATTCCAGCTTCAGCTCTTTCTTCTCTAACCGGGCAATACTCAGCACACGCTCTATATGATTGCCCAATCTTACGTTCTCATCGTATATAATGCCAGCAAGCCTGGCGATCCTGCTTTTATCTTCCACCACCTCAGGATCTTTTAGCGCTTCACTGGCGATCATAATCGTAGCCACAGGGGTTTTAAACTCATGGGTCATATTATTAATGAAGTCTGTCTTCATTTCAGAGATCTTTTTTTGCTTGAGGATCGCATAAATGGTGTAGGCAAAGATAAAGATCAATACCAGCAATAAGCCTGCGGAAGAGGCCATAGTAGCCCACATATTACTCAGGATTAAAGAGTTTTTATTGGGAAAATATAAATAGAGCATCCCCGGGTCACGGAAAATTTCGTTGCTGAACAAAGTAGTACGGTAAGTATTTTCAGGCAGCAGCTCCCCTTTCTGATTGGATACTTTCTGATAAAGTACTGAATCCTTATTGGCAAGCTTTAACCAGAAATCGTAGGTTAAACTTACATTCTGGTCCTGTAGTTCCTTTTTAATAAGAGTATCCAGCACATCTCTGGATACGCGCTGGTTAATCGGCACATACACCTGGCGCATTTCTTTGGCAACATCTTCCAGGTAATTCAAATTGTTACCTTCCAGGGCCAGGGTATCTTCCATCAGCTCTTTCAGTCCCAATTTATATTTTTGCTCGGCAATCCGGTCCTCCAGCTTAAATTTCAACGCAATTTCCGGTGCAACACGTTCAATGGAAACTGTCATTGGATTTAGTGTGGCCGGGTTTACAGCAAGGTACCTTATGCTATCTGGCATTCTTCCAGGCGCCATTGAAAATGTGGCGGCACCATTAGAAATTACAGTTTGATTCACCTTACCACTAACGTTTCCATAAGCATCAACGCCAAAATCCACTTGTACCTGTAACGATGAATTGCCTTTATGATTTGGATTAGAGATTTCCTGAAATACTTCTTCGCTAATCAGCTCTGGCTTCAGAAAAGTTCTCCTTAGCACGCTGTCCCTCATGTTCAGGTCCGCTACGATCTTTCTCTGCTGATCAAGCTTACGCTTAATTTCCTGCTCTTTATATTGTTCTTTGAAATCTACAATCTGTTGTGCTTTCCCTCTAAAATCCTGCTCTCTTTCTTTCCTTATCTCATAATCCTTTTTTGTGATATGGATGGCCGCATAACGCTTTTGAACCTTCCCTGCTACAGCATTCAACGCTTGCTTAACGTCCTGTTCAAAAAGCTGGGATTTTAGGTAATAAGCTTCCCTGATGTAATACAATTGCATTACAAACACCCCTAGCAATGCTATGGTCATCAGGCCGGTAATTAGCCAAAGGCTCCTTTTCTTCATTATAGATTACCCAAAAATAAAGAAGCATTCACATAAAGCCCCCTTATTTAACAAATTTTAACACGACTATGAAGGATAAACATTATATTTATTATCCCTTTAGTTACAATGTTAAACGTTATTGAAATAGAAATTATGAAATCTTTTTTGTTCAGTATTCTCGCATTAGCTATCTCTTTCACAACCCTTAAAGCACAAAATACCGCTCAGGTAAAGGGCGCCTGGCAATTTAATGAGGGCAAAAAGCTCCATCATGTTTTCTTCCAGGACGGGTTTTATTTTCATACAATACAGGAGGGTAATCTATTTGTGGGGGCCGATGGCGGGAGTTATAAGATAAACGACAACGTAATTGCCACTAATTTGCTGTTTAACAGTATCGATTCGACCGAGGTGGGCACCACAAAGAGTGTTCCGTTCTCTGTTACGGCTACACAGCTATCGATAACTGTTCCTGATGGGCAGGTTACTTTTCAGCGAATAGATGACGGACAGGCGCCCCTGGCTGGCGTATGGCGCATAACAGGAAGAATGCAGAATGGCAAAATTACGCCTATCCATCAGACAGGTACCAGACAGACATATAAATTACTTACAGGCACCAAATTTCAGTGGGTAGCCATAGATCCGGCAAAAAAGCAATTCTCAGGAACCGGAGGCGGCAGCTATACTTTTAAAGACGGCAAATACGTAGAAAATATTGAGTTCTTTTCGCGGGATAACAGCCGTGTTGGAGCATCGTTAGCTTTTGACGGAAAGCTTGAAAATGGTGACTGGCACCATAGTGGCTTGAGCAGTAAAGGGGCAAAGATCTACGAAATATGGAGCAGGATTGGTAAATAATAGAACCGGAGCACACACAAACAGCCTTCCCAGTGTCTGGCTGGGTATTTAAGGGACAAATGTCGTTTATTCCCATAAAAATCCAGCAAAACCCGGATAAACCTCAGAAAACCTTAAACCAGCAACTTGTTTCGGGCAATTTCAATCGCCTTATGGAGTTTTTGCTGGAGCAGTTCCTGTGAAGGCAATGCCGTAAGATATTCTGCCACTTTTATTCCCGCTTTATCTAATTGCAACAACTCAATTTGTTCTCTATTACCTTCTGCACAAAGTATAAGTCCTATGGGTGTTTGTTCCCCCTCCTGCATTTCATACTTTTCCAGCCATCTTAAGTAAAGTTCCATTTGTCCTTTATAGGCGGCTTTGAATTTCCCTAGCTTAAGCTCAATGGCAATTAGTCGTTTCAACTTGCGGTGGTAGAAAAGCAAATCCAGCCTAAAATCCTCGCCATCAATTAAAAGATTCTTTTGTCTTTCAATAAAAGAAAATCCAGTCCCTAGTTCGAGGATAAAATGTTCCAATTCCCTTAAAACAGCATCTTCTAGATTCTTTTCAGAGTAGCTACTATTCAATCCTAAAAAATCCAGAAAATAAGGACTTCTGAAAACCAGATCCGGAGTAACCCTATTTTCATCTCTTAAATCCTTTAGTTCTTGTTCGATCAATACTTCTGGCTTTTTGCTTATTGCAGTACGTTCGTAAAGCATCGACTGGATGCGTTCCTGCAGCTGTCTGGATGACCATCTTTCTAGTTTGCACATCTCTATATAAAAATCACGTTTTAGAGCCCCGTCAACAAAGCTTAAAATCCTTATATGAGTCCAGCTTAATAGTGGACGCAATGCGTCCACTATTTGTTGATCGGGGAATACCTGATTAAACTGCATGCACTTTCTTAATTGAGGTTCTCCCCAACCCTTGCCATATTCATCGGTTAATTGTTTTGCCAGCAATAAGACAATCTGTTTACCGTACTCTGCCCTTGCATTCTTTAAAACTTCCTCATTAATTCGTTTACCTACCTGCCAATACAATAATGTAATCTCGCTATTTACGGCAATAGCAACATTACTTCTGCTGGTTTCGATCAATTGCTTAATATCTGAAGCAATCAGAAGTTCACTTTTTTCTTTCATAACTTATAGTTCGTATCAATAAATACTTAATTACTTATCGTATTAACTTAAGCTATTTGAAAACATCCCTCCACACAAATCAACACATAAATTACTGATTTATAGAAAACTGTATAAAACCACAAAATATTGGTTAAAAATTTAGCCAAAAAAAAATGCCGGAAGGTATTTCCGGCATAATTGTAATTGTTTACTTTAAAAAAGCTCTTAAAAAGGAAGATCATCTTCCTCGCCAGGTGCGCTGTTTAAATCAGCTGGCGGTGCGTATGCTGGAGTAGATGCTGCCGCTGCGCCATTTGTTAACGCATTGATACGCCATACTACTAAACTATTAAAATAAGATGTCTTTCCGGCTTTATCTGTCCACGGACGACCACGTAAATTGAATGAAACTTCGATATCATCTCCTTGTTTCAAGCTATCAAATAAAGCTGTTTTATCTTGTAAAGCCTCAAACCTGATGTATTCAGGATAAGTAGGGTTTTCTGCATATTCTATAATCAGGTCTCTTTTCTTAAAAGTCTCACTCACCTGCTGTAATGCACCGATTTCATGCACTTTTCCTTTTATTTCCATAACAAATACTCTTTTATTCTACTACGAAGTTCAAATCTCTATATTTTTATTGATAACTTCGCACAATAAATTATGCAAGTTTTCCACACAAAAAGCAAGGTTATAATAACCTGCAATAAGCGCCTTTCCTCTTATTTATTAGGAGAGGTTAAAGACCTGGGTTATGAAATTGTAAGAGATTTCCCGACAGGCCTAGAACTGAACCTTACCTTAACAGAATGCATTAAGCTAAACCTGAATTTAAGGTGTGCCAGTCAGATTTTATACTGTCTGAAAAGCTTCAAGGCCAATAACCCGGATGAATTGTACCAAGAAATGGTAGCCATGCCATGGGAAGAACTGATTGATTTTTCAGGCTATTTCTCGGTAACATCGAATGTGGATAACCCAACGATTACCACTCCTTTATTTGCCAATTTAAAAGTAAAAGATGCGATTGTTGACAGGATTAAAGAGAAGAAAGGCATACGCCCGAATTCAGGTTCTGATGCCAACAAAGCGGTAGTCCATTTATATTGGAAAGACAGCGAAGCGGATATTTTTATTGATACATCCGGCGAAACGCTGGCGAAACATGGTTATCGTAAGATTCCTGGTAAAGCTCCGATGCTGGAAGCGCTTGCAGCTGCTGTGGTATTGAGCACCAAATGGGATCAGAAAGCACCATTTGTAAACCCGATGTGCGGTTCAGGAACCCTTGCTATTGAAGCAGCCCTGATCGCAACCAATCGCCGTCCCGGCTTATTCCGTATGAACTATGGTTTCATGCATATCATGGGGTATGACGAACAGGAATTCTTTGCCGAACGTAGAATATTAAAAGACCAGGTCATTAAAAATGTTGATCTGCAGATCATAGCAACAGATTTATCGGAAGATGCTGTTGACATTAGCAGAAAGAATGCTAAAACTGCCGGCGTTGATACACTGATTACTTTTGAAGTATGTGATTTCGCCGACACACAGGTTCCCGAAACAGGAAATGGTGTAGTGGTATTTAATCCCGAATATGGCGAGCGTTTAGGGGTACACTCGAAATTAGAGGCTACCTATAAACGTATGGGTGACTTCATGAAACAGGACTGTAAAGGCTATTTTGGATACATCTTTACCGGAAATCCTGATTTAGCTAAAAAGATTGGATTAAAAGCAGAACGTAAAATAGAGTTTTATAATGGCAAACTGGACTGCCGTATGTTAGAGTACGAATTGTATGATGGCAGTAGGAGACCCGAAGACCAGAGACCTGTAAAACCAACAGCATAAATACCCGCGGCCTTATGAATACAGTAATTGACAAAACCATACAATTTGTTAAACAGACTTTAGCCAATGCAGAAGCCGGGCATGATTGGTTTCATATAGAACGGGTTTATAAGAATACACTCGCGATCAATACGGATGAAAAAGCGGATGAACTGGTTGTAATATTAGCCGCGCTCCTACACGATATCGCCGATGCCAAATTTAATAATGGGGATGAAGAAATAGGGCCAAAAATAGCTGGCGACTTTTTGAATACACTAGATTTAGACCCACAGGTTATTGAACATGTGCAGCAAATAATTAGAAACTTAAGCTATAAAGCAAGTCTCGGCGTAGTAACCTTTAAATCTAAAGAACTTGATGTTGTGCAAGATGCCGATAGATTGGATGCGATTGGTGCCATTGGCATAGCCAGGGCTTTTACGTATGGAGGATACAAAAACAGGATACTCTATGATCCTGAAATAAAACCTCAGCTCAATATGACGAAGGAGGAGTATAAAAACTCAACAGCCCCAACAATTAATCACTTCTACGAAAAACTATTGCTACTTAAAGATCTGATGAAAACCGGAACAGGCAAAAAAATAGCCCAAAAACGTCATGATTTTATGCTCACTTACCTGGAGCAATTTTACACAGAAGTTTAGTAGTTAATTTCAATCCACACAAAAATAACTAATTACATTAGCATAATTTACTATATTTGTTAGCAAATACTGTAGGTTATGTCTGAGCGGATTAGAGAAAAGCTGAACATCCTCGCTGATGCAGCAAAATACGATGTATCATGCTCGTCAAGTGGGGGAACAAGAAAAAATGACAACAAAGGACTTGGCGATAGCCATGCTTCCGGAATCTGTCATACCTATACGGAAGACGGACGTTGCGTTTCTCTTTTAAAAATTCTGCTGACCAACCATTGCATTTACGACTGCGCCTTCTGTGTTTCAAGAAAAAGTAACGACATTAAACGTGCAGCTTTTACGGTAGATGAAGTTGTTTCCCTGACTATCAATTTTTACAGACGAAACTTCATCGAAGGACTTTTCTTAAGCTCAGGCATTTTTAAAAATGCCGACTTTACGATGGAGCGCCTGCTGAACGTTGTCAAAAAATTAAGACTTGAAGAACGCTTTAACGGGTATATTCATTTGAAAACTATTCCCGGCGCGAGCGAAGAACTGATTAGGGAGGCAGGGCTATATGCGGACAGGATGAGCATCAATCTGGAGATGCCCACAGAAAGCGGCTTGAAATTACTGGCCCCCGAAAAGAGCCACGAAGATGTGAAACGACCGCTCGGCTTTGTACAAAACCAGATCATACAATTCAACGATGAAAAAAAGCTGATTAAAAGTACTCCTAAATTTGTACCCGCAGGACAAAGCACCCAAATGGTAATTGGTGCAACCCCGGAAACAGATAAAGACATTATGCATACAGCAGATGCGTTTTATAAAAACTTCGCCCTGAAAAGGGTTTACTATTCAGGATATATCCCCATTAGCAATGACAATCGTCTGCCACTTATCGGTACCCAGCCCCCGTTAATTCGTGAGAACAGGTTGTACCAAACTGACTGGCTCATGCGCTTTTATGGCTTTCATGTTAATGAACTCCTGAACGATGCCAACCCCCACCTGGATGTCGACATTGACCCCAAACTGAGCTGGGCACTAAGGAACCTTCAGTTTTTCCCTATAGACATCAACCTGGCGGCCTATAAAATGATCCTGCGGGTTCCCGGTATCGGAGTGGGTTCGGCAAAAAAAATTATTCAAGCCAGAAAGTTCGGAAAGCTGCGGGCCGACCAGCTTAAGAAGATAGGCGTTGCCTATAACAGGGCAAAATATTTTATCAAATGTGCAGATACAACCTATCAAATCAAAGATTATCAGGGTACACAGATCAAGTCATTCATATTAGCCGAAAGCCAGAGTAAATATTTAAAGAATGATGTTCAACAACTGATTTTATTTTAACAATGCAGATCTCCATGATATACCTGATCGATGGAAGTCTAGAAAGCTTACTTTGCGCAGTTTTTGAATGGTTTGAACGAAAACCGGGAAAGATATTGCTGCAATTGGAAAATCACTATCAACCAGATGCTTTCACTGAGGTATTTTATGTACATAAAGACAATAAAAAGGCCGACAGGGTATGGGCTGGATTACAAAAGAAATTAGATAAAAGCTGGATGAGAAGATTCTACTGCACTTTTCTTTCAGAATCAGCTCAAGCCTACAGCAGCCTCTTCGAATTTTCCTGTTATATTTTTTCAAGCCCGCCCGGAGCAGGGGCCAATTATGGTAATGCCCATGTACTGGCGGTAGCACAAACAGCCAGGAAGGTAGAAAGAGAGAAACACAGAATGGAAGCTTTCATACGATTTCAGCATTCCGCTGACGGGATCTTCTACTGCTGCATTGACCCTGACTTCAATGTCCTCCCTTTGATTATGAACCATTTTAAAAACCGTTATGCCGATCAGCAATGGATCATTTATGATCTGAAAAGACATTATGGATTGTATTATGACCTGGAAAAAGCAGAAGAAGTAAACCTTAATCCAGATGAAGAAAAGAACCTGCAAAAAACAACAGGGGGGCTGCACGCAGACCAGGAAAACCTGTATGCCACATTATGGAAAGATTATTTCAAAAGCACCAACATTGCAGCTAGAAAAAATACCAAATTACATGTGCAACACGTACCAAAAAGATATTGGAAATATCTTACTGAAAAAACGGGCATATAAAAATTATCTTGTAAATTGCTCCTCAGGTAAACATCCCTTCTTACCCTAAATTTTATACGGATGAAATTAAGTGTTCTGGTGCTAATTGCTGCTTTTGCAGTCGGACTTTCCATAGGGTTAGTCAATTTCTATTTCCAGCAAAGCTGGTACTTTATGCTGGTATCATTTGTGGTAACCTTTATCACCAGCTTCATCGTTTTCTATTATCTGCTCGAAAAGTATATCTACTCTAAAATTGTGCTGATCTATAAAATGATCCATAATTTGAAATTGGGTAAAGATTTAAAAGATGCTTTAGGGGAATATGTAAGCGCCGATCCGATAAATGATGTGGAACAGGAAGTAAAAGAATGGGCAGGCGCGAAGAAAAGGGAAATTGACGTACTGAAAAAACAAGAGCAGTTCAGAAGAGAGTTCCTTTCAAATGTATCCCATGAATTTAAAACGCCATTATTTGCGATACAGGGCTATATTGAAACCTTGCAAGATTGTCTGACAGATGATCCGGAAATGGCAGCCAAATTCCTCGATAAAGCAGGAAAAAATGTTGAACGGTTAAGCTATCTCATCAATGACCTGGACTCTATTTCAAAACTGGAAACGGGAGAGATTCCGATTAACTATGAACGATTTGATTTTGTACCCCTTGCCCGGGAGGTAATGGAGGGATTGGAAGACTCCGCAAATAAAAGAAGCATTAAACTTTCCTTCAAAGACAAGTACACCCACCCTGCTTATGTAAGGGCCGATCGTGAAAAAATCAGACAGGTACTGATCAACCTGATCCACAATTCCTTAAAATACGGCAGGGAAAACGGATCGACAGCCATTAAGATCTTTGAACTTCATGATCAATATCTGATAGAAGTAACAGATGACGGAATAGGAATTGATGAAAAACACCTGGCCCGTTTATTTGAACGTTTTTATAGAATAGACTCCCACAGATCGAGGGAAGAAGGGGGCACCGGACTTGGATTGGCCATTGTAAAGCACATTTTGGAGGCACATGAGCAAATTATATCGGTAAGAAGTACCTTGCAAATAGGAACAACATTTGCCTTTACCCTCGAAAAGATTGGTTAACAGTTTGATGTATTTGTAAAAATAACTTAACACTTAACACTAACTTAACATTACACTCATACTTTTGCATCATATTTTAAATTAATATGAACAGCATTTTTAAGTTCTTTACACCGAAAGACAAGAAATTTCAGCCACTATTTGAGCAGGCAGGAAGCAACGTATTAAAAATTTCCCAGGCTTTATTACTTGCCCTTAGTGCATCAGACCTGGAAAAAAGAAAAGAATACATCAAAGAGGTGGAACGCCTGGAGCATGTTGGTGACGACATTACCCATTCTATCTTTCTGGAGTTAAGTAAAAACTTTATCACGCCCTTCGACAGGGAGGATATCCATGCACTTGCCAGTGCTGTTGATGATATCGCAGATTACATCCACGCTTCGGCCAGTAATATAGAGCTGTACAACGTAACCAACATTGGTGATGCAATGATCAAACTTGCAGAACTTTTAGTGGAAATGTGTACAGATTTGGAAAAAGCAATTAAAGAACTAAGAAGCTTTAAAAACATCCGAGTAATTGCTGATGCTTGCGTACGTATCAATAGCGGAGAGAACCAGGCTGATTACGTTTGTAACCTTGCCATCGCACGTTTGTTCGAATTCGAAACCAACGCTATTGAACTGATCAAACAAAAAGAAGTACTGCAGACCTTAGAACTGGCTACAGACAAGTGTGAAGATGCAGCAAATGTGCTGGAATCTATTTTGGTAAAGAATGCTTAAACCTTTAAAAAAATGGTAACTACTTTATTGGTTGTTGTAATCTTTCTGGCTATTGCCTTCGATTACATAAACGGCTTTCACGACGCAGCGAACTCTATTGCAACTATTGTTTCTACAAAAGTACTTTCGCCTTTTCAGGCAGTATTATGGGCTGCAATATTCAATTTCGCCGCATATTTTTATTTTACAGATCACAAAGTTGCCAATACCATTGCTAAAACTGTAGTAGAGAACTTTATTACATTGGAAGTTATATTAGCGGGTTTACTCGCTGCCATCACCTGGAACTTATTTACCTGGTGGTTTGGTATTCCTTCCAGCTCTTCGCACACCCTTATCGGTGGTTTTGCTGGGGCCGGTATGGCAAAAGCAGCATCTTTGGGTGTTGGCGTAATGTCGGCCATTAACCTTGCCCCAATATTAAAAGTGGTCGCATTTATTGTGCTTGCCCCGGTTATTGGTATGGTTATATCGGTAATCATTTCCATCATCATTTTACATATTTCAAAAAATGCCAGGCCATCTGTTGCAGAGAAATGGTTTAAAAGGTTACAATTGGTTTCATCTGCAGCACTAAGCTTTACACACGGTGGTAACGACGCTCAAAAAGTAATGGGTATCATCTATGTAGCAATGGTTGCCGGAAACGTATTAAATACGGGCGACGCAATGCCGGAATGGGTTCCAATCTCCTGTTATGCTGCCATTGCCTTAGGGACAATGAGTGGCGGATGGAAAATTGTAAAAACGATGGGTTCAAAAATCACTAAGGTAAATGCTTTTGAAGGTGTTGCCGCTGAATCAGCAGGTGCAGTAACTTTAGGTATTACAGAACATTTCGGTATCCCTGTTTCTACTACACATACCATCACCGGATCTATTGTAGGTGTTGGTCTGTTAAAAAGGGTTTCTGCAGTGCGCTGGGGTGTTACCGTAAGCTTATTATGGGCATGGGTATTAACCATTCCTGTTTCGGCGACCCTTGCAGCTATTGTTTTCAGCATCATCCACCTTTTCTTTTAACCGGTTTAAGGTAAATAATACTCTGGTAAGCGGCCGCAGTTGATGAAACTGCGGCCGCTTACTTATTTAGAAATCTATTGTAAAGGTCATCCTGCTCCTGGCCTTCTCTGGCTTTTCCCACTTGGGACCGTTTAAGATTAACCTGATAGCTTCCTGCTCGTACTTTTCATCAGCCCCCTTTTCAACCTTAACATCTATTGGGCGCCCATCTTTATCAATTTTAAAACTTACCTCAACAACCTGCCCAGTCTTCTTTTCATTTTTAAAGGCATTGTTCAGTTCCAGATAAGTCCATAGTTTATCCCATCCCTCAACAGGGTTAGAGATCATTGCTTTCTTATTGGGTAAAGTACTCATTCCCCTGATCCTAATTCCTGCCGTTTTACCCGCAAGTGCATTGTTAACCTTATCGCTATCAATAGCCAGTTCTTTCTTTTTTGCATTGCCATAACCTACAACCACAACCTCATTTAAAGCCGAATTATCAGGTACCAGTGAAACATTTACGGGCTGATTGGCTTTAGCGAGTAGCTCTTTCGCTTTAAATCCAATGTAATTGACACGTAATTCTCCTTCTTTTACCGAAGTATCGGCCTTGATCTTAAATTCACCATTGATATCTGTAACTGCAGTTAAATGCGTCCCTATCATCCTCACTGAAACTCCCGGTAAAGGCTTCCCATCATCCTGGGCTACCACTTTGCCACTCAATATATTTCCAGCATCTAAAATTGCCAGCGAAGAAACGGCCCCTGTAATACGTTGTTTCTGTTGAGTGCCATATGCAACTATCGCGACCTCATTTAATTGTTGGGGTGCTGCCTGTGGAACAGGCACTGCCACTGTCTTTTTTACCCTCGCCGCATAGGTATTTATTTTGGCAGCCTTAACGGCCCTGTCAATTTCTTTTTCTCTTACCTGATCAGCCGAGCTGCTGGCGATTACGGGGGCTGCCTGCACCGCAGGTGCTTCAACGGCTGGTATAGTTGGCGCTATTGTCACGTCCACTTTCTTTGGTCTGCCCGCCAATTCCTTCTGGTGATTATTTTCCCGCATCCAAAACATGATACTTATCGAAACAAACATTACCGCAGCAGTAGCCGCAATACTCAAGCGCTGCCACGTAATGACCGAAGTCTTTTTGACGCTTTGATGCGCTGCGATCCTTTCGTGTAATTGTTTCTGAAGCAAAGAGATGGATTGCAACGAGCGTTTCGGTGACTCACTTAAGCCAGCCAAAGCCTCAGCCACAAAAGGGTCGTCTAAAGCTTCACGCTCAACCCTGTTCATGGTTTTAGCATCAAGCTTACCATCAAGGTAATCCTCTAAAACACCTATATCTAACCAATCCTTATTCACTGCTGTTCTTTTCTATACAAATTTTAAGATTTCTTTTCCCATTCTGGATATAACTCTTCACTTTTAACATTTCGTAACCTGTAATATCTGCCACTTCCTTATAGCACTTCTCCTGCAAATAAAACAAATCAACACTCACACGCTGTTCTTCAGTAAGTGTTTCCATACACTTTTCCATCACGGTTAGCTTCTTCTCTTTTGTATCATCCATATCAAGATGCACAAAGTCTGTGTTTTCCACAAAAGTATCGTCTATTGAAACCGTAGTGTTCTTTGATTGTTTGCGGAGCACCATTAAACAATGGTTTCGGGTAAGTACATGCAGCCAGCTTTTAAAATTCTGCACTTCATGGATCTTCAGCTTCAATACCAGTTCCTCAAAGATCTGCATTACCGCATCCTTACTCTGTTCCTCATCTTTCAGGTAATTTAGACAGACCCCAAATACCAGGTGCATATATTTATTATAAAGCGTACCCAATACCTCCAGGTTGCCACTAGATTTATAGTGTGCAATTAAAGCAGCATCATCCTGCTCCTGTATCCTGGCGTTATTTTTTATAAACTTCAATGGGTGTCTAAGGCATAATCTGCTCAAGTATAAAAATATTTTCTGACACTGTTATGGAAATTCTGTAAAGCGCACATCATTAAAAAAACAGAAGATTATGAAAACATTATTGCTACCCTTAGTTTTGCTGATATTTATAGGCTTCCAGGAAAGCCCGGCATCGGTTAAAGTGATTACAGGAACTGTTACTGATAAAACCCACGGACAGCCTCTTCCTGGTGTAATCGTAAGTACATCCGCCAGCAAAAAATATGTGACAACAAACAAAGATGGCAAATACAGTATAACTGTTGAAGATGGCAGCCAGCAACTCCATTTTTCTTATTTAGCTTATAAAACCCTTTCTGTAAAAATAGGCAATTCTATAGTTATTAATGTTGCTTTGGAACAAGACAACCAAACGCTGAACGAAGTAGTGGTAGTGGGTTATCCCACTCAAGCAAAAACAGCAATGACGGGCTCAGTAGCCATGGCGTCTCCAAATATTAGGATCAGAGGAATAAACAGTAACACCGAAAGCTATGCGTCCATTCGCGAAAATGGTTTTCAAAACCCTTTCAAAAATCCATTATCAACCTTTTCCATTGATGTTGATGCAGCTTCGTACAGCAATGTTCGCCGCTTTATAAATAATGGAGGTTTACCTCCCAAAGATGCAGTAAGGGTTGAAGAAATGATCAATTACTTTGACTATGAGTACCCTCAGCCAAAAGGTAAAGATCCGGTAAATATTGTAACAGAAATTGCAAATGCTCCATGGAATACAAACCACAAACTGGTACAAATTGGATTGCAGGGCAGGAAAATATCGACAGACAAGCTTCCTGCGTCCAATTTGGTATTTCTGATAGACGTATCCGGCTCTATGAGTGGCCCAAACAGGTTACCTTTACTTGTATCTTCATTTAAATTGTTGACAGATCAGCTGCGTCCAATCGACAGGGTAGCCATTGTGGTATATGCCGGAAATTCCGGATTGGTACTACCTTCTACTTCAGGGGATGATAAAGCTAAAATTAAAGATGCTTTGAACAGTTTAAACGCAGGTGGATCAACAGCCGGTGGTGCAGGAATTGAACTAGCTTATAAGGTTGCCGGGAAAAATTTCATCAAGGGAGGAAACAACCGGGTGATACTGGCAACAGACGGGGACTTTAATGTTGGTGCATCCAGCGATAAGGATATGGAAACCCTGATTGAGGAAAAACGCAAAACCGGTATCTTCTTAACCGTACTTGGCTATGGAATGGGCAATACAAAGGACAGCAAAATGGAAACCCTTGCGGATAAAGGCAATGGAAATTATGCCTACATCGACAACATCAACGAGGCGCGGAAAGTATTGATCAATGAGTTTGGAGGAACCCTGTTCACCGTTGCAAAAGATGTGAAGCTGCAGATTGAGTTCAACCCCAACAAAGTGCAGGCTTACCGTCTGATTGGTTATGAAAACAGGTTATTGGAAGACAAAGATTTTAATGATGATAAAAAAGACGCCGGTGAATTAGGCTCCGGACATACGGTAACAGCATTGTATGAAGTTATTCCTACAGGCATAAAAAGCAGCTTTGCCGGCGCTGTTGATGATTTAAAATATCAGGAAAACAAAAAAATAAAAACGAGTGGCGACAGTAAAGAAATGCTAACGGTAAAGCTGCGCTATAAAGAACCTGACGGCAATTCCAGCAAGTTGATACAGGAAGCCGTTATTGATCGCTCTGCTCCTTTTGAAAGTACAAGTAACAATTTCCGCTTTGCCGCGAGTGTTGCTGAATTCGGAATGCTGTTAAGACAATCTGATTTTAAACAAAAGGCCTCATTTGATCATGTTATCAAGACTGCCACCCAGGCAATGGGTACGGATAAAGAAGGCTATCGTTCTGAATTCATTAAACTGGCAAAATCAGCAAAATTAATGGCCGAAGATTTGCTATCTTCGGTTAAAAAATAAATAATGAAACGCATAAAACTTCTTTATCCTACCGTTCTCGCTTCTTTTTTACTGATTAACTTTCCTGCGCATGCACAATTTAAAATTGGCGATGTCTTAAAAAAAGTATCAGGGAGCGGGACAGCGACTACTGGTAAGCCGAGCACACTGGAGATCGCATCGGGGATAAAACAAGCGTTAGAAATAGGAACATCACGAGGGGCAGACCTCCTTTCAGCAAAAGACGGTTTTATGGGTAATATGGCTGTAAAGATCCTGTTCCCTCCGGAAGCCCAGAAGGTAGAGAAAACTTTGCGCACACTTGGAATGGGTAAGCTGGCCGACAATGTAATCCTAAGCTTAAACCGTGCAGCAGAAGATGCGGCCAAGGAAGCGAAGCCTATTTTCGTATCCGCAATTAAACAAATGACTATTGCTGACGCAACGAATATATTACTGGGTAGTCAGGATGCCGCAACAAATTATTTTAAAAGGGTTACAACTTCCCAACTAATGGAAAAATTTAAGCCGGTCATCAATACCAGTCTGGCGAAAGTAGGCGCAACCAAATACTGGGGAGATGCAACAGGTCAATATAACAAACTTCCTTTGGTAAAACCATTAAACACTGACTTATCAGATTATGTAGCCCAAAAGGCTATTGACGGCATGTTTATACAGGTTGCACAGGAAGAACTTAAAATTAGGGATAACCTTGGAGCGAGGTCTACCTCGCTCTTACAAAAGGTGTTTGGTTACGCCGATAAGAATAAGTAAAATAAAAAGGTTACTTTTATACGGTAAATACTAACAACATAAAAGTATATTGGATTTTAAAGATTTTAATTTTAACCCCGAACTACTAGAAGGGTTATTAGCAATGGGGTTCCGTAATGCAACTCCAATCCAGCAACAGGCAATTCCACTTATTTTAGATAAGAAAGATTTAATTGCCTGCGCACAAACAGGAACAGGAAAAACAGGAGCTTACCTTTTACCGATCATGAATATGATAGCCGGTACTGAGGAACGACATAACAATACATTGATACTGGCCCCAACAAGGGAGCTTGCCCAGCAGATAGACCTGCAGGTGGAAGCCCTCTCTTATTTCACCAATATCAGTTCATTAACTGTATACGGTGGTGGTGATGGGATTGCTTATGAACAACAAAAACGCTCTATGCGGGAAGGTGTAGACATCATCATAGCAACACCTGGCCGGTTAATATCCCACCTTTCGTCGGGTGTTTTAAAACTGGACCAGCTAAAGCATCTGGTGCTGGATGAAGCCGACAGAATGCTCGACATGGGCTTTTATGATGACATCATGAAGATCGTAAGTTATCTGCCACAGGTAAGGCAAACTGTGATGTTTTCGGCTACTATGCCTCCAAAAATCAGGAAACTGGCCGCAACGCTGCTCGATCATCCTGAGCAAATCAGTCTCGCTATTTCCAAGCCTGCGGAGGGAATATCCCAACAGGTGTATATGGTTCACGATGAACAAAAAGTCCCTCTTCTGAGTAGTCTGCTAAAAACTGATGCTTACAAAAGCATCATCGTTTTTGCTTCAACCAAGGAAAAAGTAAAAAACCTAGGTAAGGTGTTCAGAAACCTTGGCCTTAAAGCAGAAGCTTTTCACTCCGACCTCGGACAAAAAGAAAGGGAAGGTATCTTATTAAAATTTAAAAACAGACAATTGCCTATCATTATTGGTACCGATGTTTTGAGTAGAGGTATTGATGTGGAAGGGATAGACCTGGTGGTAAACTTTGATGTACCCCATGATGCTGAAGATTATGTACACCGCATTGGCCGCACAGCAAGAGCGGCAACTAAGGGTACTGCTATTACCCTGGTTAACCATAGGGACAAACGCAAACTGGCGGGTATTGAAAAACTGATAGAGAAACAGATTGACAGAATAGCTTTACCGGAACATCTTGGTGAAGCACCTGCGGAAACAGCAACAGATCCGTTGAAGCCTAGACCAGCCCGTAAAAGCGAAGATGGAAAGCCTAAACGTAAATTTTGGAAAAAGAAACCCAATAAACAACCAGGAGTTTAAGTTAAAACTATGTAATTTGGCGGAGGGATAACTCAGTTTTTGTATCTTTACTCTTATGCAGAACCTCCCTCCTTTAGCCGAACGTATGCGTCCACAAAACCTGGACGAATATGTTGGTCAACAACACCTGGTAGGGCCAAATGCGGTATTAAGAAAGGCCATACAGAGTGGGCAACTGCCCTCAATGATCTTTTGGGGGCCACCAGGAGTAGGCAAAACAACGCTTGCCTACATCATTTCGCAAACTTTAGACAGACCATTTTTTAACCTGAGCGCGATTAACTCCGGCGTTAAAGACATCCGGGATGTGATAGACCGGGCGGCCCTGCTTAAGGACAGTTTTATGGGCCTGCCTATTTTGTTTATCGATGAGATCCATAGGTTCAGCAAATCACAGCAGGACAGCCTGCTTGGAGCTGTAGAACGCGGACTGGTCACTTTGATTGGCGCGACTACAGAAAATCCTTCTTTCGAAGTCATCTCGGCTTTATTATCCCGCTCCCAGGTCTACATCCTGAAAGGTTTAAATGAAGAAGAGCTCTCAGGATTACTTCAGACTGCGATTAAGCAGGACGTCATACTCAAAGAGAAAAAAATCACGATCAAAGAGCCTGAGGCCTTAATCCGCTTATCAGGCGGTGATGCAAGGAAATTGCTCAACGTACTGGAAATTGCGATCAATGGCATAGGAGGTAATAAAGTAACGCTGACCAATGAAAATGTCCTGGCACATGCACAGCAGAACCTTGCACTGTATGACAAAGCTGGAGAACAGCATTATGACATCATCTCGGCATTTATAAAATCGATACGTGGCAGCGACCCTAATGCTGCGGTTTACTGGCTCGCCCGCATGATAGAGGGTGGTGAAGACCCCTTGTTTATTGCCAGGCGATTACTTATTCTAGCTTCCGAAGATATTGGCAATGCCAATCCCAATGCACTCTTACTAGCCAATAACTGTTTCCAGGCAGTAAACGTAATAGGCTTTCCCGAATCAAGGATCATCCTGTCGCAGGCCGTAACTTATATGGCCTCATCAGTAAAAAGTAATGCAGCATACGAAGCGATAAATAAGGCGCAGGCACTGGTTAAACAAACCGGGAATTTACCTGTCCCTCTACATATCCGGAATGCACCTACGAAATTGATGAAAAACATTGGTTATGGTAAAGACTATAAATATTCACATGGTTATGAAGGTAATTTTGCCCCACAGGAATATCTGCCAGATGAGCTGAGTGGAACAAAATTGTATGATCCGGGAAATAATCCTGCAGAAGAAAAACTAAGGGAGCAACTGAGAAAAAACTGGAAAAATAAATACAACTATTAACATGCTGACTGTCTTTTTAACGCATCAATGGAAAGGTTTCTGGCGCTCAAGAAACAAAGGGGCAAGTATAGCTGCGCAAATTTTCCTGGGTCTCGTCATCTTCTATCTACTCGTTTTATCCATCGGGATTGGCATTGGAATGGAAGTGATTATCAACCAGATTTTCCCCGGAAAAGATGTCTTTTATGTCTTTAACGGCTTTATTCTTTACTATTTTGCGGTCGATTTCCTCCTGCGCATGCAATTACAGGAATTGCCTACATTAAGCATCGTGCCTTATTTGCATTTGAAAATCCCAAGGCATAAAATAGTACGCTTTTTAAATATCAGGTCATTATTCAGCGCATTTAACGTTTTACCGCTGTTTATTTTCATCCCTTTCTGCTGTACCGCAATAGCCAGCATTTATAGCCCGTTCGCCGCCATCATGTACATTGTTGCTATTGTCTCATTATGCGCGTTCAATAATTATACTGTGATGTATATTAAAAGGCTAACCACACTTAGCATAAAAGCAATAATAGTGGTGGTATTGGTCGTTTCGGTATTAGCTGCACTTGAATATTTCAAAGTGTTTTCCATTTCCGTCCTATCAAATGTCGTATTTGGCTTCCTTTCCCTACATCCTCTTACAGGATTTATATTTAGCCTTACAGCGCTGATCCCTTTAGTTGTCAATACGGCTTATCTGCGTAGCAACATGTACACAGAGGAATTGGGTATGACCGAAGTAAAAAAAACCAGCACCGACTACCCTTTCCTCGATAGATTTGGCGCTAAAGGAGTTTTGGCAGCGTTGGAGCTCAAACTAATCTTCAGACATAAAAGAACCCGGTCTTCCATCATCATGAGCTTATTTTTCATGGTATATGGTTTCCTTTTTTACAAGAAAGACTTAATAGAAGCAGGCCACATTAATATGATGATTTTTTCTGCTGTATTTATGACAGGAAGTAGCATCAGCATGTATGGACAATTTATGTTTGGCTGGCAAGCCTCCCACTTTGATGGCTTAATGGCCAATAAAATGAAGCTTAGAAATTTTATAGCAGCAAAACTCCTGTTATTTACGTGCATGTCTACAATTGTAATGCTGATCGTTAGTCTATACGGCCTGATCAGCCTGAAAATATTGTATATTCAACTTGCGGCCTATCTATATAACATAGGTATAGGGGCGATAATTGTACTCTATCTGGCAACATGGAATTCAAAAGCTATAGATCTAAGTAAACGATCTACATTTAATTATCAGGGTGTCAGCGCTTCCCAGTTTATATTACTCATTCCTTATTTCCTTACCCCTTATCTATTCTATTTGCCTTTTTCATATGCCGGCCGTCCTTATTGGGGTATCGCTTGTTTGGGCTTAGCCGGACTGATCGCTGTATGTACACGCAATTACTGGATCACGCTATTGGTTAGTGCATTGACCAAAAGAAAATACAGGATTACAGAAGGATTTAGAGAGCATTAAAGGCCAATTGAGACCGTTTGAGAAAGTTTAAGACCGTTTGAGAGCGTTTGATAACATTAAAAAAGAATTATGATTTTAGAAATTACTGATTTAAAGAAGGTTTATGCCAACAAAATTGTGGTTAACATCAGTGACTTAAAAATTACTGCCGGAGAAACTATCGGACTGGTTGGCAATAACGGGGCCGGAAAGACTACATTATTTAGAATGTTACTTGACCTGATCCGCCCTACTGAAGGACATGTATATTCTAAGGGCAGGGACGTTACGGGTAATGATGAATGGAAAGATTACACCGCATCTTATCTGGACGAAGGTTTTTTAATCGATTATTTGACCGCTGAAGAATACTTTATATTCATAGGAAGTCTGCATAACCTTAGCACTGCAGAAGTAATGGATTATTTAAAACAATATGAAGAGTTTTTTAATGATGAAATCATAAATAAGGGGAAATACATCCGGGATTTTTCAAAAGGGAACCAAAACAAAATTGGCATTGCCGCTGCCTTAATGCAAAATCCGGAGCTACTTATACTGGACGAACCTTTTGCCAACCTTGACCCAACTACACAGATCAGGCTAAAATCGCTGATCAGATCGCTCAAAGAAGAAAAAAAAATCACAACACTAATTTCCAGTCATGACTTAAACCATGTAACAGACGTATGCGACAGAATCATCCTATTGGAAAAAGGGCTGATCATTAAAGATTTCAATAAGGACGAAAACACGCTGAAAGAACTGGAAGAATACTTTTCGGAATAAACAGATACTGTATAGAATTATAGTCACACTAAAGTTACGTAATCAGTATTTTTGGTCATTCTGTATCATTTCGTCCTGAATTTAATCTCCCACACCCCGTAATTCCCGACCAATTGCATATAATCCGGAAACATAAAAACTTGGCATTAGGTTTGATTTAAGCCAAACAGAAAACAAATGATAACAACATGATGACTTCAAAATTTAAAATAGCAACATTTAGTATAGCATTATCCCTTGGTGCCATGGCATTTCAAGGTTGCGATAGTTTAACAAAAACACAAAAAGGAGCGGGTATTGGTGCTGCTGCAGGTGGTGTACTTGGTGCAATTATTGGCAAAAAAGCTGGTAATACTGCCGTAGGAGCTATCATCGGTGCTGCCGTTGGTGGTACTGCAGGTGGTTTTATCGGAAAAAGAATGGATAAACAAGCTGCTGAAATACAAAATGCTATCCCTAACGCTGAAGTAATACGTGAAGGTGAAGGTATCATCGTTAAATTTGACAGCGGTATCCTGTTTGGTTTCGATAAGTCTGATTTAACTGCGCAAGCAAAAACAAACGTTAAGTCTTTAGCAAGTTCATTAAACCAATATCCTGGAACAGACATTAAAGTAATTGGCCATACCGACAATAAAGGTACTGAGGCATATAATATGGGTCTTTCGGAAAGAAGAGCAGCAGCTGTTAAAGCTTATGCTGTTTCTCAAGGTGTGCCGGCATCCCGCCTGATCACTTTAGGGAAAGGTTTTTCTGAGCCAATTGAAGACAATTCAACTGAAGCAGGAAGAGCTGCTAACCGTAGGGTTGAAGTTGTTATCGTTGCCAACGATCAGTTGAAAAACGAAGCAAAAGCCCAAGGAAAATAATCAAGCGCATTTACATCTACCTATAAAAACGAAAACCCGTCGTACTTTGTACTTCGGGTTTTTTACGTTTAGTGTTATTCGATTTGGTATTCCTTTCGCTGTAAAGCGTGTTTCATCAACTGCTTTTAAGATCCGTATATATCTTCAAAATAATGAATGGCCAATGATTTTAGCAATAACTCCTGCTCCATCATCGCGAAAGACGGAACGGGTTTCACCAATTTCCAATGCGGCCAGCCATCCTGATCTAAACCTTCCAGTTCATAGAATCCCATTTCGCTTAACAAGCGACAGGTAGCGATATGCATTAGTTCCTCTTTTTGGCGTTTACTGTATTTGCCAGGGCCTTTACCAAGCTCCTGTACACCTATTAAAAACAGTATTACTTTTAAATCCGGAATATCTGAATCAAACTCCTGTGCTATTTTCTGTTGCAAAACTTTCCATTTTGCATGTGTTTCTGCAGGCTTCATAAGGCAAAGATACAATTTAGCTCCGCAGCTTTCTGATAATAAATGAATGCCAATTGAATCCTTATTGTTAATTTTATCGCTATGGAGAAAGCAATTGTAACAGGCTTATTGGCATTTGGTATGTCGGGCAAAGTATTTCATGCACCATTTATAGATGCACACCCCGGCTTTAAATTTCATGCGGTATTAGAACGTAATCAGAAAAAAGCGGCCGGGGATTATCCGGGTGTAAAAAGCTACGATAGTTTTGAAGAACTAATCGCAGATCCGGAAATTGAGCTGGTGATTGTAAACACACCTAACTTTACGCACGCCGATTATACCCGCAGGTCACTGCAGGCCGGGAAACATGTATTGGTTGAGAAACCCTTCACCCCCACATCGGCCGAAGCAAAAGAACTTTTCGACCTTGCCAGAAGCCTGGGCAAAAAAATCTTTATCTATCACAATAGAAGATGGGACAGCGATTGTACCTCGATTCAGAAAGTAGTAGAAAGTGGACAGCTGGGCAATATCAATGAAGTCCATTACAGATATGACCGTTATAGAAAAGCTATAGGCCCTAAAATATTTAAAGAAGAACCACATCCGGCAAGCGGATTGTTGTACGATCTGGGACCCCACCTCCTTGATCAGGCCATCAGCTTATTCGGTAAGCCTAAATCCTTTTATAAGGTATTGGGGAAACACCGTGAGCACACCAAGGTAGATGACTACTTTATGATCCACTTATCCTACCCTAACGACCTCAATGTATTCCTTACTTCCAGTTTGCTGGTTGCAGATCCTCAAAAAGCATTTGTACTCCATGGATCGGCGGGTTCATTTGTTAAAGGGCGTTCTGACGTACAGGAAGAACAATTATTAAAGTCAATGAAGGTAAACAACCCTGTTTATGGAATTGAACCCCCTGAAAGTAAGGGCCGTTTAACTATTATAGATGACCACGGAAATCCAAATGTAAGCTATGTTGATTCTGAAAACGGGAATTACATCGGCTTATTTGAAGCCGTTTATCAATCAATAATTAATGAAGTCCCTTATCCGATTACCGAAGAGCAGATCATTACACAATTGGAAATCCTGGAAGCATAATTTATGAACATCATCCTGTTTGTAGTTATCCCCGCATTTATAATCGTTGTATATTTTATTCTGAAAGGAAATAAACCGAGGTTAGAAGAGATAAATAAACTGACCGAGGAAGAGCGGGGCCTATTGGTAAATCACGTTCACTATTATCAACAGCTGGATGCGGGAGAGCGGCAGCGGTTTGAACACAAGCTACTCGCTTTCTTAGCCTACGTACGCATTGAAGGCGTTGGGATAGCAGTTGAACCACTCGACAGGTTATTGGTTGCTTCAAGTGCCATTATACCGGTGTTTGGCTTTGAAGAAGATTGGAAGTATAAAAACCTGTCGAGTGTTTTGCTATATCCGGATACTTTTAACAAAGACTTTCAATTTGAAGGCGGCGAAAGAAGCATTTTGGGCATGGTTGGTGAAGGGTATATGAACGGACAAATGATCTTATCACGTTCCGCATTGATACAGGGTTTTTCAAATGCCGCAGATAAAGAGAATACCGCCATACATGAGTTTGTCCATCTCCTGGATAAATCAGATGGCGCTACAGATGGTGTACCGGACAACCTGATGAAACATGAGTATACCGTACCATGGGTAAAAATGATCCATCAGGAAATGCAGAATATAGAAAAGGGAAAATCCGACATTAATCCTTATGCCATTACCAACGAAGCAGAATTCTTTGCGGTAGTATCTGAGTATTTTTTCGAAAATCCAAAGCAGCTAAAGGTAAAGCATCCGCAGTTATATCAGATGCTATCGGAAACTTTTTCACAAGATCTTGCCAGCAGGTAATCTATAAGCTGCCTAAAAGAGCAACAGCAAACTCTGTAGGGATTTCGATATGTGGTATATGACCACAGGCATCGAATTCAACGATTTTAGCCTCTGGTATTTTGGCTGCTGTTTGCTTTCCTAAAAACCTGTATTGACCGTATAACGCCTGTTGATCCGGGCTAAGCAAGCCCTTACCCACAATTGTTTTATCCTCTTTTCCGATAAACAGAACCGTTGGCACCCTTACATTAATGAATTCGTACACTACGGGTTGTTCGTAGATCATGGTATAGGTCATCGCTGCAACTTTCGCCCATCTTGGAAAATCGGCACTATTGGTTACCCCTCCCGCAATACGGACCAACTCTTCATACTCTGGCTTCCATACAGTGAAATAAGAGCTCTGATAGTATTTGCGAACACTTTCGGCCGTGGATTTCAACTCTGTTGCATATTGTTGTTCCGTGGTCACATAGGGAACAAACCTACGGTAATCTTCCAGCCCTATCGGGTTTTCCAACAATAGCTTTTCTGTTTGCTCAGGATACATCAAGGCAAACCTGGTAGCCAGCATACCGCCCATTGAATGGCCCAACACACTTGCCTTCTGGATGCCAAGCGCATCAAGCAAGGCCTTATTCCAGGCCGCCATCTGGTGAAAGCTGTAATGTATAAAGGGTTTTGATGACTTACCAAAACCAATCTGGTCTGGTACAATAACCCTGAACCCCCTTGCAGTTAAAGCCTTTATTACGCCCGACCAGTAATAGCCCCCAAAATTCTTCCCGTGAAAAAGCATTACAGTTCTGCCATTAGCCATCTGAGTTGGCGCAACATCCATATAGGCCATACGTACATCCTGTCCCTCAACTGATATGGGAAAGTATTTTACGGGGTAAGCATATGGAACATTTTCTAAGGTGGTGGATAAGGTATCTGCTTTTTGCGCCAGTGCAATTACAGACGAGGTACAAAGGATAAGTAGGGATAACGCTATTCTTTTTAACATAGGTAGTTTTTGAATCAACAATAAAAGTTTTGAAAGTTCTAAACTTACACATAATTTATTTTTCGAAGGAAATTTAAACCAAAGATCGCGATTTAAGAAAGTAATGCCCTTTTGGGAATAAGCGTTGATGAACATTAAAATCAGGCTGTATCACTAACATCGATTAATGACACAGCCTGCATAGCACAGATTGTTATAAAAATGGCACTGAAATACCGAAGGTAACATTACGACCAGGATTGTAAATACCTGCTGGTTTGTACCGGCTCAAATGGTTATAATATTCCTTGTTTAGCAGGTTTTGCCCGGTTACCCAAATGTTAAATGCCCCTTTTTTTGTACTGATACTTGTTCCAATGCCTGCATCAAGTAGTGTATAGCCATTGGTTTGTGTTTCAAAACTATCAAAACGCGCCTGTTTAAAAGTATTCGTTACACCAACCTTAACATAGGTATCCGCAAATCCTTTAATATTAGGCTCAAAGCGGATTTCGTTATTGATGCTGGCTGCTGGAATAAAGGGCAATGCCAGATCAGTGGCCCGGTTAACACCTCTTGTATAAGAAAAAGAGTTTTCAAAGTGCAGGGATTTTATCAGGTGAAAATCTACAGAAGCCTCTCCTCCCAATAAATCAGCATTGGTTTGCACATAACGATATACGGGTAACGTTTCTATGCTGCCGTCCTCATTTTCAAAAGGCATGGTCTCGTTGTTAAAATTACCTGGATAAATGTAATTGAAGATTCGGTTGGCATACGCGTTTAAGCCAAAGGTTACCTTTTCAGCCGTATACTCCAGTCCCAGATCAAACTGTACGCTCGTTTCCTGCTTAAGGTTACTGTTTCCGATTTCGTACCTGAATGTACCCTCATGTCGGCCATTGGCACCTAGTTCCGCGATATTAGGCGCTCTGAACCCTGAGCCCGCATTACCTTTAAGGACAAGGTTCTTTGCGATATCCAATGCAAAACCCAATGATCCTGAAAGGTTGGAAAACTTGTTATCAAAGCCTGTAAAAACCTGCCCACCATCAAAATTCAATTCTTTACCGCTGATCTTTTTATAGTCGTAACGCAGACCTACATTAATTGCGCCTTTGGTAAAATTACGTTTCAGATAAGCAAAAGCACCAATATTATTGCTGTTATAATCTGGAATCAGAAACTCATCTCCTCTATTTTCATTGTCCTGGTACATCCCCTGCACACCAATAGCAGGCTGCCATTGCCCTAAACTAGGAAAGTTGTACTTTACATCATAAGTGTAAGACTTAAGGTTCAGATTTAACCCAGGCTCCTGCATACTTTCTTCAAATTCCTTTCTGATGTTACTTTGAAAGGCGAATACAGTCTTCAATTGACCTTTCCCAAGGATAAAATTACTGTTCAATGCGGTACGGTAATGGGTAATATCCTGGAACGGCAAGTTCAATCTTCTTTCCTTGGCCTCCTTTTGTGTGATGATTGATCCGTCGTCATTCAAATAATTACCCTCATTATCCGGGCCTTCTTCTACCAATCCAATATTGGTATAAAAACGGGAAAATGTAAGGTGAGAATAACCCCAGCTTTTATTCAAGCCCAGCATCCCATTAAAATTGAGTTCATTAAACCCCGAATTTGGCACTGTTGTATTCTTATATCCAAAACCATACGCATTTTTATAAGAAGCACGGCCACGGTATACAAAACCATCATCGTTACCCTGCAACATTAAAGAAGATGCTGTAAGACCATTATTCGTACTGTAGGTAGATGTAAACGTTCCATTGTGCACACCAGGAGCAGGTACAAGGTCATCAATCACATTGATCACACCTCCAAGCGCATCAGAACCATAAAGTAAGCTTGCAGGCCCCTTTAATATTTCAATTCTAGCGGCAGAGAACTGATCCACTTCAATGCCATGCTCGTCACCCCACTGCTGGGCCTCCTCTCTTGCACCATCAACCATAGTCAATACCCGGTTGTAACCAAGCCCTCTTATTATTGGTTTAGAGATTGCTCCGCCCGTGCTTACCTGCGAAATACCTGGAATTTTAGCAATGGCATCAATCAGGTTTGTACCTCCCGCCTGTGCTAATTTTGTTTTACCTACAGTAACCACCGACAAACTATTCGTTTTATTATTTGAGCTAAATGGTGAGCCTGTGATTACAACTTCGGCACTCTCGATAATAGAGGGTGATAAAGAAATAACCAGGTTATTCTGAACAGACAGATCTACAACAGTCGAATAAGTTTTATATCCCACATACCGCACTTCCAGTAGGAACTTACCTTTTGCAGGTACATTCTTCAGGATAAACTCTCCCTGATTATTAGTCGTTGTGATAGCTTTTAAGTCTGTAATATAAATGGTGGCACCTCCAAGCGGTGCATTTGTAGCTGCATCTACAACTTTTCCCCTGAACTGGGCGACTTCAGTCGCAAAGCTCAATACAGGAGAGAATAGATATAGCGCTATGAATAGTAAAAGATGTACTCTTTTCATTTGAATAAATTGTATAAACGACGAAATCAGCATGCGGGGCATACCAATCCGTACTCATAATAATTAAAGGAATTAACAGGCCATTTAAACCCGTAGACTAAGAATGTCTAAGCAAGGGGAGGCCCCCGTAATGCAAGATCAATTAATTTGGTATACGAACTACTTATTGTACCATAAAACTTAACAACAGGCCTGCTAAGCAGGTAAACCTCGAAATGTTGTTTGGCGGTAGTATAGTTCTTCTCAAAATGTGCTTCACAGACTAAACAGTGTTCTGTCTGTGTACCAACATGTAGCTTATGCGCACAGGTCTTTTCATGTGCCGAACACTTTACTTCGGGATGATCATGGTGATGAAAAACACTAAAAGGAGTCAATGCTATGGCAAATACCCATAACAACAAAACCGATAATATACGATGTATATGTAAGTGCTTTTTCTTCAACTTATCACAAAACTAGTGAATTCTATAGAATAGGTGTGGATTTAAATTTGTCCGGCACATGCAGGCCTGTTTTATTACAAAAGGATGATGTAATAAAGGGCTAATTTTAACTGTTTTACGAAACAAGCGAACCATTTCTACGTTATCTTAAGAAAGAAAACCATGGCAACAGCTCAGCAAATAAGAACGGCTTACATCGATTTTGTGCTCACAAATGATGAAAGGCCAAAATCGGTTTATAGCTTTGTTAAAAAACTAAAAATTACCGAATCCGAATTTTACACCTTTTATGCTTCTTTCGACAGTATAGAGAAGCTAATCTGGGTAGAGTTAACAACTGAAACTATAAATACCCTGCAAGGGCAGGAAGTTTGGGCACAGTATTCGGCAAGGGACAAAATACTCGCGTTTTTCTACAGTTATGTTGAAGTGTTAAAAAAACAACGAAGTTTTGTCATCTATAGTTTGAAAAGGTTCAGGCCACAGCTATCTACACCAAACGTACTGTCTGGTGTAAAGCCAATATTTGAGAACTTCGCTGAAAACATTATCAATGAAGGATTGGAATCGGGCGAACTTGCGGACCGCAAATTTCTAAGTAAAAAATATAAAGATGCTGTGTGGCTTCAGTTTGCCTTTATTGTGAACTTCTGGATTGATGACGATAGCGAAGATTTTGAAAAAACAGACGAGGCTATTGAAAGAGGTATTAATGTTACGTTCGATCTGTTTCAAAAATCTCCTTTGGATAACCTCTTTGAATATGGAAAATTCCTTTCCAGAAATGGCAGAATGAAAGAAAAGATGGGGCTATAAATTTTATGAAAGAGCAAGATAGTATTCCGGTAACAAAGGGGCAAAGGTCTGCTAAGTTTGTGAAAACAGGGTTTCAAATAGGTGGTAATTACATCAAACACTATTCTAAAAAGCTTTTTGACCCCGACCTAAGCAGGGACGAATTAAACGAAGACAATGCAACTGATATTTATAAATCGCTGAGTGAGCTAAAGGGCAGTGCACTTAAAATTGCGCAGATGCTAAGTATGGATAAAAATATCCTGCCTAAATCTTACATCAATAAATTCAGTCAGTCACAATACAATGCCCCACCATTATCCGGGCCATTGATTGTAAGAACTTTTACCAGAATTTTCGGGAAGACCCCGGATCAGATCTACGATACATTTAACTTAAATTCTACCAACGCAGCCTCTATCGGGCAGGTGCATGAAGCTACCCTAAATGGAAAAAAGCTGGCCGTTAAAATTCAGTACCCAGGAGTTGGCGATAGTATCTCATCCGATCTGAAAATGGTGAAACCGTTTGCCTTTCGCTTACTTGGGATGAGTGAAAAAGAGCTGAGCATTTATATTAAAGAAGTAGAAGAACGTTTACAGGAAGAAACGGACTACGAACTGGAGGTAAAACGATCTATCGAATTTTCAAATGCCTGTGCCCATCTTGAAAATGTAGTTTTCCCGACCTATTATCCTGAGCTTTCCGGCAAAAAGATCATTACAATGGACTGGATTGAAGGGAGCCATTTAAAAGAATTTTTGCAGACAAATCCTTCCCAGGTCTTGCGTAATAAAATCGGGCAGGCATTGTGGGATTTTTACAATTTCCAGCAGCATGAACTAAGGGCTGTACATGCAGACCCCCACCCGGGTAATTTTTTAATTACCCCTGACGAAAAACTCGGTGTGATTGATTTCGGCTGCATTAAAGAAATGCCAGATGATTTTTATGAACCTTTTTTCTCTTTAATTTCTTCGGACGTCCTTAAAGACAAAGAAAAAACTATTGAGGCTTTCAGGAAGTTGGAAATGATCCAACCTGGCGACAGTGACAATCAGATTGAATTCTATTACACCGCTTACCGTGAAATGATTGAATTATTTGCCAGGCCATACACCAGTAAGCGTTTTGATTTCAGCAAGCCCGAATTCTTTGAACAACTATATGGTTACGGTGAAAAGATATCTGGCATGGCTGAATTTAAACAAGCGAGGGGAGTAAAACATTTTATATATGTTAACCGGACCAACTTTGGGCTGTACACCATTCTTCATGAATTAAAAGCGGTCATCAATACCGACACCTTTCAACCTCACCTGGAGATATTTGGATAAAAAAAGAGGGGCAACCGCCACAATCGCTCCCCTTTTTACCTAAAACTAAAAACTAATCATATGACAGTTATAATTGTAAAAGGTTTCAAAAGAAAACCTCTATTTTTGTCATTTTTATATACTTTTCTCCCAAAGCTCCCCAATCATCATATTATTGTTTAAAAAAATCAAATAATACATAAACAAAGGAGTCAACTTAATATATTTGTAATTAATAAATTGCTCCGACCTTGAAAAAACAAGCTGCAACGTATAAGAAGATTCTTGTCATCGAAGACAATCACGCCATTTTGGACGTGATTACACTGATTTTGCAAAGCGAATCCTATAAGGTAACCGGCCTGAACAAGAGTATTCATATGATGGCAAATATTGAAGAACATAAGCCGGACCTGCTTATTTTAGATATTATGCTGCCTGATGGAGATGGAAGAGAGTTGTTAAAACAACTGAGAACAAATGGGCCAACAGCCAATTTACCTGTACTGATGATCTCGGCAAAGTACACGGCCCAGAATATCCAGCATGGTGAGTATATACCAAATGGTTTTTTACCCAAGCCTTTTGATATTGATGATCTGCTTGACAGAATTGAGGGTATACTTGCTGGAAAAACGTACTAAATCAATCGGGTAATTCGTAGATTAGACCAAAAGATCTGACTATGAACAGCAACGAACAACTTATCCATCATTTCTATAGCAGCTTTCAGCGGAAAGACGTACAGGCCATGCAAGATTGCTATGCAGCCGGTGCGACATTTAGCGATCCTGTATTCACAAATCTAAATGCTGCGGAAGTTAGGTCGATGTGGGCAATGCTGTTAAAAAACGGCAAGGATATGCGCGTTGAATTCAAAAACATTGAAGGCAATGACAATTGTGTAACAGCAGAATGGGATGCCTGGTATACATTTTCTAAAACAGGCAATAAGGTCCATAATCAGATAAAAGCTTCATTTCTTATTGAGAACGGAAAAATAGTGAAGCATACAGATCAATTCAGTTTCTATAAATGGGCAAAGCAAGCCCTCGGAGTGACCGGCGTGTTACTTGGCTGGACAGGCTTCCTCAAAAACAAAATCAGCACAACTGCAAAGAAAAGCCTGAAAAGCTTTATGATTGGAAAAGCCTAATTGGCTTTTACCAATTCAATGATCGCTTCAACTGATAATTTTTGTTGCTGTCCACTTTGCATATCTTTTAACGTAAGTAAACCTGTTTGCATCTCATCACTCCCAATCAAGATCACATATGGGATGTGCTTGTCATCTGCGTAACCCATTTGCTTTTTAAGCTTCGCTGAGGAAGGATATAACTCAGCTGCAACACCAGTTCCGCGTAACCGCTGTAAGATTGGCAGCGCGTATCTTTCTGCGTCTTTATCAAAGTTGCTGATCAGCACCCTCGTTCCTGCTGCTGCAGATTCTGGAAAAAGGTTGAGTTCCTGTAACACATCGTAAATCCTATCTGCACCAAAGGAAACACCTACACCAGTCAAGCCTTTCAAGCCAAACATTCCGGTAAGGTCATCATAGCGACCACCGCCTCCTATACTTCCCATTGCAACCTCGTTGGTTTTAACTTCAAAGATGCAACCAGTATAGTAGTTTAATCCACGTGCAAGAGTAATATCCAGTTCTACATCCGGGTTTAAAGTAGAATCCGCTTTAATGAGTTCCTTTACATAATCAAATACCTTTTCAATTTCTGATATCCCTGTTAAGCCAGTTGTAGAATTTTGTAGTACAGTTTTTAAGCTGCTTAACTTTTGTTCATTGGAACCTTCCAGTAAAATTACTGGTTTTAGTTTATCAATATCTTCAGCTGTAAAACCACGTTCAATCAACTCTTTGGTGACTCCTTCCAACCCTATTTTATCCAGTTTATCAATTGCAACCGTCATGTCGATAATCAGTTCGGGTTTACCGATAACTTCGGCTATGCCAGTCAGGATTTTGCGATTGTTGATTTTTATAGTAAAGTCTTTCAAACCAAGGTTGCTTAGTGCTTCCTGATAAATCAGGATAAACTCTGCTTCGTTCAATAAACTATCAGAGCCTACCACATCTACATCGCACTGATAAAATTCTCTGTAACGGCCTTTCTGCGGTCTGTCGGCACGCCAAACAGGCTGTACCTGGAAACGTTTAAATGGCAAGGAAATGTCGTTCTGGTGCATCACTACATAGCGGGCAAAAGGCACGGTCAAATCATACCTTAATGCCTTTTCACTAATGGATGAAATCATCGCATTTGAATTGGCTTGCGCCAGCAGATCAGGCTTTACCTTTGACAAATAATCGCCACTGTTTAATATTTTAAATATCAATTTATCACCCTCATCGCCATACTTACCTGTTAAAGTGGAAAGGTTTTCCATTGAAGGCGTTTGTATTTCGGCATAGCCATATTTTTTGAAAACAGTTTTAACAGTATCAAAAATGAAATTGCGCTTAACCATTTCCTGAGGAGAAAAATCTCTGGTTCCTTTTGCTAAAGAGGGTTTGATATTTGACATAGGCGCAAAAGTACAAAACTAACAGGCATAAAAAAAGGTTGTCAGCTTTATAGGCAGACAACCTTGATATTTTTTATGTGCCACGTCATTCTGAAATAAATTCAGAGTCCCGTTTAAGCAAGTATTTCTAATTAAACCAATAACCTGATTGGCTCTTCCAACAATCCTTTAAGTGTTTGCAGGAAGGCAGCACCTGTTGCGCCATCAACCACACGGTGATCACACCCTAAGCTCAGCTTCATCACGTTACCCGGTACAACTGCTCCGTTTTTAACAACCGGAATTTGTTGTATCGCACCTACCGATAGAATAGCTCCATCTGGAGAGTTGATGATTGATGTAAATTCATCAATACCAAACATACCCAGGTTGGAAACCGTGAAAGTAGAACCTTCCCAATCTGAAGGCTGTAATTTTTTAGCTTTTGCTTTCTGTCCGTATTCTTTAACCTCCGCAGAGATATGAGATAATGATTTACCATCCGCAAAACGAACAACAGGAACAAGTAACCCATCTTCTACGGCCATTGCTACACCAATATTCGTATGCTCATTGAAACGGATTTTATCACCACGCCATGAAGAATTAACCGCAGGATGTTGTTTTAATGCAACAGCAACAGCTTTAATTATAATATCATTGAACGAAACCTTAACTGGCGCAACAGCATTAATAGCTGTACGTGCAAGCATTGCATTGTCCATATCAATACTAATATTTAAGTAGAAATGTGGCGCAGTAAACAAGCTTTCCGCTAAACGTTTGGCAATCACCTTACGCATCTGCGACACTGGTTTCTCAGTAAACCGCTCTTCACCAACATATTGAGGGATAACTGGCGCAGCTTTGTCAGCAGCCGGAGCCGATGAAGGTTCTGCTTTTGCCGGTGTGGCGGCAGGCTTAAAGTTCTCTATATCTTTCTTAATGATACGGCCACCATCTGCACTACCTGCAACCTGTGCAAGATCAATTCCTTTATCTTTTGCAATTCTCTTGGCTAATGGAGATGCTTTTAAACGCTCTCCACGTTCTCCGCTGCCCGATGAAGCAGGAGCTTCTTCCTGTGCTTCAGCTGCTTTTTCAGCAACCGGTGCATCAGATTTTTTATCTGCAGTTGTTGCAGGCCTGGCAGGTGCATCACCCTGGTTAAGAATTCCACTGATGTCAGTTCCTTCAGGACCAACGATAGCAATGATGCCATTCACTTTGGCAGCCTCACCTTTTTCAACGCCAATGTGTAACAAAGTTCCGGCAGCATAACCCATTACTTCCATAGTAGCCTTATCGGTTTCTACATCAGCAAGAATATCATCATCTTTTACTTTATCACCAACTTTTTTATGCCATTCAGCAATTACGCCTTCAGTCATGGTATCGCTTAACAATGGCATACGTACCACTGTTACACCCATTTTTTCCAGGTCTGCATCAGTTAACGCAGCACCTGCAGTTTCAGTTTTGCTTTCAGCAGGTTTTTCTGATGAAGGTTCAGCAGCTTTTTCCTCTTTAGCAGGAGCTGCGGCAGCACCTTCTTCAGCAGCTAAAGCAGCTTTATAATCTTCACCTTCTTTACCAATTACAGCGATAATCGCATCAACAGGAACAGCCTTACCTTCTTCTACACCAATGTACAATACGGTACCATCCCAATATGATTCTAAATCCATGGTTGCCTTGTCGGTTTCCACTTCGGCCATTACATCGCCGCTTTTAACTTTATCGCCAACTTTTTTGTGCCATTTAGCCATCACACCTTCAGTCATGGTGTCGCTCATTTTGGGCATTCTAACTATTTCAGCCATTCTATAATATCTATTGAAATGCGTTCTTAATTAATCTTTTACGTAAGGATAATCCTGTTGCACGTAAACATCCTTATATAATTCTGATGCATCAGGGAAAGGAGAATCTTCCGCGAATTTCACAGCATCATCTACAATCTGTTTTATCTTTCCTTCGATTTCTTCGATCCAGGCCTCATCTGCATATTTCTCTTTCAAAACAACCTCTCTCACAGCCTCAATAGGATCTTTAGCTTTATATTCTTCTAACTCGTCTTTTGTACGATATTTAGCAGGGTCAGACATAGAGTGTCCGCGGTACCTGTATGTTCTCATTTCAAGGAAGGTAGGACCTTCACCAGCTCTGGCACGCTGAATAGCTTCATCCATTGCATTGTGAACAGCAACCGGATCCATACCATCAACCGGGGCACATGGCATATCAAATCCTAACCCTATTTTGTAAATATCAGTCATGTTGGTTGTACGCTCCACTGAAGTTCCCATTGCATAGAAATTGTTCTCACAAACAAATACTACAGGTAGTTTCCAAAGCATTGCCATGTTGAATGCTTCGTTCAAAGCACCCTGACGAACAGCACCATCCCCCATATAGCAAACGTTTACATTATTTGTGCCTTTGTATTTTTCAGCAAATGCAATACCTGCTCCCAATGGGATTTGTCCACCTACAATACCATGTCCACCATAGAAATGATGTTCTTTACTGAACATGTGCATTGAACCACCTTTTCCTTTTGAGCAACCAGTAGCTTTACCATACATCTCTGCCATAATACTATCTGCACTTACACCTAAAGCCAATGCATGAGCATGATCACGGTAGGTAGTAATCATCGAGTCTCCTTTCTGCATAGCAGAAATTGCTCCGGCTACTACAGCTTCCTGACCGATATATAAATGACAAAAACCGCGGATTTTTTGTTGTCCGTAAAGTTGACCGGTTTTCTCTTCGAACTTGCGCATCAGCAACATCGACTCAAACCACTTCAGATAGGTATCTTTATTTATTTCTACTGCACTCATTTTGGGGTGTTGATTTTTTTACGAGAGCAAATCTACTTTTTTATTGCAATATATCGAAGCAATTGATGTAAAATGCACACTATGGTTACATAAATTAAGCCCACCAGCAATGCATATAACAAGGTCAATATTAGCACATATGCCCAAGTTAACAAATTAAAAGCAAACGGATCATAAAGAATGCAATCATAAGTTGCATTTAAAACGCGACTAACAGAAACTTATATGGTATCATAAATTATGTGTTTTCTGCGAGAATGTTAATAACTTTCAATATTAATCTGCAGGTATTTGGATAACATTTGTAAAATGTATATGTTTGCCATCCAAACAATAAGCCCGTAGTGGTGTACGTTTAAGTGTAAGTGATTAATACCCAAACTTAACAGTATAACATGATAAAAAAGTTTTTGTTTTCTACTCTAATTGGTTTGTGCAGCCTTACGGCCCTCAATGCGCAAACAAAAACAAAAGAAACCAACAAATTAGCAGATCCTGATAATTTAGCTTCCCAATATTTCTCGCAGGTTATGGGTGTTGCCGTGGATGCTACATCAAATGTAAAACTGTACAAATTCATTTACGAATGGATCGGAACACCATATAGATTTGGTGGAAATACGGAAAAAGGAATTGATTGTTCGGCTTTCACCAAGGCGATTTATGATAAAGTTTTCAACACTACAATTTTGCGTAATTCGCGTGATATTTTTAGCATGGTTGATCCTTTACCTAAAGACGAACTAAAAGAAGGGGATCTGGTATTCTTTAAGATAAAAAGCAGAAGCATTACACATATTGGCATTTACCTGGGCGATAACCGCTTTGCACATGCATCATCTAGCCGTGGTGTCGTGATCAGTAACTTAAATGAGCCATATTACTCAAGATATTTTTACAAAGGAGGCCGTATTTTAGATGGCGTAAAAGAAGACCTGATCCAGGAATAGTCACCTTTAACCTATAACAATACTGGTCCTTCTAAAACACTTAGAAGGACTTTTTTTATACCTATCTTCAAATGAAATTTTCAGTTACCGGCCTTCTGATCACAGCAAGTTCTTTCATCATGTTAAGTTGCGGCAGTAATACGGCCAGCGTTCCCCAGCAATTCCCAACAGATGACACGCTTAAAGTTAAAAAAATCGACACGCTATCGATCACGGCAGTAGGAGACATTATGATTGGCTCTGCATATCCTTCCAAATCCAACCTCCCATCAGACGATGGCATAAACAGCTTTAAAGCTGTCGGTTCATTTTTAAAAGGGGATATTGTATTTGGTAACCTGGAAGGGTGCTTCCTAAACAATGGAAAATCTACCAAATGTAAGGACACCAACAGCAACAGCTGCTTCGCCTTCAGAATGCCTGAACGTTATGCAGGTATTATTCAAAACGCGGGTTTTAATCTGCTGAGCATAGCAAATAACCATGTCGGTGACTTCGGCTTAAAGGGCAAAACGAGAACGGTCGCTATTTTAGATTCGCTGAACATTCAGTACGCCGGATTGCAATCACACCCTTTCAGCATTTTTGAAAAAGACAGTGTAAAATATGCCTTTTGCGCTTTTGCGCCAAATGAGAATACGGTATCCATCAATAAGGTTGACAGCGCAAGGCAGCTGGTCAAACAGTTAAAATCCCAGGCCGATATTGTAATTGTTTCTTTTCATGGTGGTGCAGAGGGTGCAAAGTTTGAGCATGTTCCAAAAAGGAAGGAAATATTTTACAACGAAAACAGGGGGGATGTTTATGCTTTTGCACATGCAGTGATTGATGCTGGTGCAGATGTAGTTTTGGGCCATGGCCCTCATGTTACCAGAGCTGTTGAGGTTTATAAGAACAAGTTTATTGCATATAGCCTGGGGAATTTTTGCACATATGGTATGTTCAGCCTTAAAGGCCCCAATGGAATTGCCCCATTGCTACAACTCAAAATTAACAGCAACGGGGATTTCTTATTTGCAGATGTTGTTTCTGTAAAGCAGGACAAGGTTAACCGCTTGCGCTTAGACCCCGAAAACGGAGCTTTCAACAAAATCAAAGTCTTAACTGATACTGACTTCCCCGGACATAATTTAAATTTCTCCGAACCGGGACGTATCCTGTTAAAAGATTAAGATTCGTCTTTTGTATTTTTAACCAGGCCAATACCCGAAACGAAGAATATCAACCCAATAATACCGGCAACAATTAGTTCCCGGCTTTGAAGACTATGCTTTACAAAGCCATAGCCGGCATAAATAAGACCTAGGATACCTAAAATGGTTAGTATCGTCCCAAAAGTACGTTTAACATTCATCATGATTATATTTAGTACACCAATGTATTACAATATCCGTGCCCATATAATTAATTCAAAAATGTACGCACTAAATCTTCCAATAGCCCGTGAATAGTTCGTATCTTGAAGTCATATTCGACTCAAAACTTATAACATATAACTTATAACTCACGCTATGTACATGTACATCATTATTTTTCTGCTGCTGGTCATTCTTGCCAGCTCATTCGTTACAGTTAAACAGGGAACAATTGCGGTAATTACAATTTTCGGTAAATACAGACGCCTGTTAAGTCCGGGACTTAGTTTAAAAATCCCCTTGATAGAGGCCATTCATTCCCGCATCTCAATACAAAACAGGTCTGTAGAACTATCTTTCCAGGCAGTTACCCAGGATCAGGCAAACGTGTACTTTAAAGCGATGTTACTTTACTCCGTAATCAACCATGATGAGGAAACGATTAAAAACGTAGCTTTTAAGTTTGTCGATTCAACGAACTTAATGCAAGCCCTGATCCGTACCATTGAGGGTTCAATAAGGGCATATGTAGCTACACAAAAGCAGGCCAATGTACTTGCGCAACGTAATGAAATTGTAGAACATGTGAAGCACCAGATTGACCAGGTGTTAGAAACCTGGGGGTATCACCTACAAGACTTACAACTGAACGACATTACGTTTGACGAGGAAATTATGCGGTCAATGAGTCGGGTTGTGGCCTCTAACAATTTAAAAGCCGCAGCCGAGAACGAAGGCCAGGCTTTATTAATTACTAAAACCAAAGGCGCAGAAGCTGATGGTAATGCGATTAAAATTGCAGCCGCAGCAGAGCGCGAAGCAGCACAACTCCGTGGACAGGGTATTGCGTTATTCAGAGCTGAAGTTGCCCATGGTATGACTAAAGCAGCCCAGGAAATGGAGCAAGCCAACCTGGACATCTCGGTAATCCTTTTCACGATGTGGACAGAATCCATCAAACATTTTGCGGAGAACAGTGATGGTAATGTGATCTTCCTGGATGGTTCAACCGAAGGGATGAACAAAACCATGAAAGAAATGATGTCAATGCAAATTCAGAAAACTGCAGAGAGCAAAAAATAGTAGGTAGCAAAAGAAGCTAACGATAAGCTATATTGAACAAATCACGGCTATGACGTTAGCTTCCCCTTTGTTCATGCACAAATATATTATTTGAATATGGCTTAGTTAAAGAGATAGGAAATGCCAATTGTTACAGCTAGCGTTTCATTATATCTTGGAATTTGTTGCTCCATTATTCTTTTTTGCTGATCCATTAAAGATCGGTAATAATGACCTTTTACAGAGCAAGATATATCATTAAGGATTTTATAGTTCATCTCTATTTTTGCTGCCAAACCTAATTCTGATCTATTATTTTTTTTTGTAAAGTCAGAACCAGCTTTGATATCTTCTATTTTAATATATTCATCACCCGTTATATTTGAGGATAGTTCGAAGGCATTTGGTGCAAGCCCATATGTTGTGCTCCTTATCCAATAAGCATAATATCCGCCTATTGAACCGCCTATCTTTAGCCGGCCGATAATCGTCACCCCCATTTTAATACTAATTGGCAATTGCAGGTAGGTGTTTTCTGTATCCTGATAAATGTTTTTTTTGTTTTTTATTGAATAGTTCTTTTGTAAGGTTCCAGGTGTGGCTTCAAGAGAAAAATAGTTATTTAACTCACGTTCTATGTTGAAATTTATGATGTAACCTTGCTTTGAAGTTATTATCAATGTATTATTTGACGGAATAAAATTTAATTTATTGTAAGTGGCACCAAAGTCCAGCCCAACGTTTGTTTGGGCTTTTATATTAGTGACACAGATTAGGGAAAAAAAAAGTGTAGAAATGCAGAAGCTTTTTTTTATGGTCATTTTTTATAGATTTGATTTATTGCGATCTCCAGTTGAGAATCCTTTCCTGCTGACAGCTCTTTAATATTAAAGAATGAAACGATATCTGGCGTAATTCCTGTTCCTTCATAAAATGTTCCGTTAACATCTTTAAACTCTGATGAGGATGTTTTTACGCTTAAAAAAGTACCAACATCGAATGATCCGGAATTAAATATATCTGGATCTGAAAGCGGACCGGTAGCACCGTAAGTTTGTTCGCCTATAAATAAATTATCTTTAGATTTCAACGCAAGAATCATAATTTCAGATAAAGATGCTGAAAAACTGTCACCTAATATCATAACTGGAGTTTGCCGGGGATATTCAGGATCATATTTTAACCTTGATTCTAACCATGGTAAATAATCCAATTTTCCCATTCCATTTTTGCTTCTGCTATAGCCAAAAACAATGTCCTTACCAACTAATTTTCCAGCAAGAAAATTCAAATCTTCCATATTGCCTCCCATATTATTCCTGAGATCAATTATGATACCTCTAACTGGATTTGAAGTTCTCTTGAGTTGGGAAAAAAAGGAATTGAGAATTTTTTTTATCGAATTATCGACTGTGGAATTATAGGATTGTTTGAGTGCAAAAAAATTGCATTGAAAATAAAGTATATCGTAATTTATCGTACCTGTAGTCGCACTTATTAGTTCTCCATAATTGCTAACATTTCCCTTCCCTGAAATAAATCCATTGTCTAAATATGATTTAACTATATTAACATAGTTATACCTACTATGATAGTTTTCAGCGTTGATTTTTCTATCAAGAGAAGGTGTAATGACAGTCCCGATTAAGGGCGGTTCTTGAAAAGTAATGCTGAAATGATTATCGATTAAATTGCTAGTCATTTGTTTGAAATATAACATTGCTTTTCTTTTGTCTTCTTCCGTATTATTGAGTTGGTCGAAAAGCGGCTTGTATTTCTTGTATATTAAATTCCAGTCGGTCGTCTCTTTGTCCCAGTAAACATATTGATTATTCATTTTATCCCAGAAATGAGCGAATATTAGCGGCAAACTATCAATAGTACCATTGGCTTGTCCATTGGACGTTTCTTTTTTACATGAGCTAATGATTAGACAGATCAGTATAAAAGAAAATTTCTTATAAGAATTAAATGATCTTTTAAATAAGCGGTGATGTTTTTCATTCATGGCATTAAAATTAATGTGCATAATCACAACTCCATAAATTAAACAAAAAATTCTCGAAAAATAACATAAATAAATTTTGAGATTTATGATGGAATATTGTTCGTGTAATAACGGGCCCCACTCACGTAATACATGACCGTGTTTACGTAAAATCAAATTTCATTACATAACTATTGTCTATTTTGTTAGAAATAATTTTTTTAAATTTTATGAAAAACAAAATTAAATTCGCCTGTATCTTATGGGCCGCAATCACTATTATCAGTAGTTGTAAGAAGAGTGAACAGTTGAAATCAAATTCAGAGATTTCAACTAAAAGCAGTAAGCTTTCAGGTGGAGATGGAGAGTGGGATTTATTAGGTTATGGAATAGATATTACGAGAAGTAACCTCGATCCTAACAGTAAATCCGATGCCCCAATTATAGACGTTCCAAGATTTAGGATTGATTTTCCAAATACTAGAATAGACATCACGCCTACGTCTTATAGCTACCATAAAGATTACAGCGGATCTACAGCGATAGAGTACATGAAAGAGTTCAGCAAACAAAAATCTTTTGAAATTAAGGCGAATGGAGAAGCCGGAACATACAAAATTGAAGGAAGTAAAGCCGAAGGTCCAATGTATAATTATTCAGGATCTTTTACGAAAAATTCGTATGATCAAAGCATAATTAAATATTCAAGTAAATACTCATACGCCTCTTATGAGGTAACTCGAGTGGTAAAAAGATTGCGATTTACTCAGGATGCATCTATTGAGTTACTAACTCAATACTTGACACCCGAATTTATAAATAATTTATCCACAATGAATGCCGAAGATTTAGTGGCAAGATATGGTACACATGTAATGCTAGATATCAGCATAGGGGGAGTTTTGAAATTTAATTACAGTGGTAATGTCGTAAAAGAAACTGATAATAGTAAAAAAACGGAAGGAATAAAAACTGGATTTAGTTTTGGTTTGAAGAAATTAATTAATATCAGTCTCGCTACAGATAAAACCCTAACACAGATAGAAGAAACGTCTAACGAGACTCAAAATAAAGTTTACGAGGGACAATATTACGGCGGTACAAACTCTGGGATGACTTTAAGTATCGATAAAGACGGGAATACTTCTTCATCTATTAATTTAGCAAGTTTTGAATCAAGTATTAATGCTGCTAATGCAGCACTAGTTGATGTGGGAAAGGGTGTCTTCATTTATAATTTCATAACTGATCCCGCTAAAAAAGCTGCAGTTAAGACTGCGGTAGAAAATTATATAGCAAGTAGACAAATTATTGAACTGGGCGACACCCCTGTATATGGATTCTTTAACCCAAGCACAGGCGGCCATGTACTCACAATTGACGTAAATGACTATCCTTACGCGCAAAATGGCTGGCAAAACGTCGGAGTTAAATTTTATGCTTTTAAAACTCAGATGCCAGGAACTCACGGGGTACATTTAATGCTACAAAATTATTGGGCCCAACACATTTTCACCATTGAGAGATATGTTTATCCTTATGAACAAAATGGTTTTACATACGCAGGAGTTAAGTTTTACGCACATAAAACCCAAGTTCCTGGAACTACACCAATATATACTTTTTATAGTCCGTCTGCCCACAAAAATGTATATACGGCTGACCCTAATAGTTACCCTTATTTACAAAACGGCTGGGAAAGTCAGGGGATTGCATTTTATGCATATGCTTTATAATCTTATCGGGAAGGGATTATAACCTTTGATAAAGAAGTTCTTTATCTCAAAGGATAACCCTCTCAGGCAACCACCTAATAATATTTAAAGGGAAAAAAGAATGAGGTTCATGAGTGATATTGAAGACAATTTTATAGTAGAGCCTTACCCCCACTTAATGTGTACCGAATTGCTCTGCTTACGTATCACCAGCATACTTTAACACCAAAAATGCCCTGTATCATATTTTGATACAGGGCATTTTCTATTAGCCATAAAATCTCTTATTTAAACTCCGAAGTAGTTTTAACAACCTCAGTTCCTTTAGAATTTGTAAGGTCCATCAGATCGGCCATAATCTTCAAACTCTCGTTCTGAATAAAGTCAAAGCTCTCTTCTTTCTTTATCTTATCGCCTTTTTTCACTGGGGCAAGTCCACGTGAAGCTCTCAATGCATTTACTTTCTCCAGGTTCTTAACCTCCAGGCTGTCTCTTTCTGCTTTTAATTTACTTTCATTTAAAGAGATAGACACATCCTTTTCACGCTTTTTAGATTCAGCGATATCTTCTTCCATAATTTTATAGTCGACAGATTTATCCATTCTCTGCTTATGTAGCGCGATCAGCTCTGGCTTAATAGGATTCAGGTTTGCTACAGGAACAAAATTAGATTTTTGTACCTCATCCCAAGGCAAAGCAGAAGGCTCAGTATCTTCACCGATTTTATCCATTGGATAAAGTGAAGGAAACTCGATATCTGGCATTACGCCTTTATGTTGGGTACTGCTACCTGTTACACGATAAAATTTCGCCATCGTCAGATTGATCTGCCCTAACTTTACACCCTCTTTATCTGATGATTTAACCGTTCCACCAGCTTTACTAACAAGGGCCGTCAACCTTTGAAGAATAGATGGATTAACTAATCTGTTCATATCAATAGAAGACTGGACTGTTCCTTTACCATAGGTTTGTGTACCCATAATAATTCCCCTTCCATAATCCTGAATAGCCCCTGCAAAAATTTCAGAAGCAGATGCGCTTAAACGATCTACCATAACACCTAAAGGACCGCTCCATGCAACACCGGCATTGGTATCCTCACTTACTTCTACCTCGTTCTTAAGATCTTTCACTTGTACCACAGGTCCTTTATCGATAAACAAACCGGTAAGATCAATGGCTTCAACCAGTGATCCACCACCATTTGCACGAAGGTCCATCACTATGGCATCAACTTTATCCATGTTTTTTAACGTATCAATCAACAACCTTACGTCACGGGTAGTACTTTTATAATTCGGGTCACCTGCATTCGCAGCTTTAAAATCCGCGTAAAAAGCAGGTACGGTAATGATACCTATTTTGTAGGGTTTTCCATTGGACTGTATCGTTTGTACTTTCTTTTTAGCCGATTGGTCTTCCATCACAATCTTCTCCCTTACCAACTCTATAATTACCGGTTTAGAAGACATTTCCTTGCCTGCAGGAATAATTTTCAAACGGACTTTTGTTCCTTTTGGTCCTTTAATCTTTGCAACCGAGCTTTCTATTCTCCAGCCAATGATGTCCTCAAACTCACCAGAACCTTGTGCTACCGCTACAATTCTGTCACCAGCACTTAAAAGCTTACTTTTGAAGGCAGGACCACCAGGTATTACCTCAGCGATTTTCAATATTTCATTCTCCAGTTGAAGTCTTGCGCCAATACCTTCAAACGATCTGGCCATATCCTCATTAAACTGTTGCGCATTACTTGGGTTAAAATAGTTGGTATGTGGATCAATGGTTTCAGTAAAGGCATCCATGATCGTTTGAAAAACATCCTGGTTATTTAATTTTGAAGCTTGCGATTTAAGTGCCTCATAACGTTTTGTCAGCGTCTCTGCATTTTTAGCTTCCGTCGTTCCCGCAATTTTCAGATTTACAAGCTCATATTTAACCCTTTTCTTCCATAGATTATCAAGTTCTGTTTTAGATTTAGCCCAAGGCATTTTCTCCCTGTCAAAGATATAGGTCTCATTCGCATTAAAATTCTGCTTTGCTTTGATTTCGGTGAAAGCAAAGTTGATGAATTCATTATACCTTTTTAGATAAACATTAAATATATAAAATGCAGGATTCAGGTTACCTTCACGGAAGTCATCATCCAGGGTATATCTGAACCCTTCAAATTCCTTAATATCCGATGCCGTGAAATAATACTTATAGGGATCCAGCTCTTTGATATACTTATCCAGTACCAATGAAGAAATGGAATCGTTAACCTTTAGTTTCTTGTAATTATAATTTTCAATTAGCGCAACGATCTCCTTACATACCAGTGCCTGCTTTTCGTCTGGTATAATATTACTTACACCCTGTACTAACTGCAGAGGTTGTGGGGAAGCGTGACAGGCAATAACAGCGGCAGTAAAGGTTACCAGTAATATTTTTCTCAACATCTCTTTAACTATTTTAAAATCCATTTTTATATGTAGCACTAATATGATACCAATTTCAGAAATAAACAGAAAAGAGACAGTATTATTACTGTCTCTTTTCTGTAAACATACTAAAAGTTTTAATTTACTATAATACCAGCTCTACTAAAAACTGTATTTTAATTCAATTTATTGTATCATTAACTATTTCTTTGCTATTACTTTAGCAGGAATTTGTGCTTTTGCTTCCCTGATCTGGGTTTTGAACCGGCCTAAGCTTGACGACTTGGCCAACAGTTCGGCCCTATTGAGGTCTTTTAATGCAAGTGTATATTCCTTTTTCTTAGTTTTTACTTGTGCGAGCCCCAGAATAGAATCGATATAAGCATTGTTATCGCCAATCTGTTTAGCGAGGATTCCCTGCTGCGTATAAAACCATAACGACTGGGTTAACTTATCTGCTGCCAGATATATCTTACCAAGTTGACTGTACGATTCCATCTGCCCTGTCCTACTACCAATTTTGGAATAATTTTTTAGGGCCACGTTCAGCGTTACCTGTTCAGCCTCCGAATAATGAGCAAGTAAATAATGAACATTTGCGAGGCGCAACAATGCAGAGCCATATTGTGTGAACTTTTTTGAACTGTTATATTCAAAAGCGGCTTTGCCAAACAATGTAACCGCATCATTTAAATCCCCCCTCCGTTCATTCTTTTCCGCATCTGCAAAATAAGTGTCGCCATCATTTTCATCCAGGTTAGACACAACAATGTTAACCGCACCGTTAACAGGCGGCGTTTGCTGTGTCAAAAAAGGGCTTGTCTGACCCTTGGCCTGGATTAAAACAAACAGGCCAATTACTATTAAACAAACTTTGCTCATCGGGTTAAAGATATAACAATTTTACACAAACCACTGTATATTAAAGTCATACTTTACTTAATGGCAAATATCCCAAATGCAGTGCATCTTCCGATGCCCCGGAACCAAGCTCTATCTGTATCTGAAACTTGCTTTTAACAATTGCAGGAAGTACATCCGTAATATTAAAAACATCATCAACATCTACTCCGTATTTATCATCAATATGAGAAACAGCCCCTTCAAATCCGGCATGTTTATAAAAGGTAGTTTCTTTTGCTTGTCGGGAAGCTTCAGCCAAGGTATCCGCCACAACGAGCATTTTATAATGAAGTTCATCAAATTCCCCTTGTTTATAGCCGCCAAGGTTAATAAAATACAGGTTCATCAAATTCCTACCGGTGGCTTCTGCCGGAACAATTTTCAGCCGATATCCATCCACCATAGTTACTTCCCGCCAAGCATCGATATGTATTTTTCCCTCTGCCTCAGGCCAAAAATCAGTAATATCTGTTTTCAGGTCCGCGATTGACTCCCCTATACCAAAAAAGATATCATGTTGTTCTGTATGCCTGCCTTTTGGCTTACAGCCGAGAAGAACCATAAACAACTTTGAGTTAGCCGCCTGTTCCATCATCCCAATTCTATTTAAATTCTTTAATCAATTGTTTGCACCGTTCCTCTATTTCCAAAAAAACAGGTTCGAACAAGCGGTCATCAAAATACGGGTCTGTTACCTCCGATTCATCTGGCAAAAACAACTTCACCTTGCTTCTCTGAATATCATTTGAAGCTAATTTCAAGACATCCCTTAGATTATTTTGATCCATCACCAGGATATGATCAAATTCCTCAAACATATCCTCGTTAAAATGTCTTGCCCTTTGCTTTGAAATATCATAGCCAAAATCTCTGGCCACAGCAATGCTTCTTTTGTCTGCAGGTTGATTTACATGCCAATCACCGGTACCTGCAGATGCAATTTCCCAGTTTAAATTCTCTTCATCAACCAAGTGCCTCATAATGCCCTCCGCAAGTGGCGAACGACAAATATTACCGAGGCAAACCATCAATATCTTCATCCTTTAATTATAAATCTCGTTTAGAATATTTGCCAGGCAAATCCCACCTTTTAACAACTGCTCGTTTAATAAGCCAACGAATTCGAAATTATACCTATAACTCAACCTTTCATCAGGTTTAACATTGGCATAAATCCTGTTACAGGCCTGGTAAGAACCATAAACAAAATCTTTTAATGAACTATTCCTCCATGCATTTAGCTGACTATCGCTTGGATAATCAATTGCCTTGGCGTATTCGGTATAGCTCAATTGCTGATAACCAATAAGCGCCTCGTCCCATACCCTATGCAAGTTAGACTTCTCGCCAAACCACAATACTGACACTTTATTCCCACCAAGATCTTCTTTTCTCGCCGTATGCATCGGTTGGTTTAAATCACCCACCAGGTGAACCAGCAAACGCATGGCAAGTATTTTTTCATCTGCCGTACTTTGTTTGTTTTTTAAGATGGTGATCATCTCAGGGATCTTATTGTAAACATTGGGGGCCTTTTCATTGTCCAAAACATCAGATACACCTTGTTTATCCAAACCTTCCGGCAGGTTTACAAAATGCCAGTTGTACAGGTAATCATAAGTTGGGTCAGACTTTATAAAATCCCCCCAATTACTTGCCATAGCAAGGCTCTCATTGCCCAATACTGACTTTACGCCTTTAGCAGCCTTACCACTCAAATGGTTTTCTGCAATCTGTCCAACTATCCTATGCCCAAGCATTCCCCACGCACCGGCATTCAATGGCAGGTATAACGCAACCATACAAATTAATACAACCTTACATCCACCAACTGTTAACTTTTTCTTCCTATTCATCCTCATATATTTTCTCAACGTTCTCTTTTTCTCAACGCTCTCTTTTATCGACGCTCTCTTTTATCGACGAAACCATCATAATTTAACTTATAATGGTTTCGCTGGGTATATTTATAACGCTTTGGGTTTGCAAACTATTCTTTCTTTTAGCACCAGATTACACGCCCTCTGGTTGCCTACGCTTTCCAGATGCAGCTGTTCCGGTTCAAAAGATTTGATATAAAAAACTTTATCATATCTGCCAATCTGGTAACAACCAGATACCTTTTGTTTGTAATTTGCCTTGGTATAGGTGCCGGATAAAAATAAACTATCCCCTCTTACTTTGTAAACCCCTTTTGCATATTCTTTCCAGACGCCGCCATTGAAACAGGAATCAGTATAATAATTCACCTTGGAATGTGTCGTCAGGTCAACGTAAAACGAATCACATGTAAACTTAAATTTATGTTGTGTATAGTTTAACAGCTGATCCGCATTGGCTATGCTATCCTGGTTCCACACGCCCTGCAAAAAAGCTTCTCCATTTCCCTGTACATCAGGCAATCTTCTGCACGAAGCGGACACACACAAAATAAGAAGCAGATAAAACACCAATCTCGACATAACCATACCGTTATTCAGGTGCTTATTTCAAACTACCAACCATGTCTTCAGGACGAACCCATTGGTCAAATTCTTCGCCAGTCAATAGTCCCAGTTCAATAGCCGCATTTCTCAATGTCTTGTTCTCTTTGTGCGCTTTCTTTGCGATTTTTGCCGCATTTTCATAACCAACATGCGGATTAAGCGCTGTAACCAACATCAATGAATTTTCAAGATGCTTTTTAATTTCAGGAAGGTTTGGTAAAATCCCTTCAGCGCAGTGGTCATTAAATGAAACACAGGCATCACCGATCAAACGTCCTGATTGTAAAACGTTGGCAGCAATTACAGGCTTAAATACATTCAGTTCAAAATGACCTGTTGCACCACCGATGCTTACGGCAACATCATTTCCGATTACCTGCGCACAAACCATCGTTAATGCTTCAGGCTGTGTCGGGTTAACCTTTCCAGGCATAATTGATGATCCCGGCTCATTATCAGGGATGATGATTTCTCCAATGCCCGAACGTGGACCAGAACTTAACATCCTTACATCATTAGCAACTTTCATTAAAGAAACAGCAATACGCTTGTAAGCACCCGAAAGCTCTACCATTGCATCATGTGCTGCTAAAGCCTCAAATTTATTTGGCGCCGTTACAAAAGGTAAGCCCGTTAATTCAGCTATCTTTTTTGCTACCAATACATCGTAACCTTTAGGCGTATTTAATCCTGTACCAACAGCAGTCCCGCCCAATGCCAGTTCACTAATCATAACCAGGGCATTTTTAACCGCTCTGATGCCATTGGCAACCTGTTGCGCATAACCAGAAAACTCTTGTCCAAGCGTTAAAGGAGTAGCATCCATAAAGTGGGTACGACCGGTTTTAACGATAGCAGCAAATTCTTCAGACTTTGCGACAAGCGTTTTATGTAATTTCTCCAATCCCGGAAGTGTAACTTCCATAGCTTGTTTGTAAGCTGCAATATGCATTGCCGTTGGATAAGTATCATTTGAAGACTGCGATTTATTCACATCATCATTAGGATGTAACACCTTTTTCTCATCACCTAGCGCACCACCATTTAAAACATGTGCACGATAAGCAATAACCTCATTGGCATTCATGTTACTCTGTGTACCAGAACCTGTTTGCCAGATCACCAAAGGGAACTGATCATCCAGACTTCCGGCGATTACTTCATCACAGGCCTTTGCAATTAATTCCGCTTTATCTTGTGTTAAAACACCAAGCTCAGTATTGGCCAGTGCTGCAGCTTTTTTCAGATATCCAAAAGCATGAATGATCTCTTTCGGCATGGAAGCCTCAGGACCAATTTTAAAGTTATTTCTTGAACGTTCAGTTTGAGCACCCCAATATTTATCAGCAGGCACCTGCACTTCACCCATCGTATCGTGTTCGGTTCTAAAATTCATAGTGTTCTATTTTTTGTTGCTGCAAATTTAAGGTTTTTGTCCCTCAATGAGTTGGATTTATGTAATTAATCAACTACAAAGGGCACAATGTTTAAAACTCTTTTACGTTTAAAGGGGTAAAATTCCTTATTTTTCGGCTTTTTAACCTGTATTACATTGTTCATGAAGTTTCGTCACCTAACTATAACCCTATCGCTAACCATTTTATCACTCTCATCACTCTCTTTGCTGTCATCTTGTTCAAGTTCAGCAGAAAAAGCTAAGAAGGCTGCTGCCGATAAAAAGGTAAGAGTCCCTGAAGATGATAAAGCCGATAGTCTATTATTGGTGTATAACCCTGCAAAAGGAGATCAGTGGATTGCAGGATTTGTACAAAACCTACATAAAAAATATGGTTTTAACGGGAACATGCTGGTAGCAAAGGGCGATAAGATCATTTATGAAAAAGCGGTTGGCTGGGCGGATTATCTACACCGCGACAGCCTGAAAATAAACTCTGAGTTTGAACTGGCATCAATTACAAAAACTTTTACCGGCGTTGCCATTATGCAATTGGTTGAAGCTGGGAAATTAAAACTAACTGATGATGTAAAAAAATTCTATCCTAACTTTCCTTATGATGGGATTACAATAGAATTGCTCTTATCGCACCGTAGTGGAATGATGAATTATGTTTATTTCATTGATGACATCTGGCGTAAGGAAAAACGCAATATGAAAAAAGGCGTATCTAACCAGGAAGTGATGCAGGTTATTGCCGACAAAAAGCCAAACCCCTACACTAAGCCCAATCGACTTTTCCATTACAACAACTCCAATTTCATGGTGCTTGGTGCAATTATAGAAAAAGTAACCGGTCAGCGCTTTTCGCAATATATGATGGAAAATGTGTTTAAGCCTGCGGGAATGAAACACACCCATGTGTATTCTACAACGGAATATGAGAAAATCCCTGTAGACGTTGTAGGTCACGATCGTAACAGTTTCCGATATTCTGTAGCGCAGAACTTTTTAGATGGCCCTGTTGGCGATAAAGGTATTTACAGCACGCTGCATGACTTAGTTTTATATGATAAATATCTAAAAAATGGCAGGTTATTAACACAAAACAGTCTGGATTCAGCATACAAAGGCCGAAACAAGGCTATTAAAGGTCATTTTAATTATGGATATGGCTGGCGTATGTTCGACGGAGAAAAAAACAGAAAAGTAGTATACCACACAGGCTGGTGGCACGGGTTCAGACACATCTATGTACGCGATTTCCAAAAGGATATAGTCATTATATTTCTAGGCAACTTAACCAATGGTAGTCTGATGCAACTCGATGAATTATATAAGCACCTCGGTGTGCCAGTTATTCGTAAAGGGGCTTATTCCGGTGCAGGATCTTTGCCAGGAAGTGATGAAGATTAACTAAGATATTTTATCAAACGCAATACCACTACGTCTTTTAGAAAGATAAGTTTTTAGTAAGCTATTCTCCGGCAGGTCCAAATGCGGATCTGCCGCAAGTAAATCAATAACGGTATTTCTGGCCTCCTGCAAAATCAATTGATCTTTTGCCAAATCTGCCAGCTTTAACTCCAACACGCCACTTTGCTGTGTTCCCGTTATATCACCAGGTCCGCGAAGCTTCAGGTCTATCTCAGATATCTCAAACCCATTGTTTGTTTTTACCATGGTTTCCAATCGCAATTTTCCATCGGCACTCAATTTATTACCCGACATCAAGATACAAAAAGATTGCTCGGCACCGCGGCCAACCCTCCCCCTTAGCTGATGCAGCTGGGAAAGACCAAAACGCTCAGCATTCTCAATAATCATTACAGAAGCATTGGGAACATTCACCCCTACCTCTATTACTGTGGTAGCCACCATGATCTGGCTCTTCCCGTCTATAAACTGCTGCATTTCATACTGTTTATCAGCATTACTCATTTTACCATGAACAATACTGATTTGGTAATCAGGACGCGGAAACTGATAGCTCATTTGTTCAATACCTGCTTCCAGATGCAGAAGATCTAGTTTCTCACTTTCCTTAATCAATGGATATACTACATATACTTGTCGCCCCTTAGCAATCTCCTGTTTCATAAAACCGAACATTCTCAGACGCTGCCCCTCAAACAAATGCTTCGTTTCAATTGGTTTCCGCCCCGCAGGAAGTTCATCGATAACAGAAACATCCAGGTCACCATACAAGGTCATCGCCAATGTTCTGGGTATTGGTGTTGCGGTCATGACCAGTATATGTGGGGGTATTATGTTTTTACGCCATAATTTCGCTCTTTGTTCTACACCAAAACGATGCTGCTCATCAATCACAACCAATCCAAGGTTCTTAAACACAACCTTATCTTCTATCAAAGCATGTGTTCCTACCAATATATCAATCTCACCAGTTTCCAATGCTGCATGCAAAAGTGTCCTTTGCTTCTTCGTTGTACTTCCCGTAAGAATCGCTACCTTAACCAGGCGGTCTTTTAATAGCGAACTGATGGATTCATAGTGCTGCCTGGCCAATATCTCCGTAGGCGCCATCATACAGGCCTGATAGCCGTTATCATTGGCGAGCAGCATACTCATTAAAGCTACAGCCGTTTTGCCGCTCCCGACATCGCCCTGCACCAACCTGTTCATCTGTATACCACGCTGCGTATCCAGTCTGATCTCTTTAATCACCCGCTTCTGTGCACCTGTTAATTCAAAAGGGAGTATTTCGTTATAAAATGTATTTACCCGTTCACCAACCACCGGAAAGAGGTGCCCTTTAAACTTTAGCTCCCTAAGCTGTTTATTATGCAATAATTGTAATTGAATAAAAAACAACTCTTCAAACTTTAACCTGCTTTCTGCTTTCTTTAAAGTGGCAACATCCTTTGGAAAATGAATATTCAGAATAGACTCCTTTCTCGAAATCATGTGATACTTTTCGAGAATATATGGAGGAACCGTTTCTTTAACTTCATAAAGATGTTGCTCCAGGAGTAATGTCTGTAGCTTTTGAATCCCTTTACTATCCAGAAAAAACTTCTTTAATTTCTCCGTGGAGTTGTATACCGGCTGCAGCCTTAAATTACCTGTAATGGTAGCCGGCCTGGGATAACTTTCCAGTTCAGGATGAGAGATGCTAAAACTTCCGTTAAACACCGTAGGCTTACCAAATACGATGTAAACCTTGCCCTTCATCACATGTTCGTCTACCCACTTTAAACTCTGAAACCAGACCAGTTCAATAGAACCTGTTTCATCCGTTAACCTGGCCACTATGCGTTTCTTATGTTTTTCGCCAATCTGCTCTTTTCCGGTAATCCGACCTAGAATCTGCACATAAGGAAGCTCGGGGCTAAGTTCAGTAATTTTATAAAACCGGGTCCTGTCAATGTACCGGAATGGGAAATAATTAAGCAGCTGATCGTAAGTAAAGATACCCAGTTCCTTCTGCAAAAGTTCTGCACGTTTGGGACCTACGCCCTTCAGAAATTCGATAGCCGTATCTAAGGTAGATGCAAACAAAGCTTTAAATATTTTTTCTTTTAAAGGTAACGATATCTTTTAGTATGCTCCAATTAAATACAATTACAGATACAAGCAGGAGTAAATAGGCAAACAGTTTATGCACGTCTACATGTTCGCCAAAGTAAAAGACCGCCACAGCAAAAGCAATGATGGGATTAATATAAATGATGATCCCCAGGGTTGACGAGGGGATACCTATTAAAGCATACAGGCTCATAAACAATGGAATGATGGTAAAGAAAACGGCGATTACCGTAATATTACCCCAAAACCATATATCCTGAGGTATCCCTTCATGTTTTAACAGGAAAAACGGCAACATGAGCAATACTGCAATACCAATTTGGACCGCCAAAACATTCAGCTTATCCAAATGCTGCATTTTGCGTTGTATAATGAGATAAAATGCATACAGCGAAGCAATAATCACCGACCACAACACTTCTATAAAAGAACCGGTTGCTAATAATAAGATGCTCAGCAACGCTATCCCCAGAGAAACTAGCTTCAACTTTGACAATGACTCTTTTAAGATCAAGAATCCACCGAACGCCGTGATCAGCGGGCATACCATATAGGCGAAGGCCGCCGACTGAAGGCTAACATTATTAACAGCGTAGATATAAGTATACCAGTTAGATGTAAGCAATAAGGTAGAGCCTATAAGCTGTAACAGGATATTCCGCTTTTCCCTGCTACCAATTGAGGATAAATATGCGAAATCCACCTTCAGCTGCTTTCTTCTAAATACAAGAATAGCAATCCAAATGAAAACAAGAGAAGTAAAAATACGGTAATACAGGATTTCCTCCGAAGGAAAAGCCTTTAGGTTTCTGAGCGGAATAGAGAAAAAGCCCCAGATGGCAAATGATAAAATGCCTGCGAAAAAATACCGTAAATTAGACTTCGGCAAAATCTAGCCTTTAAAAGCAGTTACAGAGATTTCTACGTTAACTCCTTTTGGCAAGCCTTTTACAGCCACAGTTTCACGTGCGGGGAAGTTACTTTCAAAATACGAACCGTATACTTCATTGACTGCTGCAAAAAGCCCCATGTCTGACAAAAATATGGTGGTTTTAACGATGTCTTCAACCTCATAAGAAGCTTCCAGCAATACAGATTTAATATTTCTCATTACCTGGTGGGTTTCTTCTGATATGGATGATTGGACCAATTCTCCCGAAGCTGGATTGATCGCGATCTGGCCAGATAAAAATAGAAATCCTCCGGCCAATACAGCCTGGTTATAGGGGCCAATTGGTGCGGGGGCATTGGTCGTATTTATTATCGTTTTCATAAGTAATTTGTTTTGTAACAAGGGTTAAAGCAATATATCTTCAGCTTAAGAAAAGCCAGTCAATCAGCTTCCATAAAATACCGCCAACAAACATCGCAATAGCAATTGTATTGATGATATGCATGATTTTGATATTGGCATTTGTAGGTCTCTCCGGATCTTTTTTTCTGAATAAATACATACGTATACAAAGATATAAATAAAAAAAGAGGGCCTCATTTCTGAAGCCCTCTTTTTTCGTATTTTAATTAGAAATAATTAGTTTCTAGCTGATTCAACACGACGGTTTTGGATACGACCTTCTTCAGTATCGTTAGAAGCAATTGGATTAGCTTCACCATGACCTTTAGTTACAACTTGACTAGCGTTAACACCAGAGTTAACTAAGTAAGTTTTAACAGAGTTAGCTCTGTCTTTAGATAATTTCACATTGTATGCAGCAGTACCTTCGCTTGAAGCGTAACCGTTTACAGTTACTTTACCACCGTTTTCACGCAATACTGAAGATAATTTATCTAAAGTAGGGTAAGACTCAGTTTTTAAAACTGAAGAGTTGAATTCAAAATTGATAGTTTCAAAACCAGTTAAGTTGCTAGTAGCTACAGCAGTAGGCTCTGGTGCTTTAGGTAGAGGACATCCTGAACCATCAACAGCAGTACCAGCTGGAGTACCTGGGCATTTATCAAACTGATCAGCTACACCGTCACCATCGCTATCTTTTTTCAAATCTTCAACAGATTTTTCAACAGCAGATACACGGGTTTTCAAAGCTTCAACTTCGTTACGTAAAGATGGATCTTTCAATTCATCATACATTAAAGCTAATGGGTTAACCCAATCCAAGTTTGGTTTAGATTTAGAACCTAAAGAAAATTCTAATCCAGCATATCCGTAAGAGAATTTATCTTTGTTTGAAGATCCGTTAGCCCAAACACCATCCAGGTTATCTCCGTCTAAGAAGTGCATAGTATAACCTAAGTTAAATGATACACGGTCAGAAACTTTAAATTTAACACCAGCACCTACAGGGATGTAAGCTTCTTTGATGTTATCTTTATCACCATTTTCACCAAATTTACCTTTGTTGTCTTTACCGTCAACAATTGGGTTGTAAGCAACTAAACCGTAACCAGCAGTTACGAAGAAGTTCACAGAGTTCTCACGACGTAAGAAATCTACAGTTGCAACGTTAACAACACCTCTTAAGTCAGCTGAATAAGCAAGCTCAGTAGAGAATTCTTTCGGTGTTCTTGATGGGAAATCTTTGTTAGTTCCAGAAACTTTTCCGCGGAAAATGTTACCTTCGATACCAAATGCATGACCTAGTTGTTTTCTCAAAGAGATACCATAACCTAAGTTAACATCAAAGTTCGTGAAGTCATTTGTTCCACCAGTAGCAACAAATGGTGATAAAACACCAGCGTTAACACCGATAGACCAAGTTCTGTACTGGCCTCTTCCACCAAATACCTTGGCTGAAGAAGAAGTCGTAGCATCCTGGGCACTAGCAAGAGTCGTAACTCCCATTAATGCTACAAAAGAGGCTGCTAGACCCTTTTTTAAAGTAGAATAATTCATAATTTTCTTTTTTAAGGTTAAACAAATTTTAATTGTATAATTTTTTTGTGTAGCAAAATTAAACAAATTTTTAAATTCTCAAAACACTTATACAAACTCCGTTCCAAACTTCTAAATTATTAATAAATAACCGCATTTTGAGAGCATAAAGGCATCATAGGCAGTTTAAAACAATAAAAAATCATATTTTAAGTCTCAATAACAAATAGAATCTGATTAAATCGTGTTCAAAATACACTTCATGATTGTTTACTTTTCTAGCAAAATAGTCAAAAACTGCTCAAAGAATGTCCTAATCCGCAAAACTGCGAGTCCTATTTTTAAGACAACCGGGTAATTTGTTCATATAGCAGGACTACATCTTCTCTTTAACCTGATTTAAACCCTCCTAATGCGACGAAATAAAAAGGTGCAGTGTAAAAAACCTCTAATTGTTTTGTACAAGGGCCATACGGACTTTTGAGTAAAGACCCTCAAACATATCAGCAATATACTCAGCGGCATGGGGCTGAAACCGGTCTTGGTTTAAAAACTCCTTATATAATCTAGGATTACTATGCAATTCTTTAACCTGTCTGTTAAGGCTACCTAGACTATCAGAGCCCTCGTAAAACAAAATTGCATCCTTGTTCAGGACATTAGGTTCCGGATTGTTATGGCTTCCCCAGTATATCGGTATTGTGTTACTTCGTATGGCTTCAAATAACTTTTCAGTTACATATCCCTCCCTGTTTGAGTTTTCGGGACAGATATTAAACTTGTATTGACCGATAAATCTGATTTTATCATCTTCAAACTCCTCTTTTAACGCAGAGGTGTTGTTTAGGAATTTACCTCCGCTATCCACCCGCTCAATTTCACTAAGGCTGTTAAACAACAAAGTCCTTTTATCTCCTTTGTCATGACTACTGACAAGAGCGCAGAATTTTTTATGCTGATCGGCACAGATATCTTTCTTAACGAATTGGGATAAAACCAGATCAATCGCTGCCTTATTCGCTGTAGGAGGGAAAAAATATTCAAGCCATATTGGGAACCGCTGATAACAATCATCATCAATATGATCAAACCCGACCATAACATCAACAAGATCGTGGCATTGATCCCTATACTCAGGAAAACGCATTACGTTCTCCCCGGTATAAAACATCTTAACCTTACTTTCGCTTAGCTTGATAGCCTTTTTAGGGCCGAATACGGAGCTGATTAACATCGAATTGTCCGGACTCAATAACTTCGAAAAATGTCCTGTTACAAATTGGTAGTGCCATAGGTTTCTGGGCTCTGGCGACCAGAAATTTAATACTTCAATGTGATTTTCGTCTGGTTGGTATTTATAATTCGTGGATGGTTTGTATAAACCTAGGTAGGTCAGAAGATTCTTTAATGTCATTAACGCGAAATTTAAAAAGCAGCGGCTATTTCGCAAAGATATACATTTTTAATATTCCGGTTAATTATGAGGGATTCTCATACGCACTCACAAATCTGTATAGATTAAAATCCTCATCATCAATAACCTTTGCGATTCTCTGATGAAGTTCTGTCTTTTCCACATCGCTCATACGCTGTTGCTGGATCAGCTTGAATGCCTTTTCAGTGTATAAAAATAGTCTTCTTTTTTTATCTTCAGGACTAGCTTGTTCAATCCAGCTCAATAATTCATCAACACCAATATTTTTATCAGCAGTAGTTTTAAATACAGGAACGGCAACTTTCCGCTGATGAAGCATTTTTGTTAGGTTATTCGCGAATATTGATGCGCCGTCCCTATCTGCTTTATTTACCACAAAAACATTCCCGATCTCCATTAGTCCCGATTTAATGTGCTGGATTTCATCTCCCGCCTCAGGCACCAGTACCACGATAGTCATATCTGCTAAACCCGCAATTTCAATTTCCGATTGCCCAACGCCTACTGTTTCAACAATTACATAATCAAAGTTAGAAGCCCTCAAAACATCAACCATTTCAATAATCCGGGCAGACAAACCTCCAACGGAGCCCCTTGTTGCAATAGAACGGATAAATACATTTGGTTTATTAAAATGAGCAGACATCCTGATCCGGTCGCCAAGCAAGGAGCCTAAATTAAACGGAGAGGTTGGATCTACCGCCAAAACAGCAACTCTTTTATTCTGCAAAACAAGCTTTTCAATTAAAGCATTCACCAAAGTACTTTTTCCGGCTCCCGGCGGGCCGGTTATTCCTAAAACCGGAATTTCAGCGTTAACTTTAATTGTTCTCAATAACTTAGCAGCAGGCGGGATATCATTCTCAACAAGGGTAATCGCCCTTGCCAAAGCTGTAAAATCACCTCCCTGTATACCTTTTATAAGAGAATCTTCGTTTTGCATCAATTAAAATTATCTTTGCTACAAAGAAATACAATTTATACGATACTCCAATAAACACATGTCCAATAAAAAAACTGTCACCTTATTGATCTCTACCTACAATTGGCCGGAAGCCCTCGAGTTGGTATTGCTTAGTGTACAGGCTCAAACCCGTATACCTGATGAAATTGCAATAGCAGATGACGGTTCCGATGAGCGGACTAAACTCCTTATAGAAAAGTACAGAACTCAGTTTAACATACCAATAATTCATATTTGGCATGAAGATCAAGGATTCAGAAAAACGATCGTCCTAAATATGGCCATCGCAAAATCTACATCTGACTACATTGTTGAAATAGACGGGGATATCATTATACACAAACGTTTTATAGAGGATCATTTAAAATTTGCGAAAAAAGGTTCATTCGTCAGAGCAAGCAGGGCTTACATAAGCCCTCGGGTTACCAAGGAAATGCTGAAAAAAAAAACATACAAAATCAGTGCTTTCAGTAAAGGGGTAACTAATTTTTTCAGTGTTTTAAGAGCCCCGTTTTTGTGGCGTTTTTTCGAAACAAACTACAAGAACAAAGGAGATGAACGATATGAAATACATGGATGCAACATGGCCTTTTGGAGAGATGATCTCATAAAAGTAAATGGATATAATGAGCTTTTTAATGGTTGGGGCCCCGAAGACAAAGAACTAATTGCACGTATGATGAACTTTGGCGTTCAAAAACGGTTCATTAAACTTGGTGCGTTAGCTTTCCACCTCTATCACAAAGAAAATTCCAAAAGCTGCCTTGACAAGAACACACAGATCTTTAAAGATACTATACAGAAAAAAATAGTTTTCTGCGAAAAAGGGATCAATCAATACCTGTAACGAATGCCAACAAAACCTACATCCTTACTTATATCTACATACAATTGGCCAGAAGCACTTGAATTGGTATTCAAAAGCATACTGCGGCAATCTGTAAAAGTAAACGAAATACTAATTGCAGATGATGGCTCTGATGACCGTACCAAAGCCATGATAGCAGCTTTTCGAGGAGGGACAACTATCCCTGTTAAACATTTCTGGCACGAAGATAAAGGCTTTAGAAAAACCATTATCATGAATAAGGCTCTTGAAAATGCAGTGGGAGAGTATATTATTCAGATTGACGGAGACATTATCCTTCACTCACAATTCATCGAAGATCACTTAGACGAGGCACAGGAGGGCTTTTATATTAAAGGGAGCCGATCTATGCTATCACAAAATCGGACCAAACAAATTTTAGGCACAAAAGACATTCGCATTCACCCTTTAACCGAAGGGGTAGGCAGTAAGATAAATGCAAGTCGTCTTCCATTTTTATCTATTTTATTTAGAGGAGACAAATACAAATCAAACAACCTGCGTGGGTGTAATTTCTCCTTTTGGAAGAAAGATTTTATAGCAGTAAACGGCTACAACAATGATCTGGAAGGTTGGGGACACGAAGATATTGAGTTAGCTGCCCGGCTCACCAATTTAGGAATAAAGCAAAGACAACTTAAGTTAAAGGCTGTATGTTTTCATCTCTATCACAAAATTAATCCACGACATAATGAAGATTTGAATTATAAAAAATACTTGAGAACAGTTGAAAATGGCACTATAAAATGTAATGATGGCATTAAACACTTATAGCCACTAACAGACCGATTGCGATTAAACACATCTTAATAATTTTCCATTTATTCAATCTAAACCAGCTGGGGTTCCTTTTTGAAAATCCCATTTCAATCCTTTCTGCATAACCACTAATCCTTCCACGCAAAACGGACTCACAAAAATATCCCGCCTCATAACAGTTCTTCAACCAGAATAAATGAAAAGCAAGCCTCAAGGAGAACTTCCCCGATAAATACACACATCTAATACAATTGGTCATAAACTCTGCTAAAACAACAATTAAAGCTAGGGTAAGTAGTAAACCCCAGGATTGTTGAGGCACAATCAATGGTGAAGAGACAAGGAATAAAAATAATGTTTCTGTCGTATTCGTGAAATCGTGATAGGTGTAATCCTTTATTGCGGGTAAGGGGGCAATTTGTGCCGCTCCAGCTCCATATCTAAACAATCGCCTGGTATCTCCGCCATTCCACCATGGATGTTCTACAACAGCATCACTTACCGAAATATATTTCTCCTTGTTAATAGTAGCATTTCTAACCAGGAACTCAATATCCTCTCCCCCTTTTTTCAACCTTTCACTAAATAACTCAGGATCCATTTTATCCCTGTTTAACATAACATTGGTAGTCGGGACCCACATCAACTCTTTACGCGTATTGGCTCCTTTAGAATGGCCTGTATTTCCATTTAGTTCAAGCGCAAGTGTATTTGTATTAAATGGTTTTGGGAAGTTTGTAATCCCCGCAAAACCTAAAGCATCAGAATGTTTTAAAATTGCATTTGCATAAGCAGTTAGCAATTTATTTTCAGGGATTACATCGTCATCCAGCAAAAGCAGCCACTTGCTGCTTCCTAATCGAATCCCTTTGTTCCTGGTTCTGGAAAACCCAAGATTAACTTCATTAACAATCAGATTTATCATTCCTTTATCAGCCAGATCACCTATCGCATCAGGAATTCTTAAATCAGGATTATCTGCAATGATGTAAAAATTAACACTAAAATTTATTGGCCTTTCTACATTAAAAATTCCAAGCAGGATCTGCTCATCTAAACGGAAAGAGGGAATTACAACATCTATGGCATTAGCTTCGTACATAGGGTTCAAATATACATAGTTTAAATCATCCCTCTATTTCCTATCTTTGAATATGATTAATCCCCCTATAGCAAAAAACCAGATTCCGGTTTTAACTATAATTATTGCAACTTATAATGCGGCGATTTATATAAAAAATTGCCTCTCCTCTATTGCCGAAAATATAAGTGAACCATACGAACTTATTATTGTTGATGGAAATAGTAGTGACAATACCCTTGAAATAATAAATAATGCCAAAGGGCTAAATCCCAAAATTATATCAGAACCTGATAAAGGAATATATGACGCCATGAATAAAGGGGTAAAGCTTGCAACAGGAAAATGGGTAATCTTCCTAGGTGCCGATGACAGAATATTACCTTCATTTGGCAAGGTGGGTCCTTATTTGATAGACGATAAATCTATTTATTATGGGAATTGTGTAAATGGAGAAAGTTGGTTCGGCGGCCAGTTTTCAAGCTATAAACTTGCAAAAATGAATTTGTGTCATCAGGCAATTCTTTATCCACTGGCCCTTTTAAAAAAATACCCCTACAGTCTTAAATATCCTGTTTTTTCCGATTACCTGTTAAATATCCAATCTTGGGGTGACTCATCCTTTAAAAAAACCTACGTGGACGTCGATATTGCTTATTATCATATGGAGGGGTTTTCTTCAACGGCAGAAGATCTGGCTTTTAAAGGGGACAAACCTAAATTGGTAAAAAAATACCTGGGGAATATGACCTATCTCAGATACAGAATACGAAAATTTAAAGAATCAAGGAGACCTGGAAGCAGGTTCTTTTAATCCTAACAAATTTAAATCCTTACATTTGTCTCTTTAATTATTATTATCATATAATGAAGGACTACTTCCGGTTACTAGCCTACGCAAGGCCAATAGAAAAGTTTGCCATACCGTACATCATTACAACCCTGCTCTATATATTATTTAACACATTAAATTTGGCATTATTAGCGCCATTACTAGATACGTTATTTAATAGTAAAAATCATATTGCCGCTACAGTCGCCGCTGTTAAGCCAGAAGAAACAGGCTGGTGGGATGTGATGGCCCTCCTAAAAAAGATCCCGGATTATTATATCCATAATTATGGCCCACAGGAAGCATTAAAGTTCGTCTGCTTGGTTATTGTTGGGTCTGTATTATTATCCAACATCTTTAAATACCTGTCTAATAGAACCATGGAAGATTTACGTGTCCACACACTTCTAAGTCTTAGAAAATCGGTTTTTAATAACGTTATGAACCTCCATTTGGGTTATTTTAACAGTCAGCGTAAAGGTGATATCATATCTAAAGTATCATCAGATGTACAGGTTGTACAATTTACAGTAACCAATACGCTGCAGGTTGTATTTAAAGAGCCGGTAACACTAATAGTTTACGTAATCCTGCTCTTTTCTATCTCAGTAAAATTAACCCTTTTTTCCTTATTGATCATTCCGTTATCAGGATTGATCATTGCAAAAATAGTGAAACGGCTTAGGCAACAGGCCACCAAAGCGCATGAAACATTTGCCGTTATGCTAGGTTATCTGGACGAAGCATTATCAGGAGTTAAAATCATTAAAGCTTTTAACGCAACCGAATATGTAAAAAACAGGTTTCACCAGGAAAACGTTAATTACTCTATTATTACGCAAAAAATGGTGCGTAGGCAGCAGCTGGCCTCTCCGGTATCCGAATTTCTTGGGGTAATGATGGTAGCGGGAATCGTGTATTTTGGGGGCTCTCTAGTATTAACCGGCAAATCCACGTTAACCTCGTCAGAATTCATAGCCTATATTGCTATATTTTCGCAGGTTATGCGACCTGCAAAGGCATTATCTGATTCATTTAGTGGAATACACACCGGTCTTGCAGCAGGTAAACGCGTATTAGACCTTATCGACGTCAAGCCGGAAATGGTAGATAAGCAAGATGCTGTGGTAGTAAAATCTTTTGAAAAATCTATCCGGTTTGATGATGTATGCTTTGCCTACGGAGAAAGACAAGTATTGAACCATGTAAGCATAGAAATACCAAAAGGAAAAACAGTAGCACTTGTGGGACCTTCAGGGGGTGGTAAATCCACCTTGATGGATCTTGTCCCACGATTCATCGAACCACAGAAAGGCAACATTTATATAGATGATGTAAATATCAAAGATGTAAATACCGATTCTTTAAGAACCCAGATGGGCTTTGTTAATCAGGAATCTATTTTATTTAACGATACCATTTTCAATAATATTGCCTTTGCGAAACCTCAGGCAACTGCTGAAGAAGTAATCGCAGCGGCAAAAATCGCTAATGCACATGATTTTATTTTAGAATCCGAAAATGGCTATGAAACCTTCATCGGAGACCGTGGAATTCGTTTATCAGGAGGACAAAAACAAAGACTATGTATTGCACGTGCTGTACTGGGTAATCCGCCATTGATGCTGTTAGACGAAGCAACATCCGCATTGGATACAGAGTCAGAGAAATTAGTTCAGGATGCTCTTTATAAACTAATGAAAAACAGAACTTCATTAATAATTGCACACCGGTTATCAACCATACAAAGTGCCGATACGATTATTGTGCTTGAAAAAGGAAAAGTTGTAGAACAGGGGCCGCATAATGAATTAATAAAAAACAATGGTTTGTACAGACGATTGATCGATATGCAAACATTTGAGGAATAAAAAAATGGGAATGTGTTGTACATTCCCATTTTTTATAAGATCATTAACTACAATTTATACTTTTTATCAAAATAATACCCCCGTGTAGGCATATAGGCCAATTTGGGAGTAATTTTCATTACCTTATAGATGAGCATATGCCTAAACTTCATAATAGGAATAAAGCGGGCAATAGTCTTTATAAATCTTACCCATGAAAGATGGCGCTCTGCCTTCCCTGCTTTAAGTTCACGCTGAATGAGCATTTTTAGTTCCGTAACATATTCTTCGAAATGATCTTTACTTTTTTGTACCCCGGTCCTTATTCTGAAGCCGGCAAGCATGAAAGTTGTCGTGTATAACTGGTCATGTCTGAAAAATCTCAACCAAAGATCTGCATCTCCTGTAAGCGCCAGGTTTTTGTCTATATAGCTCCCTGCTTTTTCCCATAGTGAGCGTCTCCAGAATATTGATTCCTGTTGAATGAAGTTACCGTCATAGTCATACATTCTCCATTTAGACCAACGATTATAAAACATATCTGGATCAGGTACAAATACCCTTCCTTCTTCATCATAAAAACTATTGCAGCCCATAATCCAGTTCACATCGGTAAGTGATTGAAACAGTCCTGCGATAGTAAATAATGATTTTCTATGGTGCATGTCATCAGAATTTATCCAACACATGATTTCACCTGTTGAACGTTCAAATCCTTTCTGTATGCCATCATAAAGTCCTTTATCAGGTTCACTCACCCAATATGCCAGCTGCTGTTCATATTTTTTAATGATCTGTACCGAATTATCGGTACTTCCACCATCGATTATAATATATTCAAGATTTGGATACTGCTGGGCAAGAACCGAAACTATAGTATCTTCTAAAAAAGCCCCCTGATTATACGAAGGGGTAACAACAGTTATCTTTGGGTATTTATCCAGCATATTCCAAATAAGTATTTATTCTTTATAAGAAAAGAAGCATTTTGTTAACTTTGGCGAAGTTAGCAATTGATCTATTAATATAGGTAAAGGATTCAAAGATCTGATGAATTATGTGATCCGAAATTTGCGATCTCAGAAGGCTACAAGAACATACAAAGGTTAAATGAACAAAAAGGGCATAACAGTACTTATCTGTACTTACAATGGCGCCAGCAGATTACCAGATACGCTTGCACATCTTTCCAAACAATCCGTACCTGCTGATATCAATTGGGAGGTCATCGTAGTAGACAATGCATCAACCGACAACACTGCTGAAACGGCCAGAAAGGAGTGGTCGAAATATTATTTGCCGGAGGTCGGTTTCAGGGTATTCGCTGAAGCAACTCCCGGAAAAATAAATGCCCTGGAAAAAGGTACCGCCCTTGCTTCATTCGAGTATTTTATCATCTGCGATGATGACAACTGGCTCGCTCCCGATTATGTTCAAAATACTTATGCTATACTTGAAAAAAATGCAGCCATAGGAGCTGTGGGTGGCCAATCCTTTAAAACAAATGACACGGGTATATTTCCATCCTGGTTTGACGAATACGCAGAAGGATATGCTGTTGGAAAACAAGGGGACATTATCGGTGATGTAACTTTTTCAAGAGGATATGTATGGGGTGCGGGTATGGGCACAAGAACAGCACTCTACAAAGATACCTTTAAAGACTTCCCTTCTCTGCTTACCGGCAGAAATGGGAAAAAACTTTCCGCTGGCGAAGATTCCGAATATTGCCAGAGACTTATTTTAAGCGGCTATAAACTTTTCTACGACCCTTCACTTGTCTTTCATCATTATATTCCTCAGCAAAGACTGGAAATAAGCTACAGGGATTCATTAATGGCCGGTTTTGACGAATGTAGCAAAATCTTAGTTAAATATCATTTTGTATGGGGTTTGAAGCAACAGCTGGACAAAAATCCATGGAACAGACTATGGCTCCTGATGACCTCATTTAATAAAGTTTTATTTACTTCTTCCAGAAAAAAGCGCAACTATCACAAAGACATCATCAAATATTTACTTCAAATCAAATTCACAGATGATCCGGTTCAGCAGGCAATTATAGATTTCGAAAAGAAAGACAGATCCTTCACTAATCCTGCAACCAACAATTAATTCAATTATTATTTTCAATCAGATTCAGAATAAGATGTCTAAAGTATCCGTAATTATCCCGAATTATAATCATTCAGCTTTCTTATCGCAGCGGATTGAAAGTGTATTGAATCAAACCTACCAGGACTTTGAAGTCATTCTCATGGACGATTGCTCAACGGACAATAGCAGAATTATAATCGAACAATATCGCACACACTCCAAAGTATCATTAATTGTATTCAACGAAGAAAATACAGGAAGTACTTTTAAGCAATGGGAAAAAGGTATTGGGTTTGCAAAGGGCAAATACATCTGGCTTGCCGAGAGTGACGATTGGTGCGAACCTACATTATTAGCAGATTTAGTAGAAGGTATAGAGAAAGATGATGAATGTGTAATCAGTTATTGTCAATCACTCTGTGTTCAGGGCACTAATAAAATAATCTGGTCATCTCAATACAACAAACTATCAGAAGTTGTAGACGGAAGTGCTTTTTTAAGTGAGAAGATGTTATTACACAACCCTATCTTTAATGCAAGCATGGTATTATGGAAGCGTGATTTTTTCTCGAAAATATCACCTGAATTTATGGATTATAAGCTCTGTGGGGATTGGTTCTTCTGGATGGACCTATGCAGATTTGGAAAAGTCCATATTAGTGGTAAAGTTCTTAATTATTTCAGAAAACATGACAAAGACGTAAGCGGCAAGGCAATCAAAAGCGGATTGAATTATGTAGAAGTACTAAAAATAATAAACTCTTTTTTTCAAAGAGGTATAATTTCCAGAGCAGATTACAATAAGGCTTTTAAGCTGAATTTTAAGGAATACTATCCGATTAAAGCTTCCCTTGATCCAGTTCAAACGAAACAAATTGATCAGCTATTTAAAGCCCCCTTAACCTCCAAATCTTTATATTACAAGATATTTATGAGCGCTTACTGGAAAAAAATAAGACCCGGTAAATAACCTACTTTTTTCTCTTGATATATTTAGTTAGCTGAAGAAAGAGTTCCCAGCCAAACTTACTAAAAATCCTGCTTTTCCATAAAATACACCACATTTTCATCTTGGTGTACCCCGCAGCAGTGTGCATTTGGTCTATAAAAAAGAGAAATGCCTTTTTTTCACATGCTAATGCATCTGCATTAGTTAGGTATCCTGATCCTTTTGGAAGAATTTTCTTCCATTTTTCATGCACCAATATTGTACTTTCTACCCATTTCCGATCATAATTGCCTTCAGAAAAATGTTCAAGAAGTACGTCATATGTAACTGCAACTTTCCAGTTCTCCCCCACACTTAAGGAAAAGTCTACATCATAACCATGAAATCCTTTAAGCAGGTATTCATCAAATTTAATTTCTTCAGTAACCTTCTTATGTGTACAAAGCCAAACACCATCAACTCCTACAACCTCTGCCAGCTTTTCATTTTTAGGATTAAGATAGACAACTTTTGTTTCAGCTTCACTAAATTTATATCGCTGAACCATATTAAACCTATTGTACTGATCAAGCCAACTAAACCACGACGAGGGCGACATTGCCTTATATTGACTTCCCGCAATACCTAATAGGCCAATTTTCGAATTAATACTAAAGATATCCAATACTATCTGTCCCCAATTCCCGGTGTATATTTTAATATCTTCATGCATAAAACATAGAAGGTCATATTTAGCTTTTGCAATTCCTTCATTATAAACCTGGCAAATTCCCTTTTCAGCATTCGCATTATCAAAGCTTAGAATTTCGTACGGAATACCTATTGTTTTACTAATATTCTCACTAACGTCATGAAGTAAATCCGGATTAACCGAAGCAATTATTATTGAAATCATCAGAAATATTTAAAGACCTGAAAAAAGGTCTATTTATAGCAATAAATATTGATGGCCATATCAAAATTCTCCCCAATTAATTCTTTGTCTATGAAAGGACTGGATCGGGTCCAGGATTCTTTAATGTAATAATGAAACCCTGAATCCTTTACAAGGCCCAACAAGTGATGAAGTGTTTGAGGTTTATTGATATCATTATGGTATTCAAAGAAAAGAGAACCGACATTATGTAAGCTATCCTTACAATCTTTTAAAACAACATCTTCAGCCCCCTCAATATCCAGCTTTAGAAAGTCTACCATTGGGGTTAAATAATCCTGTAGTCGCACAGCCTCAATCTTGGTTGATGTTTGGTTTAAAAATGGGGTATTGGCCCTGCTCCCCATTCCCATATCTCCATAGAACTCCAGCATTTCTTCCTTATTCCAAACCGCCTTTTCAAGCAATACAACATTACTTAATTTGTGTGCAGCAATGTTCTCTTTTAAAATCTGATGTATTTGATTGTCCGGCTCGAAAGCATAAATAATGTGATTAGGATAATTTAATGCAAAATAAAGCGTCCCAAGCCCCATATTGGCACCACAATCGAGAATTATACTTTTTCCGGCTACTGATTTAAAAGCATATATCTTATTCATAAATATATCCTTATAAGTAACAGCGAAGCTTAAGCTATCATGAAACTTAAACGGTTTATCAAATACATTAGCATAGCCATCTGTGAAACGAGGATAGCGTTCTATCCGTTCTAACTCCAATCCTATCTTTGTTAGTTTCGATTTCCTGATCTTACTCGCTATTATACTTCTTAACCCCATGTAAATTCACAATAAATATTCTTAACGAAGTTAGAACAAAAAAATAAAAACGATACATACATGAATGCTTTTATTTAGGTTCCGCCACATTAAGTTAAAGCATTATTTCTGGGCCAGAAAAATTTTGTGATATGGCGGAACATCATATTTACATACAGTGCTCAAATTAAAATACGCCGTCGACTCTTCCAAAAGATCAAAAGAAAACACATGCTGGTGCAACCCTCTCACCTCAAAATTATTTTCGCATCTTTTTTTAAATACCTCGAAATCCCGCCCCGCACCAGGATCCATTTTTAAGTCGTGCAACTGCAGAATCTCACTTAAATGTGTCAAATCATCTTCTCCAATATTTGACTCAAAGTCAGACAACAGGTGAGAAAAAGAAGTATAAGGCCTCTTTCTGTCGAAAGTAAATCTCTTATCAGGCAAAACCAGTAATATAAATCCTCCGGGCTTTATTACCCTACTCCATTCCTCTATCGCCTTTAAGGGGTTTGCGATATGTTCTAAATTATGAGAGGACAATAGAAAATCGTACTTCTCATCGGCTATTTCATCTAGATGAGAACCGTCCAAAATATATTGGCGCCCCGATTTCTTTGGATGATATTTATATTCATTAGTCTCTATCGCTCCTTCCCAAATGGTATTTCTACTAAAATTACATCCGTCAATCTCTTTAGCCCAGTCATAGATTGGAAATATATCAGAAGAAAAAAAATCACTCGGGCCTCCTATTTCCAGCCCAATTTTATTGTCAAAGGCAAATTTATACGACGATAGTTTTTTCTTATAGTTATTTTTGAACAATGCCAATAATAATTTTGTTCTCCACTCAACTGTATTAAAACGTAGGTTATAAAAAAAGTCCATCTATTTTTTTTATTAAAAATCACTAAAAGATAAAGCAAAAGTAAGCCTATGCAATTTATTCTAATTGGTTCGCTCAGAACTGCGAATGTATTAAAAATTAACATAAGGTCAGCTGTCTATTGTAATCTATTAGAGCACCGTTGACATTTTTTCAATGAAATCCTCCAAACAATAAAGCGCATTGAAGACCAAATCTCCAATGCGCTTTACAATATAATTGTGCAAAGTTTTTTATGGCTTTATGGCATAAAAATTCACACCTAAATTCACATATCCATTTTGAGCATAAGGATAATCATTAGGATTAATTGTATAAACATGATTTCTCATACCGTCATGATAAAATACATACACGGGAGAAGAGCCGGGCACTTGCGTTTTATATGCATAAAAAGCTATCCTTTGATAAACATAGCCTTCTTGCTGGTATGGAAAATCATTATTATCGATTGTGAGAACCCTGTCATAACCATATGAATTATACCAGTAATGTACTGGAAAAGTCTCCGCTACTTCCGAACGAAATGCGTAAAAATTTGTTCCAAGCGCGTTCCATCCATTTTGAGCAAAAGGATATTCATCAGGATTAATTGAATATGCATGACCAGTTTCGGAATTACTGTAAAACACAAACACAGGAGATGAAAACTGATTACCTACAGTCAATCCAAAACTAACATTGGATAGTCTAGTATATGTTCCCACTTTATATCTAAGTCGAATACCTCCTCCACTAAGCCCGACAGGTAAAGTCCCTGTAAAATCTACCGTACGAAAAATTTGATTTGAAGATACTTGAAAATACTGAACGTCACTGATTATGGTTTCATCAGTTTTCCCTTCGCGTAAACTAGATATGCTTCTGTCATCCCAGCTTGTATAGAAGAAAACATTGCGCTTGCAACAAAAGGAGTTGGTTGTGAAAAAGGGTTCACTCTGAATTTATCATATTGAAGAAACTCTTTATTAATTGAAAAACCTAACATAAAGAGATCCGACACTTGTGCCTTTAACGCGTTAGAATTGAAAATCAACAGAAAAACAGTTGAAATTCTCATAATATTTTTCATAAGTATATTTATTTTTCGTGATTTAGTTTATATTCATTTGCTGAATCATATACTTGTTCTAATTCCTTCAGAGAAATTCCATTTCCCTTAATCAAAAAAGTCTTATCGACCTCGTCATATTTGATTTCGTTAACTGGTATGTTCCAGACAATAGATATAAATTTTTCTATCCTCTGAAATTTCATTTTGTCAAGACCCGGTATCAAGGCTTTTTCTTCAGCTGGAACCTCGGCCTTCTTCTCGCAGCCCATTAAAGCTGCTGATACTAAAAAGATAATTAGCATGGCTCGTTTTGTGAATTTTAACATAATTAGATATAAATTAATTACCTACTCTTTTAAAGATTTTCGGCGGCCTCTGGAGCTCTTATATTGTATAAGAAAAGTCCTATTCAAGCAAAGGCACACACATATAGTTAGCGGTTTAGAATCGAAAATTTCGAATTTATGATCTGAAGAAAAATCTCCCTATCTAATTACCAAACAAAAAAGTAGGGAGAAGAATCTCCCTACTTTTTTAACTCAATCAAAAAAAGTTAATATATTGGATTACCCAGAGTATAACCACTTATACCATAAACTTCTTGTGCAGTCACATCATTAAAATGATATTTCAAAAACACATCCCATGAAGCAATGTGCCTTAGAAAGGTGCCTTCCCTGAAATACATTTTGCTCCCTTGTAAATCAGTTAATATTCCTGAATCTGAAGAGATTGGTGTCCCAACAACTGCAGATGCTACATCCGTAGAGTTAACATGATGCATCAGACCATTATTAAACTGAAACAAGTTGTTTACTATATCCATGGTGGGTATATGTCGCAACGTATTATCAAATACCATATAAAGTTTTAAATCATCGTCATTACGAATAAAACGACCATTAACTACAAAATCAGGATAGGTCATGGCCAGCTTCCTATCTATCAAATACTGAACCACGTAAGCTTTAACCGCTGCACTCTTTGAAGGGTCATCTATTAGTTCCCATATTGGAATTAAACCATTTTCTGCGATATCTATCATCTCTGCATTAAGGAGTGACGAACTATTCTCCCAGGCTACAGTAGAAATATTTGGCAAAGTACTTCCAATAGGCACATTTCCTACTAAACTTTCCGAAGGTTCGCCTCCAATTGTTTTATATACAATTTTCTGAGAAAAATTCTCTGCAACCTGTTGTGTTGCTGAAGTAGAGCTCGTACTAAATCCAAATATACCCAGGATATTAAACTCGATACCTTTTGTGGCGGCATCATTGCGATCGGACTTAGTAGTTTCCGACCTGAATTGAATATCTAGCTTTGCTCCTAAAATAATATCTTTCAATACATGGGTTCCATATTGACTCACAATATACTGAGGAGTACTGTTTTGTACGTCAGCTATAAACGTTGGTGTCAAATATTGTTTTAACAAAGCTGTGGTCGCATTCATTTTCACCCTTTTTTGCTGAATTTTCAATGCATAGCTACTGTAGATATGCTTTGATGAAAAGAAATTAGAATTGTCGAAAGCATTCTGTATACTACCTTTGAAAAATGGTGTTTTTTTTGAGGCGTCTGATGGATCATTTACCGTCAAACTGGCACCAAGTTTATCTGTTAACTTAGTTAAGTACGATACCGCATTTTCTCCGGAAATTACCTCACCATATTTTTTACTAGACAAATCCCACTCCACCCTAGTCGGTTGGTCAACTTTTAGTCTGGCAACATCTATAACAGAAAATTTTGATGCGCTTGAGTTTGCGTACTCTCCAGTTACATCATAACCATATCCCAATAAATCATTTTGCCCGTCACCTGCAGAAAGAGTGCTACCTCCTTTTCCCGTAACTCCTGAACCATTTAGATCCTCATTTTTTTTACATCCGCTTAAAATAGCTACAAAAGCTAAAATTAAACAGGTCATTCCTGTTTTTTTTATCATAAAACGTTATTTTAAATTACTCCCCTAACCTACTTATATAATATCTATTGAATATCAGTATTACGTAAACAGAGTTTTACATTACGTGAATCAAGCCCATTATTACGTAAACAATATTTTAGCATAAATCTCAAAATATTATTTACAGAGTGTGCTTATAGATGTTAATTTTGAATCCATGAAAAGAAAACAACGCTCCTTCAATTATCAAAAATTTTTCATTTTATTAATATCCATCTGTCTCACTTCCTGCAAAAAAGAAAGTGCTGACTTAAACGGTAAAGACGATAAGCAACTGGGTAAAGTATTTATCCAATTCTGGGATAAAATGAATAACCAATATGTTTATTGGGATAAGGATACTACCAACTGGAATGCCGTTTACAAAAAATATAAACCACTATTTAATCAGCTTACCAATAGTGACGAAGATAAAAAAATGGCGGTTTCATACCTTAAAGAAATGACCAGTACGCTTATAGATAATCACTTTAACATCACTTTTCAAGATAAAGCAATAATTGGTTCTGTTATTAACCCTTCCTTTGAGAGAAAGGTTAAGTCCCCTAATTTTCATGGAAAATATAACTATGATGGTGTTGTCAAGTCTTATTTGGATCATGGTTTTTTATCTGCCGTTGGTAATACTACTGAAAATGGCATACCTATAAATGCCACAACCGGAACCATTAATAATAATCTACTTTATTTTCGTTGTAACTTTTTCGCGCTTAAACGAGCGTATGAATTAGGTAATGACACAAAAATCAAGGCGATTTTAAACTACTTTTTTTCTGCTCTTAAAAGAACTGCATCCCCTATGAATGGGGTTATACTTGACCTTCGGAACAATAGTGGAGGCAGCATCGCAGACTTAAATTTCTTCGCCGGAAAACTGGTTGACCAGGATATTGTTTTTGGCTATTCAAGAAGCAAAAGTGGATTGGGAAAATGGAGCTATTTACCCTGGTTTGAGGCCAAATTAAAGCACGACCCGGATTACAATGTGAATGTTCCTGTAATTTTATTGGGTGACAATTTTTCAGCTTCTTTATCGGAGATCATTATCATTGCCTTAAGGTCTAAAAAGAATATATTTATCGGCGAACAAACTTACGGTGCTACTGGACCTCTCGCCGATCCAGATGTCTTTAATTCTGGATCCTTTAGTATATTCCTTACCGTAAAAACATCTGCCGTAGAGTTTAAAGGCATTGATGGAACTTTTTATGAGAATATTGGTATTGCGCCAGATGTCCATTCTCCTTTTAATAGTAAGAACCTCTCACTAGGAAAAGATGACCAATTAGAACTCGCCATAAGTTTAATAAAGTAGACTGATATACTAATCCTGTAATATAACGCTTATCAAAATGAAAATACTAAAACAACTCTTTCTCCTCATTTTATTTCTACTTATACAACCTGACAAGACAAATGCTCAAACAAGTATTAGTTTTGATGCCGGCGTAACGTATAATAAACTTGATTTCAATGCTAATAACATCAATGTGGTAATGACTTCAAAGCAAGGCTACATTACCAATGTTAATATAGATTATCAATTAACCAGAATGCTTGCATTAGAAGCTTCGCCAGGAGTCTTACAAAAAAATTATTCAATTAAAAACAATACTGACATCTATCAGAATATAAATAACACTTATATTCAGCTTCCCATTAGCATCAAATACAAAATAAAACTTATAATAAATAGATTAATTGCATCAGGTTCCTTAGGGACCTACTACGCATACTGGCTAAAAAGCAATATAGATGGGCTTGCCCCTAATATTTTTGATCTTTCTTTGGATACTGAAAATAATGAAGTTATTAAATTAGAGCGCATCAGGTATACTCATGGCTTTAATTCTGCACAAGACGATAGATCAGAATTAGGCTGGGCAGGTAAAATTGGATTGGAGTATAAAGTTATCAACTCCTTTTCATGCTCCCTAAAGGGGCATTATTATCAATCACTAACTGATCAGCAAAAACACACGATTGAACTACAGCAACCACGGTACAATCGCACTTTCGCTATATCTTTAGGGCTTGGATATTACTTTAATTAGGGTTCCTACCAATCTATACATCCTCACTAATTATCATTAAACAAAAAAAGCGCATCGAAGACAAACTCCAATGCGCTTTAAAATATAATTGTTCGAAGTTTTACAACTTCCTTTTCACTTCAACTTGTTCGTAAGCCTCTACAATATCGCCTACTTCAATGTTATTAAAGTTCTGGATGTTCAATCCACACTCGTAACCTCTCGACACCTCTTTCACGTCATCTTTATAACGTTTCAATGAAGCCAGTTCACCAGTATAAATTACCACACCATCTCTAACGATACGGATCTTACTGTTACGTGTTATCGTACCGTCTAATACCATACAGCCGGCAATTGTACCAACCTTAGTAATTTTAAAGGTATCCCTGATCTCCACGTTAGCTGTGATCTTCTCTTCAAACTCTGGTGCCAGCATCCCCTCCATCGCAGCTTTGATCTCGTTGATCGCATCATAGATGATAGAATATAGACGGATATCGATTTGTTCAGCCTCGGCCAGTTTACGCGCTCCTGGGGAAGGACGTACCTGGAAACCAATGATGATCGCATCAGAAGCAGAAGCTAACAATACATCAGATTCAGAGATCTGACCTACCGCTTTACCAATGATATTAATCTGGATCTCCGGAGTAGACAGTTTCAATAACGAGTCAGATAATGCCTCGATAGATCCATCCACGTCACCCTTAACGATCAAGTTAAGCTCTTTAAAGTTACCGATAGCCAAACGGCGACCGATCTCATCCAACGTAATGTGTTTCTGTGTACGAAGTCCCTGCTCACGCATCAACTGTAAACGTTTGTTTGCAATCTCTCTCGCTTCAACTTCACTTTCCAGTGCATTGAATTTATCACCTGCAGTAGGTGCACCCTGCATACCCAATACCTGTACCGGTACCGATGGGCCTGCTTTATCTACTTTCTGTCCACGCTCATTAAACAACGCTTTAACTTTTCCGCTATAACTACCGGCAAGAATAGGATCACCTACCTTTAAAGTACCGGCCTGTACCAGAACTGTAGTTACAATACCACGTCCTTTATCTAATGTGGCTTCGATAACACTACCTGTAGCACGTTTATTAGGGTTAGCTTTAAGATCAAGCATCTCTGCTTCTAATAATACCTTCTCTAATAACAGATCTACATTTTGTCCACTCTTACCAGAAATCTCCTGAGACTGGAAAGTACCTCCCCAATCTTCAACCAGGATGTTCATGGCTGATAATTGTTCACGAATCTTTTCAGTATTTGCACCCGGTTTATCAATCTTTGTAAAAGCAAATACCAATGGTACGCCTGCTGCCTGGGCATGGTTAATGGCCTCTTTTGTTTGAGGCATCACCGCATCATCCGCAGCAACAACGATAATTGCAATATCCGCTACCTTAGCACCACGGGCACGCATGGCCGTAAAGGCTTCGTGACCTGGTGTATCCAGGAAGGTAACTTGTTTACCAGTTGGAGTAGTCACCATATAGGCACCAATGTGCTGGGTAATACCACCGGCCTCACCCGCTACCACATTCGCTTTACGGATATAATCCAGTAAGGATGTTTTACCGTGATCCACGTGTCCCATAATGGTTACAACAGGAGCCCTTGGCAATAAATCCTCTTCAGCATCTTCTTCCTCTATAAGGATATCACTTTCATCGTCGGGTTTAACGAATTGTATTTCGTAACCAAACTCGTCCGCAACGATGGTTAATGTTTCGGCATCCAAACGCTGGTTGATCGATACAAACATACCCAGACTCATACAAGTCGCGATAATTTTTGTAACCGGCTCATCCATCATCGTAGCCAATTCATTTGCCGTTACAAATTCCGTAACCTTAAGTACACGGGATTGTAACTCTTGCTCCATTGCCGCCTCATCAGCAGACATCGCAACATCATCACGTTTCTGACGACGTAACTTCGCACGTTGAGCAAATTTACCAGACTTACCAGCACCACTTAAACGTGCAAGTGTTGCTTTGATCTGATCTTGTATTTCTTTTTCCGTAGGCTCTTCCTTAGGTCCGCCCGAAGGTGCTCCCGGTTTACTGTTCCTAAAATTAGGCCTGTTGGCTGTATTGTTTGTGTTGTTCCTGAAGTCTGGCCTGTTACTAAAAGTAGGGGCAGGCTTAGGGGCACCTGGCTGTCCGCCTTGTGCTTGTTGGTTACCCGGATTCTGTCCGGCACCTTGTTGTTGTTGCTGTTGACCATGACCACCACCTTGTCCGGGATGTCCACCAGGGGTTTTCTTGCGTTTACGTTTTCTTTTCGCATCAGCACTCTCTCCCGAAGAAGCTACAGGTTGCGATTTACGATCAGGCGTTACCGGCAAGGTAATCTTTCCAATAATGTTTGGCCCTGATAACTTTACCGAACGTGCTTTAATCACTTCGGTTTCTTCAGGTTTTTCAACTTTAGGAGGTTCAGGAGTTACTTTTGGTGCAACTACTGGCTCAGGAGCTTTAACCACTGGTGCCTCGGCAACCGGTTTTGGCTGCTCCTCGGCTTTAGGTGTTTCCACAGGCTTAACAGGTTCAGGTTTTATTTCTGCAACAGGCTGTTCAACCGGCTTCTCTACTTCTTTAACCGGCTCAGGTGCTTTTTCTACTGGAGCTACCGGAGCAACAGGCGTTTCGGCCTTAGGTTCCGGTGCAGGCGCATCCTCTCTCTTAACAGGGCGTGTTTTAGCATTTAAATCATCAAGATTGATCTTTCCTACTATTTTCACACCAGGTAAAGAACCTTCATCAGCTTTTTCTTCCGCCTTTTCAGGAGCAGGAGTTTCAACTGCAGGTTTCTCAACCTGAGGGGTATAAGAATGAAGGTTTTTAACTAAAATCCCTTCATTTTCAAATTCAACATTTTTCTTAGGTGCCTCAGCAACTTTATCTGTTACTTCAGGCTCATCACGACGAATTTTACCAATAACAATTTGATTGGCTTCTTCTTTTACGATTTTATCGCCCTGAAACTCTTTCAACAATGCATTATACATGTCGCGGGAGAGCTTAGTAGTGGGTTTATTCTCAACAGAAAAGCCTTTCTTTTCTAAAAACTCAACGGCCGTAGCAATGCCTACGTTAAGTTCCTTAACTGCTTTAAATAAAATTATTGGTTTGTCGTCTGACATTGATATCCTATTTTTTTCTTAATTCTTATACAAAAGTAACGTTTATTCTTCTTTATTTCATGAGTATGTCATTTGTTTTATTCAAACTCTGATTTTAAAATACTCATTACTTCTTTGATGGTCTCTTCTTCTAAATCGGTACGTTTCACCAATTCATCAACAGACAGGGCCAATACACTCTTAGCTGTATCACAGCCAATCGATTTCAGCTCATCAATGATCCAGCTATCGATTTCATCCGAGAATTCTTCGATATCCACATCTTCATCTTCCTCACCCGCCTCGCGGTACACATCAATTTCATAACCGGTTAACTTACCAGCAAGTTTAATGTTGTGTCCACCACGTCCGATTGCCAGTGAAACCTGATCTGGTTTCAGGTAAACGGAAGCATGTTTAGTTTCATCATCTAATTTAATAGAAGTGATTTTTGCAGGGCTTAATGCCCTTGTAATATATAGTGAGATATTATTTGTAAAGTTAATTACATCAATATTCTCGTTTTTAAGCTCTCTAACAATACCGTGGATACGTGAACCTTTCATACCAACACATGCTCCAACCGGATCAATTCTGTCATCGTACGACTCTACCGCAACCTTAGCACGTTCTCCAGGTTCACGAACAATTTTCTTAATGGTGATTAAGCCATCAAAAATCTCCGGAACTTCGATTTCAAACAAACGTTGCAAGAACTCAGGGGCAATCCTCGAAATGATAATTTTTGGTGTTGCATTTACCATATCAACCTTCAAAATTACCGCACGTACTGCATCTCCCTTTTTGAAATAATCCGCAGGGATCTGCTCTGTTTTAGGCATCATCAATTCATTACCTTCATCGTCAAGCACCAAAGTTTCTTTTTTCCAAACCTGGTAAACTTCACCGGTAACAATTTCGCCAACCCTGTCTTTATATTTTTTAAAGATCTCGTCTTTCTCTAGCTCCAATACTTTAGAAACCAATGTCTGACGGGCAGCTAAAATAGCCCTACGGCCAAAGCTCTCCAAAGTGATCTGCTCAATGTAGTCGTCACCAACTTCCATATCAGGATCCAATTGCTTCACTTCTGCCAATTCAATTTCAAGATCATCGTCCTCAGAAAAGCCGTCTTCCATAACTTTTCTGGTACGCCAGATCTCCAAATCCCCGTTGTCAGGGTTAACAATTACGTCACAATTCTCATCCGTACCATATTTTTTACGCAACATACTGCGAAATACCTCTTCCAGCACACTAATCACTGTAGGACGGTCGATGTTCTTGAAGTCTTTAAACTCTTGAAATGAATCGATTAAATTAATATTGCTCATTTTTATTTAAATGAAATTAAAACCTTTGTTTCTGTTATATTATTAAAGTCGATGCTGGTTTCTGCCAACTGAACTTTCTTACCTTTTTCTTTAACCTTAGCCGCTATGGTTATGCTGTTTTCATCAACACTTAACAATTCCCCTTCTTTTATTTCACCACTTGTTAGTTTAACACTCAGCTCACGACCAATATTTTTTACGTATTGTCTTTTTAGCCTTAAGGGTTCACCAACACCTGGAGAAGAAACTTCCAGATTATATGCCTTTTCAATAGTGTTTTCCTCTTCCAAATGAAAGCCAACATGCCTGCTGATCGCTGCGCAATCCTGGATACTAATCCCCTCATCGCCATCAACATGAATAATAAGCTTATTGTTTGGCAGCATCTTCACTTCAACTAAGAACAGTTCCGGCCTATCCGAAATCTTCTCTTCAACTAACTCTTTTACTCTTTTTTCTACCTGCATAACCAATTTGCCAATAATAGAAAAGAGGGGACTTCTGCCCCCTCTTACCTCTATTACAGCGCAAATGTATGAAATAATTTTGTAAATTAAAAATGCTAAGACACAATGAGTTCTAATGATAAAGTCATTCCCTTAATCTGATCATTAAATCTTCAGAGAAAAGCTTATTCAGCTAAAAGCTTTTTTAGCCCCGACTTGGGACTTTTCAAATACAAATACACTTACCCCTAATAAAAGGTCCATATTCCTCTGACCTAAATCCGCACAATTGTAACCAACACAACCAAATACACACATGAAACATTACATCAGATTATTGAATGCAAAGCATTTCACTTTACTCCTTTTTTTCACCTTCAGTTTATGCCGGGTTTGCCTGGCAAAAGAACCACTAATTAAATTCAAGGATACTATATCACTGGCAAAGGTTCCGGTATATAAAAAGCTAAAGAACCTTCATCTAAAGACCGACCTCACTATCAATAGCAAACCCGCAATCACGATAGTTGCCCCAACAGCCAATATAATTGAAGGGCGTCTTATACAAAAGGCGATAAAGCAACTAACAGGCATTACTATTCCGTTAGTAACGGATTATCCTGAAAACACAACAAATCTGATTAAAGAAAACCTCATTCTCCTTGGTAACCGCTCCACAAATCAGGTCATCAACGCACTATATGATAAGGGCTATACCTTCCTGGACCTTAAATATCCGGGGCCGGGCGGCTTTGTCATGCGGAGTCTGCACAATCCCTTTGGCAACGGGAAAAATGTATTATTTGCCGGTGGCAGCAACGCTGAAGGAGTAAAAATGGCAACCCTTGCACTTATTACCGCCATAAAACAAGCCGCTACCTATAAAGGAACATTATCTGTTGGTTATCTCTGTAAAATTAAGCCCGGAAAAGCATTTTTGATACCAGACAGTACCAGAAATATCGAAACATGGGAAGGCTCGAGAAAGTATGGGGCGACTGGTTATTTCAGCTGGAATAGCGTAAGCAAGAATATGGCGGCCTATTACATGACTAACGACGAAAAATACCTCAAGGAATTTCTGCGGCTGTCTTTTCCTGATCAGGCCGCTATTAAAGAAATGGAGCAAACAGATGGCGAATTGATTGAAAACAAGTCCGATCCTTTGTCAGGCCCTTACCACTATGCCGCATCTATGATGGTCCTGATGTGGGACCTGATAGAAGAAAGCCCCTCCCTGAGTGACGACTTACGACTAAAAATTACCAATGCCCTCTCCCGACAGTTGGAACACCGCATAAAAGAATACACCAGTGGCTACCAGAATACCAAACCAGCTCCGTTTTTAGGTGAACGTCACGCCGATTGGGCAGCATATTCGCTTTATACACTTGCGCGATATTTTGACAAAGACTATCCCAGCTTAATCTGGAAACATTGTCTCCATGCCGGCGACCTTTATTTCTCCGCTTTAAAAAACACAACCTGGATAGGCGGCCATAATGACCACCTATTTTGGTTTACCTCCTATTACGACCCAATGATCGACTATCTGATCTTAACCGGCAATCGTGATCCTCAATCCCTCGCAAATCTGCGCCATATGCTCAATACCCAGGAAATTATATCAACCGGAGGCAATGTAGATTGGGGATTAGAAACATCATCCCTCAGCATGCTCAATAAAGCCGCTTATATCCTGAACGACGGGAGATGGCTCGACTACCGCAAACGAACAGGCCTAAGCACCGATGTCTTTCGCCTCGGGCAATCCTTTTGGCCAGCACCACAATTAAAAGCAGTTCCACCAACGGACCTTACCGGCAAATGGAAAACAGAATGGATGCAAAAAGAAATGTGGGAGGGCCGTAAATCAGGCTTCCCCCTGGAACAGTCATTCCGATGGAGCAGCTATAGAACAGAAACCGGTCCTGGGGGCGACTATCTGTTAATAAAAGGCTATAATGGTGCCGGACGTAATCCCTATCACTCATTCAACATACTTGAACTCCGATTAAACGGAGCAACGTTATTAAAGGGCTACCAAAACCAGGTACTGACTAGCGAAGATGGGGTCTGGGAACCAAAGGTAGCGATGGATTCAAAACTATTATACCAGGGTACAGTTGGACAGGTTAGTACAGCCGTTGCGGAAGTACCCGACCTTCCATTTGCAAACTGGAAACGCACACTAAGTTTACGCAATAGCAAATATGTGCTTATTGCCGACGACCTTAAATTCCGTAAAGACAGCAAAAGTATGCTTGTCCAGACGAAGTGGGATGTCAGGGGCCCAGCCTGGAATCCAAACACAAATGCCCTAACCATCACACCTCTGGAACCTGGAAAATCAGGAAATATACTTTTGACTTCTGAACCCATGCAAGTAAAAACTGCAGACGTTACACAAATGGACTGGCTCGGTTCAGTAAAAAACGGAGAACGTAAGATCTTCTTTCATTTAATAGGATCCGGTCATAATGGCCTTTCCTGCATCAAATTAACAGATCAGGCAGCCAGCCTGTCCTTACCGGAAGCCGCCCTGGCTGTTGCCGGGGAGTATAAAGAAACAAATGGACAACTGGTCATATTAAGTGAAAAAACACTTTATGGTCATGAAATGCTAAAGGCGGGAATAAACATACAGCTATTGCTGAGTAATTCACCTATGGATATTGACTGGGACTTTCAAACCGGCAAATTACTGATCGTTAACAAAGCCCCCCTTATACTGACCCTCGCGCTTGCAACCCCACAGCTAATGGTTAACGGCAAACCAATAACAGCAGTAAAAGCAAATACAGGTTATACCATTAACCTCCCGGCAGGCAAACAGGAAATCAGTCGAGCAATCCCGTCACCTGCAATCCTAACAGCCCAGAAATCACTGCTGCAGGCAGCCTTGAAAAACGCTTCTGAACTAAGGGCCATAGCTCAAAAAGCAGAAACAAAAACAATTAACCCAACTCCACCTATACTAAAATCAACATTCAATGCCCAGCTGCAGAAAAACCCTGTTTCAAGTATTACAATTCCATCAGCTCAGGGCGATATGATCTGTACCGCAGCCGGCAACACCATTACAATTCTTAACGCTGAAGGCAGTCAGGTAAAACAATTAAACACTATAGGAAGCATTACGACACTTCGCTGGTGGGCGGAGCCCAAACTCTTGCTGGTGGGTTGCAATGATGAAAAAGTAATTGCTTTTGATGAGCAGGGCAAAAAGAAATGGGAATTTACTTCTGAAATGGATAGCGCAGTATATAAGGAAGGAAAACAATATTGGTTCAAATCTGTCTACCCCGGCATCCGCGGCTTGTACAGCGGACATTTTGATAAAGGGAAAAGTCGCGCTTTTGTAGGTGGTGCCTGTACACTGGAGATCTTGAATGAAGAAGGGCAACTGGTGAAGCGTATGCCGGTTTTTTGGAGCGTGGTTAAACAGTTTATTATGGTGGAAGCAAAAGATGGAAGCAAAAACCTGCTGCTTGGAGGATCGCAAAGCGGAACTAATGAGCTCATTGCCATAAACAGCAGTACACTGGCAGAAACCGGACGTGGTTACAACGCAGTACCGGCAGGTCATGCCCAGGTTGGCGGATGGATGGTCATGAACCGGTACGACAATTTCCTGTGCGACCTTGATCAGGATGGCAAAAAAGAACTGATATCAGCAATAAACGGCAGCTGGAACCGGGTTTCAACTTATACAGAAGACGGAAAACCATTATATAATGTTCAGTTTGGCCCCGGCAAAACCCTGCCCCGCACTAATCTGAGAATGATGGACGTGGGTGACATTAATGGAGATGGAAAGTCTGAAATCGTAACAGCGCTGTCTAGTGGCATTATCTATCTAATGAACAGCAAATCAGAGAAAATATGGGCAAAAAAACTGGCAAGCCCAGCCCTCGTTGTAAAATTTATTAAACAAAATACATCAACATGGCTGTGTATTGGCTCCGAAGATGGAACCATAACAGCGATGGATGCTTCCGGCAATATCTTAAAAGAAGGAAAAGTGGCCGGTAAGCCAACAGATTTGCTAGTTTTGCAAACATCCGGTGGACCGATGGCAGTTATCAATACCGATATCGGCGGACTTACGGGTTTTCGTCTCAATTAAGCAGCTTTTATAAAAAAAGTCTTTTCAGCGAATAAACTATTAAATTTTAACACCTTTTTTTAGTTTATTCGCCTGTAACATTTATTTTTTTATATTTGTTTACCTACCCGGTACATCCTATTCTAAAAGAGCGTGTTAAATTAAGGGGGATCTTTCTGGTATTATTTAGGTTGCTTAATAGTTATAAAAAACATGCATTATAATTTACTTTCAGATACCGAACTCCGCTCTCTCTTAAAAGCGGATGATGAAAAAGCTTTTGAGGAGATATATCAGCGATATTGGCAAAAGCTTTATCAATCGGCTTGGAAAAGACTGAAAGATCATGAATTATCAAAAGACATTGTGCAGGACGTTTTTGTATATTTCTGGACCAGAAGAACCACACTAACCATAGACAATATTGAGGCCTGGCTTAAAACAGCTGTTAAATACCAGGTATATAAACGTATCGCCCAGAACAACACAATGGAATCAATGGAGATCAGCTGGAAGCAATCTGATGTTTCTTATGAACAGGCTGACAATTTGGTGCGTACAAATGAATTAAACTCCGCCCTTCACAATATCATAGAAAACCTTCCGGCAAAAAGACAAGCCATATTTCGTCTTCGTTACTCGGAGAACCTTTCAACAATAGATATTGCAGAAAAACTAGAGGTATCAAGAAAAACCGTGCAAAATCAACTTACAAGAGCGATAAAAAACATCCAGGAATCCCTATCCATTAAATCACGGTAAAACAAAAAATTACCTCACAAAACACCACTATTATTTTCCAACCGGCTTTTAGAAATGAAATATTTTTCAGCTCCCCTTGGGACTTTTCATTTTTATAGATACTTACCTTAACATGCCATGCAAAGAATGAAGAAAAACCTGCAACAAATAGTCAAAAAATATCTTGCCGGAGAAGCTACAGAAGAAGAGAAAAAACTGCTGAGCTCTTGGTATGATGATTTTGATGAAGATCCGGGGCCCGAACTCCAGGAAAAACAGTGGCAGGATACCGGGAATGAAATCTTCCAGCGAATACAAACCAGCAAAACCCCACAGGAAAAAACCTTATTCAGGCCTTTAAGGTGGCTTCGTATCGCTGCCATATGGTTCATGATCATCGGTACTACCAGCTTTCTGTATACCCAACGGAATTGGATCCTTGATCAGATAGATCCAATTCAGCAGACCGAACGCCAGGCCGCAAAAGGAACAGTTATTAAACTGCATTTACCTGACGGAACAGTTGTTTGGCTAAATGGTGGTTCAACTATCCGATTTCCTGAAAGATTTAGCAGAAGCAATACACGAGAAGTAAAATTATCCGGTGAAGCATTTTTTGATGTTGCACACAATAAACAAAAGCCATTTATTGTATACACCGGAAATGTAAAAACACAGGTATTAGGCACTTCATTTAATATCAGTTCATATAGTCAGCTTGAAGAAGTAAAAATATCTGTAATCAGGGGCAAAGTTGCGGTGTCTGCTATTGTTCAGCAAAATGTAGCTTCATCAGCAACAATTAAGCTTACGCCCAATCAACAAGCCATTTATAACAAAAAGACAACGACCCTGGTTAAAGAAAAAGCCGATGCAAATGGAACTACCCAATGGATAAAGGGCGGTTATGAATTTAGGGATGCAACCATGACTGAAATCGCATTAGCGTTGGAAAACCGCTTTAACATTAAGATCAGAATAACAAACGACAGCCTGGCTAAAAAGAAGATAACGGCACAATTTGATCATACTGAATCTCTTCATAAAATCCTGGATGCCTTTAAACAAACAGCAAACCTAAAGTACACATTCGTTACCGCAACCGAAATAAAATGGAACTAAGATAATAATCCATACACACAATAAAACCACAATTTCCTAACCAAATTAAACCTAACCACATGAAAAAAACTATACCTCCCATTTAAAGCATCAGGAACATGCAGGCACCTGGCCGGCAAACAATGAAAAAAGAAGGGAAGCAAAGTACTTGGCGGTCTTGCTTCCCTTAATCTAACCAGTTACTACACTAATCAAATCAACCAAAAGTATGCTTTTTTTTACGTATTTATTTCGTGATTTTATTTGGAGACTTATGAAGATTACGTGCTACGCTATTTGCATTATCGGAATATTTTCAAATACACTGATGGCAAATTTAGCAAGAGGACAAACAGCGAATGAAATTATTATCTCGGTCAACTATAACAATGTTGCCCTAAAAAAGGTTCTGGCAGACCTTGAGAAAAGAAGTTCGCTTCATTTTATTTATGCCAACGAGAATGTTGAGCCTTATTCCAAAGTATCATTTAAAGCCGACAAAATAAGTTTGGCAGAGGTTTTAAATAAGATGCTTAAACCTACCCACTTAATATACAAGGAAGAGGGTAAAAAAATCCTGATCATCAACCGTCCTGCCCGAAAACAGGAAGCACTGCCAAAAAAAATATTCAAAATAGCCGCCATTCCTATAAAGGGAAGAGTAACAGACAATAAAGGAGAGCCTTTAACCGGCGTTACGGTCAAGATAAAGGGAACCATCATAGGGACTTTTACTGATGCCGATGGTAATTATTCCATTAATGTCCCCAATAAAGATGTGACCCTTCTTTTCGCTTATATTGGCTACTTAACCCAGGAAATTGAGGTCAGAGATCAAAGAGTCATCAATATGAAGCTGGCCGAAGATTCAAAGACATTAAAAGATGTAGTTGTTGTGGTAGGCTATGCCACGCAGAAAAAGGCCAGTGTTGTTGGTGCCATTTCAACTGTTACCGGCGAGACATTAGAACGTAGAGGAGGGGTTACCAATCTGGCCAGCGCATTATCCGGACAAATGGGTGGTGTTACCGTGCTGGAAACTACCGGCGAACCAGGGAGAGATGATCCGCAGATTTTAGTACGTGGCCAATCTACCTGGAACGGTTCACAACCGCTGATCCTTGTTGACGGAATTGAGCGCAAAATGAACGATGTGAGTGTTAATGATGTGGCTAATATTTCCGTGTTAAAAGATGCCTCCGCAACAGCTGTATTTGGTGTAAAGGGCGCAAATGGTGTAATCCTGATCACCACAAAACGCGGAGAAGCAGGCAAAGCCAAATTATCGTTATACACTAATATGGGTGTTAAGAGTATCTCCCGTTTACCGGGTAAACTGGATGCATTTGAAGCGCAGAAGTGGAAAAATGCCGCAATAGAAAATGAAGTAGCAATCAATGAAGCATCCTGGAGGTATATACTTCCTTATGAGCAGGTACTAAGATCTAAATCTCCCCAACAGGATATTTACAAATACCTCTATCCAAATGTAGACTGGCAAAAGGAGGCGACAAAAGATTTTGCCACAAACCGCCGCGTTAATATGGATGTCCGTGGGGGAACTGATTTTGCCACCTATTTCGCATCGATTGGCTATGTAAATGAAGGCGACATCCTGGCTTCACACTATAATGAACAAAAAGGTTATGATCCTGGCTATGCCTATAATCGTTTTAACTTTCGCGGGAACCTTAATTTTAACATCACAAAGACCACAAAATTACAAGCCAACATTACCGGCTATAACGGCATCCAAAAGAAAAGCAATTATGGTGATGGGCAAAATGGACATATTTTCAGGGCACTTTATGATCTTGCTCCAGACGCTTTTCCAGTAAAATACGAAGATGGCATTTGGGGTAAAGATCCAGCCAATACAAATATGCATAACCCCGTATCTATTTTACAGGAGTCGGGGATTTTAAGATTAAACAGAGGGCACATCGGCATAGATATGAACCTGGATCAGAAATTAGATTTCATAACAAAAGGTCTTTCTGCCGGTGGTAGTGTCGCCTGGGATAACTATTCGGCGACGATGGGGCCCAACGTAATAGACATGAATAACCAGGGGCAAACGATCTATAAGTTTATAAACACTTCTATACTAGATGCGAAAACCAGACAGGATTCCCTGAATGCTATAACGATTTTCCCAAGTGAAGGCATCGTCCCCATAAATGAGTTTGACCTTTCTTTACGTCCCTGGGTAACTGGCCCGGTGGTGCTGTTAGGCTCTGCTTTAGACAGAAGGCTCTTTTACCAGTTCAAAGTCAATTATGCCAGAACCTTTGGCCAGAATGATTTTTCAGGGCTCTTCTTAGTCAGCCGCAGACAGCAGGCCGTGGGCCCCGAGTTCGCGCATTTCCAAGAAGACTGGGTAGGGCGCCTCACTTATAGCTATGGAGGAAAGTATTTTGCAGAAACCAATGGCGCTTACAACGGTTCTGAAAAATTCGCTCCGAAAAACCGTTTTGGATTCTTCCCTTCCTTTGCTGCAGGATGGATGGTTTCTAAAGAGAAATTCCTGAAGAAATACACCTGGCTGGATAAACTAAAAATCAGGGGCTCATGGGGGAAAGTCGGTAGTGATCAGGGAATTCCGCGTTGGGGATATGTAAGCAGCTGGCTAACAGGAGGATCATCCTATTTTTCAGGGTCAGCAGGCTTCCCTGCTGTAGCGAGCCCATATACCAATTACAAAGAAGGTGTGATTGCCAACCCGGATTTAACCTGGGAAACATCTACAAAAAAGAACATCGGAGCAGAAATCTCCATCTTACAAAGTATGCTTAGTGCATCCGTCGACTTCTATAAAGAAAGAAGGACTGGTATTTTTATGAATGCTGCCCTCCGCAATGTACCTGTATACTTTGGAGCAGCACCCGTAGCGGCAAACCTTGGCGAAACCAAGACCCAGGGTTATGAATTGCAATTAGACTTTAACAAAAGAGCTGTAAAAGACGGTTTTGGTTATTGGGTACAATTAAGAATGGAAAAATCGATAGATGAGATCGTAAAAGGAGAAGATCCTGAACTCCTTCCTGATTATCAAAAATTAGTTGGTTTCCAGATAGGGCAACCTAAATCCCAAGTGTCTGCCGGGTACCTGAACAACTGGGACCAGGTCTATGCGAGTACACCACTGGCTTCAAATATGGCCCAACGGCTACCGGGAGACTGGGACATCGTTGACTATAATGGTGATGGGGTGATCAATAACTTCGATAATGTAGCTTACGGACGACCAACCAGACCTACAAATACTTATAGCACTTCTTTTGGGTTCAACTACAAAAGATTCACCTTCATGGTTCAATTTTACGCAGTTACCAACATAAATTTAAGGGCTCCGTTTACATTGCCGACAGCAGTACGCTGGTCGGCCGTTTCAAAGGAAGTCGGCAACTATTGGACTGCCGGAAATACCAATGCTGACTTTAAAGCACCAAGATTGATTACCAGCTCTCCTCTAGGAAGTTACGGGCTTTATGATGGATCCTATGTCCGCTTAAAAACGGCTGAGTTTTCATATACTTTACCAGAAAAGTGGTCAAAATCAATCGCACTTAGCAATGCCCGGTTATACATCAACGGAAATAACCTGGTATTCTGGTCTGATTTGCCTACGGATAGAGAAACCGGGGGATTTGACATCCAAAATGCCTATCCGATGTTCAGACAGTTCAATATCGGGGCCAGTGTATCATTTTAACTAAGCAGATTATGAAAATATATCGTAAATTAATTCTATTCGTCCTGATCTGTACAACAGCCTGTATCTGTTCATGCGAAAAGTATCTTGAAAAAACACCTAAAGCTGACCTCTCAGAAGAAAAGATATTTAACAACTTCACCAATTTTCAGGGTTTTGTGGAAACTATGTATGATGATGTTGTAGACTGGGTGCATTTGCAGGCCAGCTATTCCGAATTCAATTGGGGGGATGATATCATTCCCAGCAAAAAACGTGGTTTTATCGAAGGTGATTATTTTTTTGTGATTGATAACGGAAACTCCCCTTATTATAACAATGCAGCAACGAGAGCGAGCGGCTTATGGTCTGACGTATTGGTACGCAACCATGCTATATGGCAGAATAGCTGGTTTGGCATCAGAGCAGCAAATGTGTCATTGGCACATTTAAATGACCTGACTAATGCAACAGATGAAGAAAGACGATTGATTGAAGGCCAGGCGTATTTTTTCAGAGGATACTTTCACTGGGAAATGATGCGGGCATGGGGAAATATTCCTTATGCAGACAGGGTATATACGCCAAATGAGGAAATGAAAATACCCCAGCTGGGTTATTATGAAACCGCTGAGAAGATAATGAAGGATTTGCAGCGGGCTGCAGACCTGCTTCCGACCGACTGGGACAATACCACTATCGGAGGGGCCACCTTAGGCGGGAACATTGGCCGGGCAACAAAGGGTATGGCGCTCGCTTTTATGTCGGAGTGTGCACTCTATTGCGCTTCGCCATTAATGAACGGGGTAGCAAAAGGCAGCTATACCTACCATACAGATTATGCGAAAAGGGCAGCCGATTATGCATGGAAGGTTATTGAACTCGCCAACCAGGGTGTTTATCAGCTGGAACCATGGACAACCTATTCAGACATCTTTTTCAAAAAAAACGGAACCCTTCCCCGTAGTAAAGAAACCATATTTACACCGCCGCAACGAGGAAACGCAAGATTTTTCACCTCCTCATTTACAGGTCCCATTATTGGGACCGACAACTGGTTCAGTGCCCCCACCCAAAACTATGTTGAACTGTTCGAGACCAAAACCGGATTGCCAATTGACGACCCGGAATCACAATATGTGGCTAATGACCCATGGAACAACCGTGATCCAAGATTCAGGTACAACATCCGTGTAGACAGAGACCGGCAGGTGGTATCCCGTAACGATGACCTCGCTTTTGTACAGTTCTATGTCGGCGGCAGAGAAAGAACCACAACAACCAGCTTAACCGGATTCGGATATAGAAAATACTGGGACGAAACGATCAACAAATATGACAACGGCTGGGCCACCTATTACTATAGAATACCAAGATTAAGACTGGCCGAGATCTATCTTTTTTACGCCGAGGCGGCGAATGAAGCGTACGGCCCTACAGGAATGAGTCCGGGTGCTAATTTAACAGCCATTGATGCCTTAAATATCGTGCGCAGCCGTGCGAATATGCCCGGCGTAAATGCAAAATTTACAGGTAGCACAGCATCATTGAGAGATCGGATATGGAACGAAAGAGCTGTAGAACTTGCCTATGAGAGTAAGCGCTGGTACGATCTGAGGCGCTGGCACGTAGCGCACCTCCTGAAACATCGCGAGCTGTACGGTTTGGAATTCGACAAAAACCACACATATTACAAAAAAACACTGGTTTCAACTGTTGAATTCTCAGAACGGCATTACTGGCTGCCTTTTCCAACGTCACAGGTTAGTCTTTACTCAGAATGGAAACAAAATCCAGGTTGGTAAAATAGTTTAATTTAAAAAAGGAATTACATGTATATAAAAATTATACTCGCAATGCTATGGCTGTTTGCAGGCTATGTAACAACATTACATGCCCAACAAATAGATTCAATAAAGCGTAAATTTACAACTGGCGCCCTTACCACTATCAACCCTGTAGAATTATTAAAGTATGATAATGCGGGTGACGTGGCCGAGATTATGGAAGGCCGTATCCCCGGAAGTCTGGGAGGAGCGAACCTGCGTGGGCTTGGTGGTGCGCTGATCCTTATCGACGGTTTCCCAAGACCGATATCTTCAGTTAATATTAATGAAGTAGCGCAGATTACTATATTAAAAGACCCAGGTTCAGCGATCCTATATGGTGTTCAAGGAAACAACGGGGTAATTATGATCACAACTAAACGTGGTCAGATGAATAAAAAAATCATTACAGGTATGGTTGAATACGGCTTCAATACCGTAGTAAGCTACCCCAAATACCTTGGTGCCACCCAATACATGGAGCTTTATAACGAAGCATTAGCTAATGATGGCCTGAATCCGCTTTATACTTCAGAGGGCATCAATGCAACCAGGAATAAAACAAACCCACTAAAGTACCCCGATGTAGACTACTATGATGCTTCATTCTTAAAGCAAACCAAACCCAGCACCAGGGTAGTAACCGAATTTTCGGGTGGAAATGAACATGCGCAATATTACCTTAACCTGGGCTGGGCACGCTCCGGATCTGTATTAAAGGTAGGGGAAGGGCAGAACCAACACAATGACCGTATAAATATGAGGTCAAACCTGAACTATAAGATTACCAGGATCATTAAATCAAAGCTTGATCTTGTCGGATTATTCGATATCAATAAAGGCCCTATTGGAGATTTCTTCAATGACGCTGCTACCCTTCACCCTAATTATTCCCCTCCTCTAATCGATACCTCATTAGTAACAGATAAGAAGTTACTGCGAACAGCCACGCTAACTCCGGATGGCTATTTGCTGGGCGGTACCTCAATCTATAAAAATAATGTTTATGGAAACTTACACCTGGGTGGCTACAACAATCAAATCAATACAACAGTTCTTTTTAGCAATAGTTACGACATAGATCTGGCGGCCGTTATCAACGGTTTAAGTTTCAAAGCGCAGCTGGGATTCGACTTCTACAACCAGTTTCGTGAATACCAGAATAACTCATATGCGGTTTATGAACCCAGCTGGAGCTTTGGCCCAAATAATGAAGATGTCATGAACCTGACCAGGATTGGTGTAGATAAATTTTCAGGAACACAAGGCATAAACAATACCAATGTTAAACGCAGGATCGCATTCTCGGGAATGATGGATTACTACAGGGTATTTGGTAAAAAGCATGAAGTTTCAGCATTAGCGGGGGCCTATTTCGATAAGTTTAATGAAACGGATGTATTTCAATCAGATAAGCACATGCACTTCTCTGGCAAAATAAACTATGCGTATGACAGTAAATACATTTTTGACTTTAGTGCAGCCCTGGCGTCTTCGCCCAAGCTACCACCGGCAAACCGTGTTGGGTTCTCTCCCTCACTAAATATGGCCTGGGTAGCCAGTAATGAAAAATTTCTGAAAAACGACCGTGTCATAAATTACCTTAAACTAAAAGCTTCGGCGGGGATTATCAATACAGATATGAAACTCGCAAAGTATTATTCATATGAAAATATCTGGACCTACGGATCATCTTATAGCTGGAATGATGGCACAAAAGTGAACAATGCCACGATCCTGATCAATTCAAAAAACGACAATCTGTTCTATGAAAAAAGAAAAGAATTAAATTTTGGGGCCGAAGCAACACTATTTAACAATTCGTTATTAGTAGATGCCAATTTTTTCACCGGACGTAATACAGATCAGATCATAGTCAGAGCAAATGCCTATCCTGCATATATGGGTGGCTTTACCCCTTCAGAAAACTATGGAGAGGATAAATATAAAGGATATGAACTTGGGCTAACCTGGAGAAAAAATATTAACAATGATTTTGGCTTCGATATCGGATCAACCTTACTATTTCTGAAAACCACTGCAGTTAAACGTGATGAGCTCTATACATATGACTATCTGAACAGTGTGGGAACCTCAAAAGGTGCTGTTTTTGGTCTTGAAGCACTCGGAATTTTCCAAAACGTACAGGAAATTGCAGATCATGCGATCCAGTCTTACGGACCCGTACAACCAGGGGATATCAAATACAAGGATCAAAATCGGGACGGTATAATAAACGATTATGACAATGTATTACTGGGAAAAACCATGCCAGATCTAATGGCAGGATTAAATATGAGATTAAAATACAAGCAGTTTACACTTTTTGCAATAGCAACAGGAACAAGTGGCGCCCTTGCATTTAAAGCCAACAATTATTACCAGGTATATGGTGACCTGAAATTTTCAGAGGTAGCTTTAAAAAGCTGGACTCCCGCAACGGCCGCTACAGCCACCTATCCGCGGCTAAGTTCCAAATCAAACAACAATAACTTTCTGCGTTCAAGCTTCTGGAAATATAACAACTCAAGAATTAATCTTTCCCGGGTCCAGTTAAACTACGACCTGTCAAAATCGCTGTCTGGTAAACTTAAAATGCAAAGCATCGGGTTTTATATAAGAGCAAGTAACCTGGCTACATTTTCCAGGAACAGTGACATTATGGAGTTAAATATCGGTACTGAGCCTCAGTATAGATATTATTCAGCAGGACTTAAAGCTTCATTTTAACCAAATAAAGAACAAAAAAATGCAATCAAAAAAGATATTAGCAAGCATATTGATTATTACAGGAGCATTTTTATTTTCCTGTAAGAAGGACTTTCAACCAGACAATGATAATCATTCTGGTGATGACCGTTTTGCCAATGACCCAGGCTTTGCGGAAGGCTTATTACTAAATGGCTACGCAGCACTTCCCAATGCCTACAGCTTTGATGAAGCTGCGACTGATGATGCGGTAACGAATGATAAATTGAGCGTTTACCCTAAAATGGCTACAGGTGGATGGTCAATATCTTACGATCCGGTTGCGATCTGGAACAATGCCTATAAACAAATCTACTACCTCAATTACTTTTTGAGCATCGCAGATAATGTTGTTTATAGCTATAACGATAAAAGTGCACCTGCGGCAGAAAGAAATGAGTTCTTTAAAAAAAGACTTAAGGCCGAAGCAAAGGCCCTTCGGGCATGGTATAATTTCGAAATCTTAAAACGGCATGGCGGCATCGCCGCTGATGGCGTTCCACGTGGTTTTGTAATTATGAAAACATTACCTGAAAAAAGCCCAAATTGGAACCTTCCGAGAGACACTTACGAAGATTGCCTGAAATTTATCTTGTCGGACATTGAGGAAGCAGCTTCGGCATTGCCTGATGTATATGCCAATAAAGGCCCTACAGAGTTGAACTACAATGCTGTATTTGGTGCCCAAAATAAAAACAGGATTAATGCCCTGTTTGTAAAAGCACTTAAGTCGAGGGTTTTGCTACAGGTAGCCAGCCAAACATTTATAACCGCTCCGGAAAAATGGGAAAATGCAGCCGCAGCAGCGGCCGCGTTACTCGTTCCTTATGGCGGTCCGACAGGCCTCTCTGCCACCGGATTAAACTGGTGGAAAGCTAATGCTGATAAAGAAATTCTCTGGAGAAGGGATTTCCAAAATATAAATACCCGGGAGATGAGCAACTTCCCCCCTTCTCTTTTTGGAAAAGGGCAAACAAATCCAAGTCAGAACCTGGTAAATGTCTTTCCGATGGCTAACGGGTTCCCAATCACAGAATCAAGCCAGTACAATAGTCAGAATCCCTATGCTAACCGCGACCCAAGGTTAAAGGCCTATATTATATACAATGGGAATACCATCAACGCAAAACCAATAAACACCACTTTAGAAGACCCTAAAAACGGGTTAAACAAGACGATACAGTCCACCAGAACCGGCTATTACCTTAAGAAACTGCTCCAGGAAGTAGTTAATCTTGATCCAAAGGCAACAACGAGTGCCCAGCATTTTTATACCATTTTCCGTTATACTGAATTGTTCCTTAATTATGCCGAAGCTGCGAATGAAGCCTGGGGGCCAGCTTCAGATCCTAAAGGTTATGGTTTTACTGCTCAACAGATCATTGCGGCAATCCGCAAAAGAGGAGGAATTACACAACCTGATGCCTATCTGAACACGATCACTTCGCAAGAAGCCATGAGAACACTGATTAGAAATGAAAGGCGCATTGAGCTTTCCTTTGAAGGCTTCAGGTTCTGGGATATGCGAAGGTGGAACCTGGATCTTACAGAAAAAGTCAAAGGCGTATCAATTACCGCCGGACAATACACCATCATTGACGTTGAAGACCGGCTATACAAACCTTTCATGCAATACGGTCCGATTCCAAACGCTGAAATTTTAAAAAGTGATGTTATCCAAAATGCAGGATGGTAATTTTAATACAAAACAGATGAAAATGAAAAAATCAATATTGCTCATTAATATGCTTTTATTATGCCTCTTTTCATGTAAAAATGACGAGACGGCATTTCCCGACTTTGACTATACAACCGTATACTTCCCTTTTCAATACCCGGTAAGGACACTAGTATTGGGAGAGTATAATTCGGACAATAACAATGATAATAATCTTAGGTTCCTGATTTCTACCCGGATTGGAGGCCTGTACAAAAATGAAAAAGATAGAAGTGTAAACTATGTACTGGATCCAACACTTGCTTTAAATCTCAAAACTGGCCTTGATGATCCAATTGAGATTCTTCCTACCAAATATTACACCCTTAATCCTGCAAATAAATTTACAGTCCCTAAAGGCCAGTTTACAGGAGAAGTTACCGTACAGCTAACAGAGGATTTTCTAAACGACCCCCTGGCTTTCAAAACACATTACGTAATCCCACTAAAACTTACCACATCAAATTCAGCGGATAGTATTCTTTCAGGAAGAACCATTATTTCGAATCCGGATCCCCGTGTAGCAGGAAACTGGTCGGTCGTACCCAAAAATTTCACCTTATTCGGAGTAAAATTTGTGAACCCATATCATGGAAAATACCTGCATAGAGGGAAATCAATTGTAAAGAACAGTAGCGGGGGTATACTTGAAACCATTGTATATCACCAAAAGTATGTAGAACAGGACGAAATATGGGCACTGAAAACAAATGGTAAAAACACAGTAACCGTTACAGGAATACTTAGGGCTTCAGCAGGCAGCCCGGGTAATTACAGCATGGACCTTACATTCGATAACAACGGAAGTTGTATCATATCTAAATCCGCAGGTTCAACTTTTGACGTAACAGGTACGGGCAAATTTGTTAAAAATGCGGACGAATGGGGCAATGCAAAAAGAAATGCCATTCATTTAAATTACCAGGTGATACAGGGAGCCAATACCCACAGCATTACAGATACCCTGGTGATCAGGGATAGAGACGTCCGTTTTGAGGAGTTTGTTCCGGTAATCATAAAATAGAATTAACATGTTAAAAAGAAATTTATTGATCCTGTGCATATTTATCTGTACGCAGATCTCTTCCCTGGAAACGAAAGCACAAGTTAGCCCTACTGCCGATCAGCCAAAAAAACTAATCAGCACAGAAGCGGAGACCCTACGTTTAGATGCCTATGAAAAACAGTTAGAACAATACCTTCGACAGTACCTTGTTGAAGATTATGAATCCCGGTCTGCAAAGTTATGGAACCGTAATTACAGTAACATTGACACATTTTTAAAAAGTGTAGTACCAAACCGCAAAGCCTGGGAAGCAGTTTTAAGCCCCCCTAAGTTTAACAGGAGTGGCCCGCTGATAAAAAAAACCTATGTTCTGGATAATATTGAGGCGGAATGGATAGAGCTACCTCTTGGACCTGTTACGGCACAGGCAATTCTTGTTTTTCCTGCTGGTACAGATCAAAAAAAACCTGTGCCCATTGTTATTGTACAGCATGGGATTGGCAGTTCGCCCGAGACTCCATTTGGGACCGGCAATTATCACGAATATGCTAAAGAATTGTTAAAGGCCGGATTTGCGGTACTGGTTCCTTTGAACCTGCGTAATATTGACAGGCGTAACCACATTGAACGGCTGTGCCGTCTGGCAGGCACCAGTCTTCCGGGGATCGAACTGGTTCGGTTGCAACGCCTGCTGGATGTTGTATTAGCAGATCAAAGGGTAGATGCTAAACGTGTGGGTATGTGGGGCGTATCACTGGGAGGCATGGCTACGATGTTTTGGATGCCACTTGAACCTCGCATTAAGGTTGGTGTTGTTTCAGGGTGGTTTAACGAACGTAGAAATAAAATGGTGGTACCTGACAAACGCTACTCAAGCTTCGCTCCGGCTGAAGAACATGCCTTTTTTAACGGCTGGCTAACACAGTTTACAGATTACGATCTGGTTTCTCTAATCTGTCCGAATCCCTTGCTCATCCAACATGGGAAAAAAGACGGAATTGCTTACTGGCCTCAGGTTATAGAAGAATTTGATAAGTCCAAAATACACTACAATAAACTTAGCATTGGAGATCGGATTGAGCTTGATATGCACGAAGGTGGTCATGAAGCAATTATCCTATCGGGGATAAAATTCATGAACAAGTGGCTCAAATAAAATGTAAGATAGTGATGTCATTTATCCTGCCATCACTATCTCGTTAATACTTTCTAATCAAATTGTACACTTGTTCTCAAATCACCTTTCAAAAGCCTTTTTACATCGCCAAACCGGTTATTTAAATGTGTGATCACCAGATAAAGCTAAAAAAAGACAACCATTTCGCCCAGATAAAGTGTTGTACTTACCTTCTTACCGGATATATCCACATAATGCATCCAGCAATGTACTTCGCCATCAGCAAAATTTTCCGGAAACAATAACCGCACCTCTTTATCGGCGCGTATGGCAACGTCAGTGTAAGTAACAAATCTTTCTCTGGACGGGCTGTAAGCAATGAAATTTGCCGCGTCATTGTCATTGCAATAGGCCGACGCACTTCGGTCAGCCCATTTCAAATCCAGCATACAGCCAGTCATTGATTGTGCTTCCAGCAACCAGGAACTCTGCAAATCACCCCTACTAAAAATGGTTTGTTTAAAATCAATGCCATAATTAGGAGCATTCCCTGTGATCACGCCATTCTTTAAATGGAACGACACAGCTCTGTTCATCGTAGTTGTACCGTCTTCATGTGATTGCTGGTAGCCTAGTTCAATAAATTCACTCAAAGGCGTCAGCCAGCCCATCGCCAGTGCAAATCTCAATCGCTGATTAACCTGCAACTGCGTCGGCGGTTTCGTTGAAGGATTTGATAACCCGCGCATGTAATCAATACCCCGGCATCTTGCGCCGATAACCGTACCAATTTTTCCAGAGAAGGAGCCCTGGATCCCATTTTTGTAACGTCCCATAAAATAAAAGATTAATGTTTAAGCCAAACTCACATCAAAAATCGCTCCCATTTCGAACTACTCACCCGGATAAAACACTGACAATCAAAAAACAACGGCTTCGGAAGAAGTCGTACCTAAAGCGCTCCTCGGTCGTAACAGCCGAATAAAAAGCACCTTTTGCCGAACAATCCACGAGCAGGCTACGAACGAGGCACGACCGTGACATACAGCGACTCTATCTTGTTAGTGTCTTTTGAACGGGGCGAATTCTATTTGCCAGATCTCCATTTAGTAAATCTTTCAACTGGCCAAACTCAACATTTAAGTGTGCCACTACCAGATAATCCCTACCTTTTACAAATGGCTGTACAGGAATAAAGACAAGATTGCTGTCCGTAGCCATTATATCTCCGGCGACTTCCTGCTCTTTAATGGTGGAATCCTGCTCAGAAGGGGTCTCCAATACAGAAATCAATTGATATAAAACGGAATCCCTTTTGTCCAGCGATTTGAGTTGTAATAAGCCCGCAGGATCAATGTTGTTAAAAACGATTGCCGAGCTATCCGCAGAAAAATCAATTAAAAGTGGCTTACTATTTGTTGATGAACAGGCAAACAGCATTGCAGCGATAAAGAGAACGGCGATTTGCTGAAAAAAACATTTAATCATATCACTAAATTAAACATTATGAAACTTATTATCGAAGTTTTACTCATGGGGCTGGCCGTTTTTATTGGCGCCCGCCTGGTTCCGGGGGTTTCGGTCGACGGCTATGGAACAGCAATAATTACTGCCCTGTTAATTGCCCTTGCAAATGCTACTATCGGGTTCATTTTAAGGGTACTTACTTTTCCTGTTAATTTTTTAACACTCGGATTGGTTTCTTTTATTATATCCGTGTTAATGATTATGCTGGTTTCCAATTTAATGAGTGGATTTAATGTTACAGGTTTTTGGGCCGCAGCATTCCTCGCTATTGTGTTAGCATTAATCAAGGCAATTTTTGGCGTTATCGCAGGAACAGACAAAGACTAACGAAGGCCGCACTATGTAGAATACAGGTGGCATAATATTAAACAATACAGCGGATGCCAAGGTTAAACTGAACATCCGCCGTATATTAAAGTTATTTTTTCTTATCTGATGATCTCTCTTGAGATAACCATTTTCTGAATCTCGGAAGTTCCTTCGTAAATCTGAGTGATCTTTGCATCACGCATTAAGCGTTCAACATGATACTCCTTTACAAAGCCATATCCACCATGGATCTGCACAGCCTCCACGGTTACATCCATCGCAACTTTAGAAGCATATAGTTTGGCCATAGAACCCGCTAGGGTATAAGATTGGCCTTGATCTTTTAACCATGCCGCTTTATATACCAGCATCCGTGCCGCTTCTATTTGCGTGGCCATATCCGCCAGTTTAAAGGCTATCGCCTGGTGGTCGGCAATTGGCTTCCCGAATGATTTACGTTGTTTTGCATATTCAAGCGCAAGCTCATATGCACCGGCAGCAATACCCAAAGCCTGTGCGGCAATACCAATACGACCACCTTCAAGTGTTTTCATGGCAAACTTAAAACCAAAGCCATCTTCACCAATCAGGTTCTCTTTAGGTACCTTAACATCATTAAACATCAGGGAATGTGTATCAGAGCCCCGGATCCCCATCTTATTTTCTTTAGGCCCAATCGTAAAGCCCTCCATCCCCTTTTCAACAATAAAAGCATTGATACCTTTATGTCTTAAAGATTTATCAGTTTGCGCAATAACCAGGTAAGTAGAAGCTGTACTACCGTTGGTAATCCAGTTTTTTGTGCCATTTAACAGGTAATAATCACCCATATCTTCGGCAGTAGTTTGCTGCGAAGTTGCATCTGAACCAGCTTCTGGCTCTGATAAACAGAAAGCGCCGATCTTTTCGCCAGCCGCTAAAGGCTTTAAATATTTTTCTTTTTGGAATTCCGAACCATAAGATTCCAGTCCGTAGCAAACTAGTGAGTTATTGACAGAAACAACCACTGAAGCAGAGGCGTCTATTTTAGACAGCTCTTCCATAACCAGGACATAAGACAGGGCATCAAGACCACTACCATTATATTTCTCTGATACCATCATCCCCAGAAAACCTAGTTCGCCAAGCTTTTTCACCTGTTCCGCCGGGAATTTCTGATGCTCATCTCTTTCGATAACTCCAGGCTTTAATTCAGTCTGCGCAAAATCTCTTGCAGCCTGCTGGATCATCAATTGTTCTTCACTTAATTGAAATAGCATAATAATATTGTAAAATAATAAGTTATGGCAAATTTATATATTCTACATCATATTACTATGGCTGCATAACAATTTTTATTTCAAAAGATGGTTATTATCATCAGGGAAAACTAGAATTGGATGGTATTTCTTTGCTTCTTCTATCGGCAAAGATCCGTAAGACATGATGATCAGAATATCGCCAACCTGAACTTTTCTGGCCGTTGCACCATTTAAACAAATAGTCCCACTTCCACGGGCGCCTTTAATTACATAAGTTTCAAAACGCTCCCCGTTATTGTTATTTACAATCTGTACTTTCTCATTTGGAATGATGTGGGCAGCATCCATCAGATCTTCATCAATGGTAATACTTCCAACATAGTGCAGTTCCGCCTGTGTTACTCTAACACGGTGTATTTTCGATTTTAATATCTCGATAATCATGTTGCAAAGTTAACTAATTTTATGAATGAGAGGTTTTTTCAATTTTCAGCGTAGTATCATATTATCAATAAGGCGGGTATGCCCTACCTTTGCGGCAACCAAGGCTACGATATCATGATGACTTTTATCTTCCTCAGGCAATAAGGTCTCACCATTGGCAATCGTAAAATAATCCAATTCCACTCCCGGGGTATCATTGATCAGTTTTTTCGCCTGTTCCAGCAAAGCAGGAATAGGCAGTGAAGCAAAATTATCTTTTACAAAAAGTAGCGCCTTACTCAGTACAAGGGCATTTTCCCTGTCTGCAGCAGTAAGATGAATATTTCTTGAGCTCATCGCTAAGCCATCATCTTCCCTGATAATCGGACAGGAAACAATTTGAATAGCCATTTGAAAATGGGCCACCATATTTTTGATCATCAGCACCTGCTGAAAATCTTTCTGGCCAAAGAAAGCAATATCGGGGTTTACCGCATCAAACAGTTTTTTTACAATCTGCGTTACGCCCTGATAATGTCCTTTTCTAAACTCCCCTTCTAATAGAAACTCAGCCGGGCCGAGATCAATATGCCAGGCTTCCGGCTTGGGGTACATTTCTGTAACCGAAGGCATAAACACCACATTACAGCCCGCTTCCTCCAACATTTTCATGTCATGTTCCAACGGACGAGGGTATTTTTCCAGGTCTTTGGGATCAGTAAACTGCGTAGGATTTACAAAAATACTGCAAACTACTACATCAGCATGTTGCTGCGCTATTTTTATAAGCGACACGTGTCCTTTATGCAAAGCGCCCATTGTGGGCACTAAGGCAATTTTCTGTTGGGCCAATTTAATTGGTCCAAGCAGCGACTTTAATGCCGCTATAGTATTTATTACTTTCAAACTCGCCTGTAAAATTTCAAGGGGCAAAGTTGGTTATTTATACATTCCCAACAAAACATCTTGCGTATATTATTGATAAATGTTATTATTTTGCTTACCTTTGCCCCTTGATAATCTTTTCTTTAACATAAATTTTTATTTAGAATATGGAGATGGCAAAAACGAAGCTACTGATTGTTACACACGAGATGTCGCCTTTCCTTGAACTCACAAAGATTTCTGAAATTACCCGTCAATTACCACAGGCAATGCAGGATAAAGGATTTGAGATCCGCATATTGATGCCGAGGTTTGGGAATATTAATGAAAGAAGGAACAGATTGCACGAAGTTATCCGTTTGTCAGGAATGAACATTATTATCGATGATAATGACAATCCTTTAATCATTAAGGTTGCTTCTATCCCGGCTGCACGTATGCAGGTATACTTCCTTGACAATGAAGACTATTTTCAGCGCAAGTATGTATTCAGGGACAAAGAGGATAAGTTTTATGGGGACAACGATGAAAGAACGATCTTCTTTTGCAAAGGCGCATTAGAGACCGTTAAGAAGTTAGGATGGGCTCCTGATATTGTTCATTGCCACGGCTGGATGACATCATTGGTTCCTGCTTATATCAAAACCACTTACAAAAACGACCCAACCTTTAAAAATTCGAAAGTTGTATATTCTATATATGAGAATTGCTTTACGGAGACGATGAATGTTGACATGCATAAAAAAGCAATCATGAATTCTATGACTGCCGATGATACTAAAATGTTTGAGAATGCGGATTGCAACACATTACATATGGGGGCCGTAAGTTACTCTGATGCAGTGGTATTAGCCGATGAAAACATACATAGCAATGTGTTAAAATTTGTTAAAGATTCTAATAAACCAACTTTAGCTTATAATTTAACAGAAAATTTTGAAAACTTCTATTCTTTATATGAGGAGATTTCAAATGAAGAATTGGCTTCAATAGCATAAACTCAGGTATTATTAAATTAAATATGAAATTTACAAAACAAGACTTATTAACCATGTTGATAGGTCTTTTTCTTTTTGCTTCCTGTAAAGACTCCAACACCATCGGTTTGGACCTGGATAAAGCCTACGAAATTAAAGGTATACTGATGGATACAACAACCATCAAATCACAAACCCTGCAGGATGACGTAACATCAGGCGTAGGCCTGCTAAGACATCCTTTAGGTGCCATGAATGATCCCACCTTTGGTAAAACAGATGCAAGTATCGCAATGGCTTTAGGCAGACCGGGCAATGCATATTATGCGTTCGGAAAGACCCAGAACCCTACGATTGACTCTGCAGTATTGGTTTTACCATTTTCTACGCAGTTTTACGGTGATACCACAACGTCAACTTACACGGTTAAAGTAAACCGGTTAACGAATGACCTTTCTAAAGAGACTTCATTCCTGATTAATAAGAACTGGCCTACAGAAACCACTGTTCTCGGAACTTTTACCGGTAAAATCAAGCCAAACACAAGATTCAAAATATCTGATATTGTAAGTGGGAAACCCGATACGTTAAAATCTGTAGTTCCCCAAATCAGGATTAAACTGGACAACTCTTTTATTCAAAACAATATCATCAACCTGGACTCTGTTACCTTATCAACGGCAAATAATTTCTACAAATCGTTAAAAGGGTTTAACGTAACGGCCACCTCAACAGGTGACGGCGGAATAATGTTCATGGATTTCTATGGAACGGAAGGTAGGGTTGAAATCTATTACAAAAAGAAAAATGCCACTACTGCCACCGCAATAGATACTGTTGCTGTAAACTTCCCGATTGGCAGGGCTGCCGGACCTGTTACAGCGACTATCCACCATGACTATACAGGAACACCGGTAAAAACACAACTGGATAATCCCAATACGACTTACGCGATAACGTATTTACAGGCACTTGCAGGATTGAAAAACAAAATCTCTTTCCCTTATTTAAAGCAATTTATCACTGACCTGAAAGCTAAGAATACCGCAAAAACTACGGTTATCGTTAATAAAGCAGAACTGGTAATTGATCTGAATGCTGGCACGGATGTAATTCCTTTTAGCGCAGCGCAGCGACTTGCTTTATACAGATTTGATATTGCCGGACAAAGAGCTAATGTTCCTGACAATGACAACAGCATTCAAGGTTCATATAATGGAGATCCAAGAGCGTTGGGCAGTGAGGTGTTATTTGGAGGCTATTTCGACTCTGTTAATAAAAGGTACATTTTTACCATAACCAGCTATATCCAAGATTTACTGGATGGCAAGACCCAGGATTATGGAACATTTTTAGCGCCAAGCTCTCTTACCGAGTTTAACGTTAATCCTCCTGTTACCTCAGCAGCACGTTCTGTTATTAATGCTTACAAGAAAGTTGCGCCGGGATCAACGGAAAAACGACTGAAATTAAATATTTACTACACCCAGATAAATTAAATTCATCTGAATTTGTGGTCAAATCCCCCGAGAATATTTAATTTCGGGGGATTTATTTTTTATACTAAATATAAACCTATTGTATGTGTGGAATAGTTGGTTACATCGGCCATAGAGATGCCTGGCCTATAATTATTAAGGGTCTGAAAAGACTAGAATATCGTGGCTATGACAGCGCCGGTATTGCCCTGATTAACAATTCAGGGTTAAACATTTATAAAAAAGCCGGCAAGGTGCTGGAACTTGAGAACTTCGCAGAAGGAAAAGACTTATCCGGATCCATCGGGATTGGACATACCAGATGGGCAACCCACGGTGCCCCTTCCGATAGAAACTCGCACCCGCATACTTCAAACAATGGTAAACTAACCATTATTCACAATGGGATTATAGAAAACTATGCCACCCTGAAAGAAGAATTGCTGGAAAGGGGCCATGAGTTTAAAAGTGATACCGATACAGAGGTACTGATCCACCTGATTGAGGAAGTTTATAAAAATGATAACACCGACCTTTTGGAAGCCGTTAGACTGGCCCTTAATGAGGTAAGTGGCGCTTATGCCATTGTGGTGATGGACGAAGATCAGCCTGGACAATTGATCGCGGCCAGAAAAGGTAGTCCGATGGTAATCGGCGTGGGCGATGGAGAATACTTCATTGCTTCGGATGCTACTCCGATTATCGAGTATACCAAGAATGTAATCTACTTAAATGACAATGAAATCGCATTTTTAAAGCGGGATGAACTACTCATCAAACGCTTAGACAATGTGGTTCAAACCCCATATATCCAGGAACTGGAACTGAAGCTGGAAATGCTTGAAAAAGGCGGCTATGAGCATTTCATGTTAAAAGAGATTTTCGAGCAATCGCGCTCAATCAGGGACTGTATGCGTGGAAGAATCTATCCAAATGAAGGAATTGTTCAGCTTGGGGGAATAAAAGAGTACGCTGAAAAGTTAAAAAACGTAGACAGGATCATCATTGTGGCCTGCGGTACCTCATGGCACGCAGGTTTGGTAGCAGAGTACCTCATTGAAGAATATGCGCGGATTCCTGTTGAGGTAGAATATGCATCAGAATTCAGGTACAGAAACCCGATCATTACAGAGAAAGATGTGGTGATCGCTATTTCTCAATCAGGCGAAACTGCCGATACAATGGCTGCTATTGAAATGGCCAAAGAAAGAGGGGCAACCATTTTTGGCGTATGTAACGTAGTAGGCTCTTCAATTCCAAGATTGACCCATGCGGGCGTTTACACCCATGTTGGCCCGGAGATTGGAGTTGCTTCCACTAAAGCTTTTACGGGTCAGGTTACAGTACTTACATTGATGGCGCTTTATATGGCCCAGCAAAAAGGAACTGTTAGCCATTCTAAACTAGTGGAGCTCCTTACTGAATTAGACTGCATTCCCGACAAGATCCAAAAGGCATTGGAATCCAATGATATGATTGAAGAAATTGCAGCGAAATTTAAGGATTCCAGAAACTGTTTGTTCCTTGGAAGAGGTAGCGGTTTCCCTGTGGCACTAGAGGGTGCTTTAAAGCTCAAGGAGATCTCATACATCCATGCCGAGGGTTATCCTGCCGCAGAGATGAAACACGGCCCAATCGCTTTAATTGATGAAGAAATGCCGGTTGTAGTTATTGCAACTAAAAACTCTTCTTATGAAAAAGTAATCAGCAACATACAGGAAGTAAAGGCAAGAAAGGGAATTGTATTGGCGATTGTTACGCAAGGCGATACCGAGGTTAGAAAAATGGCCGATTACTGCATAGAAATACCTGATTCAAGTGAGGCATTCTTACCATTATTAGCAACCATCCCATTACAACTATTGTCTTATCATATTGCTGTTCTGAGAGGCTGTAATGTTGATCAGCCAAGAAACCTGGCCAAGTCAGTTACTGTAGAGTAATTTTATTCAGAGGCTGTATCCAATCGGATACAGCCTTTTTTATCATTTCAGTCAAAACGGTAAATCCCCCGATGGATCTGTATGGTCTGTATATTCCGCTTCACTTTTCGGCGTGGTGCCCTCATTACTCACCGGCGTTTGCTCAAAATCACTTTTCCTACCCAGGATCGTAAAATTCTCCGCAACAACTTCTGTTACATATTTCTTTACCTTTTCCCGGTCTTCAAAAGAACGGGTACGCAATTTACCTTCAATATAAACCAGCTTGCCCTTTTGCAAATACTTAGAAGCGACTTCTGCCAATCCTCTCCACAAAACGATATTGTGCCATTCTGTTTGCTCTATTCTTTTGCCGTCTTTGTTATAGGTTTCTGATGTTGCCAATGGGAAACTGGCAACAGTTACACCCCCATCTAAATGTCGGACTTCAGGGTCTTTGCCTAAATGTCCAACTAAAATAACTTTGTTAATGCCTGACATGAATTATGGTTTTTCTAAGTAATTAAAATGCGTGTTCATAAAATTAGTAATCACTTTAGGTTGTGGCAATTCATTAAATTCGTCCAGTGAAACCCATTTTATTTCTGCATCCTGATTAAAGTTAATGATATAATTATCTAAACCAAAAAATTGAACATATATAGTTTGGTGCGTCAATAAATGTTTTTGCTGACTTAAAACCGTGATTTCGCAAGCTTTACCAAACAGTGCGTGTAACTGTTCAGAAAAATCTGCGGGAACATCCTGGTAATTCCCCGCCGTTTCTATTAACGGAAAATCATAAAGCTCCTGCCATATATCACCGGCATTACGTTTTTTCACCAGGATTTTATCCCCGGCAAAAACGATGAAGTAATTGAAGTACCGTGTGCGTTTCTTTAACTTATTTAATTTAACAGGCAATACATTTACCAAATCCGCTTGTTTAGCCACACATCCTGTCTGAACCGGGCAAACACTACAGTTGGGCGATTTTGGTTTACATTGCAATGCCCCAAACTCCATAATAGCCTGGTTATAGGTAGCCGCATCCTGATCTTCAATAAGAGACTGGGCGAGTGCTAAAAACCGCTTTTTACCACTACTACTATTAATAGGCTCATCTATTCCAAAATAACGTGACAACACCCTGAATACATTGCCGTCAAGTACCGCTTTTCGCTCATTCGAAGAAAATGAGGCAATTGCTGCCGCTGTATAGTCGCCGATCCCCTTTAATTTAATCAGCGATTGGTAATTTGTCGGGAACACCCCATCGTGTTGGTCCCGTACCTGCAGCGCTGTAAAAAGCATATTTCTTCCCCTTGAATAATAGCCTAAACCTTGCCATAATTTAAGGATTTGCGTTTCGGTAGCTGCGGCAAAATCCAGAACAGTGGGGTAGTTTTGCAAAAACCTGTTAAAATAAGGAAGCCCTTGCTCCACTCTTGTTTGCTGCAAAATCACTTCAGATAACCAGATCACATAAGCGTCGCTGGTACCTCTCCAGGGAAGATCCCTTTTATGTTTTAAGTACCATTTTACGATTTCAGATTGAAAACTCATGGTGGTAAAAATACGGCGTAATTATTTGATTTTAGTAAAACTTGCAATTCGGTGATGGAAGGTCTGACAAATAAATCATCTTTTATTTTCCTATCTCATTAAAAAGCAATACTTTTGCAACCCCAAAACATTATAAAATACAACACACAGTAAATTAATAAAACAAAAAATATGACTAAGGCAGATATTATTTCAGAGATATCAACGAAAACAGGAATTGAAAAGGTAGATGTACAAGAAACCGTTGAGGCATTTTTCAAGGTCATCAAAAACAGTATGATCGGTGGCGAAAATGTTTATGTTAGAGGTTTTGGTAGCTTTGTTGTAAAGAAGAGAGCACAAAAAACTGCTAGAAATATTTCTAAAAATACAGCGATTATTATCCCTGAGCACTTTGTACCAAGTTTTAAACCAGCAAAAGTTTTTGTTGACAAAGTGAAAAGCAACTCTAAAAAACTTAGCGTAGAAGCTTAATAGCCATGATAAAAAGTATCCGTTCCAAACAAATTATTCTAATAGGCGCTATCGTTTTGCTTGTAGCATTTTTGTTCACGAGGGATATAAAAGGTTTGGTAAAGCCTAAAGAAGATACCACAGCTGCTGTTCCTGCAGGTGGCCAGATGGCGCCGACAGAAACAGCGGCTATTAACTTAAATGAGGTTTCGACTACGGGTAAAAATTTATTAAGTGCAAGTCTTTCTGCAGAAATCACCTCTTTAGAAAATGCCTTTAAGTCTGCTTCCGAGACCAAAAAAGTTCCGTCGGCACAATTACTGGCTCAAAAATGGGATGACCTGGAGCAAGCTGTGCCAAGTGCTTTATATCTAGAGATTATAGCTGATAAAGCGCCAACCTTAAACAACTGGCTGTTGACTGGCGAGAGATTTATGAAAGCTTTTGATAACACCCGTGACAGTTTATTGCAACCTGCATTGTTACAAAAAGCGAATAACGCTTATACCAAAGCAGTAGCAATAGATTCTAACAGCGCTGATGCAAAGACTGGTTTAGGTATTACCATTGTAAATGGAATGGGAGCGCCAATGTCGGGAATAGCACTGTTAATGGACGTGGTGAAAAAAGACCCTAAGAACTTAAAAGCAAATATGAGCTTAGGTACTTTCGCAATAAAATCAGGTCAGTTTGACAAAGCAATTACAAGATTTAACAACATTATTGCCATTAAGCCTTCTCCTGATGCGTACTTCTATTTGGGTACTGCTTATGAGAACCTTGGGAAGAATGATGAAGCTATTGATGCTTACTTAAAAAGCAAAAAACTAGCTGCTAATGCTACTTTATCAAAATTTATTGATGATAAAGTAATCGCATTGAAGAATAAAAAATAATAAACAGATTTAAAAATATTTAAAATTTAAAACTATGCCGAGCGGTAAAAAAAGAAAAAGACATAAAATGGCTACGCACAAACGCAAAAAACGTTTAAGAAAAAACAGACATAAGAAAAAATAATTTTTCTTAATGTAATTGCTCAACAACTAAGGCTAGGATTTGATCGTAGCCTTAGTTGTTGGTAGCAATGTTTTTTTTTTATTGTCCATGTGTTAATAAGGCAGCAATGCCTTAAAATCTGTAGCTTTTGGTAAAGGAACTAATTATAGATTCATCTCCTTCGGGAGTAACCATAGCTTTAGTTGAAGACAAACAACTTGTAGAACTTCACAAGGAGCAGATCAATAACAATTACGCTGTTGGCGACATTTATTTAGGCCGTATAAAGAAAATTATGCCGGGCCTAAACGCTGCGTTTGTTGATGTTGGTTACGAAAAGGATGCTTTTTTGCATTACTTCGATCTTGGTCCTCAAGTTCAATCTTTAATAAAGCTTACTAAAATCAAGCGTAATGGCTCTGTTAATGGCACACTATTAGATAATTTCAAATTAGAAGCGGACATTAACAAAGCAGGTAAAATATCAGAGGTAGTCAATAAAAATCTGGTATTACCTGTCCAAATCGCGAAAGAACCCATCTCAACAAAAGGACCCCGTTTAAGTTCAGATCTTTCTATTGCAGGAAGATACATTGTACTGGTCCCCTTCTCTAACGTAATCTCGATTTCTAAAAAAATTAAGAGCAATACGGAACGTAATCGTTTAAAAAAGATTATTGAAAGTATTAAACCTAAGAATTTTGGAGTAATCATTAGAACCGTTTCTGAAGGAAAAGGTGTTGCTGAACTGCAAAAGGATTTGTTGGATTCTGTAGCCAAATGGGAAAACTTTATTAAAAAGTTACCCGATGCAGAACCTTCCAAACGCGTTTGGGGTGAGATGGACCGTACTTCCACGCTAATCCGTGATATTTTAAGTACAGACTTCACAAATGTTTATGTAAATGACAATGGTCTTTTCGAAGACATCCGCTCATATGTTCATGAGATTTCTCCGGAAATGGAAAAGATTGTTAAAGTATACAAGCATAAGGAGCCTATATTTGAGCACTTCGGAATAGAAAAGCAAATTAAGAGTGCTTTCGGAAAAACGGTAAACCTGGCCGGTGGGGCCTACCTGGTGGTAGAACATACCGAAGCCTTGCACGTTATTGACGTGAACAGCGGTAACAGAACTGCGAGTAAAGAAAATCAGGAAGAGAATGCACTGCAGGTAAACAAAGAAGCGGCTAAAGAAATTGCCCGCCAATTGCGTTTACGTGATATGGGTGGTATTGTTGTGATTGACTTTATTGATATGCACAAGCCGGCGAACAGAAAAATGTTGTTTGATCACTTAAGGGATCTGATGATGCTGGACCGCGCTAAACATACCATACTTCCGCCAAGTAAGTTCGGACTTGTTCAAATTACCCGCCAGCGTGTTAGACCGGAGATGAACATCGTAACCAGCGAGAAATGCCCTACCTGTGATGGTACGGGAGAAATTAAGGCGAGTATTGTTTTAATGGATGACATTGAAAATAATCTGACCTATATTTTGCAGGAGCAAAACGAAAAAAATATTACGCTTTGTGTACATCCGTACATTGAAGCCTACATTAAGAAAGGATTGATTTCTTTACAGTGGAAGTGGTTCTTTAAATTTGGACAGCGCATAAAAATCAAGGCAGTACCATCTTACAACCTCACTGAATTCCATTTTATTTCTTCAAAAGACGAAGAGATTAAATTATAAGTTACGAGTTAAAAGTTACGGGTTACGGGTTTTGAGAAATTGCTTAAAATCGTAACCCGTTTTTTTATTGGCGATTTTTGAGTTGCAATTTACGAACCCCTCCTTGCTTAAAATCGTAATCTATAAATCCTAAACACGAAGGACTCATTAATCTCTATAAAAAATTAAAGTATCCATCAATAATCGTAGATTAAAATTGCGACCTTTGATTCCAGTTGAAAAATTAACCTCTTGTCAACATTCGTAACCCTTAACTTACAACCTATAACTCCTAACCCAAGTGGCTAAAACGAAATCAGCATATTTTTGTCAGAGTTGCGGATATGAATCCGCAAAGTGGCTGGGTAAATGTCCTTCCTGCAATGCGTGGAATACCTTTGTGGAAGAGGTGATTGAAAAATCGGCAAGTAAAGTTCCCAGCTGGCAAACCGGCCCGGATACGAAGCGGGTAAGTAAACCCAATAAGGTTGATCAGATTCAATCCATCAGCGAGGAACGCATTTTAACAGGAGATGTAGAGTTAGACCGTGTACTTGGCGGCGGACTGGTTCCCGGCTCAGTAACATTGATTGGTGGCGAACCCGGAATTGGTAAATCTACGCTGATGTTACAGCTTGCGCTCAACATTCCCGGTAAAAAGATCCTGTATATTTCCGGCGAAGAGAGTGAGCAGCAAATCAAAATGAGGGCCGAGCGCATTACAGATATCACTACTGCTGATTGTTACATCTTAACGGAAACATCCACCCAGAATATATTTAAACAGATTGAAGTCCTTGAACCGCACATTATCATTGTAGACTCCATACAAACTTTGCATTCCGCCCACATAGAATCTACTCCTGGAAGTGTATCACAGGTAAGGGAATGTACGGCAGAGTTGTTACGTTTTGCAAAAGAAACCGATACTCCGGTATTTCTCATTGGCCACATAACAAAGGATGGTACCATTGCGGGACCAAAGATCCTCGAACATATGGTAGATACTGTTTTGCAGTTTGAAGGCGACAGGCATCATGTTTACCGGATATTACGCTCGATTAAAAACAGATTTGGCGCAGCGGCCGAACTTGGCATTTATGCCATGCACAGTACCGGATTAAGACAAGTTTCCAACCCTTCAGAAATTTTACTTTCGCAAAGGGACGAAGAGCTTAGCGGAATTGCCATATCAGCCACCTTAGAGGGCGCCAGGCCTATGTTAATTGAAACACAAGCACTGGTGAGCACTGCTGCTTACGGAACGCCCCAGCGCTCTTCAAATGGCTTCGACACCAAGCGCATGAATATGTTGCTGGCGGTACTTGAGAAAAGGTGCGGGTTCAGGTTGAGTACACGGGATGTATTTTTAAATATCGCAGGAGGAATTAAAGTTGAAGATCCTGCAATTGATTTGGCCATTTTGGTCGCTATCATTTCTTCGCACGAGGATATCTTCATTTCATCAAAAATATGTTTTGCTGCTGAAGTTGGCCTTTCAGGAGAGATAAGAGCCGTTAACAGAATCGAGCAGCGTATTTCTGAAGCTGAGAAGCTGGGCTTCGAACGTATTTTCATATCTAATTATAATATGAAAGGATTAATTCTGGAGCGCTACAAAATTGAGTTGACTGCGGTGAGTAAAATAGAAGATGTCTTTTCCATACTATTCGGATAAATGGGTAAAATTAAGCAACAAAAACCCCATTTTTACCCACATTGTAGATTTATTTCCTCAAATTAATCGGCGCAAAGAATTGGAACAATAATGTAAAACACTTAATTACAGCAAATTAATACCAAAAAGTATATCTTTTTAAAAATGGCCTGTTAATTGCCTATATCTTCGTGTTAGCGTTCATTTATGAATTTTAACAAAAACAATAGGGATGATTATCCTCGTTATCGCTAGATAACGAGGATTTTTTTTGCCCGCTCCTATTTGAAATTTTATATATTTATACAAACTAAAACTTCAAATATCGAAATGATCATTGCTATAATTATTCTAGTCGTACTTATCCTGATAGGGATTGGCATGTACAATTCACTTATTGGAAAGAAAAATCAGGTTACCAATGCTTTCTCGGCGATTGACGTGATGCTAAAAAAGCGTTTCGACCTTTTGCCCAACTTAATTGAAACCGTAAAACAATATATGAGTTATGAAGAAGGCTTACTCAGTAAAATAGTAGAATTACGTAGTAAAGCTGTTAGCTCAAATACCAGCAATGAGGAAAAACTGGAAATTGACAGACAATTGAGTGCGGGAGTAAAAGGCTTAATGGTTAATGTCGAGAACTATCCCGACTTAAAAGCCAGTCAGAATTTCCTTAATCTGGAGACAACCTGGACAGAAAGTGAGGAGCAAATAGCCGCAGCCAGAAGAACATACAATGCATCGGTTACTGATTATAACAATGCGATTATGATGTTTCCCGGAAGCATCATTGCGGGAATGATGAACTATCAACCAATCAATGTTCTTGTTAACACGGAAGAAGAACGTAAAAACATTAGCGCAAAGGATCTTTTTAATAACTAATGGCCTTAAATACGTTTCGCCAGGAATCCGCGAACAATACTTTAATCGAATTAGAGGAACAAAGAAAAGCCGTTGCCGCACTAAAAATAAAGAGTTACTTATTTATAGCTGGTGGTATCATAATAATTGCGGCAGCGATTATCACTGGGGCTTTGGCTATTCCCGGGGCAGTAACAGGAGGCATAATACTCATTACTGGACTCGTGTTCATCAGCAAAACCAATGCGAAATTTAGTGACTACAGGCACAGCTTCAAGCAAAACGTTGTCCCTATCGCACTCAAAACGATAGATAACAGTCTTGAAATTGACTATACAACAGGATTGTCGGAAAGCGATTTCATTTACTCACAATTATTTAGTAAGGAACCTGATAGGTATAGAAGTGAAGACCAGATTTCAGGCACCGCAGGAAAAACGAAGTTTTCATTTTCGGAACTTCATGCCGAATACAAAACGGTCACGCAAACAAAAAATGGGAGACAGGAGCACTGGCATACCATATTAAAAGGGATTGTTTTTTGTGCTGATTTTAATAAAAACTTTAACGGGGTCACGGTAGTAAGGCCAAAAGATATGGGTGCCGCACTGGGCGCATGGATATCAAAGGCAATGCCCATCTTCTCTTCTTCAGGGAAGGAATTGGTACAGCTGGAGAATCCGGAATTTAACGATGAATTTGTGACCTACTCAACTGATCAGGTAGAGGCACGGTACATCTTAACCCCCGCAATGATGGAACGCTTGTGCGAACTAAATAAACGCTGTAGTTATGCCATTTCAATTTCTTTTATTGACACCTGTGTCTTCATTGCATTTCCATTAAACAAAGACTACTTTGAGCCGCCGGTACATAAAAGCCTCCTCGATCCGGACTTCTTAAATGAAGACACCGAGGTGATCAGGTTTATGTATGGTATCATTAAAGACCTGGACCTCAATACCAGGATCTGGACTAAAGTTTAAAATCAAAGTCAATAAAAAAGTCCCTTTCGGGACTTTTTACTTTTATATCTATTTGGATAAATACATAGATTTATCTTTAACTAATTTTCTGAAGTACGGATCTTCGGTGTCTTTAATGAACCTGATTGACTCACCTGTCGACTTCATTTCCGGACCTAATTCTTTTGTAACCTCAGGGAATTTATTGAAAGAGAATACCGGTTCTTTAATCGCATAACCTTCCAGTTTACGTTCGATAGTAAAGTCTTTCAGTTTATTCACACCCAGCATCACTTTAGCGGCAATGTTAATGTAAGGAACATCATAAGCCTTAGCAATGAAAGGAACTGTTCTTGATGCCCTTGGATTGGCTTCGATTACATATACCTTCTCATCTTTAACCGCAAACTGGATGTTTAATAATCCGATTACGTTTAATGCCCTCGCTATTTTCTTAGAGTAAGTTTCCATATCATTCATTACCTTTTCAGATAAGCTAAACGGCGGCAATACCGCACTGGAATCTCCGGAGTGAATACCGGCCGGCTCAATGTGTTCCATTAACCCTACAATATGAACATCCTCACCATCACAGATTGAATCCGACTCCGTTTCTTCTGCCCTATCCAGGAAATGATCGATCAGCACACGGTTACCAGGTAAGTCCCCAAGTAATTTCACTACTGCTTTCTCCAGGTCTTCATCGTTAATTACGATGCTCATTCCTTGTCCGCCCAGTACGTAACTTGGTCTAACCAATACAGGGTAACCAACTTCATTTGCAACAACGATTGCCTCTTCGGCATTTTCAGCAACCCCGTATTTAGGGTAAGGAATTTCCAGTTCTTTTAATAGATCAGAGAAACGCCCCCTGTCTTCAGCAACATCCATGTCGTTATAAGAAGTTCCGATGATCTTAATTCCGTTTTCATGAAGCTTTTCCGCCATTTTTAAGGCCGTTTGACCACCTAGCTGAACGATTACACCTATCGGGTTCTCCAATTCGATAATTTCACGCACATGCTCCCAGAATACCGGCTCGAAGTATAATTTATCCGCCATGTTAAAGTCTGTAGACACCGTTTCAGGGTTACAGTTGATCATGATGGCCTCAAAACCAGTCTCTTTAGCAGCCAGTAGGCCGTGTACACAAGAGTAATCGAACTCTATACCCTGACCGATACGGTTGGGTCCAGATCCCAGTACAATTACTTTCTTTTTATCAGATGGGTGCGATTCATTCTCCTCCTCAAAAGTTGAGTAGTAGTATGGTGTTTGTGCAGCAAACTCGGCGGCACAGGTATCTACCATTTTATAAACACGTCTGATTCCTAATGATTTTCTGCGTTCGTAAACCTCATCCTCCGTTACATTACCAAGCAGGTAAGCGATCTGGATATCAGAGAAACCTTTTTGTTTTAAGGTAAAGAAGAAATCTTTAGGAAGATTATTTAACGAGTAACGTTTTAGCTCTATTTCAAGGTGAACTAACTCCTGTATTTGTGATAAGAACCATTTATCGATACGCGTAACTTTACGGATCGATTCAAGTGGTACACCCATGCTCATGGCGTCTTTGATCAGGAACAAGCGGTTCCAGCTTGCATGCTCAAGGCCGTTCATGATCTCATCGATACTGCGGTTATGTTTACCATCAGCACCTAAACCTGCCCTGCCAATTTCCAAACTCTGACAAGCTTTCTGAAGTGCTTCTATAAAAGTACGTCCGATTGCCATTACTTCACCTACAGATTTCATCTGTAAGCCCAGTTCCATATTCGCACCTTTAAATTTATCGAAGTTCCAACGAGGAACTTTTACAATCACATAATCAAGTGTAGGCTCAAAATATGCCGAGGTAGTTTTTGTAATTTGGTTTTCCAGCTCATCCAGATTATAACCGATAGCCAGCTTAGCAGCTATTTTAGCAATTGGATAGCCCGTTGCCTTACTCGCCAGCGCCGATGAACGAGAAACCCTTGGGTTGATCTCAATCGCGATGATCTCATCATTATCAGGATTTACCGAGAATTGTACGTTACAACCTCCTGCGAAGTTTCCAATAGCGCGCATCATTTTGATGGCCTGGTTACGCATATCCTGGTAACAACGGTCAGACAAAGTCATTGCAGGTGCCACAGTGATAGAATCACCTGTATGGATACCCATTGGATCGAAGTTCTCAATTGAGCAGATGATAATCACATTATCATTACTGTCCCTTAACAACTCTAATTCATATTCTTTCCAACCTAAAACCGCTTGTTCTACCAAAACCTCGTGGGTCGGAGAAGCCTCAAGTCCACGCTGTAAAGCCTGGTCAAATTCTTCTTTCTTGTGCACGAAACCACCACCATAACCACCCAATGTATAAGAAGGGCGGATTACCAATGGATAACCAATTTCTTGAGCTGCTTCTTTACCTTCAAGGAAAGAGTTGGCAATTTTTGAAGTAGCTACACCCACACCTATATCAACCATTAACTGGCGGAAGGCTTCACGGTTTTCCGTTTTCTCGATTGCGGCCACATCTACACCGATTACCTTAACTCCATATTTCTCCCAAATCCCGCGTTCAGAGGCTTCAATACAAAGGTTCAATGCTGTTTGTCCACCCATAGTAGGCAATACAGCATCAATTTTACGTTCTTGTAAGATCTGCTCAATTGAATCTACGGTTAAAGGCCAAAGGTAAACATGGTCGCCAATCACCTTATCGGTCATGATTGTCGCAGGGTTAGAGTTGATGATCGAAACTTCAATCCCCTCTTCCTTTAAGGATAAGGCGGCTTGAGATCCCGAATAATCAAATTCGCAAGCTTGACCAATGATGATAGGTCCCGATCCGATAATTAGTACTGAGCGTATGGAGGTGTCTTTAGGCATAAGGCTTTGAAAAGTCTAATGTATAATATGTGGTAAAAAAATGCTGTTTTCAGACCAGAATTGTCTAGAGATATTCCTTTGAAAGGGTGTAAAGCTCCGACTCTTCTGTCGGGATGCAAAGTTACAGTTTTACACGTTAAAAATCAGCTATTTTTTAAAAAACAGTTACAAATAAAAAAGGAGGGCAAATTGACCTCCTAATACACTGATAATAAATCTATTATTATTGTAGTTTAATCACTCCCACATTAGTCGTTACGCTATCTATTACCGCTACATTTTTTACAGACACATCGTTATAAGGCGCATTCGCTTTTACCACAATCGTGTATGTTCCTGTTTTAACATTTCGGAATGCAAAATTACCGTTGTCAACTACCGTTCTTAAAGTGTCGGCACCCAGTACCGCCAATACCTGCGAGGCCCCTTCAGCAGGGCTTACTTTACCTTGGATATTCCCGGTTTTAATAAAAGTGAAAGCAAACAAGCTCAAGACTAATCCTGTTGCCATTAAAAAATTAACCCCTGTTTTTCTCATGTTTAGTTATTTTAATCTGCCGTACTTAAACAACGATACCAATATTAACGCATAAATACGTTTTAAAATACATAAAAAATTTAATCCCCATTGTTTCATGCAAATTTATCATCGCTTTATCATGGTCAGGTCACGATTGTGCTACATACCCAATATTGGCGCAGACCTTGCAATACATGTAACTGGTTAGCGTTTTAGAATAAAACCTCTGGCAATAAGAGGACAATTTTCATAAATAGTTTGTTTGGTTTATTATCCGGCATAGAAGTTCATCTCTGCCGGATTTTTTATGCCCTTATTCTGCGAATATTTTATATCTGTTTTTTTAATCGAATCAGGTAGCTACTTTTGACCATGTTATTTGATGCAACTTCATTTCTCCAATTAATCGTTGATCAGTTCAGGCATACCACATGGCCGGAATGGCTTGGGGTGATTACAGGCTTTATCTGTATTTACCTGGCAGCGAAAGAAAACATACTGAGCTGGCCCATATCCATCATTAGTGTTATTGCTTATGCATGGGTATTTTTTGATGCGAGAATGTATGGAGACATGGCCTTACAGTTCTATTTCCTCTTCACCGCATTGTATGGCTGGTACTATTGGAGTAAAAAGGAAGCAACTTCAGACAAGCCCATTGAAAATTTAACTACACGTGGATGGATACTTGCGGGGCTTGCCGTACTGGTCTTATCTGTTTTACTAGGGCTTTTTTTAGCGCATTTTACCAATACCGATGTCCCATATGAAGATGGGTTCTGTACAGCAATGAGCTTTGTTGCCCAAATGTTGCTCACCAGGAAAGTGTTACAGAACTGGATACTTTGGATCATTGTTGACATTTGCTACATCCCGTTATACATTTACAAAAACTTAAATCTTAGCGCAGTGTTTTATGCATTCCTGGTTGCCATCGCGGTAAAAGGATATTTAGACTGGAGGAGGACTTACCGTGAACAAACAAATTAAAAAGATAGCTGTTGTAGGCCCAGAAAGTACCGGAAAGTCAACCATTACACAGCAGTTGGCACAACATTATCAAACTTTATGGGTTCCTGAGTATGCCCGTTATTATTGTGCGGCTTTAACAGCGCCATGTAATCTGCAGGACGAGACCAATATGTTTCACGGACAGGTTGCCCTTGAAGAATCCATACTCGCTATTGCACAAAAAGAGCTGATATTTTGTGACACCACTTTCCTTACTGTAAAGATCTGGAGTGACGAAGTTTTTGGAGAAACCCCAGAAGTAGTATTAAAGGCTTTGCCTCAGTATCATTACGATTTGTATTTATTAATGGACATTGACCTACCCTGGCAGGAAGATCCTTTACGTGATTTCCCACACAAACGCGAGTACTTTATGCAGGTATGGCACACAGAACTTGCCGCATTAAATGCGAATTATGTTATTATTGGCGGACAAGAAGATAGGCTGGGCAATGCCATTGCTGCAGTAGATCGTTTTCTCGGCCCTGTCTAACAAAACTGCCTTTTCTTGCTATTGATAAAATAAGCAGGTACCTTTGTCCGATCAAAAGGGGGTGCCTTGTTTTGCAAAAACACAAAAACAGGCTGAGAGCATACCCATTCTGAAGTTAAAAAGTTGTGCGTTTAAAGTTGTCCGTTGTCTGTTTAAAGTTCTAAATTCAGATGATTCACTTTTAACCTATAACTCACAATCCACAACTTTTTAACTTCAGATGCACCTGATCCGGATAATGCCGGCGTAGGGATTGGAGTTATGGAGTTTAACTGGACTGTAAGTACCCCTTACTTGCAGTGGTTTAACTAAAGAATTAAAAAATTGAGAAGATTAATGATTGCCGTGATGGCGATGCTGTTGCTGCCAGTTCTTGCGACAGCACAGTTCAGTATTTCGGGTACAGTATCCGAAAAAACAAACAAAACTTTACCCGGAGCCTCGGTCAGGCTTAAAAATAAAGCCACAGGAACGACTACTGACGGCCAAGGAAAATATCAGTTTAAAAACCTAAAAGCAGGAAATTATACTCTTACCACAAGCTATATTGGTTACCAAACGATAGAAAAAACGGTAACCTTGAATGCCGATGAAGCAATAGATTTTATATTAACCCCGTCTGCCTTTCTTGCAGATGAAGTAATTGTAAGGGCGACAAGGGCAACCGAAAAATCAGCAACCACCTATAAGAACATAGATAAAGCCGAAATTGAAAAGAACAATTTTGGTCAGGACCTGCCATTTATCCTAAACAACACACCAGGTGTTGTGGTCACCTCAGACGCCGGCGCAGGCGTTGGCTATACAGGAATCCGTATCAGGGGTAGTGATGCCAGCAGGGTAAATATTACCGTGAACGGAATCCCTTATAATGACAGTGAAAGCCAGGGAACATTTTGGGTAAACATGCCCGACTTCGCTTCATCCGTTGATAACATCCAGATCCAGCGCGGTGTAGGCACTTCTACCAATGGTGCGGGAGCTTTTGGCGGAAGTGTAAATATTCAGACTACCTCATCATCAGATCAGGCTTATGCCGAACTGAACAATACGTTCGGGTCATTTAACACCTTAAAGAACACTGTTAAACTGGGCACAGGATTAATTGATAACAAATGGAGTTTTGACGGTCGGTTGTCCCGTATAAAGTCGGACGGTTTTATAGACCGCAGTGCCTCAGATCTGAAATCATTTTTCTTATCAGGAGCTTATCACGGGAAAACCGATCTATTAAGGGTAAACGTATTTGGTGGTTCAGAAAAAACTTACCAGGCATGGAACGGCGTTCCTGAAGCAAAACTAAGAGGTGACTTAGCAGGTCTTCAAACGCACTACGACAACAATCTGGGTTATTTGTATTTTACTGATGCGGACCACGATAATTTATTCAACTCCAATAACAGGACATACAACCTGTTTACATACAAAGATCAGAACGACAACTATAACCAAAGCCATTATCAGGCGCTATATGCAAAACAGTTTAATGAGCAGTTCTCCTTTAATGGTGCACTTCATTATACAGATGGCAAAGGCTATTATGAAGAGTACAAAAACCAACAAAAGTTTAGTAAATATGGCTTGCCTAATGCAAATGCAGGTGGTACTGATGTTGCTAAAACAGACCTTATCCGTCGCCGTTGGTTAGACAATGATTTTTACGGGGTAACTTATGCGTTTAACTATAATCCAAAATCTGATTTAAACTTCACGCTAGGCGGGGCCTACAATCAATACAGGGGCAAGCATTTTGGCCAGGTTATTTGGGCACAGTATGCCTCAACAGCAACGAATGACTATCATTATTACGATGGCAAAGGAAGTAAAGATGATTTCAATACCTATGCTAAGGTAAACTACAGCCCGATAAGTCAATTGAATTTATTTGCCGACCTGCAATACAGAAATGTAAAATACGATATCACCGGTCTGGACAAAAACCGTAACACATTAGATTTCCACAACACCTACAATTTCTTCAACCCCAAATTCGGCGCTACTTACTTAGTAAACGACCAAAGTAATATATATGCGTCATTTAGCGTAGCGAATAAAGAACCAAACCGTGATGATTTTATCAATCTAAAAACAGGGTTACCAGTACCAAAATCAGAAAACCTAAACAATATTGAAGCTGGATACCGCATTAAAAATGCCGATTTCAATGTTGGCATCAATGTATATGGTATGTTCTATAAAGATCAGTTGATTTTTACCGGAGAGGTTAACGATGGTGGCGATCCTTACCGTCAGAATGTAGATAAAAGCTCACGAATGGGAATTGAATTAGATGGGTCTTACATGATCAGTCCTAAATTCGCGGTCAATGCAAACGCTGCGCTAAGCAGAAATAAAATCAAAGACTACATTGATTATGTTTCAGAATATGATGCAAACTTTGAGCTGATCAAAGTTCAGGCTACAAATTATGCCAACCCTGATATCTCATTTTCGCCCAATACCGTTCTTTTCGGCGAACTGGTTTATAAGCCCCTAGCTGGTTTCGCTGTAGCATGGCAAAGCAAATATGTAAGCAAACAATATATGGACAACACCCAAAATGAAAGCCGCAAGTTAAATGCTTACTGGGTAAACAATGCCAGGTTAGGTTATGACTTCAGCTTAAAGGGAATCAAAAACATCAACATTGGCCTATTGGTAAACAATATCCTAGATAAGAAATATGAAAGCAACGGTTATACCTACAGCTCTATTTATCCTTGGGCAACAGTTACCGAAAACTTTTACTTCCCTCAGGCCGGAACAAATTTCTTACTTTCGCTTAATTTGAAATTCTAAATCCAGGAGGCATATATCTATGAAAAAGTTCATCGAAAAACTACATTTTATTACACACGATATCCATCAGCACAGTCATATTGAACAGGCACAGATTGCCTGCTCAGCGGGTGCAAAATGGATACAATATCGTTGTTTAACCAAAAATGATGATGAATTACTGAATGATATCAATGCCATTGCTGAGATCTGTGACGACTGGGGTGCTACCCTGATCGTTACAGATCATATACATTTAAATGGCAAGGCCGATATTCAGGGTTTTCATATAGAAGACTTTGATGCAGACTTTGTAAAACTCCGTGAGCAGCTTGGCGAGGCCGTAACTATTGGTGGCTCTGCCACCACACTTGATGGCTTAATCAGGTTAGCTAATGAAGGTGCTGATTATGCTGGCTTTGGTCCTTTTTACACTACCCTTACCAAACCCAACAATGCGCCACTATTGGGCATTGAAGGCTATGAAAAGGCGGTATCAGCTTTAAAAAACTTGGGCATTGACTTGCCCGTATTGGCTGTCGGTGGTGTTACCATTAGTGATATTGACCCATTGATGAACACCGGAATCTTCGGTATAGCTGCTTCGGCCGCTATAAACCAGGCTGACGATATGAGAGATGCTTACCTTGGGTTTTATGACAAGATCATGTAAATACTTTTTTAAATAAATGTATGTTATTGCTCGTTGATGGCATACATTTGTTTAAATCTTTTTTCTGTTGGAAGACCATATACCTTTAGAGAAACCCGACCCTTTTGCCGCTTTGCGGTACCGGGAATTCCGATCTTATCTCGGCATGCGTTTCTTTTTCACCTTTGCTTATCAGATGCAGGCCGTAATTATAGGCTTTCATATTTATTACCTGACCAAGGATCCACTTGCCTTAGGGCTAATTGGCCTTTGCGAAGCCATTCCAGCCATTAGCATTGCCCTTTATGGTGGCTATGTTGCTGATAAAACCGAAAAGAGGGGCCTCCTGCTCAAAATATTTGCCGGTGTATTTTTATGTTCATTGGTGATGCTCATTGTCACCACAAAACAAATGCACACCTACGTTCCGACCAGCTATATTGTACCCATCATGTATTGTATGATATTTGGAATTGGTATTGCCCGGGGATTTTTTAGCCCGGCCACTTTTTCCCTGATGGCACAAATCGTTCCTAAAAAACTTTACCCAAACTCCAGTACCTGGAACAGTTCAAGCTGGCAAATGGCCTCTATTTTAGGGCCGGCAGCGGGCGGGTTAATCTATGGTTTTTATGGCATTACTGTAACCTATCTTGTGATCATCACTTTTATCGCCATTGCGTTGGTCTGCATTTTCTTTTTAAAGCCTCATCCGCCAACCTTTATCCCTAAAGAGAGCATTGTAAAAAGTCTCACCGAAGGGGTACAGTTTGTATTTAAAAGTAAAATGATGCTGGGGGCCATGAGCTTAGATCTTTTCTCGGTATTTTTTGGCGGTGCGGTAGCCCTGCTACCTGTATTTGCGAACGATATCCTCAAGGTAGGTTCCGAAGGACTTGGTTTTATGCGTGCGGCAGCTTCCGGTGGTGCGGTCATCACCATGCTGGTTATGACCCGCTTTTCGCCGATGAATAAACCCTGGCGCAATCTGCTCATTGCCGTTACCGGATTTGGGACCAGTATCATCTGTTACGGCCTATCCAAGAATTTCTACCTGACACTTGTATTCCTGTTTATGGAAGGCGCATTTGACAGTGTAAGTGTAATCATCCGGTCAACCATTATGCAACTGCTTACGCCCGATGAAATGCGGGGCAGGGTCTCGGCGGTGAACAGCATGTTTATTGGCTCATCCAATGAGATAGGCGCATTCGAATCAGGCTTAACCGCAAAGCTGATGCGCACTGTACCAGCGGTAGTATTTGGTGGTAGCATGACCATCCTTATTGCTGGGATTACCTATTTAAAAACAAAAGGCTTAATTAAATTAAGCCTTCAGGAGATAAACGAACAAAAAGTTTAAGCTGTTGTCAGCCGCTCTCCAATCTGTTGCCTCCACATGGCATAATACAAGCCATTAAGGGACAATAAATCCTCGTGCCTACCCTGTTCAATAATATGCCCCTTTTCGAGTACAAAAATGCGGTCGGCATGTTTAATCGTTGACAATCTATGTGCTATCAATATTGTAATGTGATTGGTATGTACCGAGATGTCACGGATTGTTGCCGTAATATCCTCCTCTGTCAAAGAATCCAATGAAGATGTTGCCTCATCAAATACCAGAATATCCGGCTTACGCAACAATGCCCTGGCTATCGACAAACGTTGTTTTTCTCCTCCCGACACTTTTACCCCACCTTCACCAATAACGGTATCCAAGCCATTGTCAGCCCTTGCCAATAGGTTATTACAAGCCGCCTGCTGCAATACCCGCATACATTCTTCATCGGTAGCACCCGGTCTTACAAACTGCAGGTTTTCCCTGATCGTACCTGAAAACAACTGTGTATCCTGCGTTACAAAACCGATCTTCTCTCTCAACAGGTCAAGGTCTATTTGCTTGCTCGACGTATTATTATAAAATACTTCTCCTTCTATTGGCTGATAAAGCCCCACCAATAGTTTCACCAAGGTTGTTTTTCCAGAACCTGAGGGGCCTACAAAAGCAATGGTTTCTCCATTATGGGTACTAAAACTAATGTCTGTTAATGCATTGAATTTGCCTGTCAGGTGTTTAAAATTGACTTCTTCAAAAGCTAACTTGGTAATCTTGTTAAGATGTACAGGGTTTGCGGGCTTTTGATCAACTGGCATACTTAGGATCCTTTTAAAATTCCCCAGGGAAACTTCTGCTTCCCTCCATGCCAGGATTACATTGCCAAGCTCCTGCAATGGGCCAAAAAGGAAGAATGAGTAAAACAGGAAAGAAAAATACTGTCCCGGAGAAATGGTGTTCTCAAAAATAAGGATCAGTAAAACGACCACCATACAACTACGTACAAAGTTTACCGTAGTACCTTGTACAAAACTCATACTACGCACATACTTTACTTTTCTAAGCTCCAGGCCAAGTATTTTATATGTTGTTTTATTTAGGCGCTCTATTTCCTGATTAGCCAAACCAAGACTTTTAACCAATTCTATGTTCCTTAATGATTCTGTTGTAGATCCTGCCAGTGCTGTTGTTTCGGCCACAATACTTCTCTGTATTGCTTTTATTTTCCTACTCAGAAACCAGCTTACAAAGCTGATGATAGGTATAGCAGAGAAATAGATTAGTGTCACTTTATAGCTTACAGTAACCGAGTACACGATTACAAAAACCATCCCGATTAAGCTAACAAATAAAATGCTAATGAACGAGGTGATAAACTTTTCTGAATCCAGACGTACTTTCTGCAGTATCCCCAGGGTTTCTCCGCTACGCTGGTCCTCAAATACCTGGTAAGGCAGTTCCAATGAATGCTTTAAACCATCAGCATACATTTGTGCGCCAACTTTCTGAACAATGATACTCGTGAAATAATCCTGAAAGTTCTTTGCGATCCTGGAGACCATGGCTGCGCCAACACCTAAACCAACTAATCCAAGTACACCCCAGATGAATTGGCTCCGCTCCAATACGTCTTTCTTTTCGATAAAACGATCTACGATTCTACCTGTAATATAAGGATCCAATAAAGAGAATCCTATATTAATAGCAGCCAGCACGAGCGCTAAAACCACTATCCATTTATAGTTCTTTAAATATTCAATCAGTAAATTCATCGATAAGTTTTGTTTTGAGGGATCAAAAATAAAAAAAGGGAATGAAGCATTGCCCTCATTCCCTTTAATTTACAAGTAGATTATAATCCGACCTTTAAACGGTCATGATATCTTTCTCTTTTGCTTCCGCATGTTTATCAACTTTAAGGATATAAGCATCAGTTATTTTCTGAACTTCTCCTTCACCTGTTTTGATTTCATCATCAGAAACACTTTCACCTTTTAATCTTTTAATTTTTTCGTTGGCATCTTTACGGATGTTACGAACGGTTATTCTACCACGTTCAGCTTCCTCTTTAACCTTTTTAACCAGATCCTTTCTACGTTCTTCTGTTAATGGAGGAACAACCAGACGGATCACCACACCATCATTCTGAGGGTTGATCCCAATGTTCGCTTCCATAATCGCACGCTCGATAGGCACCAACATATTTTTTTCCCAAGGCTGAACAAGTAAAGTACGTGCATCTGGTGTATTGATACTTGCTACTTGCGATAAAGCAGTAGAACTACCATAATAATCTACAAATATGCCATCTAACATTCCTGCAGAAGCTTTTCCCGCGCGGATTTTAGTCAATTCAGCTTCACAATGGTCAATCGCCTTGTCCATGTTTGCCTGGGCATCTTGTAATTGTTTCTTTATGAGGTCATTCATGTTTTGTAAAATTTAACCAAAAATATAAAATTTATTTAGCATCAGTTCCTAACCAGCGTACCAATCCCATCACCATTTGCTATTTTCATGAAATTCCCCGTTTTATTCATATCAAAAACGATAATTGGCAATTCATTCTCTTCACAAAGTGTAAAAGCAGTCATATCCATTACATTCAACCCTTTGGCATAAACTTCTTTAAAGGAAATTTCTGAATATTTGGTTGCTGTAGGATCTTTTTCAGGATCAGCGGTATAAATTCCGTCAACACGTGTTCCTTTCAATACCACATCCGCTTTAATTTCGATCGCGCGCAATGCTGCTGCTGAATCTGTTGTGAAATAAGGGTTACCTGTACCCGCTCCAAAAATCACAACACGGCCTTTTTCAAGGTGGCGTACTGCTCTTCTACGAATAAAGGGCTCACAAATTTGCTCCATTTTAATTGCGGTAAGCAAACGGGTTTTCAATCCTACTTTTTCTAAAGCATCTTGCAAAGCCATACTGTTGATCACAGTCGCTAACATACCCATATAATCGGCCTGTGCACGGTCCATACCCGACTTTTCAGCACTTAAACCTCTAAAAATATTCCCACCACCAATAACAATTGCTATTTCAAGTCCTTGTGCATGTACAGCTTTAATGTCTTCAGCATACTGCCTTACGACCTCGTTGTCAATACCATATTGCTTTTCGCCCATCAGCGATTCGCCACTTAATTTTAGTAGGATCCGTTTATATTTCATGGCTCCAAAAATAACTAATTGTTTTAATTAATGAGGGATCAAATGTGTAAACCAGCTACAAAAACTTTATTCAACTTAAGTTCTGGGTTCAATAACAGCAAATTAGCATCGTTCCCTATGCGTAATGATCCGATCCGATCTGCAAGCCCAATCAGCTTTGCCGGATATAATGAAGCCATATTCAGCGCGTCGTTCAAAGGAATATCGCAATGTTGCACACAATTTTGCACCGCTTGTAACATCGTAATATTTGAGCCCGAAAGCGTTCCATCAGGCGTAATAAATTTATCACCTGAAAGTTGGTGCTGATAAGGGCCTATATTACATTCCGTCACCGCATCTGTAATTAAAAATAACCTTTCTTTCATCAGTCTATGGCTCATCTTTACCATTTCAAAATCTACGTGGTTTCCATCAGCGATGATACTGGCCATTGCTGTTGGATGATTAAATACTGCTACAGGCAAATTAGGGGATCTGTGATGAATGGAGGGCATCGCATTGAACAAATGGGTTGTTGTCTTAAACCCTTTGTTATACGCCTCGGTAGCCTGCTCAAAAGAGGCATCACTATGCCCCAATGATAAGACCACCTGATTGTCCAGCAGATAATTAATTACCTTATCATCCTGAAGCTCGGCGGCCAGGGTCATCATTTTTATGGTACCATCCGCATAGTCCAATAAGCGCTTTACTTCATCAAGTTCAGCTTTATGGATAAAGGCTTCGACATGTGCCCCTTTACGTTTAGCGTTTAAGTAAGGGCCTTCCAGATGTAAACCTAAAAAACCTTTAGCCTGTGCGCTATATGATTTAGCTGCATCAAGCGATTGATAAACAATATCCATACTGTTTGTAGCTACGCAGGCCAGGAAGCCCGTAGTTCCTTTAGCTATCAGGTCTTTGTCCATCTGCTGCAAGGTATCAGCTGTGGGATAAGCGGAAAAGAGTTGCCCACCACTGCCATATATCTGCAGTTCGATAAAAGAAGTCGTAAGGTAATCACCCAGCGCATCAACCTGTTGATATCCAGCAGGGATTTCATCATTGGATATACTGGTAATCTTTCCATTTTCAATTAAAACAGACTGGTCAGTGCACAGCACTCCTTCTTTAAAAAGTTTACAATTAGTAATTGCGATCATAGCAGTTTGCATTGTGTATGCCCAAATATAAAGCAAAATGACCAGTCGGTACGCTATAATTCAAGATAACGACAGTCAAATTTTTACATAAAAAAACGGCCTTCTGTTTCCAGAAGGCCGTTTAGAAAAAATTAACTAAGTATTAAGCTCCTAATTGTACGCGTTTGAATGCAACAACAGTTAAACCGTTAGCTACATCATTTAAGAATTTACGTACGTCTTTAGACGAATCTTTAACAAATTCCTGGTTCAATAAAGTACTGTCTTTGTAGAATTTATTCAATTTACCTGCAGCAATTTTCTCAACCATTTCTTCTGGTTTACCTTCAGCGCGGATTTGTTCTTTAGCGATTTCTGTTTCACGCTCGATAGTAGTTGCGTCAACATCACCTTTATCTAAAGCAACCGGGCTCATTGCAGCAATTTGCATTGCAACATCTTTACCAGCTTCTTCAACACCTGCACCAGCTTGGTTTAAAGCAACCAAAACACCTAAACGGTAGTTACCGTGGATGTAAGGAACAACTAACTCACCAGTAACAGTTTCAAATTTAGAGATACCGATTTTCTCACCGATTTTACCAGTGTTCTCAACGATGATATCAGAAACTTTTTGTCCGTCAATTTCAAGAGCTAAAAGTTCTTCTAATGAAGCAGGGTTGCTGTTGATTGCTAATTCAGTAAATTTATTGGCCAAAGCAACGAAGTCAGCATTTTTAGCAACGAAGTCAGTTTCGCAGTTTAATTCAACCACAACACCACGTTTGCCATCAGCAGTAGCTTTAGCAATAACTACACCTTCGTTAGAATCACGATCCTGACGGGAAGCAGCTACTTTAGCACCTTTTTTACGTAAATAATCAACCGCAGCTTCGAAATCACCATTAGCTTCGATTAACGCTTTTTTGCAGTCCATCATACCAGCACCAGTTTGTTGGCGCAATTTGTTTACATCAGCTGCAGAAATTTGTACTGTAGACATTTTATTTCTTTTTAAGTTTTTATCAAAAAATTAAGGGTTGTGCACGATTTGTTGTAGTATAAACTGCAACGCACCATACACAACCCAATTATATTATTTAAGCTTCTTCGCTTGTACCTTCTTCAGTATCCGCTTCAACTTTTTTTCTTCTTGCACCAGGCGCAGCAGCTTCCGGGGCATCAGCAGCAGCTTTAGCAGCTACAGCTTCTTTTTCAGTTTCCTCGTCTTTTTCACGTTTGCGCTCATCTAAACCTTCTTCAATTGCTTTGATGATTACATCAGTAATTAAAGAGATAGATTTAGTAGCATCATCATTCGCTGGAATTGGGAAATCGATGTTAGAAGGATCAGAGTTGGTATCAACCATTGCAAAAGTTGGAATGTTTAATTTCAACGCTTCGCTAACAGCGATATGTTCTTTTTTAACGTCAATTAAGAAGATAGCAGCTGGTAAACGGTTTAAGTCCGCGATACCACCTAATAAGCTTTCTAATTTGATACGCTCACGTTGGATCATTAAACGTTCTTTCTTAGAAAGAATCGAATAAGTACCGTCTTTAGTCATTTTATCGATGGTAACCATCTTTTTGATTGACTTACGTACAGTAGCGAAGTTAGTTAACATACCACCTAACCAACGTTCAGTTACGTAAGGCATGTTTACTTTTTTTGCTTGATCAGCAACGATTTCTTTAGCTTGTTTCTTAGTAGCTACGAAAAGAATCTTACGACCAGATTTAACGATCTGTTTGATTGCTGAAGCAGCTTCTTCAGTTTTAGTTAAAGTTTTATTTAAATCTATAATGTGGATACCATTGCGCTCCATGAAAATGTATGGGGCCATTTTTGGGTTCCATTTACGGGTAAGGTGACCAAAGTGTACACCTGCATCCAGTAAGTCTTGATATGTAGTTCTTGCCATTGTTTTGTCTCCTTAAGATTAACGTTTACTGAATTGGAATTTCTTACGTGCTTTCTTGCGTCCTGGTTTCTTACGCTCAACCATACGCATATCACGGGTCATTAACCCTTTAGCGCGTAATGCTGGTTTTTTCTCAGCATCTAATTCAACAATAGCTTTAGCAATAGCTAAACGAACAGCTTCTGCCTGACCTTTAACGCCACCACCGGCAACATTTACAGTTACATCATACTGACCAGTCAATTCTGAAACTTCGAACGATTGGTTAACGATGTATTGTAAAGGCAATGTTGGGAAATATTCTTTGTGATCTTTACCGTTTACGGTAATAGTGCCGTTGCCATCTTTTAAATAGATACGGGCAACTGCAGTTTTTCTTCTTCCTGAAGTATTAGTAACTGACATTTCTTCTTTAATTAAAGTTTAATGGTTTTTGGTGATTGCGCTGCGTGAGGATGCTCAGCACCAGCATAAACAAAAAGATTTGTGTACAATTTTGCACCTAATTTAGTTTTAGGTAACATACCTCGTACAGCCTTCTCAACAACACGCTTTGGATGTTTCGCCATTAACTCTTTTGGAGAAATGAAACGCTGACCACCTGGATAACCAGTGTAAGAAATATAAACTTTGTCGTTCATTTTATTTCCGGTCAACTTAATCTTGTCTGCATTAATAACGATAACGTTATCACCGCAGTCTACGTGTGGGGTGTACTCAGGCTTGTTTTTACCACGGATGATCATAGCGATCTTCGATGACAAGCGCCCCAAAATCTCGCCTTCAGCATCCACAACAACCCACTGTTTGTTAACAGTTTTTGCATTGGCAGAGACAGTTTTGTAACTTAACGTATTCACTTGCTTGTATTTAATTTGTTAAACAATTATTTATTCCCCCTTATTTTAGGGACTGCAAAGATAGATAGAAATATTTAATTGTCAAACAGTTGAACAGATATTTATTTGATTCTGATAAAATAATCCATCATTAACGGCATAAAGTCCATTTGAAACTATATCCGTTCCCTTAAGTTTGTATCCTATCAATACCCCGGCTTTTAATTTTAGTTAATACATATAGTTTATGAGATTCCTTACCCCTCTTTTTCTTTTTATCTTAATACTACAGCCCACTTTTGCACAGCAGCAGGTGTCACTGGCCGGATCCTGGGATTTCCAGCTCGATCCTTCAGCCAATGGCGAAAAGGAACACTGGTACCAGCAGAAATTTAAAGAAAAGATCTCCCTTCCCGGCTCTACCGATCAGGGAAAAAAAGGAACGAAAACAGAAGGCGCCGATTATGGCATTTTATCAAGGGCATATAAATATGTCGGAAAAGCCTGGTACAGCAGGGAAATAAATATTCCAGTATCCTGGAAAGGAAAAGATGTTGAATTGTTTCTGGAAAGGGTAATGTGGGAATCTAAAGTATGGATCGATGGTCAGCCCTTAACAACCCAAGATGCGCTGGCCGTCCCCCATCTGCATTCACTTGGTAAATTAAAGCCGGGGAAGCACACCTTAACACTGCGTATTGACAATGGAATGATCTACAACATTGGTGATAAAGGGCATGCGTATACTGAATACACACAAAGCATCTGGAATGGCGTTGTGGGCAAGATTGAGCTGCGCGCAAAGGCGGATACAAAGCTTATTAATGTGCAGGTTTTCCCTGACTTAACACAGAAAATATTGGAGTTGAAACTGAAGCTGGAAAACCCCGCCGCAATGAAGGTATTGTATACCATCACAGACTTACAGAACGGCAAAAAGGTGCTTAGCAAACAAATGGTACTCTCTGCAGCAGATCAGCAAGTCCATCGCCTGCAATTGGATTTCCCCTTGAAACTATGGGACGAATTTTCGCCCAATCGCTACTGCGTTACCGCAGAATTACAGAATCAAAACAAAACAGAGGTTGAATTTGGCTTTCGGGATATCAGCCATTCTAACTCGAAAATTATGATCAACAATGCCCCGGTATTTATGCGGGGAAACCTGGATTGTGTTCATTTCCCGCTTACCGGATATCCATCCTGTGATGTAAGCGAATGGGAAAGGATTTTTAAAATCTATAAATCTTATGGGCTCAACCACGTTCGCTTTCACTCCTGGTGCCCTCCGGAAGCAGCTTTTGAAGCTGCGGATAAGTTAGGGATCTATATTCAGGCAGAAACGATCTGGATTGACTGGTGGATGACCGAACCTCCAAAAGACCGGCCAGATATGCTGACCCAGGGGCTGCCGAAAGGGCTGGGGAAAAATCCTTCCGCGGATAAGTTTGTGCAGGATGAGTTGCAGCGCATGTTGGACGCCTATGGGAACCACCCCTCTTTTATCATGCTTGCTATTGGAAATGAGCTGGGAAATTCTGATTTCAACGTGATGCAAGAATGGATAAAGAAATTAAAAGCAGGCGACAACAGAAGGTTGTATGCAGTATCTACTGCCAGAAAGATTATGCCGGTAGATGACTTTTCTGCTACGCATAATATTCCGAATGTTGGCGGCACTTATGGATTGCAAGGGCCCCGCACAGATTATGATCTGGAGAAGAATTATTCCAGAAGCAATATTCCTATCATCGCCCATGAGGTAGGTCAGTTTCCGGTGTACCCTTTGTGGTCTGAGATTGATAAATATACCGGTGTGCTCAAAGCCCGCAACCTGGAAGTATGCAAGGCTTCGGCTACCGCAAGCGGACTAGAAGGACAAGATGAGGCATTTCATAAAGCAAGTGGTGCACTGCAAAGGGTTTTATACAAGAGTTTAATTGAAAATTTCTACCGCACACCTTCGTGTGCGGGGTTTCAAATGCTCAGCATGCAGGATTACCAGGGACAGGGAGAAGCACTGGTTGGTTGGCTAGATGTATTTTATGATGATAAGGGTACCACTTCTCCTGAGTACTTTAAGCAATACAACAATGCTGTTGTTCCATTGGCAAGGTTTAAAAAGTTCACATGGGAAAGCAAAGATACATTCAATGCTTCGGTTGAACTGGCCAATTACGGCAGTGGCGATCTGATCAATAAAGTAAATTGGGAAGTTCGAACCGAAACCAATACCATTCTGGCAGAAGGAACGCTGGAGGCGACAGCGGTTAAAAGAGGAGAGGTAAAACATATAGGAACCATAAGTGTAGCCTTAGAGAAAGTAAGTAAGGCGACTAAAGCCAGATTGTTGCTAAGTTTACCGGGAACGGAATATCATAATGAGTGGGATTTATGGATTTATCCCAGTATTCCGGAACCACAGCCCTCTTCTCAGGTCATAGAAACTGATGTACTTGATGAAAAAGTATTGGAGGCATTGCAAAATGGAAAAACAGTATTGCTCTATGCTGCGAAGCTGGGAAACACTGAGCATTTCAGACCTGTGTTTTTCACTCCTTTGTTTTGGTCTAATGTGTTTTTTCCAGGTCAGGAAAACACGACATTGGGGGCTGTCATCAATGATAAACACCCTATATTCCGTGATTTCCCCACAGACTCCTGGACGGACTGGCAATGGGAATCTATCAGCAAAGGTGGGAGGGCATTTAAGCTGACCGAATGGCCGAAAGAGATCAAACCTATGGCACAGCCGATCAGCGATTTTCACATCAATGAAAAACTGGGAACGCTATTAGAATGTAAAGTAGGAAAAGGGAAGTTACTCATCTGCGGATATGATATTCAGTCTGCTAAAAACCCGGTGGCAAAACAATTCAAATACAGCTTATTGAACTATGCGAATTCAAAGGACTTCAATCCTGACACAGAACTGGATGTAGCGTTATTAAAAAAGAGCTTTCCATTTATAAAGCAAGCTGAAAATAAAATTCCAGTCCCTGCGGTCTTCGCGGATGCTTTATTGTATGCTAAAGCAACAGAAGGTAACGCCGTATTGAAACGTAACACAAAATATAAACTTGATGGTATGGAAGGTACCTGGCGCTGGGACAATAAAGCTGCCTGGTACGGCAAGAAGATGAACCTGGAGATCAATCCACCTCAGGGCGTGATCGGGGAGCTATTTATACATTTCGCAGATTGGAACAACGAAGGCAGGGATGCTAAGATCTGGATTGAAGGTAGGGAATTTACTACCGGAAAACTAGATAAAGATGGTAAGTGGATAAAGTTGTTTGTGATGAGGGAAGATACCAATGATGGAAAAGTGAAAGTCAGGGTCGAATCTCTCGCAGGGAGCAACGCGATGATCGATGAGCTGGTATTTGTGGAGACTAAATAAATTTATGATAGAGCCATTAAAAACAAATATATTCTAATGAAAAAACTGTTGTTCATATACCTTTTTCAACTTAGCCTTATCTCAGTTGTATTGGCCCAGGAGAAAAAGAAGACTACAATTGGAGAAGATAAAATAAACCTGGCCGGATTATGGTCATTTCGCATGGATTCCCTTAATATAGGGCTGCAAGAAAAATGGCCTGATAAAACTGTTCAGTTTTTTAATCAGAAAATCAAATTGCCCGGCACTACAGACGATGCGGGCTTTGGTACCCCCTTACAGTTGAAGCCTGAGCTTAAACGAGCTGTGATGTTACATTTATGGCGTAAATTTTCCTATGTGGGACCAGCTTGGTATCAAAAGGAAGTAAACATCCCGGCATCCTGGAGTAATAAGCAGATAGCACTATTGTTGGAAAGGGTGATCTGGCAAACCGATGTATGGGTTGATGGGAAAAAAGTGGATGCACAGGGCGAGAGCCTGAGTGCAGCGCATGAGTTTGATTTGTCGCCTTTTTTAAGACCTGGGAGGCACATTATTACGATAAGGATCGACAATAGCAAAAAATTTGATATTGGTAACGGGCATGCCTACTCTGCAGAAACACAGATTATCTGGAACGGGGTAATTGGCAAGACGCAACTTATTGCAAGGCCAGGTGTTTATCTTAAAAATACACAGGTTTTTACCGAAGAAAAACTGAAGCGAATCAAAGTTGTTAGCATCATTGAGAATAAAATTGGTAAAAAACTTACATCCACACTTCATCTGGCCGCGATAGATGGACAGGTAAAAATTGCGGGAACAAATATCTCATGCTTGCTAGCGCCTGGAGAAAACACTATTACAAGCTATATAGCAATTAATGCCCCAATCAAAAAATGGGACGAGTTTAATCCATCATTGTATGGTCTGAGTGCTTCAGTAAAATATGCAAATTCCGGGCATACCACAGTTACCAAATTTGCCTTCAGGACTTTGAGTAGCGAAGGCCCACGATTGCTCATCAATAGTCGTCCGTTATTTTTAAGGGGGACCTTAGAGTGCAATATTTTTCCCTTAACAGGATATCCGCCAATGGAAAAAAGTGGATGGGCGGCGGTTTTTGAAAAGGCAAAAGCTTATGGCTTAAACCATCTTCGTTTTCATAGCTGGTGCCCCCCGGAGGCCGCATTTGATGCCGCTGATGAAATGGGCTTTTACCTGCAGGTAGAGCTGCCGGCATGGTCCCTTAAAATAGGAAAAGACAAACCCGCTGATGACTTTTTTGACAGGGAAGCGGGTAGAATACTCAAGAATTATGGTAACCATCCCTCTTTTTGCTTTTTTAGTATGGGCAATGAAATGCAAGGTGACATGAAATGGCTAAGTGATGAAGTTCTTAAATTAAAGTCATTAGACAACCGAAGAATGTATACCACTACCTCATATACTTTTGAGCGCGGGTTTGGCGATTGGCCGGTACCAATTGACGATTATTTTATTACACAAAGATCTAAAAAGGGATGGGTAAGGGGACAAGGCATTTTTGATGTTCAAGCGCCCTCTTTTAACAAAGATTATTCAGCATCAGTTGATAGTTTACCCGTTCCGTTGATTACGCATGAAATAGGGCAATATGCTGTATATCCGAACATAGATGAGATTTCCAAATATACCGGGGTACTCAATCCTACAAACTTTATTGCTATAAAAAATGATCTGGTAAAGAAGAATATGCTTTCTCTTGCCAATGATTTTACGAATGCCAGTGGGAAGCTAGCGGTATTGCTTTACAAAGAAGAAATTGAAAGGGCGCTAAAAACCAAGGGTGTAAGCGGGTTTCAATTACTGGATTTACATGATTTTCCAGGTCAGGGAACTGCCCTGGTGGGTATACTCGATGCGTTTTGGGATAGTAAAGGCTTAATAAAACCCGAAGACTTTAGAAAATTCTGCTCTCCGGTGGTGCCCCTGCTCAGATTTGAAAAGGCAACATACACCAATGATGAAACATTTAAGGGCCAAATTGAGGTTGCCAACTTTGGGGCCGTTCCATTAACAAATGCGAATGTCGTTTGGCAAATTAAAGGGGATAACGAAACCATAATTGCATCTGGTAAAACGAATGGCGTAAATATCAATGTAGGGAATGGCATTGCAGTTGGCAGTATTAATTCATCATTAGCCAATGTAACCGTAGCACAGAAGTTGACTATAAGCGTAAATATTGAGAATACGGCATATAAAAACAGCTGGAATATCTGGGTGTACCCTAAAAAAGTAGAGCAGGCGGTTGAAGATGTTATTTTTACTACAAGTTACAATGAAGCACTTCTTGCATTGGGCCAGGGGAAAAAAGTTTTACTGAATCCTGCTAAAGAAAAGATTAATGGTGTAGAGGGGAAATTTGTTCAGGTTTTTTGGAGTCCGGTCCATTTTCCGAACCAGCCTGGCACCATGGGGTTATTGGTAGATCCGAAACATCCTGCTTTTGAAAATTTCCCTACCGACAACCATACAGACTGGCAATGGTGGGACCTCTGTAAAAAATCAACCACATTAGAGCTCGATAGTATTGGCCTGTCACCATCAGCTATTGTGTTAAGAAATATAGATAACTTTTTTAAAAATAGAAATATGGCAAGCATTGTTGAGGCAAAGATCGGTTCAGGTAAGCTGTTGCTTTGTACAATGGATATTTATACAGATATGGCTAACAGGCCAGTGGCAACACAACTAAAATATAGCTTATTGAAATATATGCTCGGCAATAAATTCAACCCGATCACCGAACTAAATAAAAGTAGTTTCCAACGTTTAGAAAAGAAACCGAAATATCAATAGCATACTATATTACATCAAATTAAAACATCAAAAACCGGTTGTCTTTGGCAAGAGACAAGTAGGTATGTCTCCCCAAGCGTATAAAGACAAAATGAAGAAAATGGAGAAATAACCAAAAACAAGACTTTATAGGAAGCTGTCAGCAAATTGTCACGAAATAAAGATAATCTATATTCTCAAAACTTTTCCACAACATTCTCCGTTATAGTTGCAGTTTGTTTGGTTTAGGTTGATCTGTGGTGGATCAACCATCTTTATAGCAGGGACGGGTCGAAAGACTGTCCCTGTTTCCTTTTATATACGCAGCATATAGCGTCAATCTCCAGAATTCCGGATTATCGCGATTAAACTTCTAAAATCTTTTTAAGATAAGCAGCAAATACATTCAATTAATCTACAACCATTTACAGCACAATTACGAGTTTAAACACGAAATTTTCATTAAAGAACCGATGAAAGAAGACCGGCTTTGGCATAGTTTTTTCTAAGAGGATGTTTAATTATTTTTTAAACAAACATCTTTTATTTATTATGAAAAAAGCAATCATTGTACCTATTCTATTGTTATTCTCCGTAATTATCACCTCTTGCAGCAAGGACAAAGACAAGTCTCCAGACAATGCAGACAAATCCGCTCAGGTTGCACTTACCTATCAGGGAAAATTATCTGTAGGCGCTGTTGACTACAACAATGTAAAAATTAAAGTGACCAGAAAGGGCACAAACGAGGTTGCTGTTGAGCCAGTAAGCGGAGAAGCATATCCTTCTTTTGCTGCATTAACATTCTCAAATTGTATTTATATTTCTACCACAAATCAATATTCTTCTGTTTCAGGAAGCAGCAGGGCATTGATTTTCTCTTTTCAATCCAACTCAAGCATAGAGTTATCAGTGGTAAACAACTTTCAGGATGCAATGTTCAGTTTTGAAGGAACCAGCATAAAATAATTTCTCATTCCTTTTAATAAGGTGCAGCAAAAGGTATCACACTCCTTTTTCCTGCACCTTTTTTTATGCATCAACTTTTCTGTAAACTATTCGGCCTTATTTTTGTTTATCTTAGGAAGCAACCTCCATCCGCAGCAAAGCGTATGATAATGTATAACCCGAAATTTAAAAGACATGAAGAAAGAAACCAAAATAATCGCAGGCGTATTGGCTGGTGCTGCCTTAGGCGCTGCAGTAGCATTAATATTATCTTCTGATAAAAACGGAGAGATGAAAGATAAAGTGTCTGATTGGTTTTGCGACTTATTAGATGCATCAAAAGAAAAATTGGCTGATGTAACAGATCAGGTAAGAGATACAATTTCAAAGGTAAGGGCATAATTAAGGTTAATGAAAATTGCTTTTCACGGGGCGGCGCGTGCCGTTACAGGCAGTAAACACCTGATTACGTTAAATAATGGAACCCAGATTTTATTAGACTGCGGCCTTTTTCAAGGCATGGGTGATATAACCGATCAATTGAACGAGTCTTTTGGATTTGATCCTGCTAAGGTGACTTATCTGATTTTATCCCATGCGCATATAGATCATTGTGGGCTTCTTCCCCGCCTGGTAGCAGAAGGGTTTAGAGGTCCTATTTTCTGTACACCAGCAACCAGGGACCTGGCCGAAATCCTGATGCTCGACTCTGCAAAAATACAGATGCAGGATGCAGAATATGCCAATAGGAAAATAAAGCTGGTGGAAGATCAGGAAATGCCACTTTATACCGATAAAGATGTAGAACAGACCCTTGGTCAGTTTAAAACCATTCCTTACGAACAGGATTTTAAAATAGGGCCACAAATAACGGTTCGTTTTACCGACGCCGGTCACATTGTAGGAAGTGCAGCCGTCCATTTACAGCTGGAAGAAGATGGTAAACAAACCCGCATCACCTTTAGTGGTGATGTTGGACGTTACGGCGATCTGCTGCTTAAAAGTCCTCAAAGCTTCCCGCAGGCAGATTATATCATTATGGAATCTACCTATGGAGATTCCTTACATGCAGACCTTGAACCAATCGAGAATATGTTGCACAAGATAATTGCCCATACCTGCCTGGAAAAAAAAGGAAAGGTAATTATCCCTGCGTTTAGTGTTGGCCGAACACAGGAGTTGCTATATGCGCTAAACGCCCTTGAATTAAAGGGAATACTTCCCAATATTCCATATTATGTTGACAGCCCTCTTTCGCTTGAAGCTACAGAGGTATTAAAAAGCCATCCGGAGGTATATAATAACGGGGTAAAGGAAGTGTTAAAGATTGATCGGGATATTTTTGGTTTTAAGGGCTTAAGGTTTATTGAAAGTGTTGATGAATCTAAGGCTTTAAATAATGATCCGCAACCCTGTGTAATCATTTCTTCATCGGGAATGGCGGAAGGCGGAAGGGTAAGACATCATATCAGAAATAACATCAGTGATCGCAAAAACACCATTTTGATGGTAGGCTATGCCAGTCCCGGGTCATTGGCAGGCAGGCTAATTGGAGGACAAAAGCGGGTCTGGCTTTTTGGACAGGACTATGATGTAATTGCCGAAATCAGGTCCATCAAATCGATGAGCGCGCATGGTGATTATGAGGACCTGCTCCAGTTCTTGTCTGTGCAGGACCCCACAAAAGTGAAGCAAGTATTTTTAGTACATGGCGACTATGATGTGCAGCAAAAGTTTGCGCCAAGGGTAATGAATGCAGGATTTAAAAATGTAGCCATCCCAGAGTATCATCAGGAATTTGAGCTTTAAAACAATCTCTTTTCTATCTTTGCGGCATGGACGTTTTTGGAGAAGCCTTAAAAGATCAGTTTTTAAAACCACCGGCAGAAACCCTTTGGGTACACAATTCTTATGATGAACCTGAAGAAATGCCGGTTGATATTTATTTCAGAAATGAAAACGAAATGCCGGAGCTGGAACTTAAGGCGCTTGACCTTTGCAAAGGAAAAGTGTTAGATGTGGGGGCCGGTGTAGGTAGTCATGCCTTAATCCTTCAAAAAAGAGGCTTAGATATTACTGGTATGGACATATCGGGAGCAGCAGTAAACATCATGAAACAGCGGGGCTTAAAACAAGCCATGGAAGGCAACATCCTTACTTATAAAATCGCTGAGGGAGAAAAAAAATATGACACTCTTCTTTTTATGATGAACGGAATTGGTCTTACCGGATCCATCCCAGGCTTAAAGGCTTTTTTAAAACATGCTGAAAACCTGATCAACAAAGACGGTCAGCTGGTCTTCGACAGCTCTGACCTTTCCTACCTATACCTTGAAATTCCTTTCCCCGAAAATGGTTACTTCGGTGAAGTAAGCTTCCGCTACGAATATAAAAGTGTAAAGGGAAACTGGTTTAAATGGATCTACGTAGACCAAAAAACATTAATTGACATTGCTAAAGCCACGGGGTGGCACGCTGAAATTATATTTGAAGATGATTCAGACCAATATTTGGCAAGGTTAAGCCTTATTAGTTATTAGTTGTCCGTTATGGGTTATGGGAAAAACCTTTGGCCTCCTGAAATAAATTCAGGAGGCCAAATTGCTTATGCTTTCTCTTCCCAGATCGCGGCGATATTGACAATCGTTTCAACCGCTTTTTCCATATCCTGAACCGATGCCCATTCCTGTTTTCCATGGAAAGCATGCTCTCCGGCAAAGATATTAGGACAAGGCAATCCCATGAACGACAAACGTGATCCATCGGTACCCCCTCTGATACTCTGTTGTTTTGGTGTAACGCCCGTACGTTTTATTGCCTCAATACCATATTCAATAATTTGAGGATACTTGTCCAGCACCTGCTTCATATTACGATATTGCTCTGTAATCTTCAGCTCATAAGTTGAATTTGGGAAATCTTCGATGATGTTCTGTACAGTAGCATCCAACAATTCTCCATTAGCAGTAAGCTCTTCATCATTAAATGCACGAAGAATAAAACGGGCCTCGGCTTGCTCTACATTACCACTAATACTTACCGGATGGATAAATCCTTCTTTCAACTCCGTTGATTCGGGCGAAAGACAGTCGGCAGGCAATGAACTAATTACATCAGACAATATTTTAATGGCACTTTCCATTTTTCCTTTCGCAAAGCCAGGATGTGCGCTAACGCCTTTAATCGTCAAAATCGCACCATCAGCGGAAAAAGTTTCATCTTCAATAGAACCGAGTGTTTCACCGTCAATGGTATAAGCAAAATCAGCTCCCAGTTTTTCAATATTTACCTTATCTACACCACGTCCAATTTCTTCGTCTGGCGTAAATAATATTTTAATTGTCCCATGTTTGAATTCAGGGTTCTGCACTAAAAAAGCTGCTGCTTCCATAATTTCGGCCAGGCCGGCTTTATTATCCGCCCCCAACAATGTAGTGCCACTAGCAGTAATAATATCATTCCCGATCTGATCTTTCAAATCACGATGCTCCTTCATTTTTAACACTATCGAATTGTCGTCAGGTAAAATCAGGTCTTGTCCTTGATAATTCTCATGAATGATCGGCTTTACGTTGTAACCGCTACAATCAGGCGAAGTGTCCATATGTGAACAAAAGCAAATTACCGGAACTTTCTTATCGGTATTGGCAGGAATGGTTGCGTATACATAACCGTATTCATCCAGATGTGCATCTGATATGCCGAGTTCCAGCAATTCAGTTACCAGCACCTTACCTAAGTTTTTTTGCTTTTCAGTTGACGGTACAGTTGGCGACAGTGGATCTGACTGCGTATCTATCTGTACATATTTTGTGAACCTGTTTTGAAGGGATTTGTTTTTATTTATATATTTTAGCATACTCTTATAAAACTCCAAAGTTATATAAAGATTATAGTTTTGCCTACATACTTAAACCAAGATCCACTTGAAACCAATATTAACGGCTGCATTCGTACTCCTCCTTTCTATAAACGTCCGTGCACAATCAAATTTTTACAAAATGACGATCGGCGCAGGTGCCGGGCTTACACAATCTTTTACAGATGTGGCCAAACACGACTTTGGCCTGGCAGGTTACGGATCATTTGATTACAACTTCACTCCTTTTTTAAGTTTAGGATTTGAAGGTCAGATGGGAGAGATTAATGGAGGCGATGTTTATAATGACCCGTATAACCGACAGTTTATAAACCGGTACAAAGCTTTTAACCTGAACGGTAAAGTATCCCTCGGAGCGCTTATTGATTATGGTAGAACGGGCTTTGCCAATGCCATAAAAGGACTTTATGTGGGTGCAGGGGCAGGTGTTGTGATGAACAAAATGCGTTTCATCGTTAGAGAAAGACCAGATGATGCATCAGGATACATTTTCCCTGGACTAGACAGTTCCAAAGACCTGCTTATTCCTTTAAACCTGGGTATTAATTTTAATTTCATGAATAAGTATGGATATCATAAGTACGGAATTAATATTAATTACCAGAGCAACATTACGCTTGGTGAAGGTTTAGACGGATACGACGACTCTCCAACTAAATTTAAAAATGGGTATCCCGATGTTTACAATTACTTTTCAATCGGCTTGAGGTACCATTTCGGATCCCTTGGCCTCTCTACAAAAACACTATATTAAAAACGGAAATCATTTACCATGGAATACCTAACCAATACCCCTGTTGCTTCAATTATATTCTTGTTTACCATTATAACGAGTATTTACGCGTTCAATGACGCTACATTGTACGGTAAGTTTATGCTGCATCCGTATAGTGTATCACGCAAGCATAAATTATACACGTTAATTACAAGCGGACTGATCCATGCAGATTGGATGCACCTGATATTTAACATGATGACCTTCTATTTCTTCGCTTTTCAGCTGGAAGCGATGATTGGCTCATTGCGGTTCGGCGCAGTATATTTCTTTGCATTGATATTGAGCGACATCCCTTCTGTGTTGAAACATAAGGATGACATGTGGTACAATAGCTTAGGTGCTTCCGGCGCAATCAGCGGAGTACTATTCAGCTTTATTCTATTTCAACCATTTTCTTCCATGATTATTTTCCCGATTCCGATTCCTATATGGGCGATCATTTTCGGACCACTGTACCTTGTTTACTGCGTATACGCGTCTAAGCAGTCCAGGGATAACATCAATCATGATGCACACTTTTTCGGTGCATTGGCAGGCATGATCATTACGGTATTGGTCGTGCCGGGAACAATCCCTCATTTCCTTGGACAAATACTAGCTAAAATCGGTTAAGGGCCAACAAAGAAACAACAAGCACCTGCAAAGAACTAAACTATGCATGATTCCTGATTATCAACATTTTATACGCTAACAACTCATAACATACAACCTATACTTTATAACTCCTAATTCGTTTCAGGCAAGGCCGCAGGTTCAAAATAGCTGATCGGCTTTGTCGGATCTTTAATGATCTCGAACAAGGTATGCCCCCAGGGTTTCCAAAAATCCTGTAATACCTGTGCATAGGTTTTATGTTGCCAATGATCAAATAAAGCCTTGTTTAGCGTTCCTTTCAATGGCATTGCGTCAATATATATGGCGCCTTCAACCGGCATTATTGCATACTCTGGCAAACGATTAAACAGGTATGCCGAATAAAAGAACCTTGCACAAAGCTCTTCAAACTGAGGGGCAGATAAAGGTATATCCCCAATCTGATCAAGCAGTTCCTGATGATATTTTTTATTGGTACCATTATCCTGCAAACAGGCAATAATGCCAAAGTCTTTAAGTTTCAAAGAGAAAGTAAGCGTATTGATCTCATCCCTGAAACTGAATGCGGTGCCCTTATCTTCAAGTGGAACAACAACAATAGACCATGGGGTAAAATCTTCAAACACCACTTCACGGTATATGCCTTGGATCATTGTATTCAGGTTACCAAATTTATGCATCAGCCCCTGCGACATGTTCAGGCCATCGTCACTCAGCTGCTGTAAGCGTACCGCAGCATTCATTTCGATATAAATAAGGCTGTATATGAACTTACCAATCCATCTAAACAAATCAACTTCGTCCAGCTTAGACACCCCCTCATATCCCTGGGCAAAAGCCGCAGCAATTTTATCCTCTAATGGCTGAATATACTTTGCTAAAACTTCGCTGCTGCAAGGTACTTTTAGGCTATTATACGACCTTACGCTTTCATCAAGCAACTTAATCTGTTCTTCGCCACTAAAGTTTGCAACCTCAAGCAACCAGGCAGGTAATATATTCATTTCCTCAATTGGCGACTTAAACATATCTCCACTTAAAAAGCAGTTTTTATGCTTAAAATCGAAGTTCTTAAAGGGTTGGTATATCGTGCTATTCATACTGGGCACAATATTAGGTATATTATTTTTACATTCGTCCCTACACACTTTTTTTAACTTTTATATTACCATTTGCCGCCCCATGAAGATCGCCTATACCGCCTACAACCTTGAACTAAAACATCCATTCTCTATCGCAAAGTTCTCCAGAACAAGTACGCCTGTCATGCTCATCAGGCTAACTTATGAACATATAGAAAACGGCAGGCACATGATTGAAGGATATGGCGAAGCCTCTATGGTACCCTACATGGGCGAAAGTGTTGAAACCGCAATTGCTTTTTTAAAAAAAGTTGACTGGGGCCGTTTCATTTACCCTTTCAATTTTGAGGAAGCCACTAGCTATCTGGATAGTATTGAGAAAGGCCTCCCGGCTATAAAAGCAGCGATAGACATTGCCCTGAACGACATCAATGGCAAAATATTGAACAAACCATGTTATGAAATATATGGTGCTAACCCTTTAAAAATGCCTCTTACATCCTATACCATTGGCATTGATAGCCCGGAAGTAATGAAAGAAAAAGTTGCCGATGCAAAAGGATTTAAGGTTTTAAAAATTAAACTGGGCAGGGATAACGACAAAGAACTCATCAATACCATACGGACAGTAAGCGATTTACCTTTATATGTGGACGCCAACCAGGGTTGGGCAAGCAAAAAACATGCTATTGAAATGATCTACTGGCTGCACGACCAGGGCGTACAACTGATAGAACAGCCTATGGATAAAGCGGACCTGGAGGGTAACGCCTGGCTTACCGGCCGTAGCCCAATCCCTATACTGGCAGATGAGGCAGTCCAGCGTTTAACAGACCTCGATGGCTTAAAAGGTGCCTACCACGGCATAAACATCAAATTAATGAAAAGTGGGGGCATGTATGAAGCACATCAAATGATTCTTAAAGCAAGGACCCTAGGCATGAAAGTGTTGATTGGATGTATGAGTGAAACTTCCTGCGCCACACTTGCAGGGATCGCATTGGCCCCACTGTGCGACTGGGCAGATCTGGATGGACCATGGCTTACTAAAAACAATCCTTTCACAGCTCCTAAAATGACGGAGGGAAAATACCAGCCGAATGTGCTGCCTGGATTAGGATTGGAAGGGATAAACCCTTCCTTATTTACCTCCTGTTTTTAAGATTGTTGCGCATCTCTTTTATAAGCTGCAGCTTTAAATAAAGGAAAAATGCACCTGTAACCACAAAAAGAATTATGACTAAATATTTTGTATTGTTATATCCCCATGCTATCCCAAAAATGGAGAGGATAATGCCGAGGTTATAAAAAACGTTTAATGCGATCTTCTTTCCCATACCTAGTAAACGGGCATACTTGGATCAAAAGCTTCCTGCCATGCAAGGATACCTCCTTTTAAATTATATAAATTGGTTAAACCCAGCTGCTGCTCTAATTGCATCACTGCTGCTGCACTTCTTTTACCACTTCTGCAATGGATAATTACAGGCTTATCTTGTGCTATCTGATCTGCTTCAATTAATATACCACCTAAAGGGATGTTCAAGCCATCAAGGTTTGAAGTTTCATATTCAAATGTTTCCCTAACATCAATCAGTTGAAAATCTTCTTTGTTGTCGATTTTTTCTTTCAGCTCCTGAACGGTTATTTCTTTTATCATGTTATTCGATTTTTTCAAAGATAATTAAATCGACTGTCATCTTGAGACACTTGTATCTTAAAAGATACAAAAAGTGATAATGGAAAGCACGTTATATGACAATACACTGCCATATAACGAATGCTTAACCATGAATTTCTGTAACAACTAAGTGGCCTGTGCGTTTAATAGTTAGTCTTTATTAACTTTGATTTTTTTCCATCATGAATGCTATATCCCGTTTTTTTTGGTTTTGCTCCGGTGCGCATATTTCAACCCTCGAAAAACACACCACAGAGCACAATAAATACATAGGCATTGGTGCCACTATTTTCTTTACCGGGCTGTTCGCAGCGTTATCCGGTGGCTACGCCATGTATTTTGTTTTTAAAGGAGATGCTGGCGCACTAATCTTCGCCTTATTATTCGGCATTATCTGGGGGCTGGCTATTTTTAACATGGACAGATATATTGTTTCCAGCATCAATAAAAGTTCTGGCATAAACAAACAGGTCTTGCAGGCAACCCCACGTATTTTACTAGCGATCATGATCGGGATTGTCATCTCCCGTCCGTTGGAGCTTAAAATATTTGACAAGGAAATTAAAGAACGTCTAAAGGTAAGCTACCTGAACAATCAACGCTCAAAAATAGATACCCTTAATGCGGCCTTTGAAAACAAATACGCGATAGAAATGGGCAAGCTGAATGAAGCCAAAGCCCGCAGGGATTCTACGGCCAGCGGTATAAAAGCTGACCGTCAAAAGCTAAATTTTGAGATATTCGGAAATAAAACTACCGAAACTTCTGGCGTAATGGGTTATGGACCTTATGCAAAAAGAAAAGAAGCTGAATTAAAGCAAAGAGAGAAAGAGCTGGATACCTTAACATCAGATGTACGCAACCTGGAGAAATTTGTTGACGGACGTAAACAGTTTGACGGCCTGATGACGGAAAAGCTGTATACCGGAAAACAACTCGACAGCCTGACCAGCATTGCCGGCTTCGCAGACCGTAACTGGGCACTTGGTCAACTTAGTTATAACAAAGATGGCAGCAAGGATACCAGTACGTCCCTTGCAGTAACCTTTATCGGTATGTTATTTATATTCTTTGAATGTCTCCCGGTTTTTGTAAAACTGATGAGCAGCAGAGGCCCGTACGACCGATCAATAGAGAATATTGAAACGACCCAGATTTACGAATCGGATAAAGATAAAGACTTTGAAACCGCAGTAATAGATGGTGTTCACGATACCCGTGTAAGCACCGAAATCGAAAAAAGAAAAAACAAACTAAACGAACAATGAAGAAAATCCTTTACACCTTTGTAGCGCTATTATTTACCCAGCTAGCCTGGGCCCAGGACATCAATAAGATCATCAGCAAAACCTATGTTGACCACCTCATTAAAACCCTGAGCAGTGATGAGATGGAAGGCAGGGCCATATACACAGCGGGCATTGATAAGGCCGCTACCTTTATTGAATCAGAATTTAAGGCCATCGGATTAAAGCCGCTGGAGGGAGAAACCGGATTCAGACAAGTATTTGAAAGAGAAGGCAAGCCCTTGTTTAATGTAGCGGGTATGATTCCTGGTAAATCGAAAGCGACAGAGCTTGTGGTTTTTTCAGGGCATTACGATCACCTCGGAATTGTGAAAGGCGATGAGCAGGACAGCATTGCCAATGGCGCAGATGATGACGCATCAGGCATTACCGCAATGATCGCCCTGGCTAAATATTACAAGGCGTTAAACAACAATGAGCGTACGCTGATTTTTGTTGCTTTTACCGCTGAAGAAAGTGGCGGCTTCGGCTCGCGACATTTTTCAAAGAAGCTGAACCCAGATCATGTAGTAGCCATGTTCAATATTGAGATGATTGGAAAGGAAAGCAAATTCGGGAAAAATACGGCCTTTATTACCGGCTTTGATAAGTCTGACTTCGGGAAGATATTGCAGAAAAACCTAACAGGAACAGAATTTGCTTTTCACCCCGATCCTTACATCCGCCAAAACCTATTCTATAGAAGCGACAATGCTACCCTTGCTGCACTAGGAGTACCTGCCCATACCATTAGTACAGATCAGATCGATACCGATAAATTTTATCATACTGTAAAAGATGAATACAGCACGTTAGATACAGAAAACATCCTGGCCACAATCAAAGCCATAGCTAAAAGTGCGATCAGCATCATAAAGGGAACCGACACGCCAACGAGGATACCAAAATTGGTTGAAGGCCACGACTAAAGCGGTTTTTCCATCACATAGTCATTCATAAGGAAACCGTTACCAATATCCAGGTCTACGGTTTCCTTTATCGTAAAACCAGCCCGTTCATAAAACGCAACGGCCTTATTATCCCTGTTTACATTAAGTCTCAGCGCTATACCACCCGCCCTCTTTGCCAGGTTTGCTACTTCATTAATCAGCAGTTTGCCCACCCCCTTGCCATGCGTATCAGGCAACACATATAACTTGTGTAATTTAAAAACATGAGGGCTTGAACCAACAGTAGAGAAAACAGCAAAACCAAGGTCCTTGTTATCTTCCTCGGCCATCAAAAACGTATAGCCTTTTTGAAACTGTGACAATAATTCACCCTTATTGTACATCATTTTTAGCATATAGCTAATCTGTTCCTTACTTAGAATGCTAGCAAAAGCATCAGGCCATGTTTTGTCGGCAATATCCTGAATGCTCGCAATATCCTCTTCCTTTCCTTTTCTCAACAAGATCATAATACTTCGCTGATAAATAAATATTCTGTTGTAAAATTAAACTCTACAAAACCGTCGTTCAATACAATAAAATCACCACTCTCTTCCTGCATCAGGTTACTGGTTTCAAAGTACGACATCACCTCGATTTTAAAAATACTCCCCTTAGGCTTCCATACCTTAAACCCAGATTTTATGGCATAGGCCTTCTCTGTCTCCGTAAAAACGACAATGTTTATTTCCGAAATATAGCTGCCCAGCTCACGCAAATTGCTCTTTGTATCAATTACATTAACTGCCTGATATTGCTCGGCAATAAGAAAGTCAAGCACAGCATCTAATTCTTCTGTCTTGACATCAATTACTTTTGTGTTTTCCTGAACGCCTTGAAAGCCTGATGAATTTACCACGACATCGATCTTTAAACCCATACTAATTACCTTTTCGTATTCAGTATCGTTTACAATTAATGTGGGGCTCCATTCCAGTAGCTGACCTAAATATTCTTCATTAAATGCAGCCAATTGATGAATATAAAGTGCCGGCTCCTGCTTTTCCCTGATGATATGGTGTGATGACATAAAGCAAATATATTCTTATCCGCCAAAAATTAGGCATTAAATTTTAACATTGACCCGATCATACACCTGCCCAGAAATATTTTTTAAGCCCTTCTTCCTAAAATGCACTAAAAAACCGTTTCATAAGCTCAAGTAGATTGCATATGAATACTTTTAGTCATATTGCCACGAGTGAAGATGTAACTCATTTTAACGGGGCAGAGGAAAAATTTAGGGTAATATTTGAATATTCGGCCAATGCACATTTATTACTCGGAAATACTGGAATAATCGACTGCAACCGCGCGGCTGTAGCCATGCTCAGGTACAACAACAAAGCCGAATTACTTGGTCACCATCCTGTTATTTTCTCACCTAAGTACCAGGCAGACGGAAGGCTCTCTATTGAAAAATCTATCGAAATGGATAGGATTGCCTATAAAAATGGCTACCACCAGTTTGAATGGCTCCATATGCGCAGAGATGGTGAGGTATTCCCTGCATTGGTTACCATTAATCCGATACAAATAAATGGAGAAGCTATCCTTTTTGTTGCCTGGCAGGATATTACAGAGCAGAAGCAAGCACAAGAATCACTAAGGCGCAGCGAAGCCATTTTAGCCGAAACGCAAAAGCTGACCCATAGTGGTAGCTGGGAAACAAACATCATTACGGGAGAAAATAGCTTGTCGGACGAAGCTTTTCGCATATTTGGATTAATTCCCTATGTCGAAGAGCTCTCAGCTATGAAATTTAGCAGAATGGTACACCCGGAAGACTGGGCGAATTATAAAGCAGAACTTAGAAAGGTAATAAACGGGGGTACCTGCAATTTTGATATTAGGATTATGCTATCCAATGGACAGCTTAAATATATAAATGCTATTGGAATCCCTATGAGAGATGACAATGGAATTATAACCCGCCTATGTGGCGCAATTGTAGACATCACAGACAGGAAAATCCAGGAACAGGAATTGATCAGGGCAAAAGAAATGGCAGAACAGGCCACGCTAGCAAAGTCTCAGTTCTTGTCAACTATGAGCCATGAAATTCGTACACCCCTAAATGCAGTCATAGGTTTTACCAACTTACTCTTACAAAAGAACCCCAGTGCCGAACAACTTGAATACCTTAAACCATTAAAGTTTTCAAGCAACAGCTTGTTAATGCTGGTGGATGACATTCTTGATTTCAACAAAATTGAAGAAGGGGAAACCAACCCTGACATGATTAGCTTTAACATCAGGCATTTAATTGAAAACCTTTGCCTTGCACTAGGCCATAAAGCAAATGAGAAGGGGTTAACGTTAAGAAACATTATTGACAAAAATATACCCGAACATCTTTTGGGTGATCCCGTTAGGCTAGGTCAAATTTTAACCAACCTGATCACCAATGCGATCAAATTTACGGAGCAAGGAACCATTATTATCTCTGCAAAAGTTGGTGCGGTAAATACAAACCAGATCGATTTTCAAATTACAGACACAGGAATAGGCATTCCTTCGGATAAATTAGAGTTTATTTTTGAAAGGTTTACACAAGAAAATTCAGATATCACCAGAAAATATGGAGGGACAGGATTAGGACTGGCCATTACTAAAAAACTTGTGGAGTTTTTGGGGGGCAAAATTACTGTGGACAGCAAATTGGGAAAAGGCTCCTGTTTTAAATTCAACCTTTGCTTCAAACCAAATATCAATGTCAATGAAAAAAAGAAAAAGCCATCATCTATGAATGCTGTTGATAGCTTAAATATTGCCGTTCTTATAGCCGAAGACAATGAAATCAATACCCTATTGATTAAACAATTCATGAAATTATGGGGCATAAAATGTGACTTTGTGCAGAACGGACTTGAAGCCTTAGAGAAGGTACAGGAAAACCACTATGATTTGGTATTAATGGATTTGCAGATGCCTGAAATGGATGGTTTTGAAGCAAGCAAGGAGATTAGAAAACTCGAAAACGAAAAGTATAAATCATTATCTATAGTTGCGCTTACAGCATCCTTTACAGAAGACATCAAGGAAAAAACACGTCTTGCAGGTATTGACGACTATATTGGCAAGCCATTTAACCCAAATGATCTGTATGATAAAATCAGATTTTACGGATTAAAACAGTAAATGTCATTTCGCAGGACGTCATTATTTGGATCGGTTATAAATAAGGCTATATTTGCAACCTAGTCATAGCAAATTTGCCAGGTTCAACCACATATCATTCAAAAGACGAAATCAAAATTGATGAAAGTACCTTTCTTCAATTGTATGAATCCTATTGGAAGAAGCTATACCAGATTGCGCTGAAATACCTTGGAGATAATTTTGAGGCAGAAGAGGTTGTACAGGAGCTGTTCACCTCCCTATGGCAACGCAAAGACAGCTTAATATTACACAAAGAAACCGTAGAAAATTATCTTGTCAGGGCTATCCGGTTTAAAATTTCCAGAATCTACAGCGATGAAATCCGGAAAACGAAAAAAGTCAACGAATTCGCAGCGCAACAAGCCACATCTAATAACCATACCGAAAAGCAGGTATTATACTCCTTTTTAAAAGAGGACATCGATAAGCTAGTAACCGCCTTACCCGAAAGATGTAAAGAAGTCTACCAGTTAAGCCGTGTAAAAGGCCTCAACAATAAAGAAATCGCATTAGACCTGTTAATTTCCGAGAAAACAGTAGAAAACCAGCTTACAAAAGCACTAAGTTTCCTAAGGAACGCTTTAAAGAAATATCCAAGAACGTAAGTATAACGTAGGGGAAAACAGCGTCATATGATAATATATAATTAAACCAAGTCATGAATCCTGAACTATTAAAAAAGTGTTTATCTGGTACCGCATCTGATTCAGAATGGGAGGCTTATCTCAATTGGATGGACGGGGACATTCCTGAGTCTGATCTGGAAGACTTGGGCAACAATGATAAATTAATAAAGGACCGTATACTAAACCAGGTTATAGCACAAAACGAACAATACAACTTACGCAGACAAATAAAGACCATAACCTTAATTACAGGCATCGCTGCCAGCTTGTTCTGTATTATATATTGCTCGTTCCTATTCCATTCCCATCATAAACTTCAGCAAGCCCAGGTATTCACCTATAGTAATACTACTGCCTCCCCGGAAAACAATTTTAATGGAATCATTGTACAGTTGGCAAAAAACAGTGAAGCAAGCTTAAATCAAATTACGAGGAGCAATATTGATCTTCATTTCTTAGGTTCAGTTATGCTGAGCAACAATTCAGCACAAGACCAAAACATTACCATACAACACAACAACGATAAGATAAAGAAGATGTGCCTTCGAAAAGGCCACAGCTATCTTTTAAGCTATCTGAATTTTAAATATCAAGAAGTAATTATGGTGGATAAACAAAGTATGAGCGAAATTCCGCCTGCCCTCGCTATGAATATGCAACAACAATTCAATCTTTAATCTTAAAATATTGGAAGCACATCAGCTACAGCGTAAAGGTTTCTTAAGTATCTCCTTCGTACTTTTATCCCTTATTTTTTTGTCTGCCTGCCAGAATAAAAATCCTGATAAGGAGCACCAATACGGACTCATTACTTATGACAGCCTGCAGGGTAAGGTCTATTTTACCGGGATTAGTTCTTTAACAGGGCAAAAAGAAATAAAACAAGGGCCTGAAATTAGTTACAACGGGTTTATACTCACTCAAAGAAACGGCCGGTATTATGTGATGGACAACGAGCAAAAGCTATTTGTATGCTATAAAGCCAGTGCTAACAACTTTAACCAGGAAAGTAGCATTTCGATGAAGGATATACCATGGGAACCTTATATGTCATGGATAAACTATATCAACGAACATACCATCCTAATCGGTACGGTGAACAAACGAAAATTCAGCTATATCGAAATTGATCTGGAAGCCATGAAAATTAAACGTCACGGCGCTTTAAATGTACCAGCCCCTCCCGATACTGCATCAAACTATGCTGGTGTGTCAGCCCAACTTGTCAAGGATAAACTCTTTATCAGTTATACTTTCCAGCGGGGAATGATGAGGGAGCATATTGTGCCATGTAACGATACCCTCTTTATGGCACAGTTTAATTACCCGGAATTACAGCTGCAAAGTACCACACAAGACCACAGAACGACCTGGCCTGGCAGTTATACCATTTTAGCGCCCTGCTCAATGGTATACAAAGACAACGTCTATGTTTTAGGCCAGCCCGGCGGCAGAACAGGAAACCATAAAACCGCACCTTCTTCTATTCTGAAGCTGGATACAAAAACAAACAAATTTGATCCGGAATACAATTTTGAAATAGCTAACCCAATCCGGGAAGAAGCATATACACTTCATGATATGGGTTATGGATTAGCGCTTACAAGTGTGGTGCAATCCTCAAAAATCCATAGTTTTATGAACTACATGGTTAACAGGGTTGCCAATTACGTCCTTCTTGACCTCGAACAACAAAAGAAAATAGAACTAAACCTTCCAGACGTTCAACTCGACTGGATATTCAATACCATCTGGGACAATGATTCTGCGTATTTCTCCGTGTATCAAAAAGATGGTAAAAGCCAAATCTGGCAATACAACCGCAAAAGCGGAAAACTTCAAAAAGGAGCATCTATCAAAGGCGCTATTTTACGCATCGACAGGCTCTAAAACCTAATAAAACCTCCTTATTTAAAAATATTCTAAATAGCATAGGGGAAACTTGCCGCTTATGATAATTAGTATATAGAAAAGGGTCATACAGTTCGTACCTGTATGACCCAAGCCCTGAAAAGGGTTACTCCTAAATCGAAACATTTAAAAGTAATGCAAATTAAGAAAATCTTGCTAACGGGCATACTATGCGCCTGTGTATTTTGTGTGCAAGGACAGAGACTAAACAAAAGCAGCATCAAAGGACGGGTATCCGATGAGCAGAAACAGCCTATTCCACTAGCCACGATCAAGCTTCTCGCCGGGAATAAAACTGTAGCTACAGATCAGCAGGGCAATTATCAGCTTCGCGATTTATCAGCCGGAAGCTACACCATTCAGATCAGCGCTGTAGGCTTTAAAAAAGTTGAACAGAAGATCACCCTTAAAGAATCAGAGGAGCTTTCCCTGAATTTCTCGTTAAAAGATTCACAGAACGAACTAAAGAATGTTGCCATCAATGGGAAAACAAAAGTGGCTAAGATTAAAGAATCAGGCTTTGCTGTAAACTCTATTGAGTTAAAACATTACGCAAATACAACGAACGACCTTAACCAGATCCTAAACAGGTCCTCGGGTATTAAAGTACGTGAGCAAGGCGGACTTGGTTCCGATTTTCAGTTTATGATTAACGGTTTATCGGGCGGGCATATCAAGTTTTTCATCGACGGGATTCCATTGGAGTCATACGGTAGTGGCATGACGCTGAATAATATCCCGGTAAACCTTGCAGAGCGTGTTGATGTATACAAAGGGGTCGTTCCCGCTTTCCTTGGGTCTGACGCTTTAGGGGGTGCTGTAAACATCGTGACCAAAAAGAACAAAGGTAAATCACTCGATGTAAGCTATAGCCTGGGCTCGTTCAATACCCATAGAGCTGCCCTAACGGGAAGTTTTACCGATAAAAAAACCGGGATTACAACGAATGTAAATTCATATTACAACTTCTCTGACAACAACTATTACATGTACAACAATCCGAAGGCCAATGTAAAGTTACGTGTACCTACAGAGGACATGACCGGTTATATAAACCTGGATAAAATACGTCGCTTTCATGATGGGTACGAAGCCTACATGGGCCAGATAGAATCCGGGGTAACTGGAAAAAAATGGGCTGATGTATTGGTTGTTGGCCTAACCTATACCAATAACTTCAAAGAACGTCAGACGGGTGCAAACCAGGAGCGCGTAATTGGTAAAATAACCGAGAAAGGCAATAATCTGATCCCTTCCATCCGTTACCGCAAAGAAAATTTATTCATCAAAGGATTATCGGCCAGTTTATTCGCTAATTTTTCAGCCAATAAAAATGTGGTTACTGATACCGCTGGCAGTATGTATGCCTGGGACGGCAGGGCAATACCAAGAACAGGCCTTAACGTAAACCTGGGTAGTGAGCTTTCAGGCGAAAAAAAATCAATCAGCCATTTAAGTGGCCACAACGCCCTTGCCCAATTAAACCTGGGGTATGCAATCAATGAGAACCATACTTTTAATTTAAACCATAACTATAACAGGGCATATAGGGAAAGTTACAATGAGATTGACCCCTATGATCAAACCTTCGACCGTTCAAACGCACTTAACAAAAACATTACAGGCTTAAGCTACCAGCAATTGTTGTTTGGAGGCAGACTGAGCAACAATATTTTCGGCAAATCATACCATCTGGGTGGAGAGGTCCTTGATAAAGACAATATTCCTTCGCAACAAAATAAGCAATATTATGGTTATGGGATAGCCTCAAGTTATAAGTTAACTGAGAGCCTGGGGATCAAAGCTTCGTTTGAGCACGCCTATCGTTTACCATCCCTGGTGGAACTTTACGGTAACAAAATAGAAATCCGTGGCAATCCAAACCTGAAACCTGAAAGCAGCGATAATTATAACCTTGGCCTCTACTTCAACAAAGTGATAGGTAAAGGGAAAATCTGGGCAGAAGCCTCTACCTATTACCGCGATGCAAATGACTTTATAAATTCTGTTCCTGCTACCACAGGCAGTGATGGCGATTATTCACAATCATTTAACGAAGACGGGATCATTGTTAATGGACTTGACGGGGAAGTTCGATACGAATACAACAGACTTTTCTCTGTACTCGTTAACATGACCTATCAAAATGCCGTAAACAGACAGAAATATGCAAAAGGAACAACCAGGATAGACAGCAGGTACCTGAGCCGGATCCCTAATCAGCCATGGCTTTATGGGAATTTTGATTTCAGCATTGGGAAGGATGATCTTGTGGGGAAGAAAACAAGGTTACAGTTCAACTGGTACACGCAGTTTGTTAATGATTATTCTACCGACTGGTCTAAACTAGGCAGTCCGGAAAGTAATACATACATCCCGCGTCAGTGGATCCAGAATGCTGTGATCACATATTCGCGGGATTCCGGAAAATATAATATCTCACTGGAAGGAAGGAACCTGACAAATATGATCGCGTACGATCAGTTTAAACTGCAAAAACCCGGCCGGTCATTCTTCATCAAATTACGTTACGCAATTCAACAATATTAGTTCATCAATAATAAATCATATGTTTAATCAATTACAAAACAGACTTCTAGTCTTAGCCTCTGCTATTGCACTGACCTTCAGTTTCAGCGCATGTAAAAAAAATAACGGGCCTTCTGAAAACACACAAACCCCAAACGGCGAATATGCGGTTATTTATACCGTAGGTGAAAGCAATTACCTGCTGAACATCAGCGACCTTACCGCAGGTACTATTGGTATCGTAGGCAAGGGTGTAAATGTATCCAAGATATTCACCTGGGGTGAAAACCTGATACAGAAAGGCCGCAATTTCTATCACCTTGATCCAGATGAAGGTAAATTCGGAAAATATCTTTTTGAAAATGATAAGCTAACTACAGTAAAAGAATTTCCTTTTTCTTCCTTTCCCAGCCCTTACTTAGGATGGCATGTATGGCTGGACGAAAATCAGCTGATGTTTGGCCCCCGCAGCAGTAACCTGTATGCAATCGTGAACACTTCGACCATGACATTAGTAAAGTCAGGAGAGTTTGATAAAGCATCGGTTCCTGCAGATCATGCCAGGAGGGTATTCTCTGTAACACCTAAAAATGGTAAATTATTAATCGGATATGGTTTATACAATGAGAAAACATTGGTACATTATGACAAATCTTACCTGGCCACATTAGATTATCCAAGCTTAACTAACTTCAAGGTAACCAGCGAAGACGAGCGTTCTGCACCACTAGGCACCCTTAGAAATGGCTATTTCAGTCAGTTTAGTGAGGGCGGTTATACTTACCTGTTAACCAATCCAATGCCAATGCTGGGCGGCAACAAACCGAACATGCCTACAGGATTCTTCCGCATAAAAGATGGCAGTGAGCAACTTGATCCGAATTATTTCTTTAACGTTTCTGCAAAACAAAATAAAGACAATCAATTGGGTGTATGTTACCTGGGCAATGGAAAAGTCCTGATGATCAATGCACATGATGCAGCAAATAAAGTAAAAACAAAAGATGACTGGTGGTATGCTTCTATGTGGGAATACCTGATTGTTGATATCAACACCCAACAAGTGATCAGAAAACTTAATTTCCCTCCTTTATTGAACTCCCGTTCAGCAGTTGTGCATGATGGCAAAGCCTATATCGCGGTTAATGACGCTACGGCGGATGCTATTTACGTATGGGAATATAATCCAACTACAGACACGCTTAAAAAAGGATTGAAAATAGAAGGCGGAAGTGATAACACACCAATCCTTTATAAATTAAACTAACAAAGCTCAAAATCACTAAAGGGCAGCCACAGTGCTGCCTCTTTAGTTTATTTTAAATGATGAAATCCATATTATCCAAAATAAACGCATGGCTGCATTTATGGCTTGGACTGGCTTCCGGAATTGTTGTTGTTATCCTCGGCATCACCGGATGTATCCTGGTCTTTGAACAGGAAATCAAAAGCCTGACCTCTCCCTGGCTGCATGCCGAAAGGCCTGCGAATGCGAAAACATTACCCCCATCTGTATTACACCGTGCTGTTGAAAAGGTACTACCTGGAAAGCACATTGAATCGGTATGGTACCACGGAGAAAACCGCAGCGCACATTTCAGTATCCACGAATCTGATTCGATGGTATATGTTAACCCCTATACCGCAGAAGTGATCGCAATGGTTGACCATGAGGATTTCTTTCATTTTATAGATGAAGGGCACCGGCACCTTTGGGTTCCTGGAAAGTTGGGTAAGCAGATCGTAGGATGGTCTACCTTTATTTTCTTCCTGTTGCTCATTAGCGGCATCATTTTGTGGTGGCCAAAAAAATGGACTAAAGCCACCCGTAACCAGAGTTTTAAAATCAAATGGAAAGCACGTTTTAAGCGTATAAATTATGACCTGCATAATGTACTGGGCTTTTACTCCCTGCTGCTGGCCATATTAATGGCTGTTACAGGTCTGGTGATGAGCTTTTCCTGGTTCGGGAAAGGCATTTACTGGCTAACTGGCGGAGAAAACAAACCAAGGCAAAAAAGACAAAAGATAGAAGTTTCAGGGCCTGCGGTTAATACCTCATTACAAAATGCAGACCTGATCTGGCACAAAGTGGTCAATGAAATTGCACTATACAACAAAGATCAGGTGATTATTCATTTTGCAGAAGCACCTGATGAAGCAATTTATGCCTGCACAGATATGATAAAAGGCTTTTGGAGGGACCTTAATTTTGATCCGTTAACCCTCGAACTTCTCCCAAATTCAACAAAAAGACTTGGGGACCTTGAATTTCCCGATCAGGTACGTAAACTCAATTATGCATTGCATGTTGGTGCTATAGGCGACCTGACCACTAAAATCCTATACTTTATCGCCAGTCTGATCTGTGCAAGTTTACCCATTACAGGATTCTATATCTGGTGGGGAAAAAAGAAAAAGAGTAATAAAAAGCCGAAACAGGTGCTAAGTACCGTATAAGATGATGAAAACATATATCCTTGCCTTTCTTTGCACGCTTTCAATTAGTGTAACGGCGCAGAAAAAAATATCAGGAAAAATACTGGACGAAAAAGCCCAGCACATTCCCTTTGCTTCTGTTACCGTATTGAGATCTGCTGATTCAGTAAAAACCCATGCTGTGATGACCGATACTGCAGGAAACTTCGTTCTTTCAGATATTAAAAATGGGAAGTACCTGGTAAAAATCAGCTATATCGGTTACCGGGATTATTATTCTCCGGTTATAGAACTGAATGAAACTAAAAGGCACCACCAACTGGGACAGATCCGGTTGAACATAGATAGCCGCCTGCTAAATACCGTGACCATTAGCGGACAAAAGACCTTAATAGAACAGACGCTGGACCGGACGGTGATGAACATTGAAAAAAGTGTACTTGCAGAAGGGAATACTGCGCTAGAACTATTGAGCAAGGCGCCCGGATTGACAATAACAGAAAATGGAGAGGTGTCACTAAAGGGCAGGCCTGGCACAACAATAATGATCAATGGTAAGCCTACCTATTTATCTGGCGACCAATTGGCCAACCTCCTGAAAGGCACAAACTCATCATCTATATCAAGGATAGAAATCATGGCCAACCCTACTGCCCAATTTGACGCTTCGGGCAGTGCTGGAATTGTGAACATCATCATGAAAAAGAATCTAATTAACGGATTTAACGGAAGTATATCCGGTAACATCGGATCAGGTCGGGGTTTGAGGCATAGTGAAGGGATCAGTATCAACTACAATTCTACTTTACTCAACCTATACGGTAGTTACAATACAAACAATCAGGACCTTGAAAGCAGTAACACTGCTGAACGTAGGTTTTACAATGGCAACCTGATAAATAATCCTTCCCTGATACAAATTATAAAACAGGAAAACCAGGAAAAGGCGAAGCTTCGTTCGCACAACTTTAGAGTAGGTGCAGACCTAAACCTGGATGAGAAAAATACATTAGGCTTTTTGGTAAATGGCGCCATAGGTAAATATCCTACCACACAACCAAGCACCAACAGGTTATTTGATGCAAACGGAGCTACACGGTGGACGGCACTTACCGAAACCGAAGGAAAAGAACATTGGGTAGATCTGCTGTATAATGCCAATTATATCCATAAGTTTAATAAAGAAGGGCATGAATTGAAAGTCGATGTAGATTACGTGTATCATTTTTCAAGGATGGAGCAACTGTTAAACACTCGTTATGCCATCCCCGCCGGAGCATCTCCAGGTCTTACTTCTGGTCGCAAAGGGAACATTCCCTCAAACGATGATATTTATGCGGCAAAGATAGACTACATCCTTCCACTTAGTAAAGTTTCCAAGCTGGAAATTGGCTGGAAAGGCAGTTATGTACGTACGGAGAATAACCTCCAGTACGATACTTTACGAAATGAACAGTATGTACCCGATGCCAGTACCAGTAATCATTTCATTTATAAGGAAAACATTCAGGCAACCTATATCAACCTGAACACTTCATGGAAAAAATACCAAATACAGGCGGGCCTCCGTGCGGAATACACCAATACAAAAGGGAACCAGGTAACCACCAATACTTTATTTAAGAGAGACTATCTTGGCCTATTTCCCAGCTTGTTTCTGTCAAGGGAATTTAACGAAACCCATCAGCTCAAAACAGGTTACACGAGGAGAATCAAGCGCCCGGGCTATTGGGACCTGAACCCATTTCGGGTGTATGATGATCCCTTTTCCTTTTACGAAGGAAACCCGTACTTAAAACCAGCTATAGCCAACTCAGTAGAACTTGGATATGGATTAAAATCGCGTTACTTTGCTACGCTAAGCTATAGCCATACCGGAAATGTGATAACAGAACAGGTAGGGCAGCTTGATGGAGGAAATACAACCTTCGAGCGTCCTGAGAATATCGGGTCCTTTGACAATTTAGGTTTAAGCTTTACCGCCTCAACCCAAATTTTTAAATGGTGGACGGGCAGTCAGTTTTTGAACTTATATCACAACAGGTACAAAATCAATGGCAGCAATGGCCCTCAAGTCAATAAAGGAAATACATTAAGCTTTAACTCACAAAACACCTTTACCCTGGGTAAGGGCTGGAAAGCAGAAGTTAGTGCCTTTTACATCACCGGAGAGGTATCTGGTGTTACAAAAACATCGTCTTACAGCACTATTTCTTCAGGCATTCAAAAAGAGGTACTCAAAGGAAAAGGCAATCTCAAATTTATGCTAAACGACATTTTTGAAGGCTATAGAATCCGTAAAACGATGAGTTACGACAACATCTCGTTCAACAGCCGTTACAATGCAGACAGTCGTTATGGCCTTTTGTCGTTCAGTTATCGCTTTGGCACAAAAAGTACCTCATCAAATGAACGTAGTACAAGCAGTGAAGATTTAAAAGGAAGAATGTAATGAATACCCCTGTTCAAAATAAAGTTTCGGGAATCAGCAGTATTATCATCGAGTACCTGGCTGAAAGTAGAAAAGCCCTTGATGCTGAAACACTCTGGCTAGAGTTACGGCATCAGGGGCATTGCATGAGCATTTGTTCGGTTTACATCAATGTAAGAAAGTTAGCCCGGATGAACCTGCTTTTCAAGACACAGGACGAAAACAGAAAGTATATCTATAGTATTGTTTAGAATTTTACATCGTAGCTTTTCCCTGCTGTCGTTTCTAACGATTTTAAACTATCGTTATATTTTATTTTACAAAGACCTCCATTCCTGGCGTATATTTTAGCTGTTATTAATTTGCCATTTTTCCAGTTCATATCAACTACGAAGCCTCCACGTGTAACCATTCCTTTTATTTCGCCCTCGGGCCACTCAACAGGCAGGGCAGGTAAAAGCGCTATATACCCCTGGTGGCTCTGCAATAACATTTCTGCGATACCGGCACCTCCGCCAAAGTTTCCATCTATCTGAAAAGGAGGGTGGGCACCAAACAAATTGGCATACACACCACCACCGCCATATTTTATGGCAGCATCTTTTCCAACGAAACGCATGAGTTTTTTTACTGCATCATAAGCACGCTCGCCATTTTGCATCCTTGCCCATAGGTTAATACGCCAGGTAATGGCCCAGCCTGTTCCATCATTTGTCCTGATCTCCAACGACCTTCTTACAGCATCTGCAAGAGCGGGAGTTTCCGTACTGGTAATGCTGGCACCAGGATAGGCAGCAAATAAATGGGAAAGGTGTCTATGACGGGGATCCTGATCTTTCCAATCGTGGTACCACTCCTGCAAATTTCCATCCTTACCCACCTGGTAAGGATATAATTTCCCCAGCGCCTCTTTTACTTTTTTCTGAAAATCGTGGTCCAGGCCCAGCACTGAAGCGGATTTAAGGTAATCCGTAAAAAGCTCCCTGATCATTCCAAGGTCGGCAGTACCGCCATAAAGTGTTGCCCCCCCGTACCCCTTGTCAGTGATATAAATATTTTCGGGAGAGGTGGATGGGGCTGTAACCAATTTACCCTCCTTATCCGGGGTTAGAAAATCCAGGCAGAACTGGGTTGCGCCTTTCATCAGCGGATAGGCCTGATTTTTAAGGTAATCTTTATCAAGGGTAAAGGCATAATGCTCCCATAAATGGGTAGACAACCACACACCTCCCATACTCCAATTTGCCCAACCCGGATCACCCTGACCGAAATCTCCTACAGGATTTGTCAATGCCCATATATCGCTGTTGTGATGACATACCCATCCACCCGCACCATAAAAGTTTTTAGCCGTGATGGCTCCGGTTTTAGCCAGTCGCTCTATAAAATTAAACAGAGGCTGGTGCATTTCACTAAGATTTCCTGTTTCAGCCCCCCAATAATTCATTTCTGCATTGATATTGGTGGTATAGTTACTGCTCCATGGTGGCCTTACGGATTCGTTCCATAAACCTTGTAAATTTGCAGGTAAACCTCCCGGGCGCGATGAGCTGATCAGCAAATACCTGCTGTACTGATAAAACAAAGCAATCAGACTGTTATCCGTCTTCCCTGAAGCATAGCGGTTGAGCCGGTCTATGGTTGATAGTTTCTCGTTCTCCGTATCACCCAGCTGAAGAGAAACCCGGTCAAAATACTTCCTGAAATCTTTGATATGTACCTCTTTAAGTTTCTGATAGGGTTTATTCAATACATTTTTAAAATAACCATTTGCCAGTGCTTTTTCATCTTTACCTGCTGAACCAGGATCCTTATCAAATCCATTAAAACTTGTTGCCATAGAAAGTGCCAGTACAACTTCAGTAGCACCACTGATCCGGAGGGCAGTATCCAATGCAGATTGCCTGCCATCAGTTTTCAATACCCTCAACACCGAAGTAAACCGCATGGCATGGAGCGTATCGTTAACGATTGCATTGGCTATATTACCACGGTAATTGGGTTCAGTGTGTGTAGGGGCCCATCCTTTCATTGTCAGCACATTATTTTTGACCTGGCTTTGGGCAATCAGTTTACTATCAAAACTGGTTGTAAAATTCAATTTGTTTTTACCTGATGCAGTCAACCTGAATATGACAAGCTGATCAGGATAGGATATAAAAGTTTCACGGGTATAGTCTGTGCCATCTATCTGATATTTTACTGTTGAGACCGCATTTTGTAAGTCCAGTTCTCTTTTATAATGGGTAGCCTCTCCCTTATGATCAAAATTGAAAAACAAATACCCAAGTGGCATATAAGCTTCTGAAAAGGATCCCTGCATAAAATGCTGTAAACTGTCTGCCTTTTTATAATTTTCAGCAAAAAGGGCTTCTCTGATGGGGGCCAGATAGTTTTTGGCCTGAGGGTTTATTTTAGCAGCATCTAGAGGCTTTCCCGACCATAAAGTGGCTTCGTTTAATGAAATTCTTTCTTGCTTTACACCTCCATAAACCATCGTACCCAATCGGCCATTGCCCAGGGGCAACGCCTCTTCAAACTGACTTGCGGGTTTCGTATACCACAATTTTAAGGCATTATTTTCCTGTGCGTAACCAAGCCCTGAAATAAGGATAAGAGCGGTTAAAGTAAAGAGGCATTTATTTTTCATATTTAATATCTATTTTTTCCATCTTATCTGTCTTTATCGTTGGTTCTTCAGCGCCAAATTTATTCCCTTTTATCTTCACATCGGTACAAGCTATTAAGCTAAAAACAGGGCGCGTTTTCCCCATTGGCATAAAGTCAGACTTTTCTACTTTGTTATTGATAAAATACAGTCCTTTAGTGCTTCGTGCGAAAACCAGAGGATAATCGTAAACCTTGAAGATATTATTTTCTATCCGAATATTCTTATGTACATAGTATTTTGGCATCAACTGATGATTTTGAGGATTAATACTGATGACATAATTATTGGGGGCAGAATTAAATCCACATTCAATAAACTGATTGTTGCGAATGGTAACATCGTTCACAGGCCCCGACTCATACCAGCCTTCAGCATCGTTTTCAATCAAAATCGCGTGCATACCCGTACGGTAATAAATATTGTTTTCAATTAACACTTTACGACGTGTGGTTATTAATGTACCACGGGATATCGTTCCTTCGAACCTTGAGTTTTTTATCGTTACCGATGGTGTCCAGGTGATATTTTCCAGTGCATCGCCTACTTTTAGTTCTGCGGAAAAAGGCTTCTGCAATTCTACCAGCATTTCCCTTTCTGAAATAAGCTTTGCTGATTTGATCACGCCCTGTGCAAAGATCTGTAGCGAATTGCTGTGGAGATAGGCTACCGTATCCCCAGGGATAAAGGCATCAAAACCATAACTCTGATGGTGCATAAACCGCAGCTTAAGGCTGGAAGCTGATACAATTTCAGTCACTCTTAAATGCGTACCATGAACATTTACAGGATCATCATGCATACCATTAAATCGGCAATTATTGATGGTGATTTGACCCTTGCATCCTGAAAAATGCATGCCATCCGCAGAAGAAGCGATCACTCTTCCGCTGCCTTTTTCCGGCTCTATATATACGCTATCGTAGGTCAGGTTCTCTGAAAATTGAGAAACGATCCCAAGACCATGCATGGAATTCATATGTACGTTTTGCAACCTGATATTTTTTGACCTATAATTAAAAGCCCCAACATAATCCCTGTAACGGTCCCTAATAGTGAGCACATCCCCAGGTTGTGCTTTAAATTTGGAAAAATCACCAGAGAACTTGACCTTCAGCGGCCCCAGCACTTCTGCCTTGCTTTTCAGAAATGGGTCCCAGGAGCTATAAAGCAACATTCCCTGGCCAGGACGAACCAACACTGCGTGATGGTTCTTTGTGATCCATTTTTCACCATACCATTCCAACCGCCCATTGATGATAGCAAATTTAGAATCAGGGTGGATATCGGCCACAACAGATGTTCCGGTTATTTCCTTTATCGTCATTTCTGACATGCCGGGACGCTCATAGTTGAGGGAAAGATTCCGTATTGTAATGTTGTCACTATGATCGAGCACCCAGGTAATCATTTTTCCGTGGAATATAAAAACCGAACCATTACCTTCAATGGTAACATTCTTCATCCCTTTTAAAAATACCCCTACCTTTTGCTTTTTTACAGGGAATTCCTGCTCAGACGAAGTGTTTGATATATAATAATTGGTTTCTGTAGCCTGATCAGGCCAGAAGTCATACCGGCCTTTTGGAAAATTAATTACTGTATGTTCCTGATTTTTTGCAACTGCAATTGCCTTTATGACGCCTTCTGTTGCGTCCGCAAAACTGTTTGGTACCACGCCGAATGTAGCGACCTCAATAGTTTGCGCATTTAGCTGTAAGCTGCCAACTAAAAGCAGGTATATTAAAAATCTTTTCATCTGTCTATATTTAAAACTGCCTGGTATTGTGGGGTGGCATTCACCGACTTAAACATATTACCTTTCTCGGTTATTTCTTTTACCAGATCCGGTGCAACGCCTGTAATTTTATTGTTCCAGTCCTGAATTTTAAGTGTAATCTCCCCTGCTTTCATAAATCTTTGAAGCACTATGTTCCAGGCCGTCCCATTATAAAGGTTATCTGTAATGTGCTTGCCGTTTTGTAGCAAAAGCGCACTTCCGCCAAGATATTTAACATTTAAAACCATGCTAGCTACATTAGACGGCAACGTTTTGGGTAACCGGATCACTGCCTGTTGCTTTTCAGGGTAGGTGACGGTTACTTTACGTATATATGGTGTTGTTCTAATCGTATAACTATCGAAAGCGGCTGTCTTTCCGGATTGAGGTTTAAGCCCCGTGATCGCATTCAACGATTTCGGATAAACCTGAATATTGAAGTTTTCATTACCAATTTGTTGAAAGGTAATTTTATTATCTTCTATCAGCAAATCTGCATCTGAGATGATCAATGCTTCCTGTCCCTTTAGTTTCAAACGCCATGAGTTTTCTGCTTGTTTACGACTTAGGAATACCAATGATATGGTATTTCCTTGGTTGTCTTCTACTTCAAGACGTTTGTTATTCCCGGCACTCAATTGTACATTACTACCCGATTTTTCAACCTTCCATCCTTCAAAGCTCTTAGTGGCTATACTTGCCGCATTAAAGGCCAGTTGCGGGCTTACGCCTGGTAACTCCTGAAAGAATATTGTAATTTTTTTCCCGTTCACGAGTCTGGCCAGCGGCTGAGCTGTGACATATTTGATCAATGCGGTACCTACTTTCAAATTAAAAGGCAAAATTGCTGTAGTCTGCCCCTTTAAAAGTATGGATGGGAATGTTATTGTTTCCTGATCAAGATTTACCCTGACAGTTACATTTTTATCTGGCATGTTTACACGTACTTGTGTGTTGCCCAGAAACAGAAATCCCTTGTTATTATTTGCGCGTACAACATACCTCAGATTAATGGTATCTAGCTCATTTCGCACTGGGGTTTCTGGTTCAAAGACTTGCATTTCTGCTAAATCGGTACCGAAATCGCTAATAAATGTGTGTAGTACTTTTAAATATTTATAAGAAGGTCTCAGCAATCCAAATTCATCTAAGGGAGACTGAAAATCATAGCTATAAGGATAGCCCGGTTCTTCCAATCCTGGAGTTTGGGTGCCACCATGAAACATATAATATCCCATAAGGTTCATTCCCCTTCCAATTTGGTTTTGTACATGAGCTTCAATCACTCCTGGTTCCACAACGAAGCGGTTACTGTAAGTCATCTGACTACCAGCTCCCTGTTCACACATGCCTTTTGGAAACCTGTTGATATCGTAATAAACTTTCCCAAGCGCATCGGTCATGATCCATTGGTCATTGCCATAAAGGAAATCTTTGGTGGCTTTACCGCCCGCACGTTCCCAGCCACGATAAGCATAAGCCCCTTGCAAAGGAATCACTTCCATTTTCTTATCGTCAAATACAGTATTACCTGTTATACTCCAAAACACAGGCGTTATATTTGCCTGGAGGGCCATTTCTTTTAATTTACTAATGTGCGCGGCCTGTCCAGATGCATATTCATTTTCAAGTTGGGTACCGATAATCGGTCCGCCATCTTTAAAATACAACCCCTTAGTTTGAAGGCCGATTTGTTGGAAAAGTTTAACTGACTCCGCAAGGTATTGAGGATCGTTACTTCTACGTCCTTTCATTTTTTGTATCCAGTCAGGATAACCGCCATTCAGCTGTTCTCCATGGCTCCATGGTCCAATACGCAGCCATACTAACATGTGATGACGGGCACATAACTCAATAAACCTTCTAATGTCCCTATTGTTCTTCCAATCCCATACACCTTTTGAGGTTTCGTGCTCATTCCAAAAAACATAAGTAGCTACGATAGAGAGCCCGCCACTTTTCATTTTAATAATTTCCCGTTCCCATTCCTGATAAGGAACACGGTTGTAATGCAGCTCTCCCATCACCGGGAACCATGGCTTGCCACTTTTCTCAAAATATTTGTTGTTTGCCGAATAAGTAATTCCCGCAGGATCCGTGCCTTGAAAAGGCAATGAGGTCCTTTCCTGGGTATTTTTCATCCTTGCATCTATTTCATATACCTGGGCGTTTGCCAGGTATGCAAAGAATATACAAAGTGTGATTAGTTGTATTTTCAGTTTAAACATTTGTGTGTGTGTTTATTTATTTAATGCATTTTCGCCCATCTAAAATGACATCGATATTTTAATAAAATTAAATATAAGGCCTTTCAAGACTCAAGGCAATGAACAATACGCTCGTTTTAATGGACAATCCTATCAAAACACGTTTACCCTCCATGGATATATGGGTTTTATTTCCTCTTATTATTAATCAGCAGATAACGTTCGGGTTTTCATCTTTGTGTGTTAGAGATGCAAATACAGAAAAAGAGGGTGCAATAAAATACTTGCACCCCCACCAACTTAACTAACTAAAAGTTTCTTCTCCAGTACTTATTATTGCCTGTATATTGTAACCGGTCCGTATCCATAGGTGTTAACATAATAGAATTGATTGGCCCAGCTATCATAAGAAATTTGCAAATAGACTAAATATCGGGTCATACCCACATAAATCTCATAACACAACCCCAGCGATGTATCAAATCTTAAATATGTCATTGCATTTCCATCAAATGTGGCACTACCAGTTGCAAAGGGCGCAGTATAACCGGGTGCAAGATAAAAGTCAATGGAGATACTATGAGTGGCTGGCCATGGTGTGGTACCAATATCTGAGTGAACAGGCGCGGATCCTGAGTAGTTGTTTGAACTAAATGGTAAAGCTTGTGCTAATGCTGCCATAGAACAGCATAAAATCAATGCAATTGTTAATTTTAGTGTTTTCATAATTTATATAAGGATTAAGGATTAAACGTGGTTACATTTATAGTCCAGGTTCTGGTGGAGCCATTTGCCGCTGTAACGACGTATTTTAACGGCTTCGTCGCATCTGTAGGATCGCCTAAAACTGGTGTTCCATCTACAGGTGCAGCAGTTGCGGCGGTAGAGATATTTAAATAAAACCACAGTTTACTTTGACTTACTTTTGCTTTTTCGGTAGTTGTAAATTGACCGTTAGCTGCTGGCACTGTTATTACCACATTAATGGTTGAACTGAGTTTATCGATAGTTTGAACTACTGTCAACTTTTGGAAAGCCACAATGGGTTCTCCGTTCATTGTCCCGGTACCATTAAAACGATGCTCAACGTTTACCAGCGTAATCTCATTCGTATCGAACAAGGGATAATCTTTTAAATCCTTTTTTAAACAAGAGGAAAACAAAGCTAATGATACCAGCATCATTAGAAATGATATGTGTTTTATTTTTATTTTCATGATCTAATATTTAAGGTTACCAGTTCGGGTTTTGCGGACCAAATTTTGAGTTGTTGTCGATATAGCCCTGCGCTATCGGGAACAGGTATCTTCTACCAGGGTCAAACTTCCTATTGTCATATTGATTGCCAAAAGGCCCGGTAACAATTGAAAATGATTTACGATCTTTTGATACATCCATTACACGAATTGGCTCTGTGAGTTCTTTTATTGTCTCTCCAGAGGCTAATCCATTATTAGCATCGCCGCCAAATCGGCCCCAGCGCAGTAAACTGTAATAGTAATCATTTTCTTCAGCCAGTTCTACACGACGCTCTCTCTTATAATCTTTCCAGGCATTAGTTAAATTCCCAGCGTTTGAGGGTGGTAACTGCCCGTGCTGAACACGTGTTTTGTTTAAATTAGTTATCGCATTTGCTATGTCTCCTTTAAGTAAGTAAGCTTCCGCCAGATTTAAATATACCCTACCCAAACGCATACAAACATAGTGATAATCCGTACTGACACTATTTAAAAAACTTGGAGAAACATTACTATACAGGCCTTTGCGCCAGTACATATTACTTAAAGTACAATCATATCCCCCACCATTAATGGTACCTGTCAACCTTCCAGAATTACCTCTTAAACAAGTCGTTAACAACTCACCATAAAAGCGGGTCGAATCGCTAATGATAGAAGCTTTCCATCTTGCATCTCTGTTTTCATTAGTCAATGTCCACATTGTTTCTGTACTCCCTGGTTTAATACGCCCCATTTTTATAGCTACATCATTATTCAACTTAGCTGTTTTATCATAAGGAAAACCCAATCTGGTAAAAGGAGCCAAAACATTTACGGTTTCGTCTACTGCGTTGATGTATTGGGAGGTCTGGTTCCAGGGCACCACTTTTGTCGGATCAGCTTTATCAACGGTTAAATAATCATCGGTCAAGTTTTGTGCTGGAAAATTTTCTGGCCAACACTCAAAAGGAACGGGCTTATTAAATAGTGGAGATCCGCCAAAGTTTGTGATATTTTCAGGCTTAATGTTAGCCACCATGTTTTGCATTGGTGTATTTTGAATTGTTGTATTAATGGCTTTTTTATAAATACCAAAAATAATTTCATTCGAAGTACTTTTGGTTTCATTAAACATTCCTTCATAGTCTATTTCTAACGCGTACCCTCCACTGATTACCAGTTGGCCATTAGTAATTATTTTATCCAAAAGTGGGTCGTTTGAGGCTACATTTGGCGATGTAGGATAATTTTTATAAGCCAAGGCCTGCAAACATACTTCAGTTAAAAAAGCCGCTGCAACATACTTATTAGTTCTTCCAGAAACTTTGGTAACAGGTAAATCCGTTACAGCATCTTCCAAATCTTTAATAATATAATTATAACTCTCTGTAGGGTTTGCAGTACTTGGAAGTTTAAGATCATCATTCTCTGTCAAAGGCTTATCTATCCACACCATACGTCCGGTGTTTCTAACAATATTGTAATAAGACATGGCCCTTAAAAACTTGGCCTCGGCAATGAGTATTTTTTTGTCCGCATCAGTAATCCCTGTAGATTCACCTACATTTTTAATGATGACATTACAGCGGCGAACAGCAGCCCAGTTGTTAAATCCATAATCACTTCTATTGGTTAATGTTTCTGAATAAACCGGAAAGGCACCACTTGCAGTACCATAAGCGGCTACAATGTTTGAAGTATATGCATCTGCACCAGGAAAGCCGTTGCGGTAGCTATCCATAATACCATATGTTGCAAAAACGAAGGTTTCAGCATTGGCTTTATTGCTCCAAACTACCTCTGGACTAATCGCACTAAAATTCTCTGCATCCAAAACCTTTTTACATGAGTTTAACACCAGTAAACTGGTAAAAACACCAATTGTTGCTATAATTTTTTTCATGATTTTTAACTTAATTAACTAGAAACCTACATTTAAACCTAATGCAAATGTGCGTTGAATGGGATAATCGTAATTACTAACCTCCGATTCAGGATCGATAAAATAATTTGTGCTGTTGGATGAGGTTAACAAATTTGTAGCTGAAACAAATAAGCGTAATTGTTGAAATGGTCCTTTCTTAAACACTGTTTGCTTAAAATCATACCCCAACTGCACATATTTTAAACGCACATACTTTGATTTAATCAACCAAAAATCACTGGCAGTAAAATTATTGCCGCCATTTATTGTAGTCGCACTAACTGCTCTCGGAAAAAGTGCATCGGTATTATCTGGTCGCCAATAATCGGTCTGAAAATCATAAAAAAACTGGTTCTGCAGATCCGCGCCCTGTATGACCGTACCAATATATCGATCTCTATTACCGGCACCCTGAACTACGGCATTAAAAGAAAAACCTTTATATCCTAAGTCGATTGTGATACCATAATTGGTACGTGGAAAATTACTGCTTCCAATTCTTCTTTGGTCATCGCCGTTAAGCTGTCCGTCGCCATTAAGGTCCTGATACCTAAGATCTCCAGCACCTACATTCGTTGAACTGATACGGCGGGCACCAGTCAGTAATTGGCTATTTGACGTATAAAAACCGCTATTAAAATAGCCCGTTTGCAAATATCCTCCTGTAGTATTGGTTATTCTGGTATATGGGTTTTTTAAGGTTCCTTCATCATCACCTGGATTACGCTCCCATAATGAATTATAACGTGTAAAGTTTAAGCCTACTTTGTAAGTAAAATCACCGATGTTGCTAGACCAATTAAGATTAAAATCAAACCCTTCTGTACGTAATGCGCCCTCTGAAAAATTAATTTGAGGCAATCCTATACCCAGCGTTTGAGAAAAACGTGGATCTCCGGTAACATAACCGGTTCTACGGGTATAATAATAATCAAATGTTCCGCTTAACCTATTATTTAAGCTTGCAAATTCTAATGCAATATCCCTACTTCCGATAGTTTGCCAGGAATAGCTGTTGCTTGGTAAACTTCCAGGTTCTGAAGTCCCTTGTACCAGGTTACCATTAACAACATACGCCGTAGCATTGATGCTGTATGAGGGAACATATCCAAATGCACCTACACCTGTTTTATCACCCAAAACGCCATAAGAGCCTCTCAATTTTAAAAAGTCTAGAATGTGCCTGTCTTTCAGCGATTTCATGAACCCCTCTTCGGAGATGATATAATTTCCAGAAACCGCATAAAAAGTACCCCATTGTTTGCCCGGGACAAACAGATAATCCCCATCCCGTCTTATTGATCCTTCAACAGAATATCTGGATTTATAACTATAGGTTAACCTTCCAAGCAACGCTGCATTTGCTCTTTCACTTTCTCCACCGCCTACAGATTGATCAAGGGCTGGGCCGGCAATCAGTTGATCGTAAATGATCTGATAATTTTTCCTGTTTCCAGATATATTGGAAGATTCACCTTGCACACGCTCGGCAACCCCCGTAAAATCTATGCTATGATCACCAAAAGTTTTATTGTACAGTACATAGCCCTGTAAGGTTAAGGCACTTCCCTGGCCTTGCCCTACACTTAAACTTGGAGCATTGCCGTATATGGGTGTAGTACTATTTAGATTATAAGCAGGCGCAAGATAAGCCCAGTTTTTACTTACATTATTGTATGTGGTATACGCTCCGTTTACTTTAAATTTTAACCCGTCTAAAAAATGTGCTACATATTCCAAACCCAAATTAGTATTTAATATTTTAGCAAAACCTTTATTATAGCCCGATTGAGGATCTAATTCTCTAACTGGATTATCAGGTTGGGTAGTTGGCAAGCCAAATTCATTTACTGCCAATTGAGCTGACCCTCTATTTTGAATATGACCATAGATATTAGAATATCCTGCTCCAGGTGCAACATTTCCTTCTATAAAGCCATCCAATCCAGCAGTTACCTTAAGGTTTAATTTCTCAAATTCGCTAGTGGTATTTAGGCGATAAGTGGTACGCTTATTATAGTTATTATCCGTTTTTAAAATACTGCCCTGATCATAATATGACAACCCGGCATAGTAGGTTAACTTTTTATTTCCGGAGGTTACAGATAAATCGTGCCTCATCTCTGGTGCAAAATCTTTCATCGTCAAACCTTGCCAATCCGTATTTGGAAAATTAAATGGATCAGATCCGGTACGTAACTTCTCTAAATCCGCTGGAGACTTAAAAGGACTTCTACCTTCATCGGCATATAATCTGTTTAAGGCAACCGCCTGATCATACGAACTAATCTTTTCAGGGTATATCGTAGGTTGAGAGAATATCTGGTTGAAAGCATAGTTAATGCTGGCTACCCCTTCTTTTCCTCTTTTTGTAACAACCAATACGACGCCATTTGCACCCTGATTACCATATAATGCTGTAGCGCCCGCATCTTTCAGGATCGAATAACTTTCAACATCATTTGGATTTAAATTTGAGAAATCATTAGCCGAACGCACAATATTGTCAATTACGAAAATAGGACTTTGTCCACGTATATATATACTACTCTTAGCTCCGGGCGCCCCGCTGCTTGCCGTAACAATTACACCTGGCAGTCTTCCTGCAACCGCATCATTGATGGATTGAACAGGAATGGGAGCTACGTTTGCCATATCAAGGGTAGCAATCGCGCTGGTGCTTTTTCGTTTTGTCGTGGTTCCATACGCCTGCACAACTACCTCATCAAGATTATTGTTAAGCGACTTCAGAATAATGTTCATCATCGAACCCGAGGCCGATATCTCCAGCGTTTCAAAACCGACTGTAGAAAAAACAATGGTCGCATTATCCGGAACCTTCAGACTGAACCTTCCCTGGTTGTCTGTTGAAGTTCCAATTCCCCTTACTCCTTTTACAGAAACAGTTACTCCAGGAAGAGGGATACCATCAATATCTTTAACTAATCCCCTGATCGTGATGTCCTGATTGCTATTGCTTTTAGGCAAAATGGTGACTAGATTATTTTCCTGGACATAAAAACCCAATGCTGTTCCATCTAAAAGTGTACGCATCACCTCTTCTAAGGAGGCTTCAAAAGTTTTTACACTTACTATTTTGTTAAAAGGCCCCTCTGTCGGACTATAAACAAAACGATAAACGCTTCTTTTTTCGATAATTTGTAGTGCTTTCTGAAGTTTTATATTCTGTACATCAAGCGATAGCTTTTGTTGGGAAAAAACCTTTGCAGACACGTTTAAACACGTAATAAGGACAATGAAAAATGCAATCTTCATTTGAATAATAATTTTCGAGAGCAGCCTGACTCCAGGCCGTGTTTGGATAAAGTAAATCTTAATCATATTTTTGAATTTTGATTGGTTAATTTGGAGCTCAAGTCATTATTGCAATGCAGCTCCAGATTCAAAAAAGATCAAAAAACATTTGGGGGGGAGTGTTACAGCACTTCCCCTTTTTATTTTTCGACCCAGGTTTATTTGGTTAGGGTTGTTATTTGGTTATAAAAATCTGGTCTCCTTTCTTTTTAAAGTTAAAATGCTTCACTTTCTGCAGGTTACGCAGGATTGTTATCAAATCTTCGTTCTTAAAATTTCCGGTATAAATGTATTTTTCGACTTCTTTATCCTTAAAATCAATACTTACATTAAACCATCTTTCAAGAACCGGCTTAATTTCCAGGAAACTATTACTCGAGAAAATCAGGCTATTATCTGTCCATGCCGACTCCACAACTTCCTTGTTGATCACAGTAAGGCTAACTATTTCAATTTTGGGCAATTTTTCCTCGACATCATTCTTTGTAGCTGCCGCATTCAATTGGAGTTGAGGGATGTGATAGATTACTTTTTGGCCACGTTTAAGGATAACCTGGTTTTTATTCGGAGAATGATCTTCTAGCTTTATAACCCCCCTTACCAAAGCCACCTCCGCTTCATTTTCGCCGGTATAACTTTTAACGTTAAAAGCTGTACCTAAAACCGTAATATTAAAGTTTTGGGTAAAGACGAGAAATGGTCTTGTTTTATCATGCTTCACATCAAAGAAGGCTTCGCCAATCAAACTCACTCTTCGCTCACTCTTGTTAAACCCGTTCTCTACCTCAATCTTACTCTCCGCATTAAGAAATACAACTGTTCCATCAATTAACGTGATCTTTTTCCGTTCTCCCTTTTGAGTTGTAAAGTTCTTAGTTTTATAAACAGGATTTGTTGTTAGAGAACTGTTAAAATACAATAGCCCCGAAAGAATTGCCATAAATAATGCAGCTGCAATGCCATAATGTGCAAAGCTAAACCGCCTGGTCTTTATTTCTGGGGAGATTTCCCCATCTATAAATGCTAACTGTTCGTTAACCGGTTTCAAATTTCCACTCAAAATTTGGTAAAGTTGTTTGGCTTTACTAACTACATTCTTTTTCTCCGGGTTGTTTTCGATCCAATTTTCCCAGAAAATTACACATTTATGGCTGCTACCCTCACAGTATTGCTTAAAGGTATCATCCATTAAAAAATCTTCTGGTTCTTTGTATTCGTTAATCATTATTTGGTGCTCTTTTAATAACAGATCCCAAAATGTTTAACTTTTACCAAAAGAATTTCATTTTTTTTTCAGGCCGAGCAGAAAATTCATAAAAAACAGGCTTTAAGCACTTAAAAATGAAGATTCTCACGAAGAAATTTTAGTGCTGCATAAATGGTATTGTAAGCAGTACGAACAGTTAACTGGCTCCTTTTAGCGACCTCTTCATAACTTAATCCATCATAAAAACGCAATTGTATAAGCTTTCGTTGTTGAGGTGTTAATTTTTGCAGGGCAAATGTGAGCCTGGTTTTAACCAATTCATCGGACTGAACCTTTACAATCAATTCCTCATAAGACATTTCAAGAAGGGCTTCATCATCCTTAACAATCAGCGCGATTGCCTTATCCAGTTTCTGTTGGCGCTCAATTTTCTTTAATATTTTACGTTTTAACGCAGTACGTAAATAGGATTCAACATTATCTACCCTTGGTAAATGCCCATGCTTTTCCCAGATTTCAAGAAATAGCTGGTTCAATGAGTCACTGACAATATCAGGATCGCTGCATACCCGAAGACCAAAACCGCCCAAACTACGATAAAGCCCTTTATAAAGATTAAAAAAAGCATCTTTTTCGCCAAGGCACATTGCTTCCCACCACAAACTATGCAGAGAAATTTCCTCGTCCAAAATATGTTTTTTGTCCATGGTTAATGTGTCAGATTTTCTTAATTACTTTTATAAAAAACAGAGGGTAATTTTAAATCATAATCTTATATGATTTCTTAAGCGGGATCAGGTTAATCCCCAAGCTAGAAGTCCTGATAATTTAGCTTCAAATTGAGTCAACATAAGAAAAGTGCACTTTTTAAGATGAAAAGCAATATGCTTCTTATCATTTGCACCGTTCAAATGTAAAATTTTGGATTGATATTTTACCTCGTAATTTAAATATTATAAATCAACGAGATAACACTAAGCCCATGATGCGAAAATCCAGACAAAGGATTTCGCACCATGGGCTTGGCTTGAGCATCTGCTCAATTTAATCAAAAAAGAAATTCATTCTATTTACATTGCCTGATCGCATCGTTTACGGGGTAACTGAAAAGATTTTGCAGCAACCATCTGGCCTTATAAATTTTTAACCCATTTTGTAGAAAGACTGTATTCCCTTTCGCGTCAATAACCTCATCTGACCACCAGGATACTTTTGGTTTCAATAATATTATCGGAAAACCTTCCGGCCCTGAGGAAACGCTTTTAATATTGGCCTGGACCACATCTGCGGGATTAAGTTTCTTAGTGGAAATATCAAATTTATAAACATTGGTGGTTGTGGTTAACCATAACGCATTTTCATTATGCACCGGAAATAAGTCGTGGGCTTCAGTGCCTGGGATAGTTACTGATTCAACCAGTGTAAGGTCCGGTAAATTACAGTTAAAATTATACCTGAACGACTTCAACTGGTTCATTGCCGCCGACCAAAGCAATTGGTTTTTATGATCCCATACTACGTTATGTCCAAAATCGATAGGTACATTTTTCGAATAAACACGATCAGGAAAGTTCAGGGTATCCACTTTAAACAAAGTCAGGTAATTTCCGGTACTCGAAGCACTTACAATGTTTCCATCTGGAAGCAACTCTGCCGAATGCACATTTCCTCCGGCAAAAGCATAAAACAAAACCTTCTTATCAGCAATTCTTATTAGTGCCACACCTCCGCCCGAAGCTGTAGCAAGGATATATTTACCATTGTATACCAATTTTGCATCACTGATATTACTAAACCATTTTAATGCATCTGATTTAACATCGGGAGTAGCCGGACTCCATTCCCATATTATGGTTTTGGAGGGGACATCGGCAATTGCCACCCTGGTCTTAAGCTGTTCGGCCAGAATGATACATTTTTTACAATCAGCAACCGAGGCCGGGGGGTCAACAACTGGAACAACAACCGGGGGAGTGGTATTCCCTCCGGGCTCTGCGGTATAACCCTTTTTCTTACAATTTATAGTAAAAAAAGAGACCGCAACAATAACAAATAAGATATTTCTCATAAAATTTTCCTTCCTGTTTTTTTAGTAATTATCATTCTGTGCAAGATTGGGATTAAGCTCTCTCTGGGTTTGTGCAATAGGCCACCAGTAATCCCTTAATGGATTAAAATTACGGGTAACAATCTGCTGGTTCTGTGAATTGAGAATCGCCCCGGTCAATACCTGTTCCGCGATTTTCCATCGCCTGATGTCGGTATAATAGAACCCTTCACAGGCAAACTCTATCCTACGTTCATGCCGGATCAATTCTCTCATTTGCAGCTTAGTTAAAGTCGCCGGAACCTGGTAAGGCACAAGCCCCGCACGCTGACGAACCAGTTCAACAGCATTGCGGACAGAAACATCCGGAACGGCCAGTACTTCATTCTGGGCTTCGGCATACATTAAAAGCACATCCGCATAGCGCAGCACCATATAGTTGGTTTGCGACCTCCCTGCCCCATTTATTAAATCCGCAGCAGGTACCGCTTCTTTATCATATATGCCATATTTTTTCACCCCATACCCGGTTTGCTTAAACGTGGTAGTAGTAACTGGTGCCCCCAGGTAAGTATCCCCCGGATAAACAATTGTCTGGTACATCCGCGGATCACGGTTTTCATAAGGCTTTGTTGCATCATACAGCGGAGATTGAGCAGGACTAAGCCCATCCCTCATATCATAAGCATTAATCAAGTCGCGTAATGGTGCGTTTGTATTGTACAGTCTGTTAATCAGATCAAAGGAATTACCAAAGCCGGTAGTCGAGATGGTATATTGTACATCAAAAACCGTCTCCTGTTTATTTTCATTGGCAGGTAAAAACAATTGTCGGTAATTAGGAAATAAGCCATAACCTGTTCCGGGAAGATCCATTACTGCTTTTGCGGCATTTGCGGCAGCCGTCCACTTGTTCACATCAACAGAGGGGTTATTTAGCGGACTGGCCTCAAACAGCAGCATCCTTGCTTTTATTGCCAGCGCAGCACCACTTGTTGCCCTGCCTATATCATTCCCGGTAAATTTCGGTGGCAATACTGTTGCTGCTTCATCCATATCCTTTATTACCTGCTGAACCACTTCGGCCCTGGTATTTCTAGGCAACTTAGCATCCTGGTCAAAATTTGGCGGGGTCAATATTACAGGTACACCACCATAGTAAGTGGCCAATATTGAATAGTATAGCCCCCTTAAAAATTTTGCCTCCGCTTTCATCCTGTCTTTTAAAGCATCGGCCATAGGTACTGCATTTATCCGCTCTAAGAGCGTGTTGCACCTGCCAATTCCACGGTAACAATCCTTCCATCTAAATTCGATTACACCAGAAACAATGTTACCCGCACCGGCATTTGTAGCAGTGTGCGTACCTAATGCAATCAAACCAAAACCTGCAGAATTATCATAATTGTAAGCATTAGGCGTGGCCGTTTCCTCCCATAATGGAGTCGCATATCCATATAATGAGTTTGAAGTCAAAACCTGGTAACATCCGGTTAATCCGGCCATCGCCGTTTTTTCCGAAGTCCAGTAAGTATCTTCTGTATACCTGTCGTTGGGCTGTGTTTCAAGCGCATCTTTATAGCAAGATGCCAGTAATATGGTTAACAAAACCAGAATTGATATATTTTTCATTGGAATATAGCTGAATTAAAATGTTGCGTTTATACCGAAATTGAATGTTTTCAATGTCGGGTATTCATAAAAATTATCTGATTTAATATCTTTTTCGGGATCAAACCCTTTAAACTTGGTGAACGTGACCAGATTTTCAGCATTAGCAAATAACGCGACCTTACTTAAAGACAGCTTAGAAATCCACTTTTGCTTAAAATCATACTTCAATTGCAGGCTTTTAAGGCGCAGGTAAGATCCGTCTTGTAGCCAAAATGAAGATGAATTGGCCGTTGAGTACATTTCCGGCGCCCCGGTTGCCGTGGTCAGGATTGGCAACCTTGCTCCCGGATTATTTGGTGTCCATGCATCCGTGGCCCATTCCCTTGTTACACCGGCCCCATTGTTAAACGGCTGGGCAAGGTTAACTGTTGGATACAAGTCAATTCCCTGAACACCCTGAAAAAAGGACGTCAGGCTAAAATTCTTGTAGCCCAGGTTTAAATTAAAACTATAAGTAAACTCTGGATTTGATCTACCCGTAATCACACGATCGTTACCGTCAATTTTATTATCGCCGTTAATGTCTTTATACTTCAGGTAGCCCGGTCTAACCCCGGTACTCACTTTAGCGCTATTGTCAACCTCCTGCTGATTTTGATAAATACCGTCAGCCTGATAAATGTAGTAGGAATCTATCGGATACCCTTCTTTAATAATTCTCCTGCCACTGATAATTGTTTCTCCTTTTAAATCAACCACCTTATTTTTCACGTAACTCACACCACCACTAAAAGCATAGCTAAAATCATTGATGGTATTTCTATGGGATAAATTAAGGTCGAAACCGGTATTGTCCACTACACCTACATTTTTTTGCGGCCCGGTTAATCCCCCTACTTGATAAGGAATGTTAACAGGTCTAAGAATCCCTGTTGTCCTGCGTTTAAAAACATCAAATGTAATGCCCAGCAAACCTTTCCAGGCTTCAAAATCAACACCAACATTAGATGTTGTAGTTGTTTCCCAAGAAATCCCAGGATCATTATAAGCGTTAACCGATGCCCCCGGACTAATTACGTTGTTGAAAGAATAATCCGAGCCCAGTCTCACCGAATTCAGATAACTATAAAGCTCAACGGCCTGGTTTCCCAGCTTGCCCCAGGAAGCACGTAACTTCAGTTGATCAATGAAAGGATTGTTCTTTAAAAACTGTTCCTGATCAATTCTCCACGCTGCCGAAACAGAAGGGAAAGCCCCCCATTTGTTTCCTTCAGAAAATCTTGAAGAACCATCATAACGCACAACTGCTTCCAGAAGATATTTATCATCGAAATTGTAATTTACACGTCCAAAATAAGAAGCAAGTACATCGTTTACCCTGGTACCAGTTGTAGTTGGATTAACAGAGCCGGCGGATAGATCCGTCAATGTATTATCAAAATATCCTTCAATCTGTCCGGAGAATGATTTTCTGTAAAAGTTATTAAAGCTTCCTCCAACAACAGCACTTACCGTATGTTTTTCGGCGAACACTTTTTTCCAATCCAAGGTATGATAAAAAGAAGTATTCACTTCATTTTCATTGTATTCATAAGAACTTGGATTTACGTTATAGTTATTGGGTGCATCTGTAAGCGGATGATAAGAAACCAGGTAGGGGGTAAAAACACTGGCATATCCGTCAAGCCGGTCAACACCAAAATTAATGCTATACTTCAGGTTAAAAGGAAGTTCATAATCAGCAAATACCTTTGCTAAAATTCTTTGAGGGGTACGCACATTACGGCCTTCTTTCAGTAACATCAGCGGGTTTTCTATTGTATTCCTTCCTGGTGTCGGAAACACTACAGATCCGTATTTCCCATCGGCAGTGTAGGGCGTAAAAATGGGGAGTACACGTGTGAGCCTGGTAAAATAATAGCCAGTTGCAGTACCCGAGTTTCCACCAAAAGCAGGTTCCGTATAGGACCTGTAATTACCTACAATATTTGTCCCGATCTTTAACTTACTGGTAACGTTGGCCGAAATATTTGCATTGAGCGTATACCTGTTTGCGTGATTGGCATCAATTAAAATTCCGTCCTGATCCATGTATCCTAACCCGATATTGTAAAGGACATTATCATTTCCGCCCGAAAATCTTAGATTGTGTTGTTGGATATAACCGTTTTTCAATACGAGATCAAACCAGTTAAGATTTGGGTAAGCTATTGGATTGGTAGCCATTCCATTTTTATATTCCGCAATCTGTGCCGCCGAATAATCGACAGAGGCCGCTGATTTACCTTCATTAATCAGTGCCTGGTTTTTCAGTTCCATATACTGGATAGGGTCCCATAGCACATCAGGAAGGGCAGTTGCTTCCTGAATTCCATAATTAAAATTATAATTGATCTCTGTCTTGCCTTTTTTTCCCGTTTTTGTGGTTACCAGGATAACACCATTTGCAGCCCTTGATCCATAGATGGCGGCGGATGCATCTTTAAGCACGGTTATCGTCTCAATAAAATCAGGATTAATTTCATTGATATTATACTCTATTCCGTCTACGAGTACCAGTGGTTCAGATTTACTTGATGAGCCAATAGATCCAATCCCGCGAATGCGGATACTTCCTCCATCCTGTCCTGGCTTACCTCCGGCCTGGTTTACCCATAATCCCGAGACCCCCTGTAAAGCCTGGCTGGCATTGGTAAGCGGCCTATTTTCACGGGTTGACATGTCCAGGATAGAAAGGGAACCCGTTAAGTTTACTTTTTTAACCGTACCGTAGCCCACCACAGCAACTTCCGTAAGCAGCTGCTGGTCTTCTTTTAATTGTACATTTATTTTTGATCTTCCATCAACCTTAACTTCCTGGCTTAAGAACCCCACATATTTAAAAATCAAAATGGCATCATTATCCTGCACTTTGATCTGGTACTGCCCGTTTGCATCGGCAGTTGCCGATACACTGCCCCCTTTTACCGTTACAGATGCCCCCGGCAAAGGCATTCCATTTAAATCGGTTATTTTACCGGAAACCTCTATAATGTTAAAATAATCGACAATTTCAGTAGTAAGTGTTTTTTCCTTCTCCCTAATCACTATTACGTTATTCTCAATCGTATAGGTGAGCGGAAAGCCTTCCAGGCATTTATTCAATGCTTCCCGCAAGGGAACATTTTCAAAATTCACATTCACGACCTGCGTGTTCCCGACCTTTTTAGCAGACCATAATATGCTGTAACCGGTTTGTTTGTTTATCTCATTAAAAACCTTTTTTAGGGTCGTTAATTTCTGGTTAAGGGTGATACGCTGGGCCAAACCCGAAGCGCTTACCTGCATTAACGTAACAAACATTAAAATCGTTGTAATTTTCATAATCAGCAGGAATTTCCTGATGCAGCCTTGAGGCGTACAAAAAATTTTAGTAAAATTTTTATACATTTGAGTATCTGTTTAAATTGAATAAAATTGTTTCAGCAATGCATTTTGGTTTTATCAGATATTCGATCAGGAGCATTGCGAGTGTTCCTGATTTTTTATGTAATAAAACCTACCGGGTGCCGGTTAAGTTGAGTTTTCTTTTTTCATCATCGTTTTGGTTTATACTGGTTTATTTATTTCGCGTTCAATACGTGGATCTGCCTGCCCTCAATTTTAAATTTAACTTCACCGGTTAGCTCCAGCATCCTTAACAAGGCCGATACATTAGCAAATCTGGTAGTTACGCCTGCAAAAGGTTCATTTTTTAGCGCTTCATTGCCGTAAACAACCTCTATATTATACCACCTGGATATTTTTTTCATGATATTTTCCAGACGTTCATCATCAAAGCGAAAAAAGCCGTTTTTCCAGGCCAGCTCAGTTTCTATATCTGCCGGCCCAACTTTTAATTTCCCGGCATTTAGTATCCCCAGCTGCCCCGGCTTTAACATCCCTCCAACGTTCTTTGCTACATTTATCCTTACCGAGCCTTCCACTAGGGTTGTCCTTGTGGTCTCATCATCATTATACGAACTCACATTAAAATGCGTTCCCAACACCTCAACTTCCTGTTGTTCGGTTTTTACGATAAAGGGATGTTTCTCATCCTTTGCAATCTCTAAATAAGCTTCTCCACTAAGTTCAATCACCCGTTTTTTGAACTTCGAAAAAGTTGAGGGATACTTAATAGATGTTGCTGCGTTTAACCAGACTTTAGATCCATCAGGCAAAATGACCTGGTAAGTCTCTGCCCTTGAAGTTGTCAGACTGTTATAACCATCTTTTGCATCTTTTTGTACAGCAGGATCAATTTTATAAATCAATTGCCCATCGGCCGTCTTAAAAATAGAAACCCCCGCCTGTTTTGCGATCTGACCGTTAACCACATCGGATAAAACTATCCTTTTACCATTAGCCAATGTTAAGGTGGCAGTTTTTTTTCCAGGTGCAACATCATAAACCTTTGAATAATTGACCGGCTTATTGGTTTCGTGATTGTAATAAAACAAAATGGAAGTGGTAATGATGAGGATTGCGGCAGCTACAGCTGAATACCAAAGGCGCTTAACACCAACAGATTTAACTGTATGTTTTTTCATCAGCGCAGTAAAGACCTGCTCGCTTTCTTCGTCAAGCTCTGCTGCCGAAAGTTCAGGAACGTTATCCTTATGAAAATAGTGAAGCCAATATTTCGCAATCTGTTCTTCTTCTGCTGAAGCAGTACCTGAACTTATTTTGTAAAATATGTCTTTGATATCCTTTCTGTCCATTGCTTTTTTTCAAAAACCCATATATAAAGCAAAGGCAATTCAGAAAGTTAAAATGGGTACAGCCTATAAAAATAATTTTATAATTCAGGGGTTGATGACAATGAGGAAGTAGATCAATAGCCCAAGTTTTAATCTCAGGTGCCTCATTGCTCTTTTCATCTGTGTAGTTACCGTAGATTCAGCAATATCAAGCTGCCCCGCAATTTCTTTGGCGGACAGATATTGACTTCTTTTTAACTTATAAATTTCACGCATTCTTTCGGGCATAGCCGAAATTTCCTTTTCGATCATCGCGGTAAGATCCTTCTCCCTAATTAAAAAATCTGTTTCAGCACCTTCCACATCTATGTAATGATTCCCCTCATCGGCATATTTTCTTAAAATCTGCTTATGTTTAAACAGATTAAAAATCTTGTTCAATACTGATTTGTAAAGGTATCCTGAAAGCGTCGTTTTTAAATTAAGTGTTTCCCTATTACTGAGCATCCAGGCAAACACATCGTGTACCACATCCCTTGCCTCTTCTTTATTCCCAAGTTTGTGATAGGCATATAAATAAAGAGGCTTATCATACCGTAAATAAATTTCTTTAAATGCTGCATCATCGCCAGATATAAACTGGCAAATTAACTCATGGTCAGAATAATCGATATATGCTTCCATTGGTTATACAGTGATTACATTGCATTTCCGAATGATCACCCTCAAATGTAATAGTTCAATATTAAATATTTATTTTGATAAAATTAACTATTCGTTGCTGCCAATTGATCTTCTATTCTAGTAACAATTATTATTTTATTTCTATATTTGCGCCTGCTGTTATAATTCTATTATTATGAATAGCATTGGTTTCGTAGTTCAACGGATAGAATAGAAGTTTCCTAAACTTTAGATATGGGTTCGATTCCCGTCGAGACCACCAAATAAAACGGCCTTTAGATATATAATTTCTTAAGGCCGTTTTTATTGTAAATACCTTCATTATTAAAATTAACATAATGACTAGTTCAGAGGTTGGGCCTTAATTATTAATGCTCTTAATCGGGGTTTATTACCGGTCTATCAAGAGCATTAAATAGCTAAACTTATGTGAAAAGGAAATGGGTTTAATTTTTATATTTGTGGTATATGAAAAAAATGCTCTATCTAATTGCCTTATGTGCAATTTTTGTCTCAACCTCCTGTAAAAAGGATGCACTTAAAGAAGTAACGACTGAACCTAAAACTGACATTAAAGAACTGGACAGGCCGGTTTATCTTTCGGCCACTAAAGGTCTATATGGAAATAGAATTATCGTCACTTGGACGCCAATACCGTTGGCAAAGACCTACCGGTTGTATAGGTTTGATGAAGTCTCTCAGTCGTATACGTTAACAAAGGAAACGGCTGATACCAGTTTTATCGATTTAGATATAAAAACACCGCTGAATAAAGTTTTCTATAAGTTGATGGTATACAATAGTGCTACAGAACTTAGTAAGTTTAGTGATGTTGAATATGGCTATACTTCAGGTAAAAATTACAGCAAATATTTTAGCTTTGGCTCTGAAGGGTCAGGGACAGGCCAATTTAGTTTTGCCATGCATGTGGAAGTTGATGCTAATAATAATATCTACGTGAGTGATGAAGGCAATAACCGCGTTCACAAATTTGATAAAGACGGAAAATATTTGGACGTTTTTTTTCTGGGCACTGGTGCAAGGGCAATAGCCTTTCTCAAGAATGGGAATACGGTTGTTTCTCGTGTACAAAGTAGTTCTTATCTGAAAATCATTGACAAACAAAAAAATATTATCAAAGAGTGGGGAACATATGGCACCGGAGATACTCAATTTCAGAATATTGAAGAAATTACAGTTGATGATGAAGACAATATTTATATTATTGATGGGCAAAATAATGCGGTTAAAAAGTTTGATCAGAATGGAAACTTTCTATTGAAATTTACAGCAGCAGTGAGGACCGCAGAGCAAATTGATGGTCCTTATCCCTATGGAATCTGCTTCCTGAACAACAAGATTTTTGTAACCTCAACAAGAAATAGTTTAGTACGTGTTTTTGATAAAACAGGCAAATACCTGAAAAGCTGGAATGCCGGATCATCGAGCTATGCTATAAAAGCCAAAGGAAATCACTTATATCTGGCGTGTAATGGCTTTATTATGAAGACGGATGAAAATGGAGAGATCAGAGAAGAAATCGGAAAAGGACAATTTTATACAGGCTCTTTACCTGGCCTTGCGGTGAATAGTAATGATGAGATCATCGTGAGTGATGTATATGCAAGAAGAATTATTGTTTTTAAGCATCTTTAGATTTCACCTAGTTTATTGCCTTGAAACACGCTTAGGAGTCTTCAGATTCATAGCTGAATTATACAAAAATGACCCGGTAATTTCTGTATGTGCCTCCAGCCTTGAAGAGTTGATTTTGAAATACAAGCCATTGTATTGGATACATTTACATACATATATATACGCCAGTAAGTATAAAATCGATCAGATTGATAAATCCGGGAGTTGTATGAGGTGATTAATGTAAAATAGATTTTGAAATTAGTTCCCTTATAGCAAGAATTTCTATATTAGAGAACCTTATTCTCATATGACTAGAATTATCTTTTTTCTGTTATCATTAACCCTCTGTACAGCTGTTAAATCCCAGAATATTTACAGCGCGTTACAACTAAATGTTAATAATGAATATAAAACGAAGAAGCCGCTAAAAATAATTGAGACAAACAGTTTTTATAGCTCCGTAGGCAAACGCACAAGTAAGAATGTCAAAATATTTGATGCATTTGGGATGTTGATAAATGAAGAAAGATTCGATGAAGATAACAACCTTATTGCCAGACTAACATACACTAACGACATCGTTAGACGTTTAAAGCTGTCAAGGACTTTTGAAAGGTGGACCAAATTTGGTGCGAATAAGGAGACGGCCTTTTATAATTATGACACAAAGGGTTATCTGATTGAAATAGTAGATAAAGATGCCGGGGATAATATGATTCGTACATCTAGGATTATATGTAATGACAAGGGGTTTCCCCTTGAACTTTCTCTTTATGATGGCAATAACAAAAACTTTGGGAAAGAAATAGCAGAATATCTATATGACAAAAATAAAGTTGTTACTTCTGTAATTTCAAATGATGGGCGCACCATATCAGCTGATACAATCAAATTTCATTTCTATAATCCGAATCCGATTAACAATCATAGTAGCACTGACAATTTAAATGGCGATATGACCCGCTGGGAAAGCACCAATTTTGATGGCTCTAAAACACTTTACGAAAGCGAATACACTTATGATAAAGATGGCAATTGCACTGATGAGATAATTTACAAAGTGACAATCAAGAGCAATGGAAAGAAGAAAAGAGAAATTAATAGAGGATTCCGAAAGCAATATACCTATTAGTTTATTGACAAATTAACTTTTTAAAGTTAAATAACTTTGCTGCTGGACTAGAAAGCGAACCGAATAAATTATCTTTAGCATAGACGAATACCTTAAGATTTCTACCTATGGCAAAGACGAAAACAAAGCCAACAGAAGTTGATGTGACAGACTTTATTAACTCTTATGCAAGCACTGATCAAAAAAAAGCAGATAGTTTTCAATTGATTGAGTTGATGCGTAAATGGTCGGGATTTGAACCATACATGTGGGGTCCCACAATTATTGGATTTGGAAATTATCATTATAAATATAAAAGTGGCCATGAGGGCGATGCACCAATAATTGGTTTCTCTCCTCGCAAGGCAGAATTTTCCCTTTATGTATTCTCGCCTAACGAGGATAATCAGCACCTGCTAAATGACTTAGGGAAATTCAAAATGGGTAAAGCCTGCATCTATATAAAAAAAGTGGCCGACATCAATATTTTGGTTTTGGAAAATCTTTGCAAATACACAATTGCATATATTAACGAGCACCATGAATGTGGATGTAGAGATCATTAATTCAAATTATGCGGAGAATAATACAGTTATAGTCCGCAAATTTGCGGACTATAACTTGTTATGCGGAGAATAATGCGTACATTAACCGCATAATTGCGGAGAATATGTATATACATCAATTAAAAGGGTGGCCAAATTTTACTTGGGATATTGAAGTATTGGTAAATCGGCTTGGCGAAGTGCGTCATCGTCAGGGTCGCATTCTTGGTTTAATGAGTTCGGCAGGGTTTAAGTTACGGGAAAACGCTGTATTGGATACGCTGACAATGGATGTAACCAAGTCAAGTGAAATAGAGGGCGAAAAATTAAACACCGACCAGGTGCGGTCATCGATAGCCCGTAGACTAGGGATAGAACTTATTGGAGCGGTTGAGGCAGACCGCAATGTAGAAGGCGTTGTAGAAATGACGCTTGATGCTACTCAAAACTATACCGATGTCATGACTGCAGATCGTTTATTTAATTGGCATGCAGCACTGTTTCCTACAGGAAGAAGTGGCATGCATAAAATAACAGTAGGACACTGGCGCACAGCAGATGCCGGGCCAATGCAAGTGGTTTCAGGAGCTATGGGTAAAGAGAGAATCCATTTTGAGGCACCGGCGGCTGAACGATTACCCATTGAAATGCAAATATTTTTAAGCTGGTTTAATGCCCTTCCAACTACAGATGCCGTATTGAAAGCCGCGGTAGTGCATTTATGGTTTGTGACCATACATCCTTTTGATGACGGCAACGGTCGTATAACGAGGGCACTAACAGACATGCAGCTTGCCCGATCGGACGGAACACCACAGAGATTTTATAGTATGTCCGCCCAAATACTAAGGGAAAAAACAGCTTATTATAATATACTTGAGCAAACACAAAAAGGAGGCCTGGATATAACTGCCTGGCTGAGCTGGTTTTTAGACTGCCTTTTCAATGCTATGGATTATACTGAAACGACTTTATCTGCTATTGGTAACCGGGCGAAATTCTGGGAGATGAATCGTGACACGGCGCTCAATAGCCGACAGCAATACATGGTCAACTCTTTATTGGATGATTTCTTCGGTAGCCTAACAACTACCAAATGGGCTAAAATGACCAAAAGCTCACAGGATACTGCTTTAAGGGACATACAAGATCTCATTGAAAAAGGTATATTAGAAAAAGAACCTGGAGGTGGTCGGAATACTACTTATAGCTTAGCGGGTTTAAAGTAACAGGAAAGACAGCTAAAAAACAGGACAAGATGAAAAAACGGACAGGAATAATTTTACTTTTCCTACTTTCTTTTACAACAGCTTCTGCGCAGGAATTTAACCGAAACGATACGCTGAAACTCGATATAGATTTCGACAAGAGATTGGATACCGTAATTTTTGACAAGGTTAATGCTATAATCGTTTGCAAATTATCAACCCAAAAATTTAGGGAAGTTAAAAGCTTGGAGCTTACTTTTGATGAGCGACAATCGGGCATCGAAAAAAAAGGAAATGGGTTTACCTACAGCGTTCCGCATATGCGGGCGGGTTATCATTGCGACTTTGCGTACAACAAGGTGCTTAAAAAAATACAACTTATTGGAATGGACAGATACGAATTTGGCCCTGCAAATAATGATGGAAGCGGAGAATCAAGTGTCAATTTACTGACTAATAACTATATAGGAGTATGGAACTATTACGACCTGAAAAGCAGCAGGTTAATTAAAATGCCGGCAATAAAAAGAAAAATGGTTTTGCCCAAAACTTATTTAGAAACTTTTGATGATAAAATAGTTCAGCAATACATCAGTTGGTGTGTGAAGCTTTTCGAAAAGGAAAAAACAAACAGGATTGAACAACGTAAAACAGCAAATTTTAAACATACTTTTTCAGATGCATCAGGCAAAAACACGTTATTGGTAAAAGTTTATAATCCTTGTGATTTGGCAACGCCACCTTGGGATGCCGATAAAAACTTTATAGCAGCCCGGCTTATAAATGGAAAAAATATTTTAGACGTAAAATACAATAATCCCGCGCCACAAATGAGCTTGATATTTTTCGACCAAAAGGAAATATCTGTACAAAAGGTAAATGGCATAAATGCCGTTTTTATTCCATTTTACTATTGCGGAAACAGCGAAGATTATGACAAAATAGTTTCTTATTTAATTTTTTACAACGGCAAATCTTATACCCGCCACTTTATTTATACCTGCACAAACACAGGCTGTAAATTGCAACAAGAACAAAAAACAATGAAAGGGCTACCCATTGCCTTAAAAAAGCAATTAATTCAATATTCGAACGGCAGGCACAAAAACAAAAAAAGTTTTCCTCAGGATGAAGATTTTAAAGCAAAAATAGAATGAAGAAACTCGTAATCGCCCTTGTACTCCTATCAACCAATCTACTTGGCCAAACTAAAAAAGAAATAACAGTTGGCTATATTGAAACTTATGAGAAACTGCCAAAAATTGTGTTTACCTCCAGCTCACTAGCTGAATATGATAAATATGCAAATACAAAGTATATCGTAAAACCTAAATTAAAAACATCAAAAACACATCACATCATCAACTCAAAAGGAAAGCAGTTTAACCTGAAAAAATATAAAGATTATGGTGGCGAAGAAAGTTATAGCGGTTACGGTTTTTCAGGTTATTACCCAAAATTAAAAATGTTTGCCGTTACCAAAAACTCGACCGCAGAGCATTTGGGCTTTGGCAATTTGGTATTAATAGATAGTTTAACCAGTTACCAATATGCCATTGTTTCAATTGGCGATGGTGCTGTAGAAACCCCCATTCCGTCACCAACAGGCAAGTATTTAATATATTATTATAACTGGCCTTATGAAGATAACAGCTGTTTTATTGGCTTGATGAAGGTTGGCGACAGAAAAAACCCTCAAAAAGTGTTAACAGAAAAAGCAAGTTTCGATACCAAAAAATGGGCAGTAGAAAACATAAAATGGATAGACGATAAAACGTTTTTAATCAAAGCATTTACGGTAAAGCCATACAAAAGACAGGGCGATAGATTTTATCAATATTTTAAAGCAAATACAAAATGAAAAAACTTATGAAAACTGCTATCTGTCTGTTCTGCATTATCCTTTTTTCGGGCTGTGTTTCATTAAAGCAAACCAAGCAAACGGGCATCAAAAAAATTGATAATACAAGTGCTTTTAATGGTGTTTATGAAAATAATTTTGCCGAAAATGATACTGAATTTTTCACCTTGTGGAGCCAGCTAAAACTAGATAACACTTCAGAACAGTTGGATTTTAAGCAGGCAAAAATAGAGCTTACAGCATTGAGCAAAACCCGGATAAAAGCAATCTGGCGACAAGGAAACGAGCAAAAAGCCGAGTTGGTTTTAAAGGGCAAGTTGAAAGACAATTATTTTGTATCCAAACATAAACGTACAATTATTCCGATTCCGCTTATTTATGGCGAGTTTAAAAATAATCAGTTTCAGTTGGCCTTGAGTGAAAATAATAACCTGCTTATAGATCGGTTAGATAACCAATGGGGCTGGGTATTTTTCTTTTTGGCAGCGAACAACAGCACAAAAAGCTATGAATATAAGGGGATAAAATTTTGATGTTAACAACCGGTACGAATATATTTATAGCTAAATGAAGACAACAATTATGATTGCATTACTTTTGGTTTGTAAATTTTCATTTGCACAAACCAAAAATCAAAAATTTGTGCTCGTCAAGCCAGATATGACAAAAATTGAGTGGTTACAATCTCACAAATCTTACTCCTCTTTATATGCCTATCTTGTTTGTCATTACGATACTATTGGCCCTCAAAAAATTTTGGGAGAAAAATGTGATTTTTCGCAACAATTTAAAAACAGAATAAGTTATATTCAAAAAGAATGTTCAGTTGGTGTAAGCTCTTATCAGGTAACCGTTCCTTTTGTAGAAGTCTCAGAAATAAAAAAACTGTTTGCTGTTCTTTTTAAATCAGAGGGTTTTGTTTGGAGTAGGGATAGCCTATCGTACACATCAAAAAGCGGTGCTGGCGGAACGTTTAAATACAAAAAAGTGAAGAACAAGATGATCAGTAATATCTTGTTTACAGATTAGTATTTGCGAAAACTATATTTCAAGAAATTAATTTCAAATCATCATAGCAGATCAAGGAAATATCAGGAATGAAAACAATAATAGTGTTACTCTCGCTTACCATTTTAATGCCCTACAGCAGTTATTCACAAAATAAAGATGCCAACAGCCTTGATGATGGATTGTATAAAAAAATCAAAGCATATAAAGAGCAGCCCGAATATTGGATTTTTATCCACAGCAACAACTGTTCTTATACCGCTACCGTTAATGATATGCCAATTTATACTGATTTTAATGATGGAAGCATGAAGTCCTTGTCTTTTCCGTTGAATCCTTTGTTGCCCACAAGCGGCACTTATGGGCTCAAACTGAGGGTACTTCCAAAACAAGATGACACATTTAACCTGGCATCAAAAATTGAAAAGAGCAGTTCCATACAGATCAAAATTTCCAGAACGGTAGGCAAAGAGGAAAAAACCATTTTAGACGAAACACTTTCCATAAAAGAGGATGATCTTCCTTACTTAGAAAAAACATTTAATTTTAATGTAGAGGTTCCGTATTCATTAACAGGATGGTCAAAAAGCACCAATCTGCAAAAAGAAAATGAGGATGGGTTGAAAAAAGAAGTCGCAGATTTTTACCAGAACATGATGAGTCTCTACGAAAAGAGGGAAATAGCAGCAATATCAAACATATACTATCTAAGGCAGTTAGAAAATGCGCAGACATTATATTTATCTGGAAAAGATGATACTGAAAAATTAATTGCAAAGCTCAGCGAAGAGATAAACCGTGTTCAAAAATTCAGGCTGGAAGATTATAAACTTCAGTTTTACGCAAACGGAAAGGTGGTGGGCCTTATACGGACAGATGGCGAGTTTCTTGGTAAATCTGCTTTTTTAGGATTAACAGAACAGAAGTTTTTTATCTACTCTCTGTTACTGCACCGCCCAAAACCTGGAGCTTCTTTGGAAGTTATCCGTTAAATTTTATATAAACCTGATTTATAGTTAATTTCACTATACACTAAAATTAACGGGAGGTGTAAAAATATGGGACTAATGTGCTATTAACGAAATAACCGTAAACATAAATCCTGTTATCAACATTAAGAAAAACAAGAATGATCTAATTTCCCTTGCTTTACGGCCGGGCTTTAATACTAGTTGGCTAAAAGGTTCTAACAATAGGATCATCAAGGCAAACAAAAAGGCAAATCCCAAAGCCAACTGAACACCTGTTCCGATGGGAATACGATTACCGCTATTGCCAAAATAGCCCAGATAATCACCTAGAAATAATAAATTCCAAATAACAACAAAAACAATCAACGCAGACCATTTCAATGGAAAACTTCCGCTTGATTGATATTTAACTATCTTGGCCTCGACCTCCGCGGGTATGGTTCCTGAGTTATTTAAAAATCCAGTATCTTCTATTCGTTTTATCAAATCGCGGCTGCCAAAAGTTAAAAAGATAACCTTTTCGCTATATTCATTGACCCGGTGGTTAATTTTTATACCTGTTCCGGAAAAGAATGTGGAGGGTTCGATAGAGATAATATCAGAAGGCCTAAAGTACAGATTGCCTATGATTGATGCATTTAATTGCAGCTCATTTTTGTTAACTAACAATTTAGCAAATGGCCACGTGGCCCGGCCAAATCCAATATTTGCACCACCGATTTCTTCGATTTCAGACATTATTACTTGTTTAATAAGTTTTATGATTAAAACTATTCACTCTTTTTCTTTTTTACATATTTAAATACCTCTTTTTTGGATTTGCTGCCGTCCTTATTCAATTTAGTTGAAGGAAGTCTCTCGACATCTGCATTAGAATTCAACTGCTGGTATAAACGCCCGGATTCAATATCCACATTATGATCTTCTTTTATCTTTTTCGCTATTTCGTGGACTAACTTTGGAGATTCTAAATAATCGGAGTCACGAAGAATAGAGTTCAGGAAATCTTTTCCACTCTTTAAATATGGTCTGATATTACCCGGATCAGGGGGAACAACAAAATATTCAGGGTTATTTTTAATGTATTTATTGTAAAACTTCTTAAACCGGGGCTGCTCTTTTAGATGGGCGGGCAAAGGTGTTTCAAAATCTAAAAACACTGAAATTTTTAAAGAAAAAGGCAAGCAAATCTTCGCGATGTTTTCAAGCGAAATAGGTATTGTTTTAGAAAAATAGCTCCTTATCGCGCTTTTCCCGACAGTAGATAAAACGGCTAAGCCTTCTAATCTCAAATCTGTTTCATCGAGCAGTTCCTGTATTCTCTCGGAAATCTCTTTTGCTAATTCTTTATTTGTAGTCTTTCCCAAGGTTATTTTCTAAATTTGATACATTTTTATTTAAATACTTTTGTTTATTTACGATACAATTATTACATTTGAATTGTAAGACTAAATCGCTAGGCGATAGAGTCACAAATCAGTGTTTCTACTGATAAAAAACTGGCCTTACTAATATTGGTAAGGCACAACGGAGTCTCTTACACCGAAAACCGTCAATTTTCTGTGAGAGTACCGTGTCAGTTCGCCCAATAAAGAAGATTTCTTATCTTCGTGGATATTAGTATCCAAAGGGCGGACTTCACGCTACGCTTTCGGGAAACCCTAGTACTTCGGTATTAGGTTGGTTCTTGACGGTACCTCGGTCGAAAGTAGTGGAGTTCGCCCTTTGGTTAAATAGCCAAAGGCAATTCACTTTTTTCGAGACTCGTATTATTCGTCATACAATGAGAACGAGAAGAAAAAACAATTACAGAAGCTATATAACCGCCCCAAATACTGGTGCGAACTTCTTATGGTGTCTTAATTCCCTTTCCCAACCTAATTCTCTTACTCAAAATGTTACAAAGAACGTTATTTGTCCCCCTGATTGATCCGAATTTTAATCTGTCTTTCTTAATTAACTTATTTTAAAAGCTAACGGCTTTAGCCTTCGGGCAGACAAATAAAACTGTTAGAAACAACCAAAAACTAACAAAAAAATGAAAGTTCTAAACTTAAGGGCACGCTATTGCCTCAAAAATAACCATATTTCATCGGTAATATCTGCCTCTTTGCCGAATTCAATAAGTAAAATCTACAATGAGTACTTATTTACTGATCTTCAAAAGAGGCCGCCATTGAATAAAACAATCAGCGGTTAATATACGCAAATGAATTAAACCCATCCACATGGCTTTTCTGACAGCCAAGTAGCAAGTAGTAGTTGTAAGCGCTTACACTACTGCTCTGCTCAAAAAGAATCAACCTTTAACTAAATACAAAAATCATGTTTAAAACGACACTAAGCATCGTAATGGCCACGCTTTGCTTTTTTTTAACGGCAAATGCACAAGACAAAACTGTAAAATCAGATGATCCGGTTCCCGAAGGTGGAATCGTGATCGGCGATAAGCTACCCCCTTCATTCTGGAACCTGCGGCTCAACCTGGTCAATCACCCCCAGGGAAGAACTTCCGTTCGTCTTTCAGATTTTAAGGATAAACTACTTGTACTCGACTTCTGGGCTACCTATTGTGTGCCTTGTGTGGAGTCTGTTGACAAATGGAACGAGTTGCAGCCCAAGTTTGCTTATGAGGTGGCTGTCATTCCCATTTACCTATACCAAGGCAATGACAAGGCACTCCCTTTTGCCCAAAAGAAGGGCTGGAAACTTCCTGTTGCTGTAGGAAATGCTGCCGACACTTTACTGAACCGGCTTTTTTATGCCCATAGAAGTTACGGGCAGGTATGGATTAAGGACGGCAAGCTACTTGCTATCCCCAAAAACAGCGTTGTAAATGCCCAGTTGGTGGCAAAAGTAATCACCAACAGAAAAGTGGTCATAGAAATGAATGACCTATGTACCTATTTCGATAAGCGTTACCAATTTAAAAAGGATTAATATGCCACAGATAAATATATTTTTATGCCTGTCGTTCATCTTTATGGTGATGACATTCACACCTGGCATATTATACGCACAGCAATTGAAAGGAATCGTTCTGGGAACCGCAAACAAAGGATTGAGTGGTGCCAGTGTTAAGCTGCTGCAAGCAGGTAAAAGTACCATAACGACAGCGGATGGTAACTTTGAAATTGCTGCCCCTAAACATTCCGATACTTTGCTGGTTACCCATATCGGTTACCAGTCGCGCAAAATTCCGGCAAACAATAAAACGCTAAAACCGATTAGCATTCAGCTTAATCAGCTGGATGCTAATTTAGAGGAGGTTGTAGTGAATACAGGTTATTATCAGGTGCCTCAGGAAAGGGCTACGGGTGCATTTACACAAATCAACAACAAGCAGCTCAACAGAAGTGTGAGTAGAAATATACTGGACAGGCTTGAAGGCGTAACCCATAGTTTACTTTTTGACCGGCGTAACCTCAAAGATGAAAACATAAACGGAAATCCAGAACTTAGGGTAAGGGGATTGAGCACCATTGAAGCTGATTCGCGCCCTCTGATCGTATTAGACAACTTCCCCTACGAAGGTGATGTAAGCACCATCAATCCCAATGACGTGGAAAGTATTACCGTACTAAGGGATGCCGCGGCGGCAAGTATCTGGGGCGCCAGGGCCGGAAACGGGGTAATCGTGATCAATACCAAGCAGGGCCGCTATAATCAGCCTACCCAGATTTCCTTTAACAGCAACTTTACCCTGGGGCAAAAGCCCGATTTGCTGTATAGCCAGCAGTACCTTCCCGCCAAAACCATAATGGAACTGCAAAAGGAACTTTTTAAGCGGGGCATTTATGCCGAGAACGATCAAACCATTATTCCACTCTATGTAGAACTGCTGATTAAACAGCGTGACAATAAAATCACAGCTGCGGATTTTACGGCCGCAGAAAACCGTATGCAAACCAATGACCTACGTAAAGACTGGCAGAAATACCTTTACCAGTCTACCATCAATCAACAATACGCACTTATGGTAAATGGCGGTGGTGGCAATCACCGTTACGCACTCTCTGCCGGATACGATCAAAACAGGGGGACTTTTGTTGGAAACAAAGATAGCCGGCTAAACCTTAGCATGAGCAACTCTTTTAAAGCGGCGGCCAACCTTGAGCTGAGCCTGGGACTATGGTTTACTAAACAACAGGCAGCCAATAACGGGCTAGGCTACAGCAGTACGGCAGACCTTTCGCTGTACGAAAGCTTAAAAGACGAGAACGGCAATGCCAATGCCATTAATTCACCTCGTTTTAGATATGCCTATCAGGAACAGGGGCCTAAAAACGGATTGCTGGATGGGATGCTGCGCCCGCTGGACGAGGTAAGGATGGCCGATAACCGTACCAAAAGCCACGAATGGCGGCTAAACGCAGGAATGAAATACAGGTTCCTTAAATACTTTGATATGAATACCACGTATCAATATACGATGAGCGATAACCAATCTGAAAGCTATCATCCTGCTGAAAGTTATTTTGTACGCAGCCTGGTTAATCAATATACGCAGACGGATGGCAGCCGCAAAATCCCGAACGGCGCGATCATGGAATATTTTAGCCCGGCGGCCAGTTATAGTCACTCCGGGCGGGCACAGCTGAATTACAACCAGCATTTCCGGGTGCATCAGTTAGCAGCACTGGCCGGAGCAGAGGTAAGGGAGGCGATCGGTACAACAAAGCCCGGACAAACCCTGTATAACTTTGATAAAGAACTGTGGATCTCCAACTTTTCGCAGGATTTTAGCACCTCATATCCACTTCGTCCTTCAGGAAGCGCTAGAATTCCATCTGGGATTTTTTCGCCAACTAAAAGTACAGGCAGGAACCTTTCGTACTTTGGTAATACGGCCTATACTTATCAGGAACGTTACATCCTAAGCGGAAGTATCCGCTGGGATGGCAGTAACCTGCTGGGAGTTAAAAGCAACCAGCGGGGTACCGCACTCTGGTCGTTAGGGGCAAGCTGGGAATTGAGTAAGGAGCCGTTTTATAATTTTTCCAGCTGGCTACCCTACCTCAGGCTTCGCAGCACTTATGGCGGCGCAGGTAATATCGATAAGACGCAGAGCCATTATCCCACCATTGCCGTGGGTACCAACAACATCACCAGCCTCCCTTTTGCCAGTTTAAAGCATCCGGGCAACCCTGCTTTACGATGGGAACAGGTTCGTACACTTAATTTCGGACTGGATTTTCAAGCCACTGGTCAGCGGATCAGCGGAAGTATCGAATATTATCAGAAACAGGCAAAAGACCTGTTGAGTACAACTATGATGGATTTAACAACAGGCATATCACCGGGCTCAAACTACAAAATGAATTATGCGGGTTTGTATACCAGTGGATGGGACATTCAGATCAGCAGTCGCAACCTGATCAGCACAGGGTTAAGCTGGTCAAGCAGTCTTTTGCTTAGCCACAGTAGCAACAAGATAACTTCATATAATGGCCCAGCAGTTGATGCAGGCCAGCACCTTAGTGGTAAAGTGTTAAGACAAGGGCAGTCTGTGGATTTAATATATAGTTTGCCCTGGTACGGGCTTGACCCTACCAATGGTATGCCCATTATTTATGTAGACGGGAAACCGACCACTACCGAATCTGCCTATGCGAATTATTACTTTAATTACCCTGTCGAAAAACTGATTGTGGCAGGCGCGATGGTTCCCGTATGGTTTGGCTCGGTAAACAACATTTTTACGTGGAAAAAGTTAGAATTAAGCGCCCTCATTGCTTTTAAGGTTGGCCATGTGTTCAGACGAAGGTCTATCGGGCCGGGGCAGGAGTATTTAACCTCTCCCGTTTATCACATGGATTATTTTAAGCGCTGGCAAAAACCGGGTGATGAATTACATACGGATGTTCCAGCACGCACAGAGAATGCCGCGCCAAATCAGCGGTTTGGCGTTTACCAGCAGTCTATGGCACTGATCACAAAAGGAGATGTGATCCGCCTTCAAGACATCAGCCTGGGTTATACTCTTAATGACAAACAGTTAAGAGGCTGGCCGCTGCAAAGCATCAAGCTTTACGCTTATGCCCGTAACCTGGGCATATTGTGGCGTGCCAATAAAAACGGGATAGATCCCGATTATGCGAATGCTGATTATCCTGCGCCACGTACGTTCGCCTTTGGCTTACAAGCAGGATTTTAATTGTTCACCCTTATATAAAGCAAACATGAAAATACATATTATACTGCTGCTAAGCGGATTGATGCTTACGTTAACTTCCTGTGGAGAAGCTTTTTTGGATGTAAAACCAAGCCAGAATCAGCGCATACCGGCAACCCTGGCCGACTACCAGGCACTGTTAGATAATGCGACCTCAAACGCAGACCCCATGAATATCCGCTCCAGCCATACCTTGGGGATGATCGGTGCTGATGAGTTTCAGCTTACAGAAGCTAAATGGAAGTCGTTTCCTGCAGGTGTTAACTACAGTTATATGAAAAATGCCTATACCTGGGAACAGCAGATCTACGAAGGCCGGGAAGGAGGAACAGTTAACCCCATAGATTTTGAAACAGGTTATAAAAGGATTTTGCGCTGTAACCTGGTATTGGACGGGCTTACTAAGCTGAACCTTTTAAGCGGAGAAGAGCAGGCGATGAACAATGCGAGGGGCTCTGCTCTTTTTTACCGGGCTTTCGATTATTATAATCTAGCCCAATTGTATTGCCCGGTATACCAGTCGGAAGAGGCCGAAAGTACATTGGGCTTACCCTTACGGCTAAATCCGGACCCTACGATAAAGTTAACCAGGGCCAGTCTGGCCGCAACATACCAGCAAGTACTAAAAGATCTGGAGGAGGCCTTGCCATTGTTGGAAAAGACCTCCTTGGTATTATTCCGCCCTTCAAAAACTGCGGTTTTCGCGTTACTGGCAAGGGTATATCTGCAAATGGGAAATTATGTACAAGCGGAAAAATATGCGCTGCTAGGATTGGGGCTGAAAGACCAGCTGCTGGATTTTAATACCCTTACTATCGGCAGCAATTATACTTTTCCCCTTTACGGGAACGGAAATCCGGAGGTTATTTTTAACACAACTGCTTTTAATGCGGCGATACTTGACGCCTCTTTTGCCCATGTAGATGCCAGCTTGCTGGCTATCTATACGCCCGGAGATTTGCGGTATAAAGCCTACTTTAGAAAGAATGCGGCAAATCAGATACTTTTTTACGGCAGTTACTACGGCAACAATCTGCTATTTACCGGGCTGGCGACAGATGAACTTTACCTGGTGGCTGCTGAAAGTATGGCCCGCCTGAATAAAACCACTGAAAGTATGAAGATGTTGAATACCCTGCGTAAATGCCGGTATGAAAAAGATAGTTTTGTGCTGCTGGAAACCACAGATGCACAGCAGGTATTGGATTGGGTAATTGAAGAACGTAGGAAGGAATTGGCATTTAGGGGCCTGCGCTGGGAAGATTTGAGACGGTTGAATAAGGAGCCGCGCTATGCGAAAAAGATAACAAGACAACTGGGAACACTAAAATTTGAATTGCTGCCCAACACGCTACGCTGGACCTGGCCGTTTCCGCTCGAATCCATACAGCTGGGCAATTATGTCCAGAATGCGCGTTAAAAAAACACAGGCTGTATCATAAATAGGATTAGCACTATTCTTACGCACATCGTCATTTGTGATACAGCCTGTGATAAAATACTGGGTTTAATAGTGACCCAGCATTTTTTATGGCCTGAATGAATAACCATTCACCGTGGCCCCCGCATTGATAAACTCATCCACTGTTGGTGGATTTGAGGTGCCAATACGGGCAATGAGCGCCGATATGGCCGCATCGGCATTATCGTATTGAAGTTCTGTACTACAGTAGGTGCCAGTAGTTTCAATACATGGTGCAGTAGGGCTACCGGTTAGCTGTGCGGTGATCTTCTGATCTGCAGGTTTCTCGGGACTAGTTGTTCCACTTACATCAAGCGTAAACCACACATCCACCAATGCTTTGGGTTTAACAGAGGTTGAACCTGCATTTTTAAAAGCACTAAAACCTATAAAGGCTACAATTGAAAACAAGACCACTACAGCGAGTTTCCTTAGATTTAACAATTTACTGATCATAACGATGAACTTTTTATAATAGCAAAAAAGGGCTCCAAAAACTTTAGTATTAATACATTTATATGGTTGGTTGTCTTCAGGCAGACATCACCGGGAACCTGTTGTACCGCTAGTACAGCTTGTTACCATTTCCCGAATAGCGGAACCCCACTACCCGAGTTACCCGTAAATACCGCATGTGTTCTGTTGTGAATTATTCTGCTCATGTCGCTTTATTTAATCATTAAGGGCAAAAGACAGCAAATAAACCTGCGGCAATAGGGGGCAAAACCGAAAATCCAATAGGTATAGTTTTAAGAACAGTATGGGTACAGTTTAATATATCATACTGGTGCAGAGCACATTAATTTGCTTTAAAGGCTTTAACTCATTACGTTTGTTAACAATAACGAATTTGGTTTCGCCTATGAATTAAACTTTTGAAGCTGCTAACGCTACTCCATCAATTAACCCATTTAGGCAACCTCATACAAACCTAAATGAGCAAACATGAAAAAAAATTATTTCCCATATGGGATTTATGCCCGTCCGGGCGTACCAAACAAAAGCAGATACATCGCCGAGTGTATCGCACAGTCAATTACATCTGTTCGTATCCTTCCTAACCAAAAGCTACTATCACTTAGCAAGCTTGCAACCCAGCTGGGCGTTGACCCAAAAACTATCGCACGAAGCTATGACATTTTGCAAAAAGCAGGGTGGATAGAGATAAAGGAAAGGGCGGGTTGCTATGTAGCGAGTCATCCTCCATCCGTCCCAATGCACCATATGCCATTATTTGCTGAACAAGGGCTTAATATGCCTACCACAACAGCTGATGCAGAATTGAATACTTTAAAAGGCTATGCAAATTTTGCAACAATTGGTGCTGAAGGCGCAAATCCGGCCAGCCTATTTCTAACCAAACAATCACTTGTTTTAAAAGCCCTGGACGAAACGACATCAATTTCTGCGAAGAATTGGGAGGAACAAGTAATGGACCACGAAACCTGGATCGAGGCATGCAGATATGTACTAGATCTAAAACGGGGTATTCAAGTTGACCAAAAGCAGTTTGCTGTAGGCAATGGGGGTGCGCACAACAGAACCCTTGCAATAAAGCTATTAATAAAGCCGGGAGCCGGAGTTTTAATGAGCTGTTTTACAGAGCCCTCAGTTATCATTTCTTTTATAAATGCGCGCGCAACTCCGATATTAATAATCCCAGGCATCCGTGGGTTAAAGCCAAAAGACATTCGCGAACAATGTAAAGCCTACCAAGGGAGCCCTCAGCAAATTGAACTACTTTATACAAATCCACAGCTGGAATACAACTGCGATATGCCTGCAGCCCTTTCTGCCATGTCACTATTACTGGAAACCGCCAGGGCAGAAAACTTAAAAATACTGGAAGAACATGAGGGCGATATTCCAAAAGAGGCGGCATTAATACCGCTATCTTTGATGGCTTCCCCTCCGGTTGACAACATTGTAAGTATCAATGCGTATAGCATGATCAATCCAGGATTACAAGACATCCGTTTAACTGTTGGCCCAATAAGCTTTATTCAAGCTTTTAACCAGTCCCTATTACTTCAGGGAAGCTCGCTCAGTATTGTAGACAGGAAACATGCTACTATACTTGCGAAAAATTTCGCGCTTTTTAATTTCGCACTTAGTTATGAACAGCAATTAAACGGATGGAGGAGTCAGCTTGTCGCAGAAGCAAGGATGCACTTATCCGAAAGTTTTGATGTTGAACTGCCGATTGGCGGGACTAGCTTTTCGTTAAAGAGTAAATCAGGGAAAGAAATTTCCATTAACCTGGCAGACATACAAAAAATAGGAATCCCTGTTGCACACTCCCGCCAGGAGACCAGCAATTTCTGCACAGCCACCCGCATTCATATCCGCTTTGGCTGGGGGAATATATCCAAATTAAAAAAATGTATTCGGCTGTTAAAAACCTTTATGTTCACTTATTGGTTTGAAGTAACCGTATGCTTTGGCTAACAGATGCATAAGACAAACTTAAGTATATCGGCCTAATACCTTAGTAACCGAGGTACTTTGCTGGCACATCGCTGGTATCTAATAATACCATGAGTCCATAGTGAGTCCATGTTTACTCCATATCAAGTCCATATAATGTAATAAATACTTGGATATGATATAGATTATTCATATATTGGAATTGGACTTATATTAAGTTGTAATACTACCATTTCTAAGCCGTTCCTGCAAATTATTTTAATTTATCGCTTAAATCATTAACATTATGGCCAGAATTGACGGTAAATTTATCCGGGGAGTAGCCGGAGATCTTACATTCAGAAAAGTCAACAACAAACAAATAGTACAGGGCAAAACTAAAAAAGCCCAAATAGACATGACTGCCGCTACTTACAATGCCGCCTATATATTTGGGCGTGCAAGTACGCTGGCTTCCTACATTAGAGTTGGAATAGATCCTATCATAGGATTCTATGATGGCAGGATGATTTCCCGCTTTACTGGCGAATGTAACCAGATTGTTCAGCAAGCAGCTACAGCGCAGGAAAATGTATTTGATTACAGTCAGGACCATTTTAACCGACTAAATGGCTTCGAGTTTAATATTGAATCTCCGGTAAAAAACTATTTGTTTGCTCAACCCATCGTTACGCTTACTGAACAAACTGTAAAAATTGACCTGCCGGAGATAAAAATCCCAAAAGAACTTAAATTTCCGGTAAATGCGCAATCCTGTACGGTAGCTTTTAGCGTTTCGCTATTCGACCTTAACAATAACCAGTATACAGGTGAGGATGTAAAGTCGTTTGAAATTGAATTGAAGCCTGAAGCTTTTAGCTTTCCTGCGCAGCAATTGATTTTTGAAGGTGCTCCGGGCTGCCTTTGTGTAATTGCCCTTGCCTTGTATTATTCGGAAAAAACATTTGCAGGAAAATCGGTACTCAATAACAAAGAGCTAAGCCCTTCTGCTATACTAAAAGCGGCCTTTTGTCCAGGCGAAACAGTCCTCAAAAAAGGATGGCAGGAAATGACTTTCAACGAAAAAAAGAAACGGAAAAAAGAAAAGAAAGAAAAAAAAGCAGTGTGATCAGATTACCTGATCACACTACCATTGTTATGCTTTGCAATTGGGGCTACAAAAGCCAGCTTACCATCTGCATCTTCCGACATCAGGATCATACCCTGCGATACAATGCCTTTAATCTCACGAGGTGCGAGGTTAACCACTAAGCTCACCTGTTGTCCGATCACCTCTTCAGGCTTATAATATTCAGCGATACCGGAAACTACCGTGCGCTGATCTATACCCGTATCCAGTGTTAGTTTTAACAGTTTCTTTGTCTTTTCAACCTTTTCCGCAGCAACAATAGTCGCCACACGGATGTCAACGGCCGTAAACTGCTCAAACTGGATGTTCTCCTTTGCAGGCGCGGCAACTACCGAAGCAGCATTATTATCTACTTTACTTTGATTAAGCTTATCAATTTGTGCCTGAACTTCTTCATCCTCAATTTTCTCAAACAATAAAACCGGCTCATTCAATTGATGACCTCTATGTAAAAGGTTCATCTGACCTGCAGACTCCCAGGTATGACCACCATAATTTAACATTTTCATCAGCTTATCGGCCGTGAAAGGTAAAAATGGTTCAATTAATATCTCCAGGTTGGCCGCAATCTGTAAACTGATGTTCAGAATGGTACGCACCCTGTCTTCATCTGTTTTAATCACTTTCCAAGGCTCAGTATCTGCCAGGTATTTATTTCCTAAACGGGCAACATTCATCACCTCACCTAAAGCCTCTCTGAAACGATAATTCTCTATAGACGCACTGATCTTTGCCGGGGCAGCAGCCAGTTCATCAATTACCATTTGATCTTCAGGGGTAACATGCATGCACATTGGCACCTTTCCGCCAAAATACTTGTGCGTTAATACCACTACCCTATTGATGAAATTGCCTAAAATAGCAACCAGTTCATTATTGTTCCTGGCCTGAAAATCTTTCCAGGTAAAATCATTATCCTTAGTTTCGGGAGCTGTTGCAGTTAATACATAACGCAATACATCCTGCTTGTCTTTAAACTCTTCTAAGTACTCATTTAGCCAAACTGCCCAGTTTTTAGAGGTAGAGATTTTTTGACCTTCAAGATTTAAAAATTCGTTGGCAGGAACGTTATCAGCAAGGATATAATCTCCGTGTGCCATTAACATAGCCGGGAAAATGATACAATGGAAAACGATATTGTCTTTTCCGATAAAGTGTACCAGTTTGGTGTCTTCATCTTTCCAGTACTCTTCCCAACTGCCTTTTTCAACACCATTTTGATTGATATAATACTCTTCGGCTTTAGGGTTCCAAACATCCAAACGGGCATATTCAAACAACTCTTTAGTAGCCGAAATGTATCCGATAGGCGCGTCAAACCAAACATAAAGTACCTTACCTTCCGCATCTTTTACCGGCACTTTAACCCCCCAGTCCAGGTCCCTGGTCATGGCCCGGGGCTGTAAACCTGCGTTTAACCAGGACTGGCACTGTCCGAAAACATTTGGTTTCCATTCCTTATGCCCGTCAATATATTTCTTCAACTGGTCTTCATATTTATCCAGTGGCAAAAACCAGTTTTTAGTTTCTTTTCTTACCGGAGGCTCACCTGATAAGGTCGATTTTGGATTGATCAGATCAGTAGCATTTAAGGTACTGCCACAATTCTCGCACTGATCGCCATAAGCATTCTCATTCCCGCATTTCGGACAGGTTCCTGTAATGTAGCGATCGGCCAGAAACGCCTGCGCCTTTTCATCGTAATACTGTTCTGTAACCTCTTCTGTAAAAACCCCCTTTTTGTATAAAGTCTCAAAAAAATCAGAAGCCGTCTGGTGATGCGTTAAAGACGATGTTCTGTGATAAATATCAAAAGAAACACCAAATTCCTTAAAAGAATCGCCAATAATTTTGTGGTATTTATCTACAACAACCTGAGGGCTTACACCTTCCTTTTTAGCCTTTAAGGTAATAGGAACGCCATTCTCATCAGAGCCACAAATAAATTTAACATCTCTTTTATTAGAGCGCAGGTATCTCACATAAGTATCTGCCGGCAAATAAACACCTGCCAAATGTCCTATGTGAACCGGTCCGTTTGTATAGGGCAAAGCCGCTGTAACGGTATATCTTTTTATTTTACTGTTATCCAAAACTATTTTTATTATTTTGTCAAAGATAAGTGTTTTACCTATGATTAAACAGCCGGCCTATTTAAAAAAGGGCGACAAAATTGCAATTGTTTGTCCCGCAAAGAAACTACCAGGCACTATTGCCCCCGCAATCGCCATTCTTGAAAGCTGGGGACTGGAAGTGATCATTGGCAAAACTGTTACGGCAGAATATCACCAGTTTGCTGGTAATGATGAATTAAGGACTGCAGATTTGCAGGGTTTTTTAGATGATCCCGAAATTAAGGCCATTATTGCAGGCCGGGGCGGCTATGGCACCATCAGGATTATTGACGAGCTGGACTTTACCGCATTTAAGTCTCATCCTAAATGGATTGTTGGTTTTAGCGACATCACGGTTTTACTTTCTCATGCATTGGCTGCATTAAATACACAGAGTATTCATGGTCAAATGCCTTATACTTTCACTTCAGCTACGCCGGGGTCACTAAGTTCATTGCGAAATGCCCTTTTTGGAGAATCAGTTAAGTACGAATATGTCCCTACATTTCCTGGTAGGAAAGGGGATGCGAAAGGTGTTTTAATTGGTGGCAATTTAACTTTGATGGTGATGTTACAGGGTTCTGTTTCAGAAATAGATTATACAGACAAGATCTTATTTATTGAAGATGTTGGCGAACATGAATATTCCATCGACAGGATGATGCGTATGCTAAAGCGCGCTGGTAAACTTGCTAAATTAAAAGGCTTGGTTGTAGGTGCTTTTAATGAATTGTCGACAGAGTCTGTTCCTTTTGGCTCCAGCCCCGAACAAGTGATCTGGGACATTGTAAAGGAATATGATTATCCGGTGTGTTTTAACTTTCCTACTGGTCATATTGATGACAATAGAGCAATGGTAGTAGGCAGTAATGTGAGACTGGAAGTCTATAATCTTAACACCATTCTTCACACGCTTGAAACATAATGTCTTTTAAATAATATTATAGAATTAATTTAGGAGGGAGTTCTCGATTTTTCCAGAACTCCTCACTTGTTTAGCATTAATCTATGCTAACCTTCCATTATGTACCACACCACCCTGTTACCATTCTTGAACTTTTGGCAGGAGCGCCACAAGGGAACCGGCTCCAATGCCGTTACTCATAATGGTTCTGCTGTTACCTGAGGTGCTTACTACCGAACCAGCTGTACCTAGTGAGGACTCCAGGTTAACTGCCCATGCAGGGACATTATTTATAATATAAGAAAAGTACTCGAAGGGCACACAGAGGTGGGGTCTGATACCGCAAGTACAATTGGATTAACAAATCCTGTTCTATATCCGTTAGATTCAAACAGCGCTCTCGCACGAGCTTTCTGCCCGTTCGTAAACATGAACCGACATGCATCGTAGATGTAATCCATATAATTCATAGTCATTTGAGCTTGACTTTGTCCGGTACAGTTGCTATTAAAAGGGAAAGATGGGCAAAATTAAGTTTAGCCAATGTCCGGCCTCATGTGAAGCTTTACGACCTGCATAGTACGGATAACTTACATATCCAATGATACCGAAGCAAAAAGGTGACACTGTAACGCCGTCCTAATCTGGGCTTACAGAACCTGGAAACGGTGCATAACCGAGTATAAGTGATCGCTAATAATTTGTGTCTAAAAAGGCTAATACTATTAAAAATTTGTTGTTATCTTTAAATTGGATAACTTTTTAACTCAAACAAAGTCTAACATAAACCAAAAATTATGAAAACAAACAAAATTTTAAATTTGAGCCTACTAATTATTCTATTAATTGTGGTATCATGTAGAAAGCTAAGTGATAACGATAAGCCTAAATTAACCCAAAACCAAGAGTTACTTTCATATATAAAGAGTCTTGGATTTTCTGAATCAGTAATTAAAGATTTAGGAGACGAGTATCAAGTTGATGGAGACATATCCTTCCCGAAGAATATGAAAATACCGTCGAATAAAAATATAAAGGTGGAAAACCCTCTTAAAATAGTTGGGAGACCAAAAATTAGTCAAACCTATACGGGTCACTTAGTAGATGAAACTAATCGCATTAATATTAGAATTTTTATAAATCCTAATTTGACGGACTTAACAAATGAAATAAATGGAGCTATTGATCTATGGAATAATGTTGAAAATTCGGCTATCTATTTTAGTATTGTTTCTAGCGGTTCGTATGATATTGAAATTAGAAATGCGAGTATTAATGCCCATGGAAAGGCTTATTTTCCTCTTAACGGAAGTGCCGGTGCTCTAGTTAGGATTAATTCAGAAAGCATGGCGAATGCAGGGTTTACTTCTATTCAAAAGAAAACTGTAATTGCACATGAAATTGGGCATTGTATCGGTTTTAGACATACGGATTGGCAAGGAATAGAGTCTACTAATGGTGTTGATGATATTGGTACACAGGTTACTGCCATTGAAGTGCCAAATGCAGGAGGAACAGATCCTAATTCAATTATGAATAGTGGCCCTAATAATACGCTTGCGGGTGTTCTTTCTGCTAAAGATAAGCTAGCTTTGATTAATTTATATCCAAAGACGAGATATTACAATGTTGCTCAATCTGGTGTTTTTACAAAAAATGATTGCCCAGATGGTTACATTGGTCCTGATGTTACTTATGTGGTTATAGCAGGAAAACATCAATCCGTGATTTCACAAGCCGATGCGGATCAAAAAGCGGCTTCTGACTTATCTTCAAATGGACAACAATATGCTAATACATCAATAGCTTGTCATTTACGTGAGAGCCTTAGATATATTAACGGAACCCAGGAAGTTGGTATCCGAAAGTGTACTCTTTCGAAGCCAGCTTTATCTGCTAGTGGTTATTTTGATAATACCTATCACTATCAATGGAGTGACGGAAGCATAAGCATAAATTATTATGAAACAGTTCTTTATCAATGTGCAGCAGAAATTGAACCATAGCTTAATTATCACTGAGATAATAAGTACAAAATCTACAAATAGATAATAAATTTAAGATTAGTTATTGCTGAATTAAATAGTCGAGCCTTAAAAAGGCATTAAAAAAAAGCGAGCAGTAAACCTTAGTTTTTCTGCTCGCTTTTTAACCTTTAATTCTAAAGGACTTTTTTAGTGCCCTCGATTAGATCTTCCGGCTTTTCTTTTATAAGATAGCACTACTATTTATCCCACCATAATGGAACCTGCATGGCCTCTTTTGGATTTAAAGGAATATCTGAAGGGATATTCGCTGCATTATATGAACGTTCCGATGAAGGATATGGCATTCTTAATGGAACAATATTAATAACAGCAGGATTTTTCAATGCCACACCGGGATATGTTTCATTATTAATTGGCAACACCGGATAGCCTGTTCTTCTAAAATCATTATATGCTTCAAACTGTAAAAAGTTAGCAATATATTTTTGAGTCATAATTTTTCTGTACGCTTCAGTAGAACTTGTAGCAAGTGTAATAACATGTTCAGGAAGAACAAGGTACGCGGTAGTTGCAGGCTCAACTGTCCCAAGATTTGGATCCGTTACAATACCATAAAAGTTCATTGACGCAGCAACAGCCTTATCATATTGAGTAATTACTGTAGTATTAACAACTTTATTTGCCTTAAGAAATTCAGCTTCCGCCCTTATAAAAAGTACCTCTGAATAAAGCACTAAATTCAATGCCGCGCCTTTTGCACTATAAAATTTACCAATAGGTGAATAGTTTGCCAACGTTGCTGGTGCATAATTATTAACGCCAACATATTTCCCTGCATTAACACCAGTCGCAACGGCATCTGCCTGAAAAGCCAAGCGGGGGTCTTTTGACCCTGGCACTAATGGGTCTCCATTCATAAAGTTAACATAAAATTGTGAAGGTCTTGGGGTCGTACTCCATTTACCATCAACAGCATATTGGTACCAAGGGTTTTCACTTCCTGTTTGAGCCACATACTGAAAAACTGGAGCCTCCGCCGCAGTTATAGAACCCGCATCTAAAGCCGCAAGCGCCAAGGTGGCTTGAGTACTAGCAGAATAACCTGGAGCATTTGATAACCTTAAATAAAATCTAGCTTTCAGGGTATTGGCCAAATGAATCCATTTGGTCATCTTTCCGCCATAAATAAAGTCTTCAATTCCAGGCTGCACTCCCGTACCTTTTCCTGCTTCAACAATAGCCTGATCCAAAAGAAGCTGAATTTGCTTATAGATATCTTCCTGAGAATCATATTTTGGCTTCGTTAAACCCGTTTGCCCTTTAAATGCTTCCGAATACGGAATTGAACCATAGCACTCAGTCAAATAAGACAAGTTCCAGGCAATAATAATTTTGGCAATCGCACTGTAAGATGGATTACCATTTTTGTTAGATTTATCTACCAATTCAACAGCCGTCCCCATAATAGCGGTATAAGAAGAATATCTCCAGAAATTGTCCACATCATTTGCAGTCTGCTGGTAATTACCTTCATGTGGCCCATCCGTAGCATATGCAAGGTGTTTTGTCCAAAAGCTAGAAACCCTAACCGGAAAACCGCCTGTTACTTCATAAGAGAAAGTACTTAAAATTGAGGGCAACATTAACTGTTCCGTTACCTGTGAAGGATTATTAGGATCCTGGTTAATATCAAGGTATTTTTTGCAACTGTACAATGCTGTCAGTAACAGAAATACCAGAGGGAATACAATATATTTTATTTTCATGATCGATTTCTTTAAAATTTAACATTAAGGCCAAAAGTTACTCCTTTTGTTCCTGGGGTAACAGCATGATAGAATCCTTGAGCATTACCATTACCTAATAAACTTCCTTCAGGATCACCAAAACTAAAATCAGATTTGATCCATAAGTTACGTCCTGTTACAGAAAAACCTACCGACTCAAAAGGGGTTTTAGCAAGAAGTTTATTGGGAAGGTTATAACTCAGCGTAACTTCTCTAAGCTTCACAAATCCTCCTTTTTCCACTAAATTCTCGTCTGAAGTTGTATAGTATTGTTGGAAATAGGCCTGATCCTGTAATACTTTTGTAGTATTTACAGCTCCGTCAGATTCTCTAACACCTTCCCAAAGTTTCATTGTATTTCTTTGTTCAGTAACCTTCGCTGTTCCGTAAAATGTTGTGTAGAAAAGGTCAAAATTTAAGATATCTCCGCCGTGCCTAACATCGAATAATGCGGATAAAGAAAGGCCTTTATATGTAAAGGTATTTCTAAAACCACCCGTCCATTTAGGTGTAACATTACCAATTGGCCCAAGGTCATCAGCAACAATAGGATAACCATCATCATCAATTAACAATTGCCCCCCAGCATTTCTCGCATACCTAGTTCCCCAAATTACACCGTAACCGTAGTCTTTATCCGCTCTGATCTGTGGGCTTTCAAAACCTGCAAGAAAAATGTTATCCACACCTTCGGCAATAGATTCAAGTTTATATTTATTTTGCGCAAAATTTATTGCGATATCCCAGTTAAAATCCTGCGTTTGTATAGGTGTAGCTGTCACAGTAAGCTCTATCCCTCTATTCCTTATTTTACCCGCATTAATTACACGGTCAACATAACCACTTGCACCTGAAATTTCCTGAGGCAAAATTTGATTTTTACTTACCTTATTATAATAAGCTCCATCTATCCCTAATCTGTTTTTAAAGAATTTCAAGTCCAGACCAATTTCTTTCTCTGTTACAATTTCCGGCTTCAGCCCCTGATTAAAGAACCTCGCGTTCTTTTCAAAACCATTTACCCCACCAAAAGGAAAAATTATATTCCCTCTTTGTCCATCACTAGGATTTGCGCGTAAATATGTTTGATATAAAGAATAAGGATCCGCATCATTACCTGATTGCGCAAATGACAATCTCAACTTTCCGTAAGAAAAATACGGATTATTGTTAAGTCCCATTACGTCTGTAAAAACAAAACCAGCTGAAACAGATGGATAAAAGAATGAATTATCATCCACCGGTAAAGTAGACGACCAGTCATTTCTTGCTGTTGCATTTAAGTATAAGAAGCTTTTATATTCAAAAGTTGCTGAAGCATAAAGACCTATAATCCTTCTTTTCTCATCTTGTTGTAAAGCTTCTGTAGTCGATGCACCATTAATGTCATAATATCCAGGAATGATATCTGAACCTCTTACAGTTCTCCTTGTATATTTTCTTTGATTGATGTTGTTACCGATCAATCCTGAAATATTCATGTCAGCGTTAATTTTATAATTTGCAGACAAAATCAAATCGTTGTTAATTTGCATTTGCTTAATCAAAGCATCATACATTCTACCTCTAGGCACACTGATTGTCCCAACGTTAACGTGTTCTGCTTGTTGATCGGTATAAGTATCCAAACCTACCCTGTTAGTTAATTTTAACCACGGTAAAATGTCTAATGCAGATTCGTTTGAAACAATAAAACGATCTACAGTACTAGGCATTGCGATATTATTAATCAACCAATAGGGGTTGTTAAATCCGGCTGCGTTAGTCCAGGCCCTGTTTCCGTGCGCATCGTACTCTCCCTTAATATCAAAATTGATGGGCGCAAAGTTCAAGGAATACAGGTACGAACGTTTCGAGTTTCCTTCCGGCATTCTTTGATTTTGAGAGTTGGTATAATTTATTGAACTACTTGATTTGAAATTCTTACCTAACTGGGACGTAAAATTTCCGCTTAAGCTATTTCTTTTAAAAGTATTTTTATCAACAATACCCTGTTGATCAAGGTTTGAATAAGTAAGGATATAAGTAGAAATATCTCCACCTCCACTAATCGATACAGAGTTATTCCAGACTCTACCAGTTCTGTAAAAATCTTTTCTCGGATCTCTGATCACCGGCATTCCAACAGCATTGATAACCGCCTGGCTTACGCTATCTTTATGCGGTCCCCAGCTTTGAGAAATTTGAGGTGCTCCACCATCTTCTGCATATCCGCCCTGTCCTGGAGGCAGACCATTCTTATATAAACCACCTGTTCCCAGCAAATAAGAGCTTTGATATCCCTTAGTATAGGCATTATCTAAGGCTAAACTTGAAGAAAATGAAACCCTTGGATATTTTCGGTTAGCATCATTTTTACCTCTTTTAGTCGTGATCATAATCACCCCCATTGCACCTCTTGAACCATATAATGCGGACGCCGCAGCTCCTTTTAATACGGTCATAGTTTCAATCGTATTTGGATCCAGGTCAATTCCCCTGTTTGCACCACTACCATTAAACAAAGCACTTTCATCGTTCTCAGTAATCCCTCTATTAGTAGAGTTATCCATAGGAATACCATCAATTACAAACAAAGGCTGGTTGTCGCCAATTAAAGAGGTTGTACCGCGTATGGTAATCCTTGAAGAAGAACCTGCCTGACCACCTGAATTATTGATCTGAACGCCTGCCACCTTACCAGCTAATGCATTTACCACGTTTGCTTCTCTTGAATTTAAAATATCTTGGGCTTTAACCGCTTGAGCAGAATAACCAAGCGTTCTTTTATCCTTAGAAACACCAAGCGCAGTTACCACAACTTCGCCCAATTGCTGTGCATCTGTTACTAGAGCAGCATTTACCACATTTGAAGAGCCAAGAGCAATTTTTTGGATGACATAGCCTATCGAAGAAAATTCAATTGAAGCTGACCCCGATGCAACTTTAAGGGCATATTTACCATTTGCATCTGTTGATGTACCGGTTGAGGTACCAACGATTTTTACAGAAACTCCCGGGATTGGTAGCCCGTCGTCCTTTCCTGTAACTGTACCAGTAATTGTTCTGTCTTGTGCCATAGCAGCTCCCGCTACAAACATCAAAATGAACAAACTTTGTAAAAGTTTTTTCATAAGAAATTAAAATTTAGGTTAGTTAATAATAGTCAAATATACCAAATATGATATGCACGCATAGCTTCCCCGGAACACCTCACCTATTTATGACACTTCAGTGACACGATACAACAACAACAATAGTAGATAAAAAGTTTTAATTAAGAATATTATATTTACAACAACAGTAAAAACAAAATATTATTCCAAAAAGAAGAACACGCACTCTAAGTAACAAAACTTTTAACAGTTTTTAACAACTGCTATAAATTTTTTTAATTATAGATATAAGCTTTTAACTTAACTCCAGTAAAACCCTAGATTTTACCTATTTAAAGGCGGAAAGGTTTCAGTTCACTAAAAAAACAGAATTTGCGAACATAAGTTTGCCATTTTCCCAAAAAGAACGGAAAAGTACACTTGCACCGAGGTATATTACCATTCCTTTGCCTACTGGCTGAACTCCAAAAAGCATACCTCCTCCTAATTTTTTAAGCACACCTTCGCCAGCTACCCCAGCAACATAACTACCTGGTTTTAGCACCCCCGTATTCCAGCCGGATTTAAGAAATTCATACAGCTTATCATCTGTTTTTAAAGCATAGTAATAATTACCAAGTCCTGCGGAGATCGGGTGACTTTGATCAAGGTCAACTTTAAAAATTGCTCCGGGTATCGCATTAGATAAATTGACCTGTCTACGGCTTAAGTATTTAGGAACATCATTAACTGAAATATCATCTTTAAAATACTCCTTCTTTTGAATATCGAATGGCTTTTTGCCAATTGCACTCAATATCGCATCTTCCAGCAAAATTAGTTTACCCCCAATCTTTATCCAGTCCTGCACTTTTTCATTAACACCATCACCATAAGTACCGTCGGGTAAAATCAACGTATTTATCTTATTGATATCCAGCACACCAATATCATCTAATCCAATTACAGTTACCGGATAATCCAGCTCCTGTTCAAAAAAGTGCCATACTTCGCCCATACTTTGGGCAGAACTCTCCCGACCAGCAACGATCGCTACTTTCGGGATATTTAATACCGGATAAACAGATGAACCAAAGTCTTTTCCTTTATCCACAAAGCCACCCATAACAGGATACAACAAGACCTTACATTCTTTTTGAACCTCCAACATCTTTGCTGGCAGATCTTTCACCAGACGTTCATTTTCAACCCTATAAATCAATAGTGACCCTATCGGATACGATATACCCCCAACTGTAAAACCCTCTTCTGCCATCCTCACTTTCAAGCCTGTTTTCTGCAATCTGATAAGCACCTTTGTATCATCCAATGAGCTCCATGGCAAAAGCCAGGCATAAGGTTTTTGCGATGCCGGTGCTGTAATTTTAGGTTCTTCAAGAGTAGGGTACAATCCTCTTATTGATTCTTTAGTAGCATAGGCACTTAAACCATAAGCATATGGTAATGCCCAGGCTGTTATATCATAAGTATTAGAATCCTTTACAGCTGTTTGTGGCTCAAACAGCACATTAGCCAATACCGCAGCAGGCTGTTCCAGGTTTACAATTAAATCATTCCGTTCTATTTTAAAGTTGCCGGTCTTGCCTGTCTCATAATTGTAACCAATCCCTGATTTATCTCCTCCATAAGCAAAAGCAACCCCATTACGTTTTAACAACTGGGCAAGACGTCTTATTTTACCCAAATTCTGCCCTTTAACCACATAGCTCTTAAATAATCCGGGCGGCGTTATCATCCCATTTTCAAAATACTTTCTAAACTCATCAACCAGTTTATCCGCATGCTTTGAAACGGCTTCTAATGTGGCCAATCCTGCGATATAGTGATGATCTATCCGATCTTTCAATGTTAGCGTATCACCATCAAGTGTAATTACAGCCAAACCCGCACCAATTCCGCCCTGTTCATACGTCATCCCTACCGATCCATTATACAATGGATAAGTATCACCATAAGAAGGGTACAACAAATCAAATTGCTCCTTAGTAAAATACTTCCAGCCCTTCTGATCAAAGTATTTTGCATTGTTTTTGCCAACAATAACCTGGAATGCGCGCTGCCAACTTGTAATATCCTGATGAATGGGCTCTGCAGCAGGCGCAAAATAATAGGGTTCATTGTAATTTTGCTCATGAAAATCTACATGAACTTCAGGCATCCATTCACGGTACAAAACCAATCGTTGTTGGGTTTCAACTTGCGACTGCCAGGCCCAATCCCGGTTCAAGTCAAAATAATAATGATTGGACCTGCCTGCAGGCCAGGGCTCGATATGCTCCCTCGCCATTGGGCTCGGGTTTGCCTTTATACCCACCACACTATTAAAATAACTTACATAGCGCTCCCTGCCATCAGGATTTAAGCAGGGGTCGATAATAACAACTGTATTTCTTAACCAGTCCTGAATACCCGATGTTTTCGCCTCAACAAGCGCATACATTGTTTGTAAAGCCGCCTCTGTTGAGCTCGCTTCATTGCCATGAACATTATAACTTAACCATAAAATGGCTGGCAGCTTAATCCCTTTTCCCTGTATTTTTTCAGCTTTACTTAACGCCTGATTATTCTTTTTAATCAGGTCCAGCTTATCCATATTGTCCTTTGAGGAGACAATACCCACCATTAATTCACGACCTTCATAGCTCTTGCCATAACTTACAACCTTAACATTTTTATCGCCTTTTGCGAGGTACCTGAAATAATCAAGCGCCTTTGTATGTGATGTAAATTTAGTCCCCAGTGGATATCCCAAAAACTCATCAGGCGATTTTATCTGCGCCTTTACAGCAGTCCAACCCAATAATAAAAACAGAAATGGAAGCCGAAAGTATTTCATAGTGAGGAATTAATATACCTAAAGTACTAAAGAATATTTTTTGTTTCCTGTTCATCTGTTTATTTTATTGTTTTTCAGTTGTCAGATGAGGCCTTTGGTTGTAATTTTACAAATCATTAATTAGATTCACATATGTTCAGCATCCAATCCCTGTATCAGCACTACCTTAAACACCCAATCATAAATACAGACACCAGGAACATTGCCAATGGCTGCCTGTTTTTTGCCCTTAAGGGTGAAAAATTCGATGCGAACACTTTTGCTGCACAAGCTTTAAGTGAAGGGGCAGCTTATGCAATCATTGATAATGAAGCTTACCGAACCGACGACCGCTGCATCATGGTTCCCGATGTTTTAACAGCCTTGCAGGATTTGGCCAGGCACCATCGCAATCAGTTGAATATTCCGGTTATTGGCCTAACGGGAAGCAATGGAAAAACAACAACGAAGGAACTTATCAATGCCGTTCTATCACAGAAATATAAAACATTTGCCACTAAAGGCAATTTAAACAATCATATTGGCGTCCCGCTATCTATTCTTTCCCTTAACCCAAACACGGAACTGGCGGTTATAGAGATGGGGGCAAACCATCAAAAGGAAATCGAATTCCTTTGCGAAATCGCACAACCTACCCATGGGTTGATCACCAATATCGGCATGGCGCACCTGGATGGATTTGGAGGCTTTGAAGGTGTTAAAAAGGGGAAAGCAGAGCTATTTGCCTATCTTAAAAAACACGAAGGGTTCACATTTGTGAATAGAAATAATCCTTATTTAATGGAGATGAGCGAAAAGGCAGGTTTAAACAAGGTGATCTATTACGGAACAGGGACCAGCGGTACCGTATCGGGCAAACTCCTTAAATCAGATCCATTTATTGAACTATCATGGAACAGTAGTGCAGGTACATTTCAAACTGAAGTGCATTTAACAGGCACTTATAACTTCGAAAACATACTTGCGGCAGTTTGCATCGGACAGTTCTTTGAAGTATCGCCAGAAGCGATAAATTCCGGTTTATCGGGCTATCAGCCCAACAACAACCGCTCACAGATTACCAAAACAGCAACAAATACTGTCATCTGCGATTTCTACAATGCCAATCCAAGTAGTATGGCTGCTGCACTTACAAATATTGAACTATTGAGCAGTGATAATAAGACTATTATTATCGGCGATATGTTTGAATTGGGAGAAGAATCGGCAGCGCAGCATCAACTGATTATTGAACAGGCAGAGAAACTACAAGTCAACACCCTTATTTTCATTGGGAAATACTTTTATGAAGCCAAACAAATGCATAAAGGGCATTTCTTTAGCACGCCGGCCGAAGCGCATGCCTTTTTAAGCAAACATCCGATAAGTAATAGCCTGGTTTTATTAAAAGGATCGCGGGGAATGGCCCTGGAGCAGTTACTGCCCCTACTGTAGCCTAATTCGCTATCGCTACTTTAATGCCTACATCACTTACTTCGGTAAGTGGATTGTCGCGCATATTTTGTTCAAGTTCCAGCTCGTATTTGCCCGGTGCCGGGAATTTAAAATTTGTAAGCAAGGGAAAAGCATAGGTATATAAGTTTCCTGACCCTGATCCGTTCCATTGCCCATCTGGCTGCGCCAGTTTAAACTCAAAACGCCTGTTCCGTTTTTTTTTGGCCGTCTTCACATTCAACAGCACAAAAATATTGGCGTACCGGTAATCAGAAGTATGCCGCAGTTTAAAGTAAATATTATACGCCTTATTACTGTCTTTAATATCCACTGTGGCCTTAACCTTATCTGCATAGCTCCAGTTTCGGGAAGGCATTGTGTGATTTACATCAGCAATATTATTGGTATCGCAACCGCTTAATAACAAAGCAAAAACGGTTGCGAACAAAATCAGACTTTTGCAATTATTCATTTTTAGGTTTATCCGCTGGCTTTTTTCTACGATTATTCCTGTTCCTGTTATTTCTGTTTCCCGCTGGTTTCTCTACATTCGGCTGATCGGTTCCGGCCGGATCCTTTGGCTGACCTTGCGCTTTGGGTTGTCCTTGTCCACCAGCATTATCCTGTTTATTTACCTTAGGCTTATTTTTAGCTTGCTGAGGTGGTTTAGGCCCTCTGTCTGTACGTTCAGGACGCTCCACTTTTTCTGTTTGCTCCGCTCTATCGGCTCTCTCAGGTCGGTCAGTTCTTTCAGGCTTAGCAGCTCCCGCATTTGTTTTATTACGGTTCTGATTATTGTTCCTATTGTTGTTATTCCTGTTTCCTTTATTTCTGGGCTTATCATCTAAACGGGTTAAACTATCCTGTCCAACAACATTTTCATAATCAGGAATCTTATCAATTATAGTAGTAGAAACCAGTTCAACAGCTTCTTCTTTAAGGTTAACAGGCTTCTGACCCTTTTTATTCATTGCCATGATCTCTTTCACACGGTCAACTTTCAAAGGAATCCAGTCTTCGGTATTCGGATAGGCGAACCACATTAGCTTTTTAAAGATGTCTGTTTTCTGATGTCTTGCTATTCCTATTTCGGTTTGCAAGCTTTCTATACGATCCGGAATATCTTTCAAAGCATCCAGATAAGTATCCAGCTCATAATTTAAACAACATTTCAACTTACCACATTGTCCGGCAAGCTTTAGTGTATTTAAAGACAAGTTCTGGTACCTCGCAGCAGCAGTTGATACTGTTTTAAAGTTTGTTAACCAGGTTGAGCAGCACAGTTCTCTTCCACACGAGCCAATTCCTCCCAATCTTCCAGCTTCCTGACGCATACCGATCTGCCTCATTTCGATCCTGATGCGGAAAGTTTCGGCCATCTTTTTAATCAGCTCCCTAAAATCTACCCTGCCTTCAGCAGTATAGAAAAAGGTTGCCTTTGTCTTATCGCCCTGGTAATCCACGTCGCTGATTTTCATAGACAAGCGCAGATCTAAGGCTAGCGTACGGGCTTTATGCATGGTTTCCCACTCCATAGATTTCGCTACTTTCCACTTCTCTACATCCGCCTCTGTGGCCTTTCTGTAAATTTTTCGGGTAACCTGGTCAATAGCAGTCTTTCGGCGTTTCATTTGCATTCTTACCAGTTCGCCGGTAAGTGAAACGTGACCGATATCGTAACCACCTGTAGGTCCTTCAACTGCTACCAGTTCGCCGATTTCAAGATAAATGTTATCATTATTTACAAAGAACTCTTTCCTTGCACCTTTAAATTTAACTTCTATTACCTGAAAAGGCTTATAATTTGAGGGCATGTCCAGATTTGACAGCCAATCGTAAACTTCCATTTTTCCGCATCCGCCAGTAAGGCAAGAGCCATTACTTTTACAGCCTGCGGGGGCGCAACCGCCACCTGTAGAACAACTTCCACATCCCATAGTTAATTGTATATATATTGAGTCCCTTTCGGGAACGTTTTAAACTTAATTATTTTTACCAATTGTAAAGATACATCTAAAAACAGAATTTTAGGGTTAGCATTTCGTTCAATGTGATAATGCGCCTTTTCAAGTTCCGCAATAATGGCATCCGCCATGTTCAGATCCAATACGTGCGTTGATAATTTTTTTGCTGTTTCCAATGCCCTTGCAGGCAATTTCACCAATTCGTCAGCCCCGCTAAGCAGTAAACTGCACTCACGTAAAAAGCTGATCCCATATTTTAAAAAGTTCTTCTGATTTTCTCGTCCCCAACCTGCAATTTGCTCTACAAAAGCAGTCAAATCCAATACCCGGTTACCATAGCCCATTCGCAACCACTCTGCAAACTTATCCGCATTCTCATTGTGCGTGTTGGCCACCAATGATTTCGCTTCTATCAGATTGCCATCTGCTAGAAAACTATATTCAGTAGCCTGATTTTCAGACAAGCCATGACCTTCCATCAAAAAACTTTCAACCGTTGCATGAGAAAGCTTAGGGATTTTAACAATCTGGGTACGCGATAGCAGTGTAGAAAGAATCCGCTCCTGGTTATTGGCGACTAGGATGAATAATGTATTTTGAGGTGGTTCTTCAATAATTTTCAGCAGAGAGTTCCCTTCTTTATCCAAGTACTCAGGCAACCACATAATTAGTACCTTAGTTTCCGCCTCAAAAGCTTTATAACTTAGCTTCTTAATGATGTCGTGACACTCGGCAATATTAATATTTGCCTGTTTATTTTCCGCACTTAATTTAGACCGCCAGATGTCCATATCAAAATAAGCATCTGCCAACAGCATGCTTCTCCACTCTTCCAACACATCAACCGCTGTTTTTACGTCTTTCGAAGCAAAGAACGGGTAAGAAAAATGCAAATCAGGATGAATATACCTTTCGTATTTCCGGCAGGAAGAACATATACCGCAGCTGTCATCTGCCTGTTTATCTAAACAGTTGATATACTGCGCATACGCGATAGCCAATGGCAAAGCCCCACTGCCATCACACGACAGAAATAACTGGGCATGACTAATCCTGTTCTCTGCAACTGTTTGTAGCAATTGCTGCTTTATACTTTCCTGACCGATGATCTCTTTAAATTGCATTTGGTGCAAAATAACAAAATTTTAAGACTTGCATACCGCTGTGCCCTAAAGTTGACAAAAGTCCCTTTTTAAATTCTTTTACCAACGTAACACAGGAACTACATAGACTTGTGCTAATGGCATGCTTAAATACTACAATAAAAATTAAGCGTTTTGTATAATTTATTATTATATTTGTATGATTATAAAATTTAGCAACCTATACCTGGAAGCATTGGCCCAGGATGATGCAAAAGGCAAACCAAAACACTAAAAGTTTATGGAGTTTAAATGGCCTGGGCTTTGAAATGTTAAAAGGAGACAGAAGGGGGCAAAGTGCTGTAAGAGTAGATTATCATTACAGGTTAATCTTTAAAATAGAGCATGATGTATTAAATATTAGAGAAATATTAATCATTGACGAATTAACAAACCATTATCAATAAAATCATGGGGAAAATTATAGACAAAAAGGGTGAGCAAATCAATCTGAATATCTTATTACATCCCGGCGAAGTGCTTGCAGATGAGCTGGAGGCAAGAAAAATTACCAAAGGTGCTTTCGCCATAAAAGCAGGTATGTACCCGTCGCAACTAACAGACATATTAAAAGGCCGAAGAAATATTACCGCATATATTGCATTAAAGCTCGAGATGGAATTACAAACACCCGCAGAGTTCTGGTTAGGCCTGCAAATGGATTACGATTTGCAGATCGAAAGGAACAAATTGAAGCAAACTGCCTGACGGGCATTGCCAAAATGTTATCTTTGCCCTCATGCCACGCATTATCGCCTTTGATTATGGGACCAAACGTATCGGAATAGCCGTTACCGATCCGCTGCAAATTATTGCTACCGGACTGGACACCATACATCCTAAAGATATCATGGAATACCTGAAAAAATACCTGCTTGCAGAACAAGTGGAAGGTTTTGTTTTCGGCGATCCGAAGCAAATGGATGGTACGCCTTCTGATTCTGCCCAACATGTTAAGGGATTTGCCAAAACATTAAAAAGAACTTTCCCAGATATCCCCCAGTATTGGATTGATGAACGCTTTACCTCGAAGTTAGCCCATCAAACCATTATGCAAAGCGGATTAAAAAAGCAGGACCGAAGGGACAAAGAACGGGTTGATACTATATCCGCCACCATCATTCTGCAATATTTTATGCAAGAACACCGTTTATGAGAACGTTGAGAGCGTCGAGAGCATTAACGCACACTAGAATATGAGTTTAATTAATGATGACATGCAGCAACTTTTGCTCAACTACTGTGAGCCAGAAAACACCTTGCTGCAAAAGATAGACCGGGAAACCAATCTTAAGGTATTGATGCCAAGAATGCTTTCCGGGCATTACCAGGGCCGTGTTTTAAGTATGCTAAGCAAAATGGCCAGCCCTTCAAGAATTTTGGAAATCGGTACTTTTACCGGCTATGCCACCCTTTGTCTCGCTGAGGGTTTAACAGAAAAAGGAATCATTTATACGCTGGATATTAATGAAGAACTAGAGGAAATGGTTCGCAGCAACTTTGCGGAATCAGCATATAGCCACAAAATAAAATACATTCTTGGCGATGCCAATGAAACCCTTAATGCCTTAAATGAAACCTTCGATCTGGTCTTTATTGATGCGGATAAAAAAAACAACGGTACTTATTATGACATGGTCTTTGACCGTGTAAGGCCCGGCGGACTGATCATTGTGGATAATGTATTGTGGAGTGGAAAAGTACTGAACGCTAACCCGGACAAGGACACTAAAAATATCACTACATTTAACGATAAAATTTTGGCAGACAGCCGTGTAGAAAAGCTCATCCTTCCCGTTAGGGACGGGTTATTTGTCATCAGAAAAAAATAACTATGATTAAAACAGCATTGTATATTTCGCTGCTCCTTGCCTGCTTCAGTTTTAGCACGAAGGCACAAACAACCGAAGATTATATCAATGCTTATGCGGAACATGCCCAGGTACTGATGCGTGAATATAAGGTGCCGGCAAGTATCATTCTTGCTGTGGCTATTCATGAATCAGCGGCCGGAACCAGCAAAATTGCCAGGTACCTGAACAATCATTTTGGCATCAAAGGGGCCAACAGCAATACCGAGATCCGTTCTTCCTACAAGGATTATCCTACAGTAGCCGAATCTTATGATCATTTCCTGGATTTCTTACAAAGCAGGGCTTCTTTTAGCAATCTGTTTGATAAATATGATCAATATGATTATAAAAACTGGGCCAGGGGAATACAACGGGGAGGCTATGCGAGAAGCAGGTCCTGGGCATCACAAGTTGTTGGCATCATTAAAAAGAACAATCTTTATCAATATGATGAGCGTCCGGATGATTATATCGAGCCCACCGCACCCGAACCTGTAAAGTCAAAAAGAAAAAGCACTTCCACTAAAACGTATACCGTTAAACGTGGCGACAACCTGCACAATATCGCAAAAGCACGCCGTACTACTGCAACGGCGATTATGAAAAAGAACGGATTAAAGAGCCCCGCAATTAAACCCGGACAAAAACTTAAATTATAATGAACAACAGAATATTAGCTCTAACATTACTGATAGCTGTATTTTTTTCGGCCTGTAAATCCAGAAAATATAGCCGGAACAATAAACAGATTGAAAAAGCGGCCAACAAAGCAAATCCTGATGCCAAATCATATACTACAATAAATTACATTGAAGCCTTTAAAGCCGTTGCCATTGAAGAAATGAACAAATATGGTATCCCGGCCAGTATAACACTGGCGCAGGGCATTCTTGAATCGGGGAGTGGAAACAGCAGCCTCGCAAAGTATGCAAACAACCATTTTGGTATTAAATGTACTTCAGACTGGAAGGGCAAGGGATACTATAAAGACGATGATAAGGCCGATGACTGCTTTAGAGTGTACAAGGATGCCAGGGAATCTTACAAAGACCACTCGGAATTTTTAAAGAGAAAGCGCTATAGCTTCTTGTTCGAATTAGACAAGAATGATTATAAGAATTGGGCCAGAGGATTAAAACAGGCAGGTTATGCCACCAATCCCAAATATCCCGACATGCTGATCAGCGTGATAGACCGCTACCAGCTTTATCAATACGACCAGTCTGAATCAGAAAAAGATAAAATTAAGCGTGAAGACAAGGTGTTTTCAGAGATTAACGCCAACATCCCGAACGAGAAGAAAAAATTTACCCCGGTAGAAACACCCCCTTCAAACCAGATCGTTAAAACACCCGATACGTTAAGAATATCAGCCCCTATTGTAACAGACAGCACCACGCAAAACAATACTACCCCTATCTTTAAACCAAGCACTTACACGGTTAAACAAGGTGACACCCTTTATAACATTTCTAAACGGTTTAACATCACGGTAGATGATTTAAAATCTTTAAACAACATTAGTGACACCGGAATAAAAATTGGGCAAAAACTAGTCTTAGTTAAATAATGTTAATATTATTACACGGATAACGTTATCTTGTAATTTTGTATCTAAATGAAGTTTTATACCCTTGTACTCCTTTTCTATTGCTTAACCTTTAAGGCTTTTGCGCAGCAACCTACTGTTCGTGGCTTCGTGGTAGATAAGGATTCCAAGCTTCGCCTGGCAAAAGTATACATCTACAATTCTGCTAATGATGAAGGTATTTACAATACCCCAAAGGGAGAGTTTGCCATCAAAGCCAAACCAGGAGACACACTATTCGCAGTCTTACAAGGATATGCACTGGATACCGTTGTCATAAACAATCAGAACGCGATTTATTTTCAATTAAAATCATTGGGCATCGCTCTCCGGGAAGTAGCCATTATCGGCGATAAATTTACGCCTATGGAACGTCATGAGAAAACGTTGAAAGAGTATAAATATGCGCTCGACAAGGGTAAAGCTAAAGATTTACTGAACCTGGGGCTTGGTGGCGCCGGACTGGGCATCGATGCCATCTATAACTTATTGAGCCGACAGGGTAAAAATGCCCGGCATTTACAGAAAATATTGGAAAGGGATTACCGGGAGGCAATTATTGACTACAGGTTTAAACCGGACTATGTAAAACGGGTACTACAAATCGGTGATTATGAAGCGGAGGACTTTATGCAGCAGTACCGCCCTTCCTATGATTTTGTACTTAGTGCTTCTGACTATGCCTTTGTGGTATACCTGCGAAATAATTATGCGAACTATAAGCGCAATCCTAAAGCATTTAAATTACCTGCACTACCAAAAATAAACATTGAAAAGTTTTGAAAGCCTTCTTTTTAGTCGTTTCAAAAATACCGGCCAATGCAATGGCCCTTTACCCCTTCATTCTTTTAAAGGATAAATATCAAAAGAATGATAAAATATTAGTAAATCATGAGCGCATTCATTTAAGGCAGCAAATTGAATTACTCATTCTACCCTTCTACCTATTTTACTTCTTAAATTACCTAATCAATTTGATCCGGTATAAGAACCATTATCGGGCATACCTTAACATCGTATTTGAAAGGGAAGCTTATGCTTGCGACCAGAATCTTAAATATTTAGAAACCAGGAAGCTTTTCTCCTGGATAAATCACTTCTGAACCCACTATTTTAATTGCACTTATCCAATTAGTTTACTATTAAACTTTTAATACGTCACTTTTTTGCTTTTCTTTGTAATAATGAAGAGTTTTTATGCCTACTTACTATTAGTTTTTAGCGGTACTACCAGCCTGTATGCTCAAGAGATCGATACCATTCCGATTAATACTAAAGGTCTCGACATTAAACTAAAACGCAGTCCGCTGCCATCAAGAACGGGGACAATCCCCTTTAAGCCTGTAGAAATTGCTCCTATAGTGGTAGATGCACGGGTAAATTACTGGAAAACCAGAACTTCAGTAGGCATTAATGTGAACCAGGCTACTTTCTCCAATAACTGGAAAGGTGGTGGTGTAAACTCGCTTGCCGTAGGTGGTATCGTAAACTACAAAGCAGAATATAGCAAAGAAAGTTATAGTTATGTAAGTGAGCTGATCCTGGAATATGGGAAGGTTAAAAATAAGGATCAATTGCAAAAGAAAACCCGTGATAGGATTTTCTGGGATAACAAAGCGGCTTTACAATTGTCTAAAAATTGGTATTTCTTCGGTTCCATCAACTTTGAATCGCAGTTTGACCAAGGCTTTTCTTATAGTAAAAATGCCGATGGCAACGAATTTCCGAATCTTATTTCCAAATTCATGGCACCCGGCTATCTTACTGAATCCTTCGGTTTTGAGTATAAGCCGAATAAATATTTTTCTACACGGATTGGTACGGGTAGTGCGCGACAAACGTTTGTGCTAGACACAGCGGTATACATCACAAAAGATCCTAATGATCCTGATAACCGTCTGAAAGATAAAAAAGCACCTACAAAATATGGGGTCGACTTTGGCAAGAAGTTTAAAAATGAGCTGGCTTTCCAGATTGTAAGTAATTTCGAAAAGGAAGTATTTACCAATACTGTACTTAAAGCAAGGTACCAAATGTTTATCCCTTACGATAGGGCGCTGGTAAACATCGATCATCGCCTCGATGTTTCTATCACCTCAAAATTGAACCGGTTAATGAATGTTTCCCTTACGGGGGTAGGTTTGTTTGACCGCGACAATGACACGAAGATACAAGGGAGCCAAACGCTTGCCCTGGGCGTCATGTTTGTCTTCCCACGCTAATACTTTTAATTAACCCCAAGGGTCTCTTTAAATTTATCTATTAATTTGTTTATGCTTCTTTTTGTCTGCAACTTCGTTCTGTTTTCTTGCGGTAGAAAGCGCTGCTATCCCATCAAAAACAAGCCTTGTTTCGCTCAAAATTCAGCTATAAACATTTTTACAACATAAATTTAAGCAGGCTCTCCCATTTCCTCCAAAATTAATACCTTTGAGGCTACAAAAAATTGAACACTAAGCATTAAAGAAAATGTTTGAAAATTTACAGGATAAGCTAGATCGTGCGTTTAAAGTTTTAAAAGGACAGGGAAGCATTACAGAGATCAACGTGGCCGAGACCATGAAAGAGATCCGTAAGGCTTTATTAGATGCCGACGTAAACTATAAAACAGCAAAAAGCTTTACCGATGAGGTAAAAGAAAGAGCTTTAGGCCTAAACGTACTTACGGCAGTTTCTCCAGGTCAGTTACTTACCAAAGTAATGAACGATGAGCTTACCGCCTTGATGGGTGGCGAAGTGACCGAGCTTGACCTGAAAACAAACCCGACCATTATATTAATAGCAGGTTTAAACGGTGCCGGTAAAACAACTTTTGCCGGAAAACTGGCGAATTACCTTAAAGGCAAGGGCAAGAAACCTTTGTTGGTGGCGGGTGACGTATACCGTCCGGCGGCTGTTGACCAGCTACAAATTTTGGGAGAACAGGTTGGCGTGCCTGTTTATGCAAATACAACATCTAAAGATCCGGTAGCGATTGCCCTTGAAGGTATTGCCGAAGGTAAAAAGAACAATAACAACGTGATCATCATTGATACTGCAGGTCGTTTATCGATCGATGAAAGTTTGATGAACGAGATCTCTGAAGTAAAAGCGCAAACAAAACCGCACGAAATTTTATTCGTAGTAGACGCCATGACCGGTCAGGATGCCGTTAATACCGCAAAAGTATTTAACGACAGACTTGATTTTACCGGGGTAGTCCTCACCAAGTTAGACGGTGATACACGTGGTGGTGCGGCGCTTTCTATTAAATCTGTAGTAAACAAGCCGATCAAATTTATCGGTACCGGCGAAAAGATGGAAGCCCTTGATGTGTTCTATCCTGAAAGGATGGCTTCACGTATTTTAGGGATGGGTGACGTAGTTTCCCTTGTTGAACGTGCACAAGAGCAATTTGATGAGAAAGAAGCGGCAGAACTTCAGAAAAAGATCCGTAAAAATAAATTCGACTTCAACGACTTTTACAACCAGATCCAGCAGATTAAAAAAATGGGTAACATGAAGGATCTGATGGGCATGATTCCTGGTGTTGGCAAAATGATGAAGAATGTTGACATTGAAGATGATGCTTTTAAAAATGTAGAGGCAATCATCCAGTCGATGACTAAATTTGAACGCGAAAATCCTGACAGCATACAACAAAGCAGACGCCTTCGTATCGCTAAAGGATCTGGTAATAAAATAGAAGAAGTAACCAAGCTGATTAAACAGTTTGAAGATATGCGTAAAGTAATGAAGCAATTCTCTAATCCTGCTACCGCAGCCAGGATGATGAAGAATATGCCTAAAATGCCACAACGCTAACAGCAATTACAACAACCTAACCGATCCCGAGCAGTAACAGGCCGGGATTTTTTTGTAAAAAAAATAAGTGGTCATTCTTTACCAACGTAATATCAAATCAGCATAGATTCACACTTGTGATTCCTAAGATTAATTTATGCTGATAAAAACATATGGCAGTGCCGTTTTTGGTGTAAACGCATTAACCATAACCATTGAAGTAAGTATAGGCGGCGGCAATAAATATCATATTGTTGGTTTGCCGGATAACACAATAAAAGAAAGCCTGAGAAGAATTGAAAGTGCTATACAATCTTCCGGACTTAAAATGCCCCGGCAGAAGATTGTGATTAACCTGGCACCTGCCGATATCCGTAAGGAGGGATCGGCCTACGACCTTCCCATCGCTATAGGGATTTTGGCTGCCTCTGGACAAATAGAAAGCTTAGACGCAGACAAATACTTTATCATGGGAGAATTGTCCTTAGACGGCGGCTTACAGCCCATAAAAGGAGCGCTGCCCATTGCTATACAGGCACGGGCGGCAGGATTTAAAGGTTTCATCCTTCCAAAGGACAATTCGAGGGAAGCAGCCATTGTAAATGAGCTGGAGGTATATGGCATGCATAATTTACTGGATGTTGTCGCATTTTTTAATGGCACGGAAAAGCCAGGGCCGGTATTGGTGAATACCAGAGATGAATTTTTTAATCATATAAGTCATTACGAACAAGACTTTTCTGATGTAAAAGGGCAGGAGAACATCAAAAGGGCATTAGAAATCGCCGCGGCCGGTGGCCATAACCTCATCCTGATCGGCCCTCCCGGCGCCGGAAAGACCATGCTGGCCAAGCGCCTGCCCACTATACTTCCCCCATTAAACCTACAGGAGGCGCTGGAGACGACAAAAATACACTCGGTAGCCGGAAAGCTGAATGCAGCAGAATCATTGATGACAGAGCGGCCTTACCGGAGTCCCCACCACACGATTTCTGATATGGCACTGGTCGGAGGCGGACTAAACCCCCAGCCTGGAGAAATATCACTGGCACACAATGGCGTACTGTTTTTAGATGAGTTACCGGAATTTAAGCGTAGCGTGCTTGAAGTTATGCGTCAACCACTGGAGGACCGCTGTGTCACCATTTCGCGGTCCCGCTTAAGTGTAGAATATCCTGCAAGCTTTATGCTCATTGCTTCTATGAACCCTTGTCCCTGTGGTTTTTTTAACCATCCAGAAAAGGAATGTACCTGTGGATCGGGTGTTGTTCAAAAATACCTCAGTAAGATCTCAGGACCATTACTAGACCGGATCGACTTACATGTAGAAGTAACCCCTGTAAATTTTAATGAGCTCACCTCAGCCCTTGAAACAGAAAAAAGTGCGGTGATCAGGGAAAGGGTAATTCATGCCCGTGCGATACAGGATGCACGGTTTAGTAACAATATCAACCTGCATTATAATGCTCAGATGAGTCCGAACATGGTGCGTAATATTTGTAAAATCGGCAGCGCAGGCCAAAGTTTAATTAAATCAGCAATGGAAAAACTGGGACTTTCAGCCAGGGCTTATGACCGCATTTTAAAAGTATCCAGAACCATTGCTGATCTGGCGAAAAGCGAAAAAATTGAATTAGAACACCTGGCAGAAGCGATACATTACCGCAGTCTCGACCGCGACAGCTGGTCTCGTTAATCTAACAAGTCTTCGTCTTCTTCCTCATCATTCTCCTCGCTCTCTTCTTCGGGTACGTAAGCTATAATAGCTTTACCTATCGCATTAATTTCTTCATTATGATCAAATAAAGGTAAAGCGGTCTCATCATCCAGTTTCAACCATTGCTCTTCTGTATCTTTTTGGATCTGAACGTATTCTTTCCCGTCTTTAAAAATAACGTAAGTATCGTTGCCTTCAGGAAATACGGCATAATCTGTTGTTCCTATCGTAATGTCAAATGGTTCCTGCATGGTGTTTTTACTATTAATGGTATTAAAAAAGGTTAGCGTAATGTTGAATAATTATAAAATTGGAGCCTCCCTGTTCCTGTAATCTCAATTGTTTTTGTTTCATCGGCACCCGATGAACTTTTTAAGTTCAGGGTAATGGTATTACTTCCTTTCTGCAAAGGAATCCTGGTATAACTGATGTTGGCGGGCAAAGACTGCCAGTTCCTGGTGTCCGCTTTCTCTGAAATCAAACTATACAACTGCATCCCAATCCCCAGACCTTCAAGCAAAGAATTGTTTTTCCCATCCTTCCCGTTTCCTTTAGCACTTTGCCGGAGTACATATTCCGCACTCTTTTTAACTGCCAAACGCGTCAGAACTTTCCCCATCTCTTTCAGAAAACGCTGGTCCAGGGTTTTAAACGCCAGTTCGTTAATGTCTTCAGCTTTTTCAAAAGATACCGTCTGTTGTCCGTTGCCTAAAGTCGCCGAGCTATAATAAGGTGCCCGTGCAATATATTTGGGATAAGTAGCCCTAAGACTTTCTACACCGTTCAAATTAAAATTGCTGTCACTGTATTCATGATAAAAAGGAATAATGATTGTTCCGCCTACATTGGTAAAAAACAGATCCCCACCACTGCCTTTAATCAGCGAGAAAAACAATTCCTCCTGCTGTTTAATCGGTGCCATTCCATTTTCCCAAAAGAAGATCAGCTCACCACCTTCGGGGGCAGGCGTACGTTTATATTTTATACCAAATAACTCTTCAAAACGATTCAACTCTGATCCAAAGCCATTTAAATCTGCCGTCCTTAAAACATCCTGTTTAAGCTCTTCTGGCATCTTTGTCCCATAATAAGTCTGGTCTTTGCTTTTCAAATAAACTTCAGCGGCGTTCCTATAGGCGATAAAAGCATTATTTACATCGCGGTCACGCTCGTAGATCAATCCTTGCAGCATCAACGAAAATGCGTCTTTTGAATAGCGGCTATCCTTATCATTAAACTTGTCGCCCTGTTGCTGGGATTGAAGGCTGATCCTTCTGGCCTCAACAATAGCATCCTCACTTCTATTCAAATACACATAGTTTAAGGCTTTATAATAATGGATCATAAACTTTTCAAAATCCTCCCCTTTATAACTTTGTGTCATCGGATTTACAAGCGTACCAACTACAGCATCCATTGCACCGCCAATGCCATTTTCTAACATTTGGTCGGCTTCATTAAAATACTGGTTGCTGGCCTCATAATCACCGGCAAGATGACTTGCCTTTCCTTTTTCCATTAGGAAAAGGAGTTTGTTCCTTGGCTTTTGTAACAGTTTGTTCTTATCCAGTTCCTTTATCGCTTCGGTATAATTACCCGCAGAAATCTGCTTATAATAAGACGCAATCATGTCATTGTAGCTGGAACAGCCAAAAAGAAAAAGCATCAGTCCTAAAAAGAATGATGCTCCAAGAATATTCCTGCGGATTTGTGTCATATAATATTTAGTCAGGATATTGCCGACTAATTTTTAACGTATTTAGCTATCTTCTTATCGCCAATCCATACCACTTCATTGGTCTGAATATTTGTAAGCTCTAAATTCACCTGGTAATAAACTACTTTTTTACGTTTATGGGAGTCTACAATAGAATTGATTGATCCCTGAAGGATATAATCCGCTCCGTTTTCCAATCCGAATTTTTTCATGGTAGATACTGTCGCATTATCTTGCTGATCTGCTTTCTCCGCACGTAACTCTTCCCTTTTTTTACCGCCTTGTACCAACCTTACACGTTCGCTTTTAATAAAAGACTGCTCTACATCCTTAACAAAGGTTTCCGCATCAATATGCTCATGACTTTTATTTTGTACAACACCAACTATTACAACCGGTCTTTTACCTTGTTTTTCTTCCAGGTGGCTCGATAGCCATTTGCCGCCTAAAATAGTTTGGGTCATCTCTTCCGCAACCAACCTGGAGTCTGTATTGTTCCAGTTGCCACTTACATCAATGGCCTGATCAGTACTTACCCTGGTAACCTGGCGAGAGCATGATGTAATTATCATTCCCGAAACGGCAATGGCCGCGATAGTCATTATCTTTTTAATCTGCATTTTTTTGAATATAAAGTTTTTAAGTGTGCTGTTTTAATATCCCCAAGGCCTGCTGTTGCCCCAGCCATACCCGATATAACCTCCGTAGCCAAACCGGCCGCCAAAACCATAGTTACCATAGCTTATTGAAGGATAAAAATATGGGCTACCATAATAATAACCACTATTAAGGTTCAATTGAAAGTTTCTTTCTCTTCTAAGTTTTCTCCGCTCTTCCCTGGCCTCGTACCAATCATAAGCTTTATAAGTGTTTTGAACAGTAGTACCTTGATTACGGTTTAAAGAGTCGGCCTGCTCAATATACTTTGCCCTGCTTTCCTGATATCTAGGATTCTGATCCGTTAACAGATCATTCTTTTGAGCATAACCAGACGTTGTGAACGCAAGACCTGCAACACAACTCATTATAAAAATCAAATTCCTTTTCATCCGTTTATGTTTTTAAAAATCAGACATGAATCATACCAAATTAAGCTGTTTCAGCATGATCTTCTATAAATTTACAGAAATTTTAACTTTCTGTGATGTTTCCATCTTTTATTCGATAGTAAGACGTAAATACTAACCTAAATGTTACTCGCCTTTAGCTTTTTTATAAATTCAATAAATTTATCACTCGCGTAATTTGCAGCCCCCACTTCATGGTAAGAAACCCGGCCTTTTTTATCGAATACAATTGTGGTTGGTAATGATCCTTTAAAGACCGTTTCAGGAATATTGCTTGCAACCTGGTATACTGGTAGCTTATATCCTTTGTTATCCATATACCTTTGCGACTTCGGAAGATCACTGTCTGCATCTACTAAAATGAAGACCACCTCCTTATCGTCTTTAAATTGTTCGTACAACTTATTTACGGATGGCATTTCTGCCAGGCAAGGCGGGCACCAGGTAGCCCAAAAGTTTAAGAAAATTACTTTCCCCTTCAAATCCCCCAGGTCAACAGTCTTTCCTGAAACATCTTTAAATTTAATCCCGGAAAGATCTGTAGCTGCAGCCTGAACGTTTTCCTTAACATCTTCTACACCCGGACTAAAAAGACCAATCTGCATTAGCCCTCTTATCATAAGGGCTTTGGCAGCAGGAACAAAAATAAGTACCAGGAAAAACCCAATCAGCAGTGCATTTACAATATTCTTCTTATTCAAACCCTTCTTCATTTATCCTTAAAGTCTTTTTTGTAAATCTACGAGATTAGGCACTGACCCAGACAAAACGAAGAGGCTTTTTACATTTCATTGTTGAACTTAATCGTTTTGTTACAAACCAAAGAACATCAGGAACCCAATAAACAGATTTTTCAAGCCTGAACAGCAACAAGTTACATCTTAAATGAAAATTATTTAAAAATATCTGTAACGAATATTACCACGCCAATACTTACTCTTTGAAAAAACATTTAAACCAATTATATTATGAAAAACTTTTTAAGCACAATCGCGGTTATCGCAACGCTTCTATTTACAATTAAAGTAAAAGCACAACAAAAATTAAATGCAAAATCCATACTTTGGGAAGTAAGTGGAAAAGGGCTTAGTAAACCATCCTATATTTATGGAACAATCCATATGATTTGTGCCCCCGATTTCATCATGCATGATAAAACAAAAAAGGCATTTGGTGATGCCGAGGAGTTGGTAATGGAATTAAACTTTACCGACCCTGCAGAGATGGCCGCGCTTCAAAAAACAATGACGGCATCAGTTCCATTAAGTAAAAAGCTTAGCCCTGCCCAGTTCGCAATTCTGGACTCCATACTTCTACTAAAAACAGGTGTACCGTTGAAAACGATGGACCAGCTTACCCTAATCGCTTTAAATAGTTTTGTGATTTCAAAAACACTTCCCTGTACAGATATAAAATCTTACGAGCTTGAATTTCTTAATTTCGCAAAAGCACAACACAAATTAATAGGTGCACTTGAAACCGTGAAACAACAGGCAGACTACTTTTCCAAGGCATTTTCAGACGAATCTTTGATTAATCAAATGGCTAATTTTGACGATTACAAATCTGTATTCACAGAAATGATTAACGCTTACAAAACAGAAGACCTTATTAAGCTTGGCGAAATTATGAAAGATAAGCGTTTTGGGAGTAGCGAAGAAAGCGATAAATGGATGCTTCAGGTTAGAAACGCCGACTGGGCAAGACAAATGCCTGAAATGATGAAGCAAAAAAGCTGTTTCTTTGCTGTAGGCTCGGGCCACCTGCCAGGAAAAGACGGGATCCTACAATTGTTAAAAGCACAAGGCTATACAGTTAAACCCATACTGAATTAAGGTTTGAAAACACGAGAAAAGGAATTTCTTGAACTTGCAGAAACCCATAAAGGAATTATCCATAAGATTTCCAGGATGTATATGGATGATGAAGATGACCAGAAAGATCTGTTTCAGGAAATCATCTGCCAGCTTTGGAAGTCGTATGACTCCTTTAACCATCAAAGCAAGTTTTCATCATGGATGTACAGGGTAGCACTAAATACAGCCATTGTATATTTCAAAAAGCAGAAACGAAAGGAAGATGTTTATGCAGCAATTGCCAACGAAATAGAAATTCCAGCAGATGATGCCGAAACAAAAGAAATACAACTGGCACACTTTTATAAAGCGCTACAACAGCTGGATAAAATAGAGAAAGCTTTAATGTTCTATTTCCTTGAAGACTACTCGCACAGGGAAATAGGAGAAAGCCTGGGGATTAGTGAAGGAAATGCAAGGGTAAAACTAAACAGGGCAAAAAACAAATTAAAAGAACTTATAAAGAAACAAGGATATGAATTTTGACGATATAAAATCTGCATGGGGCAAGGATGCCGGAAACAACATAAATGTACCCACAAAAATTGACGAGTTAAAAAAGGCTGAACTGCCTGTTGACCAAATCAAAAGAAACATGAGGCGTGAATTTGTTGTACAAGCCCTTTCTGTTGTAGTTATAGCATTTGTACCCGTAATCTACAAACTTAAACCAGTACTTCTTTTACCTTTCAATGTAGTATACATGCTGTTTGTAATTACCTGTATTTACTTTTTCGCGCGCTTTTACGCCTTTTACAAACGCATGGGAGCTGCTTCATTAACGACAAAAGATGCCCTGTATGAGGTAAACTACGATGTTCGGTTAAACATGGAACTCTATAAAATGTTTAGTTATATGCTATTTCCTTTTGCATTGATGATGATGGGCATAATTATGATCAATGCAAAATACGATGATTTTGTTGCGCTGTTGCAGTCAGGTGCAACACAGACGATATATCTTTACGTTAGTCTCACCGTTCTCGCCATCTATGCATTCCTTCATTTCGCAACCATATATTGGTTAAAAACCCATTATTTGAATTATGCAAAAGAAATAGAGCACATTTTAAGGTATCTGAAAGAAGAATAACATTAAAAGTCAAATTTCAATCTCACACCTGTGCCTATTAGGTACAGGTTTTCTTTTGTAAATTCTTTCATTGGCAATTTCATGAAAGGTTCTACAGAAAAAGCTTTACTCCCTGATATTGGTTGTTTAAAACCAAAGGAAACATTGTAAAACCCTAAATATTTATCGCCCCTGATCTCCCCGGAAGGAACAGCTTCAGAAACGGTCTGCTGTTGAAACAGGGCTTTAAACCCGTTCGCGTTTGACGCATCAGCAGTAGCAGCATATTCTACCGAACCCTGCAAATAGTTGTTGTTTTGTTTCTGGTTCAAGATCGCAAAAGCAGAGACCCCCAAATTGGTGTAAAACTTTTTTGATAAATGATATTTAATTCCAAGCGGGATATCGATCCCTACAAGGTTTGCATCTACAGACTTCAGGCTCTTGGTGTCATTAACAATCGCCATATTTGATGGCGCATCCATCATCTGCCCATTGCCCGCCATACTTTTTGTAGCTGCCATTTCGTTGTAAGAGATACCTGAACTAATAGAGACTTTATTAGATAGAACATAGTCCATGCTAACCCCATACCCCATGTTTAATTTTTTAGCATTGCCCATTGATGGTGCAACCATTAACCCCATTTCCCATTTATCGGCTTTTTTCGCGGAAGACTTTAATGCTGCGATAGCGCTGTTCGACTTCACTTCAGCATCTAAAAACTCCTGAAAACTGCGTGTCTTATTTATCTTAACAGAATCCTTTTCTTTAGCATTCACTTTAGCGATCACCTCTGTGCTTGCCGCAGCGGCAATTACATCTTTTTTATCTGAAACTATGATTTCGTTCGAACTTCCGATTGTTCGTTGAATAGGAGAAACATTGGATTGTATGTTAGAAACGTTGGGCTGTTCTTTAGAACCAATTGTTTGTACGATTGTAGGAACCGCCTGCACAGAAGTAACTATAGGGTTATTTGCACCGTTGTTATCTGTTCTATGTCCTATTGTATTTTTATGCTCAGCGACCTTTGTCTTTATTTTTTCAATTGCTGTTGTTGCAACTGCTACGTCCGGGACATTGCCTTTTCCTGCATCTACATGCTGATTAGAAGGTGTATTTTTAACCTGTTGTGGTACTTCGTTAACTTGTATTTTATCTCCCGGATAAAGGAAAGTTAAGCCAATTAAAAGCACAGCAGCAGCACTGCTTAAGCTCGCAAACCAAAGCCAAACTGTTTTTTTTCCGTCTTTTTTCTCAAAGCGCTCCCAGGCACCAGGGATATAAGCCTCCTCGTGCTCGGTTAAACTTTCCTTTATATGAGCAAACAGCTCGTCATCTACCGGTTTCATATTCTTCGAATATTTTGAATTGTGGTCGGTTCATATGAATTCATCAGGGAGTTTTTATACAGCTCTCTCAACTTGTTCTTTGCTCTTGTTAAATAAACCCTGCATGAGCTTTCGGGGATGTTCAGCATTTTTGAAATCTCTTCATGCGAAAAGCCTTCAATTTCGTACATATTAAAAATCAGTTTATGTGTTTCAGGCAGCTCATTTAAAAGCTTCATAATATCCTGCACATTTAATTGAGAAATGGCATTCAGCTCGGTAAGGGGTTGTTGTTCTTCAACAATGTCATCAACATATAAAAAAGTCCGTCTGCTTCGCAAAAAATCTATAGCTGTTCGCGATGATATTCTGGCAATCCAGCCTTTGAACGCTTTTTGTAATTGATCACTATATTTTGGGGCATTAAACTGTCCGATACTCTTAAAAACCTTAATAAAACTATCGTTAACCAACTCTTCGGCATCATTTCTATCGTCCACATAGCGTAAAGTTACACCCATTAAATAGCCATAGAATGATTTATAGACCATTTCTTTACTCTTATTGTCGTTCCTTAAACACCCCGCTATAGCGTCCTCAAACTTGAGCATCCTTCTTTATTTCTGCAATTAAGGGTTAGTTTATATATAGTTTTTTTGCATATTATTCTCTTTAATGGTTACAACACCTTACCAGGCATTTCGTTTAGTTAAACAGGCAACCAGTTTTGAAACAACATAACCTACGCCTTAAAAGCAGCAGGTTAGTTACACTCTTTTAATTTAAAAAAAAGAGGATACAACGTATTAATACAGAATACCCTCTAATATAGGTAGATATTATTAGTGTGTGTAAATTGCTGCGCCTAATTTTAAGCTGTCAATTGTTGCTGTTGAAATTCCTTTGGCATAAATCGTATAGATTTTACCTTTCTCAATTTTAACATTCGACAAAGTAGCTTTAGGTGTTGTACCTGCGTTGATATTAAAAGTTACACTTTGACCTGGATCAATAGCAGAAAAGGCTGTATACTCATAAAATGCTTTATCGGTAAACAAGTTCGTATCTTTTCCATTAATTCTTAAGCTTAATGCAGGGGCATCTTTACTTAGGTTGATAAAACGAATTTTTGCTTTTTCAGCCTCAGGCTCGCTTAAATCATCTTGTGTTAGCAAGTACTTTTTAGTATTTGTTTTCAATGTATCCAATACAAAAAGAGAATAGCCTACACCAGAACCCAGGCTATAACCCTCAAAAGCAAGGGCTTTGTTTGCATTTCTTTTGGCAATGCTTAAAGTTCTATATCCAGGGAACAGGGGCTGATATTTTATCACGCGGTTAAATTTCAAAGGACTAACATTTGTAATCCTTGTCTGATCTACATAAAAATCCAAAGACATGGTATCCGGGAAGGCACTGATTATAGCAAGACCAGCCACTTTCTGTGGCTCGTATTTTGTTTTCGAGCAGGCAGCAAAAACTGCGGATATTGCCGCTACTGCCATAAAGGTCTTAAATATTGTTTTTAAATTTTCGTTTTTCATTGTCATCTTTTTTTAAGGGTTACGAAGCGACCACACTATCTTAGGATAAACCTGACGTCTGCTCCATTTTTATTATTCCTGTAAAACAAAATGTTAATGGCCATTAACTGTTTTTCTCCCTTAAAACGGGCCTTGTTTAAAAAACGCTACAGCTGGCCATATTTTTTTTCAAAAAGGCAGGCTACAGCACTCCGAATTGATATCCCCCAGAATAGCTATGCCACCGAAATATTTGTCCCTACGCCACAAATTAATTTTAATCCCTTAATTTTGGAGCAGGAAAATATTGTAAATTTAAACAACACCATAACCAGTAAAAAAATGCAGGAAACAAATTCATTAAACCAGGTAGCAGAGTTTCATAAAACATTTAAGCACCCTATAAAAGAAACCCCGGGCATTCCGGCTATTGAAAGGGCAAATTTGAGAGTTTCCCTATTGGCCGAGGAGCTTAATGAATTGAAGCAGGCAATAGAAGACAACAACTTTGTTGAAGTAGCAGATGCTTTATGTGACCTGCAATATGTGCTGGCAGGCGCTATACTAGAATTTGGCCTGGCTGATAAATTTAAGCCCCTTTTTGATGAGGTACACCGCTCTAATATGAGCAAAGCTTGCAAATCAGTAGAAGAGGCAAATGAAACGATCCAGCACTACAGAAAAACCCAGCAATGTGATGCTTATCATAAAGAAGAAGATTCTTTATTCCTGGTATACAGGACCAATGATAATAAGACTTTAAAATCGATCAACTACTCTCCTGCCGATCTAAAAAGTATTCTTTAAAAATTTAGCAGAGGCTATCCTCTGCTAAATTTTTATTTCAACAATCTTCTGGCTACCGACCACGAATCTATGTACTATTAGCCGAGCTCATTCATAAACGGCCTTTAAACTATCCCTGGCATAGATGTCGTAAAAATGCCGTAAACAAGTCGTAAAGAAAAAAGCATAACTTGCCTTAGTTTTGGCTCGGAACTAAATAAACATATGATGAAAAATATTGAGTTAGCTAAGAAGATTAAAGAGTTGCGCAGCCGGAAAGGACTTAGTCAAGACGAACTGGCAACCACCTCACAATTGAATCTAAGAACCATCCAAAGAATAGAAAGCGGCGAAACAGAGCCAAGGGGAGATACATTAAAACGTTTAGCGGCAGCATTACAAGTACTCCCTGATGACCTGATCGACTGGGCTGAAGAAGAAGATCCTACGATGTTGATGTTCTTAAACATATCCGCATTAAGTTTTATTTTCTTTCCATTATTAGGTGTAATTATACCACTCGTTTTATGGATGTCCAAAAAAGACAAAGTCAAAAACTTTAATGCAACAGGGAAAAAACTATTGAACTTTCAGATTTCCTGGTGTATCGCACTTTTCTCAATTTATGTCTTATTCTTCATAGCAATTATTTCTCATTTAAAAATCCGTTCCTTTGTCAGCGGTTTAGGAGGCAGTGAATCATTAATACTCTTGATTCTGGTGTTATACACGTTAAATTTGATTATGGTCATTTTTAATGCCGTCAGGAGCTATAAAAACAAGCCAGTAATCTACCAGCCAGCTATCCCATTTTTAAAGTAATAAAACAAAAAAGTCACCTAAACGGACCCGGCTAATCAAACAAAAAAGGTGTACTACATTTTTGCAGTACACCTTTTTTTTGAAGAAAAAATTACCTTCTCAGAGGAGGCCTCGGGCGCTTTTGCTTTTTCAGCAAAAGATGCCAGACTCCGAAGAGAACGGTTATTTTTTATATTAACTCTACACTTCTACTCACAAAAGCAGTCAATTCTGCTCCGGTTAACATTCCTTGTGCAAGTAAAGCCAAATCCACAGCTTGTTTAGCCAATAAGCCTTGCTCTTCTTCATTATCAGTGGCAATGATCTTTCCGATCAGCTTATGGTTTCCATTGATCGCCACTTTATAGCTATCAGGCATATTGCCATAGAAGCCCATTCCGCCACCCATCGCTGCCATATCTTTCATACGGCGCATAAACTCGTCCATAGTCACCGTAACAGGTAATTCTTCCGGGTTCAAGCCTACGATCTCAACATGATAACCTGGCTTATTAATCGCTTTATCAAATATTTCGGCAACCTTTTTAGACTGGTCTTCGGTTAACACCGATTCTACATTCTCATCTTTATCAATCAGCTTGCTGGCTACGCTTGAATCAACGCGTTTTAAGGCCGTTTTTTCCAGTTTCTGCTCTAACTGACTAATGAAGTGATTATCTATCGGAGAATTCATTAACAATACGTCATAATCCTTCTTATTGGCCGACTGGATAAAACTATCCTGTTTGGCCGCATCGTTCGCATAAATGTAAACCACCTGCCCGTTTTTATCGGTCTGGTTGTGTTTTACTTTTTCACGATATTCTTCCAAGGTAAAATGTTCTTCCTTTGTATTGGTTAACAGGGCGAAATCCTTAGCTTTTTCATAGAATTTCTCTTCGCTTACCATACCATATTTTACAAACAGACCAATATCGCTCCATTTTTCTTCGTAAGCTTTACGGTCCTTATTGTACAGTTCCTGCAATTTATCAGCAACTTTTTTAGTGATATAACTGTTGATCTTTTTAACGTTACTATCGGCCTGTAAGAAACTTCTAGAAACGTTTAAAGGAATATCCGGTGAATCAATCACACCATGTAACAGCATTAAAAACTCAGGAACGATGTCTTTCACCTCATCAGTAATAAATACCTGGCGCGAGAACAATTTGATTTTATTGCGTTGCATATCAAAGTCATTCTTCACTTTCGGGAAGTACAATACACCTGTTAAGTTAAAAGGATAATCTACATTCAGGTGAATCCAGAACAAAGGATCTTCCGAGAAAGGATACAATTGCTTATAAAAGTCCAGATAATCTGCATCTGACAAATCTGCAGGTGCTTTTGTCCAGATAGGGTTCGTCGTATTGATGATGTTATCAACCTCTACGCTCTTTGTTTTCGCTTTTCCTTCTTCATCTTCACCGTCTGGTTCCTGTACTGTTTTTGTGCCAAACTTAATTGGAACAGGCAAGAACTTCCCATATTTATCCAGAATCTCTTCCAGCTTCTGTTTGCTTAAGAACTCTTCCGATTCAGTATTAATATGTAAAATGATCTGGGTACCTCTTGTAGTTCTGTCGCCAGCAGTAATTTCATATTCTGTACTACCGTCACAAACCCAACGTGCAGGTTCCGCACCTTCCTGGTAAGAAAGCGTTTGAATCTCTACAAGATCGGCCACCATAAATGCAGAATAGAACCCTAAACCGAATTTACCGATGATTTCGTTTGCGTCTTTAGCGTCTTTAAATTTCTCAACAAACTCGCTGGCGCCAGAAAAAGCAACCTGGTTGATGTATTTTTTAATCTCTTCGGCGGTCATCCCCAAACCATTATCTGTAATGGTAATGGTCTTTTTCTCCTCGTCTACCGCCACTTCTACCAATGGATTTCCTAGCTCACCGCTATACTGTCCAAGTGCAGCTAAACGTTTAATTTTTTGTACCGCATCAACGGCATTTGATACAAGCTCTCTTAAAAAGATCTCGTTATCTGAATACAGGAATTTCTTGATGATTGGGAAAATGTTCTCCGTGTGAATGGATATGCTTCCTTTTTCTTCTATGCTCATATGTAAACTCATTTTTAAGTACATAACACTCCTATCAATGCCTATTCCAAACTCATTTAGTTGTCAAATTGACAGTTCCGTTACTATCGTGTTCTTTAATATGAACTATTCATAAAAACATATATATTAGTACAAACCAATCCCAACTACGAATGACCACCCCAATGATAAAAACCATGCAGATCCTGCTTACAGCATTCTGCGGAGCAATAATCGGCTTTGCCTCCGTTTCGATCTTAATAAACAAGGGAGCCATATACATTGATGCAGTGCCCACTTCAGATCAAACGGGTTTTTATCCGCTATTTCCTTTAATGGGCCTCGCAATTATCTTTATGGGGCTGTTCATGTTTAAAAGCCAATTAGACAAGCTGCATGAAGAAGCAGATGTAGAAGCAAAAATTACAGGCTATCAAACGGCATTTATCATTCGCTGTGCTTTTTTAGAGGGGGCGGCGCTGATGAACATCGTTGGATTTATGCTTTCTGCAAATGCTATCTTTTTAGCCCTGCCGGCAATTGCTGTTGCCATAATGATCCTTACACGACCAACTAAACAAAGCGTTATAGATGCTTTAAACCTAAGTTACCCCGACACAGAAAAATTATAATCCCGTGATATATTTTCCTGTACCTTTGCCCCTCAATGGAATACAACGTTCATACCCTGCCTAATGGCATCCGCTTACTTCATGTACCTTCAGCATCTGCAATATCTCATGCCTGCATCATTATAAACAGTGGTTCCAGAGACGAAAAAGCGGAGCAATCCGGATTGGCCCACTTTATTGAGCACCTGATTTTTAAACGTACAGAAAAGCGCAATACCAACCAGATCCTGAACAGACTGGAAAGCGTTGGCGCAGATTTAAATGCTTATACCACCAAAGAGTATACCTGTATTCATGCCTCTTTCCTTAATCCATACCTGGACAGGACTTTAGAGCTGTTCAATGATATTGTTTTTCACTCTACCTTTCCTGAAGATGAAATGGAAAAGGAAAAAAGCGTAATCCTTGATGAAATAGCGTCCTATTTGGATCAACCTGAAGAGGCTATATACGATGATTTTGAAGACATGGTATTTGCCGGCCATCCGCTTGGCAGAAACATATTAGGCACAACAGAGAGCGTTAATAAGCTAAACAAGAAGGATATTCTTGAGTTTATAAAGGAAAACTACCATACAGATAAAATAGTCGTAGCAGTACTGGGAAACTACCCTCTAAACAAGGTCGTAAAAATCGGATCGAAGCATTATGCCGACATTCCGGCCAATCTGCATACCCAGACAAGAATTGCACCAGTCAAAGTTCCTGCAATTACCCAGGCATTTCAAAAGCCTATTCAACAGGCGCATGCCATGATGGGTAGCCAGGCATACTCCTTACACCATCCTTATAAAACCGGATTATTGTTGTTGAACAACTTGATTGGAGGCACTGGCATGAGCTCTATCCTGAATTTACAGATCAGGGAGAAATATGGAATAGCTTACACGATTGAAACCGGCTATAGTCCACTGAGTGACACGGGCATTTTTACGCTATATTTTGGTACAGATAAAGAAAAAGTAAGTAAAGCATGGTCACTCATTCTTAAAGAATTTAAGAAAGTAAAAGACAATCCTTTAACCGAAGTACAGCTCCAAAAAGCGAAAAACAAATTCATTGGCCAAATTGCGTTGGGAGAAGAAAACCGGATCGGACTAATCGTTGCTATGGCAAAAAGCCTGATCGATTACGACAAAATTGATTCGCTTGAGACTGTTTTCACGAAGATTCAGGCCGTTACCACAGCCGATATGGCCAATATTGCCAATGAAATATTAGATGAAAGTAATCTTACTGCTCTAACTTTTTATCCTTTAGGGTAATATTTGTATTTTTGCAGCATGAAACTACCCATTATAGCTTACGGAGATCCGGTTCTTAAAAAAGTGTGTGCACCCATTGAAGAAAATTACCCGGACCTGAAACAATTAATCAGCAACATGTTCGACACCATGTACAATGCACATGGAGTTGGGTTAGCGGCTCCACAGGTGGGTTTACCTATACGCTTGTTCATTGTAGATACAGGTGCCGATGAAGGTGATAAAAACAAGTTTAAAAAGGTTTTTATCAATGCTGAAATTATTGAAGAAACAGGTGAGCCCTGGGCTTTTAATGAAGGCTGTTTAAGTATCCCCGACATTAGGGAAGATGTAATGCGTAAGCCTAACATCCGCATCAAATACTTTGACGAAAACTGGGTACAACACGAAGAAGATGTTACAGGAATGGCTGCACGTGTAATACAACACGAGTACGACCATATTGAAGGAAAGCTATTTACCGATACCTTAAGCCTGTTGCGTAAAAGAATGCTGAAAAGCAAGCTGGATGCAATTTCTAAAGGGAATATTAAAGCTGACTATAAAATGCGTTTTCCGCAGCAGAGCAAAAAACGTTAATTGTTTTCGCTTCTGGCCTTATCTCCTTTAAAGATAGACTGCATCAGTTTACCCCATGCGAACGGATTTAATAACGGATTGGTTTGAACCATGTTTTTGTTTAAAGCACGATCGTGGTTTAACCTGTTATTGATGCTCTGGATTTCTCCTCCGTCTCTTGGCAAGGTCATGATTAATCCGCTAAGCGCATCTGGCGAAAGGTTACGTGCGGCAATAACATAATCATCATCCGCAATCTTCATCGACATAAAGTCCCTTGTAAAGTCCTCTACCGTTGCCCAGGGATAAACCCGGACTGTAGGAAGATTTAAAATCTCTGCCTTCATTTTAATCATGGCAGTATACTTACTGTCGTTAATTTGCGAAGGAATAGGAAGCAAAAGGTCTTTATAACCAATTGCTGTATACAAAATGGTATCTCCCGGATGAGCGATAAAGGAGAAATATCCTTTGTAATTTGCAGCATAGCGTTGTTCCTTATTCGTCAGGTTCGTCACCGTAACATAAGGAACAACTGTATTGCTATCCACATCGGTAATGATACCGGTAAATTGAATCAATGGTTTCTCCTTCGTATTTTGTGCAAACACGGTGGAAACGAATAGAAACAATATGATGGTTAACGCATACTTCATATTACAAAAATAGCTGTTATTAATAAAACGGCTAGTTAAATTGTGTTAAATCATTTTTAAACCGGCTCAGCAAGGTTAATTGCTTCAACTGCGGTAATTTGTGGAACAGCTTTAAGAATAGCCTGTTCGATACCCGCCTTCATTGTCATGAAGCTCATTTTGCAGGATCCGCAGTTACCCAATAATTTTAATCTAACTACATTTTCCGCCGTAATCTCTTCTATAGCAACATCTCCACCATCGGCGATTAAATATGGGCGGATAGTTTCTAATGCTTGCTCTACTTGTTCTGTTAAATTCATTTTTGGTATTTTAAAATATAAAAATAGTAATTTTTTTCCTCATTTAACACCTTTTTAAACTGTTAAGGAAAGATCACCTGCCGTTTGGGCATTATTTATTGCGATTTGTTGCGCTACTCTACCTGCAATTTCAGCAAAAGATTTTGCTATTTTATGTTCGCTGTTCATGGCTACGGGCACACCGCTGTCCCCACCTTCAGTAATCCCCTGTACAATCGGAATCTCACCAAGGAAAGGCACAGAGAATGATTTCGCCAGTTCTTTACCACCGTCTTTACCGAAAATATAGTATTTATTGTCCGGCAGTTCCTCCGGTGTAAAGTAAGCCATGTTCTCTATCACGCCCAAAACAGGAATATTGATCCCCGGCATTCTGAACATCGCCAGTCCTTTTCGTGTATCGGCTAAAGCAACCTGCTGTGGTGTTGTAACAATTACGGCACCTGCTATCGGGAAGCTTTGTGTAATGGTAATATGAATATCCCCGGTGCCCGGTGGAAGATCTACAATAAGATAATCCAGCTCGCCCCAGTCCGCATCATTAAACAACTGCTTCACCGCGTTTGAAGCCATTGGCCCACGCCATGGCACAGGCTGATCAGGGTCAGCGAAAAAGCCCAGGGAAAGTAACTTAATGCCATATTTTTCTATAGGTAGAATCAAGGTTTTCCCATCCTCAGTTTCTCTTGCTGATGGTTTAGCGCCAACCAAATCAAACATAATCGGAACCGAAGGGCCGTAAATATCTGCGTCAATAAGCCCAACTTTCGCCCCATCTGCCGCAAGCGTAATGGCCAGGTTACTGGCAACAGTAGATTTACCTACCCCTCCTTTACCTGAAGATATCAGGACAATATTCCTGATCGCCTTCAATTGCGTAGTATCCATCGGTTTGGTCACCCTTGAAGTGATATTGATCTCTATTTCTGCTTCCTGACTTACAAAATGCTTAACGGCATTCAAACATGCATTCTTTAACATGTCTTTCATCGGACATGCAGGTGTGGTCAATTCCAGGGTAAAACTTACTTGTTTACCGGATATTTTTAAATCTTTGATCATGTTCAACGTAACCAGATCTTTCTTAAGATCGGGATCCTCAACATTTCTCAAAGCGGCTAGAACTTGTTCTGGGCTAATCATCATTAGCCAAATTTAACAAAAGACCGCCACAATAAATTTTAAATGCCCCTTTTTATTGTAATTTTAACACGAAATAAACATTTGAGTTTAACGTTTAGCAATAAAATCTATTTTATAGCATGCATCTTCCTAAAATTAACATCCCTAAAAAGTACATTAAGACCGGAGCGTGGGTATTGGGGATATTTCTTCTTCTGCTGATCATTACCGGAATTGTCGCATATAACAAAAGGGAAGCCCTATTAGAAAAAATGATGGCCAAGGCTATTGCCAAAGCAGATAAAGATTACGGACTGGAGGTGAAAATTGCTGAATATGGATTTAACGGCTTCAGCACCGTTCACATGAAAGACATATCAGTGGTACCTAATGACCGGGACACCCTGACAACAATAGCAGATATGACGGTTGGCGTTAAGCTTTTCCCCCTAATTTTTGGTGATGTTAAATTATCTGAGATCAACTTAAATGTAGGTAAACTGAATATCGTATTCCGGGATTCGCTAAGCAACCTGGACTTCTTCCTGAAAAGAAAAAAGAAAGACGATACGGAAAAGAAATCTAAAACCGACCTTTCCAATCTTGCACACGACTTGTTGAACCAGGTGCTGTATAAGATCCCGGATAACATGGAGATTAAAGATTTTTTATTGAATGTAAATGATAATGATACCGCAAAGCTGACCTTTTTAACCACAAAGGCAACCATTGATGATGGCGAACTAAATTCAACCATCCTGGTTAACGGCAAGGAATCTACCTGGCACATCAACGGAACAGTAAAACCCGGTAAAAAACAAATGGACATCATGCTATTTGCCGACAACAAGAAAGTGGAGCTTCCTTATCTGGAGAGAAAACTGCGTGCTAAATTTAGCTTCGACACGGTAAGGACCGAGATGAAAAATGCAGACTACAGTGGGGATGATTTTAAAATATCAGGCTCCTGGTCGATTAAAAACCTACTGATCAATCATCCTAAAATTGCATCAAATGATATTGTAGTCGCCGACGCTAAGATTGATGCGGATATGCTGATCGGGAAAAATTATGTGGCGCTGGACAGCACTTCAACAGTGTTTTTAAAGAAAGCCGCTATTCACCCCTATTTAAAATACACCCTTTCTCCAAACAAAATCTATGAAGTTAAGCTCCATGCACCTGAACAGGATGCCCAGGAGATTTTAAGTGCTTTTCCGCAGGGATTATTTGAATCCCTTGATGGCATGCGGGTAAAAGGAAAGATCAGCTATGACCTCAATTTTTACCTGGATAGCTCCCTGCCCGATAGTGTAAAGTTTAGCTCGGCACTAACACCTACTAACTTCAAGATCCTGAAATGGGGCAAAACAGACCTGCAAAAGATTAATAAAGACTTTGTTTATACACCATATGAACGGGGCAAGCCCATGCGTGATATTTTAATTGGGCCCGCGAACCCAAATTACACCCCACTTTCCGACGTATCCAGCAACTTCAAAAATGCCATTCTTACTTCAGAAGACCCTTCATTCTTTAATCACAAAGGTTTTGTACAGGAATCGATTAGGAAGTCTATTGCCGTAAACTTTAAAGCAAAGAAGTTTGTTCGGGGCGGCAGTACAATATCCATGCAACTGGTAAAAAATATATTCTTAAGCAGGCAAAAAACACTTTCAAGAAAGGTCGAAGAGATCCTGATCGTGTGGTTGATTGAAAACAATGACCTGGTTAGTAAAAACCGTATGCTCGAAGTGTATTTTAACATCATCGAAATGGGGCAGAATATTTACGGAATAGGTGAGGCAACGAGATATTATTTCGGCAAAAAGCCTTCTGACCTAAATATCGGAGAAGGAATTTTCCTGGCCAATATTGTTCCCAGACCTAAAATAGCCTTATATAAATTTAAAGATGATGGTGGTCTTAAAGACTATCTGTACCCTTATTTCAAATTCATAGGGAAAATTATGGCCGGCAGGGGGCTAACGCCTGTAGATACGAATGGGTATGGCTTTTATAATGTTCAATTGCGCGAGGGCCTGAGAAAATATCTACTGCCCGATTCAACCAGCATAGACACCAATGCCATAGACAACGATGATCCGCTTCCTGCTATTGAAACGCATGATGCCTCGAAAAGTTTATTCGACCGTATATTCGGCAGACAAAAAAAGGATACCACCAATGTTCAACCTGCAAAAGTCGATACCACCAAAACCAGAAAAGAATTGAGACAAGAACGCCGGGAACAACGGAGAAAAGAAAAAGAACAGGAAAAGGCGGGGAAGCTTTAAGGACAACATATGATGAACCAAATTCAAATAGCCGACAAAACCTTTGAAATTCTTTTAGAAAATCATACCATCAGCAAGCGGACACGTTTAATGGGTATACAGCTCAACGTTGACTATGAAAACAGGCACCCTGTATTTATCGGCGTATTGAATGGCAGCTTCCTTTTCATGGCCGACCTGTTGCGGGAGGTTGAAATTCCTTGTGAAATTGGCTTTATAAGGGTTTCTTCTTATGACGGGGCATCCAGCAGCGGCAAAATTAAAGAAGCATTCGGCTTGCCCGACAACCTCCATAACCGGGATGTGATTATTGTTGAAGATATTGTAGATACCGGGCTTACCCTTAATTACGTGCTGGGAGAGGTTTATAAACAAACCCCGGCCTCTGTTAAGGTATGCACATTGTTATTTAAGCCTGAGGCATTATTAGCCCCAATTGAAGAACTTGACTATACGGGTTTTGAAATCGCAAATGAATTTGTTGTTGGCTACGGTTTAGACTACCAAGGGCTCGGCAGAAACCTCAAAGATATCTACAGGGAAAAAACTGTTGCCGGTCATTTACCTTAAATGTAATTTTTTTTTCACAATTTTGCGGGATAATATACACGCCATATCAATGACTATACACAAAGAAGGTTACACTACCATTGCACTATCAGTCCTTTTCATATTTGTTCTGAATGCTTTTATTGACTACATATATGCTGATGTTACCTGGTTAAGGTGGTTGATCTACATCTTCTCTTTTTCTCTTTTTATTATTGTTTTACAGTTTTTCAGAAACCCCTCCCGCACTTTTACCAACGGAGAAAATCTGGTCATCTGCCCTGCAGATGGAAAAGTTGTTGTTATTGAAGAAACTGAAGAAGGAGAATATTTTAAAGACAAAAGATTGCAGGTGTCTATATTCATGTCGCCGATAAACGTACACATTAATAGAAACCCGATTTCGGGTGTTGTTAAATTTTTCAAATATCATCCAGGGAAGTACCTGGCTGCATGGAACCCGAAGTCATCAACTGAAAACGAAAGAACAACTGTTGTAGTTGAACATAAAAACGGCACTCCTGTTTTATTCAGACAAATTGCCGGAGCTTTGGCAAGAAGAATTGTATGGTATGTAAAAGAAGGTGATCAGGTAGAACAAGCTAAAGAGTTTGGGTTCATCAAATTCGGCTCAAGAGTTGATATATTTTTACCTGTTGGCACTAAGGTTAACCTCGAATTGAACCAGGTTGTAAAAGGTGGAATTACAGTGCTGGCAGAGCTTTCATAAGACATAAGAACTTATATAAAAAAAGGACATATCGTGATGATATGTCCTTTTTTATTAATCCTAACCTTTTATTAGCCCTCGACATTCTTCTTATTCGGTCCAGTCTCCGCTGGAGGAGGATCAGTGATCGATCTTTGCGTTGGATAGGCGAAGTCCGACCGGTACTGTTTAACAATCTCTATAAGCTTAAAATTAACCTCTTCCTTCACTCTCACATATTTATCGAACTCCATATTGTTCACCAGATAAACTACCTGAATACGCAAGGCCGAATCACCAAAACTATCAAAGGTAGCATAGCCGTCCCTGGTATCGGGATGCGCATTTAAAAAGTCGCCAATAGCCTTAATGATCTGCTTAATATCATCCATCTCTGTTTCATAAGTGATGCCGACAAAGAAGTTCACCCTCCTGTAATTCCTGAGGGTCACGTTTTCAAGCACGCCATCAATCATCGCGCGGTTTGGAATAACAATGGTCGTTTTATCAGGACTGATCAACCAGGTACTTCTAAAACCAACCTTCTCAATCGTCCCTTCTATGCCATCCACTTTTACCACATCACCAACGGTAAATGGCTTATCCAGAAATATTGTAAATGAACCGATCAGGTTCTCCAGGCTCTCCTTTGCGGCAAGCGCAATAGCGATACCACCAATCCCCAATCCTGTGATCAGTGTCAGGACATTGATTTCAAAAACAAAACCAAGCAACACAAAGAAACCCAGGAAACAAATCAGCGTTTTGGTCAGTTCCTTTAAAAAGGGCACCAATTGGTCATCAGCTCTGTTATTGGTTATCGCAGCTTTATGCTTTAAAACAAAGGCTATAAAATCGATGATCCTTAAGATGATCCAGAAGATGGAAAGGATAATAAGGAAAAGAAAAATCTTATCCAGACAATCGCCAATAGTTACCCCCAGTTTCGTTTTCGATTTATGCCACAATACAATATTCAATGGGTGACTTAAATTGTTAATCGCAAGATAGATGGTACAAAAGGTAATAAACGATTCTATGGGCTTTAAAAGCAGGGATACAAAGGTTTCGTCTTTTACTTCTTCGGCAAATCTTTTAAAGATTTTAAAAAGGGCAAGGCTAAATAACCGGGAAACCAATCTTTTGAACAATAGTCCCAGTAAAATAACTATAACAAAAACGCAATACTGTTTAACGGTATTGCCCCAGAAAATTTGTTCAAAAAATTGATTATCCATCATAATTATACTAGTTGTTTCAATGCAATTTCAAATGCGGTTTTAGAAAGCTGTTTCGGCGCCGGCGACTCATCATGTACCGCTTTCATCGCTTTATAAATCACCTGCGAAGCGTCTGTAAATATCGCATCATCACTCATCTCTACATTTCTTTGCATTAAGTAAGCAAAAACCCTTGCCATACCGCAATTCGAAATAAAATCAGGGATCACAGCAACATTTTCGTCTACATGCTCCATGATGCTACCAAAGAAAATCTCTTTATCAGCAAAAGGAACGTTTGCACCACATGCAATCACTTCCAGGCCGCCTGCGATCAATTGATCCACTTCTGCCTGCTGCACCAATCTGGATGCCGCTGCTGGTACAAATATTTCTGCCCCTACGTTCCAAATTCGTTTACTGGCTTCTTCAAAAGAAATAAGATCAGGAGAAACCAGGGTATTTCCTGCCCTGTTGTTAAACAAATCAACAATCTCTTCCTTGCTAAATCCTTCTGGCTTAATTAAACCACCCACACGGTCAATAATCCCAACAATTTTCACACCATTTTGCGCCAGGTAGTAGCCTGCTGCCGCTGCAACGTTGCCCCAACCCTGAATAACTGCCTTTTTACCGGACAATTCACCGCCCCATATACCGTAAAAATGCGCAATAGACTCCGCTACACCGTAGCCGGTAATCATATCCGCAACTTTATATTTTCTTTTGATATCTGGTGTATAGTTTAAATCCTCCAGCACTTTAGATACACCATAACGCAATTGTCCGATCTGGTGAATGCGCTCATTCTCTCTAGCCTGATAATGGCCGTTGATCACACCCTCTTGTGGGTGCCATAATCCATAATTCTCAGTAATAGGAATTACTTCATGGATCTCATCGATATTTAAATCACCACCAGTACCGTAATAGCTCTTTAACAGTGGCATCACTGCCTTATACCAACGTTCCAGTACTTCCTTCTTCCTTGGATCAGCAGGATCAAAGTTTATTCCCGATTTCGCACCACCTATAGGGGGTCCCGAAACTGTAAACTTCACTTCCATTGTTTTTGCTAAAGATTCGACCTCTCTTTTGTCTAAGCCCTTTCGCATCCTGGTACCACCACCGGCAGCGCCACCACGAAGAGAGTTGATCACCACCCATCCTTCAGCTTCAGACTCTTTGTCTTTCCACTCAAATACAATCTCCGGTCGCTTCTCCTCGAATTTTTTTAACAGTTCTTTCATTATATACTTTAAGTTAGTTGGCGCAAATATATACAAACAAAAAAACCTCACCGATATGATCGGTGAGGTTAATATATTTTTTTTTAAAAGAATTAAACTCTTTTAGATTTTATACGAGCTGCTTTACCAGTTAATTCACGCAGATAGAATAATTTCGCTCTACGAACTTTACCGTGACTATTCACTTCGATTTTAGCGATGTTAGGAGAGTTAATAGGGAATATACGCTCTACACCTACGCCGTTAGACATTTTACGAACGGTAAACGTTTCGTTTGCACCAACGCTGTTACGTTGTAATACTACGCCCTGGTAAATTTGAATACGTTCTTTATTACCTTCGCGAATTTTATAGTGAACACTCACTGTATCTCCTGATTTGAATGCAGGAAACTCATTTTTTGCGATTACCTGCTCTTCAACAAATTTTACTAAATCCATGATTTTAAGCTATTAAGCCGACTTTTTGTTGTTTAAAATCGGACTGCAATATTAGGAAAATTATTTTAAAAATAAAAGCCTTTTTTATTTTTTTCCACATTCTTTAACATTTCCACAAAACCAAAGTAAAACAGTACGGCCACTCAATTGCAAAAAAAACAGCAGGCAAGTGCCAAAAATAGGCTTTAATGCTCATTTACAATAACAATGGATAAAAAGTCAGTCGTAAAAATAATTCGTCTCCCCCTATTATTATTTCTGGTCTTTATAAATTAATGTTTTTAATTTTTTTGCGGTAATCACCGAATTTTCCAACCCTCCTCTTTTCAAATTGAAAAGAATTTCCATCTTTCTTACCATAGCATACGGAATATCTGTCTCTGCACCTATCTTGATATTCCGATAATTTTGGAACGTATTTAATGAAATATTGAGCTCCCGTGGAATAATCTTCCTGGCCGCAGAATATTCGATCACATTCAGGTTAAGCAGATACTCATTGATTTTATACTTGTACATGTCGCGCTAATAAATCTACCTGGTTTTTACCGTCTCCAACTCTCCTCTTGCAGGAGCTCTCTCAATGGCTTGCATTTAATCTCTTTATTGATCAGCTCACCAACCCGCAATTCAAATAACTTCTCAAACAGAATGACCTTTTCATGCGGGATATCCTGGTTATCATTCCATAAAATATTTCTGTAATTATGAAAAGTATTCAGTGACACCCCTAAGATCCTTGGGATAATTTTTATAGCTTCCCTGTATTGGGATACGGGCAACCTTAACAAAAAATCGTTGATTTTATACTTCCTTGTTTTATTATTCATAGAATGGTTTGAGTTAGCATTAAGCGTATTTTTTTAGTGTGAACTTACTAAGAACAAACTCAAAAACCAAATAATTTTATGCAACAATTAAAAAACACTAAAAATACTTAGCGTAAAAAGCCAAAATAACACCACAAAAGTAGTTACAACAAAAAAGAAATTAAGGGGCTTAGTTCCCGAAGGATTAGTCTTCCAGCAGGTCAGGCCTACGTGTTTGCGTACGGAGAAGCGCTTGTTCGTGCCGCCATTCATTGATTTTAGCCTCATGACCACTCAATAGTACGTCGGGAACCTTATGTCCTCTCCAATCAGCAGGACGGGTGTAAACAGGGGCATCCAGCAGCTCACCTTGAAAACTATCAGACAGTGCTGATGTTTCGTCATTTAATACACCCGGAATTAATCGGATGATCGCATCGACCAGCACAGCCGCCGGCAACTCGCCGCCAGAAAGGACATAGTCACCAATAGAGATTTCCCGGGTAACAAACAGATCTCTTATCCGCTGATCTATTCCCTTGTAATGACCACACAGGATCATGATATTTCCCTTACCTGAAAGCTCGTTTGCAATAGTCTGATTAAACGTTTCCCCATCAGGGCTCATAAATATCACTTCATCATAATTTCGCTCGGCCTTAAGCGCTTCAATGCAGCGCGCAAAGGGATCAATAGACATCACCATGCCACTACCCCCACCATACGGATAGTCATCCACACTTTTTTGTTTGTTGGTCGCGTAATCTCTTAGGTTATGAACAACAATTTCAGCAATGCCCTTTTTTTGTGCACGCTGAAGGATAGAATGGGCAAATGGACTAACCAATAAATCAGGTAAGACAGATATGATATCGAAACGCATTTTGTAAAGTTAAATTAATTTGACAGATATATATCCAACAGCCCTTCGGGTAAGTCTACCAGCAAAGTCTCTTCTTCTTCATCAATCTCAATAATCATATCCTCATTTAAAGGAAACAGGATTTCAGTTCCTTTATATAAAACCGTAGCCACAAATTGCTGAGGGTACTCATTCACTTCAATGATCTCTCCCAGCTCTCCAAGTGTCTCATCCGAAACGGTAAAACCTTCGAGGTCATTATAATGAAAGGCCTCATCAGAGCGGTCGGGCATTTTAGTTAAAGGCAGATAGATCTTTTTCCTGACCAAAGCCTGGGCCTTGTCTATATGATCTACGTCATCGAAATAAAAATTACCTGTATTATTAGTTTGCAATTTACAGGACGACACAAAAAACGGCACCATTTTACCATTTATCTCCGCAAAAACCACATCAAGATCCAGCAATCCGGGTTCATCGTATTCAAAAAATAATTGAACCTCTCCCTTTAATCCTTTTGTCTTGGTGATATACCCTATGTAAAACGCTTCTTCTTGTGTCATAATTACTTAAAATAAAAATAGCGAAGAATTCATTTTCATGAAACCCTTCGCTATCCATTAGCATAAAAAAAATATTATGCTTCTTCTTTGTTTTCTTCAGCAGCAGGAGCAGCTTCTTCAGTTGCCGGAGCTTCTTCAGTTGCAACTTCAGCAGCTGGGGCCTCATCAGCAACAGCTTCAACAGCTACTTCTTCTTCAGCAACAACTTCTTCAACTACAGGTGCATTTTTAATTGCAAGTGCAGCAGCACGATCAGCATTTTTCTTAGCTTCAGCAGCTAAAGCTGCTTTTTTAACTTCATCCTTAGATTTAGTTAAGCCATCTTTTTTGCCTTCAATACGTCCGTCTTTTGCAGCTAACCACTCAGTGAATTTAACTTCAGCTTGTTCAGCGGTTAATGCTCCTTTTTTAACACCACCTTCTAAGTGTTTTTTGTACAAAACACCTTTGTAAGAAAGGATAGCACGACAAGTATCCGTAGGTTCAGCACCTTTGTTTACCCAGTCTAAAGTTTTATCGAAATTAAGGTCGATGGTTGCAGGATTGGTGTTTGGGTTATAAGAACCTAAACGCTCAATGAATTTACCATCTCTTGGTGAACGGGAATCCGCTACCACTACGTGGAAAAAAGGTTTCCCTTTTTTACCGAATCTTTGCAATCTGATTTTAGTTGCCATTTCTTCTTTTTGTTTATGTATTCAACATAGTTCCCGGAGCTTCATGCTTGCGGGGCTGCAAAAGTAAGTAAAATACTAATGATTAACAAGATGCAATCCGTTAAAATTCAATTCACCTCATATATATGTAACATTTTCTGCTTAAATGCATCAAAAAGGAAAAACAGATCATTATGTTAATCACAACAACAAATACAATAGAAGGCAAAAAAATAGTTAAATATATTGGCCTTGTTAGCGGAGAAACCATTATTGGCGCTAATATTTTTAAAGATCTTTTCGCAGGAATCCGCGATATCGTTGGCGGCAGGTCGGGATCTTATGAGCAGGTACTAAGAGAAGGTAAGGAAACTGCAGTAAATGAAATGCAGCAATATGCCGCTGCATTGGGTGCCAACGCCATCATTGGTGTAGACCTGGATTATGAAACCGTAGGTAGCGGGGGCAGTATGCTGATGGTTGCCGCAACAGGTACCGCGGTTATCATTGAAGCGTAACAAAAACGGCCCTTTAAAAGGGCCGTTTTTGTTATAATGAGAGTATCTCAACCAGTTTTAACCAGGCCGGACTTACCTCTTGCGCATCTATATGTTTTATCGCATGATCAAACCGGGTAAACACCAATTCTCTGTTTACCTGTCCAACCATTACACCAGATTGTCCGTTCAAAACCCCCTCAACAGCAGCTACGCCAAAACGGCTAGCTAATACCCGATCCATACAACTCGGTTTTCCACCACGTTGAATGTGCCCAAGAACAGAAATCCTGATGTCGTAATTAGGGAATTTCTTTTTCAAAACTTCACCAACATTAAAAGCACCACCAACTTCATCTCCTTCGGCAACCACAACAATTTTAGACGCCTTATCCTTACGTCCGGATTCCAACCTTGTGATCAATCCTTCCACACCCATATTTGCTTCGGGTATAAGGATTGCTTCTGCTCCAACACCGATCCCACTTCTCAAAGCAATCAGGCCAGAGTCCCTCCCCATCACCTCTACGATAAATAAGCGGTCGTGCGACTCAGCCGTATCCCTGATTTTATCTACCGCATTCACAACGGTATTAATCGCCGTGTCGTAACCGATCGTAAAATCTGTTCCCTGTAAATCATTATCTATTGTTCCCGGCAAACCAACAATCGGAAAATTAAATTCGTTGGAAAACAAGTTCGCACCTGTAAAAGTCCCGTCTCCACCAATCACAATCAATGCATCAACATTCTGCTTTAGCAATTGTCGGTGTGCCTCCTCGCGACCTTCCTTTGTCCGGAAAGAATCACTACGTGCGGTTTTTAAAATGGTCCCGCCCCGTTGAATAATATTCGCTACAGATTTACGGTCCATTTCAATGAAATCGCCATGAACCAATCCTTCGTATCCTCTTAAAATACCTGTAACCTTTAAATCATAGTAAATTGCCGCTCTAACAACTGCCCTAATGGCAGCATTCATTCCGGGGGCATCACCACCCGAAGTTAATACCCCAATATTTTTTATTTTGTTCATTTATTTTTTCAGACGATTTAATGCGCTTGTTCAACAAGGCTGTGAAATTAGTTATAATCTTTAAATGTTGTTTAAAAATTCTACTTCTTTAAAATTATATTCTTTTTCAGTCCCCTCAGAACGGATGACCAACAAGCCCCCACTTGCCACATCGGTAATTACACCTTCAAAGGTTTCGGCATTGTAACGGTAAAGTGCTTTTTCATTAAATCTATACAACCCTTCCAGGTAATTTTCCCGCAGGCTATTAAAGTTTCCGGATTTCAATTTCAGGTACTGACACTCAATATGGCTCAATATTTCCGCTAAAAGCTCCAGTAAATTAACATCCCGTTGTAAAATTTTATGCATGGATGTCGCCCGGTTTAACAGCGCAGGGTCAAAAATCAATTGATTTACATTGATACCTATGCCAATAATGCTTGCTTTATAGTTAATGCCAGACAGTATATTTTCTATTAAAATGCCGCCCAACTTGTAGTGGTTATAATAAAGATCATTAGGCCATTTCACCTTTAACAAAGGCCCCATAAAATTCCTCAAAGCGTCTCTAATACCTACGCTTACAGCCATATTCAACATAAACTGCTGACTTATGGATAAAAATGACGGGCACAAGTACATACTGAAAGTCAGGTTCATTCCTGGCTCGGCATACCAGGTATTCTCCTGCTGTCCCCGGCCCGCAAACTGGTGATCTGCCATAATAACAGTCCCTTCTGGTAATGGCTCGGAATTTGACACCTTAGACTTTAAAAAGTTATTGGTAGAATCAACCTCAGATAATCTTATGAAATTTTGACCAACAAATAGTGTTGAAAAAGTGTTATTTTGCAAGTGTTGATTGTATATTTGTTTATCAAAATTAAAACATTTTAATGTTAAAAAAGAAAATAGGAAACCTTTCTACATACCTCTCAGAGTTAGCTGTACATGGCATACAGGAAAAAAAAGGAAACGATATTGTAAGATTAGACCTACGCGAACTTAACAGTTCCGTTTCTGATTACTTTATTATCTGCAATGCAGATTCGGCTACGCAGGTAAAAGCAATTGCCGATAGCGTAGAAGAAGAAATCTATAAAAACACGCAAACTAATCCTTGGAGAAAAGAAGGTCTGGAACACGCAGACTGGATTATTCTGGATTATTTTGACATAGTAGTTCACATATTTAAAACTGAAAAGCGCGAGTTTTATGGAATTGAAGACTTATGGGGCGATGCCCAGTCTACTTCCTATCAAAGCGCCTAATCATTCAACCCCATTTTTTATTTAACGATGAAAGAGAATCCAAATACGAAGCCCAAGTTGATTAAGAGAATCCCGAATATTCCTAAAAAACCTCAAAAAGGTTCTAAATTTAATATCTTTTGGGTATATGCTGCTATTATTTTAGGGCTAATCTTATTGCAGTTCCTGTTTAGCAGCGATACTGCTAAAACCATCCCTTACCGGACATTTGAAACCCAAATGTTAATTCCGGGAGATGTAGAGAAAATTATCGCCTACAAACATGAGGACGTTATTAAAGCCGAGGTTTATATTAAGAAAGACCGGTTAAAAGAGGCTAAATACAAACAGTATATGAGCAGAAATAACTTCGGCGCCAATGATGGCCCTGTTGTTTATTTCAATGCCGGGTCTTTTGATAAGCTAAGTACTGATCTGAAAGAAGCCCAGAAAAACTTACCTCAAGAGCAACAGATACAACCGGACATACAAACCAGACAAAGTTCTTTTAACTCCTGGTTCTTAACCATCATACTCCCTGTTTTATTATTCATCGGCTTCTGGATATTTATCATGCGCCGTATGGGTGGTGGTGCCGGTGGTGGTGGTGGACAGATTTTCAATATCGGAAAATCGAAAGCCACACTGTTTGATAAAGAAAGCCAGGTTAACGTTACATTTAACGATGTTGCCGGACTTGAAGAGGCGAAACAAGAGGTAATGGAAATTGTGGATTTCCTTAAAAACCCGAAAAAATATACGAACCTGGGTGGTAAAATCCCTAAAGGAGCACTATTGGTGGGCTCTCCAGGTACAGGTAAAACACTATTGGCCAAAGCCGTTGCCGGCGAAGCACAGGTTCCTTTCTTCTCCCTTTCAGGGTCAGACTTCGTAGAGATGTTTGTTGGAGTAGGTGCTTCACGTGTTCGTGACTTGTTTAAACAGGCAAAAGACAAAGCGCCATGTATCATCTTTATTGATGAGGTTGATGCGATTGGCCGTGCCCGTGGTAAAAACAGCATGATGGGTGGTAATGATGAGCGAGAAAATACGTTAAACCAGTTATTGGTAGAGATGGATGGTTTCGGTACTGATTCAGGGATTATTATCCTGGCGGCAACCAACCGCCCGGATGTATTGGACTCTGCTTTATTGAGGCCCGGACGTTTTGACAGACAAATATCAATTGATAAACCTGATTTGGTTGGTCGTGAGCAAATCTTCAAGGTCCACTTGAAACCGATTAAAACAGATGAGGTTGTTGACGCCAAGAAACTTTCGGCACAAACGCCGGGATTTGCCGGTGCAGAAATTGCTAACGTTTGTAACGAGGCTGCTTTAATCGCGGCACGTCGCAATAAAGATTTCGTTGATATGCAGGATTTCCAGGATGCGATTGACCGTGTTATTGGTGGTTTAGAGAAGAAAAATAAGATCATCTCTCCTGAAGAGAAACGTATAGTAGCTTATCATGAAGCAGGCCATGCTATTGCAGGCTGGTTCCTGGAGCATGCAGATCCATTGGTAAAAGTATCTATTGTACCTCGTGGTGTTGCAGCCCTTGGTTACGCGCAATACCTGCCTAAGGAGCAGTTCCTTTACACTACCGAGCAGTTAACTGATGGTATGTGTATGACAATGGGCGGCCGTGTTGCGGAAGATATCGTTTTCGGTAAAATATCAACAGGTGCACAGAATGACCTGGAACGTATTACCAAGCTTTCTTATGCAATGGTAACTATTTATGGAATGAACAGTACTATTGGTAATGTTTCCTTCCACGATCCACAAAATGAATACAACTTCAATAAACCATATTCTGAAAAAACATCAGAAATGATTGACCATGAAGTGCGTTTGTTAATTGGAGAAGTTTATACCAGAACTAAAGAATTACTGACGGAAAAAAGAGACGGTTTAGAAAAACTTGCTCAGAAACTAATAGAAAAAGAGATTCTTTTCCAGGCTGATTTAGAGGAGATCTTAGGCAAACGTCCTTTTGATAACCGTACCACTTATGATGAGTTTGTAAATGGAACAGGCGATCAGAAACCCGCTGCTGAAGGATTGTTACACGAAGGTGTGAGCGAGCCTACAGGCCCCTCAACAACAATAAATCCGACAAAAACAGAATCTTAATTACAATATTTATGGGGCTGCCGTTTTCGATGGGAAACGGCAGCAAATCCATTTTTTATGCAGGAAAACATTTCTTCAAAAGAGCTCATGCTAAAAAAGATAAGAAAAGCCCTTCTGGAAAGAAGAGATAACCCTTATCCCAATTTAGAAGATACCCCCCTTTATACAGAGAGTGAAGATCACAGGGAATACCCTGAAATCTTGTTCGCTGAACAACTGACCGCAGTCTCAGGCAATTTCATCTACTGCGAAAACGGAATAGAATTTATTGAAAATATCTTACAGCTGGCCGAAAGGTTTAACTGGAGAAAAATATACTGTTGGGAGCCTGAATTACAAGACCTCCTGGCCACCTACGAATTTCCCTTTTATCAGACCGATAAGGACTTTGAAATGGCCGAAGTAGGCATAACCCTATGTGAAGCCTTAATTGCCCGTAACGGGTCTGTAATGGTCTCTAATCAGAATGCTGCAGGTCGAAGACTAAGCATATTTCCCCACCACCATATTGTAATCGCACGTACAGGTCAAATGGTGATGGACCTTAAAGACGCCTTTAAAATAATTAAAAATAAATACGGCAGTCAAATCCCTTCTATGATCAGTACGATCACCGGACCAAGCAGAACGGCCGATATTGAGAAAACTTTAGTCCTCGGTGCACATGGCCCTAAGGAATTATTCGTATTTTTAATTGACGATTTTTCTTAATCTAATTTATTTATCTTAATTTTATACTGTACACCAAAACAGTATATGGTTCAAAATGGGCGTTAAAACAAACTTACACTCGGTTATCATAGGTACCGGAAGCTATATTCCAAAAAATGTTATCTCAGGAAATGCCTTTTTAAATGCTTCGTTCTACGACAATGGCATAAAGCTGGACAAAGAAAACAGTGAGATCATCAGCAAATTTTCGGAAATCACAGAAATTAATGAGCGCCGCTATATTGATGCCGATCAGGTGAGCAGCAACATTGCTGCAATTGCCGCACAAAGTGCAATTGATGACGCAAAAATTGATAAAGAAAGTCTTGATCACATCATATTCTGTCACAACTTCGGTGACGTGAAAAATGGCAGCAATCGTATGGACATCCTGCCCTCTCTGGCTGCGAAAATTAAACAGACACTACAGATAGAAAATCCTGATTGCGTCGCATACGACCTCATTTTTGGTTGCCCGGGCTGGGTACAAGGAGCCATTCAGGCGAACTACCTTATACAAAGCGGGGATGCTAAACGCGTCATGGTAATCGGCGCAGAGACCCTTTCTAGGATTATTGATGCGCATGACCGTGACAGTATGATTTTTTCGGATGGCGCCGCCGCTGTAATTTTTGAAGCACAGGAAGATGAAGCCCCGCTGGGAATCATCGCTCATAAAACACAAACCTACGCCGCTACCCATGGCTCATTGCTGGTGATGGGAAAAAGCAATAACCCCAATGAACAGAATGGCAATGCCTATCTTAAAATGAATGGCAGAAAGTTATACGAGTTCGCCGTATCTAATGTCCCTCAGGTTGTAAAAACAGCCATAGATAAAGCGGGAATTAGCATTGAGGATATAAAAATCGTATTCATCCACCAGGCAAACGGCAAAATGGACAATGCCATTATGAAGCGTGTATTTAAATTATATGGCTTAGATACAGTGCCCGAAAACCTTGTTCCTATGACCATTTCCTGGTTGGGAAATAGCTCGGTAGCCACCATTCCTACTTTACTCGACCTGGTAAGAAAAGGTAAGGTTGAAGGCTATAAAGTAAACAAAGGTGAGTATGCAATATTTACTTCTGTAGGTGCAGGAATGCATATCAATGCTTTTATTTACCGTTTCTAGTTTTATCCTTTTCCATCGCTATCCGGATATTTTCCTTATCGATAAATTTAAACATAAAAAAAGGTCAGATGTAGTATCTGACCTTTTTTTATATGTAATCTGGTTTTAAACCGGTGCTACTTCCTGAGTTAATGCCTCATCCACCAAAATCCTTCCACAGTGCTCACAAACAATGATTTTTTTACGCTGACGGATATCCAACTGACGTTGAGGTGGGATCTGGTTGAAACAACCCGAGCATGAATCACGGTCAATAGTAACTACTGCCAATCCATTGTTCGCATTTCCTCTTAGCCTGTTATACGCTACCAATAGGCGCTCATCAATCTGAGTTTCTGCTTTTTCTGCTTTTTTAAGTAAGCCTTGCTCATCCTTCTCCGTTTCGGCAGTAATAGTTTGCAACTCTCCTTTTTTGATATCAAGATCTTTTTTTCTTGATTCTAAATCAGCAAGTGCCTTATCATAAATCTCAGTTTTTTGAGTAATATCAAATCCGAATTCTCTGATCTTCTTCTCACAAACCTGGATCTCAAGCGTTTGTATTTCCACCTCTTTTGTTAAGGCATCGTACTCACGGTTGTTTTTAACATCTTTTAATTGGGTCTCGTATTTTTTGATCAGGTTTTGAGCGTCCTTGATCATATTTTTACGCGTTACAATGGCATCTTCAGTATCATCCAATTCGCCTTTGAATTTTTGTATACGTGTTTCCAGGCCTGCAACGTCATCTTCTAAGTCGGCAACTTCCATTGGCAGTTCACCACGTATCTGACGTATTTTATCAATCTGAGTATGCAGGGTTTGTAATTCGTATAAAGCTTTTAGCTTTTGCTCTACAGTTTGTTCCATTAAATGAAATAATTTATGGGGTTTGTGTTATGCTCCGTTAAACGGATTGCAAAGTTAGGAAATTTTTCTTGAATAATATCTATCAACAAATCAGATGTAAATTGTTCACTTTCAAAGTGTCCGATATCTGCGATCATCAATTTTTCATCCGCATCAAAAAACTCATGGTATTTGAAATCAGCTGTTACAAATGCATCTGCACCTGCTGCAATCGCTTCTTTGAGCAAAAAGCTACCAGAACCCCCGCAAACCGCTACTTTTCTAATCTTTTTAGGCAAAACCCGGGTATGCCTGATTACTGTCGCATCCATATTGTCTTTAACCATTCTTAGAAACTCATGCCCTTCAAGTCCTTCCTCGAGCCAGCCAATCATGCCCGCCCCCACGTTGTCCAACGCATTTCCAAGTGGATAAATGTCATATGCAACCTCCTCATAGGGATGATGCTCAAACAGTGCCAGCAATACTTTTCTTTCGTCCTGAACCTTAAAAACAGTCTCAATTCTAATCTCAGGTTCCTGATGTTGTATGCCCTGCTCCCCTACAAACGGATCTGTATTTTCTCCGCCTTTAAAAGTGCCGAAACCTTCGGCGTTAAAGCTGCATTCACTATAATCTGAAATATTTCCGGCGCCGGCCGCAAACAACGCTTCTCTAAGTACATCTGATTGGGCAATCGGACAAAAGGTGACCAGTTTTTTTAAAATAGAGTGCTTTGGACTTAAAATCTTGGTATTCTTTAATCCCAGTCTACTGCTGATGACCCCGTTTACACCATGCTTCACATGATCAAGATTGGTGTGTATGGCATATATGGCAATGTTATTTTTTATCGCTTTTAATACCACCCGCTCCACATAATTCTTCCCGGTGATTTTTTTCAGCCCCTTAAAAACGATCGGATGATGCGTAATGATCAGATCACAATTTTGTAAAATAGCCTCATCAACAACGCTTTCTATACAATCTAAAGCCACCAGGGCACTATGTACCTCATCATTCGGATCACCCACAATCAGTCCCGAATTATCGTAATCCTCCTGGTAATTCAATGGGGCGAATTCCTCCAGGTGCTTTATTAAAACAGATAACCTCATATCCCGTAAATATACGATAGATTTTAATTACTGAAGATTACCCATTTTTACCAGCTGAAGGCTTTCAAAAACCATTTTCTGATTGTACTCATAAGCCAGGCTTTTATGATTGATCAGGTCAATAATTGTTCCGATAAAACATAAGCCAGCTGTACAAAAGTATAAAATACCCATACCAATCTGTCCGACAAGGAACCTCGACAGCCCAAAAACAAAGAAGCCAAGAATACAATATAAAATCATATCATCCGGATTTCTTCTCTTACCGCTATAGATCATTAAAAACCCTCTTAACTGTTGTTCGCTAAATCCTGTAGTTGCACTCTGCAAATAAGAAAATTCCTGTGGCGAAATGCCCGGTAGCGACATAAATGGTGAATCAAACATATCTTTCCTCCTTGTATTTTAAGTTTAAAGCCTTACGGCTTTTTAAATTCATTTTAATCAAAACCACTATTCTATTCAAAATAATCAGCAGCGCAGGTATACCAAACCAGTGTTCATCCAGACTTGCCTTAAGATCGCCCTGCAGCAAATGCGCGATGGACCTGCCAATTCCACATCCAGGGCACCAGTCAAAGCCCATATTCGCAAGCGGACAAAGTGTGAAATGCTGTCCATGACTTTGCGTATGCGCATCTGCTGTTCCCAATAACAGCAAAGCCGCTATCCAGAAAAAAAGCTCAAAAGGCAGACGCATTAATATTTTCATTTCACCGCTTTAATTTATCCTCAATGAACACCAAAGTGCTATTCAAAGGGCGCATATTCTGCTAAATATAAGTACTTCTTTCAATACATTCCCTTTGCACGTATACTGTTTCAGCCTTTCTATCTTTAGATCAATGAGTTGAAACATTGTTACATTTAAAGCCCATCATAAATCTTACATTTGTATTGTGAACATTCGCGACCTGATCAACAGATATAAAACAGATGAGCGTATTGTAGCATTGGCAAAAGCCCTTAACGCGGGTAAAGGCTCCAAACTTCAGCTGAAAGGCTTAGTGGGTTCTGCTGATGCAACAATTGCAGTGGCTTCGTATTTCCTATTGCATAAGCCTCAGTTATTTATACTTCCCGATAGGGAAGAGGCTTCGTATTTTCTGGCCGACCTGGAAAGCATCCTTGATAAAGAGGTCTTGCTTTTCCCTTCTTCCTTCCGTAAAGCATTTGAATTTACACAGGTTGATACGGCCAATGTACTGGCAAGAGCAGAGGTTTTAAACGAGCTGAACCATCATTCCGAGTATGGAAAGATTGTTGTTTCTTATCCTGAGGCTATCGCCGAGAAAGTAATAGACCGCGCTGTACTGGAGAAAAACACATTGGAAATTAGCTTAAATGCTAAATTGGGTATTGATTTCATCAACGAATTTCTGATAGACTACGACTTTAACCGTACCGATTTTGTATACGAGCCCGGACAGTTTTCTATCCGTGGAGGTATTGTTGATATATTTTCGTTCTCTCATGACCTTCCGTACCGAATAGAGTTTTTTGGAGATATCGTAGAAAGCATCCGTACTTTTGAAATAGAAAGCCAGCTTTCTGTTGAAGATGTAAAATCACTAACCATCATCCCAAATGTACAATCCAAATATCTCACAGAAAATAACATCAGTATCCTCGATTATATTGAAAAAGATACGCAACTGTGGTTTAAGGACGTAGAATTTACATTAGACATTGTAAAAAGTGGCTACAAAAAGGCTGTAGAACTCTGGAAAGCACTTCCTGCTAAAGAAAAACAAGAGAATCAGGATTGGATAGATCCTAAATTTGCCTTTACAGATGAAAAAATGATGGGGGATATGCTCCATGATTTCGCTCTTGTTGAATTTGGAAAACAGTTTTTCTATAAAACAGATGATGTCTTCCACTTTGAAACCAAGCCACAGCCATCCTTCAATAAAGACTTTAATTTACTAATCCACAACCTTAAAGAGAACGAGAAAGCAGGCATTACCAATTTCATCTTCAGTTCTTCGGTTAAGCAAACGGAACGTTTATATGCAATATTAGATGACATTGATAAAACAGCGAAGTTTACCCCGGTAAACATTCCGCTGAGAGAAGGCTTTGTAGATACGCAGCAAAAATTAGCTTTTTACACGGATCACCAGATTTTTGACCGTTTCTATAAATACAAACTCAAAAGAGGCTATCAACGCAGTCAGGCCATAACATTAAAAGAGTTAAGAGACCTTAAACCCGGCGACTTTGTAACACATATTGACCATGGAATAGGGAAGTATGCAGGTCTTGAAAAAGTAGAGGTAAATGGTAAAACACAGGAAATGATCAGATTGGTCTATGCCGATAATGACCTGCTCTATGTAAACATTAACTCCTTAAACCGCATTGCGAAATATAGCGGCAAGGACGGTACTGCACCTAAAATGAATAAACTGGGTACCGAAGCCTGGGATAAACTCAAAAAAACTACTAAAAAAAAAGTTAAAGACATTGCCCGTGATTTGATTAAGCTGTATGCTTTAAGAAAATCGCAGGTAGGAACAGCTTTCAGTCCGGATGGCTATTTAGAAACTGAACTTGAAGCTTCTTTTATTTATGAAGATACCCCCGATCAGGAAAAGGCCACTGCTGATGTTAAAAAGGATATGGAAGCCCCACATCCTATGGACAGGCTGGTTTGTGGTGATGTTGGTTTTGGTAAAACAGAGATCGCAATCAGAGCTGCTTTTAAAGCCGTTGCGAATGGCAAACAGGCGGCAGTACTGGTTCCAACAACCATTTTGGCACTTCAGCATTTTAAAACATTTTCAGGGCGTTTAAAAGACTTTCCTTGTACTGTAGACTATATTAACCGCTTCAAAACCAATAAACAGATCAAAGAAACCCTCGCTAAATTGGCCGACGGTAAAGTAGATATTGTTATCGGAACGCACCGGCTTTTGAGTAAGGACGTAAAATTCAAAGATCTGGGCATCATGATTATTGATGAGGAACAGAAATTCGGTGTAACCTCAAAAGAGAAATTACGGGCGTTACGTGTAAATGTGGATACGCTAACGCTTACAGCAACCCCCATACCAAGAACACTGCATTTCTCTTTAATGGGCGCAAGGGATTTGTCTATCATGAGCACCCCTCCACCTAATCGTCAGGCCGTAAACACAGAATTGCATGTTTTTAATGATAAACTGATACAGGAAGCCGTACAGTTTGAGCTGGACAGGGGCGGACAGGTCTTCTTTATCCATAATAGGGTTAATGATCTCCCCCAATTGGGCGGATTGATTAAAACCCTGGTACCAAAAGCACGTATAGGTATTGCCCACGGTCAGTTAGATGGTGATCAACTGGAAGATGTCATGCTTGATTTCATCAATGGTGAGAAAGATGTATTAGTAGCTACAACGATTATTGAAGCCGGACTGGACATTCCGAATGCCAATACGATTATCATCAACCATGCCCATATGTTCGGATTGAGCGATCTACACCAGATGAGGGGCAGGGTAGGCCGTTCCAATAAAAAAGCATTCTGCTATTTGTTGAGCCCGCCACTATCAACGCTTACGTCTGAAGCCCGCAAACGCCTTAGTGCGATAGAAGAGTTTTCAGACCTTGGGAGCGGCTTTAATATTGCGATGAGAGATTTAGACATCCGTGGCAGTGGAAACCTCTTAGGCGCAGAGCAAAGTGGCTTTATCGCCGAAATAGGTTTCGAGATGTATCATAAAATTTTAGATGAGGCCATTCAGGAACTAAAAACCGATGAATTTAAGGATCTCTTCAAAGATGAACCCCTACGTCCTTTCGTTAATTTTACCCAGGTTGATACTGATCTGGAATTATATATTCCGGACGACTATGTAACGAATATTACAGAAAGATATAACCTCTATACAGAACTTTCAAAAATTGAGGATGAAACCCAGCTTAAAGCTTTTGAAAAATCGCTGAAAGACCGTTTTGGCCCTGTTCCTGAGCCTGTAAAAACCATGCTTAACGTACTGAGATTGCAATGGGTAGCCAAGAAACTTGCTTTTGAAAAATTGAGTTTTAAAAAGGGTATTCTACGCGGATACTTTATTTCTGATAAACAATCTGCATTTTTTGATTCTTTAATGTTCAATAAAATATTGCACTTTGCACAGATCCACCCACGTTTATGTAATCTTAAAGAAGTTAAAGATTCCCTACGCATTGCTTTTGATAACCTGAATACCGTTGATGAAGCAGTAGAAATGCTGGAAATGGTAGCCAACTAAACCCTTAATAATGAATCCACAGCTATTACAAGACCTGGTCACCATGCAAATGCCTTTCGGCAAATATAAAGGTCGGATTATCTGTGATCTGCCTGAATCTTACCTCGTTTGGTTTCATCAGGAAGGATTTCCGCCGGGAAAATTAGGGGAAATGATTGCTACGCTTTATGAAATCAAACTAAACGGATTAGAATACCTCCTCGAGCCTTTGAAAAAAAGGAGATAGACAGTTTATTTAGCTATATACCACCGGAACATAACAGCTATAGAGTTGCACCACCATTCGATCAAACTCTATATTGAGTCCATAGTGAGTCCATGGTAAGTCCATGTCTAGTCCATGTTTTCCCGTAAAAACATGGTTTCATATTGTATTTATTATTTAGTTAATATGAATTTATAGTAAAGCGTAGTTAATCTGTAATCCAGTTCACATTCAACAGCAATAAAACAAGTTCTAATTCAGGATCAGGTACAGATAAGCATAAACCACTGGTGCGGCGATTAAAAGTCCGTCAAAACGGTCTAAAAAGCCTCCGTGTCCTGGCAATATGTTTCCAGAGTCTTTAACATTCAGACTTCGTTTAAGCATGGATTCAACAAGATCTCCAAGTGTACCAAAACAAACGATTAATACTGCCATTCCACCAAATACTAATGGGCTTATTTCTGTAAAGAACAGAGAGATCAGATAGGAAACTAAAACACTGGTAAACATTCCGCCAAAGAAGCCTTCCCATGATTTTTTAGGGGAATGACGCTCAAATAAGCGTGTTTTCCCAAATTTTACACCAAAAAGGTATTGACCGGTATCGCTTGCCCAAAGCATCAATAGAAAAGACAATGGCAGATGAAAATTATATTCAGCCTGGTTTTGTATAAAACCTAAAGAATAAAAGAAACAGAAGGGTACTGTAACATAAATAAAGCCTACAAAAGTGTAGGAAATATTGGAAAAAGGTATTTTTTCCTTTTTATAGAGTTCGCTAATGAATACAGAGAAGATCAAGGGTACAATCAGCAGCATAAACTTAGTCTCAAATTGCAGTAAATGATAACCTGCGGTCATTAAAAATATCAATGCAGCTGCAAACAAAGCAATATTTCTATGTGGTCTGATCCCTGCGGTTTTAATCATACCAAAAAACTCAAACAACGCAGCGAGGCTTAAAATAAGATAGAAAAAAGTAAAGGTATAGCCACCTAAAAAGATGGAACCCAGCATTACAATTGTAAAAAAGAAAGCAGTTATTGCCCTTGTTTTCATTTAGTTTGTTTTTTAAAATATCGAAACAGCAAAAAGGTTAAAACCGCACTAATGACATAGCCATACCAGGCAAAATTCATTGTTTTATCGGCTTCCGACAAAGGTATGTTGTTTTTTTGCATATACCATGCCGCACACACCGCATATCCGTTATTTATAAAATGTCCGAACATGGCATACCATAAACTGCCGCTCCAGAAGTACAGGTAACCAAAAGTAGCGCCGAGGAAAAGTCTTGGAAAAAAACCATAAAACTGCATGTGGATTGCGCTAAAAATAAAAGCTGAAACCCAGATAGCCACGTGATGGTTCCTAAACATACGTCCGAATGCATGCTGCAGCCCTCCTCTGAACAACAATTCCTCTGCCACGGCCGGCAATAAGGCAATCATTCCCAGGTTAATCATCAACATACCAATGTGATCCATTTTAAGTAATGCTATGGTTGTTTTCATACCTTGATCTTCGGCATCCTTCATCCATTTTTCAATCCCCTTAAAAGCATCCGGCAATACCATTTTCTGATTGAGTAAGGTAATCCATTCCAAAACAGGCATGGCACAGATCATCAATAGCAGCACGATTAACATCAACTCTGTTTTGGGCTTTTTAAATCCATAAAAAGCAGTAGTTTTCTGTCGCTCTGTTTTTGCAAGTAACACTGCGGGCACAAGGAAAAGTCCCACTTGCTGAGCTATTAGTAAAATCCGTTGGGCAGGCATATAGTACGGATTAGTGCCTGATAACCAGCTCAAATCGTCTAAAATACTGCCACCGTATTGTAAATATACCAGGGCAAATCCAACAACTGAGGCCACAATAAGGCCCAGGATAGCATAAAAACCTAACATCAATAATTGTACAATAGGTTCATTTTCTTCCCTGATATTTTGCATAGCGTTCTATTATTTGTATAATTTGTACCTTTGTGCCGTTAATTTTGGCTTGAAGATAGAGAAATGTCCGTAAAGATAGGAAATATTGATCTGGGAGAATTCCCTTTATTGCTTGCTCCGATGGAGGATGTGAGTGATCCACCGTTCCGTTTTGTTTGTAAACAAAGTGGCGTGGATATGATGTACACTGAATTTATTTCTTCTGAAGGATTGATCAGGGATGCCGCTAAAAGCAGGGCCAAGCTAGATATTTTCGAATATGAAAGACCAATTGGTATCCAGATATTCGGCAGTGAGATTGATCACATGCGTGAGGCTACGGAAATAGCGACGCTTGCAGGCCCCGATTTAATGGACATTAATTATGGCTGCCCCGTAAAACAAGTAGCTTGTAAGGGAGCTGGTTCTGCATTATTGCAGGATATTGACAAAATGGTAAAAATGACCGAAGCAGTTGTTAAAGCCACACATTTACCTGTAACCGTTAAAACAAGACTGGGCTGGGACGATACCACAAAAAATGTGGAAGAAGTAGCGGAACGATTACAGGACATTGGTATACAAGCCTTAACCATTCATGGACGCACCAGGGCACAATTATATAAAGGATCTGCAGACTGGACGCTAATCCGTGAAATTAAACGGAATCCGAGGATCAAAATTCCAATTTTTGGAAATGGTGATGTAGATAGCATTCAAAAAGCGGCAGACTGGAGATTGGAATATGAGGTAGATGGAATTATGATTGGAAGGGCCGCTATCGGATATCCCTGGATATTCAGGGAAATAAGACATTTTTTCAATACTGGTGAAACTTTAGCAGGACCCACAATTGAAGAACGTGTTTCGGTATGCAGAACACATTTTGAGAAATCTATTGCATGGAAAGGACCAAGAGTGGGTATTTTTGAAATGAGAAGGCACTATGCTAATTATTTTAAAGGAATTCCAGACTTCAAAACCTATAGAATGCAATTGGTTAAAGAGGAAAATATTGATACAATACATAGTATTTTGGACGAAATAGCTGACAAATATCAACATCTTTGCCCAAGTGGTGAAATGGCCTGATTTTTGAAAACTAAGAATTAAATAATAGAGTAAAATGGTAACAGCGATCACATTAGGCGTTAAAATTTCAGTTGAAACAACTTATCAGGATGATCATTCAGACCCGGGAAACAATCATTTTATGTTTGCTTATCGCATTACTATTGAGAATTTAACAGATTATACTGTTCAGCTTAAAAGAAGACAATGGTTTATTTTCGATTCTAATGGCATTCAAAGAGAAGTAGAAGGGGAAGGCGTGGTAGGAGAACAACCTGTTATAGAGCCTGGCGAAAGTCATTCTTATGTATCTGCATGTAATTTAAATACAGATATAGGTAGCATGAGCGGTAATTATCTAATGAAAAGATTGGCCGATGATAAAGATTTTATTGTGGATATACCCGAATTTGAACTGATCGTTCCTTATCGGTTAAATTAAGCTTAAACTAATATCTCAAAAAGGAGCCCCTGCAACTTTTAACTCGAAACCCGCAACTACTTATTTCTTCCAAATAAGATAGAAGCATAATAAAACAAATTAGCAAGGGCACCTAATGCTGCTACTACATAGGTCATGGCAGCCCACCATAGTGCATCTTTTGCCTGCACATGCTCTTCGTTCGTATACAGTACTTCTTTATTGTTTTTTAACCACAAAAGAGCCCTTCTGCTGGCATCAAACTCTACAGGCAGGGTAACTATACTAAATATAGTAATCAGCGCCAGGCCAGCTACACCAATACCTAACACAATAGGATTAAAAGTAAAAGCAATTAACAAAACGCCTATGATCAATACCCATTGTAAAAGATTTGAGGTAATGCTTACTACAGGAACCATATTAGAACGAAATTGCAGCCAATGATAAGATCTGGCATGTTGGACAGCGTGTCCGCATTCATGTGCTGCAACAGCTGCTGCAGCTACACTACGACCGTAAAAAACATCTGTACTCAAATTAACCGTTTTATTCTCTGGATTATAATGATCCGATAAAGCCTTATCGGTACTCATTACTTTTACGTCAAATATTCCATTATCATGTAGCATTTTTTCTGCAACTTCCCTTCCCGAAAACCCTGAGTTTAACTGCATTTCGGCATATTTTGAAAATCTGTTTCTAAACCTCCACTGCACAAACATGCTAATCACCAGTATCGGAATGATCAATACAATATAAGTTCCCATTTTATATAATGATTGTTTTCCTGTCTGCTATATATCAAAAAGTGTTCCCATTTTGTTTAAAATGAATATAAATCATTTTTAGGCAGACATTTAGCGCCAGATCATGCAAGAGGGACTTTTATTTTATTAGTCAAAATATAGGTGCCCACCTACTATACTTATTTAAATAACAAGTGGGGTATCAAATACTATGCATTTGATAATTCAATTTATTTTAATCAATTTTGATAAAAATATTAGTATGGAAGCTTTTTTAGTGCCTTTAATGATCATAATATTAGTACTAATCATAGTGCTTTTTTTTAAGAAACCCGCTACTGGTCAAAATGCAGTTGCTTTACTGGAATTAAAAGAGATGGAGCACCAAAAAACACTTAGCTGGTTAAAAGAAGAAAAGCAAAAGCTGGAGGATGACCTGAACGACCTGCGTTTAACTTTTATGACAGAGCGCAGTAAAGCAATTAAAGCAGAAGAGAGCTTAATTGCCCAACAACAAAAACATATTGAACAGGAAAAATATATCAATGAGCTTCAACAGCGCTTTAAACTCGAATTTGAAAATATAGCCAATAAAGTCCTGGATGAAAAGACAGATAAATTTACCCTGCAAAACAAAACAAGTCTGGATATCATATTAAATCCCTTAAAAGAGAATATCAAAGCTTTCGAAGAAAAAGTAGACAAAGTTTACAAAGCAGAGTCTGATGAAAGAAACATACTGAAAGGAGTAATATCCCAGCTGATGGATCAAAGTAAACAAATTCAGGAAGATGCCAATAATTTAACCAAAGCACTCAAAGGCGACAACAAAAAGCAAGGAAACTGGGGAGAAGTAATTCTTGAACGTGTTTTAGAACGTTCCGGTTTAACCAAAGATAGAGAGTACCGGATACAAACCAGTTTAAGCTCATCAGAAGGCTCCAGGATGCAGCCGGATGTAATTATTGACCTTCCCGATGATAAACACGTAGTAATCGATTCTAAGGTCTCTTTAATGGCTTATGAGCGATTGGTTACGGCAGATACAGATAAAGAAAGGGAATCCAATCTGAAACAACACCTTATTTCCATAAAAAGTCACATACAAGGTTTATCAGGAAAAAATTATCAGGAGCTCTATCAGATCAATTCTCCCGATTTTGTATTACTCTTTATTCCTATTGAATCTTCGTTTGGGATTGCCGTGCAAAAAGATGCGGATCTTTTTAATTATGCCTGGGATAGAAGGGTTGTCATTGTAAGTCCATCAACTTTGCTTGCTACCCTCCGTACGATTGCCAGCATCTGGAAACAGGAACGACAGAACAGAAATGTTTTGGAAATTGCACGTTTAAGTGGCAGTATGTATGATAAATTTGTTGGCTTTTTAGCGGATATGGAAGGTATTGGTCGCAATATAAAGCTTAGCCAGGATGCTTATGATAAGGCAATTAACAAGTTATCCACAGGTACTGGAAACCTTTCGAATACTTCAGAGAAGATCAAAAAATTAGGTGCCAAAGCCACAAAGCAGATTGACACCAAATTTTTAGATCCTGTTTTATCTTCAGATGAAGAATTATAATTTAAAGGCATTCCAGCCCTGCGCCTTTAATTCGTGCACTACATTAGATTTAGAAATCATCTTGCAGCCTTCATTTTTCTCTGTAATGTGTCCGATAATACTAATGTCCACATCATGCTTTAACTTCTCATAATCAGCCTGTTTTATGGTAAACAGGAGTTCATAATCCTCTCCGCCGTTTAAAGCACAAACTGTTGGATCAAGCCCCAGCTCCCTGGCAGTCTGGTAGGTCATCGGATCAATAGGTATCTTTTCTTCATACAAGGTAACACCTTTATCAGATTGCTGACAAATATGTAAAACCTCTGAGGCGAGACCGTCCGAAACATCTATCATAGATGTTGGAACAATATCCATTTGTGCCAGTAAATCTACAATATCCCGTCTTCCTTCAGGTTTCAATTGGCGCTCAATAATGTAATCCTTTCCTTCCAAATCAGGCTGTATATTAGGGTTTTCCAGAAATATCTGTTTTTCACGCTCTAATATCTGCAGCCCAACATAAGCTCCGCCTAAATCACCGGATACGCATAAAAGATCACCTTCCTGTGCACCACTTCTGTAGCAAATGCTACCTTTTTCCCCGTGGCCAATACTGGTTACACTGATCACAAGCCCTTGTTTACTGGACGAGGTATCTCCACCAATCAAATCAATATTAAATTTATCACAGGCCAGCTGAATCCCCTTATAAATCTCCTCAACAGCCTCCAGTGGGAATTTACTAGATAAACCAATGGAAACTGTAATCTGTGTGGCAATACCGTTCATTGCGTAAATATCACTCAGATTAACCTGTACAGCCTTGTACCCCAAATGCATAAGTGGCACGTAGGCGAGGTCGAAATGTATACCTTCCAACAGTAGATCTGTAGAAATCAGTACTTCTTTATTCTCAAAATTCAACACTGCCGCATCATCGCCAATTCCTTTTATGCTGCTTTCATGCTTTACTTTAAAAGTATCGGTCAGGTGTTTAATCAATCCAAATTCACCCAATTCAGCAATATCTGTACGCTCTTTGTTTTCAAACATTATCTTTTTGTTTTACAGTGAATTAACATAGTTATCCACATTTATTATAGTCCTAATTTTGCAGATATTTCCAGCATTCTTTCAATTGGTTTACGTGCCTGTACAATGATATCTGCAGGTACAGTAACTTCCGGTAAACCGTTTTTTATACACAAATACAGCTTTTCAAGTGTATTTCTCTTCATATATGGGCAATCATTGCAGGCACAACTGTTGTTTGGAGGTGCCGGAATGAAGGTTTTGAGTGGATTAGCTTTCTCCATTTGGTGAATGATCCCACTTTCTGTTGCTACAATGAATTCCTGGGCCTCGTTATTGATAGAATATTTCAATAATCCGGTCGTAGAACCAATATAATCAGCCATTTGCAAGACTGCTTCCTCACATTCTGGATGCGCAATAAATTTTGCGTTAGGATGGCGTTCTTTCAACTTTGTAATTTTTTCCCTCGAGAAAATTTCGTGCACCATACATGCCCCGTTCCATAAAACAAGGTCCCTACCTGTCTTTTTAGCAACCCAAGCACCCAGGTTTTTGTCCGGACCAAAAATAATTTTTTGATCTTTAGGCAAACTCTCTACAATTTGAACAGCATTCGTTGACGTACAGACGATGTCACTCAATGCTTTTAATTCAGCTGTACAGTTCACGTAAGTGATCACCAGGTGATCTGGATATTTTTCTTTAAATTTCTTAAATAAATGCGGTGGACAACTATCTGCAAGCGAACATCCAGCTTTTAAATCCGGCAATAGAACCGTTTTTTCAGGTGAAAGTATTTTTGCAGTTTCGGCCATAAAATGCACACCAGCAAATACAATCACATCGGCTTCTGTTTTTGCAGCTTCCTGAGAAAGCCCTAAACTATCGCCAATATAATCCGCAATATCCTGTATATCAGGTTCCTGATAATAATGTGCCAGGACAATGGCATTTTTTTCCTTTTTTAATTTTTCAATTTCTTGAAAGAGGTCCAGCGTTGGATCAATATGCTCCTCGATATATCCTTTTCTGTTTAATTCGGCTAAGGTGTCCATTTTCTCTTTTTATTTTATTCAATTTTAAAATGCGTAATCCACAGGTTTGGTACACTTATCAACTTTATGCTTTCGGTGAGAAAGAAAATAATTCTGTTTTTAAGATTTTGTAAAGGTACGCAGTTTCAACACTTCAATAAATTATAATTATTTTAATATAAATAGATTTCTATTGTTTATTAGTGTGTTGATATTGTTTGTAAATATCATTTTTTTGTGCTGATAATTGAGTTATTAGTAATTTACTAACATTTAGATTACATTTTTATTTAAAATATCGACTGATTTACAACGAGATATTTTTACGTCCATATTTTTATCAATACCAATATGTTTATTGTTAGTTTGTGTGTAAAAAGTTAATAAACTACCTGGACCTGCTTAAAAATAACTCAAAATATTGTGGCAAATTCCCTTTTTAGCTTAGCTTTAAACATTCAAAAAAAATTGTTCTGTTTCTATAGACATGTAATTAACATTAATATCAACGTTGTTAACAACCTGGGGATAATTGGATAATTAGTCTTGTTTTTTATAAAATAGATACGAAAATAAGGTATATGAATTCCTTATAATAAATTGAAATACAATAGTATACGAATGAGAGAAGTAGATTTTTTAGTTATAGGATCGGGGATAGCTGGTTTGAGTTTCGCTTTAAAAGCGGCTCAGCATGGTAAAGTATTAATTGTTACAAAATCGAACGAGGACGAGTCTAATACCAAATATGCCCAGGGTGGTGTAGCGGTTGTGGTAGACAAAGATGATTCTTTCGAGAAACATATTGAAGATACCCTAATTGCAGGTGACGGTCTGTGTGATAAGAAGATAGTAGAAATAGTTGTAAAAGAAGGCCCTCAGCGTATCCAGGAAATTATCGATTACGGTATTAATTTCGATAAAAACCGTACTGGCGTGTATGATCTGGCGAAGGAGGGAGGGCACTCCGAGCATCGCGTTTTACACTATAAAGATGTTACCGGATATGAAATTGAAAGTGTATTGCTGAGACAAATTCACCAGAATAAGAACATAGAGATATTAACACATTACTTTTGCCTTGAGTTAATTACACAACATCACCTGGGAGAGCATGTGGATAAGAGTTCTGAAGATATCCACTGTTATGGCATATATGCTTTTAATACAGAGCTTAACGATGTTGAAAAGATCTTAGCTCGTGTGACTATCATGGCTTCTGGAGGAGCGGGACATGTGTATTCTAGTACCACAAATCCTGTAATTGCAACGGGTGATGGTATGGCAATGGTTTATCGTGCTAAAGGAAAAGTAAGGAATATGGAGTTCATTCAGTTCCATCCAACGGCCTTGTATAACCCTGGAGAGTATCCGGCCTTCTTAATTTCTGAAGCTGTAAGAGGTTTTGGAGGGGTATTAAGGAGGAAAAATGGCGATGAATTTATGTACGAATACGACAAACGAGGGTCCTTGGCACCACGTGATATCGTAGCGAGAGCTATAGATGCGGAGATGAAAAAGTCTGGTGAGGACTTCGTTTATCTGGATATAAGGAACAGGAAAAAGTCAGATATTTTGGAGCATTTTCCTAATATATATGCTAAATGTTTGTCGATAGGTATTGATATGACTAAAGATTTGATACCTGTTACACCAGCTGCGCACTATATGTGCGGGGGTATTATGGTAGACGAATATGGAAGATCTTCTATAAAAAATCTTTATGCCTGCGGTGAATGTTCGTCAACAGGACTGCATGGTGCGAACAGGTTAGCTTCTAATTCTCTACTTGAAGCACCAGTATTTGCACATAGAATATATGAAGATGCTATTAAAGTATTTAAAAATAGTGTGATACCTGGTGATATTCCGGAATGGGACGCACATGGTGTTACGCAGTCTGATGAGGATATTCTGGTTACGCATAATCTTCGTGAAACCCAGAAATTAATGAGTGATTATGTTGGTATTGTCCGCTCTGATTTCAGGTTGGAGCGTGCTATGAGGAGGCTATTTTTATTGCATGAGGAGACTGAAGAATTCTATAAAGCGAATAAGGTTTCAGTTAAATTATGTGAATTAAGGAACGTAATTCAGGTTGCTTTTTTAGTGATAAAAGCGGCAAAAGTTAGGAAGGAGAGCAGGGGACTGCATTATACAACTGATTATCCAAACCATTCAGCGCAGTTGACAGATACAATTTTTTAAGATATGGCAGTAATATTACCGGTTAAGGATAAAGATCCCAAATGGGGAAGTGATTGTTTTATAGCACCAAACGCAACGATTGTTGGAGATGTTTTGATGGGAAATAATTGCTCAGTATGGTTTAATGCAGTGATAAGGGGGGATGTAAATAGCATAACTATAGGAAATGAAACTAACATTCAGGATGGCGCTGTAATTCATGCTACCTATCTTAAAGCTTCAACTATTATTGGTAGCAGGGTTTCTATAGGACATAATGCAATTGTACATGGTTGCATACTTAAAGACCATGTTTTGGTTGGAATGGGCGCAATTGTAATGGACAATGCATTGGTTGACGAGTATTGTATCATTGCGGCGGGATCTGTTGTTTTAGAGAATACCCGTTGTGAAAGTGGCTATATCTATGCTGGTACACCGGCAAAAAAAATAAAGCCCATTACTGATGAGCAACGGGCTTTATTAAATAAGCTACCTGATAATTATATCATGTATGCTGACTGGTTCAGGTAATTATTCCTTTGGAATAGTTATCGTTTCGTTACGTTCCCAATTTGCCCTGATCGAGAGTTCTTTGGGTTCGTTCCAGATTTTTTCGGGTTGAAGACGGAGTTTTACATTACCTGTATCCCATTTTCCATTTTTATTGGTATCATAGCTAATCCGTAACCAATATTTTCCTGCTTTATAATTGGAGAATTTGACAGTTGTATCACGGGTAATAACCAGTGTATTTACTACGCTTTTGCCTTCATTAAGCACCTCAAGTATGTAACTTTTATTAGGCTCTGGCGGCACAATTTTAACGATAAGTGTTCCATAATCATCTTTACTGGCCAGCTCGAAAGTTTTGTTAAACTCTTTGTTTTTGGCGTTAAAAATGGCTGTAAAAGCACCGGCCGAGAACTTAATATCATATGGTTTCTTTTGCTTCCAGGGATACTTAAAATAGTAGGAGAGGAAGTCTGCACTGTCTTTAACCAAGGTAAAGTTCTTGCGGTCTACGGAGTCCTCCAGCAGCGTTATTTTGGATACATCAACACTCTCAATTGGAAAATTAAAGCTTAGTTTTAATGGCTTATTTGGGTTTAACATCCTGCCATCTATGTTATCAGTTGAACTAAGTACCCTGGTATAAGTTTCCTTCTTGCCTCTTGAAAAATTGACGGTTTGAAGTACTTTGCCATTTTCTTTTATGGCTATTTTTGTAGAATCGAAGCCTAAATCTTTAAGCCAGACCCTTAGTGAATCATTATTTTTACTGAATTTTATCAGTTTTGTAGCGTCTAACGCAGGGGGATCAGTAACTACGACTTCAGGTTTAATTAGCTTTTGATTAAATGAAAAAGTAATGCTTCCATCGGTATTCAATCGTTTATCAACTACCCTGAAAGTGGTTGCATCTTCTTTAAAAATACTCAAGTTAATGTTCTCGATTACCTTGTCTAAAACGATAGAATCTTTTAAAAAGCCTATTTCATCAGTTGCTTGCTGGTAAATTCTATCTCCGCTTTTTTCCTTAAGGGCATAGATCTTATAGGTGTCTTTTCGCAGGTTATTTAGCGCATAATTTCCACTACTATCGGTGGTTGTAAATATTGAAGGCTTGTGTTTACCAAATAAGGTGTCCCTTTGCAAAGGGAAAATAAATACTACAGCATCTAATTCAGGCAGGCCGGTTACAGAATTAATTACTTTTCCCTTGATACTCAGTGAATCGAGTTGCGGACCCGTTGAAAATACGTAGGTGAAATTCTTAACAATGTTACTTTCATTTACATCAGCGATTGCCTTACCGAAATTGAGGGTATAAGTGGTATTCTTCTCTAAGGTATCCTGTATGTCTATCTCCAGTTTTTTTCCTTTCGTTTTTAGTACCGGAGGTTTGTTCATTTCAGGAGAGACAGAGAATTCCTTAAATTCATTTTGTATCTTAAAATACTCGTCAAATTCGACTACAACTTTCGGTGCTTTAAAATTAACACTTAAATTTTTAGGGGTCATTTTTAAAATCTTCGGAGGTTCGGTGTCTTTTGGTCCTCCCTGGGGCTGTTGAATGCTCGCACAGGCATAAAAGGCTATGCTTATGAAAAGAAGGAGGGTAAAATTCGTTAAGTTTTCTACAATTCGTTTTTTAGCCATTTACGTGCGCTGTATTTAATTTATATGAGTTTTCAATTAATATCATTCAGAAAAGCTGAAACGGTCTTAAAACGCTTCTAATAGGGTCGGTTTTAAAGAACAAAGATATTAAGTTAATTAATTATAAATCAATAGTTTATAGGTTATTTACTGATATGTACCATTAAAACTGATATATCCGAAGGTGAAACACCCGAAATTCTCGAAGCCTGCCCCAAAGTTCTCGGTTTAATCTTCAGTAATTTCTCACGTGCTTCTTTTGATAGGGATACCAGTTGCGAATAATCAAAATTTGGGTTGATATCTTTGTCTTCCATTTTTTGCATTTTGTTCACAATTTCCTGTTCCTTTTCAAAATAGCTTTCATATTTGATTTTGATCTCTGCTTGTTCAATCGTTTCCTTATCAAATTGTTTAAGCAGATCATTAAAGACAGGGCTTACTTTCCTTACATCATTTATACCTATTTGTGGTCTGCCCAGCAAACTAACTATTTTAACATTTTGGTTTAAAGGACTTGTTCCGAGTTCTTCCAGCATTGCGTTGGCGCTGCTCATTTCTATGCCTTGCTTTTTAGAGAAGGCAACAATTGCATCGGAGTTGTCTACCTTTTTATTTACGATATCCAAACGCTCGTCGCTGATCAGGCCTAGTGCATGACCAATAGGGGAGAGCCGGATATCGGCATTATCCTGGCGTAGTAAAAGACGGTGCTCGGCCCTTGAAGTAAACATTCTATAAGGTTCTTCAGTACCTTTTGTAACGAGGTCGTCTATCAATACCCCTATATAGGACTCTGATCTTTTCATGATCAGCTCATGTTTGTCAAATACCTTCTGATGCGCGTTAATTCCAGCTATAAAGCCTTGACTAGCAGCCTCTTCGTATCCTGTTGTGCCATTAATCTGGCCTGCGAAGAACAAATTGCTGATTAACTTGGTTTCGAGGGTCAATGATAGCTGGGTAGGTGGGAAATAATCGTATTCAATGGCATAACCAGGTCTGAACATCTTCGCATTTTCGAAGCCGGGGATCTGGGTCAATGCACGATATTGAACGTCTTCAGGTAAAGAAGTGGAGAATCCATTTACATAGATTTCGCAGGTATTCCACCCTTCAGGCTCAACAAATATCTGGTGTCTTTCGCGTTCAGCAAAGCGATTTATTTTGTCTTCAATGGACGGACAATACCTTGGGCCAAGGCCTTTGATACGGCCGGTAAACATTGGTGATTTTTCGAATCCTTCTTTTAACGTTTCGTGGACATTCGCGTTGGTGTAAGTTATCCAGCAGCAACGTTGTTCTTTTGGAAGTTCAACATTGGTATAGGAAAAACGGCCAGGATTTTCGTCGCCCCATTGTTCTTCCATGAAACTGTAATTTAAAGAACGTCCGTCTACCCGGGGTGGGGTACCGGTCTTCATTCGGCCAGCTTCAAACCCGAATTCTGTAAGCTGTTCGGTTAATCCGGTAGCCGCTTTTTCACCAGTTCTGCCACCGCCAAATTTCTTCTCTCCGATATGTATCAGTCCATTCAGAAAAGTACCGTTTGTCAGTACCACCGACTTGGCTTTTATCTCTACACCGATCGATGTTTTTACACCAACAACAGTATTGTTTTTAACGATGAGACTGCTGACCATGTCTTGCCAGAAGTCTACATTTGGTGTACGTTCTAAAGCAAGTCTCCATTCTTCTGCGAATCTCTTCCTGTCATTTTGAGCTCTGGGACTCCACATTGCCGGACCTTTAGAAAGGTTAAGCATTCTAAATTGCAAGGTGGTTTTGTCGCTTATAATACCAGAGTAACCACCCATAGCATCTATTTCCCGCACAATCTGACCCTTTGCAACGCCGCCCATAGCAGGGTTGCAACTCATTTGCGCAATGGTTTCCATGTTCATTGTGATCAGTAGAACGGAGGAGCCAAGGTTTGCGGCAGCGGCTGCTGCTTCACAACCTGCATGGCCGGCGCCTACAACGATTACATCATATTCTTTAAACATTTCATTTTTTTATTTTTAATGTTCCACGTGAAACGTATAGAGCTTACGTTGGTTTTTTTGATGTGTTTCACGTGGAACATTAGTTGTTTGAATTCGTTTTTTATTATTTTAATTAAGAATTTTCCAGCTACTATATAGTTTTGAAAAGAGCAGGTGTCAATTATACTTTATATTTTTTCCTGTCAATTTTATATGGTAAACGATAGATAGTTCTTAGTTATTGCTATTGTTCTGAGAGTGTCAACCAGCGCTCAGTTATTGTTTCCAATTCGCTGTTTAATTTTTCTATGGACAGTGTTGTATTTTGTAATTCTAAATAATTAGCACTATCAATATTGGAAAGGGATAAAGTTAAATCAGCTATTTCGTTTTCAACTTCAGTAATCCTCGATTCTAAATCTTCCAGTTCGCGTTGCTCTTTATAACTTAATTTTTTTCCCGGAGCAGTAGGGGCAGGCGCAGAAGAATTTTGCTTTTGTTTAACCTCTGGTTTTTCTTTCGCTGTATCTAAACTTATTCTGTATTCGGAATAATTTCCATTGTAAATTGCAACATCTCCATTTCCTTCCATGATGAATAATTGCTCACTCATCTTGTCGAGTAAATACCTGTCGTGAGAAACAAGGATCAAAACACCAGGAAAGTTTTCGAGGAATTCTTCCAGCACATTTAGGGTGTCAATATCTAAATCATTTGTCGGCTCATCCAGAATTAGAAAGTTCGGATTTTGCATCAGGACTTTCATCAGATGTAAACGTTTCTTTTCGCCCCCACTTAATTTCTCTACCATCCCGTGTTGTTTTTTAGGAGGGAATAGGAATAAGGTTAAAAGTTGCGATGCAGAAATTGTTTGTCCGTCTGCCATCTTTATGTATTCGGCATCCGATTTTACAATATCAATTACACGCTCTTTTTCATTGAAGGCCAAGCCGCCTTGTTTGTAGTATCCGTAAACAGTTGTTTCACCAGTGCCCACTTTTCCTTTCTCCGGTTTTAAAAATCCCGTAATGATATTTAGTAAAGTAGATTTACCTGTTCCATTTTTACCTGCTAAACCGATACGGTCGGCACGTTTAAAGGTATAACTAAAATCATTAATGATGTTTTTGCCATCAAACGACTGCCCGATATGGTCCAGTTCAAGTATTTTATTTCCTTGTCTCGACATTTTTACATTTAACGTAACTTTTTGATTGTCAGTTCTTTGTTTTGTTTTAGCCTCCAGATCATAAAAGGAATCTATTCTGGATTGGGACTTAGTGGTACGTGCCGCAGGCATCCTTCTCATCCATTCCAACTCCTTTTTCAGTAAATTTTTATTCTTCTGGAAGGTACTTTCGTCTGCCGCTTCTCTTTCAGACTTCTTTTCGAGGAAGTAAGCGTAATTTCCATTGTAGTTGTATATTTTGCCCCTGTCCAGCTCTACGATGTTGTTGCATACATTATCCAGGAAATAACGATCGTGTGTAACCAGTAGCAAGGTTTTGTTGCCTGTGGTCAATAGTTTTTCCAGCCATTCAATCGTATCAATATCCAAATGGTTGGTTGGCTCATCAAGGACGTAGATCTCCGGATCCTCAATTAGTAGTTTGGCCAGCGCCAAACGTTTCTTTTGTCCGCCTGATAGGGTAGATATCTTTTGTTGTAAATGGGTAATGCCCATTCTACTCAAAATAGTCTTTATTTCATGCTCATATTCCCAGGCATTGTGTTCGCTTAGTTCTTCATATAAGCGGTTTAATTTCTTTTCATCCGGGTTGGGATCTTCTATAAGTTCCTCATACTCTTTAATCAGCTGTTGCTGTTTATTATCGAGGGAAAAGATAAAATCGCTGATAGAATAACCCTCGGTAAAACTAGGTTCCTGATCCAGGAAGCCAATTTTGACAGATTTATTCTTTACAATTTTTCCTTCCAGGGGAGAGAACCTTTCGGCCAGGAGTTTTAACAGGGTGCTTTTTCCAGCACCGTTAATACCCACCAACGCTACGCGTTGCCCGGTTTGGATACCCAGGGTTAAGTTTTTAAATAGCCATTCGTCGTGATAAGCATGGCCTAAGTTTTCGGCTGCAATAAGTGTGCTCAAAGTCTGTGTTTAACGATATTATGATAAGAAATTACCACAAAAGTAAGCAATAATTATTTGGTATATAACTGGGCTTATTCAATATAAAGGATTTTGATCCTTAACAAACATACCTGTGTTGCCATTAAATTGTAACAAAAATATTATATTTATTGAGAGGAAAAAATAGGCCGGGCAATTTAGCGGGCGAAATGGCCTCTAAAAACGGCCTTTTTAGAGCGCTTCTGAGCGCATAATCAGGTAAAGCTTAATGCTTATGTTGTCTGGGCGGTAAAGTTGGATAGATCGCTTAAAAATGGCTTAAAACTGCTTTGCCTTTTTTCTAAAGAAAAAAGCATAAATTGTAATTAGAATTAGTCCAGATTAGTAACGGACAGCAGTTTTTCCTTTGATTTCGTACAATCAAGAAAATACCAATGAAAGAGAAGGGTTACTTTTTTTCGAATAAAAGGGAAAGGTACTGGTCTTCCTTTTCTGTCATCAGGATTTTAGCTGCCTTGCCTTTATCTTTATATCCTAACAGATGAAGTGTACCATGGATGATCACCCTGCACAATTCCTCAGCAACGGGGTATTTAAAAGTTGAGGCATTTTCTTTTATGCGTTCTATGCTGATAAATATATCTCCTACAATCGTTTTAAGCTCTTCAGAGTTATCAAATGTAATTACATCGGTATAGGTGTCATGCTTGAGGTAATCCTGGTTTATACGCAGTAAATACTCGTCAGAGCAAAGGATAAAGTTAAGTTCCTGTAAAACGTAGCCTTCTTTCGCAATAGCAGTAGCCACCCAGGCTTTAATTGCTCTTTTATTCTTAAGGGTATAACTGGTGTCTTCAGTAAAAAAATTGATGCTTGCTTTGCTCATCAGCTCATGGATTATTGCCCCGAATTTAGCAATTTAAAATACTCTGCAATTTTATTTTTGTAATAATGGTTCAGATTTGGTGGTAATTTCTGTAGCCATTCCGTTTCACTTTTGTCAGTAGCTTTAAATTTATCCAGCATTTTCTGATAAGAAGGGGGGAACTCTTTCCCTGCTTTGCTCTCTCTTTTTGCATCCTGGTCCTGTTCGCGCTGCGCATTCTCTGCTTCTAAAAGTTTGGTCAGCAATTCCCTCTGACGTTTCATGGTTTCCTGTTCCAGTCTTTTATTTACAAGTTCCGCTTCGGTGGCTTTCATGTCCTCTATCAATTGATTGAGATTTCCCAATCCACCTTTTCCATCCTTATTGTCTTCCCTGTTTATTTTTTGCAAAGCTTCGCGGATCAGCTGTTGTTGTTGGGCCATTTTAGCAAATTCTTCGGTCATGGTGCCTTTTGGTACAGTGCCTTTGTTCCCGTTTTTTTGCATTTGGTCGCGGGCTTTCTGCATTCCCTCATTCAGTTGCTGCTGCATTTGCTGCAATTGTTTCATGCTTTGTTTTTTCTTGCCCTTACCGCCGCCTTTGCTGTTTTTCATCATATCCTGCAACTGATCAAGGGCTTCACTCAACATCAGCGACAGGTTATTAACGGATGTCATGGTATATTGCTGGTTTTTATTGGCAGCAGAGGTATTTCTTTCACCGAGGTTTTCAAGGCTTTTATCGATGTTGAAATTGATTTTCTGCATCTCCTCGTTCACGGCGGTTTCTATTTGTGGTACCCGCTTACTCAATGCATACAAACTGTCGGCTATAACCTTCATATTGTCTTTTATCTCGCGTTGTTTTTGAACGTTACCGGTATATTGGGGATCGGTGCTACTTAAGCGTTTCAGGTTCAGCATTACTTTCTCCTGATCAAAAGAGGTTTTGAGCAGGTTTTCTAACAAACGGCGTAATTCCTGTGCATTCAGGTTGTTTTCCATTTCAGCGGATTCCTGCTGCATCTCGGCAAGTTTTTTTGCCTGTTGTTCCATTTGCTCCCCCGCTTTCTGCTGGCTTTCCGAAGCTTTTTTCTTATCGTTTTTATCTAGTTGTTCTTCGCTGTTCTTTTGCTGCTGGTCAATCTCTGTCATTTCCTTTTCAGGGGTTTTAAATGCATTGGGGTGTTCCAGTTCCTGGTTTTTTTCATTCAGCTTTTTAAGCTCCTTTTTAAGTTCATCAAATGATTTGGAAAGCTCTTTTTGTTTAGCCTTTAAATCCTGTGCATTTGCATTTTTATCCAGGCTTTGTTTGGCCAGCTCTTTTTGTTCCTTCGCCAGTTCGGACAGGCGGTCTATCTTATTTTGTAAATTTTGCTCAAACTCCAATTGCTTATAAAGTTCTAAAATCCGATCGAGTTCATTTTTAAGCGACTTGTTGTCCATCTGCATTTTAGAGAGTTCCTGTTGGGTCTGATCTTTGTTGTTCTGATCCATAAGGTTCTGCAATTTCTCTAGCAAGGCCTTGGTTTTATCATCCAGTACGTTATTAAAAAGATCGTCAATCTGCTTCTGTTTGTCGGCGAGTTCTTGCTTGAGCAAGTTGTTTTCTTCCTTTTCGAAAGTATTCTTTTTATTCAGGTTATTGATTTCTTTTACGGCCTGTTCCAACTGTTTTTGTTTATCCAGCAGCTGTTCAATCTGTTTCTTATCATCAAAAGAGATCTGCTTTTTATCCAGCAATGTCTCGGTCAGTTTCTTGCTTTCCTTTTCAATCTGTCCGGCCAGTTTAATGGTTTTTTCCATTTTCTGTTTTAGCGCTTCACTGTTTTCCGTAATTTTTTCTGCAATTTGTACGGATGTTGGAACGGCATATACTTTAAGCTCAGATTTAGTTGTTTTAGGGCCGTTTACGCCATCGTTGTCCGAGATCTCGAAATAATACTCCAATGTTTGTCCCGGCTTAACCTGGGGTTCATTTAAATCCCATAAAAAGAAGAATGCGCCTTCCTGCTGAGCTTTTTTTATTGGAATAGCTTTGCTTACGGTCATTTTAACCTTGTCCTTTTCTTTGATCAGGTATTTGAAGCGGAGTGCGCTAAATCCGTGGTCGTCTGTAATATTTCCCGAAAAATAGATCGCTTTGCTGCTTAGGGAATCAGGGCTTTCGGTTACTGAAATTCCTGGAAACTCATCTTTGATTACGTTGATCTGATGATTTAGAGAGTCTTTACTGCTGATAAAATCGTTTTGTGGTACAATGCCGTATTTTGAATTTTCGAGGATTGTACCGGTATATGAAAACGAGTTATTTAAAGCCTTTAACTGCAGTTTTTTATTGCCGAGTGTAAAAGTTAACCCATCACTGTTTTTTGTTTCCAGGTTCCAGGTTACTTTCGTTCCCTCGGGAAGCAACAGGTCTCCGGCGTTTTTAATACTTTCAGCCTTTTTATTCAGGTAAGCAGGGTAATCGAGAATTGCCGTTATATTGATTACTGAGGGGCGGGGCTTAACTTCAATTGTAAATGGGAGAGAATTAAAGCCGCCGGCAGAAAACACTATTTTTTGTGTCTTTTGGAGGTTTTTGAAGGTATAGTTAAAGCGGGTGTTACTTTCCTTTTCCAGCTTAAAGGTATTTGTTCCATCGTTAAGATATACTTCCTGTGGGATTTCATTTCCATTGAGTTTTAGTTTCAGGGGGACATCATCTCCTTGTGCCACGAGGAGTTTAGTATTTAGCAACTGGAAGTCAAAGGGGGCTTTAGGCAAAATTTGTTTATTGTATTGTACGAAACTGCTGGTCCCTTCCTTTAGGATTGCAGGCGCGATAACGGCAATAAGCAATATTACTGATGCCGGGGCAAGAAAATACTTGATGTATTTTTTGTTTTCTGCCAGTTTTATAGCACTTGAAAAGGGGATCGGGTTCAGTTCGGCTATTTTTTGATCTATCCCCGCCAATATGAGCAGGCTGTTATCCGGGGATGCATCGGCCATTGCTTTAAGCTGCAGGGTGTTCAGTAATTTGTCCTTTACATTGAAAAAATGATTGCCAATAATTGTGGAGGCTTGTTCTATGCTTAGATTTTTGCTTAGCTTAAAATAAGCGAAGGCAGGCTTAAGAACAAGAAGGGAAACGATAACCAGACCTAAGGCCAGAGAGCCGAAAAACAATAATGTTTTAATGGTTGCGCCAGGTTGTGTATAGTAAACAAACACAAATAAAACCAGGTATAAGGCAAGTAATAAGGCTAGAGCATAAATGCCGCCACGCAAAAGTTTATTGAGGTAAAACTTTTGTGTAAACTCATTAATTTTTGAAATCAAAAGTTCATAGTTACTGTTCATTTGTTTCTTAATGTAGCCTTAAGGTAAAGATAATGGCAGTTTTTTGATAAAAATAGAGATATAATCCTGGTTTTGATTAAACAATATCGATTTATTAACTTTAAGAAAACAGAAATATTATTTATTAAATGATATTTTAGTGGAAAAATACACACAAAAATGAAACATTCATCTTTAATTATGATCCTTATGCTAGTGGGATTAAATGGTGCTTTTGCGCAGAAAAAGGTAAAAACATTTAAAACATGGAGTAAGAACGAAGTAATTGCACATAGAGGGGCATGGAAAGCCAAAGGGCTTCCTGAGAACTCCATTGCTTCGTTAAATGAGGCAGTCCGACTTGGTTGCTACGGTTCGGAGTTTGATGTCCACATGACTGCTGATGGTATATTGGTGATCAATCATGATGCGGATTTTTTAGGGTTACACATTGAAAAATCTACTTATAAAGAATTGTTGGCAAAGCAGCTTTCTAACGGGGAGTACATCCCTACTTTGGAGAGCTATTTGAAGGCCGGCATGAAGCAAAAAACAACGAAGTTGATCCTGGAGATTAAGCCCTCGAAAGGAGGAGCAGAGCACGACAAGGTTTTAACAGCGAATGTGGTAGCGATGGTACAGAAGTTGAAAGCGCAACCCTGGGTTGATTATATCAGTTTTAGCTACGATATCTTAAAGAAAGTAAAGGAATTGGAGCCCGCAGCGAACGTTGCGTACCTGGCCGGAGATGCGCCACTGGAAAAGCTTAAACAGGACGGTTTTTATGGTGCTGATTATCAGTATAATGTTTACAAAAAAGGGGAGTGGTTTGCAAAGGCGAAGGAGTTGGGCTTAACTATCAATGCCTGGACTGTAAATGCAGAGCCGGAAATGAAATGGCTGCTTGACAATAAGGTTGAGTTCATTACAACGAATGAGCCTGAAAAGTTGCTTGAACTGATCAAGAACAATAAATAGGTATTAAAACAAAAAAGCATCGCGGGTTATCCGCGATGCTGTACAATTTATGTTTTTAATAATCTAGATTACTTTAACATTAATCGCATTCAACCCTTTTTTGCCGCTTTCAACGTCATACTCAACTTTATCGTTTTCACGAATTTCGTCGATAAGGCCTGTTGAATGTACAAAGATTTCGCTATCTCCGTTTGCAGGGATAATAAATCCGAAACCTTTAGTTACATTAAAAAATTTTACTGTTCCTTCTTGCATTGTATTATTTATTAAAAATTAAGTGTGCAAGGTACATATTATTTTTTATAATATGCAAACCCTTCATTTTTTGATAAATATAGAATAAAACGCATCTATTGGCCGTTTTTTCGGCCTGTAACAATAAAATTTATTTCGCTGGAGTGTGATACCCCAAGAGTTTTACCGGGAGTAACCTTTAACAGGTTTTGCAGATAAACGTTAATTATTGCCTCCAGTGTTTTTTTTCTGGGCTCATAGTTTTCGGGTGAACCTGGCTGGAATTTTCCAAGGTAAATTTTGCCTTTTTGATCCACTACAGCCGAAAATTCGTAGCCAAAATTATCATATGCATTTACAATGTCAACCCGGTAACGAGGGAAAAGATAATCATAAGATTCCGTCCTGCCGATCAGCCGATCCACCGTACTGATCTTTTTTACACTAATAATTTTGCTTAGGGGAATAAATTCAACTGGCTCCCTACCGGCAAAAGCACTGTCGGGATTACCAGGGTTCCTGTTCGATTTTTCCGCCAGTTGCTGTATGTAAAGCGTATCTGCTTTAGTCGGGCGCTGAAGTTCCGTAGGGGTGGTTTTAAGCACATTTTTGATATAACTTTCAGCGTACCAGGTAATGTTAACGTCCGATCGGATATCTTTCGAGATCTCTCTCCCCGTTAAATGAAGTCTTTGAAAAACCAAGCTGTCTTTACTGATTTTTTTGATCCTGAACCATTCCTTTGCAAAATTGTACACATCGCCATGATCATAATGCAGAAAAAAGCTTTGCATGCGCTTTTTTTGCGGACTATAGGCAAGGATAGAGTCCTGGTCTTTAAACTGGATAATCCATGTTGGTTCTTGTTGAAAGCCGAGTTCATTAAAGGAAAGCCCGGTACTGAAACGGCGCTTAACTTCATAATATTTAATGCCTATGATGGAGTCAAAAGCGAACCGGCCTGTGGTCCTCTTACTTTCTTTAGAGGTACTGGTGCAACTACTAATAAGCAGTAAAAGGCCTGCCAGGGAATTGATTATGCCGGATTTCGTCATGTAGTGATAAGGATATTCTTTAAAATGCAAAGTTATAAGAATCCTTTATATTCTTTGTTTAAGCTTAAAGACCTTGACAATTAATTCTTTATTCCTGTAGATAGACAGGATAATGGTTTTACCATCTGCAGATTTAAAAAGGTTATTGACGTCATTCAGTTTATAGCTTGCTGCCGGCTGAAAATTGATGAAAACGATCTCGTCATCCACCATTATGCCTGCTTTTTCCGCCGGCGAATCGGGTTCGATCCGGCTAATGTAGTAATGACGGGTTTTATCTTCCTGTGTATACAACTCTATACCCGACATGTCGTGTTCAAAGGGGCGGTTAAACTGTCCGCCTTTTTTAAAATACATGGAATTGTCATCGTAATCAAACACGATGTTAAAACGACTGAGTATATCGGCGCCTAAGTTTCCATTACGATCTTTAAGCAAGATTTTAGCCGCTACATCGTCGTATTTTGGATAGGATGCCAATACGTTTTTTAACGTAAAGCCCCCGATTTTTAAATTGGTCAGGCGACCAATGCTACCATCAATGGGGCCGCTCATTCCCACGCCAAGATTTGCCCGGATAGAGGCTTTTGGAACAGGAAAAGGCTCTTCGTTTAATCTTTCGAGCGAAACAGCATGGCTGGCGCCGTTATCAACCAGCGTTTTGATGTCAATTTTACCATGCTCGGGGCTTTCAACACTGATGTTGATGTATGGTTTATAGCCAATGATGTCAATAGGCACACGTTCTCCCTTAATTTTTCCGCCCGAACCGGGCTCTCTGAACATTAATTTTCTTGAGGAATATCTTAAATCCACAATAAAGCTTTTAAAGAAATAGTAGCCCAATAAACCATAAATTTTGGTGCCCAGGTAGTTGGATAGGCCGAAGATGTCTTGTTTAAGTATTGCTGTGGGAATATTATCCATATAGGCTTTGCCTATCTTTACCGACACATCATTGGATACAAATGCATCGATTTCATTCCCTTTTCCCAGTCCTGAGATTTTAATTGAGCGGGAGACTTTAAGACCGATGCTATCCACTAAATTAGGGTCTGTAATGATCATCGGGCCAACCCCTGTATCTAAGATGAAGTTAAAGGGGCCTTTTTCATTGATGTAAAGCGGCACAATGATCAGGTTTTTAACCAGTGTAAACGAGATCGCGTCTTTGTCCCGGTTTCCCTTAAAATAAAATTGTTGCGCATAGGTACTGAAAACAGAGCAAAGGGGTATGATCAGGATAAGCTGATAAATTCTGAGTTTACTGAAATTAATCGTGCGCATTAACAATTTCATTAAACTAAATTAATAAATTAATGGCAGTATCGTTAGATTTGTTTACAGTGTTAAAAAATTTTATTGATTGGCCGCAACTAGCAGTTCTATATCCTTGTAGGGTAAATTGAACATAGCTGCAAGATCCTTGCTGGTTAAGTGGCCCTGATAAATATACAATGCTTCCCTGATTCCGGGTTTGCTCCATACAACGTTCATCAGTCCCCCCATGTCGCCTATGTCTACCAGGATCGGTGTAAAGATATTGGTTAAAGCATAGGACGCTGTTCTTGGTACTCTTGAAGCGATATTCGGCACGCAATAGTGGATCACATCATGTTTTCTGAAAACAGGATCTTTATGGTTGGTTACTTCGGAAGTTTCAAAGCAGCCACCCTGGTCAATACTCACATCAATTACAACTGAATTCGGCTTCATCCGGGCAACGGTTTCTTCCATTACAATACAGGGGCTTCTGCCATGCGAGGCGCGTATCGCACCAATCACGACATCACAGGTTGTAATGGCTTTTCCCAAGACGATAGGTTGCATGACTGAAGTAAATACACGTGTGCCCAGGTTATTTTGGAGCCGTCTAAGCCTGTAAAGCGAGCTGTCGAACACCTTTACCTCCGCACCAAGAGAAATGGCCGTACGGGCAGCGTATTCCCCTACAGTTCCTGCACCGAGGATGACGATCTCTGTCGGTGGAACACCGGTGAACCCTCCAAGCATCAATCCTTTCCCTCCGGTTACATTACTAAGGTACTCGGCAGCGATTAGAATGGAGGTTGCCCCAACAATTTCACTCATAGAACGGACAACGCTTAGAATATTGCCTTCGTCCCTGATATTTTCAAAACAAAGTGCGTTGATTTTTTTATTCAAAAGGGCTTTAAGGTAGGATTCTTTTAGTGCACCCATTTGCAGGGCCGAAATCAGGGTTTGTCCTTTGTGCATTAAGGCGACCTCTTCTAGTGTTGGAGGGGCTATTTTAACGATGATATCAGCGTCAAAAACATCCTTTTTATTAAAAGAGATGATCGCACCTTGTTCGCTATAGTCATTATCTGAAAAGTTTGCCCCCACACCGGCGCCGGTTTCGATAATTACTTTGTGTCCATTGTTTACCAGTAGGGCAACTGAAAGTGGGGTTAGCGCAATCCTGTTCTCCTGAAAGGAGATCTCCTTCGGAATACCTATATACAAGTTGTTGTTCTTCTGGTTTATTTCTGACATCGCCTCCTTCGGTTGTATTAACCCTTTTTGAGCAATGGAGGCCATACCTTCACGTAATCCTGTAGCCATTCTTAGTTTATTGATTTGGACTGAAAATTAAGCAAAATACCTGAAATAAAGAGTGTTTGAATATTTAAATTTTTGAAATTGACAATAGCCGGTCATTTTCATTCTGCGCTTTAATTTCAATTTTTACATAATGCTCCGGTAACAGGGATTCAATTTTTTCCGGCCATTCGATGAAACAGATGTTCCCTGAGTAAAAATATTCCTCATATCCGATGTCATATGCTTCCTGCAAATTTTTAATTCTATAAAAATCAAAGTGATAAATGATTTTGCCATTGGCATCGTATTCGTTTACGATGGAAAATGTGGGACTTGTAACAACTTCTGTTACGCCAAGGGATTTTGCCAGCACTTTGATCAGTGTTGTTTTTCCGGCTCCCATGTCTCCTTCAAAAATAAAGACCTGCTCTTCCCGGGCAAAATTTATGATCTGTTTTGCGGCATTATCCAGATCAGCAAGGCCATTGACTTCAATATTTATACTATTCATGCTGTAGCAAATTTATAACAATTCAAGTAAAATTATGTATCGGACCTTACCTTTTTGGACAGCCTCTTGTCTGTTAAGGAGAGGTAACAAAAAAGGAGCTTCATAGCTCCTTTTTTGTTGTAATTCGTTAAAAGCCCTTATCTGGAACTATAAGTAGCAATTGGAATGATCATTTCTTCCAGTGAAATGCCGCCATGCTGGAAGGTCTCGTTATAGTAATTTACAAATTGGTTGTAGTTGTTCTGGTAAACGAAATACTTGTCTTCCTTTGCAAAGATATAGTTGGAGCTGATGTTTATCTTAGGTAATTGCGCCTCATGAGGGTTTTTAATCAGAAACACTTCTTTTGCATTATAATTCAGGTTTCTGCCTTGTTTATAACGCAAATTTGTATTGGTATTTCTATCCCCAATAACCTTACTAGGATGTTTTACGCGTATGGTACCGTGGTCGGTAGTGATCACGAGCCTTACTTTTTTCTGGGAAATCTTTTTAAGCAGGTCCATTAAAGGCGAATGCTCAAACCAGGATAGTGTTAACGAGCGATAGGCGGCATCATCATTTGCCAGCTCACGGATCATTTGCATATCGGTACGGGCATGAGAAAGCATGTCTACAAAGTTGTAAACGATAGCGTTAAACTCATTTTGCAAAAGATTGTTTATCTGTTCGTTCAATGCCCTTCCGTCATCGTAAGTCAGGATTTTGTTATAGCTGAACTTGCATTCTTTACGCAGGCTACGTTTTATTTGATCGGCCAGAAAAGTCCCTTCGTGCATGTTTTTACCGCCCTCATCGTCATCATTCTGCCATAGTCCCGGGAAGCGTTTTTCCATTTCCAGGGGCATTAGGCCAGAAAAGATGGCATTTCTTGCATATTGGGTTGCGGTAGGTAAGATACTGGAATAAGTATCTTCATCATCCATTCTAAAATACTCGGTAATGAGTGGGTTGATGATGCGCCATTGATCATAGCGCAAGTTATCAATCAGGATAAAGAAGACAGGGGTTTTATCATTGATTAAAGGAAATACTTTCTTTTTTAGCAGTTCGTTGGACAGCAGAGGGGCCTTTCCCTTACCGTTTACCCAACTCAGGTAGTTGTCTTCAATGAATTTTGAAAATTGTGTGTTGGCTTCTGATTTTTGCATGGTCAGGATCTCATGCATCTGCGGATCATCCAGTTTTTCAAGTTCAAGCTCCCAGAAGACCAGCTTTTTGTAAACGTCGACCCATTCTTCATAGCTCAACTTGTCGTTTAACGTCATGCCAAGGCGTCTGAAATCTTGCTGATAAGCCATTGAAGTCTTTTCGCTTACCAGGCGTTTATTGTCGATGATCTTTTTAATGGTCAGTAAAACCTGTTTAGGGTTCACTGGTTTAATCAGGTAGTCGTCTATTTTAGAACCGATGGCATCCTCCATCAGGTTTTCTTCTTCACTTTTGGTAATCAGTACTACCGGGACATCGTTCCTGATGTTTTTAATAGCTGTAAGGGTCTCCAGTCCGCTAAGTCCAGGCATGTTTTCATCAAGGAAAACCAAATCAAAATGCTCCTTTCCGAAGGCTTCAAGGGCGTCGTTCCCATTCGTAAAAGTGGTTACATGATATCCTTTTTCGTTTAATAATAATATATGTGGTTTTAATAAGTTAATCTCATCATCGGCCCATAGAATCTTAGTCTCTTGCATCATTATATGTGTATAATGTAAAAATAATTCCTCAAAAAGAGTCATCTCTTTCTTAGTTATGGATAAAAATAGCAATTTTTGTACCGTATAATTTATTTTTAAGGATTGAACAAAAAGAAAATCATAAATGATCCGGTATATGGCTTCATAAATATTCCTTCTGAAGTTGTATTTGATCTGATTTCGCATCCATATTTTCAGCGGCTGAGGTATATCAAGCAGTTGGGGATGACCCATTTGGTCTATCCTGGCGCTTTACATACCAGGTTTCATCATGCTTTGGGCGCGATGCATCTGATGAGTTTGGCGATCGAAGTACTCAAAGGAAAGGGGCACGAGATTACTGCCGAAGAAGAAGAAGCGGCCACGGTTGCCATTTTGCTGCATGATATCGGGCATGGCCCATTTTCTCACGCACTGGAGCATACGCTGGTGAACGGCATAAAGCATGAAGATATTTCCATGATGATGATGGAAAAGTTGAATGTGGAGTTCGAAGGACGGTTAACACTGGCTATTAATATCTTTAAAGGCGATTATGCAAAGGCCTTTCTTCCTCAGTTGGTTTCGAGCCAGCTGGACCTGGACAGGATGGATTATCTGAATAGAGATAGTTTTTTTACAGGAGTAAGTGAAGGTGTAATCAGCTTTGACCGCATCATTAAGATGTTTAATGTGCTGGACAATCAATTGGTGATTGAGGAAAAGGGGATTTATTCTATAGAAAAGTTCCTTATTGCGAGAAGGCTGATGTATTGGCAGGTTTATTTGCATAAAACTGTAATCGCTGGTGAGATGTTGCTGGTTAAAATATTGGAACGCGCCAAGCAGCTTGCTTCTCATGGAGCGGATTTATTTGCCACGCCGGCTTTGCAACATTTTTTAAAGAATGACATTACAGAGACGGACTTCTTTTTGTCGCAACAACATTTACTGCAATTTTCCAAACTGGACGATCAGGATATTTTTGCTTCGGTAAAAGTATGGGTAGACCATCCGGACAGGATCTTATCGCAGCTTTGTACCATGTTAACACAGCGGAACCTTTATAAGGTGGAGATCAGTAATGATGTGCCGGATAAGCGCCGGGTACAAGACTTGCGGGAACGGACAGCGGCCTTTTTAAATCTAAATGAAACGGATGTCTGTTATTTTGTATTTACAGATATGATCAGGAACAGGGCTTATAACGCTGGAAGTGGCAATATTAATATTCTGTTGAAAAACAATACGATCATTGATATTGCAAAGGCATCGGATTTATCTAACTTAGAATCTTTAGACAAAACGGTAAAGAAACACATACTGTGCTATCCACGGATTATTTAGCACTTTTTAACAAAATAACTGACATTTATTCCCGTTTTTTATGCGGTCAACTACAGTTGGTAGTTGATAACCTAAAGAGGTTTATTTGTTCATATCAATTTAACATATAACTTTGTAAAATGCAATTTACTGCCAAGCAGATAAGTGAGTTTATAGATGGTACCATTGAAGGCGATGAAAACGTTAAGGTTAGTGAGCTTTCCAAAATAGAAAATGGTAAGATTGGTTCTTTATGCTTTTTATCTAACCCTAAGTACGAGAACTATTTATATCTGACAAATGCGTCAGTGGTAATTGTTGGAAAGGATTTTGTCCCTTCTCAACCGATCACCAGCACCCTGATCAGGGTGGCTGATCCTTATAGTGCATTTTCTGTTTTGTTGGACAAGTACAATGAAGCTGTCAACCAGATCAATTCACAAGTTGGCATAGAGCAACCTTGTTTTATTCATTCTACAGCTAAAATTGGCAAGAATGTATTTATCGGTGCGTTTAGCTATGTGTCGGAAAATGTAGAAATTGGTGACGGTACCAGGATTTCTGCCCAGGTGTTTCTTGGTGCAGATAGTATTATTGGAAAAAATTGCAGCATTTCTCCGGGAGTAAAGATCTACAACCGTTCAATACTTGGAAATAATATTGTGATCCATTCGAATACCGTAATTGGTAGTGACGGGTTTGGATTTGCACCGCAGGCTGACGGTACCTATACTAAAATTGCCCAGATCGGCAATGTTGTGATAGAAGATGACGTGGAGATTGGTGCGAATACTGCTGTAGACAGGGCTACAATGGGCTCTACTTTTATCAGAAAAGGTGTTAAGCTGGATAATTTAATCCAGATTGCGCATAATGTTGATGTAGGTGAGCATAGTGTTGTTGCTGCCCAGACCGGAATTTCGGGAAGTTCCAAATTAGGCGAGAAGTCGGTTATTGGCGGACAGGTGGGAATAGCAGGCCATCTATCATTGGCTAAAGGCACACAGATTGGTGCCCAGGCGGGAATAAATTTTAATACAACCGAAGAAAATAAACAATGGCATGGCAGTCCTGCACAACCATTAAGGGATTGGATGCGGGCATCAGTAATTTTTAAACAGTTGCCAAGTGTTGAAAAAAGAATAGCAAGCCTTGAAGCAAAAATTAAGGAGCTTAACTTGATCATCGAACAAAACAGTACAATATCAAAATAAGAATGAACGTTAAACAAAAGACCATAAAGAACGAAGTTTCGGTACAAGGCGTTGGCCTGCATACCGGAGCAAATGTTACGCTCACATTTTGTCCGGCGCCGGAAAACCACGGTTTTAAATTTCAAAGAACCGACCTTCCAGGTAGTCCGATTGTAGATGCAGATTGTGATAATGTTACTGATACTGCCAGGGGAACCACAATAACACAAAATGGGGCCAGTGTAAGTACCGTAGAACATGTTATGGCCTCTTTAGTGGGGATGGACCTGGATAATGTGCTGATGAAGCTGGACGGGCCTGAAACGCCGATTATGGACGGAAGTGCAATTCAGTTTCTTGATGCTTTGGAAAGTGCCGGTATTCAGTTGCAAAGCCAGGACAGGGAATATTTCCAAATTCCCCACAACATTACTTATACTGAGCCTGATAGAAAGGTTGAAATCGTTGCGATGCCTTTAGATGATTACAGGTTTACCTGTATGATTGACTATAATTCGCCTGTTTTAGGCAGTCAGCATGCCGGAATATCAAGCATCGCCGAGTTTAAGAAAGAAATTGCTTCCTGCAGAACGTTCTGCTTTTTGCATGAGCTGGAATATCAATTGCAAAACAACCTGATTAAAGGGGGTGATTTGAATAATGCAATTGTTATTGTAGATAAAGAGGTGACCAAGGACGAGCTGGACCACCTGGCTAAAATATTTAAGCGTAAAGCGATTGAAGTTGCCCCTCAGGGTATTTTAAATAATATGGAACTGAGGCATCAAAATGAGCCGGCAAGACATAAATTGCTGGACATGATTGGTGATCTTGCCCTTGTTGGTGTTCATTTAAAAGGTCATATTATGGCCGCAAGACCAGGCCATGCCGCAAATGTGGCTTTTGCTAAAAAAATCAAAGCAGCTATCAAAAAAGAGAAAAATAAAAAGGTCCATCACGTGTACGACACGAATGTAAAACCGCTATATGATATTGTCCAGATTATGGACATCCTTCCTCACCGTCAGCCCTTCTTGTTTATCGACAAGATCCTGGAATTGAGTAAAACCCACGTTGTTGGTTTAAAAAATGTGACAATGAACGAGGAATTTTTTAAGGGGCATTTCCCTGGCGCACCTGTTTTTCCTGGTGTGATCCAGATTGAGGCAATGGCCCAAACCGGAGGGATTCTTGTACTGAGTACAGTTCCAGATCCAAGAAATTACCTTACCTTGTTCCTCAAAATAGACAATGTTCGTTTTAGAGCGCAGGTATTACCAGGTGATACTATCGTTTTCAGATGTGACTTGATGGAGCCAATCAGAAGGGGCATTGCACAAATGAAGGGTGTTGGAATGGTGGGAGGAAAAGTAGTTGTGGAAGCAGAGATGATGGCCCAAATTGTAAAAGTTAAAGAAAGCGAAACCGTATCATGATACAACCCTTAGCATATATACATCCTCAGGCAAAAATAGCCGATAATGTGGTTATTGAACCTTTTGCTGTAATTCATAAAGATGTTGAAATAGGTGAGGGAACCTGGATTGGCTCGAACGTAGTGATCATGGACGGGGCCAGGATAGGGAAAAACTGCAGGGTGTTTCCAGGGTCGGTAATTTCGGGTGTGCCACAGGATTTGAAGTTTGCCGGAGAGGTGACTACAGCAGAAATCGGCGACAATACGACCATCCGGGAGTGTGTAACCATTAACAGGGGCACAAAGGATAAATGGAAGACTGTTATTGGCAGCAACTGTCTGATACAGGCCTATTCACACATTGCGCATGACTGCGAGGTGGGGGATTATTGCATATTTTCGAACAGCACTACGCTTGCGGGACATATTACCATCGGAAATTATGTGGTGCTGGCGGGATTGGTGGCAATTCACCAGTTTGTAAAAGTAGGTTCGCATGCTTTTGTTACCGGTGGTTCATTGGTTAGAAAAGATGTACCTCCGTATGTTAAAGCAGCTAGGGAGCCTTTATCTTATGCCGGGATTAATTCCGTTGGTTTAAGAAGAAGAGGTTTTTCTTCAGAAAAAATTAATGAGATACAGGAAATTTACAGGGTTTTGTTTGTGAAGCATAACAACGTTACAAAGGCCCTGGATATGATAGAAGCCGAATTTAAGCCTACGGAGATCCGTGATGAGATTGTTGATTTCATCAGAAACTCTAACCGTGGTGTGATGAAAGGCTTCGGCTCGGGAAGTTAAGATACTGTTGAATGACAATCAACTTAGCGAATGTTGGGAGAAGGTTTAACCAGGAGTGGATTTTCAGGAATGTAGATTATACGTTTCTTCCTGGAGAAAAATACGCCGTCTTAGGACCTAATGGTTCTGGTAAATCAACTTTGCTAAGTGTCTTACTGGGAAATTTATCTCCATCTGAAGGGCAGATCAGTTATAGGGCAGCACAAGATGTTCCTGTGGAGGAAATATACCGATCTATTAGTTTTGCCGCTCCTTATCTGGACCTGATCGAAGAGTTTACGCTTCAGGAAACCATTAACTTCCATTTTAAATTTAAAGCCTTTTACGAGGGGATGAGTGCCGGATCGGTGTTGGACTTGCTTGGGCTTGCGAAATCGCAGGACAAGGCTTTAAAATACTTCTCATCAGGAATGAAGCAGCGTACCAAGCTGGCGCTGGCCTGCTGTGCCAATACGCCAATCTTATTGTTGGATGAGCCTACGTCTAACCTGGATAAACAGGGCATGGCCTGGTACCTTCAGTTAATTGAACGTTTTTCGGAAAAAAGAATGCTGATTATTGGTTCAAATCAAGAATCTGAGTATTCCTTTTGTAACCATTTTGTTCAATTGACGGATTATAAATAACTAAATTTTATATTTGAAAATAGGGGTAGACAAGCCTTTTTGAGGCTTAAAATACCTTTATAAAAATATTTTTAAATTACTATTGTATAATTCATAAATAGTCTTTACCTTTGCGGCACGAAAAAAGGCCGAAAGTTGAGGCTTAATTTCAAAATGAAATGGCAAAAGCATCAGAAGTAAAAAGTGGTAATATCCTTCGTTTTAACGGAGAATTGGTACAAGTAGAGGAATTTCTACACCGTACGCCAGGAAATTTACGGGCTTTTTATCAAGCAAAAATGCGGAACGTTAAAACCGGGAAACTGGTAGAATATAGGTTTCGTGTTGATGAGGAGGTTGAGATTTGCCGTGTTGAAACCAGCGATTACCAATATTTGTATGAAGATGGTGAAGCACTGGTAGTGATGGATAACAATACTTTCGAACAGTTTAACATTCCAAAGATGTTGTTCGGCAAAAGTATTCGCTTCCTGAAAGAAGGAATGAATGTAATTATCGCATTTGAAAGTGAGGAGCCGATTATGGCACAGACACCTTCGCATGTTGAATTAGAAATAACATACTCGGAGCCTGCAGTTAAAGGTGATACTTCTACAAACGCGTTGAAATATGCAACAGTAGAGACAGGAGTAGAGATAAAAGTCCCAATGTTTATCAATCAGGGCGATAAAGTTAAGGTTGATACACGTACTGGTGACTATGTTGAAAGAGTAAAATAAGAATTTTCATAGTTTAGTTTTAGGTTTAGGTTGATTGTGGCTTCGGAGTGGTTCCCGAAGCCATCTTTTTTTATGGGAATTTTTACGGGAAAAAGTCAATACGTGCCGCTGAGGCTGGAACCTTTTGCCCCGCTTCGCTCCGAAGGCAAAACTTTCCTAGGCCTCTTCAGTACATATTGACTTTTTCTTTAGGTACCAATACTCATCTTATTTCATAGAGGGGATAATTGTTATCTTTGTTTTGATGACAAAAGCAGAGATTAGAAAAATAGCTGGAATGCATAGAAAGAGCCTTTCTGATGAACAGGTGAGGGTTTATAGTCTTGGGTTATTGGAGCTTTTTTCGTCTTTTGAGCTGTCGTCTGTTAAGATTATTCATATATTTCTCCCTATTGCGGAGAAGAAGGAGCCTGATACTTTCCTGTTTATTGACTGGCTTACCTTAAATCATCCTGAGATGAAGATTATTGTGCCCCGTGCTGATTTTGATACGGCATTGATGATGAATTATGTTTACCAGGGCAGGGACGGATTGGTGAAGAACCTTTACAATATCCTGGAGCCTGAAAAGGGGAACCTGCATACTGGAGATGTAGATCTGGTGCTTGTTCCGATGCTTGCATTTGACTTAGCGGGGTATCGCGTAGGGTATGGGAAAGGTTTTTATGACCGGTTTTTACAAGGGATTAATACGTTGAAGGTTGGTCTGTCGTTTTTTGAACCTGTAGAAAGCATTGAGGACGTAAATGAGCATGATATCCGGCTGGATATGTGTATTACACCAGGTAAAATTTACCGGTTTTAATCGGGCAATCACAGTTTTTTAAGATTATTTTCGGATAAGGGGTAACAAATATTGATACTTCATGATATATCTCCAAACAGTTTGATTTTAAACTAAAGGAAGGAAATTATGAAAAAGTTAATATTAATGGTACTGGCGGTTTTAATAACAGGCCTTACCTGGGCACAGACTAAGCAAGATACCGCTGTAAGTAAAAGAGGAAGGTTACAGATTTCGGCCTTTGGTGGCCTTAGTATGCCTATGGGCAAATATAAAAGCGACATTGGCAGGGCAAAGACCGGTTATTTTGCTGGGCTGGCCATTGATCAGTATTTTAAAGGGAATAAGTGGGGAATAGGCATTGATGCAAGATTTTTGAACCATGACATCAGGAAGTTTGACAGTGTTTTTTTTGATAACGGTTATGTGGCTACGGATTACATTAATCACCCGTCTTTTCAGCATATTGGGGTTAGCATAGGGCCAACTTATAAGTCTAATTTTGGCAAACTGGATTTGGAAGCCTTTGTTCGTGGTGGGGTCTTATTTCAGGGATTCCCGCAGTATAAACAATCTGTTTACATCAATCAGGCGGTGGGACCGGCATTGAACATGTTTGATACCTATTATACCAGCAATCCTAAGCGGATTACGAAGGCATGGATGGGACTGGGAGGTTTACGTTTATCTTATGCATTAAATAAAAACTGGGGTGTGTTTGCGCAGGCGGATTACTTAAGAACTTTTGGGAAGAAATTTGGTAGCGATTCGAGCGAGTTTCAGATCACTAAGTACGATGTTAAAAAAGCACTGACGGCAGCGGATGTACTGACGGTAAAGAACAACACGATCACGAACATAAACACTTATTATGAAGAAACCCCTACAATTCAAAAAACATATGTGCAGGCTGTAAATGTAGGCCTTGGAATTAAATACACTTTTGGCGCTAAGCGTAAAGTTAATCCAGTTGTTCCTATTACCAAAACCGTTGCTCCGCCGGCCATTTCGCAGCCTAAAGATATACTTGTAGTTGTGAAGGACAAACAAACCGGACTGGCGCTGAGTGGCGTTACGGTTAGGATCAGTCGCAATAACATTAATAATACTTCCATTAGCAATGCGGATGGGCAGGCAGAACGTATCAAAGTTGCTGAAAAAGGCATTTATCAGATCACAGCGGTAAAAAATGGTATTGCTGCTGAACCGGTATCCATAGGAGCTGCTGATTTTGATACGGCAGGGAATGTGATCTATAAGGAGATCTACCATGATGATCCAAGGTTTACGCTGATCGGTGAAACGGTTAGGGCAAATGATAATTCTAAATTGCCAGGCATCGGTACCGTGCTAACAAATGCCTCGAATAGTACCAATATGACACAGATTTCTGATACAGAGGCAAAATTTGTGTATCAGCTTGAACAGCGTTCCGACTACAATATTGTAGCCAATCAGGCAGGGAAATTTTCGCAGACTGAAAGTGTAACCACAAAAGGATTGGATAGGAGCAAAACACTGTACGTTACCTTGAAGCTAGGTGTAAATAACTTAGATGCAGGAGCTGTTTTTGTACTTAAGAACATCCATTATGATTTCGATCAATCGTACATCAGGGCAGAAGCAGGCAGGATATTGGATAATTTGGTAAATGTGATGTCGCAAAACCCTACATTGAGAATAGAGCTGTCTTCGCATACTGATAGTCGTGGTAAGGACGCTTATAACTTGCGCCTGTCGCAACAAAGGGCAGAGGCTGCGGTAAGTTATCTGGTAAGTAAAGGTATAGAACGAGGCAGAATGGTTGCGAAGGGCTACGGAGAAACCCGTTTGTTGAACAATTGCGGTAATGGTGTTTCGTGTAGTGAAGATGAGCACCAGGCGAACAGGCGTACAGAGATAAAAGTTTTAAAATATTAATTTCTAACTGTTCAGGATAAAAGGCAAATGGTCAGCTGATCATTTGCCTTTTACTATAAGTTCGGGGCATCTCATTGAATAAATAGCTCTGCGATACTGAACACGCCCGTTCTGTCAAAAAAATTACCAAGATATATAACTATCTAGATATACTTGCATTATGAGCAAGAAGAATACTGTAGTTATACCGGATGAATTGATCATCAATAAAATTTATCTGATTAGGGATCAAAAGATAATGATAGACCGTGATCTAGCAGAAATGTACGGGGTAGAAACGAGGGTATTGAATCAGGCGATAAAGCGAAATGAAAAGCGTTTCCCGAGTGATTTTATGTTTCAGTTAACGAGCCAGGAGTTGTCAGAATGGAAATCACAGAATGTGATTTCCAATAAAGAGAAAATGGGTATGCGTAAGCGGCCCAATGTGTTTACTGAACAAGGAGTTGCTATGCTATCTAGTGTACTGAATAGTGAAACCGCAATTGATGTAAATATACAGATTATCAGGTTGTTCACTAAGGTTCGGCAGATGTTAACGGATCATGGTGAATTACGGTTGGAAGTGGCTAAAATCAAGAAGAAACTTGATAATCAGGACAAGAACATGGAAATTGTGTTTCATTACCTGGATGAATTACTGGAGAAAAAAGATGAGCCCCGCCTGGAGCGAAAAAGTATTGGCTATAAGATCGGGACAAAAGAATAATGGGCTTTATTCTCAGCAATCATGTTTTTCTCTTTGCGATTTGATAAAATCGCTTACAAGGTAGGCAATTGTCTTTGCGGTAGTTGTATCCTGCCTCCCGTCTGTTAGCGCTACAGCGCCTTCGCAAATGTGTAAATACGAGAATTTTTTACCTGAAGTCAATATCAGCCTTCGGATTTCGTTTAAATGGAAGCCGGAAGGGCTCATGGCACTAGACAATATATTTTCAATACAGTCAAGATCGAGCTCGATTCCGGTGACTGTACCAGTTTTTTTTAAGAGGCTGTTCCAGATAGAAAGGGTAGACTGATCGCTTTTTAATAAATCATCAAAAAACACCGGATAGATATGCTGGTTTGCAGCAATCGTTTCTAGTATCGTATTGTTATTGTAATTCTGGTGTAGTCCGAATATGCCATAGCGCATTAAAAAGCCGTCTTTTATTGCATAACTAAATCCGTTGCCACTGTGCCTGCCATTGCATGGCCTTAAATCAGCGTGGGCATCAATATTAATGACATCAATTGCCGCTTTTGAAGCTAGCGAGGCACCTTTAATGATTGGGTAAGCATTGTTGTGCCCGCCACCAATAACAATAGGGACTTTGCCCGCAGCGATTACCTTTTGTATAACAGGGAATACGGCGTCATCTATTTCTGCTACTTTTTGCTGTAATAGTGATATATCGTTGTGTTGTGGCGTGTCAATACTATAGCCCGAAGGATCTGAAAATTCAAAATGCCCTAGCACCAACAATTCTTCACCATTAAAGAATGGCGTACTTTGAATGTTTAGCAGTGCTTTAAGGACCGGTTGCCATGCGGAAGCGGATCCTGCAACACCAAAGTTTGCACGAACACCAATATCTTCCGGGATGCCAATCAGTACAAATTTTGCAGTTGATGTCGCTATTTCATCCAATGCGGCGGTCAGTTGGACTTTTTCGCCTATTTTAAGCTCCCCTTCGCGTTGATTTGTTGCTGAGGAGATTTCTGCCCGGGTATAAACCTTAAGCCCTTCCATTAGCTTATTTTGCCATTTAAAACGATGGTATCGATCTGGGATTGACCAAAACTATACGGGAGAAATGCCAGGGAAGACATCGGTCGGGTGATGAAAAGATTTGCCGTTTTACCCTTGGCAATGCTGCCTACTTCTTTGCTTAGTTCCATAGCGGCGGCCCCGTTTAAAGTTGCTGCATTGATGGCTTCCTCAGGGCGCATCCTTAGCTTTATGCAGGCAAGGGAGACCACGAGGTTCATGTTCCCGGATGGGGTAGAGCCAGGGTTATAATCGGTAGCTACAGCGACAGGAATATTGGCATTCATCAAGCCCCTGGCGTTGGCGAAGGGGATATTGATGTAGAAAGAACAAGAGGGTAGCAATGTTGCAATGGTATTACTTGTTTTCAGGCTTTCAATAACAGCATCGTCTGTGGCCTCCAGATGGTCTACAGATACAGCGTTGTGTTTTACACCTATTTGTACGCCTCCTGAAACAGAAAGCTGGTTGGCATGTATTTTTGGTTTTAAACCATATTTTGCTCCCGCTTGTAGCAACCTGTCCGTGTCTTCAACAGAAAAGAAACCCTGTTCGCAGAAAGTATCCATGTAATCTGCCAGACCTTCGCCGGCAATTTTAGGGAGCATTTCTTCTATGATCAGCTTAATGTAGCCTTCATGGTTGTTTTTGTATTCGGGCGGATAAGCATGTGCGGCAAGGAAGGAAGCTTTTACAGGGATTTGGAAGTTGTTTTTTAATCTTCTGATTACTTTTAACATTTTGAGCTCGCTGTCGGTACTCAATCCATATCCGCTTTTTATTTCTACAGCCCCCGTTCCCTGTCTGATCATATCTGCGAGCCGTTGTGCTGCGGAATCATAAAGAGCGTCTTCTGAAGCCAGTTGTAGCTTCCGCGCGGAATTTAAAATCCCTCCTCCGGCAGCAGCGATATCTTCATAGCTTTTACCATCGATTTTCATAACAAATTCTTCTTCGCGCGATGCGGCGAAGACGATGTGGGTATGGGAATCGCACCAGGAAGGAAATACATAACCGGCTTTGGCATCATGTGTAGTTACATGATTTGGTAATAAAGCGGGCATTTGCCCCATCTTTCCAAAAGCAGAGATTTTCCCGTCTTCACATAAGATCCATGCGTTTTCCAGGGTCGGAAGCTCCTGCATTTGTTGCCCCCTTAACATTAAGGTATCCTGAGGATGTACCCCAACCAGGGTACCAATATTTGTGATCAGTAATGCGGACATGATTAGGTGTTTAATTCCAGTAAAACCGGGCAATGATCAGAATGAATGGCATCGGCCAGGATGCTTACTTTTTTAAGTCTTTGCAGCATAGGTTGGGTGGCCAGGTGATAATCGATACGCCAGCCCAGGTTCTTCGCTCTTGAATTGGCCCTGAAACTCCACCAGGTATAATGATGCGGATCTTTATTGAAATGCCTGAACGTATCAATAAAGCCGTTCTTTAAAAATAATTCCATCCATTCACGTTCTTCAGGAAGGAAGCCTGAAGAGTTGGCATTTGATTTCGGGTTATGGATATCTATAGCTGTATGGCAGATGTTGTAATCTCCGGAAATGATCAGGTTAGGGATTTCTTTGCGTAATTCGCCGATGTAAGTATCGAAGAAGCGCATGAACTCGTATTTTTTAACTTGTCTTTCGTCTCCACTTGAGCCGGAAGGCATATAAAGGCTCATTAAGGAGAAATCATCGAAGTCGGCCCTTAAAATTCGTCCTTCTTTGTCAATCCATTCTTCACCGCAACCATATTCAACATGATTTGGTTTGATGCGGGTGAGGATTGCGACGCCGCTGTATCCTTTTTTTTCGGCCGGAAACCAGTAATGGTGATAGCCGAGCTGCTCTATTAAAACAATGATTTCAGGAATTTGTGAAGGCAGGGCTTTTACTTCCTGCAAACAAATCATGTCTGCATCGGTAGCCTGCAACCAGCCGAAAAAGTTTTTTGTAGAGGCGGAGCGAATGCCGTTAACGTTATAGGAAATAATCTTCATCTTGGTATTGGATTAAGCGGTTTGAGGGATTGTTTTAGCAAAGGCTTTGGCTTGTTTGGCAAACTCTTTTTCAAGCTTTTTGGCCTCACGGCGTTTTAGGACGGTTATCGTCATTTTTACATCGGTTAGTGGCCTGTTGTTATTATCTGTTTCTAAAGCTGCAATTTTATCGATCAGGTCAATGCCCTTAACTACTTCTCCGTAAACGGTATAGTTACGGTCTAGATGGGGGCTGCCGCCAAGTGTTTTATAGATTTCCCTTTGCCATTCGGGGATTTTAAATTTCAAACGGTTTTTCTCTACCGCATCCAGCTGTTCATCTGTAAATTTTTTGCCCTGTACCAGATAAAACTGGCTGCCGCTGGAAGCTTTCTCTGGGTTATTGTCCCTTGCTGCGGCAAGCACGCCTTTTTTATGGAACAGACTGTCGCGAAATTCGGCTGGAACGGTATAGCCGACAGTCCCTTCGCCAAGTAGTGCGCCTTTTACAGCTGATTTTGAGTCCGGGTCACCGCCTTGTATCATAAAATCCTTAATTATCCGGTGAAAAAGCGTTCCGTTATAGGTTCCTTTTTCAGTTAGTTTAATAAAATTGTCGCGGTGTTGTGGTGTTTCATTATAGAGCTGAATGATGCATTCGCCCTTTTCTGTCTGGATTTTAATGTACTTGTGTTTTGGCTTCGCAGAAAAGGCAGAAACAAAGCACAGGCAAAGCATTATGGTTAAATAATTCTTCATTTTCAGTTTAATTACCCGGCTAAGTTAAGTTAAATCTGCTTTATTAGGTAGGGTGTATTAAAATGTTGAGGATACAATTTCTTATCATAGATCAACAATTGCGGCCGTGATTCGTTATAGCTTTGTAACTTATTAAGTCGAAGATTATGAAAAAAGTATTTTTATTCCTGGTTGCTGTTTCAATCAGCGTTGCGTCATTCGCACAAACAAAGTGGACGGTAGATCCAATGCACTCATTCGTGAACTTCTCTGTAAAACACATGGGAATTTCATTCGTTGATGGGTCTTTTAAGAAATTTGATGGTTCGGTTGTTGCTGCTAAAGCAGACCTTACTGATGCGAAAATTGACTTTACGGTTGACGTAAACAGCATCAGCACAAGTGTGGAGATGAGAGACAATCACCTTAAAACGGATGATTTCTTTAATGCTGAGAAATATCCTAAAATGACGTTTGAAAGTACTGCTTTCAAAAAAATTAAGGGGAACACCTATGCGTTGGCAGGAAAACTAACTATCCGCGACGTAACTAAAGATGTGGTATTTGCGGTAACTTATGGTGGTACAGCTAAAGATCAGCAAGGAAATACCAAAGCAGGGTTTACTGCAACAACAAGCATCAACCGGTTGGATTATAACATAAAATATGATCCTACAGGGGCTGGTGTAGCAAAAGATATTAAAATTACTTTAAACCTGGAGTTTACTCAGGCCAAGTAATAAAACAACCCGGTCGCCTGTTCTGCAGGCGACCTATTTAATCGATAACCATGTCAAACCTGTCTCAATTTAACAACTTTACGAGAAGTCTACCTTTGCAAGACACCCTAATGCCGGTTTTGTTTATTGGTCATGGATCTCCAATGAATGGGATCGAAGACAATGAATTTAGTTCAAAATGGGCAAATCTCGCAAAAGATATCCCGGAGCCTAAGGCTGTAATTGTTGTTTCTGCACATTGGTTTACAAAGGGGACTCATATTACCGCGATGGATTTCCCAAGAACGATACATGATTTCGGAGGATTTCCTCAGGCTTTATTTGATGTGCAATATCCTGCTCCCGGAGATTCCCGGCTAGCTTTGGAGACTGTGGGACTTATAACTAGCACCGAGGTTGGGCTTGATCACGATTGGGGGCTTGATCATGGTGCCTGGACGGTTATCAGGCACATGTATCCTGAGGCTAATATTCCTGTGCTTCAGTTAAGCATTGACTATACTAAAGATGCGAACTATCATTACAATCTGGCGAAAGAGCTTTATGAATTGCGGAAGAAAGGGGTCCTGATTTTGGGAAGTGGCAATATGGTACATAACCTGAGAATGATGAGTTGGGAGATGATTAATGGAGGGGGATATGATTGGGCATTGGAAATGAATGATAAATTCAAAAGCCTGATTATGAATCGTGAACACCAGCAACTGACCAGCTATAAAAATTTAGGTGCAGCAGCAATGCTGGCTATACCTACACCAGAGCATTATTTGCCGTTGATGTATACCCTTGGTTTACAAAATGAGAAGGAAAATGTTTCCTTATTTAACGATAAGGCTGTAGGTGGGTCTTTGACGATGACTTCGGTAAGGATCGGCTAAAATTACATGATCTTTTTTAATAGTTTTAATACCCATGATTTGCCTTCATAAGGGGGATAAATCATGCTGCTCATGTTCATCGCGGACTGAAAAACAACGGCCCGCTCATGGGAGAATGTTTTGAAGCCAAAAATACCGTGACAACTTCCCATTCCACTGCTATTTACTCCCCCAAAAGGTAGCTTTGGATTTGAGATATGGATCAGCACATCATTTATACAAGTACCTCCGGCGGATGTATTTTTAATAATATGATGGGTGTTTTTACGGTCACCACTAAAAATATATAAAGCTAGGGGCTTGCTTCTGCTGTTTACTTTTGCAATCGCTTCATCAGTTGTTTGGTAAGTAATGATGGGTAAAACCGGGCCAAAGATCTCTTCATTCATAATCTCTGCATCTGATGGCAATTGAGTAAGTAATGTTGGGTTTATGGTTTGGGAGTCTTCCTGGCTTTGACCACCAAAGGATATTTTTGCACCTTTAGCGGTTGCATCTTCGATAAGTGTTACAATTCTTTTAAAATGTTTCTGACTGATGATTTTTGCATACGAGGCTTCATCGATCTGGTTATTTTTAAAAAACAGGCGTTGCGCGGCATCGCTATATTCCCTGATAAATTCCTCTTGTTTGTTTTCCGGGATTAAAATATAGTCTGGTGCAATACAGGTTTGCCCCGCATTTACCAGTTTGCCCCAGGCAATTTTTTCAGCAGCATTTTTAAGATTTGCACTTTGGTCTATGATGGTGGGCGATTTGCCACCCAGTTCTAGTGTAACAGATGTGAGGTGTTTGGCTGCAGCTTCCATCACTATTTTACCAATCGCAGGACTTCCGGTAAAAAAAATATGATCAAAAGGTAGGTTCAGTAATGCCGTAGATACGGTTACATCACCTTCAAAACAGCAGATTTCTTGTTCTTCAAAGCACTCCTTTATAATTTTTCCAATGATCTGACTTGTTGCCGGACTTAGCTCTGAAGGTTTTAATATGGCACAGTTGCCGGCCGCAATTGCCGAGAGGAGCGGGCTCATCATCAGTTGAAAGGGATAGTTCCAGGGAGAAATGATCAGACAGGAACCTTTTGGCTCATAGTAGATGCGGTTTTTTGCCATGAGGCTGACCATGCTTTTCCCGGCGCGTTTTGGTCTCATCCATTTGCTTAGGTTCTTTATCGCAAAGTCTATTTCTCCATAGATGAATATCACTTCGGTTACGGCAGCTTCAAAATGACTTTTTCGCAAATCATTTTGCAAAGCCTCATAAATACCAGCTTCATTTTTTTGAATAGCAGCCTTTAATGTTTTTAATTTCTCAATTCTTTGTGCTGTATTGGTGTTTCTAAGCGTATATTTATGTTTTTGCTGAGCTTCAAAAACGGAACTGATCGTTTGCGTCATGTTGGGGTTTATTAAAATCATTTAATCGATATTGCAGATCATTAATTAAATATACAGATGAAAAAGGGATTATTTATTGTTTTCTTAATTTCGGCATTTACACAGATTGCAGGAGGACAAACCATTAAGACCGGGGTACTGGTAGTTGGTAATGGGAGTAATGCCATTGGCGCCGGTTTTCAATCGGCAGTATCAGGGGTGAAAACCATTATGTTGACCCAGAATCCAGGCCTGATCGTATCGGCACCGGATAAAAATATACACTCAGGGCTGGAAGCTGAATTTTTAAGGAGAATACGCCTGGCAAAGGGAGTTCAGGATAGTGCGGGCAAGGTTTATGTTGATGGAACCAGTGCAAATGCAATTCTTAAAACCTGGGCAGACAGCACTAAAAATCTGACTGTGATGCGGAATATAAAGTGGTCGAGGATTAAACGATCGGGCAACAACTGGAATGTTTTGCTGGCAGATGGGCGAACCATTAAGGCTGAAGTCCTGGTGAATGCGGATGGTACCGGAAATGTAGCTGAAGCATTGGCCTTGCCTGAAGCTCCCGGTAAACTGTGGCGACCTTTCAATTACATGGATAATCTTTATCGCTTAAGCATTAGCGCAGGCTATGAGATGAACAATACTACCTCAAATATTATCCCGTTGGCTAATTTTCTGATTCCGGGGCAAGAGAACCTGATTGTTCTGGATAGCAAGAATGAAAGTATGGCTGCGGGGCAGGCAGGAGGGGCTGTAGCAGCTTATGCGGTGTTTTTTAGAACTAAAACCTCTCTTGCTGCATTAAAGCCCATACAAAAGGAATTGATTAATTATAAACTTGCAGTAATCCCGTTTAGTGATATTGCGTATGGAGAACCTGCTTGGAGGTCAATTCAATACATCGGGTTAACAGGCTTTTTAAAAGCTGAACTTGTAAATGGAAAGGCAAATTTTATGCCCGAGCTTGCAGTGACTACTGCCGAAATCAAAGAACCGTTAAAAGAGTTTTATTACAAGGCCCAAATTTGGTTTGATGATTATAAAGAAGAGCAGATGACCCTGGGCTCTACCATAAGTATGATCTGCATGGTTGGGAACAGGGCGCAGGAAAATACCCGGGCAGAAGTTAAAAAGAAGTGGACGACATCGTATCGCTTTAAAGATGATTTTGATCTGAACCGTACAATAAGCCGCAAGGAATTTGCCGTTTTGGTAGATGAATATTTGAACCCTTTTAATGTGAATTTTGATAAAACGGGTAGGGTAATCAGGTAATAAATTGCACATGAAAAGAATCGCCGCCATTATTTTATTGCTGGTTTCTTCTGCAAGGGCACAGCAATTAGCTCCGTTATCAGTCGAGAAGATTATGCGGGACCAAAAGTGGATCGGCGTGGCGCCTTCGGATTACCGCTGGTCTGCGGATAGTAAAACTGTATTTTTTAACTGGAACCCTGAAAGTAAGGAGAAGGATGAACTTTATGCTTTAGATGTTTCTTCAGGTAAGGTTAGTAAAACAGATAAAAAGAGTGTGGACAATGCTGTTGGGTTAGTTTACAGATATAACACAGATCGTTCTTTGGGCATTGCCGAGAAAGAAGGTGATCTTTACTGCTATGATGTAAAAAGCAGGAAAAGCCTGCGCCTTACCAATACTATTGATTATGAAAGTAACCCATCCTTTTTAACAAATGGGCATATTGTTTTTCAAAAAGAAGGTAATGTTTTTGAACTGAACTTCAGAACGGCCGAATTAAAACAGCTGACTAATTTTATAAAAGGGCAAAAGTCGGTTACAGATAAAAAGCAAGGTGGGGAAGCGGACCGTTGGTTAAAACAGCAGCAAATAGAACTGTTTGATGTGATCAGGAATAAAAATAAGAACAAGAAGATACCTGTTGGGGTTCCCGAAAAGCCTTCGGAGGATGTGGGACGAAGAGCAAAACAGATTTATATCGCTGATAAAGACATTAGGGGGATTGTAGTTAGTCCGGATGCCCGTTATATTTCTTATAAGCTTAGTAACCGGTCGGAGAGGGAGAAAAGCACTGTTGTACCTAACTACGTTACTGCGTCTGGGTATACCGAAGACCTTACCGCAAGGGCTAAGGTTGGAGGGGAGGGCGCTTCTTCTGAAAACTATATTTACGACGTCCTTAGAGATACAGTGTACCGTGTTCTTGTTGAACAAATCCCAGGGATTAAGGATTTGCCGGATTATGTTAAAGATTATCCTGCTGAGCTGGAATTGCGAAAGAAAAAGAATGCAGACCGAAACGTAGATGTGATCGGTCCGTATTGGAATAAAATTGGAACAGCTGCGGTGATGATCGCCAGTGCGCAGGACAACAAGGACTTATGGCTGTTAAAGCTGGATGCTGCAACGGGAAAGTTAGCTTGTATCGACCGACAACGTGATGAAGCCTGGATTGGCGGACCGGGGGCCGGGGAGGTAGGCTGGCTGGATGCAGACCGTATTTATTACAGGAGTGAGGCCAGCGGCTATGCCCATATTTATGTGGCGGATGTAAATACAGGAGTTAAAAAACAACTGACAACGGGCAAATGGGAGGTTCAGGAGCTGCAAGTTTCAAAAGATCAGCGGTTCTTTTATTTTAAGGCGAACAAAGAACATCCTGGAATTACCCATTTTTATAAGCTGAGTGTTAACGGAGGGGTAGTGGAGCAGTTAACCACAATGAAAGGTGGAAATGAGGTATTGCTTTCGCCGGATGAAAAATGGCTTGCTATTAATTATTCGTATATGAACAAGCCTTGGGAGTTGTATATCCAGACGAATAAACCAGGTGCAAAGGCCGTTAAAGTTACGAACTCTACATCTGTGGAGTTTAATTCATACCCCTGGAGGGAGCCTGACCTGGTCGCTTTTAAAAACAGGTACGGTGATGATATATATGCAAGGGTTTATCCTGCTAAGCATCCCCATCCTAATCATCCGGCTATTGTTTTTGTTCATGGGGCAGGCTATTTGCAAAACGTACACTACTGGTGGAGCCAGTATTCCAGGGAATATATGTTTAATAACATGCTGGCCGATAATGGGTATACGGTAATAGATATTGATTATACGGCTAGTTCAGGGTATGGAAGGAACCACAGGACGGGGATTTACAGACATATGGGAGGGAAAGACCTGACGGACCAGGTAGATGGTGTGCGGATGTTGGTTGATAAATACCAGGTAAACCCTAAGCATGTGGGGCTGTATGGCGGCTCCTACGGAGGTTTTATTACTTTAATGGGCTTGTTTAAGGAGGGAGACGTTTTTAAAAGCGGTGCGGCCTTAAGGTCTGTTACGGATTGGGCGCATTATAATCAGGGCTATACCTCTAATATATTAAATGAGCCTTTTAATGATGAAAAGGCCTATAAACAAAGTTCTCCGATCTATTTTGCCGAAGGTTTGAAGGGACATTTGCTGATGTGTCATGGTATGATTGATGTGAATGTGCATTTCCAGGACGTAGTAAGGTTGTCGCAACGGCTGATTGAATTGGGGAAAAATAACTGGGAGCTGGCGGTGTATCCGGTAGAGGATCATGGCTTTAAGGTTCCGAGCAGTTGGACGGACGAGTACAAACGGGTGTTTAAACTCTTTGAAGAAACGTTAAAATAAGTCATAGATAAAAACTAATTGTTGCTTTGTGATTATAGATATACTCTATACGCGTATCAAGATTAAGTATGTGTTATATCTGTAATTTGGTTGTTTTTGAGCGGGGATAGCCTTACCTTTGCACTGTCAAAAAAGAACAATAAACACAAAATATAATTATGGCAATAGTAGGTAAAAAATTCCCGAGTGTAAGCATCGATGCAATGTCCGAAATGGGCGACGATTTAAAGATTAATGTATTTGAAGAAGCTGTAAGCAAAGAAAAAAAGGTTTTATTATTCTGGTATCCAAAAGATTTTACTTTTGTTTGTCCAACAGAATTGCATGCGTTTCAGGCAGCTCTTCCTGATTTCGAAAAAAGAAATACAATTGTTATTGGTGCTTCATGCGATACGAACGAAGTTCACTTTGCATGGTTGAACACTGCAAAAGACAATGGTGGTATTGAAGGTGTAACTTATCCGATTTTAGCAGATACACACAGACATTTAGCTAATATTTTAGGTATTGTAGAGCAAGATGTTGAGTATGATGAAGAAGGAAATGAATCATTTACTGGTTCAAATGTAACTTACAGGGCTACTTATTTAATTGATGAAACTGGTAAGGTTTTCCACGAAAGTGTTAACGATATGCCTGTAGGTAGAAATGTAAAAGAATATTTACGCTTAATTGATGCTTATGCCCACGTTCAGAAACATGGCGAAGTTTGCCCTGCAAACTGGGAAGAAGGCAAAGAAGCAATGAGCGCAAACAGAACTGGCGTTGCAGAATATCTGAGCGCGAACTAATTAACAAAAAAAGAATATGTTTTTAGAATTAACAGAAGATAACCTTCAACAATATGTTGCTGAAAACAACAAAGTGATGGTTCAGTATGCCGCATCATGGTGTGGAAACTGCAGGATCATGAAACCAAAATTCAAGAAACTGGCTGCTGATAACGAAGATGTTGCTTTTTTAATTGTGGATGCGGAAAAACTTCCGGGTTCACGTAAGCTTGCGAATGTTGATAATTTACCAACTTTTGCAGCTTTTGAAGGAGGCGTATTAGTTGATCAGGTGCAAACCAACAAAGCAGAAGTGTTAGGCGAATTATTTAATAAGATAAAATAATGAAGATTCCGGTTATAAGACAGCTATTCCAAAATAGTACGCCCGAAAACCTTGAAGCCACTTTGACGGTGTTAGAAGCTTTTTGTGAATTCAGAGGGGTAAGTGAGGAAGAAATTGATGTGGCGGGTGAAATGATTACCAATATCTGCGGCGCGCTTGAAGTGCATGAAAGTGTAAAGGCCGGTGCGCTTGAAAAAGACGCATTAAATGCCTTTGGACAAAAGGTAATGGGTTCAATCGATAAGCATTAGTTTATAGTTATTACATAAAAAAGGCGACTCAATTGAGTCGCCTTTTTTATTGCCGTTTCGGTCGGGAACTTAGTTATGCAAGGTTCCGACCGGCATTTACAATACCGTATACCGTTCTTATCGCTAATTTTTCATAAGACTGTTGCTCTTCATCGGTTATTTCTGTTTGCAATTGCTCAAGCGCATAGTGTTGTATAAGTACTAGGGGCAAAACAATTTTCTCTCTCACTGCAATAGAGCTCTTCTCAACAGGGTAATTCTCCATAAGCGCCTTGTGGCCCGACAACTTTAATAACATGCCTTTAGAGAGCTCAAATTCATCGTGAAGCATTTTCCAGAATGCACCATACTCTTTATCGTTCGCGAAGTGGGCGGTAATTGCGAAATCGGATTTACTCATAGACATCATACAATTATCAATGATGGTTTTGAAATACCCTGATTCCTGATACGTTTTTACCACTTTATCCCAGTTCCCTTCATTTTCCTGGTTTTTTAAAGCCGTTCCAATGCCGTAAAAGCCGGGGATATTCTGTTTCAACTGGCTCCATGCCGTTACAAAACTAATCGCCCTGAGGTCTTCCAGTTTTAGTGCTCCTCCGGAATTGCGCTTTACTGGTCTGCTGCTGATGGTGATTTTAGACAACAAGGTAAGTGGAGAGAATTTCTCCAGGTAACTCAAGAATAATGGATGCTGACGTAAAGATACAAACGATTCGTAGCTATCTTTTGCCATCGCATCAAGCAGGTTTTTATGTAATGGATCAAGTAAAATATTGTGTGTTTCCTTTATTCCCGCTGATATCCCTGCATTGATCAGTTGCTCGATATTGAATTCTGCACTGTCAATTGATCCATACTGAGAACTGATGGTTTGTCCCTGTACGGTGAGCTGGATGTTCTTGTTGGCAATTTCCTTGCCCATAGAAGCATAAAAACGGTGGGTTTTACCTCCCCCGCGTGACGGCGGCCCTCCGCGACCATCAAAAAATGCGAGCTGTATATTGTGTTCGTTCGCTGTTTCCGTTAAAGCTACTTTAGCGTTAAAGATAGACCAGTTGGCCATTAAATAACCACCGTCTTTTGTGCTGTCGGAGAATCCAAGCATGATATGCTGCTTATTTCCCCTTCTTTTAAGGTGTTTTTTATAAAATGGATGAGTATACAGCGTATTCATAATCTCTGCTGCATCGGCAAGGTCATGAACAGTTTCAAACAATGGTACAAAGTCCATAGAGAGTTCGTTCTCGTCCCATCCGTTCCAAAGGAACAGCTCAATAAGTTGTAGAATATCACTCGCCTGCTGACAATTGCTGATAATAAAGCGGTGACAGGCCAGCTCTCCGCTGCTCTCCTGGATCTGTTTAATCTCGGCTATGGTTTGCAGGGTATCCTCAACCAGCGGATTAGAGGTTTCTGTATAATTTAATTTAGCGCTTTTAAAGGATAAGTTTTTGATTTTATCAGCTTCTGAAAGGCTATCATAATCTTCGGGAAAGAGCGAAACGATAGGCTTACTTTGGCGGCAGAAAGCATGGACATCTCTTAATACGCGGCTATCCTGTCTGATATCTAATGAAGCGAAATGACTACCGTAAAGTTCTACTTTGCGGATCAGATCCGAAGCCAGGTCAGCAAATAAACCATCATGATCATCATTTAATGTCGTCAGGATCTTATTGAGGTTTTCGATTAAGAAATCGGCAATATTTTCCATCGGAATATTGGGATCGAAGGCATTTTTGTATAAAACGTCTTGTACTATCGCAATTGGGTCTTCAACACCTCTGAAAGTGATGCGGCGTTTAAGGTTTCTGAAGTCACGGTAATAACAACGGAACAGAATTTGACGCAGCATTTTAGACACCTGTATGGTAGAGTCTGTATGTACATTCGGGTTGCCGTCCCTATCGCCCCCAGGCCAGAAGCCAAGCTCGATAATCTTTTTTGATTGCAGGTTGTAATCGTTCAGGCTTTTATCTATCTCAGACTGAATATTGGCCGCGGCAAAATAAAACACATTTTCGAGGTACCAGGCCAGGCTTAATGCTTCATCAACAGGTGTTGGCGACTTCTTGTTAAAGAAAGGCGTTTTCCCTAGCTGTTGCAACAAGAGGTTGATGGTTGTAATATCATTAGTCTTGATGGCCGTGGTAAGATCGGTTATGATAGAAAGCACACTGCCCGGATAGAATTGTGTGGGGTGCGCGGTTAATACAAGGCGAAGTGAAAATTCATCAATAAGCTTCTCAATTTTATCATTGAGGATCTTATTGTCTATCCCCTTTTTGAGGTAAGACAACAGGGCATTATGCTCATCGGCAGCATTTAACTTATTAAATGAAGCGTCTTCCACAGCATCAAACAATACCACCTGACGCTCTATGTATTGTATAAAGCGGAAAAGGAGATCAATAATGTCTTTTTTAGAGTGATTTTGTGTGTACTTCTTGAAAAACACGTTAATAATATCTGCGGGGGTATCGTGATTGTTTACACCATCCTCACAGTATTTAATAAAAAGCGGTAATAACGTACCGGTGTCTTTAACCTTGTAAAACGGAAGGGTAAGGAAGAGACTATTATAAAGTTCGAACCTGGATACGACTTCATTGTTAAAAATGGACTCTCTCTGACCTTTTGCTCGTTGTTTTTGCATCATAATTTAAACCAAATATTTTCGCGCTTAATCTACCAAAAATGATCCAAAAAACAGCTTAAAAGGCGAATAATTTATTTTGATTTATTTGTAAAAACAGTTAACTTAGATGTGTAGAGATTCAAGGTGATCTTTTAAGGAATGTGCATATTTAAGCGGTTACGCTGATAATATGCTATTTTAATTGTTATTTTTTTGGGGTAAAAAAGGCCGCTAGCATAGCTAACGGCCTTTTTTTATTAATGAAGGTCTGCAGGAACGACAACGTTCTTTTTGAACTTTTGCAGGTATAATAAGGGAATGGAGCATAGCAGCACCAGACCGGCAACCCAATAGGCATCGCTATAGGTAAGTAAGAGGGATTGTTTGGTTACCGCACCATCAATTGCTTTCGCAGCAAGTGATTTGGCATCCAGATAGGTATAACCTTTGGCCATAAAGTTATTTACAAAGCCATTAAACCTGTCCGTAAAGGCAGGATTGTACTCATTTACATTTACGAGCAAGTTGCTGCGGTGGAACCCCTGACGTACGTGGATCAATGTGGTTAACGCGGCTATACCGAATGATCCTCCCAATTGTCTCATCATATTGTTTAATCCCGAACCCTGACCAATTTCGGCACCTTTCAGATCCTGGATAGCCAGGGTGGTTAAAGGAACGAAAAGGAGTGCCATACCCACACCTCTGATCATTAGAGGAAGGAAGAAATCCCCTGTTCCAGACTGTAAGGTTGATTTACTAAGCATTGAACAGAATACGAAGAAGAGGAACATCCCTATCGTTGCCATAAACTGGGCAGGAATATTTTTCTTTAACATAATCCCTATGAAGGGCATCATGACGATAGTACACAGTCCGCCCGGAAACAAAAGCTCTCCGGTTTGAAGTGGCGAGAAGCCCAGTAAATTCTGACAGAATACCGGGAATACAAATACAGAGCCATATAATCCAAATCCTAAGATAAAGGAAGTAAACATCCCTACTGAAAAGCTGCGGTGACGCATAATTTTAAAGTTGACAATAGGGTGGTCGGTACTTAATTCTCTCCATATAAATAACAATAAACCCAATACTGAAGTTACTGCAAGTGCTGTAATGTAGGGGGTGGCAAACCAATCTTCACTTTCACCTTTTTCCAGTACAGTTTGTAAACTGCCCACTGCTACCGCAAGTAAAACAATGCCCCACCAGTCGACAGGCATTCCTTTTCCATCCTTGGGGGTTTCCCTGACAAAGGTATAGGTACAGTATGCGGCCAGAATCCCGACGGGAATATTTACATAGAATATCAAAGGCCAGTTGCTGATTTCGAGTAGATAGCCACCTATAGTTGGCCCTACAGTTGGCCCTACAACCGCTCCAAGGCCAAACAATGCTGTCGCAATACCCACATCCTCTCGTGGCCAGGTTTCTATTAATATCGCCTGTGCGGTCGAGATTAAACCACCTCCGGCAAGTCCCTGTAAGATCCTGAAAGCAATAAGTTCTTCAAGGTTGGTTGCATTTCCGCAAAGGAATGAAGCGACAGTGAAGAGTACAATAGAAAAGAGGAAGTAGTTTTTACGGCCGAAACGGCTACCGAGCCATCCCGACATTGGCAATACGATTACATTGGCAACCGCATAGCCTGTAGATAACCAGGCTACATCCTCGAGTGTTGCGCCTAAGTTACCTTGTATTTGAGGGATCGCAACGTTTACAATCGTGGTGTCAATCAGCTCCAGTAAGGACGCTGTGATCACGGTAAATGTGATGATCCACTTTTTTAAACCTTTCTCGGCCATTGTTTAGTCTTTTATAGAAACAGAAACCTTAACGCTCATTCCTGGACGAAGCTTTTCAAGGATTTCTTTTTGGGCTTTGGTTATTTTTATTTTTACTGGGATCCTTTGTACTACTTTAACAAAGTTTCCGGTAGCATTATCAGGAGGAAGTAATGAACCCTTAGCGCCGGTAATAGGGGCAAAATTGTAAACTTCACCTTCTACATCCTGGTCAGGGTAAGCATCTACTTCTATCTTCACTTTAGATCCGGTCTTGATATCTTCCAATTGGGTTTCTTTAAAGTTCGCTGTAATGTAGATGCTGTTGTCATTTACAATAGAAAACAAAGACTGGCCGGGCTGGATCAACTGTCCTTTCTGGATATTCTTTTTAGATACAATACCTGAAGTTGGTGCTTTGATTTCAGTATAAGACAATTGCAGTTTAGCAAAATCTACATCCGCCTGACGTTGTGTTACGCCTGTATTGCTTACTGCAAGTTGAGATTGTGTAGTGCCCACCTGTTTTACAGCAGCGTTATACTGATCCGTTGCAGCGGTAAATGCCGCTTGTGCAGACTCTTTTTGTGCTTTGGCCTGATCAAATTGCTGTTGGGTAACAGATCCGTCTTTTACAAGGTTCAGATAGCGGTCATAATCTTTCTGGGCCAGGTTTAATTTAACCTTTGCAGCTTCGATATTGGCTTTTGCAGTACTGGTATTGGCTGCGGTTGCAACAATCTGAGATTCAGAAACACCAACACCGGCGTTTGCTCCTTTTTGTCCCGCCATTGCCTGCTCCAGTTTAATTTTATAGTCCCTGTCATCCAATGTAACGAGCACATCGCCTTCATTAACCCTTGTATTCTCTTCAAATTTGATGTCCTGTACGTATCCACCAACGCGGGCAACTACAGGGCTAATGTCCCCATCAATCTGGGCGTCATCAGTATCTACGTGTTTGCTGTAATAAATGTATGCTTTAGTGCCGAATATGGCCCCTAATAGGATAAGTACGCCTAATATGATCGGGATTACTTTATTCTTTTTTTTCTTTTCAGTTGTCATTGCCTAATTTGTTATGGTATTATTGAGAAATTTTTCCGGTAGATTTTAGTAAGGTATAATAGGCTAGGCCGGCATCAGCTTTCGCCAGTTCTAAATTTATTTTTGCCTGGTATAGCAATGTTTCAGCGTCTATTCTGTCTATCGCAGAAGCGACATTGTTTTTGTATTTGGAGGCCAGTAACTTATCATTTTCGGTAGCCTGCGTAATGGAGGTTTCCAATACTTTGATTTTGTTTAAAGACAACTGGTAGTTCTGATAATTTCTATTGATCTCTGTCTTCACCTGATCTGAAAGGATATCTTTCTGTATTCCAATTTCTTTTTGCTGAATTCTGGCGTCGGTTACTTTGTGTTTATTAGTCCATAAATTCCCAATATTCCAGGAAACATTCGCTCCTAAAGTTATAGGCATGATGTATTGATCTGTTGGCGGAATAAATTTGCCACTTGGGTTGATGTAATACAGGTTTGCACCTACGCCTACCGTTGGTAAAGTGTTGGCTTTAACCGATTTGATGTTTACATCGGCCACCCGGTTCTGAATATCCAGTTGTTTGAGCTCTTGCCGGCCGGTAAATCCCATATCCAGGTAACTACTTAATGGGGCCGTTGCTTTCAATGCCGCATCAGGATCTGCAATTTCAATTTCAGTATTTTCATTTAAGCCCAACAGAATGTCCATGTTATAATTGATGATCTTTCTGTTGTTCTCGGCTTCCATATCCGTGAGCAATACATTTGCCTGTTGAAGCTGGAACCTCAGCACATCGTTCTTAGTTACAATTCCCTGTTCGAAAAAGCGTTTTGACTGTTTTAGCTGGCTGTCAATAGACTCCAGGTTTTGCGCAATTACTTTTTTACTCTGTATCACTTTAAACAAGGAGTAATAAGTATTGATAATGGCATAACTGATTTCTTCTTTGTCTTTATCAGCATCTAACCTTGCTACTTCTGTTAGCAGTTTGGTAGATTCTTCAGCATACTTCAGTTTACCTCCTCCATAAATGAGCTCTTCTACAGCTGCCGTACCTACAAATGCATCTGCGCGTTTTGGCAGGTGAATCGGGTTTCCGCCGCCAATTGTTAAAGTGTTGGTGGGGATTTCAGCATGGTTATATAGAAATGAAGCTTTTGCTGTCGGCAATGCATTATCCTTAACCATATTTAGCTTCGCAACGGCTTGATCTACTTTGTTCTGCGAAAGTTTTAGGTTTTTACTATTCTCTATGCCAAGAGCAATAGCTTCAGGTAAGCTTAGTTTTTTAATGTCCTGGGCATAAAGAATTCCTGGGACAAGAAAAGTTAAGAAACTTAATTTGATGGTTTTATGTATCATTTTTTGGTGTTAAATATGCGATGATCAGATCTTTTAAATGGTTGATTAAGCGCTCGGTAATTACTTTTCTATCTGCTGTGTTATTGATGTCAAGAGCGGTACCATAGGTGATTTTTGAAGGTGAGATGGCAACATTACTGATGGTTCCCATGATGGTGGCAATCAGCATCCTAACATCCACTTTCCTGAAGCTTCCATCGTTTATTCCGCCATTGATAATCTGTTCGATGATTACCAGGTTTTCTGCCATCGAATTTTTTATTTTTAAGAACATCTCCGGCCTGTGTGGAAGCGAAAGTTCTCTGTGCATCATTTTATGAAAACTGTGGTTCGAAAGGATTTTTGTAGCATAGCCATCAATTAGTTTCAACAGTTTTTCCATACAGGGAAGGTCATCCTCGCAAATACTGGCAAGTTGCGTCCTGAAGTCGGCAATTCTCTTGCTCATTATTTCCATGAAAACCCCTTCCTTGGAACCGAAGTAATAATTAATCATGGCCATGTTTGCAGTGGCTTCCTTTGCAATTAGACGGGTAGAAGTTGCTTCATATCCCATCTCACAGAAAAGCCTTTCCGCAGCTTCAAGGATACTCGCTTTCTTATCTATTTTTTCCATTTGATAATTTATGCGGACAAAATTAATCAATCGATTGATTGGATTGATAAAAATGTCTCCATATTCAAAATAATTGACGAAATAGTGACAAGCGTTACTATCTTTATATATAGCGTAAATCATTTGTTATGAGAGAACTAAGGATTTTTATAGTCAGTTTTACTGTTTTTATGGCGCTTATTTAATTCTGTTCAATCGCACAAGATTTAAATATTAATTGGCGTTGGATTAGGATAAACCTGCTTGGATATCAGCCGCAATCTGTTAAAGTGGCGGTTTGGCTAGGTAAAAGTTGGTACGATGTGGAGATCAGACAAATTTTACAATAAGCTGGAAGATCTGATCATTTTTTTAAGAAGAAAGGCTAAAGATTTGTAACGGTGAATGATTTGCTTGGTAAATAAGGTTTAATATTTGCATACAGATAAAATAAATCAATATCTTTGAGGCCTAAGAATTAATATGATGATTAAAGAAGAAAACAACACTAGTTTTGATTGGGTTTATTACGTTTTAGGCCTTGTTTTTGGTATTTTGACTGCTGCAATTATATCTGGTAGTTTTGGTTGGTCTATTCTGGGCGGGATTATAGGCTTTATTTTCGGTGCTATTTTCTTAAACGGTATTGTTAAAGGCCGTCAATATTAATCTTTACATCTTAAATTATTTAAGGCAGGCTCTAATGAAAAGAATAGGTTTTATCGGGGTATTTGTATTGTTTGCTTTTATCGCTAAGGCGCAGGAGTTAAAATTTGCACCTATTGATGCCAGTCCTGCTGATATCGTGTATTTCCCGTTAAATGCAACGAAAGCAAAGGATGGTTCAGCGCCATTGATTAAAGTGGTTTATTCAAGGCCGGCTAAGAAAGCACGGGATATATTTGGTGTGCTGGAACAATTTGGCAAAGTATGGCGCCTGGGAGCTAATGAATGTACGGAGATTAAATTCTATCAGCGTGCAAAAATAGGTGGAAAGACAATTAAACCTGGAACCTATAGTGTATTTGCTATCCCAAATAAGGATAAATGGACATTGATCATTAATAAGCAGACCGACCGTTGGGGCGCATTTACTTATGATGAAACTAAAGATATTGTAAGGACAGATGTTCCGGTCAAAACCTTAGATAAGCCAATTGAAAACTTTTCGATAACCTTTACCCCACAAACTGAGGGAGCCAATATGGTTCTTGGCTGGGACAAAACCTTAATTGAACTACCTGTTTCCATAAAATAGCCAGGCTAATATCCTGGTATTTAAAGGGAGGCTTTATTAGGCCTTGTTCAGGATTGCCACCGTCAACCGGCTGATGCAATTCATTTTTCCCTTATCGTTGTAAATCTTAATCTCCCAGACATGGGTCTTGGCACCTATGTGCAATGGTTTACAAATACCTGTTACCAACCCCGATTTTACCGGGCGAAGGTGGTTCGCATTAATCTCAAGGCCTACAGCCTGGTATTTATCTGGATCTATACACATATATGAGGCGATGCTTCCCAATGTTTCTGCTAAAACTACGGAAGCCCCACCGTGTAAAATTCCTGCAGGCTGATGGGTCCGTTCATCTACGGGCATTGTTGCGGTCAGTGTATCTTCCTCAATTTTTGTGAATTGAATATCAAGAAAAGCACCCATATGATTCTTTGGGCGATCATTTAATTGTTTAGGGCTGAATTCGGTAAACCAGATCATAAGTATCTGCTTTTAATGATTTGTGTATGGTGTATAATGTGACCGGGAATGACAAATAATAAGGCCCTGACAGTGATTTGCCTTTCTGATGCAGTTCCGCTTCTGTTTAGTTCCTTTTCATTAAGGGAGTTGAACAGGTACATATTTGCTTTTCTTAACAAGGCAAACTCTTCCGAAAGGCTAAGCAGGCTTCTGTCCTGAAAGTGCGCATGAGCGACATAATCATCTTCTTCAAAACCGGGTAGGGCATGGTTTTCCCCTCTCGCAAAACAGGTTAAACGGTATACCAGGATGCGCTCTGTGTCTATAATATGACCAATTAGCTCCTTAATGGTCCATTTTCCAGGAGCATAGGCAAAATCTGCCTTTTCAACCAGGCTATTTATGAAATCTGAAAATTCTGATGCCTGTCTTTTTAATAAATCCATAACATCTCCTTCAACGAGGCTGATGTACTGCTCTGCCCATACTGGATACTCAGCTGTTTGAGGTCGGTTCATAAGTAATACTGCTTTTTAAAATGATACGGAAGGTTGTTCCTTTGCCCAGTTCCGAGTCTTTGACAAAGATTTGCCCATTATGATAATTCTCAATAATTCTTTTGGTGAGCGATAGGCCTAGCCCCCAGCCACGTTTACGGGTGGTATAGCCTGGTTGAAAAACCGCATCAAATTTAGAGCGTGCGATGCCCTTGCCAGTATCGGTCACATCTATAAAAACTTCTTCTTTCGTTAAGTTCTCGATGATGTTTATAGTGATGTTCCCTTCATTTTCGATCGCATTGGCGGCATTTTTTAACAGGTTTTCAATTACCCAGTCAAACAAAGGAACATTAATCAATGCGCGGACCTGCTCGTCTCCGATAATCTGGAAAATGATTTTATCAGAAGTACGCAGTTTGAAATATTCTACAAAATTATAAATCACAGTATATACCACATGGTCTTCCACGATGGGTTTAGACCCGATTTTAGAAAACCGATCGGTTATCACCTCCAGGCGCTTAATATCGTTCTCCATCTCGGCAATTAATGGGTCATCCTCTGCGTCAAATCTTGATTTGATCAATTCAACCCAGGCCATTAAGGAGGATATTGGCGTGCCTAGCTGGTGTGCGGTTTCTTTGGCCATCCCCACCCAAACCTGATCCTGCTCTGCTTTTCGGGCCGAACTGAAGGCAACATACGCAGTAAGTAAAAACAGGCCGATTACAGCAAGCTGTATATAAGGGAAATAACGGAGTTGGGTCAGCGTAGCCGAATCCTTATAGTAAATGTACCAGCGGGTTCCATCCAGACCAATAATTGGCGTTGGTGGGTGCTGCTCTTTCATTTTCCTTAATTCTCTTGAAAAATAGGCCGGGTCGTAGGTCTTATTGGGCTGTTTCTCTACCTCATAATTGGTTTTTGTGGAATCAAGCCCCTGATAGGATAGAATCGAGCCTTCCGAATCAATCATAATAACAGGCAGTTTTGTATTGGTGCGGATCAGGTCAATCAAACTGGTATACCTGTCATCATCGTACATGGCCAATGATTGTTCCGTTACCTTCACATATAACTGAAATTGAAGCTGTTCTTCACGCTCCATCTTTTTCACAAAGAAATCGCTGTAAAAAACAGAAGCGGTGCCAATAACAATGGCAAATATGAGCAGAAAGAATTTCCAGCGGCGTTTTTTCTCGTATGGGTTCATAGAATATGAAGGCAAATTACAAAATACCATTCAAAAATGTATCAATAGAACGGTAACGCAGTAAAAAATATATCTTTGCAGTCGTAATATGGAAAAGAAAGTAAGAGTAAGATTCGCCCCGAGTCCAACAGGGGGACTACATTTAGGTGGTGTGCGTACCGCTTTGTTCAATTATCTGTTTGCAAAAAAGCATAACGGGACATTTATTCTGCGTATTGAAGATACCGATCAAACACGATTTGTAGAAGGAGCGGAGGCGTATATTGCTTCCTGCCTGGAGTGGTGTGGTCTTATTCCTGATGAAAGTCCATTACGTGAAGGCGCATTCGGCCCTTACCGTCAAAGCGAGCGTAAAGCGAGCTATAAACAATATGCTGATCAGTTAATTGCTGATGGATATGCATATTATGCTTTTGATACCCCGGAAGAGCTGGATGCCAAAAGAAAAGAGATCCCTAATTTTACTTACGGATTGTCTACCAGAGCGGGAATGAGAAATTCACTGACACTGGACGAAGTGGAAGTGGCTGCACTTTTAGCCAGTAATACACCTCATGTAGTGCGTATAAAGATACCTGAAAATGAAATGGTTTCTTTTACCGACCTGATCAGAGGGCATGTAAGTTTTGATACTAATTTAGTTGACGATAAAGTTTTGTTAAAAGCAGACGGGATGCCAACCTATCATTTGGCTGTTGTTGCCGATGATAAGGCGATGGAGATCAGTCATGTTTTCAGAGGAGAAGAATGGTTGCCTTCGGCACCAATCCATATCTTGCTATGGAGGTACCTGGGCTGGGGTGATGAAATGCCGCAATGGGTACATTTACCCTTAATTTTAAAGCCTGATGGCAACGGAAAGTTGAGCAAAAGAGATGGTGACAGATTGGGTTTCCCGGTTTATGCGCAGAACTGGACAGATCCTAAAACCGGAGACCTGACCAAAGGGTTTAAAGAGCTGGGCTTTATGCCTGAAGCTTTTGTGAATTTACTGGCGATGTTGGGCTGGAACGATGGTACTGATCAGGAATTGTTCTCTTTAAATGAACTTATAGATAAATTCTCAATTGAGAGGGTGAGCAAAGCAGGAGCGAAGTTTGACTTTGAGAAGGCGAAATGGTATAACCATGAGTGGATTAAAAAGACGGCAGCAAAAGATCTGCTTCTTTTTGTAAAAGGAGCTTTTGCTGAAGATGATATCACCTTAAATGATGACGTATACCTGGAAAAGATAATCGACCTGATTAAAGACCGTTGTCATCTTTTAACTGATTTTGTTGCCCAGGGTAAATACTTCTTTATTGCGCCTGATCAATTTGATTTAGATGCCGTAAAACCAAAGTGGACAAAAGAAAAGGAATTGTTTTTTGAAGCCTATGCTTTGGAGATCAGTAGCGACCTTACTGCGGTAGAACTCGAAGAAAAGTTTAAATCACTTGCTGCGGCACATAATTTTAAACCAGGAGAATTAATGTTACCGCTAAGGGTAATGCTTGTTGGGGGAAAATTTGGGCCAGGAGTATTTGATATCGCAGTTGCTATTGGCGCTGATGAAACCATAAAAAGAATCAAGAAAGCAATAGTGGCCTTTAGTTAAGCCACTATTCTTTTATTTTTGGTGTACCAATTGGCGCAACATTTTTCATGGTGTTATCTGTCGGTGCTCCTCTTCTAGTTCAAGTTGGGCAGGTTCAGTATAGTTTTTGTGTTTAATACCGTAATCAATTTTCTTCTAGCTTCACGTCCTTTGTTTGATATCGCAATTTGTGATATCAAAGTATCCCTCTCTTCATTAGATAGCTGAAACATGAAGTTGTCTGGAAATCAATTGTAATCGGAGTGATTTTTGTATAAAAGATGAATTATTCATAGACAATCATTCTTTAAAATTTGAAATTAACTAGTAACTTGGGGTAATTAACCAGATAAAAAAGAATTGATATGCAGTGGTTCGGTAAAGGAAGTAACAATGTTGATGACAGAAGAGGGATGAGCGGTGGAAAGGTACTCGGTGGTGGTGCAGCCATTATCGTTGTTGTACTTGGGCTTATCTTTGGACAGGATTTTACAGGTTTAGTTAGTCAGCTGCCTGTAGGCGAGTCTGCTGGTGTTCAGGGTAAACAAGGAGCACCACAGGATGCCGAGGGTAAATTTGTTGCTGGTGTTCTGGAGTCTACAGACTCGGTATGGATTGCTCAGTTTAAAGCGATGGGGCGACAATATGAACCCCCGGTGCTAACACTGTTTGATAACAGTGTACAATCGGCGTGTGGCAACGCAAGCTCAGCTGTTGGTCCGTTTTATTGTCCTGCAGATCATAGGGTATATATTGATCTGACCTTTTATAAAGATCTAAAAGATAGGTTTGGGGCAGCGGGTGATTTTGCGCAGGCCTATGTTATTGCTCATGAGGTTGGTCATCATGTTCAGAATTTATTGGGCATTTCAGAAAAGGTGCAAAGGGCGAGGGCCCAGTTGAGTGAAACAGAATACAACAAGCTATCTGTTAAATTGGAACTGCAAGCCGATTTTTTTGCCGGACTTTGGGCGCATGATGCGCAAAATTTAGCTAATTTCCGACTCGAACAGGGAGATATTGAAGAAGCATTAACAGCTGCAAACGCTATTGGAGATGATAAACTTCAACAGCAGTCGCAGGGAGAAGTCGTTCCAGATGCATTTACCCATGGCACCTCCGCCCAGCGCATGTATTGGTTTAAAAAAGGGTTCGATACCGGAGATTTTAGACAGGGAGATACTTTTAATTCCGGCAATCTGTAATTTTATTTTTTTGCAACAAAATGATTATTTATGAGTTTAAACTTATAAACTTGTATTGCTTTAACGTAAAAAAAATAACTAGATTACAGCCTTCGAACTTTAAAAGCCTATTTATCTTTAATAATGATTTTAATCGTAGATGATACCCCCGAGAACCTGATCTCTTTAAAAAAGGTTCTTGAGAAACATAATTTTGAAGTTGATACTGCATCCTCGGGAGAGGAGGCGCTGAAAAAGGTACTTAAAAACGAGTATGTTTTAATTATCCTGGACGTACAAATGCCTGGTATGGATGGGTTTGAGGTGGCGGAAGCTATTTCCGGATACAGCAAAGCCAAAGAAACTGCGATTATATTTTTATCAGCGGCAAATACAGAACTTAAATTCATCACCAAAGGATACTCGTCAGGAGGATTGGACTATATTACCAAACCGGTAGATATGGATATTCTACTTTTGAAGGTAAAAACCTTTTATCGTATCTACGAGCAAAGCCGGAAATTGATAGAAATACAGAAGGCCTTACTGGATGAAATTGAATTTAGGAAAAAAGCGGAACGCAAAAAGGACGAATTTATTAGTATAGCTAGCCATGAACTAAAAACGCCGCTTACAAGTGTAAAGGGTTATGTTCAATTACTGGGCAGAAGCGTAGATAAGGGAGATATTCCGACCGTTAAGAAACACCTGGTAAAAGCCCAGGTACAGCTGGAGAAGCTGAACGACCTTATTGCGGACCTGTTGGACATTTCCAAAATAGAAAGCGGAAAACTTAAATTCAATAAGAAGTATTTTTCGCTGGATCATTTACTCGATGGCGTGCTGGAAGTTATTCATCAGGCTAATCCTGAATTTAAAATTATCAGGAAAGGAGCGGTATCTTCAGATATTTATGCAGATGAGATGCGCATTGAGCAGGTTATTGTTAACTTCTTAACCAATGCGATTAAATACTCACCGGGTACAACCGAGATCCAGATAAATATTAATACTAACGGTGATCAATTGTATCTTGGTGTCCGTGATTTCGGAATCGGTATTGCTCCTGAATTACAGAAAAGTGTATTTGAGAAGTTTTATAGGGTAGAAGAAACATCAATCCATTTTCAAGGATTGGGAATCGGATTATACATATCGGCGGAAATTATTAACAGGCATGGTGGCGAAGTTGGTGTAAAAAGCAAACTGGGAGAGGGATCTGAGTTTTATTTTACCCTGCCTTTAAATCCAGTTCCTGACGTAGATTAAAAAGAATTTTTATGAGTAAAAAACAGATAAAAAATAACCTGAGGATTGGTCTTGGCCTTTCGTTATTGATACTTTTTATAACCTCGCTTGCCTCTTATCTGAGCATTAAGAACTTGATTAAAAGTGGCGAAATGGTTGGCCACAGTAATGAGGTGATGACGAAACTTGAGGGGATAATCTCTACTTTAAAAGATGCTGAAACCGGACAGCGGGGGTTCCTTTTAACAGGAGAAAATGATTTTCTTGAGCCCTACAATGGTGCGAAACAGCGTGCTTTGGACTTGCTGGAGGATGTTGGTTCAGACACAAAGGACAATGAGTTTCAGCAGAGGAACGTCAGAAAGTTAAAAGAGATCATCAATGGGAGGTTAGAGATTTTAAAAAACACGGTTAATATAAAAAAACGTGGCGGTACGGTGGGCGTTAGCGAATTGATTAACGGAAAATCTTACATGGATGCGGCAAGAGACCTGATTAAGGTAATGGAAGCCGAAGAAAGGAGATTGCTGGACGTACGTACGGCAGATATGAATAAACTTGCGGGCTATACCCCATCATTGATTATTTTCGCCGCTTTGTTGGCCATTATAATTACCATCTTTTTTTATAGAAAAGTCTCTTCTGATTTCAATACGCGTACAAGGCTTCAACAGGAACTACAGGATAAAAATGAAGAAATGGATAATCGTATTGCGGTTATTCAGGGAATCGCGAACAGGATTTCAAACGGTGACTACGGGATACGGCTTGATGAAGGCGAGCAGGATGAATTAGGTAGTTTGGCCGGATCCTTAAACACGATGGCCGAATCATTACAGTATTCTTTCTCTTTATTAGCAGATAAAGAGTGGTTGCAATCTGGGATTGCGGCGCTTAATGATAAGATGGTAGGCGAAAAAAATGTTGATGAACTTGCTGGCGATGTTATCGAAGAAATTGTTGAACGCACACATAGCCAGGTTGCGGCATTATACCTGGCGGAAGAGGACAAGTCATTAAGCCTGACGGCTGGTTATTCGCTGATGCAGGATCAAAACCGGAAAAATATACGGTTGGGCGAGGGATTGGCTGGTCAATGCGCCCAATCAGGAAAACTGATTTTGATTAATGATATTCCGGAAGGCGAATTGACCATTAGCTACGCCACAGGAAATACAAGGCCAAGAAATGTTGTTGCTGTACCAATCATTAGAGACGGATTGGTTATGGGTACAATGGAGTTTGGCTCTTTACAGACGTATACGCCATTGCAGCTCGACTTTTTAAATGGCATTTCAAACAATATTGGTGTAGCCATACATGTTTCGCAAAATCGCAAAAGGTTACAGGAATTTTTAGAAGAAACCCAGGCCCAGGCCGAAGAATTACAGGCGCAGCATCGGGAATTGGAAGGTTTAAATGCGGAACTGGAAGCCCAAACCCAAAGAATACAGACTTCGGAAGAAGAGCTTAGGGTACAACAGGAAGAGCTGCTGCAAAGTAACCAGGAGCTGGAAGAACGCACGAGTTTATTGGAAGAGAAGAATCAGCTGATCCAGGAAAGGAACCTTGATATACAGCATAAAGCAGAGCTGCTGGAGCAAAGCACTAAGTATAAATCGGAATTCCTTGCCAATATGTCGCACGAACTGCGAACGCCTTTGAACTCGATCTTATTGTTGTCAAAACTAATGTCGGATAACAAAGAGCTAGACAAGGAGTATATTGAATATGCTGAAGTGATACAAAGCTCCGGACAAGGTTTACTTGGTCTGATTGATGAAATTCTTGATCTTTCAAAAATTGAAGCTGGTAAAATGAAGCTTGAGTTTGGAGATATTAATATTGCTGAAGTTGCAACAGATATGCACTCCCTGTTCAATCCCCTGGCAAAAAATAAACAACTGGATCTGGTTATTGATATCGACAATACACTTACAAGCGTTAATACTGACAAAATGCGGTTGGAGCAGATTTTAAAAAACCTGCTTTCCAATGCCATTAAATTTACTGCAGTAGGCAAGGTTTCTTTGACCGTTCAAAAAGATGAATCGGGAAAACTTGTATTATTTAAAGTAACAGATACGGGGATCGGTATTCCTGCGGATAAACAAGGGTTGATCTTTGAGGCCTTTCAACAGGCCGATGGTTCTACCCGGCGTAAGTTTGGTGGTACAGGATTAGGCTTGTCGATTAGCCGGGAGCTGGCCAAACTTTTAGGTGGTGAAATTGAGCTGACCAGTAAGGAAAATGTAGGTAGTGAATTTACTTTCGCTTTGCCATTAGAACGCAACGTGGTTATTCAAGCAGATGGCGGGCAGGATGTTATAGCTGCGCCGATCTACGTGGATAGAATTGAGCCTGTTATTACTGAGCGGTTTACGGTAGACCATATCCCTAAGGAGATAGAAGACGATAGGGCGGATATTCAGCCCGGGGATAGGGTAATCCTCATTATTGAAGATGATACGAATTTTGCTAAAACATTGTTGAAGTTTACACGTAAAAGGAATTATAAGGGGATTGTTGCGGTGCGTGGAGACATTGGGATTGAGATGGCCAATCATTACCAGCCATTGGCCATCCTGCTTGATATACAATTGCCTATAAAGGATGGCTGGCAGGTGATGGAAGAGCTGAAGTCTAATCCTGCTACCCGGCCTATACCAGTGCACATTATGTCTTCCCTTGAGGTAAAAAAAGAGAGCTTGCTCAAAGGTGCCGTTGATTTTATCAATAAGCCTGTTGCTTTGGAGCACATGCAGCAAATCTTTCAAAAACTGGAGAATGCATTGAGCAGACATCCTAAAAAAGTACTGATCGTTGAAGAAAATAAACAGCATGCTGAGGCGCTGAGCTATTTCCTGAGCAATTATAACATTCAAACGGAAGTGGCGGGAAATGTTACCCAAAGCATCGGTGCCTTGAACAAAAATGAAGTGGATTGTGTGATCCTGGATATGGGAATTCCTGATAAGAACGCCTATGAGACCCTGGATACCATTAAAAAAAGTCCGGGATTAGAGAATTTGCCTATTATCATTTTTACAGGTAAAAATTTATCTAAAGGAGAGGAAAGCCGGATTAAGCAATATGCGGATTCTATAGTCGTTAAAACAGCGCATTCTTATCAGCGTATTTTAGATGAGGCAGGATTGTTCCTTCACCTGGTCGAAGAAAAAGAGTTAGACAGTAAGCAAAAAAAGAACCCGTCAGAGAAGTTGGGGGGATTGTACGAAGTATTGAATAACAAAACGGTTTTAATCGCCGATGATGACGTGCGGAATATCTTTTCTTTAACAAAGGCCTTAGAGCAGCATAAAATGAAAGTGCTGGCAGCCACAGATGGGAAAGAAGCGCTTCAGACGCTTAAAGAAAATCCCTTGGTAGATATTGTGCTTATGGACATGATGATGCCTGAGATGGACGGATACGAGACGACAAAGGAGATTAGAAAGATTCCTGCATACAAACAATTGCCTGTTTTAGCTGTTACAGCAAAAGCAATGATGGGTGATAGAGAGAAATGTATTGCGGCTGGTGCATCGGATTATATTTCGAAACCAGTGGATATTGATCAATTGATTTCATTACTGAGGGTTTGGCTTTACGATAAAGCCTGATCCTGATTATTGTGTTTTATAGATATGGCAGAAAATAAGATATTAATAGTTGACGATGATAACAGAAATATTTTTGCTTTAAGTGCAGTATTAAGAGCAAAAGGATATCAATGTGTGTCAGCAACCGGGGCAGAAGAAGGTCTGGAAATGCTTGCAGGGGATAGTAGTATTGTAGTCGTATTGATGGATATGATGATGCCTGGTATGGACGGTTATGAAGCGATAGCGCAGATGAGAAACAGCCCCGGACTTAAGGATATTCCTGTAATTGCAGTTACGGCGCAGGCCATGATGGGCGACAGGGAGCGTTGTTTGAATGCCGGCGCGGTAGGATATGTTTCTAAGCCTATAAACGTTGACGAGCTGATCAAGTTGCTAAACCTTTACGTTTTAACAGAATAAACCTTGGATATTCCTTTAATCACCGACGAACACGTAGAAATATTGCTTTCAGATCTTTTGGAACAGTATGGCTATGATTTCACCGGGTATTCAAAAGCCTCTTTAAAGCGAAGGATTTCAAGACTCTATTCTTTGGATAAGGCGGTAAGTTTCGCTGAGTTCAGGTATAAGATTTTAGATGATCAGGCATATTTTAAACGCTTTGTAGAGCAAATCACGGTCAATGTGACCGAAATGTTCCGGGATCCTTCTTTTTTTAGGACGCTGAGAGAGGATGTGCTGCCAAAATTGGGCACTTATCCTTTTATCCGGATCTGGCTGGCAGGGTGTTCCACTGGTGAAGAGGCTTATTCGATTTCTATTATTTTAAAAGAACTGAATTTACTGAGCAAGTCGCTGATCTATGCAACGGACCTTAACCCGGCGGTATTGGAAAAGGCCGCGCAAAGTATGTTTGCAATGAGCCAGATGAAGCAGTATTCCGAAAACTATATTTCTTCTGGTGGGACGAACGATTTTTCGAGTTATTATACCGCCAGCTATTCATTGGCTAAATTTAATGATGAACTGAAACAGAAAATTATATTTTCAACGCATAACCTGGTTTCAGATCATTCATTCAATGAGTTTCAGTTAATCCTTTGCCGAAATGTGCTTATTTATTTTGACCGCGACCTGCAGCACAATGTATTGGATTTGTTTGACAGCAGCCTTGAAGACCTTGGTTATCTAGCCTTGGGGACAAAAGAAACGGTCGAATTCTCACGAATCTCTCCAAAATACAAAAGGCTGCCAGGAGAAAAAATATGGAGGAAGATTGGCTGATGAAAAAGTGTAAAGCATTCATAATAGGAGGATCGGCAGGGAGTTTGGATGTGCTGTTAAAGGTGCTGCCAAATGTTGATGTGAACATTTCGTTCCCAATTATAATCGTTGTACATAGAAAACATGGTGCAGACTCGCTATTGCCCGTCTTGCTTTCTACGCGGACTAAACTGATTGTGAAAGAAGTGGATGAAAAGGAAAAGATAGTGGCAGGAACGGTCTATATTGCGCCATCAGATTACCATTTGCTGATAGAACAGGACGAAACCTTTTCTTTGGACTACTCGGAAAAAATAAACTATTCCAGGCCTGCTATCGATGTTACTTATCAGACGGCTGCAGAGGTATATAAAACAAAGCTGGCCTGTTTGCTACTTTCTGGATCTAATTCTGATGGCGTAAATGGCCTTAAAAGTGTAAAAGCATGGGGCGGAATGGCTTTAATCCAGGATCCGGACTCCGCGCAAGTAGCTTATATGCCGGAGCAGGCAAAATTAAATGTGAAAATAGATCATGTACTGCCTATCGAAGCTATGGCAGAATTCATAAATTTGCTCTCTTAACTTATAATACATAAACATCTAAATTACAAATGACTAAAAATAAAAAAGTATTCGTGTTTGATGACAATACAGACATTTTAGAATTATGTACGATCATTCTGGAAGATGCGGGTTATGATATCAAAACTTCTTCAACGTCCAACAACATCATAGACCAGGTAATGGCCTATACGCCTGATATTATTTTTATGGACAATTGGCTGCCCGATGTGGGAGGTATAGATGCAACAAGGGCCCTTAAGGCCCATGTGCTATTGAAAGATATTCCTGTAATTTATTTTTCCGCCAACAACGATGTGAAGTCGCTGGCAGATCAGGCCGGGGCTGACGGATATTTATCCAAGCCCTTCGATATCGAAGAGCTTGAAGGGATTATCAGTAAGCACCTGACTATTTAACACCTAAAACATCTACGCCCTGTTCAAAAACGATATCAACAGGAATGCCCCTTTTCGTTAATTTGTCCAGATCAGCCTGTAATTCAGGTGTGATTACCGCTTTTTCCCGCTGTGTTTTTTCAACGGCGGCTTTATCTCCATCTCCCTGAAGGGTAATAATCAAACGACTAAGTTTGTTCATTGCATCTTCGAACTTCGTGAAATCAACCTGGTAAGTACCATTTTCATTTCTAATGAAAGCCCCGTTCTCTTTAAAAAAGTTAAAACACTGCATGTTCGCTTTTCCATGTGCACTTGCCGCCCCAAATCTTACCGAACGTAAGATACCGGCCATATAAGTGGTGTAGAATTGCTTAATGTCGCCCTCAAGCTCGCCTTTTTTAAGTAAGCCTGTTACCATATAAAGCCCCAGTACGTCGGCTTTTCCTTCTTCCAGCCATGAATATTGCTCTTGAAGCGCCTCTTTAACAAAGCCTTTCCCGGTAATGGTATTTTTTATACCCAGACCATGGGCTACTTCATGGAACATTACATTTGCAAAAAAAGCATCGAAGTTAATGTATTGAAGCTGGTCTTTGTCAATAAGTTCCTTAGCAATGGGCATCAAAATCTTATCAAATTTGGCTTTCATGGCATTCTTTAACTGAGAACGTCTTGTGCCTTTTTTCTGCTGTATAACTTCATCATTCGGAAGGTTAACGGCTATTGTTTTAGAACCCGCATTACAGTCCCCGGCATAGTATACTACATCGTAGGCATTCAATTCCGAATCTGTACCCGGTTTTTCTTTTTTGTATTTAGCCTCAACAGGTAAGCCTTGCTGTAATTGCGGCAGCATACTTACATATTTAGCGAGTTTTTTACTCCATACCTTGTCTTTGATCAGCACATAAGCTTCAAAAGATGCACGCGCATTAAAAAGCTTGTCCTCGTAATTCTCAATGGGGCCAATTATGATATCAAGGTTGTTGGTTTTCATATCCAGCCATGCGTAATCACTTGCGGTATAATTGTCGGTAACCAATGCGTCGGCACGTAGGTTCAGGTATTTTTTTAAGCCGGCATCATCTGCAAGTAACGCTGCCTGTTTTAATAAGCTGGAAGCCTGCTGTAATTCTGTCGCATATAAAATGTGATAAGGAATGGACGAGAGTTTACCTATACTGTCTTTTTTGATCACAGAGTATAAGCCATATTTATCTTTTACATCAGAATTTTTCAATTCGTCCTTTGTCATGCCCTCAGGATAAAACGTAGCGGCATCCGGCTTTGGGCCAATACCATTTACAAAGGGTTTATCTCCGTTTAACCTATCCCAGGGACCATAGTTAATCATTACAAAAGCCTTGGTTTTTTCATCTTTAATGGTACTCAGCAAACTATCGCGTTTTGGATATGCCTGTCTCCAAAACAATTCGTCCATAATTTGAGCTGCCTGGATCAATAAAGGCAATATTTTCCTTTCGTTTACCGTTAGGTCATTGAGATTGCTGGTCAGCTTTACTTTTTCGTAAATACCGAGACGTTCATTAACATATCTTTGAAGACTATCTTCAGCTGAAGTATGTGTCGCTTTTTGATCTGTATTTGTCTGGTTGTTAGTGCATGAGGCGATGCCCATAATCATTGAGCATCCGGCAATAAAAGCAGTTGCTTTGTTCATATATCGAAGTATTTGCGACTAAAATAGTAAAAAATAGTAATTTCACATCTTCTATCTACTCAATATGGTTCAATACAATAAACTTACGAAGGTTGGATTGGTAATTTTTTCTTCCTTATTATTCGTGGCTTGTTCCACAAATAGATATGCGGCGACCGAGAAAATATATAAAGATAAGGCTAAAGGGTTTTCGGAAACCATAAAAACGATACCTCCGCCAGCACAACAGATTGCCGGTTTGGACCCGACATTGCAATCATGGGTGGGCTCAGTTAATTTTGGCATCCGTAAACCTAACTTTGTCATTCTACACCATACTGCTCAAAATTCTACTCAGCAGACGATCAATACTTTTCTGGTGAAAGGAAAGAGTGAAGTTAGTGCGCATTATATTGTAGGTAAAGATGGCGTTGTTGTACAAATGGTAAACGATTATTTGCGCGCTAACCATGCCGGCATCGGTAAATGGGGGAACAATAGCGATCTGAATTCAACTTCTATCGGTATTGAGCTGGATAATAATGGAATTGACCAGGCCTTTACCAATGCCCAGATTAAAAGCCTGCTGGTATTACTTGAAAACCTTAAGAAGCGCTATAATATTCCCGTTGCCAATTTTATCGGACACGCGGATATTGCACCTGGAAGAAAAAATGATCCTAGGAATTTTCCCTGGAAGGTTTTGGCTAAGCAGGGCTTTGGATTATGGTATGATGACATCTTAAACCTGCCTCCTGAAGATTTTAATGCCGAACTGGCGCTAAGGGTTATCGGCTATGATACACGTAACCTGGCTGCAGCTATTGAAGCGTTCAAGATACATTTTGTACAAACAGATATCAGTCAGGTACTGACGCCGGCAGACAAGCTTATTTTGTTCAATTTATATAAAAAATATATGTAAACAATAAAGGCGCTTTTAAAGCGCCTTTATTGTTTTACTTATTTCCTTTTGCCCAGGCATCTTTTAACGATACTGTGCGGTTAAATACCAGGTGTTCTGGTGTTGAGTCTTTATCCAGACAATAGTAACCTTTTCTGATGAATTGATAACGGGCATCCTTATCTGCTGTAGCCAGGTAGGGCTCTATATAGGCCTGTTTAATCACTTCCATGCTACTTGGGTTCAGGTAATCTTTAAAGTCACCTTCTTCACCATCCGGGGATTCTACGGTAAACAGACGGTCATACATCCTGATTTCGGCGCTTTTCGCATGTTTGGTACTCACCCAGTGGATAGTTCCTTTTACATTAATGCCGCTGGTGTCTTCTCCGCTTTTAGATTCAGGGATGTACGTACACCGGATTTCGGTCACATTACCTTCCTCGTCTTTTACAAAATCTTCACATTTAACAATATATGCATGTTTAAGACGCACTGTAGCACCAGGAGCCAGTCTGAACCATTTTTTAGCAGGCTCTTCCATGAAGTCTTCGCGCTCAATCCATAGTTCATTTCCGAAGGGGATTTCCCTTGTTCCGCCTTTATCTTCTGCTTCCGGATTATTCTCTCCGATTAATATTTCTTCTTGTCCTTCAGGATAATTGGTAATAACCAGTTTTATTGGGTCTAAAACTGCCATAACACGGTTCGCAGTTTTATTCAGGTGTTCACGAACACAGAATTCCAATAAACTCAGCTCTATCAGGTTTTCTCTTTTAGCGATACCGATACGCTCACAAAATTCACGGATACTCTCAGGCGTATAACCTCGTCTTCTTAATCCGCTTATCGTTGGCATCCTTGGATCGTCCCAACCGCTTACCACACCTTCATTCACCAGTTGTAGCAACTTACGTTTACTCATTACAGTATACGAAAGGTTTAAACGGGCAAATTCATATTGCTTGGAGGGATATATTTCCAGCTTTTCAATACACCAGTCGTACAGCTCTCTATGTGAAACATATTCAAGCGTACAAATAGAGTGTGTAATAGTTTCTATACTGTCACTTTGTCCATGCGCAAAATCGTACATCGGATAAATGCACCATTTGTTTCCGGTACGGTGATGTTCAGCATGTTTAATGCGGTAAATTACCGGATCGCGCATAATCATATTTGGGCTGCCCATATCTATTTTAGCCCTTAATGTGCATACCCCGTCGGCAAACTCGCCATCCTTCATGCGGGTAAACAGGTCCAGGTTTTCTGCAATACTGCGGCTGCGGTATGGACTGTCTTTGCCTGGTTCCGTTGGCGTACCTTTTAATGCAGCAATTTCCTCTGCAGTACTATGGTCCACATAGGCTAGTCCTTTTTCAATCAGCTTAACGGCAAAACCATATAGCGTATCAAAATAATCAGAAGTATAAAGTTCGTTTTTCCATTCAAAACCAAGCCATTTAATGTCGGCCTGTTGACTGTCTACATATTCTGTTTTCTCTGTTACGGGATTTGTATCATCAAACCTAAGGTTGGTATAGCCTCCGTACTTCTGTGTCAAACCGAAGTTTAAACAAATTGCTTTAGCATGTCCAATGTGTAAATATCCATTAGGTTCAGGTGGAAAACGGGTAATTAATGTTTTATATTTTCCACTATTTAAATCGTTCTCAATGATCTCTTCAATAAAGTTCAATGACCTTTCCTCACTCATATAAGCTGTAAATTTTAGGTCAAAGTTAACATAAAACCGCTAATTTACTTACATTTACAGCCTACTTATTAGCATAAAATATGAGCAACGCATTAAAAAGGCCTATCCGGGTTTTAGTGGCCAAAGTTGGTTTAGACGGCCATGACCGGGGTGCAAAAGTAATCGCAACTTCCTTAAGGGATGCAGGGATGGAAGTGATTTATACCGGATTACGTCAAACGCCTGAGATGGTTGTGAATGCGGCCTTGCAGGAAGATGTGGATGCGATAGGCGTTTCTATTTTATCAGGGGCACATATGACTGTCTTTCCAAAGATTGTAGACATTATGAAGCAAAAAAATGTAACCGATGTGTTGCTTACCGGCGGTGGTATCATACCTGAAGGGGATATGGAGAAACTTAAGCAGATCGGCGTGGGCGAATTATTTGCTCCGGGAACAACAATGGAGACAATCGTTAATTATATTAAGAACTGGGTTACTGAACACAGAAATTTTTAGACCATGACTTATCAAAATATCCTTTCAGAATTAAAAGAACAGATTTTATATGTGACCATTAACAGGGAACAGAAGTTAAATGCTTTAAATAAAGAAACACTGGCAGAATTGGCCGATGTGATTTCATACGCGGCAACTACAGATGAAGTTAGGGGTGTGCTTTTAACAGGGACCGGAGAAAAGGCCTTTGTGGCCGGAGCCGATATTTCTGAGTTCTCGGATTATGATGGAGAACAGGGGGAAGCACTTGCAAGAAATGGGCAAGAACAAGTTTTTAATGCGATAGAGGCCTGTCCTAAGCCTATTGTTGCAGCAATAAATGGTTTCGCTTTGGGCGGAGGGTTGGAGCTTGCTTTAGCTTGTCATATCCGTATTGCCGCTGAAAATGCAAAATTAGGTCTTCCGGAGGTCTCTCTGGGATTAATTCCAGGATATGGGGGGACGCAGCGGTTAACACAGGTGGTGGGTAAAGGAAGGGCAATAGAGATGATCGCAACTGCGGATATGATTACTGCTGCCCAGGCCGAAAAAATCGGACTGGTTAATCATGTTGTTCCTCAGGCTGAGCTTATTGCGAAAGCCGAAGAACTGTTGAATAAGATAAAGCTGCGCGCACCGCTGGCAGTTGCCGCTGCAATAAAATCTGTCAATGCTAATCTTAAATTTGGTATAAATGGCTTTGAAACTGAAATAAAAGAATTTGGAAAATGTTTTAATACCGAAGATTTTAAAGAAGGGACAAGTGCATTTTTAGAAAAGAGAAAACCTGTTTTTATCGGTAAATAGCCTTTTTTATAAAGCCTGAAGCAGTTTGTGTAGTTTTGTTGTTTTTATCTTAACAGGAATTTTACAATTTTTGGGGGAACTGGTTTGCAAAAAGTGTAGAGAAAATTTCCCATAACAAAAAAACTAGCTATATTTATCTCAGTATTATTCAATAAATACCTATGAGAAAAATATTAATTGTTGACGATGAAATAAATATTGGGATACTGTTATCTAAATTTTTAACGCGAAATTCCTTTAGTGTATCAACTGCTACAAGTGGTGTTTCAGCGATGGAATATCTGTCCAAAGAATATTATGATTTAGTCCTTTGTGATTACCGCCTGGAAGATACGGACGGTAAGGAAATGCTGATCAAAATCAAAGAAAAGTATCCAAGAACAGGTGTGATTATCATCACAGGCTATTCGGATATCAAGCTGGCGGTTGAGCTGATTAAACTTGGCGCATATGATTATATCACCAAGCCGCTTTATCCTGACGAGATTTTAAATACAATTAATAAATCAATAGAAACACAGATCGCACTGAATGCCGGCCCTTCTCCTGAGATTTCTGAAATGCCTAAACAAAGGCTACCAAAGCAAATTTACAGTGAAGCGGATAATTTTGTCGCAGGTCAAAGTAACGCCTCAAAACAATTGCTAAAGCAGATTCAGCTGGTTGCACCCACTTCTTACAGTGTAATTTTAACAGGAGAGAGCGGTACAGGTAAAGAGTCTGTTGCGAAAGCGATTCATTTAAACAGCCCCAGACGTGACAATCCCTTTGTGGCGATGGATTGCGGTTCGTTAACCAAAGAACTGGCAGGAAGTGAGTTTTTTGGGCATGAAAAGGGTTCATTTACGGGAGCATTGTATACTAAAATAGGCCATTTTGAAATGGCGAACGGAGGTACCCTTTTTCTGGATGAAGTGGGAAACCTTTCTTACGATATTCAGGCTGCATTATTAAGGACCGTACAAGAACGTAAAATCAAAAGGATCGGTAGTACAAAGGAGATTGATCTGGATGTGCGCATTATTGTCGCGACCAACGAAAATCTGGCGAATGCCATTCAAAAAGGAAAGTTCAGGGAAGACTTATATCATCGTTTTAATGAATTTTCTATAGATCTGCCGCCTTTAAGCCAGCGTGGAAGAGATATCCTGATTTTTGCAAATACCTTTCTGGAGGTGGCCAATCAGGAGCTTGGGCGTAGCGTATTGGGCTTTTCACAAGAAGTCGAAGAATGCTTTTTAACTTATAACTGGCCAGGCAATGTTAGGGAACTAAAGAACGTAATCAGGAGGGCGACTTTACTTACGGAGTCTCAGGAGATTCAGTTAAAGGCTTTGCCTTTGGAGATTTCTACCTATGCAAAAGCCAATGCTATAGAAACAACCATGTTACGTACGGACCGTCCGAGAGATTTAAAAAATGCGGCGCTGGAGGCGGAATATGAAGCCATTTTAAAGGTATTGAGAGAGGTTAACTTCAATAAAACCAAGGCGGCCAAAATCTTGAATATAGACCGAAAAACACTTTACAATAAAATGAGAGCCATTAATCTGGAGAAATAATACCGTTTAAGATGTCTATTTTCAATTATAAACAGCGAAATAATATCAATCTGGTGATTATTATAGCATTAGGCTGTTTAATTGCATACTCATTACAAGGTATTTTCGGCTCTATTTTAAGTACACTTGTGTTGTTTACCATTTTACGGCCGGCATTTATTTACCTTGTTGAGGACAAACACTGGAATAAGAGTTTTACCGCAGTTTTGCTGCTTATTGTTTCTGTGGTCGTATTGATCCTGCCATTTTATGCCTTAAGTGCCATGGTCATCGAAAAAATTGCAGAGTTGCAAAATGATCCTGCTTATTTTAAAGGGCTTGTTTTTAAGTTTCAGCATCTCGTTCCGGTGGGTGATGATATTCAAAAGTTAATTGGCGAAGGGCTCCGAAAAGCGGGCACCTGGGCTACCGAATTGTTTCCCTCTTTAATTTCAGGAGCGTTCAACATCGTGTTGGGACTATTGCTGATGTATTTTTTACTCTACTTTATGTTGGTAGAGCGGGAAAGATTTGAAAGTGCCTTGATCAAATATGCTCCTTTCAGGGCACAGAATGCACAACGATTTGCCGAAGAAATGCGCAATACAACGTATGCCAACGTACTGGGACAGGGCTTTATTGCAATGGTACAGGGCGGTTTATTAAGCCTTTCTTTTTATGTATTGGGCTATACCGATCCCATCTTTTGGGGTGTGATCACAACATTTATTTCTTTTGTCCCTGTATTGGGGCCACCAGTGATTTTTGTCCCTGCTGCGTTGATCCAGATGGCCAATGGTAACAATTTTGCTGCTTGGGCCATGCTGATATTCGGTTTTGTGGTAATCATCAACATCGATAATGTACTTCGGTTTATCATTGCGAAAAAAGTTGGAAATATTCACCCCATTATTACTGTAATTGGCGTAGTTATTGGTATACCTTTATTTGGAATATTAGGACTGGTTTTTGGTCCATTGCTGTTATCCTATTTTATTTTATTGATTAAAATATACGAAACAAGCTCCATGGCCTCAGAAAGATTGGAAAGAATTAAAACAATTTCTGAGCATGGGGAGTTATAATAATGGTGTTCCGGAGAAATTAAACATATTGTTAACCAAAAAATTTAAATGTTATGAATGATAATTCAAAAGTGTTAGTTGGACTGTTGGTTGGTTTGGCTGCCGGTACCGCACTGGGTTTATTGTTTGCTCCTGAAAAGGGAAGCGAGACAAGAGATAGATTAAGTCAGTCTTTAAAGGATCTTGGTGATTCCATTAAGGATAAGGCTGCAGATGAAATCAATAACCTTAGTAATTTAAAAGATAAAGTCGTTACTTCTGTTAAAAGCAAGCTCCGTCAGTCTGAAGACGAATTTGTTGACGATGATTTGGAACATGCGTAAAAACCAGGCAAAAGCTATTAATAATGCAGGAAAATAAAGAAAAGAGTATTGAAGGCTTATTTGAAGATGCCAAAGACTATATAGATGCGAGGGTAGAATATACCAGGTTGTATCTGGTAGAAAAGATATCTAAAATCTTTGCCGATCTTGTAACGAATGCGGTGGTGATCATCTGTTTTATTTTAGCCTTTCTGTTCGGTACGTTTACACTGGCTTTGTTTTTATCTGATGTATTGGGTAGTTTGACGCGTGGATTTGGCTGCGTAGCCATAATTTATATCCTTTTGGCGCTTATTGTATACTATACTAAGGAGAAATATATAGAAAAGGCGATAATTAACTTTACCATCAGAAACTATTTTAACAAACTCGCTGATAAGGATGAAGAAGAAAATGATCAGAAGATATAATATAAACAATTTAGAGGAACTGCACGCCATGGTCAACAGCTTAAAAGTTGAACACCAGGTAAAGGGGGATCTATTGTTAAAGGACAGTAAAGATTATCTAAAGCAATTTACTTTAGGCGGACTGATCAAAAAGTACGCAACCCCTTCGGCTTTTCTTAAAATTGATGATAAACTAAATCTTAGCAGCAGTATCATGTCCATGGTCCTGCCCTTTTTAATGAACACTACTTTGTTTAAAGGCTCAGGGTTTTTAACCAAAACATTGGTTGGTCTCGCCTCGAATAAAGTAGGTAAAACATTAGATGCAGAACATTTATCTGCCATATTCAATTCTATAAAATCCTGGTTTAGCGGATCTAAAAAGAAGAAGGAAGAAAGTATTCCGCAATACGTGGATTATGGTATTCCGCCCGATAGCGAAACTTATTAATAAGGCATAAAAAAGGGCTTCATTTCTAATGAAGCCCTTTTTTATGTTGTGTCCCGTTTAAACGGTCGATTTTATTTTTAACTCATTCAATTGTTTATCGTCAATTGTTGATGGGCTGTCAATCATTACATCTCTTCCTGAATTGTTTTTAGGGAAGGCGATTACGTCACGTATACTATCCAAACCAGCGAATATAGAGCACAGCCTGTCAAAACCAAAAGCAATACCACCATGTGGAGGAGCACCAAATTCAAATGCATCCATTAAGAACCCAAATTGTTTTTGCGCGTCTTCAGCAGAGAACCCAAGGTGTTTAAACATTAAGGCCTGCAAAGCCCTGTCGTGGATCCTTATAGAGCCACCGCCCACTTCAGTTCCGTTGATCACCATATCATAGGCGTTTGCCCTAACTTCACCCGGTTTAGTATCCAGTAAGGCGATATCCTCTGGCTTAGGAGAAGTGAAAGGATGATGCATTGCGTGGTAGCGTTCAGTTTCTTCATCCCATTCCAATAATGGGAAATCAAGTACCCATAGCGCACTAAAAGTCTGTTTGTCACGTAAGCCCAAGCGGTTACCCATTTCCAGGCGTAGTTCGCTCAGCTGTTTTCTAACCTTATCGGTATTTCCTGCCATTAGAAGGGCTAAATCTCCCGGTTGAGTGTTTAGGGCTGCCGACCACTTTTTAAGCTCGTCTTCGTTGTAAAATTTATCTACAGACGATTTTAAAGATCCGTCTTCATTGTGTCTTAAATAAATTAAGCCCGTAGCACCAATCTGCGGACGTTTGATAAAGTCTGTCAACTCGTCAACCTGTTTCCTGGTGTATTGCGCACAACCTTTAGCATTGATCCCGATAACCAGTTCCGCCTGGTCAAATACCGGGAAGTCTTTTCCTTTTACCACTTCGTTCAGTTCTACAAACTGCATGTTAAAACGCGTGTCAGGTTTATCCGAGCCATATAAGCGCATCGCATCAGCATACTGCATCCTTGGTACTTCCGGCAGGTCAAAACCTTTGATCTCTTTAAATAAAGTACGGATCAGGCCTTCAAAAGTATTTAATATATCTTCTTGCTCGATAAATGACATCTCGCAGTCAATCTGTGTAAACTCAGGTTGTCTGTCTGCACGTAAATCTTCATCTCTAAAGCATTTTACGATCTGGAAATACCTGTCAAAACCCGAAACCATCAACAATTGTTTAAAGGTTTGTGGAGATTGGGGCAGCGCATAGAATTCGCCTGCATTCATTCTGCTTGGCACAACGAAATCCCTGGCACCTTCAGGTGTAGACTTAATCAATACAGGGGTTTCTACTTCTATAAAGTCTAATCCGTCTAAATAGCGACGTACAGCCTGGGCAATTTTATGTCTGATGATCATATTGTTGCGCACAGGATTACGGCGCAAATCCAAATAACGATATTTCATTCTCAGGTCATCACCACCATCAGTTTCATCGTCAATTAAAAACGGAGGTAATTTTGCTGCGTTTAATACTTCCAGGGCAGTGATTTTTATTTCCACTTCACCTGTTGCCATTTTAAGGTTTTTGTTAGAACGTTCCACCACTTCACCTTTCGCTTTGATTACAAATTCGCGGCCTAGGTTACGGGCAGCTTCACAAAGTTCACGGTTATCATCCATATTGAAAACCAATTGGGTAATACCGTATCTGTCACGAATGTCTATAAAAGTCATTCCGCCTAAATCTCTTGATTTCTGTACCCATCCACATAGGGTTACATTTTCTCCCAGGTTCTTAATGGTTAAAGCGCCGCAAGTAGTTGTTCTTAACATTATTATTAAAGTATTAAGCGGCAAAAATATTCATTTTGAACCACATATTTCAGCCCTTGATGATTTTACTTCTTATATTCAATTTTTTTTCAAATAAACTGCAACGTTTCGGAATATACATTGTCATATAAGCGAATAAGAAAATATTGGAAGCTGTATATATAGATAAGCACGTTGCCCTTGTAGATCAATGCAGGAAAGGCGATCGTAAGGCACAATTTGAAATTTACAAATTGTATGCAAAAGCTATGTACAATGTAGCTTACAGAATTGTAAATTTTGAGGACGAGGCGGAAGATGTTTTACAGGAATCTTTTTTAGACGCATTTACGCGGATTGAGGGTTTTAGGGCAGAAACCACTTTTGGGCTATGGTTAAAACAAATCGTGGTTAATAAATCCATCAATCAATTGAGAAAACGGAAAGTGGATTTTGTGAATATTGAGGATGTGGATCTGGCGGAGGAGGAAGGGGCAGATCCGTATGAGCTGGAACTAAAAGTAGAAGAGATCAGACAGGCGATTATGCAACTTCCTGATAGGTATAGGGTAGTGCTGAGTTTATACCTGCTTGAGGGGTATGATCACAGTGAGATTGCCCATGTATTAAAGATTTCTGAAGGGACATCACGCTCACAATTTATGCGGGCAAAATTAAAATTAAATGATTTATTGATAAAGGGAGGGGTAAACGATGAAAGATATTGAGGATTACATAAAAAAAAACAAAACAGATTTTGATGTGGATGGGCCATCGGATCAATTATGGGGGAGAATTGAATCGGCCTTGGATCAGCAAAAGGTAAAAAGGACCTGGAAGTTTCCATTTTGGTTGGGGATAGCCGCATCTATCATGCTGATTGCAGGAATATTTTGTTTCTATAAGTTTTATGAAAGAAGTAACCAGGGGCAGGTTGCCGTAATTAATCCTGGATATACAAAAAGTGAAATGAAGTTCGCCAGTCTGATCGAAGAGAAAAAAGATAGCCTGCTTATTTATGCTAAAGATAATCCGGATTTGTACAGAAAGTTCAATGAAGACCTTCAGGCCCTGGACAAGGATTATATGCAGTTAAAAAAAGAGTTACAAGACAGTCCTGATCAGAAGGTTGTGGTCCGGGCAATGGCCCAAAACCTCGAGACTCAATTACAGATTGTAAGTCAGCAGTTGTCGGTAATCAGCCAGGTAAATAACTATAGAAGAGAAAATCAGCTATGAAAAAGTTAATCGGGGTAATTGGTGTTATCATTTGTGTAGTTGCATTGCTTTGCAATTCAGTTGTTTATGCCTCAGAAAACAGCCCGTTTGTACAGCCGTATACGGCACCACATGTGGGAGACCCGGGTGATGAGCAGGATCCGGGAATAATTAAAATTACGAAGACTTTTGCTGTAAATGGTTCTGACAAGGTTATTCTGAATAACCAATATGGAACATTGAATGTAAAGACCTGGAATAAAAATGAGGTAAAGCTGGATGTTGTGGTATACGGGAGCCCTGAGCTGGACGCGCGTCAATTATCAGAGATGGTGAACGTAAATGCGCTTAAAAAAGATGGAGCCGTGCTTTTGGAGACCAGGGTGATCGGTAGTAAGCGAAAAAACGGGAAGAAGATCAGGGTGGAATTTCAGGTTTATATGCCTGAAACCAATAACCTGATGCTGTCACATCAATATGGGAATGTAAATATTGGAGATTTTACCGGTTCTGTCATAGCAAGGCTGCAGTATGGAAATTTTACCGCAGGGGAGCTGAAAGGGAGTAACAATGATCTTTCTATCAGCTATGGAAGCACCGTTATTAAAAATATAAGCAATGCAAAAATTTCGCAGGAATACGGGGATGGTTTAACGATAGGGACCGTTGGAGCTTTGTCACTTACTGCGTCTTATGCAGCTGTAAAGATCAATGCAATTACAGAAAAGGCCATTATTAAGCAAGAATATGGGGCGGGGCTAAGTATTGGTTCGGTCGGACAATTGAACCTTACAGCGGCTTATGCCAATGTTCAGATTGGGACAATCAAAGCTGTAGGTAAAATTTCCAATCAATATAGCAATCTGAATATTGGCCTTGCCAATGAATTAAACTTGGGAGCGCAATATAGCAATGTGAAAATTGGCCGGTTAAATGGCGACACTAAGCTGAATATTCAGTACGATGATCTTACTGTTGACGATGTAGGTGCCGGCTGCCAGTCCTTAAGCGTTGAATGTACCTATGTTAAGACGGCGATTAAATTTAACAGCAATTATACTGGCAGTTTGGACGTGCTAACTAGTAATTCGTCATTAAAGTACGGCCCCAGGGTTTCAGTTAAAGTTGAAGAAAATAACCAGGAGAAGCGATATACCGGCAAAATAGGCGCAGGTGGAAATGCGAAAGTAAAACTGGTTTCCAACTATGGTTCGATGCTGGTTAATTAAAGAAATAGATACACACACAGTAAAGGCTTGTTGATTTATCAGCAAGCTTTTTTATATCTTAGCGGCTATATAAATTACCATATGGAACTTTTAAGCAGCCCGGAAGCCTGGATCTCACTTTTAACGTTGACCGTTCTGGAGATCGTTTTAGGAATAGATAACATTATTTTTATTTCCATTCTGTCGGGCAAACTGCCTGCGCATCAGCAAAAAAAAGGCCGTCAGGTGGGGCTTGCATTGGCCATGATTACCCGGATCCTGCTACTTTTATCGCTAACATGGGTGATGACCTTAACTACCCCACTGTTTAATTTAGGTGGATTGGTTGGTGTAACCGATGGAGAATGGTTAGAAAAACTGGCTATTTCCGGTCGCGATTTGATCCTGATCATCGGAGGATTGTTTTTAATTTATAAAAGCACACACGAAATTCATGATAAGCTGGAAAGCGAAGAAGAGAAAGAGCTTAAAGGAAAGGTATACTCTTTCAGCGGTGTAATTGTACAAATCCTGTTACTTGATATTGTTTTTTCACTAGACTCCGTAATTACGGCGGTTGGAATGGCGGAGCATGTAGAAATTATGATCGCTGCGGTTGTTATCGCTGTAATTATCATGATGGTATCTGCTAGTGCGATCAGTAACTTTGTAAACAACCACCCTACAGTAAAAATGCTTGCTTTATCCTTCCTACTGCTAATCGGGGTTTCTCTATTGGCTGAAGGCTTGGATCAACATATACCAAAAGGTTACATTTATTTTGCGATGGCATTCTCAATTTTGGTAGAAATGCTGAACCTGAAAATGAAGAAAAATGCGAAGAAACCTGTTGAACTGCGCAATACACCTAACGAAAACGAACCCAAAGCTTAATTCTTTTTAATGATTTCTTTTTTTGAGGCCTCACTGGCCGAATTGTCTATACACCGTATCGGAAATAAATCCGAAGATGAGTTTTATGTATTGTCTGAAAAGTCCATTGCGATCAGGGACATTACGCTGAGCAATTTATTGCAACAGTATTTTTTAGGGCCTTATGAAAAGGTAAATGAAGTATACCGGTTTATTCATCCAAATGGCGACCTGAACCTGAATGAGGCTTATCATTTTGCTGCGGAGATCTTTGCCAATGGCGAGACCTTTCATGAAAACAGCAAGCAACTGGCTAAATACCTATATGATGTTTCCGGACATCCGAAAATTAAGTCGGGAGAATTGTATGTTGCTTATTTTGAGAATGTACAGATCGAAGGGGAGCTCCATGATGCGATCGGAATCTTTAAATCAGAAACAAAGGAAAGCTATTTAAAGGTGTTTCCTGAGCAGGATGGGTTTGGATTGAGCTATGAGCAGGAAGCGATCAACATCAACAAGCTGGATAAAGGCTGTCTGATCTTTAATGCCGATAAAGAAGAGGGCTTTAAAGTCGCTGTAATCGATCAAAGAAGTGCTGAAGCGGTATACTGGAAAGATGAGTTTTTAAAACTTAAAATCAGGAATGATAGTTTCAATCAAACTGCGGGGGTCCTGGGGGTATATAAGAATTTTGTAACGGAGAAGCTGGATGAGGAATTCGACATTTCAAAGGCGGATAAGATCGATTTGCTCAACAAATCGATGAAATACTTCAAAGAGAAGGAGAGCTTTGATCTGGATGAGTTCTCTAATGAAGTTATCGGCAATGCGGAAGGAATCGAGTCTTTTAAAAATTATAAGAAAAACTTTGAAGAAGAATTTGATCAGCCTATTCCCGATAATTTCGATATTTCAGGTGCTGCAGTAAAAAAACAGGCAAGGGCATATAAAAGTGTGTTAAAACTGGATAAAAACTTTCATATTTATATTCATGGTGATAAGGAGCTGATTGAAAAAGGCTTTGATGATGATAAATCCATGAATTACTACAAGGTATTTTTCCGTGAAGAAGAATAGTCCTTACAGGACGTATTCTTCGTTTATAGGTTTTACGGGTTCTGGAATATTTTCTTCTCCAAGTATTTCGAGAAGGTTAATCTCTATAGTCCGTGTGATCTGATTGAGTGGAATGGCCGCAGAATTGTTCTCAAAGGGATTGATTAAGCTCATCCCGTTGATTTGTGTAGAAACAAATACAAAACCCACCATCCATCCGATAAATATTGACCAGGCATCCAGATAAGGGCAGATAACCATAGTGAAAGAAACCACAAAGATCCAGATGAAGACTTTGGTAAGATAAGTGTATGTAGTGGGGAATACGGTGTTCTTAATCCTTTCAGACATGCCCATATCTTCTGTAAAGTTGACCAGTAAAGTGTTTAATTCAATAAAACGGAAGCTGTCAATAAAACCTTTTTTGGATAACTGCTGAAGGTCTTCTGACTGTAGGTTCAGTATTGCATTTTGCTTGTTTGTATGGGATTCAACATAGTCGTGTTCCTTTACTGGCAGGTATTTTTTATAAACCTGATCATCAAAACTTCTTAGAGTGCCCTTTAAGGCATACAGAAAGGAAAGGTGCCGGTGTATCATTCTGCGGACAATCCTTTCAGACTCCTCATTTTTATCCACATAATGGACGAGGCCTCTTGCCCATGACCTGGAATTATTAACTAAAGATCCCCAAATTTTTCGGGCTTCCCACCAACGGTCATACGCCTGATTATTGTTAAAGCCAATAAAGAAAGCAATTGCAGGCCCCAATACTGCTGGAATGATCGGCGGTATATCAAGGTTGTGGGTGATAAGAAACTCCCTGGCAAAATAAGTAAGGGTACAGGAAATAATCATGATAAGATCCACTTTCCAGGTATTGATCAGTATTCTGCTGATTCTTATGTTCTTTGTAATTAGCATAGAATGGTTGTTGATTTTGACTTCTACAAAAAACGAGCCTTAATGTTTCCGATTTTTTAGCATTGCTAGCATAAATGTGAAATAATTGCAAACATCTTAGGAATAAATTATATATTTAATTTTTAAGCCAACCTTTTAAACCAAATATGAGCCAGGAACCACAACAGACCGGTATTTTTAAAGTTATCGGTGCCTCTTCACTGGGGACGCTAATTGAATGGTATGATTTCTATATTTTTGGAAGTCTTGCTACCATTATTGGATCACAGTTATTTCCGGCAGATGCGGGAGCATCAGCCTTAATCAATACCCTGGCCATTTTTGCTGCCGGGTTTATCGTGCGCCCCTTTGGTGCGCTTGTTTTTGGCCGACTAGGCGATCTGATCGGCAGGAAATACACCTTTTTACTTACCCTTGTTTTGATGGGAGGTTCAACCTTTTTAATCGGGCTAATCCCTTCATATTCCAGTATTGGTTATGCCGCCCCTATCCTGGTCTTAATTTTAAGACTGATACAAGGTTTAGCACTTGGTGGGGAGTATGGGGGAGCCGCTACCTATGTAGCAGAGCATGCACCAGCCCATAAGCGCGGCTTTTTTACCAGCTGGATCCAAACAACTGCTACTGGTGGTTTATTCCTCTCCTTAGGTATTATCGTGTTGACCAAAAACCTTGTCGGTGCCGAAAGTTTTGCCGATTGGGGCTGGAGGATCCCATTTCTGCTTTCGATTCTATTGGTTGGCGTTTCCATCTATATCAGGATGAAAATGCACGAATCACCGATGTTTACCAAATTGAAATCTGAAGGTAAAGTCTCTAAAAATCCGTTAAAAGAAAGTTTTAATAACAAAGCTAACTTTAAAATGGTGTTGCTGGCTTTATTCGGTGCAACTATGGGCCAAGGGGTAATCTGGTATACGGGACAGTTTTATGCCCAATCCTTTATCGAAAATACCTGTCATGTAGATTTTAATGATTCCAGGTACATCCTGCTGTGGGGAATTGCATTTGCCACTCCTTTCTTTGTTATTTTTGGTTCCTGGAGCGATAAGGTCGGTCGAAAGTGGATTATGCTGGCGGGAATGCTGCTGGGAGTAATCTTTTACAGACCTATTTATCAGATTTTTCTGGATGATACCGATGTTACCAAAGTAGAACAGAAAGATATTAAAGAAATCTCTAACCCAGTCGTTACACGCACCGCGATTGCCGGTACGGCCGACAGTTTGATCAGTACCAGCTCAACAGTTACCCTGCTTAATGGGGCATCTTTCCAAAAGGTGCAGTCGCACACTAAATTTGCTGATGCCAGTAAGCCTGTGCTTGAACAGCCGGATGCTTATAAAGACAAAAAGCTCTCTACGCCTATTTTCTGGAAATTTGTATTCTTAATCTTCTTTCAGATTTTGTTGGTAACAATGGTTTATGGGCCGATTGCAGCCTTCCTGGTAGAATTGTTCCCTACCAAGATCAGGTATACTTCCATGTCCTTACCTTACCACGTGGGGAATGGTGTTTTTGGGGGATTGGTGCCCTTTATCGCTACACTTATTGCTAGTTTTTCGGGCTCAACCCCATTGTCTGGTTTGTGGTACCCGATCGGTATTGCTGCGTTAAGTTTAGTAATTGGTACGGTTTATTTATCCAACAAAAAGCCAGATCATAACGAGGCAGAATCAGAAAGTCATTAAAAAGGTTATTTATTAAAATATTAAGCTCATGAACGCATTAAAAAAAGCATTAGGATTAGTTTGGATCGTATTAGGTCCGGCATCCATCATATTCATGTTTATGCAGGCCTTTGAAAAAATAGGTCTCGCAGAAGAGGGGGTACATAAAACCAATACAGCGCTGCAATGGGGAATTATATTGTTCATTTTTATCCCAATCAGTGCGGGACTGGTAATATTTGGCTATTACGCCATGAAGGGGGAGTACGACAAACTCCCGGATGATGAAAGTTTGTAGGGAGAAGGATCCTGAATTTATTTCAGGATCCCGTACCAACTATAAAACCCTTAGTAACAATCCTTTTAAATATTCTCCCTCAGGGAAAGAAATCCTTACCGGATGATCTTCCGGTTGATGAAATTGTTTAATGATCTGTACTTCTCTGCCTGCGTCTAATGCTGCCCATGCAATGATCTGCTTAAATGTTTCAAGGTCCACCGCTCCTGAGCAAGAAAATGTAGCTAATATGCCGCCTTTTTTCAGCAAGTGCATGCCTAACCTGTTCAAATCTTTATAAGCCCTTGCAGCGCGGTCTAATGCCGACCTGGATGGCGCATATTTAGGTGGGTCCAATACAAGCACATCAAAAGTCTTTCCTTCGTCTTTAAATACACGAAGTTGTTTGTTTACGTCAGACTGGATACTGCTTTGTTTATCCTTACTAAAGCCGTTTAGCCCAAGGTTATGTTCTAGCGTTTCAATGGCCAGGGCAGAGCTATCTACGCTGGTTACGTGGGCAGCCTCATATTTTAAGCTGTTTAAAGTAAAACCACCACTATAGCAGAAACAATCCAGTACGGTCTTGTCTTTTGTATAAGCAGCGAGAATCTGCCTGTTGTCGCGCTGGTCGCAATAAAATCCTGATTTCTGTCCATCTGCGATATTAATGTGATAAAGGATTCCGTTCTCTTTCACCTCAATAAATTCAGGTGGCGTTTCGCCCCATAATAAACCTTGTACAGGCTCCAGGTTCTCGTGTTTACGGGCGCCTGCATCACTCTTGTCAAATATTCCTTTAGGGTTTAATTCCTGTCTTAGTATATCAATGATATCTTCCTGTACAGCCTCTATTCCCGCACTCAATACCTGTAAAGACAGGAAGTCGGCATATTTATCTACAATCAGGCCAGGAAGAAAATCAGCCTCGCTAAATACCAGCCTGCAGGTATTGGTCTGCTCGTCTAATACATGTGAACGGGAAGCTATCGCGCTTTTAATCTTTTGTGCGTACCAATCTTTGTCTACCGCAGTATTTTCGTCCCATTCCAATAAGCGCAGGGCTACTCTTGACTGATCGTTGTAGTAAGCATAAGCAAGGAATTCTTTTTCTGCAGATCGTACAGTTACGATCTCTCCATTAGCGGGCTTTCCTTTAATTTTGTCTATAGCACCAGAAAAAATCCATGGGTGGCGCAGTACAGCGGCTTTCTCTTTGCCTTTTTTAAGTATTACATCGATCATGGTGCAAAAGTAAAGGAAAAATTGAGCATTCTCCTCGAAGACTGCATCTTTCGCTGAAAAAGGCGAAAGCGCTGATGCCTTCTCGGAGAAGCTAAATTTTTTGAAAAAGAGGAAGGATTGATTACATCATAAAGGGAATTTAGGATGGTTTGATAGAGGAGATGGATTGGCTTTTTAAAATGAAAAGTCACATTTAGCAGGATGATTGGAGTGATTGAAACTGGATTATTGGCCGTTAAATTGTAATTTTAGCACATGGAAGAAATAACCTGGAATGATTTTGAGAAGGTAGAATTGCGTGCAGGCACAATTCTGGAAGTTTTGGATTATCCTGAAGCCCGTAAGCCTGCCTATAAAGTAAAAGTAGATTTTGGGGATTTTGGGGTGAAAATGAGCAGTGCGCAGATTACCGCACTTTATACTAAGGAAGAGCTTGTCGGGAAGCAGGTTGTGGGCGTAGTGAATTTTCCTAAAAAGCAGATTGGCAAGTTTATGTCTGAGTTTTTGGTTACCGGTTTTGCTGATGAGAACGGAGATATTGTGTTAACGACATTAAATGGCAAAGTCCCTAATGGGAGTAAAATGATATAATGCTATCTTTGGTGCATGAGTTTTTATAATTTTTCAGAGGAGGAAAACCCTGGGGCAGAAGATGAGCATTATATGCGCCTGGCTTTGGAGGAGGCACGAAAAGCTTTCCAGGCGGAAGAGATTCCTATAGGCGCAATCGTGGTCTCTAAGGGGCGTATCGTTGGTCGTGGATATAATTTAACAGAACAGTTAAATGATGTTACCGCACATGCCGAAATGCAGGCGTTTACAGCTGCCTCGCAAACACTGGGAGGTAAATATTTAAAGGATTGCACTTTATACGTAACCATTGAGCCTTGTGTAATGTGTGCCGGCGCAAGCTACTGGACACAAATTGGGAAGCTGGTTTATGGAGCGGCAGAACCTAAAAGAGGTTTTACCACTAAAAATGTCAGTTTGTTGCACCCTAAGACTGTTTTAAAAAGTGGGGTTCTTGCAGAGGAATGTGGTGCTTTGATGAAAAAGTTCTTCGAAAATAAAAGAGGTTAAACTTGACAAAGTATTGAACAAAACTTAACCCCCGATTGTTATATTTGCTGTTGAAGCCTTCAATAGTAGAAACTGTAGGGCATAAATTAAAATATTATTTAAACTTAAATCATAATTAGTATGGCTTTTGAATTACCTGCGTTACCATACGCAACAGATGCATTAGAACCGCATATCGATAAACAAACTATGGAAATCCACCATGGTAAACACCACCAGGCTTACGTTACCAACCTAAATAAAGCTTTAGAAGGCAAGCCAGAGGCAGGCCAAAGCATTGAAGAAATCGTTAAGAACATCTCTAAGTTTCCTGCACCAGTAAGAAACAATGGTGGTGGTCACTACAACCACTCCCTGTTCTGGGAAGTTATCGGCCCAAATAAAGGCGGAGAGCCTAAAGGTGAGCTTGCTGATGCGATCAATGCAGCATTTGGTTCATTCGCAGATTTCAAAACTAAGTTTGCTGAAGCTGGCGCAACCCGTTTTGGTTCAGGATGGGCATGGTTAAGCGTTGGTGCTGACAAGAAATTAGTAGTTTCATCTACTCCAAATCAGGATAATCCTTTAATGGATATCGCTGAAGTAAAAGGAACGCCAATTTTAGGTATGGATGTATGGGAACATGCTTACTACCTGAAATATCAAAACAGACGTCCTGATTATATCGCTGCTTTCTGGAGCGTTGTGAACTGGGATGCTGTAGCTGAGCGTTTCAAAAAAGCGTAATTATAACCTGTTTTTATAACAGGAACAATCATATAGAAAAGCCCTGATGATTCCATCAGGGCTTTTTATTTTATATTCCAACAACGTCCTTTTTCTTCTTCTGCTTCATCGTTTTCGGGATAACTGCCAGAATCTCCTCTTTTAAAGCATTCAACATTCTTTTCTTGAAGAAATTTTTATGAGTGGCCAGGCTGATTTCTCTTACAGGTTCTGGAGATTTAAAATACCTGACTTTGCTCAGCTGTCTGCTGCTCAGTTCCTCTAGTGCTAACTCGGGCAATAAAGTAGCACCATTATTCATGTCCACCATCCTGATCAGGGTTTCTACACTACCGGTGTTGTATGTTAAGCCCTGAAGTCTGTTTTGCTTGGTAGATCGGCAGATATTTAACACCTGCGACCGCATACAGTGCCCTTCGTTGAGCAGCCAGATATTTTCATCCTCCAGGTCATCTGCATCAATGGTCTTCTTTTTATATAGTTTACTATTTTTACTGATATAGGTAACGAAGTTTTCATAGTAAAGCGGTAGCTCGCCTATCGCATTATCACCAAGTGGCGTTGCCATGATCCCGCAATCCAGTACTCCCGTTTTTAAATGATGTATGATATCTTCGGTCGTGTATTCCCAGATTACGAGATTTAAATCCGGATATTTCTCCATCATTGCCGCGATTACCTTCGGCAATAAATAAGGTGCAACAGTAGGGATAATGCCAACCTTAAGCTCGCCTGTAACCTCCTGCTGCTGGTCACTGATGATCTCTTTAATCTTTTGACTTTCCTGGAGTACAATCCGTGCTTGTTCAATGATTTGCGTGCCGATCTCTGTTGGAACTACAGGCTGTTTGCTGCGGTCGAAGATCTTGACATTGAGCATTTCTTCCAGTTTTTGTACCTGCATACTCAAAGTAGGTTGGGTCACAAAACACTTCTCGGCGGCACCCACAAAACTCCTGTAGGTATCAACCGCCACAATGTATTCCAGTTGAACTAATGTCATATAGTTAAAGTTGATTAATCTTTAGCAAAGATATCAATTTTAACTATGTTTCTCCAGAAAATCCTGATAAGCGAGCCGAATTCCTTCTTCAAGCTCTATTTTATGTTTCCAGCCCAGCGCGTGTAACTTAGACACATCCATCAATTTACGTGGTGTGCCGTCTGGCTTGCTGCTGTCGAAGGTTAATTCCCCTTCAAACCCTACAACCTTTTTAATCAGCAGGGCAAGGTCTTTAATGGTTAGGTCTTCACCTGTTCCAATATTGATTAATCCTTCTTCACTGTAGTTTTGCATGAGGAAGTAGCAAGCTTCTGCCAGGTCGTCGGCAAAAAGAAACTCACGCATAGGTGTGCCGGATCCCCAGATGTTCACTTCCTTGCTGCCATTTACCTTGGCTTCATGAAACTTGCGGATCAGTGCAGGCAAAACATGAGAATTTTGCGGATGATAATTATCGTTGTAACCGTAAAGGTTAGTTGGCATTACAGAAATGAAATCACAATTGTATTGTGCACGATAAGCATCGGCCATTTTAATACCCGCGATTTTAGCAATGGCATAAGGCTCATTGGTTTCTTCAAGTGTACCTGTAAGCAGGTATTCTTCCTTTAAAGGTTGAGGGGCCAGTTTAGGGTAAATACAGCTTGAACCCAGGAACATCAGTTTTTTAACACCTGTTTTATAAGCCTGGTGGATAACATTATTTTGGATACATAGATTTTCATAAAGGAAATCAGCACGGTAAGTGTTGTTTGCGATAATGCCACCTACTTTTGCTGCGGCCAGGAAAACATATTCAGGTTTTTCTGCCTCAAAGAAACGAATAACGGCCTGTTGGTCGCGTAAATCAAGTTCAGCTGAAGTTTTTACAATAAGGTTGGTATAACCTTCTTTCTGTAATTTCCTGTAAATAGCAGATCCAACCATTCCCCGGTGTCCTGCAACGTAAATCTTTGCGTTTTTTTCCACGTATGTTTTAAATAATAATGCAAAAATACTAAATCCTTTCGTGATCCTGTGACCCGGTCTTAAAAATAGAACGATTGGTAATGACCGATGAAACAGCGTGTATGTTATCAATTATTCAATAAATTGTTGAATAATTAAGTATGACGAGGTGTATAAAAGACTATTTGTCTAAGTTTGTATAAAAAATATGAAGTAGTGGGTAAAGATAAATTAAGAAAGTTTGCCGAAATAGATACCTTCCCTAATGTTTATCAGCTGGATGCTGGTAAGGAACTAAAGGGTAAATGGGCATCACAACATTTTAAGAATGACCATCCGATTGTGCTGGAGCTGGCATGCGGTAAGGGGGAATATTCTGTGAACCTGGCTAAATTTTTTCCTGAAAAGAATTTCATTGGTGTAGACCTGAAAGGTAACAGGATTTGGAGAGGCGCCAGGACCGGTATGGACGAAGGAATAGCGAACCTCGCTTTTTTAAGAATCCAGATTGAGGATATTATGGAATTTTTCGGAGAGAATGAAGTGGATGAGATCTGGATTACCTTCCCTGATCCACAGCCCCAGGAAAGCCGGGAAAAGAAACGGCTTACTTATCCAGGGTTTCTAAGTAAGTACAAGACATTTTTAAAACCAGGTGGTAAGATTAATTTGAAAACGGACAACGATGGTTTGTATCTTTATACGGTAGAAAAAGTAGAAGAACTGGGCTTAAAATGTCATAAAAAAACAGATCAGTTATATAAATCGGAGTTTTATGATTCTGTACTTTCTATTAAAACGCATTATGAGCGGATCTACCTGAAGCACGATAAAAATATTAATTACATCCAGTTTTCTCTGGAATAAAAGCAATATCAGCAATGGAACAATCATTTTACGACCAGGTTTTTGAGGTAGTAAAGCTGATCCCTAAAGGTCGGGTAACCTCTTATGGTGCAATAGCCAAAAGTCTTGGCGCTGGTGGATCTGCACGGATGGTAGGTTATGCGATGAGTAATGCGCCATTGGCAAAGCCTCCAATTCCGGCACACAGGGTTGTAAATAGTGCCGGACTGCTGACAGGGAAGTTTCATTTTAAAACCCCAGACCTGATGCAGGAATTATTGGAGAAGGAAGGTGTAGTAGTAAAAGGAGATAAGATACAGAATTTTAAAAAGCACTTTTGGGATCCCTTAACTGAGATATAAAATGGGAAAATTAGCTGAAGATCAGGTTAGATGCGGTTGGTGTGGAACCGACCCTATGTACGTTAAATACCACGACGAGGAATGGGGTAAGCCTGTTTATGACGATAAAATTTTGTTTGAATTCTTGATCCTAGAAGGGGCACAGGCAGGTTTAAGCTGGATTACCATTTTAAAAAGAAGAGATGGATATAGAAAGGCCTTTGCTGATTTTGATGTGCAAAAAGTTGCTGCTTTTACGGAGGCCGATGAAGAGCGTTTGATGAATGATACAGGAATCATCAGAAATAAGCTAAAGGTAAAGGCGGCTATTAATAATGCTAAGCTGTTCATCGATATACAAAAAGAGTTCGGCTCTTTCGCTGATTACATGTGGGGGTATATTCCCGGTAAAAAGCCGATTATGAATAAGGTTATTACCTTAAAGGATGTTCCGGCAAGGACTGAAATATCTGACGCAATTAGTAAGGATATGAAAAAACGGGGCTTTAAATTCTTTGGAACCACTATCTGCTATGCACATATGCAGGCAACAGGAATGGTAAACGATCATGTGGCAGATTGTATCTGCCGATAGTTCTATTTGTGCATATCATTATAAGCGGCCACAAATGCTTTGATCAGTTTTGGATCGAAGCTTTCGGTTGCCTTTATGCGTTCAGCAAGATCTTCATCATTACTTAGTTTTTGTAACAATGCGTTTTTAATTAGCTGGTTCTTATTGTCGGAATTGCCGGCATTTATGGGAAGCTCAACCATTGGTCCGGTGCCAAAGCGTTCCAGAAAATATGCTGTAGGCCCCGCTTGTCTGGGTTGGCTGTCTTCTCTGTTCCTGCCACCGCCAAGTGAGATTCCTACTCCGCCACCTACACCGCCGAAGCCGCCTGTACCACCGCCTATACCTATACTTGGACGTATGCGGGCTCTTTTGGGTTGAGGTTCTTCAACTGCGGAATTACCGCCAACACTGTATAAGTTTACCGTTCCTTGTTCAACTAATTTAAAAAAGCCAAGCTCCATGCGTTTTTTGATTACGATCGGTTTACTTACATAGGTATCCCCGTTCCATAAGAATTCCTTAATATCTTTGGCCTTATATGGTGAAAGGCTGCCATCATTGTCATTTTTAAGAATAACGGTCGTAAAATCCATTCCTGTTATGGTACCTCTTACAAAGTTTCCATCTGAAATAACCACCGCATCCTGTGCTTTGACCAAAGTTATCGTCATTGAAAGTGACAGGAGCAAGGCAAATGTTTTTATCCTTTTCATCATAACCAAATAACGGAAATTATTCTGTTTTTGTTATCGCTCTTTGGGAAAGTTTTTAGTGGGCATCGTAGTTTTTTAATTTTTTGCCGCAAATGTTATTTCGATATTGTCGGGTTACACACAAAGGAATATTAAGCTTCCGAATAACAAATACTGCTTAATATTCAGTATTGCTATTCGGAATAATATTTTGTGGGCGATGGTAGACCTTGCGTATAAACATATATTGTATGGAATATGGCTGCGTATTTGGTGGATTCCGCTGAATTTCAGAAAGGTAATGTTTTATAAGCCCAAGCTTATTACGTTTGCTTATATACTTAAACAGCTGAATATGTCAGAAGAACCAGAAATGATAAGCGGGAAATTTACAGCAGATGAAACCGAAATACCCCGTAAAAAGCACGACTCCTTATTAAAGGCTGCATTTGAAGATTGTTTTGCGCATTTGCTGCGTTTTTTCTTTAAAGATGCTGATAAGTTATTCGATATGGGCCGGGGTGTTGATTTCGTAGATAAGGAACTGCTTGAAATTACACCTGACAGGTTGCGGTTTGGTGGTACGAGAACAACGGATATGCTGGCCAGGGTTTACCGGGTTGATGGACAGGAGCAATGGATCCTGTTGCACCTGGAAATTCAGGGGGAGGGCAATGAAAGGTTCAGTTACCGGATGTTTGAGTATTATTACCGGGCTATAGACCGGTTTAATAAGCCAGTTGTCGCGTTCGCTGTATTTACCGGTGCTGCAGGTCAGCATCAGCCTTCCGCTTACACCTGCAGTGTGTTGGGCACAGAAATTACCTACAAGTACAATACTTATCAGATCTTTCAGCACAGTGACCAGGAGCTGCTGGATTGGGACAATCCTTTCGCACTTGTAGTGCTTGCGGTGAAAAAATCGCATTTGGAAAAGAAGATACCGGATGAGGAATTAAATGAAGAACGATCCATTATTGCACGTAGGTTGATTGCCAGCGGCAAATACACAAAGAAACAAATAGAGGATTTTGTGCTGTTTTTAAAAAACATACTCTTTGTAAAGAGTGAGGAGATAAATGCTAATTTTGATCAGGAGATCGCAGAACTAACAGGAGGACAAATAAATATGCCAGGAATTATAGAGGCGGTAGCACTGATTTACCGCGAT